>ERZ827088.1-NODE-1-length-408653-cov-12.371296_pt1 | contig 408653 bp, 369 predicted proteins | sample MGYA00519922_ERZ827088 | MGnify/ENA primary metagenome ERZ827088 (study PRJEB31778, sample SAMEA3449254) | human gut metagenome | biome: human gut; feature: human-associated habitat; material: faeces | place: United Kingdom | collected 2010/2012 ... | reverse complement strand
CCGTGGAAAATTTTATTTTTTGCTAAAGTGCCGCGTTAAAAATTTTTTCAGCCGCGTGACTTTTCTTGCTTCGTTCTTTTGGTCACTCAAAAGAATGAAGATGAGTAATAAAGTAAATAAGGAATAATTAAAGTATCATCAAAGACGGAAAGTAAAAAATAATATAGTAAATAAAAAACTACAATATTAAATGCAAATGGTTAATCATATAAGCTATACTCACTCGCGGTTTTGTTGTACAATAAAAACAAAATATTTAACGAGGTATAAAAGGTAACAATGCTTGATTTTATAACAGAAACCAACAGTGTATGGCAAAACATGCGTCGCTGCGGCCTGCCGCTGGTACTGTACGGCATGGGCAACGGCGCTGATGCCGTGCTTGACAGAATGGCGGCGGAAGGCTTGACGGCAGCCGGAATTTTTGCCAGTGATGAATTTGTACGCGGGCAGAATTTCCGCGGTTTTAAGGTGGAGCATTACAGCGATATTAAAGCCCGGCTTGAAAACTTTGCGGTGGTAATTGCTTTTGCTTCCGAACTGCCGGAAGTTATTAGCCGTTTTAAAGCGCTTTCCGCAGAACATACAGTTTTTGCGCCGCATTTGCCGCTTTATGCCGGCAGCGAAGAAGTAACAAATGCCTGGCTTGAAAAATATGCCGGCAGGCTGCAAAATGTGTACAACAAGCTGGCAGATGAGCAGTCGCGCAAAGTTTTTGCAAACGTGCTTAATTATAAACTCAGCGGCAGGCCGGAATATTTATGGCAGTGCGAAACGGACCGAACAGAAGATTTAACGCAGCTTTTTGCTTTTGCCAAAGAAGAGAGCTATCTGGATTTGGGAGCCTATGACGGTGATACGGTGCGGGAGTTTTTACAGCTTACCGGCGGCAGCTATAAAAAGATAACGGCGGTGGAAGCAGACCGCCGCAATTACCGCAAACTGTGCGCAAAAACAGAAGGGTTAAAAAATGTACAGCTTGTTGAAGCCGCAGTTTGGAACGAAGATACGGAACTTGATTTTTCCGACAGCGGCGGCAGACAGTCTACATTAATTAATGCACATAAACGCAAGGTGCGCGCGTTAAAAATGGATAACCTGCTGCAAAACGAAGCTGTAACATACATTAAAATGGATGTGGAAGGTGCGGAAAAGCAGGCGCTTTCGGGGCTTAAACAGCATATTAGAAGTGACAGGCCCAAAATGTTTATTGCTGCTTATCATTACGATAATGATTTTTTTGAGCTGCCGGAACTTTTATGGCAGCTGTGCCCGGAATATAAAATATATCTGCGCAAGCACAGATATGTACCGGCGTGGGAAATGAATTTTATGGCAGTTTACCAAGGGACTCAAAATGTCCCTGTGGGTCAAAAATAGCACATTGTGCGTTTGTAATGGAAAATATGAAAAATATTTGCAAAAAGTAACAGAAATGTTAAAAATATGTAAAACATTTTACCTAATGTAAGCAGGAATTTTACAAAACCGGGAGAAGAATATTAATAGTATCTTAAATACGTTAAAAGGAGTGGAGACTCATGAAAAAAGCAAAATGGCTCTGTACTGCTGCGGCAGTTCTGGCATTATCGGCTGCAGTTGCAGGCTGCGGCGGCAGCGATAAGCAGGAAGCCGGCACTAAAGCAGGCGGACCGAAAGGCGAGGTAATGGTATATACCTCCATTTATCCTGATATTATTGATAATGTTTGCAAACCGGCAATGAGCAAAGTTTTCCCTGACATGAAAGTTGACTGGTTCCAGGGCGGTACCGAAAAAGTTATGACCAAAATGGCAGGCGAAATTAAAGCTAAAAAAATCGGCGCCGATGTTTTAATGGTTGCCGAACCTTCTTACTACCTGTCCCTTAAAAAAGACAACCTTCTTTTGGATTATGTTTCCCCGAACCTGAAGGACGTTATTACCGATAAGGACGAAAAAGGCGCATGGTCTTCCGTTCGTATCAGCAACATGATTATCGCTTATAACTCCGACAAGCTTTCTCCGGAAGAAGCTCCGAAATCCTGGAAAGATTTGACTGACCCGAAATGGAAAGGCAAAATTGCAATGCCTAACCCGATGCTTTCCGGTACTGCATTTGTTGCAGTTGGCGCACTTGCCGATAAATACGGCTGGGAATATTTCGACCAGCTGAAAGCTAACGGCATGCGTGTTGAAGAAGGCAACTCCGCAATTCAAAACAAACTTTTAACCGGCGAATATGCAGCAGCAATGATTCTGGAAGAAAACATCCTGAAACTGGCCGCTACCAAAAACGAGCCTTTGAAAGTTGTATATCCTGAAGACGGCGTAGTTATTATTCCTTCCCCGATTGCTATTTTCAATACTACCAAAAACCAGGAAGGTGCTAAAGCCATGGTTGACTGGTGGCTTTCCAAAGAAGGCCAGCAGGCTGTTGTTGAAGGCTGGATGCACTCCGTACGCGGCGACGTACAGCCTCCTAAAGGCGCTCCGGAACTGAAATCCTTCTCTGATAAAGCTGTAAAAGTTGATTGGCAGAAACTTGCCGACAACAAAGCTGAAATTAAGGAAGAGTTCCGCGTAAGGGTTATGGAATAACGGTTCTTTCTAAATCCGGCATGAAATAATTAAGTGAAGGAATTTAGGGGTCGCTATGTGGCGATCCCTTTTTTCCCATTATAAAAAGCAACCTTAAATTATGTTTTAGGGCGGCCCTTATGCCGTAGAAAGGAGTTATGGTGGGCTTTTTACAAAGAATAAACAGCAAATTTATTGTAATTTCGCTGTCGGTATTACTGCTTTTATATTTTGTGGTTTTTCCGCTGGGCGTACTTTTGTATGACAGCATTCTGGTTGACGGATCTTTTACGCTGGCCAACTACCGTGAAGTTTACAGCCAAGACGTAAACTGGCGCGCTCTTGCCAACACTGTTGAGCTTTCGCTGATTGTAATGGTGGCAAGCGTTATTATTACTTTTCCGCTGGCATGGCTGGTTGGGCGTACCGACCTGCCGTTTAAAAGAGGCTACCGTACGCTTTTGGTTGCCAGCTATATGATTCCGCCTTATGTAGGCGCTATTGCCTGGGTACAGCTTTTAAACCCGAGCGTAGGTTATTTAAACAATGTGTTTAAATGGATTTTTAATTTACAGACTGCACCGTTTGATATTTATACCACAGGCGGCCTGGCCTGGGTTTTGACTTTATTCTATTCTCCATTTGCTTTTATTACTATTTCGCGTGCGATGGAAAAAATGGACCCGACGCTGGAAGAAGCAGCAAGGGTTTCCGGTTCTTCGCCGCTGCGCACTCTTATTGACGTTACGCTGCCCCTGATGGCGCCTTCCATTCTGGCAGGCGGTCTTCTGGTATTCATTGCGGCAGGCTCCTGCTTCGGTATTCCTGCTATTGTTGGTATGCCGGGCAATATTGAAGTTATGACAACCCGTATTGTTACTTATACTTATATGGGCGATGAAGCGGGCATCCGCGATGCAACGTCGCTGGCAGCTTCCCTGATGTTTATTGCCAATGCCCTGCTGTTCTTTATGACCTGGATGCTGGGCCGCAAGGATTATACTACTATCAGCGGCAAAAGCACCCGCCCGAACATTGTTGAGCTTGGCAAATGGAAATGGCCTGCATTCTTTGCGGTGGGCTTCTATGGCTTTGTTGCCGTTATCCTGCCTTTAGGCTCCATTTTGCTTACTTCGCTGTTAAAGAGTATGTCCAAGGGCATTACTCTTGACAACCTTGGCTTTGATGCCTGGATTCCTGTTATTACCAGCTCCCAGTATATGGAAAGCGTATGGAATTCTGTTGTATACGGCGTTATTGCCGCTACTATCGGCACAATTCTTTCGGTGTTTATCGCTTATCTTGCCGTTAAAACAAATGTTAAAGGACGCAACCTGCCGGATATGCTGACAATTATTGGCGGCTCTACGCCGAGTATCGTTATCGCGCTGGCACTTGTTATTACTTTCTCCGGCAACTTTGGCCTGAACCTGTATTCCACCATGTGGATTCTGGTTGTCAGCTACCTTGTAAAATATATGACGATGTCCGTGCGCACTATTGCAGCTTCCTTAAGCCAGGTACATATCTCTCTGGAGGAAGCGGCTCTTAACTCCGGCGCAAGCTGGCTGCGTACCTGCAAAGACATCATCATGCCGCTGATTGCACCGTCAATTATCGCCGGCTGGTTCTTAATCTTTATGCCGTCATTTTATGAATTGACGATGTCGCTGCTTTTGTACGGCAGTGATACCAAAACTATCGGCGTACTGCTGTACGATTTGCAGACTTATGCCGATACACAGAATGCTTCCGTGCTTTCGGTAATTATTTTGCTGATAGTTCTGGTGGGCAATGTTATTTTGAACAAGCTTACTAAGGGTAATGTTGGTATTTAAAAGGAGTGGAATAAATTGTCAGAAGTACGTATAGAGCATGTTTTTAAACGGTTTGGTGATGTTACGGCCGTAAGCGATTTTGACCTTACCGTAAAGGACGGCGAATTTGTTTCGCTCCTCGGTCCTTCCGGCTGCGGCAAAACAACTTCGCTGCGTATGATTGCCGGCTTTGAAAGAGCGACAGAAGGTGAAATTTATATCGGCGACCACTGCGTAAGCTCGCATATAAAAAATACTTTCGTGCCGCCCGAAAAACGCGATATCGGCATGGTTTTCCAGTCTTATGCCGTATGGCCGCACATGACTGTTACCGAAAACGTTGCATATCCGCTTAAAATTCAAAAAGTTCCTAAAGAAGAACGCGCTGCAAGAGTTGCGGAAATGCTTAAACTCGTTCATCTTGACGAGTACGGCAGCCGTTATCCGCATCAGCTTTCCGGTGGCCAGCAGCAGCGTGTTGCACTGGCGCGTGCGCTGGTAATGCGCCCGGGGCTTCTGCTTTTGGACGAACCTTTGTCCAACCTTGACGCCAAGCTGCGTGAAAGCATGCGCTTTGAAATTTCTTCTATCCAGAAGGAACTGGGCATTACCGTTATTTATGTAACGCATGACCAGTCCGAAGCCATGACTATGAGTGACCGCGTTGTTGTTATGAGCCGCGGCGTTATTCAGCAAATCGGCACGCCGTACGAAATTTACCGCAACCCGGCCAATAAGATGGTTGCCGACTTTATCGGCCTGGTAAACTTTGTGGAAGGCGAAGTACAGGGCGACCGCGTATATATCAGCGGCACCGGCGTATCCTTCCCCAATACCAGCGGCATAACCGGCAGCGCTACCATTGCAGTGCGCCCGGAAAACATTACTATGTCCCGCACAAGCGGCACTATCGAAGGCACGCTGGTACACCGTTTCTATCTTGGCGATGCGGTTGATTACCGTGTACAGTGCAAACACCATGTAATCCGCGTTATCGTAAAAGGTGCGGAACTGAAAGAGTTTACCGACGGCGAAAAAGTTTACCTTGATTTTGATAAGATTATGGTTTTCGACCGTGACTGATTATTAAAAGTAAAATCCCGGACAGTTTGCCTGCCCGGGATTTTTGTTTATGCGCGCGGCTGTGGTATAATAAAAGAAAATCAGCTTGGCGAGGTTGAATGATGAAAAAATTTTTGGCTGTAATTGCTGCGGCTTTTTGTATTTTAACAGTGCTGAATACGGCGCAGACTGCCGGTAAGGATGAGGCAGAAAAAAAGGAACAGGTGAAAATCTGCATAAGCATGCCTGTGGATATAGCCGATGCACTGGCAGAAGATTTTACCAAGGCAAGCGGCGTAGAAACGCAGGTAGTGCCGCTGCCGCCGGGAAGCGCGGAAAACCGTTTTAATTTTCTTGCTTCTTCCGGCAGCGATGTGTGGCTCGGCGGAACGGCGGAGGAGTTTTACCTTGCGGCAGAGCGCGGGCTTTTGGTAAGCTACCAGCCCGAAGAAGCGTATGCCATTCCGGCGGAATTCCGCCAGAATAACTGGCTGTGGACGGCTTTGTACATTGACCATATCGGCTTTTTAAGCAATAAAAGGAACCTGCATTATTTGGGGCTGTATGCGCCGGAAAGCTGGCAGGAGCTGCTGGCTGAACCGCTTAAGTACGAGCTTGCGCTGGCAGACCCTAAAAGCGGCGGCGCAGGCTATGGCATGATGACGGCCTTATGGCAGCTGAAAGGCGAAAGCGCGGCTATGGATTATGCTGAGCAGCTTAACCGTCAGCGCCCGGAATATTTTGTTAATTTGCAGGAAACCATTGACGAGGTGCGACAGGGTTATAAAACTGTGGCGGTAGTGCCTCTTTCGGTGGCACTGCTGTTGGAGCGCAGCGAAAGTAACCTTTTTGCCACCATACCTAACGACGGCAATAAAAATTTAATCAGCGGCGCGGCAGTGCTGAACGGGCCTAATAACGCTGCGGCCGGTAAATTTATAGAATACCTGCTTTCGAACCGCGCGGCGGAAATTGTTGCGGAAAAAGGGCACGGGCTTGTATGGAGCTTAAGTGCGGCGGCAGATGACGAGCTGCGCAGCCAGTATACGGGCAAAATGCTTACGCCGGTTGACGATTTAAGCTGGACGGCAGGGCAGAAAGCCAATGTTATTGAGCGCTGGCTTACAGCAGGCAGGAAAACACAATAAAGTTTTAGGCATAAAAAGAGCCGGGAGCATACAGCTTCCGGCTTTTAAGTTTTATTATTGAATTTTGCAGCCGGGCTTAAGCGGCAGGGTGAAGGTAAACGTGCTGCCTTGTCCGGGCGTGCTTTCGGCGGTTATGGTGCCTCCGTGCAGGTTTGCAATCCACTGTACCATGGAAAGCCCCAGCCCTGCGCCGCTGCTGTTGCGGTGGCTGCTTTCGGCCTGATAGAACCGGCGCCATATTTTAGGAAGTTCCTCCGGCGCAATGCCGCAGCCGGTATCTTTAACGGAGCAGACAACGCTGCCCTTTTCCTTATGCAGGGTAAAATCAATTTTGCCGCCGTTTTCCGTATATTTAACGGCATTATCCAAAAGGTTCAGCAAAAGGCGCATTAAAAGTGTCTGGTCGCCTTCCACGCAAACATCCGGTTCAATAGCGGCATTGACGGTTATTTCTTTTGCACCGGCAATCTGCTGCGTTTCTTCAATTACAATTTCAGCCATTTCGCTGAAATCAAACTTTTCAATTTCAAATTGAATTTTGTTGGCATCGGCACGGGCCAGCATTAAAAGCTGTGCCAAAAGGCGCGACATTTTGCGTGCCTGTGCCAGTATTTTTTGCAGGGCTTCATCTTTTTCGGCAGGCGGTGCCTGTTTTAGGGCGTATTCCGCCTGGGCAATGATGGCTGCTGCAGGTGTGCGCAGTTCGTGTGAAGCATCCGCAGTAAACTGGCGCTCTGCGTCAAAAGATTTTTCCAGGCGCGAGAACATGCTGTCGAAGGTTTGCGCCAGCTGCATTATTTCAGGGTCTGCCTTGTTAAGGTTAATGCGCTGCGATAAATCGCTGCCGCTGCCAATACGTTCTGCGGCGGCAGTAATCTGCTTTACGGGCTGAAAGGCTTTTTTGGTTATCAGGTAGCCGCCAAAGGCAGAAAGCAGTATTAAAAACGGAAAGAGCAGGGCACATTGCCATAAAATTTCATCGCGGGTGGCGTAAATGCTGCTTAATGAAGTACTGCCGCGCAGCCAGATGCTGTTTTCAAGCCGGGCGGGGCGCAGCTGCAGGTCGAATACATACCAGGTCTGGCTGCCGTTGGTTACGGTTTGCAAAAGCTCGGAGCGGAAGGGCGTATCCGGCATCTGCACCGGGTTCAGCCCGGCGATTAATGTGCCGTCGTTATTATAAACGGCAAGCATAACGCCGTCATGCAGAAAATCAAGCTCGTCAAGGCTAAGGGTGCCGTCGCGCCGCAGTTCAAGGCTGCTTGCGTTTCCGTAAACCTCGTTTTCCAGTTTGTCCTGCAAATTAAGCAGCAGTACGTCGTCGGCGGCAAAAAGCACGGCCGCAAAAATAACGCTTAATACCGCCACAATAAGCCCGGTGTACCACAGGGTTATTTTTTGTTTAACGGATAATGCTCTCATTTTTCTTCCCTCAGCACGTAACCTGCGCCGCGGATAGTATGCAGCAGCTTTTTGTTAAAGCCGTTATCTATTTTTTTGCGCAGGTAACGTATGTAAACGTCAACAACGTTGGAACCGCCTTCAAAGTCGTAATTCCATACATGGTTTTCTATTTTATCGCGCGAAAGCACGCGCCCGGGATTGCGCAGCAAATATTCCAGCACGGCAAATTCCTTGGAAGAAAGGGTAATTTCCGTGCCGTCACGGGTAACGGTGCGGCTGTTTAAATCCATAACCAGCCCGCCGTATTCCAGCACGTTAGTTGTCTGCCCGCTGTGGCGGCGCAGAAGCACACGCAGGCGCGCCAGAAGCTCGTCATACGCAAAAGGCTTAACAAGGTAATCGTCAGCACCGGCATCAAGTCCGTTTACTTTATTTTCAATGCTGTCGAGAGCCGTTAAAAGCAAAACATGGGTAGTGTTGCCTTCGGCACGCATTTTTTTCAGCAAAGTAAGCCCGTCAATTCCGGGCAGCATGATATCAAGCACAACCGCGTCATAGGTTGCCATTTTTAAATAATCTGCGGCGTCAAGCCCGTTGCCGCAGCCGTCAACGCTGTAACCGCTGCTTTGCAGCTGTTTTTTTAAGGCGTCAAGTAAATCCGGTTCGTCTTCAACAATTAAAATCCGCATAAGGCACCTCCTTATAAAATTATTATAACACACCATAAATTTTTAGATAATTTTTGAATTTCATTTTTGTTTTAATTTTTCTTTAATCTTTGGCGGCTATAATAAAGACAAGATAAGGGAACACCCCAAAACAAATAAGGACAGACCTTAAAATAAAGGAGGAAACAACAATGTTGAAATTAACCGGCAAAAAATTAACCGCTCTCGCAGCAGCAGCTCTCGCAACTCTGGCAATCTCCGCAACCGCTTTCGCAGCAGCTTTCACCGCGGCAGACGCACAGTCCATGGCAGCTAAGCTTGTACCGGCAAGCGCAGCTCATGTAGGCACTCAGGAAGATTTCAATGAATATGAATTCAAATTCTTCGACAACGGTACCGCAACTTCCTACGAAGTAGAAATCAGCAAACTTACCCAGTCTGTAAAAGAATATAAAATGGAAGCACGCACCATCCTTGGCAGCAGAAATATTGTACTGAGCGCGGCTGACGCACAGGCTGTAGTTACCAAAGAATATCCCAACGCCAGCTTCCATAAAGTAAAACTCGATATGGACGACGGCCTGTATGAATATGAACTCAAATTCACCACTCCCGAACTCCGCGGCGAAATGGTGCTGAACCCCGAAACCGGTGCTGTAATTGAAAAAGAACTGCGCTACAACGTAAGATAACAAGTTTAACAAACAACAAAAGCCTGCACGCATTGTGCAGGCTTTATTTTTGCGGTAAGGCATAATAAAAACGGCAGCCGTAAAAAGCTGCCGTTAAGTTTTAACTCAATTATTTGCCGAGAATAATGGAAGTTAAGGTTACAGGGTCAACATATTTGCCGTCTTTGTAAACGCGCATGTTGCCGCTGGCAATTTCATCAATGAGGATAACTTCGCCATTGTGGTAACCAAATTCAAATTTAATGTCGTACAGGTCAAGGCCCATTTTAGCAAGGTCTTCTGCAACGATTTTGGTAATTTTAAGGGTCTGTTCTTTCAGGCTCTTGTAATCTTCGTGGCCCATAATGCCGAGAACAACAAGTGCGTCTTCGGTAACCAGCGGGTCGCCTTTAGCATCATCTTTGAAGGTGGTTTCAACATAGCCGCCTTCAATAGCGGTGCCGTCAGCAATGTAATCGCCATAGCGGCGGATGAAGCTGCCGGTTGCTTTCAAACGGCAGATAACTTCCAGGCCTTTGCCGAATACGGTACAGGGAAGAACTTCCATGGTAGCGTTTTCAACGTCAGCACTTACATAGTGGGTTTTAACGCCTTCTTTTTTGAGAATTTCAAAGAAGTGGATAGAAGTTTCGAGGTTAGCTTTGCCGATACCTTCAATGGTCAGGCCGATGCTGTTTTCGCCCGGGTCGAATACACCGTCTTTGCCGGTGCAGTCATCTTTAAATTTTAAAAGTACGTTGCCGTTTTCAAGTTTGAAAACGGTTTTTGTTTTGCCTTCGTAAATTTTTTCCATAAAATTTGTTGCTCCTTTCAAACTATTCGGATAACTATACAGATATTATATACTTGCCTGCCTTTTATGGCAATAGTTGTAAAAAATTTTATAGTTTTGCGCCAAAAATATTAAAAACAAGAGCAGTTTTTTGAAAAAGTTATGTAAAATTTATAAAAAAATCGTGCGCTTAGCGCACTAAAAAAACAAAAACTAATCCCTGTCAGAATAAAAAGCTACATATTATTGTTAAACTTCGTAAGCATAAGCGAGAGAGCAAATACAAAGGGCAAAAAGGAACTATTACACAAACTGAAACCGTCTTGTGGGAGGGGTAAAGTATAGTATAATATAAATACATACCGACGGTAAAAAAGCAGTGGCTTTTTTAGCATTGCAGTACTGCCGAGAATATTACAAAGGAGTATGAAAAATGAAAAACAAGTCGGATTTAAAGAGAAAGGTGCTGTGCTCATTATTAGCCGCAAGTACAATGGGCATTTTTTACAGCAGCGATGCTTTGGCGGCAAGTGTAAATGGTGAAAATCCAGACCTTAACAAAGATGGCATTATTACAGATGCTGAGTTGGAAAATATTCCTAACGGTAAAGGCAGCCATCATTTTATTATTGGACAGGGCGATAAAATAACGATAGGAACGAACGGTAATGCGGGAGCATTGGTAAGTACCATTATCAAAGATGGTGTTACACTTGATGAAATTCGTCAATCGTTAGCCGATAATGCTAATGTTGGTGTTATTGGAGGACAGGCACAATTTGATGGAACAGTAGAAAATCTTGTCGGAGTAATAAACTTAGCTGATTTGTTTGGAGCAATAGAACTTACTGATGAGCAAAAAGCTTTAATGGAAAAAATAACAAACATAAATACAACTGATAGTAATATTGTAAGTTATGACAAAGATACAAATCTTACTATTGGTGGTATAGTTGATGGAGAAATATCTAATCCTGTTGTTATTGGTATGGTAGGTGGCGATCTGTCGTTGAATGCAGGCTTTGTAACAGCTATTGGCGAAAATTCAAAACCTACAGACATAACAGAAGAAACAAAAATTGAAAGAACAGGTAATATTAATACAACAATTAATACTGGTAATATTATTGGTGGTATTGGTGCAAGTGCTTCAATTAGTATTAACAATCTAGAATTAAAAATACCTGATGTTACGGTTATGGGGGCTACTGGTGTCACTGTAGATGTTAATGGTAGAAATGCAACTACTACCATTAACGGCGATGTAACTACCATGACTGCTGAAGGCAGCAATGCAAACATTGGCGCATTTGCTAACGGCGGTGCGGCTGTTGCGCTTGGCGGGCAGGCTGAAAGCTATGTTAATGGCAACAGTACTTTGATTATTGATTCTAATGTTAATGTAAGTGGCAATGTTGACGGCATTACCGCAGGCATTTCCGGTGGCGGTATGGCTGTAAGCACTATTGGCGGTACTGCAATTAGTGAAGTAGGTGGCAATGCTAATATTGGCATTAACAATGGTTTGGCTGTTGGCGTAATCGGCGGCGGCATTGCCGGTTCCGGCGATATTACCGGTGCAGCTGAAGCTATCAAAGGCGGCCAGCTTGGTAATGACAATGGCGTTATGGACGCAACCGGCGCACAGCTCGAAGAATTGCTGGGTACTACTTTGCCGGATAATATGACGATTACCATTACCAATGCTATCCAAGGCGGCGAAGCAACGGCTACTGTTAAAGGCGACACTAATATAGAATTAACCGGCAACACTACGGCAATTGGTGTAATTGGCGGCGGTGTGGCTGCTGCAAGCCATACTTATACATGGAAAAATGACGGCACTAATACTGAAGCTGGTTTAGGCCAAGATGATGTTAATAAAGCTTTTGGCAGCAGCAAAGCAACTGCTGACAGCGGCAAAGCTACTATTGTTGTAGACCTTGAAAGTGCTGACCCCGATAATGTAGCAGCTAATATCGGCGGTGCATTAAGCGGTATTATTGGTGCTGTGAAAGACGGCGATTTAAGCAAAATTAATGCTGAAGGCGTTGTTGGACAGGGCGCGGTAGTAGGCGTGTTTGGCGGCGGCATGGCATTTGGTCAGGGCAGCTTGCGCAGCACTATTGATAACGCTGAAGAAGGCGCTTATGTAGTTGCTACAAATGATGGTGCAGATATTATTCTTAACAAAGGTTATGCAGCAGGCGTATTTGGCGGTGGTGCCGCTGGCACTTTAAACAATGCGCAGGCTGTTACTGATACAGGCGCAGTTAATACATTTGTTGGCAGCGGTATGAAAGCAGTAGGCTTGTTCGGTGGTGGCTTTGCCGTAAGCATGGAAGGCGAAAAAGGCGAGGACAACTATAAAGGCAGCACCAACGGCACTTTAGCATACAGCAATGTAGAAAGCAACAATATTGAAGTTTATGGCGATGTTGACGGTATTTATGGCGGCGGCATGGCTATTGGCAACTCTGTGCTTAACAGTGCAGGTGCAAGCGACGCTGCAACCCATGTTGGCGAAACCAATATTACCGTAAACAGCGGTACTATTGATAGATTACAAATTATCAGCATTATGAACGCCAGCAAGAACGATAATGAAAACGGTTATCCGCAGTGGAATACCCTTGGCGTAAATGCCAGCATGGCAATGGCCGATTTGAAAGGTATTACCGATGAAACTTCTATCGCCGCAGGCGGTATGGGCATGGGCATGACCGGCAGCGACACTGTTGACGTTGCTAATATTACTATCAACGGCGGTAACGTAACCAAAGACATTTTGGGTGGCGGTATTGCTGTTGATAATATGGAAAAAGGCAGCGGCGCACATGTAGGAACCAGCACCATTACCCTTAACGGCGGCACGGTTGGCGGCAGCGTTTATGCAGGCGGCGCTATTAACGGTACAACTCCTGATTTGGTAGGAGTAGCTTATAATAATAGCATTGGTTATGATGCAGAAAATACTTCTTCTACTGTTGAAACTGCAAAAGTTGTATTGAAAGGCACTGAAGTTACCGGCGAAATTTCCGGTCAGGGTTATGAATTGACAACTGTATACAGTAAAGATAACAATTACAATCCGTACTATGACGGCAATAGCCTGAGTTATGAAAAAGCAGCTTATGATAGCGTAGCTGCAAGCACTCTTGAAATTACCGGTAACAATACTTTGTCTGCTCTTGATACGACTAAAGGCAGTTATGTAGGTACTAACAAAATCCACAGCTTTGATAGTATTGATGTTATGGCTGATAGCGTAACTACTTTAATCGGTTTAACTCCGGAAACTAATGCAGTTATTGATGCAACCGGCACTCAAGTAGATGTTGCAGGCAGTGCTAAACTTGATATTAACGACTTTGCAAAAGCAGAAAACTTTGGCAACACTTATAAAGTTATCAGCAATACTGATGAAACTGACAAAGCATGGACCGACAGCAACCTTGTTTATGACAGAACTGAAGGTTATGCAGCAGGTACTGAAGTAAAGACCGGTAATTATGACATTACCTATAAATCTCTTACTGATTTAAACGAAGAAGAACAGAAAAAAGCCGTTAACGATTTTGTTGGCAGTCTTGGTGAAAACGGCGAAGAATTAAGAGGCAATGTTGAAGGTATTGTACGCAACGGCGATAACACCTTTGCAGGCGCTAAAGACTTCTTTGCTGATGCTACCAGCACCGCCGATAACAGCGGCCTTGCAGCAATGGCAATGATTGGCGAAGCTGCCGGCGTAAGCAGCAACACCATCAGCGTTGCAGGCGACATGGCTGACAACAGCGTACTGCGCCTGTCCTTCACTCAGGACGATATTACCGGCGAACCCACCGTTAACGAAGACGGCGCTGTTTGGGCTAAATACATCCACAACAAACACGACCTTGACGGCATGGCGTCCAGCTTCGGCTCCATTAATAGCAGCAGCGATTTCGACGGTGCAACCATCGGCGTTGACTTTGCTAAGAAAGGCAAAGTACAAAGCGGTATCGCGTTCAGCTATGGCGACGGCGACAGCCACGGCATGGGCGTCGACAACGAATACGATATGTGGGGCTTAACCCTGTACGGCAATGTTAAAAATGACGATACTAACGTAATCGCCGACATCGGCTTCAGCGAAAGCGACAACGAACTAACCGGCAAAGCCATGGGCAAGGACATTAAAGCAGACCGTGACGTAAGCGTATTTACCGTAGGTGTAAGGGCAGAAAAACTCTACACCGAAGGCAGCACGCAGATTGTGCCTTACACCGGCCTGCGCTACTACAATGTAGACCCCGACAGCTATACCGCATATTATGACGGACAGAAATTTGGCGAATACGATGCAGACCGTCAGAATATCTGGACTTTGCCTGTTGGCGTAAGCTTGCGTAACGAAACTGTTACCGAAAGCGGCTGGCGCTTAACTCCGAAAGTAGATGTAGCTTACATTTGGGCATTTGGCGATACAGATAACAGCTTTGACCTGAATACCGGCAGCGGCGTTGATACGCTTGATTATACTGTTATGGACAGCGGCAGCTGGCTTGGCAGCGTAGGCTTTGAAGCTGGTAAAGATGACTGGGCTTTTGGCGTTGGTTACAGCTATCAGAAAGGCAGCCACGAAGAAGCTAACAAATGGTTTGTAAATGTTGAATACAGCTTCTGATAAATATTTCAGGCATTAATTATAAACGCTCTCCGTTTTTCGGAGAGCGTTTATTTTTGCATCTGTGTTTATGTAACAATGCTTACACTTAACGGCTTATAAAAATATAATTTTTAAAATATTGCAAAAAATTTGCTTTTTATAAAAATATAGGGTATAATTAAAACATAAGCAGAGGATGCTTTACAATTTAATAAAACACTTAGTCGGACATATTTTTTAATTAAGACATTTCCTTCAAAGTAAAAGAAGGAAATGTCTTTTTTTGTTTTATATGGAGGTTTAACATGAGAAAATCAGCAAAATACTTTTTAAATAACAACGGCAAAAAATTACTGGCAGCATCCGTAATGGCATTGCTTTTGTCAGGCTCTGCTCAGCCGGTGCTGGCTGCAAGCGCAGAAATTTTAGACGGTACTGCCAATGATAAATATGCTCAGGTAAACTCCGGCGATATTTACGGAACTGTTTACGGTGTGCGTAATGATGCCGATGCTTCCGGCGGTACAATTAAAATGAACGAAGGCGCCGCATTTAATTTGTACGGCGGGCTCAGTTTTAACAAAAATGAGGCTAAGGCTGATAATAATGTTGTTACTATAAACAACGGCAAAGTTGTATTTGCTGTTTATGGCGGGCAGGCACAGGGGCATGATGCCGATGCTTCCGGTAATATCGTCAGCATAAGCGGCAGCAATTCTGAGTTAAGCTTTGAAGGAGGTGCTCATTCTGTTGCAGGCGGTTTTGCCCAAACGTACAGCGCCAATACATCTGTAACGGCAAATAATAATGTGGTTGCGGTTACAGGCGGTTTATTAAAAGCAGGTATTGCCGGCGGTTATATATTGGGCAACCATAATGCAGCTTCAGCCCGGGGCGAAGCCAATGGCAATATTGTGTTTGTAGGCGGCAGTGCAAAGGTTAACGGCGATATTTATGGCGCTAATGCCGAATTTAAAACCGGTGATACCACCGCAAGCATGAATAACAATATGGTAATTGTCAGCGGCAATGCCGATATCAGCAACGCGGCACTGTATGGCATAGGAAGCAGCGGCGGCAAAATCAGCGGCAGCGGCAACACGCTTGTAATTAACGGCTGGCACGGCAGCGTAAAAACCGTGGACGGTTTTAATAATGTGGTGTTTAAGGAAGTTGCCTGGCAGGATAACGGCAAAGTGCTGAACATAACTGACGGCGAAAACAGCAGCCTGAAGGATGCGGAAATTGACGCCAGCCATATCCATTTTGATGATGCCGGTGATATTAATGACAATGACAGCATGATTTTAATACATGCGGAAAACGATAATAATGAACTGAGCAGCAGCAAAATACAATCCGGTAATTTTACGGCAGGTGTTGCCGTTGAGGGTGACGGTGAGGCGAAAGTGGAAAACGGCGACCTTGTTTACCAGATTAACGGCATACATGCGGCAAAACAAACAAAACTGGTTGCCGAAAACAGAGCTGTGGCAGCGGCGTTTATAAACCAGGGCACGGATTTAATCAGTGACAGCCTGGACACTTTAAGCCGTGATGACAGCTACGGCATTAAAACTTTTGCGGCAGTGCAAGGCAACCGCAGTAAGTACGATGTAAACAGCGATATTAAAATCAATGGCTGGAGCAGTATTGTCGGTGTAGGCAATGCCGAAAAATTCAGCGGCGGTGATGAGTTTGCCTGGGGCGTATTTTACGAAAACGGCAGCGGCAATTACCGTACCTACAATGAATTTAACGACGAGTTTTTCCGCGGCGACGGCAGCCTTGTATATAATGGCGGCGGTGTTGCTGCAAGGTATGAAAATACGCACGGCGTTTATACCGAAGGCAGCCTTCGCGCAGGCATGCTGAAATCTGAGATGGATAATGCCCTGCATGACGGCAGCGGTGCGGAGTACGGCTACGACAGCAGCAGTGCTTATTACGGAGCGCATATCGGCATAGGGCAGGTTATACAGCTTAGTGATGACAGCAGTGTTGATGTGTATGGAAAGTTCTTCCATACTTATACGGAAGGAGATAATTTTAGTGTCGGCAATGATAAATTTGAGTTTGACAGTATTAACAGTGACCGCCTGCGTATTGGCGCAAGGGTTACAGCCAACAGGGAAAATAAGTTCAGCACTTATTACGGCTTAGCGTATGAATATGAATTTAACGGCCGTGCCGGGATGCGTGCTGCGGGAATGGAGGTGCCGGAACAGAGTTTGCGCGGCAGCAGCTATATGGCAGAGGCAGGGCTAAATTATCAGCCTTCGGCAGACAGCCCGTGGAGCTTTGACCTGAATATGCGCGGCTATGCCGGTGAACGTCAGGGGGCAAGCTTTAACGTACAGGCAACGTATACCTTTTAACTGAATACCCGTCAGGGTAAAAAAATAACACCGCTTATGCGGTGTTATTTTTATGCAGATTTATAACGTTGTATCGCGGAACAGGCTGCTTAACATCTGCCTGCTGCCGATAATCCAGAGAATATCGCCGTTATTGATAACAAAAGAAGCGTCCGGGTCGGATATGGTATAATCGCCGCGCTCCAATCCAAGTGCCAGCCATTTGCCCTTGGAAAGCGTATCGCTTTTTTTCAGTGTGCTTCTGGCAATCGGCGAAGCCGATGTTACAGGCATGGCATAGCACAGCAGCATGTCGTGCTCTTTGCGTACCTGGCTTTCGTGTTCCAGAAATTTGTGCAGCGTAACCGTTTCTGTAATTTTTGCAAGCCCAAGCCCCATGTTCTTTATTGCAGCGTCGAAAGTTTGCAGAACATTCAGCGGTGCGGTAATAAGCAGCTTGTCGCCGGTGCGCAGTACGGTATGCCCGGATGGAATCGGATGGTAACCGTGCTGGTTGCTGATTTCAATAACAAAAATTTTATAGTTGCGGTGTACGTCAAGGCGGCGTATGCTCCAGCCAATCCAGGGCGAGCCCGGCTGTATTTCGTAGGCGCAGGTGTAAAACTGTTCGTCAAGCCACATGCCGTGCCGCGCCGAAGCACGTTTTTGTGCGGCGGCAGCCAGGTTTTCGGCGTTTAAATTAATTAAAAACTGCGATTCAATCTGCAAATAGCGGCCGATGAGATAATCGGATGAGTAAATGAATTTTGCCAGTATCAGTGCGGCGATAATGGCGATAATGATGTGCAGACCGAGCATGGTTGTGAAAACCTGCATGATGAAAAAGAGCCCGATTGCGGCTTTTAAAAACATTAAAACCAGTATCAGCGGGCGGTTGCTGCGTTTTTTAAACCATAAACCGGCCATTAAATCGCGCCGTCCCAAACGGCTTACCATCAGTGCCGCCAAAAACGGCGACATGAAAAGCAATGTCACGGCAGCGGCTGATAAATCGCCGAAAGGCGGCTGTATAACGCTGCGGCAGTACGGCAAAATATTGTAGGTGCCGATGTAGGAAATGAAAATTAAAATGACTGTATAAACGGTGATTTTTGTGAAATAAAGCTGCAAAAAGTCTTTCCAGTCCGACTGCTGGCGGGTATTTTTATTGTCGCGGTGCGCTTCGATAAGCATAACGGCAGTTTTTTTAGGCAGACGGCGCAAAAAGCGGCGGTAAACCTTGTCGGTACTGAGCAGGATGTGCGGCGTTAAAAAGATGGTGAGTACGGAAACCGTAACGAATACCGGGTACAAAAAGCTGCTTGTCAGCCCGTAGCTGGCGCCGATATTGGCAACGATGAACGCAAATTCGCCCAGCTGGGTAAGCGAAAAGCCGCAGCGCATGCTTGTTTTAAGCGGCTGGCCGGAAAGCATAACGCCGAGGGAGGTAAAAATACATTTGCCGGTAATGAGCGTTATTGCCAGGGCAATAATTGTAAACAGGCTGCCGCTTACTACGGAAGGGTCAACCATCATGCCGACGGATACGAAGAAGATGCCGGAAAACAAATTTTTTACCGGTTCAAGCAAAACCTTGGTGCGGCGCGTGTAAATCGTTCCCGAAAGCAGAGTGCCCATTAAAAAGGCGCCCAGCGCCGAAGAAAAGCCCATTTTGGAAGCCAGCACCACCATGCTCAGGCATAAGCCGAGCGAAACGATAAGCAGTGTTTCGTCATTGAAATACTGGCGCGTTTTTTTGAAAAACGTCGGCAGAAAGTAAATGCCGATAATAAAGCAGATGATAAGGAAAAATACCAAAAGCCCGATGCTTTCAAGCATGGACAGCGGGGAAATGGCGCTTCCGGCGGCGGCAACGGTGGAAAGCACTACCATCATGATAATGCCGGAAATATCTTCCAGAACCAGAATACCGAAAGCAATGGGGGCAAAGGCCTGTTTTAAAAGGTTCAGCTCGCCGAGCGTTTTGCTTACAACGGCGGTGGAGCTCATGGTAAGCATGCAGCCGGTAAAAATGCTGTCGGTAATGCTCCAGCCCAGCAGCTGCGCACAGGCAAAGCCAAGGCAGGCAATGCCGGTAAATTCCGTTACGGCAGCTATAATGGCCGTATTGGCTGTGCTTTTTATTTTATTAAAATTGTAATCAAGGCCAAGGTCGAACAGAATGAAAATAACGCCTATATCAGACCATACGGTAATATTGTCGCTGTCGATAACGTTTGGCAGCAGCGAAAAGTGCGGGCTGGCCAGAAAACCTGCCAGCATATAGCCCAAAATAAGCGGCTGGTTAAGTTTTTTGCATAAAATTGTTGCCAGCCCGGCCAGCGTCAAAATCATGGCCAGGTCGCTGATAAGTGGTACTAAATGGCTCACGGCCAACCTCCGTAAAAGTTAAACACAATTTTAGGGGCAAGCCTTTATAAAAAGCCTGCCGGGATATGATATAATAATTTAGGAAAGGAGAAGGTTATGCAGACAATACAAAAAGATTGCCGGACAGAAATTGTAATAGAAAAATCACGTTTTATCTGTACGTTGAAAAAAGTAGGCAGCGAAACAGAAGCTCAGGAATTTATCAAAAGCATCAAAAAAGAATTTTGGGATGCCACGCATAATTGTTCTGCCTATATTATAAATGACATGCAGCAAAGGTCGAGCGATGACGGCGAACCTTCGGGAACGGCCGGCGTGCCCATGCTGGAAGTTTTGCGCAAAAAAGGCCTTGCCGGTGTAGCCGCCGTGGTAACACGTTATTTTGGCGGCATTAAACTTGGCGCCGGTGGATTAGTGCGCGCATATACCAACAGCGTTGTGCATGCCGTTGAAGAAGCCGGGCTTGCACGCCGCGTTGAGATGGCCGTTTTTGCATTAAGCGCGCCTCCGGGAGAAGCCGGACGCATTATGAACAAGCTTTACAATCAGAATATTTTTACGGTAAACGGCGCTCAGTACGGAGAGCGCGTGCAGATTCTGCTGTACATGAAGCAGGAACAGCAGGCGGAAGCAGAAGCCTGGCTGACGGCTGCACTGAACCGCCCCGTAATGCTTGAAGAAGTAAGCACGGAATTTGTGGAAGTGCCTGTATAATTACAGCAGCTCTTTTAACTCCGCGCTGTTTTTAACAATAATAACGCCCTGCTGCTGCATTTCCTTAATGGCAGCGGCAACGGTATCCGGAGCAATGCCGCGGCAGGCAGCCAGATTAAGAATAACCGAAAAACCGGCGCGTGCCAGCTGCAAGGCCGTTGTTTTAACGCAGTAATCGGTAGCAAGGCCGCCGCAGATAACGGCTTTAATGCCGCGGGCCTTTAAAAATTCAATAACGCCGGTAGAAAGCGTGTCTTTTAAATCGTGGTAGCAGGCACCGTAAGGGTGCATGGCAGGTTCAATGCCTTTATAAACCTGATAGCTGTAGGCTTTTGGGTCAAGCCCGGGAATAAAATCAAAGCCCTTTGTGCCTACTATGGCATGGCTTGGCCAGTATAAATCGCAGTTTTCGTAACCTGTAACCGGCGTCAGCGGCGCGTGCCCGTTTTTGGCAATCCATACGGCGTTGGGGCTGTGCGCATCGCGCGAGGCAACGCGGACGGAAGCAAAGGCTGCCTGTGCATTGAGTTCTTCTGCAATCATGTCGCCTCCGGCAACGGGCAGTTCATCCGGGCACAGCGGCGTAAAAGTCTGCTGTGCGTCTATATCAAAAGCGGCAATTTCGTTTTTGGATAAGTTTAATTTTTGCATATTCGGCACTTCCTGTTAAAATAAGATAGTAATATTATACACCCATTAAAGTTAAGTGTACATTAAGATAAAGTGAAAAAACAGGATTGACATTATTTATTTGCAATTATATTATTACTATGATTTTGTAAAGGAGCTATGTATGAAAAAATTTTGGGCGCTGCTGTTAATAACAGCGGTGTTTATTGTTTCCAGCTGCGGCAGTGCAGGCAATGGCAAAACTGCGGACGGAAAAATTACGGTTGCGGCCAGTTTTTACCCAATGGCAGAATTTGCCCGTGCAGTCGGCGGCAGCCATGCGGAAGTTTACACAATGATTGGCGACGGCATAGAGCCTCACGACTGGGAACCTTCGGCACGCGATTTAACGCGCCTTGCCAAAGCAAAAGTGTTTGTGTATAACGGCGGCGTGGAACCGTGGGCACAGCCTGCGCTGGACGCCGTTGCGGAGGAAGGCGTGCTGCCCGTTGAAGCCGGCCAAGCGTTTATGTCGGAACAAAACAGCAGGCTCGACCCGCACTTCTGGTTAAGCCCGCGCAAAGCGGAAACCGAGGTTCTGGCTGTGCGCGATGCTTTTATAAAGGCAGACCCGGCCAATGCTGCTGCCTACGAAAAAAATGCTGCGGATTACATTGAGCGCCTTAAAGAACTGGACAGGAAAATGGCTGCCGTTACGCAAAACGCGCAGATAAAAACTTTTGTTACCACGCATGCGGCATTTGGGCATCTGGCAGCAGATTACGGCTTGAAACAGATTTCCATTATGGGGCTGTCGCCGCAATCGGAGCCTTCTCCGGCGGCGCTGAACAAACTGGTTGGCGTTATGCATGCGGAAAATATTAAATACGTGTTTTTTGAAACACTGGTAAGCCCGCGCATTGCCGAAAGCATTGCCGCGGAAGCAGGAGCGCGCACCCTTGTGCTTGACCCGATTGAGGGTTTGAGCGGGGAAGGCCGCCGCAGCGGTGATGATTATTTAAAAATTATGGAGCGCAATATTAAAAACCTTGAGATTGCGTTAAACGGTAAAGAAGAATGAAAACGGTTATTGAGATAGAAAAACTTGGTTACAGCTATGGCGAAGGCTGGATTTTAAACGATTTGTCGCTGAAAATTGAACAGGGGGATTTTGTTGCCGTTATTGGCCCTAACGGGGCAGGTAAAAGTACGCTGCTTCGCCTGCTGGCTGGCATTTTAAAACCTGCGCAGGGGCGCATTGCCATTTTTGGGCAGGACAGGGAAAACTTTACGGCGTGGGATAAAATCGGCTATGTGCCGCAGAACCCGGCGCGGCAGCACAGGGCGTTTCCCATAAGCGTAAGGGAAGTGGTATCGCTCGGGCGTTTAAGCGGCGGCAGTATGTTCCAGCATTATACGCATGAGGACAAAGCCGCGGTAGACGATATTATAGAACGGTTTTCGTTAAAAGAACTGGCGCACCGCAAAATAGGCGAGCTTAGCGGCGGCCAGCAGCAGCGCGTGTATTTGGCAAGGGCCATGGTGCGCAGCCCGCAGCTGCTTTTGCTTGACGAACCTGCAACCGGCGTTGACCCTGACGCCAAAGAAGAGCTTTATACCATGCTTGGCGAAATCAACCGCGGGCAGGGCGTAACAATAGTTATGGTTTCGCACGATTTGGAGCTTGCGGTAAAGGTTTGCAAAAACGCGCTGTGCCTTGACCATAACATCTGCTTTTGGGGCGATGTGCACCAGGCGCTTGTGCACAGGCATAAGCACGGTTATTTTTACAGATAGAGGTAAGAGAAATGTTGGAAATGTTTTCTGCGGGATTTATGCAAAGGGCGTGGATAGCCGGGCTGATTGTAGCCGTTATCTGCCCGCTGATAGGCAGCTTTCTGGTGCTGCGCCGCCAGTCGATGATTGGCGACGGGCTGGGGCATATTGCCTTTGCAGGCGTGGCGGGCGGTGCGCTTTTGGGGGCGCAGCCGGTGGTAAGCGCGGCACTGGCAACCGTTGCGGGCGCGCTTGTTATAGAAAAAGTGCGCAGCAGGCTTAATACTTTTTCCGAAATGGTGCTGGCCATCTTTTTTTACAGCGGTATCGGGCTGGCGGTAATTTTCAGCAGCATGAACCGTATGGGCGGTTTTAATTTAAGCAGTATCCTGTTCGGCAGCTTAATGACCATCAGCACAAGCGATTTATGGGTGGTGGCGGTGCTGGGGCTGTTTGCCTGCGCGTTTACGGTGGTATTTTACCGCCCGCTGCAATACATTACTTTTGACGAAACTTCCGCACGCGTGGCAGGCCTGCCGGCGGGTAAGCTTAATGTATGGCTGGCAGTGCTTACGGCGCTGACGGTTGCGCTTTCCATGCGTATTGTCGGTTTGCTTTTGGTATCGGCCATGATGGTTATACCCGTTGCCTGTGCGCTGCAATCGGCACGCAGCTTTGCGGGGACCATAATCGGCGGCATTATTTATGGCATTATCACGGTCAGCGCCGGGCTGACGGTATCATATTACGCAGACCTTGCGCCGGGCGGCACAATCGTGCTTACCGGAACGGCCTTGTTTATTTTAAGCTGCCTGAAAAGCAGCATGGTTAAGGAAGATGCAGCGCCGCAGGCGGATTGCTGCCATCATCATGGGGGCGAAAATGAGAAAGGTTGATTTGCATATTCACAGTACGGCGTCCGACGGCACATGGACGCCGCAGGAACTTGTAAATGCCGCACAGGCCGCAGGGCTTGGCCTTATTGCCGTTACAGACCACGACAGCACGGCCAATGTGGCGGAAACCATGCGTATTGCTGCTGCTGGTGGCATTAAATGCCTTCCGGGCGTAGAGGTGTGCTCCACAAAGGACGGCATGTCGTTTCATATTTTGGGTTACGGCATTGATACGGCCAATAAGCATTTGCAGGAACTGCTGGCACATAATACGTATCTTTTGGAGAAAAAAGATGACGACAGCGTTCAGCTTTTAATTAAACAGGGCTGGCCGCTTGATTTTAAAGAGTTTCAAAATTACACTTACGACCGCAGGCGCGGCGGGTGGAAATCGCTGGCTTACCTGATTGACAAAGGCTTGTGCAGCGGCGTTAACGATTTTTTTAAACGCATTTTTACGGCGGAAAACGATTTGGGCTTCCCGGAGTTTCCGCCTATCAGCGAAGTTATTGCGGCAATTCACGGTGCGGGCGGCGCTGCGCTGTGCGCCCATGCGGCAAGCGCGTTCCACGGGCCGGGGCTGGCGCAGACTCTGGTGGAATTGATTGAAGAACCTTTTGACGGTTTTGAATGTTACCATTCCGGGCACAGCGAGGAAGACACGCAGCTTCTTTTAACGCACTGCCGTGCGGAGAGCATGCTTATCAGCGGAGGCAGCGACTGCCACGGCAGTTTTGTTCCCTCGCGCCATCTAGGCAAGCCTGATGTGTACGAAACGGACATCTTTTTGCCCGGCCTTATTTGAAACAGTGGCAAAAAATAACCCTCTTTACCGGCTTTGGCTGATAAAGAGGGCTTTTTTATGTGCGGTAAGGAAATTTTTTCAGCAGCGAAGGCACAAATATTAATAAAAATCCGCTGCGGGCAATGTAAAATACCAGAAAGGCCAGCCACAGGCCGCTGTTGCCTAATTCTGGCACAAGCGCGGCTTTGGCAAGCAGGTAGCTTGCCGCGGTAAACAGCATGGAAATGCAGATGGGCGTTGTTTGCAGCGTACCGTTAAAAACTCCGTAATAAACAATGCCCAGCGCCGATAAAACCGGGAAGAAAACTATAAACATATCATATCTGTTTACGGCAGCAAGAATTTGCGGCAGGCCGGTAAAAAGCCCGGCAATTTTAGCGCGCCATACAAAGTAAATGCCTGTCTGCAAAAAGGCTGCCGCCAGCGATTGTACGGCACTGATTTTTAATGTGCTTTGCAGCAGTTTTTTGTTGCCCTCACCGGCGGCAATGCCGGCGTAAATGGCCGCTGCCTGCGAAAAGCCTGTAAAAACATCGCCCATAACGTACTGAATTTGCATTAAAATGGAGTTTGCCGCCAAAATTTCGCCGCCGAAGGCAGAGCTTTGCGACATAAAGGTATTAATCATTATCAGCATGCACAGGGTGCGGATGGCAAGGTGCCCGCTGCAGTTAAGCAGTTTGGCAAAATCCTGCCCGCTGAAAAGCTGTGCAGGGCTTACGCTTTTTAAAGAACATGGCCTGCTTTTGTAAAATCCGTACAGCGCAAGAACTGCCGCTAGGATATTAGCCAGGGCAGAAGCCGCAGCCACACCGGCAACGCCAAGGCCGCAGCCGTAAACCAGAATAAATGCCAGCAGGGCGTTGGCAATGTTTGCCGTAAGCCCCACGGCGACGGAAAAACGCACCTGCATAATCCCCGCCAGCCAGCCCTGCGCCGTTTGGTAAAACAGGGCGGCAGGTACGGTGTAAACAATAATGTTAAAATAAAGGCGCATAAAAGCCAGCGTTTCGGCAGGCGGGTTAAAAAACTGCACAGCCGCGTTGAAAATATGGTTTTGCAAAAGTATTATAACAAGCCCTATGCCGCAGGCAAGAATGCTGCCGCGCAAAAACGCGCATAATTCCTCCTGCTTGTTGCCGCTGCCCAGTGATTGCGATGCAAAGCCGGAAGCCGTAAGCCCGAGAAAGTTAAACAGCCAGAAGATGGTGCTGAAAATGACTGAGCCGAGCGCAACGGAGTTAATGTAATGATAGCTGCCGAGCCCGCCCGCAATGGCGGTATCAACTGCGCCGATAAGCGGCACGGATACGGAAGCTGCTGTAAACGGCAGGCTGGTTATTAAAAATTTTTTGTGCGTTAGTTTCATTTTACTGCCTTTTACTTTAATTAACAAACAAAGTGTATGATAAAAAACGGTTCATCTGTTATAATTATAGTAAGCAGTAAAGCCTCGGGGCAATAAACAAATCGGCTCAGATGTGCGTTAATGTACATTTTTTTAAATTTGTGCGGGGTGAGATAATGGACAGGCGTCAGCAAAAAACACGCGCAGCAATTTTTGAAGCCTTTACTGAGCTTTTGGCGGTAAAAAGCTATAATAAAATAACCGTGCAGGAAATAATTGAAAAAGCCAATATCGGGCGCAGCACTTTTTATGCGCATTTTGAAACGCGTGACGATTTGGTAAAAGCACTGTGTGATGATTTGTTCCAACATGTGTTTTCCAAAGCATTGGAAGCAGAAAAAACTCACGATTTTTCACTGGCGGGCGGCGGGTACCATATTATTCTGGTACATATTCTTTACCACCTGCGCGACAGCCGCAAAAACGTATCGGCACTGCTTACTGGCGAGAGCAGTTTGTTTTTAAAATACCTTAAAAACTATTTCTGCGAGTACATAAATAATTATCTGCTGCCGGGGCTGCCTCAGCACAAAAACCTTCTGCCCGGAGATTTTCTGCTGAACCATATAACTTATTCTTTTGTAGGCCTTTTAATGTGGTGGATTAAAAACGACTGGCAGAATCCGCCCGAAGAAATGGCGCAGTATTTTGAAAAAACGGTGCTGCCGTTAATTTAAGCGTAAAATCATGGAGGGATGATTATGGAGAAAGCAAAGGTTTATTTTACCGACATGCGTACAGGCTACGGAGGGTTGAGCCTGCCGCAGAAACTGGCAAAACTTATTAAAGCGGCCGGCATCGGCAATATTGATTTCAACAAAAAGTTTGCCGCCATTAAAATTCATTTCGGTGAACCCGGCAACGTATCGTATTTGCGCCCCAACTATGCCAAGGCCGTGGCCGATGTTGTAAAGGAGTTCGGCGGCATGCCGTTTTTAACGGACTGCAACACTTTGTATGTAGGACGCCGCAAGCATGCGCTGGAGCATATTACCGCAGCTTACGAAAACGGGTTCAGCCCCTTTTCCACAGGCTGTCACGTAATTATTGCCGATGGGTTAAAGGGTACCGACGAGGCTTATGTTCCTGTTCCCGGCGGTGAAGTTGTAAAAGAAGCCAAAATCGGCAAAGCACTGATGGATGCCGATATTATCATCAGCCTGAACCATTTTAAAGGGCATGAAGCTGCCGGCTTTGGCGGAGCTATTAAAAATATCGGCATGGGCGGCGGTTCGCGTGCCGGTAAAATGGAGATGCACCATGACGGCAAACCGCAGGTTGACCAGAGCAAATGTATCGGCTGCCATGCCTGCGAGCGTATCTGCGCTCACGGCGCGCCGGTTATTGAAAACAAAAAAGCCCATATCGACTGGGACAAATGCGTTGGCTGCGGGCGCTGCATCGGTGCATGCCCCATGGATGCCGTTAATCCGCCGGAAGCGAGTGCCAGCATGGAAATGCTTAACAAGCGCATGGCCGAATATGCGTGGGCAATTCTGGCAGGCAGGCCGCATTTCCATATCAGCCTGATTGTAGACGTATCGCCTTACTGCGACTGCCACGCCGAAAACGATGCGCCGGTTGTGCCGGATATCGGCATGCTGGCTTCGTTTGACCCCGTTGCATTGGACCAGGCCTGTGCCGATTTGGTAAACGCCGCTCCGGTAATGCAAAACTCCATTTTGGCAGAGCATATTGCCGCCGACCCGGAAGAAGCAGCGAAGCATGACCATTTCCATAACATTACTCCGGAATCGGAATGGAAGGCCTGCCTTGAACATGCAGAAAAAATCGGCATGGGTACGCGCAGTTACGAACTTATTACAGTAAAATAACCACGCAAAATAAAAAGAGAAGCATATCATAACAGATGTGCTTCTCTTTTGCCGTTTTATGGTTAATCTTCGTTGTGTATTTTGCCGTAAGCCAGCAGTACCGTTCCCTGAGGTGCGGAAAGCGCCGGGCATACATACAGTACAATGCCGCTTTGCTTTGCGTAATAGGTTGTTAACGTTTCGCCGAATAAATCGGTTGTGCGGCCGAGAATCTGCCCTTCTTCCACAAAATCGCCGCTGTGGATATGATGAAGCCAGCAGCCGGTTTCCTGCGCTTCAAGGTAAATAATATCCGTTACGTCGCGCGGTATATAGCGCCGCGGTTTTACCGGCTCGTTAAGAAGGCCCAGCTTGCGCATAATATTTTTCAGGTCAGACTTATATTCTTCTATGTCTTCATGCAGGCACAGCCCTGCGCCGCCGCGCTCAATTAAAAGCGAAGGCAGTCCGGTGGAAGCAGCGTAGTTATAGGCGCCGCCCGTTGCCATTGAACGCACCATATATTCCACGTTTAATACCTTGGCAACGCTGCGGGCTTTTGCCGCCAGTTCCTCTGTCGGCTGGCCGGGATAATAAACATAGGGATGCAGGCTTTCGTGAATATCGCCGCTGTGCAGGTCAACATAAAAATCCGCCAGAGGGAATAAACTGCTGCGGATTAAACCGGCAGTTTTTTCGGATAAAGTGCCGTTGGGATTGCCGGGAAACACGCGGTTTAAGTTTTTGCCGTCCTCCGGTACGATAAATTCGCGGCGTGCCCAGAAGCCCTGTATATTAACGGGGTGAAGCATTATCAGGCTGCCGTGAATTTCCTGCGGGTCAAGGCTGCGGCCAAGCTCCATGGCGGCGGCAATGCCGGGGTATTCACCGCCGTGAATGCCTGCCGTTACCAGAAGGGTGGGGCCGTCGAAAGCGCCGTTTATAATTGTCAAGGGTATTTCTATTTCAGTGCCTGGTACAGGCAGCATGGTGCGCAGCTTGCTGCCGCGGCAGATTGTAAGGCCACATACGGATAAAGTATCGGACACAAAATCAGCTCCTTTTAAGTAATTGTTAAATGCTTTATTCATTATAACATTAATAATAATTTACTGCAAATAAATATCAATTAAAATATCGTTACTAATAAAACAACATACCCATAGGGGTATGCCTAAAGTAAAAACTTGCCGGGTTGGCGCAGCTTTTATATTTAAGCTGTAAAATCAAATGCAAAATAATAGCCAAATGTAATTTATTGGCGCACATATAATTGACTAAACATACAAAAACAATTATAATATGTTAAAAGAGGCAAAGGAGCCGTAACCGGTTTCCTGTGCCTCTTTTGTTTATATGTTCAGAAAGCTGCTGATGAAATTTTTAGAGTGGGGGGATTTATAATGCAGGAGCTTATAGCTCATCAGGAAACTATCAACCGCCAGCTGGCGCGTTACGGCGTTAAGTTTGGCATTTATAAAAACGGCGAATTTAAAGAACGCCTTTTCCCATTCGACCCGTTGCCGCGCGTTATTCCGGCGGCGGAGTTTGCCGTGCTTGATAAGGGGCTTTGCCAGCGTGTAATGGCGCTGAACATGTTTTTAAAAGACCTTTACGGCGATAAAAAAATTATCCGCGACGGCGTAGTACCGGAGGATTTTGCCTTTGCAGGTTCCGGCTACCTGCCGGCTTGCGAAGGATTTACGCCGCCGAAAGGCATTTACAGCCATATTTCCGGCATCGACCTGGTGGAAGGCAGGGACGGCAGCTGGTTTGTGCTGGAGGACAACCTGCGCATACCGTCAGGCGCTTCGTATCCTTTAATTGCGCGCAGGCTGTGCCGCAGGTGCAGTCCGGAATCGTTCCGCCAGCATAATATTGTGGATAACCGCAACTACGGCGCGCTTTTGCGCGAAGTGATGAACAATGTAAACACAGGCGGCATTAATGTTATTTTTACGCCGGGGCGCTACAACGCAGCTTATTTTGAACACAGCTATCTGGCGGAACTGAGCGGTGCGGTGCTTGCCGAAAGCGGCGACCTGTTTGTTGAAGACAACAAGGTTTATTACCGCAGTGAAAAGGGGGCGGAGCGCGTCGGCGCGATTTACCGCCGCATCAGCGACGAATATCTTGACCCGACAACCTTTTTGCCCGAAAGCCTTATCGGCATACCCGGCGTAATGGGCGCTTACAGGACAGGCAATGTGGCAATTATAAATGCTCCCGGCAACGGTGCGGCAGATGATAAGGGCATTTACTACTTTGTGCCTAAAATGGTACGTTATTACCTTGGCGAAGAACCGGTGCTGCACAATGCGCCGACCTACCTGCCGTTTTATAAGGAAGATTTGGACTACACGCTGGCAAACCTTAACAAACTTGTTGTTAAGGATGTTACCGAAGCGGGCGGTTACGGCGTGGTGTTTGGGCGTGAGCTGACGCAGGAAAAATTAACGGAGCTTGCAGGCATGATTAAACGCGAGCCGCGCCGCTTTATAGCGCAGGAGGTTATAGATTTTAAGGACCTGCCGGTGATGGAAAACGGCGTGCAGGCAGAGCGCAAGGCCGACCTGCGTGCGTTTGTGCTGACTGGCGCGGAAACGAAGGTATGGCCCAGCGGGCTGACACGTTTCAGCCGTGAGCCGGACAGCTTTGTTGTTAACAGTTCGCAGGGAGGAGGCTTTAAGGATACATGGGTACTATCGGATTAAGCAGGACGAACCGCCTTTTCTGGCTGGGGCGTTATCTGGAAAGGGTTTACACAACTTTAAAAGCGACGCGCAGTATGTTTGATGCGGAAACTGACGGTGCGGAAGCCGATTACAAGGATTACTGCCGCCGTATGGGCATTGCCTGCCATTATGAAAATACGACCGCCTTTATCCGCAGCTACTATTTTGATGCGGAAAACGCAGATTCTGTTGCCGCGTCACTGAAACATGCTTATGATAATGCCATTGTACTGCGCGAAACGCTTTCCAGCGATACGCTGGCTTATGTGCAAATGGCTGTAACGGCAATGGAGCTTGCCGCAGAAAGCAGCGGGCCTGCCGTAGAGCTGCAATGGGTTTTGGACGATATTATGGCGTTCCGCGGTTCGTGCGAGGAAAATATCGAAGAAGAAATTAACCGCAATATTATAAAATCGGGCGCAAGCCTTGAACGTGTGGATATTTTTCTGCGGCTCGGGTATCCGCAGGAGCAGTGCCTGAAAGAAGTGCGGCATCTTGCCAGCCGTTTAAAAAAGGCGCAGCTTGCCGTAAACGAAAACAATATGCAGTTTTTGCTTAACTCCCTGGCAGGCAGCCCGGAAAACCTGCCGCCTGCGCCGGTGCTTACAGCGGCGGCAGAAGGGATGCTTGTAAATATCTGACTGATGGGTGATACTGATGAAACGCCTGCGTTTTGCTTTTATAACCACTGTGCAGTATTCGCAGCCTGTGCATGGGCACCAGCTGGCACTGCGCTGCGTGCCGTTAAACGATGCCGGGCAGCTTTTGGAAACTTATACCGTTAAAATAATGCCCGGCAGGCTGCCTGCGCCGCAAAAGGACGGCTTTGGCAATACCGTGTTCTGGTGCAGCATCGGCAGTGAGCATGATGTTCTGCGTTACGGCAGCAGGGGCATTGCCTGTGTGGAAGAACCGGGGCAGTCCGCACCGCCGCCTAATCCGTGCCTGCGCTTTCCCGGCCTGCGTACAAAACCCGGAAGAATATTAATGCAGGTTTCTTCCGCCATGGCGCGCGGTAAAACGCTTGCCGCACTGGACGCGCTTTGCCATGCCGTACACAGCCTTTTGCGCTATCAGCCCGGGGCAACAGGCATTTATACCACGGCCGAAGAAGCCCTGGCTGGCGGGCGCGGCGTGTGCCAGGATTACGCGCACGTTTTTATAGCGCTGGCGCGGCTTGCTGGCTGGCATGCACGCTACTGCATGGGGCTTACCGTTGGCGAGGGGGCAACACATGCCTGGGCAGAAATTTATTACGAAGGCGCATGGCATGGCTTCGACCCGACGCGCGACTGCCGTACGGACGCAAGCTACCTGCGTTTTGCCACAGGGCGCGATGCTGCCGACTGCCCGGTGGAGCAGGGAACCTTTTACGGCCTTGCGGACCAGACGCAGACCGTTTTTATGCGCGTAAAAGAAATTTAAGGCAGCATACCGCTGCTTTTTAACATAAATACCGAAAGAGGTGCAGCTAAATGGACATAACTGTTGCCGGCCTTGGCCTTGCCGTGCACGAGCGCCTGGAACTGCATAAAAACAGAATAACGCCGCTGCCGGGGAAGGACGGGGGCAAACGTATTTCAGTTGTTACAGGCATACACGGCGACGAGCTGGAAGGGCAGTATGCGGCATGGCTTTTAAACCGCCGCCTTATGGAACACCCTGAAGATTTGCACGCTACCGTCGATATTTATCCCGCCGTCAATCCGCTGGGCATTAACACAATTCAGCGCAGTATACCCTTGTTTGACGTTGATTTAAACAGAATCTTTCCGGGAGAAAACGGCGGCCCGGCGGCAGAATATTTTGCAAATGAAATAATTAATGACGTTAAGGGGTCGGATATTGCTGTCGATATTCACGCCTCTAATATTTTTCTGCGCGAAATGCCGCAGGTGCGTATTTCCGAAGAAACGGCAGACGCACTGGTGCCGCTGGCAAGGCTTTTAAATGTGGATTTTGTTTGGATTTACCCGGCTGCCACTGTGCTGCAAAGCACTTTTGCGTGCAGCATGAACTCTATTGGCACGCGCTGCCTGGTTGTGGAAATGGGCGTGGGTATGCGCCTTACGCCCGCTTACGGTGAGCAGCTTACCGAAGGAATTTTGAATTTGATGCGCAGCGAGGGCATGTGGGACGGGGAAACGCACTGTACCCATACGCCTCTTATCAGCCGTGACGAAGTTGCCTTTGTAAACGCCGGCGCCGCCGGTATTTTTATGGCGCAGGCACAGCACGGCAGTTCTGTAAAAAAAGGGCAGCTGCTTGGCATTATTGCCGATCCGCTGACGGGGAATATTAACGAGCGCGTTACGGCGCCTGCAGATGGGCTGCTGTTTACCCTGCGCGAATATCCGGTTGTTTATCCGGGCAGCCTGCTGGCGCGCATCGTAACGGGAGGCAGCAGAGAATGAAACGCGAGATTTTATATACAATGAAAATGCCTTACCGGCAGGATTTTCTGCTGGAAGGATTCCGTTTTGGAGAAGGCGAAAAATCCTGCGCCGTTGTCGGCGGCATACGCGGCGACGAGGTACAGCAAATGTACACCTGCGCGCGGCTTGTAAAAGCGCTGGCGGAAATAGAGCATCGCGGCAATTTGCTGCCGGGGCACGAAATACTCGTCATTCCCTGTGTCAACCGTTTTTCCATGAACGTCGGCAAACGCTTCTGGCCGATGGATGGCAGCGACATCAACAGAATGTTTCCCGGTTACGATTTGGGTGAAACCACGCAGCGCATAGCGGCGGGGCTTTTTGAGGCTGTTAAGGATTACCGCTGCGGCATCCATATGGCAAGCTTTTACCTGCCCGGCAAATTTGTGCCGCACGCCCGCATTGTTAATACCGGCTACCAAAGCCCGGCGCTGGGCAGCATGTTCGGATTGCCGTATATTGTAACGCGCGAGCCGAAGCCCATAGACACAACAACGCTGAACTATAACTGGCAGATATGGGACAGCGCCGCCTTTAACATTTATACGCAGGAAACATCGCGCCTTGATGATGACAGCGCGGCAAACGCGGTGGACGCCGTACTGCGTTATTTAAGCCGTGTCGGTGCGGTAAAATACACCTGTTACAGCGGTTATCTTTCCACCGTCATCAGCGAAAGCGAGCTTATTAACGTACTTACACCGGCAGGCGGCATTTTTAAAGCGTTAAAAGCCCCGGGCGAAGAAGTACGCAGGGGCGAGGTTATAGGGCAGATTATTGACCCCTTTACGGCGGAAATAACACACGAAATAACCGCTGCCGCCAAGAGCATGGTATTTTTTGCCATGGAAAAGCCGCTGGTGCTGGAGCACGAAATTGCTTTTAAATTAGTGTGCCGCAAAAACGGCTGAAAACGGTAATTAAAAGCTATTAACTATAAATGAACAGCAAATAAAAAAAGCCTTTAGGGTGCGCCGGCAGCGGCACTGCCTTAAAGGCTGTTTAATTTTATATTGTTTTAATCTTTTTCCAAATCCGCAAATTTGGCGGCCATGGTGGGGTTGTTGCGAGTTAAGCGCTTAATGGAAAGGTCTTCCGCTTTGTTGTTGGCAAGGCGCAGATTGTTTTCGGAAGATAAAAGCGCGTCCTTGGTTTTTTGCAGATGGTCAATCGTTTTGTCGATTTCTTCAATGGCTTTTTTAAATTTTTCGCTGGCAAGGCGGTAATTGCGCGAAAACTTATCTTTAAATTCATTTAAATCGTTTTCAAAATTGGAAATATCAATGTTCTGCGTTTTAATAACGCTTAATTCCTTGCGGTATTGCAGTGAATTTTGTGCCGCGTTGCGCAGCAGCGTGATAATGGGAATAAAAAACTGCGGGCGGATAACGTACATTTTGGGGTAGCGGTAAGAAACATCGACAATGCCGGTGTTGTACAGCTCGCTTTCCGATTCCAGCATAGAAACAAGCACGGCGTACTCGCAGTTTTTTTCGCGGCGGTCTTTATCAAGTTCCTTAAAAAAGTCCTCGTTTTTCTTTTTGGTTGAAGTGGCGTCCATTTCGTTTTTCATTTCAAACATGATGGAAATAAACTCTGTGCCGTCCTCGTCCGCTTCGCGGTAAATATAGTCGCCCTTGCTGCCGGTGCGCGCGTCGTTGTCTTTTTCAAAATATGCGTTGGCAAAGCCGGTCATTCTTAATTTGTTAAATTCAATTTCGCAGTGCTGCTCCAGGCTTTCGCCTACCATTTTTGTGGACTGGCGAAGTTTAAAATCTTTATAGCGCTCAATTTCTTCATCTTTAAATTTAAGTTTTTCTTCATATTGGGTAATTAAAGTCTGTTCGCGCAGTTCACTTTCTTTTTTGCCGTTTTCAATGGCGGAAGTAAGCTGCAAAATGCTTTGCTCCTTGTCGTTAAGCTCCTGCTGTTTTTCGTTAACTACTTTGGCGATGGCAAGTTCAATTTCCTGTTTGCCTGCGTTTAAACGCGCCGTAAGCCCGGCAATCAGCTGGTCTTTCTGCGCAAGCTCCAGTTCTTTTTTGTTAAGCGCGTCCTGTAAAGATGCGGCCTGCGACATTTTCTGCATATTCAGCTGGCTTTTTAAATCGTTAATTTCCATTGCTTTTTTGGCAAGCGCAACATCATACGCTTTGGCGGTTGCTGTTTTGGCAAGCTCTACCGAAGCGTTTTTTTCTTTTTCAAACTGTTCCAGGCGTTCGTGAATTTCCCTGTGAAATTCCTCGTCCCTTACCTGTTTTACAATAGCGGCGTAGCCGGTTTCGTCAACCTGAAACACCTCGCCGCATTTGGGGCATTTTATTTCCTGCATCTATTGCTTCTCCTTATTTGTAATTTTATTTTATAATTTTATTTGCCGCTTGCAGGCCGCAGTCATAGCCGTGGTCGTACAGCGCTAAAAGTTTTTCCTTGTCAAGGTCAAGCCGGTCAATCGTCAGCGGCTGCTGCGGGCGTATAATAACGGCCTTGCCTTCCTGTTCAAGTTTCTCAACGGCTTCTATTTGTTTGTTGTAATTTTGCGGGCGTTCTGCCAAAATCTGCTGCAAAAGCGGGTAATGCTTGTACCACAGCTTAACCAGCGCTGCCGGAACGGTGCTGCTTTTGCGGTAGCCCTTATTGCGCGTCAGCACAATTACAAACTTATCGTAGCCTGCCCTTTGCCCGCGGTCAAACGGAATGGGGTCTGTCAGCGCGCCGTCCAAAAGGCGGCGTTTATCGAAATGCACAATGGGCGCCAGAAACGGCAGCGATGCCGAAGCGCGCACCGGCGTAAAATTCCTGCCCATATCCATCTGAGTATACCATACCGATTCACCAGTGCCGCAGTCCGTTGTGCCAACCTCCAGCCTGCCGGGATATTTATAAAACGCATCGTAATCAAATGGAATTAAATGGCGGGGAATATCGTTTAAAATAAAATCGAAACCGAACAGCGAGCGTGTGCGCAGCCAGTTTTTTACGCTGCAGTAACGGTCGTCGCCCACATAATCTTCAATAATCCGCCTGGTGCGGCCCTTTTGCCCCGACATATACGAAAGTATATTGCAGGCTCCCGCCGATACCCCGGCGATATGCGGGAAAACCAGTTCTTTTTCCAGAAAAGCGTCAAAAACACCGGCCGAAAACATGCCGCGCATGCCTCCGCCTTCCAGTATCAGGCTGAGATTGGACAGTAGCATAAGGCACCTCCGTTAAACTTGCTGCTGATTTTTATTATAACATTTTACAGGCGAAGGGCATATAAGTTTGTTTATTTTTTGTGCGGGCAGAGTTATAATAAAAACGTAAGCCAAAACAAACCGGCTTACGGAAGGAGTATAAAAAAACAATGTCTGCTGTACTTGATTATTTAAAAGAAAGCGGCGTATTTTATCTTTCGACAATGGACGGCAATCAGCCGCGTGTACGTCCGTTTGGCGCTGTGTGCGAATTTGAAGGCAAATTGTATTTTATTACCGCAAAAACCAAAAACGTTTACAAACAGCTTTTGGAAAATCCGCGCGTGGAAATTTCTGCCATGAAAGGCCAGGACAGCTGGATTCGCCTTGACGGCGAGGTAAAAATGGATGACCGCCGTGAAGCGCGCATTGCCATGCTGGAAGCCGTGCCGGTTTTGAAAAATATGTATAATGCCGATGACGGCGTTATGACCGTTTTTTATCTTGATAACATTAAAGCAACGGAATATTCCTTTACCAGCGAACCCAAAGAATTGGCATAACCGGGAATTTTTAAGGGGCGGCCTTTTTACAGGGCCGTCTTTTTTTGACGTTTTTTACAGGAAACAGCAGACAGATTTTGTTATAATATTTTGTTAAGGAGGGAGTGCCGTGGATAAAACAAGAGGCCACGCAGCGGCAATTATAACCATTTTTGTGTGGGGCGTTACGTTTATTTCAACAAAAATACTGCTTACGGGCTTTTTACCGGTGGAAATATTGTTCTGCCGTTTTGTTATCGGCTATCTGGCTCTGTTTGCCATTTGCCCGCGGCTGCTGCCTTATGGCGGCCTGCGGCAAGAGGCTTATTTTATCGCAGCGGGGCTTACCGGCATTTGCCTTTATTATTTGCTGGAAAACATTGCTCTTACTTATACGCTGGCCTCCAATGTCGGTGTGCTGCTCTGTACGGCTCCGTTTTTTACGGCACTGGCAGGTTTTGCGGCTTCGCGCGGTAAGGAACGCCCGCACCGGCGTTTTATTTTTGGTTTTGTTCTTGCCATGGCAGGCATTTACCTCATCAGCACTGCCGAAAGCGGCATGCAGTTTAACCTTACCGGCGATGTTTTAGCGTTAAGTGCTGCCGCCGTGTGGGCGCTTTACGCCGTGCTGACGCGCAAAATAACAACCTTCGGCTACAACACCATTTTAATTACGCGGCATATCTTTTTTTACGGGCTGCTGTTTATGCTACCTGCTTTATATATTTTCGGCTTTACGCCGGATTTAACACGCTTTTACAACCCGGCATATTTGTTTAATATTTTGTTTTTGGGGCTGGGTGCATCTGCCATGTGCTTTGTAACGTGGAACTATGCCGTTAAAGTGCTGGGCGCCGTTAAAACAAGCGCTTATATTTATGCCGTGCCGGTGCTGACTGTTGCTTCGGCGGTAATTGTTTTAAACGAGCCGGTAACGGCAAAAATGCTGGCGGGCGGCGTGATGATTATACTGGGGCTTTTGCTCTCGCAAAAAGCGTAAAACAAAATTTTTATAATGCGGTATTGCTTACAACGCATAAAAAAATCTGCCTTCGTTATACAGTACATATGACGAAGGCAGGTTTTGTTTATGTAAGCCTTTTAATATTTATCAAACAGTGAGCTTTGCCCGCATTGCAGGCTGCGTGCGGAGTAATCTGCAAGTGGAATGAAGGTAAGGCGCTTATTTTCTGGGAACAGGTAAAAACCTGTGTACTGGTAGCCGCTGTGCTGCGTAAGCGTAAGGCGCAGCAGGCAGGGCACATTGCCGCTGGTGCATTTAAACTGCATATAGCGGGTGTTTAGCCCCTGAAAGGTTTTGTATTCGCCTGCTTCTGTAAGCACAAGGTTTTGCAGCTGAGGCGGCAGGTTTAAAGCTTCGGTATTTACCTGCCGGTAGCTGTACTGCGGCGGCGCTTCAAATTCTGTAATTTCAATAATTTCTTCGCCTTTTTCCTTAAGGTGGCGTGTTACCGGTGCAGGCGGCGCCATCAGCTGTTTGCCTGCCAGCGCGTCTTTAAACACCGCGGCTTTGCCGTCCGGAAGGGAAGCATTAAACAGCATTGCCGTTGCGTCATCCGCACCGCGGGTAATCATCGGGCCTTCTGCGGGCAGCCCTGCCAGCAAATCTGCGCCGAAGGCAGTGGGTATTGCCAGGCTGTAAGACGGGGCTGTTTTATTAACATAGTAGGTAAAATCTGCCGGTTTGGTTAAGTACCAGTTTTCTTTTGCAGGTTCTATTTTTACCGTACGGCGTACAACGCGCGGCTGTTTAACCTGCTGCTGTACGGTGTTTTTGCCCTTTTCGGCGTTCGTTTCAGCGGTTTTTACATTTGCCGGTGTTTTTGCGGCAGTTTCCTGCCCAGATGCTGTGCCGTTTGGCGCAGTTGTATTACTGCTTTCAGGTTCCGGGCTCTCTTTTGGCGTTTTGGCGTTCTGCTGCTCCGTGCCGGTTTGGTTTTCCGCTGGCGGGTTATTCAGTTTTGCCGTTGCTTCTGCCAGTAAATCCGGCGTAATTGTGTTTGGCATCTGCGGCATTGCAGCTTGCGCAGCACCGGCTGCAAACAGGCAGATTGCCAAAGCGGCAATAGTTTTTCTCATGGCTTACTCCTTCAGTGCGCTTTGTATAATACCGCCGCCAACAATAAATTCGCCGTTATAAAATACAACGGCCTGCCCCGGCGTAACGGCGCGCATGGGTTCATCAAAGGTAACTTTTACGTATTCGCCGCAGGGTTCAATGGCTGCCGGTACGTCCTGCTGGCGGTAGCGTGTTTTGGTGGTTACGCGCAGCGGGCCGGTAAGGGCGGCTTCGGTAATAAAATTACAGTTTTTGGCAAGCAGCCCGCGGCTGAACAGTGCTTCTGCCGGGCCTACCGTAACGTTGCCGGAAGCGGTGTCTTTTTCTATTACATATAAAGGGTAATCGTAGGCAATGCCAAGGCCTTTGCGCTGACCGATTGTGTAGTTTACAAGTCCTTTGTGGCGGCCGAGAACCTGCCCGTTAAGATGTACGAAATTACCTGCGGTATCGGAAGCTTTGCCGATGCGCCCGATTAAACCGGCATAATCGCCGTCAGGCACAAAGCAGATATCCTGGCTGTCCGGCTTTTGGGCGGTAACAAGGCCTGCTTCGGCGGCAAGTCTGCGTATTTCGTCTTTGCTTACGCCGCCAAGGGGCAGCAGTACGTGCGAAAGCTGCTCCTGCGAGAGCGAAAACAGCATGTAGCTCTGGTCCTTGCGGTGGTCCTCTCCGCGCGCCAAAAGCCAGCGGGCCTTTGCGTTATCGTAAACTATGCGGGCATAATGCCCTGTTGCCAGGTAGTCGCAGCCGAGTTCTTTGGCGTAATCCAACAGTGCGCCGAATTTTATATATTTGTTGCAGTCCACGCAGGGGTTGGGCGTGCTGCCGCAGCGGTATTCGCTGGCAAAGTGCTGTATAACGTGCCTGTTAAAGCAGGCTCTTAAATCAACAACCTTGTGCTCAATGCCAAGCTTCTGCGCTACGGCCTGTGCGTCTTTAATGTCGCGGTCAATATTAAGCGGCGCATCCGGCAGGCCAATATCGCAGCCGTTAAACATACGCGCCGTAACGCCAATAACTTCGTAACCCTGCTGCAAAAGCAGCATTGCCGCGGCAGAACTGTCTACGCCGCCGCTCATGGCGGCAAGTACTTTTTTCTTCATGTTATTCCTTCGGCGGCAGCTCTGCGCAGATTTCGTTTATTTTGGCTTCGTCAACGCGCATGGCTTCAATGGTTTTTTCAAACAGCTCGTCAAGCGTCCAGCCAAGCATTTCGGCGCCCTGCGCAATTACCTCGCGGTGGCAGCCTGCCGCAAATTTTTTATCTTTAAATTTCTTTTTTATAGATTTTACTTCCATGTCGCTTACGCTTTTGGAAGGGCGCATTAAAGCGGCCGCGCCGATAAGGCCGGTAAGCTCGTCGGCAGCAAACAGAACTTTTTCCATCTGGTGTTCCGGTTTAACATCGCACACAAGGCCGTAACCGTGGCTGGCGGTGGCGTGGATGAGTTTTTCGTCTATACCGCGTTCACGCATAATTTCCTGCGATTTAATGCAGTGCTGGTCCGGGTACATTTCAAAATCAAGGTCGTGCAAAAGCCCGGCCAGTGCCCAGAAATCTGCTTCATCGCCGTAGCCGAGCTCGTTGGCGTACCAGCGCATAACGCCTTCCACTGTCAGCGCGTGGCGCAGATGAAACGGGTCTTTGTTATATTCTTTTACTAATTCCCAGGCTTCTTCACGTGTTAAATTTGCCATAAAAAATCCCTCCTGATTATTATAAAGCATGGTTAAAGCACTTTTATTTACAGCAGCATTTTTCTTCCTGCCATTTCAGTAAATCCGCCAGCGTAATATTATCTACAACATTGTTGATGGCTTTGCCTATGCGCCGCCATACTTCTGTTGTAACGCAGTCATCAAGGCGCGGGCAGAGTGCCGGATGCACGGAAGCTGCGCAGGCTACCGGGGCAAGGTCGCCTTCAAGCACGCGCAGTATTTCCCCAACGGTGCATTCTGACGGCGCTTTGGTAAGTTTATAGCCGCCCTGCGCGCCGCGGGCGCTTTGTACAAGCCCGGCTTTGCTCAAACGGCCGATAATCTGTTCCAGATATTTATCGGAAATATCCTGCCGCAGGGAAATTTCTTTAACCGGCGTATATTCATGCTGGCTGTTGGCTGCTAAATCAAGCATCAAGCGCAGCGCGTAACGTCCTTTGGTAGATATTTTCATGCTGAACTCCTTTCATATAAAGTATTTTACTACTAATCAAGTAGGGATTCAACAAAAATTTAAAGGGCGGCATTTGGCGGAAGAAAATTAAAATTTTTAACGGTTTTTTTATATTGTTATGTGTGTTAAAATAAAAGCATAAATTTTATTTTTAAAATTCTACTCCGGAGGAATTGTAATTATGGAAAACAAAGAAAAGATGGATATTGAGAAGGAATTTCAACACTATCTTGAAATTTTCAAGCATGATAAAGAACTTGGCAAAGCCCTGAGCCTTGTATCTTTCCCGGCATTGTTCAACGATAAGTTTTTGCAGGAAAACAGCAAGTTTACTTCCATGAACGATTTAATAATCCGCAGCGGTTTCGGCATTATGAACCTGCTGGAAGTGGAAAACGTAAACCAGGAAAAATGGAACGCTTATATTGCCAAAAACAGCAACTGCACCACCTGGTTTGAATTTGGCAAGCTTGCCATGATTGAATGGATGAAAGCCAAACTGGAGGAAGTTAAGAACGCTGCAAATTAAAAAATAATGTTTTAAAAAGGAAGTGAGGCCGCGTGGATATTGTACTGCATGCGTTTGAAGGCGTTTTTACCGTCAGCCTGATGGTATTGGCCGGGTATTACCTTGGCAGCCACCACTGGTTTTCGGAAGAAAGCCTGAACCTGATTTCCAAACTGATAACAAAAATCTGCCTGCCGCTGTATATGATTGTGAATTTAACGGAAACGCTTACGCACGATACGGTTATACAAATGAGCAGCGGTCTTCCGGTAGCGGTTTCGTCGATGATAATCTGTTTTATCATCGGGCAGCTTGCCGTACGCTTTGCCAAAATACCAAAAGGGCGGCGCGGTGTTCTGGCGGCGGTGTTTTTTGTAACCAATACCATTTTAATAGGCCTGCCGCTTTCCACCGAACTGTTTGGTACAAAGTGCATACCGTTTGTACTGGTTTATTATATGGCGAACACAGTGGTGTTCTGGGTTGTGGCGGCTCATATTATTGCCGTTGACGGAACGGAAAACGTACCGCCGCTTTTTAGTGTGCAGACGCTGAAGCACATTGTTAACCCGCCGCTGGCAGGTTTTGCCATTGGCTTTACCTTGGTAATGCTTGAACTGCACCTGCCGCATCCGCTGCTTGTTTCGTTTAAATACATGGGCAATATGACAACGCCGCTGGCTATGCTTTTTATAGGCGCCGTTGTAAGCAATGCGGACTGGAGCAAAATCCATTTTGACCGGCAGATTTTACTTGCCCTGTTCGGGCGTTTTGTAGTTTGCCCGCTGGGAATTATTTTAATGGCGCCGATAATTGGCATACCGCCGCTTATGACACAGGTGTTTACCATTCAGGCTGCCATGCCTGCACCTTCCGTGCTGCCGGTGCTTGCTAAAAACTATGGGGCCGATTACGAATATGCCGCTACCCTTACGGTTGTTACAACGGTTTTGGCTGTTGTTGTAATGCCGTTTTATATGTGGGTTGTATCTTAATCTGTTTGCAGCATAAACTAAAAATACGAACAAATTTTCATAAATATGCTTGACAAAATGTGTTGTTCGTTTTATTATAACTATAACGAACAAACGTTTTGAAAGGCAGTTGATTGTTTATGAAAAAGCTGACGGCAATAGTAATGGCAGTCTTTTTATTATACAGCGGTTACGTGTTCGGCACAGTATCCGCAGCAGATGAAATTTACACCACGCGCACGGTAACCGTGTACAGCGGCGATACCATGTGGGATATTGCTTCCCGCTGGGCGGAAGATGACGAAGATGTGCGCGCCGTTATTTATCGTATCTGCGAGGCAAACGGTTTGCAGAATACCGATTTGCAGCCGGGGCAGAAAATTATGGTACCGGTGCGTGTGCATGCCGGTGAGGGCGTAATGCTGGCGGAAGCAACGAACGGAAATTTATAAAATACGAACAAAATAAAAGCAGGCCTGATGATTTTAGGATCATTAAGCCTGCTTATTTTTTATGCCGTAAATAAAGCGTTTTATTTGTTTTCCGGCTTCCATTTGCCGCTGAGTACCTTAAGGTAGTTTACTTTGTCGGTAGCGCCTTCCGTACTTATTAAAAGTACGCGCGAGTTTTCATTGAGCCCAAGTTCGTTGCGCAGCTGTGCAAGCTCAGGGTCCTGCATCAGCGCTACCAGAACTCCGGCGGTTACTGCGCCCGATTCGCCCGAAACAATGCGTGCATCGCCGCTTTGCGGCATACCCAAAAGCCGCATGCCGCGTGCTGCATAGTCATCACTGCAGGCAATAAAGGCGTTTGCAAAATTATTGATTATATCCCAGCTTACAGTGCAGGGTTCGCCGCAGCAAAGCCCGGCCATCATGCTGTTCATTCTGCCGGTTACTTTGTGCAGAGTACCATCGTTTGCCGCTGCCGTTTTATACAGGCAGGCGGCTTTGTCCGGCTCGCAAATAACGGTAACAGGCAGGTTATTCTGGCAAAGTGCTGCAAAATAGCCGAGCACAGCGCCTGCCATGCTGCCTACGCCGGCCTGCAAAAACAAGTGCGTCGGCGTTATGCCGTTTAGCTGAGCTGTAATCTCCTGCGCCATGGTGGTATAGCCCTGCATAATCCAGGTGGGTATTTCTTCATAGCCGCTCCATGCGGTATCCTGCACCAGCACCCAGCCGTGCTTGCGGCTCATGGCATAGGCAAGGCGCACGGCGCCGTCGTAGTTAAATTTTGTAATTTCTGCTTCTGCGCCCAGCGCGCGGATGTTGTTAAGGCGTTCCTGGCTTGAGCCTTCGGGCAGATAAACAACTGCTTTATGCCCCAGAAGTTTGGCAGCCCAGGCTACGCCGCGCCCGTGATTGCCGTCCGTTGCCGTTACAAAGGTTACGGTGCCGAGTTTGGCTCTGGCTTCTTCGCTGCACAAAACATTAAAACTGTTTCCGTCAACTGGTATATTTAATTTGCCGCATAAATATCTGGCAATGGCGTAACTGCCGCCCAGCGCTTTAAAGGCGTTCAGCCCAAAGCGTGCCGATTCGTCCTTAACAAAAATTTGCCCAACGCCGAGCAGTTTTGCCAGATTAGGCAGGCTTACAAGCGGCGTTTGCGCATAACCTGCAATGCCGCTGTGAAATTCAAGTACTGCCTGCATAGCTTCGGGCTGCACAAATTTGAGGCAGCCGGTATTTTTATTTCCTTTATGAAGTACATATTGCAGATTGGCCATAAAACTTTCTCCTGTACTAAAACGGCACAGCCTAAGGCTGTGCCGCAATTAATTATTCAGTTTATGAACTTTTTAAAACAGTTCTTTTAAAATCATGGTCTGTTCGCGGTCGGGGCCTACGGAAACAATGCCTACTTCAACGCCTGCTACTTCGCTCATGCGTTTTAAGTATTTTTTGCAGTTTTCCGGCAGGTCTTCGTATTTGCGTACGCCGCTGATATCGGTCATCCAGCCTTCAAATTCTTCGTAAACAGGTTCAACCTGTGCCAAAACTTTCAGGCTTGCCGGGATTTGTTTGATTTCTTCGCCGTTGTATTTGTAGCCTACGCACATTTTAATTACAGGCATTTCGTCAAGAATGTCAAGGCGGGTTACTGCCAGGCAGTCAAGGCTGTTTACGCGTGCGCTGTATTTCAGCATAAAGGCGTCAAGCCAGCCGCAGCGGCGCGGACGTCCGGTAACGGTGCCGTATTCGTGGCCGCGTTCACGCAGGGCGTTGCCGTCAGCGTCAAACAGTTCGCAGACAAACGGGCCTTCGCCAACACGGGTGGTGTATGCCTTAACAACGCCAACCACATGGTTGATGCACAGCGGACCTACGCCGCTGCCGGTTGCCGCATTGGCAGCAGTCGGGTTGGAGCTTGTTACATACGGATAGGTGCCGTGGTCAATATCAAGGAAGGTAGCCTGTGCGCCTTCGAACAATACGTTTTTGCCTGCTTCAAAAACTTCGCCAAGCACAACGCCGGTGTCGCAAACATGCGGGCGGAGTTCTTCGGCATAAGCCAGGTATTCTTTCAGCACGCTGTCATAGTCAAACGGTTCGCCGCCGTAAATTTTGGTAATGATTTCATTTTTGGCAGCCAGGTTTACACGCAGCTTGTCAGCAAAAGTATCTGGTTCCATCAAATCGCAGATGCGGATGCCGGTACGGGCTACTTTATCCATGTAGCAGGGGCCGATGCCGCCTTTGGTAGTGCCGATTTTGTGTTCGCCGAGTGCAGCTTCCTGCAGTTCGTCCAATTTTGCATGGTAAGGCATAACAACGTGGGCGCGGTCGGAAATCAAAAGATTGCTGCAGTCGATGCCCTGGGCTTTCATGCCTGCAATTTCCTGCAATACAACTGCGGGGTTAATAACTACGCCGTTGCCGAGGATATTGATTTTATCTTTGTACAGTACGCCGGAGGGCAAAAGACGCAGTTTATAGGCAACATCGTCTACAACAACGGTGTGCCCTGCGTTGGAGCCGCCGGAATAACGTACAACAGCGTTGGCTTTCTGAGCCAGGTAATCAACAATCTTGCCTTTGCCTTCATCGCCCCACTGGGCGCCGATAACTACAACAGATGACATAACTATCTCTCCTTATATAATCATAATCCGAAGCGCGCCATAATGAGGTCTACATTGCGCAGCATCGGCATGGGGTCAAAGCAATGCTCAATTTCTTCATCGGTGAGGTATTTTTTAATATCCTCATCGTGTTCAACATTGGTTTTAAAGTCTGCACCTTCCAGCCAGCGCGCCATAGCGTTGCGCTGTACCCATTTGTAAGCATCCTCGCGCAGTACGCCTTTGCTTACAAGGGCAATCAGCAGGTTCTGGCTGTAAATAAGGCCGCCGGTTTTGTTCATGTTGGCAATCATGGCATCCGGGTAAACCAAAAGTTTATCAACAATGTTGATGAATTTGCGCAGCATATGGTCCAGTGCAATGGTTGCATCCGGCAGAATAACCCTTTCTACGGAAGAATGGGAAATATCGCGTTCATGCCACAGGGTAACGTCTTCAAGGGCGGCAACGGCATAACCGCGCAGCAGCCTTGCCATACCGGAGATTTTTTCGCAGGTAATGGGGTTGCGTTTGTGCGGCATAGCCGAAGAACCTTTCTGGCCGGGCGCAAAATATTCTTCGGCTTCGCGGATATCGGTGCGCTGGAGGTTGCGGATTTCGGTCGCCATTTTTTCCAGCGAAGAACCGATAATGGCGATGGTGGTTAAATAATCGGCGTGGCGGTCGCGCTGGATAACCTGGGTTGCCAGGCGCGCAGCCTTAATGCCGAGTTTTTCGCATACATATTCTTCAACAAACGGGTCGATGTTGGAGTAAGTACCGACAGCGCCGGAAAGCTTGCCGACGGAAATAAATTCGCGGGCCTGTTTCAGGCGTTCCATATTGCGTTCGGTTTCATCCATCCACAGCGCAAATTTCAGGCCGAAGGTCATCGGTTCAGCATGAATGCCGTGCGTGCGGCCAATCATAACGGTGTGTTTGTGTTCGGCGGCGCGGCGTTTTAAAACTTCGTGCAGCTTTTCGAGGTGTTTCATCAAAAGGTCTGCGGACTGCTGCATCATAACGCCCATAGCGGTGTCTTTAACGTCGCTTGAGGTTAAGCCTTTATGGATGTATTTGGAAGCATCGCCCACATATTCTGCAACATTTGTTAAAAAGGCGATAATATCGTGGTTGGTAACAGCCTCAATTTCTTTAATGCGTTCAATGCGGAAATCTGCTTTGGTCTGAATGTCATGCAAAGCATCATCAGGCACAATGCCCAGTTTGTTCATGGCTTCGCAGGCAAGAATTTCCACGCGCAGCATGGTGCGGAATTCGTTTTCAAGAGTCCAGATATTGCCCATTTCCGGATTGGTATAGCGTTCAATCATATTTTTGCCCCCCAAAGTGTTTTTTACAATAAGAAACAGGAAGCAGCCTCTTTTGTGCCCTTCCTTAACGATAAAACTTATTATCCTTTCTTATCATACCATTTATAGCATTTTACCGCAAGGCTATACGGCTTTTTTATAAAAATATTCCTGCGGAAGATGCAAAACGGCAGCGCCAAAAATTTATGGCCGTGCCGTTTATATCAGTAAAAAGCATGCAGCGCATACAGTGCTGCCAAAAATATTAAATTGTCAACCGTAAAAATTGCCAGGTACTGCCGCCTTAAATGCGGATATTTGGCAGCAACCTGCTTGTAGGAGATTAGGCTTGCCATGGAAGCAATGAGCGTGCCAAGGCCGCCGAGGTTGGTGCCTACGATGAGCGCGGCGTAATTATTGCTGTAACCTGAAAGCAGCATTGCCGCAGGCACGTTGCTGATAACCTGGCTGACAACGATGCTTATTAAAACTTCGTTGCCGGCCAGAATCTGATTGATAAAACTGTGCAGGCTTCCGATATGGTTCATATTGCCTACAAAAATAAAAAAGAAAAGGAAAGTCAGCAGCAGGGAATAATCAATCTGCCGGAACAGGCTTTTATTTTTATATAAAATCGCGGCGGCAACAATGGCCAGCAGTACCAGGTGCGGCACAAAGTGGGCCACGGTAAGCACGCACAGCGCAAATAAAACAAGGTAGAAGCAGACGGTGCGCTTGTCTTTAAGCCGTTCGGTTTTTATATCCAGCTGCAGGTGTTCTTCCGGGTAAAATACAAGCACAACTGCCGTCAGCATAAAGGCGGCAAGACCGGTATACAGCCACATCAGTTCCAAAAATTCCGGCACGCCCATGCCCGAAAGCGAAAACAGGTACAAATTCTGCGGATTGCCGATAGGCGTAAACATGCTGCCGAGATTGGCCGCTATTGTCATCAGCGTAACGGTGCCGCAAAGTTTGTCCGTTAAATTAATCATTTCCAAAATCATAATGCCGAAAGGCACAAAGGTAATCAGCGAAACGTCATTGGTGATGAACATGCTGCTGATGAAGCATAAAAATATAAGCGTAAACACAATGCCGCGCCTTGTTTTTACCTTAATTAATATGCGGCTGCCGATAAACTGCAAAAAGTTCTGCTCACGCAGGCCTTCAATAATCAGCATCAGGCAGAACAGCATGATGAGCGTATTAAAATCAATATAGCGCAGATATTTAAGGGTGGGCGGTTCAATGAGGCACGAAAGCAGCGCCAGCAGCAGCGAAACGCTTAAAACAACATCATTGCGCAGATAGTTTTTTATTTTTGCAAGCACTTGTTAAACGCCTTTCCGTAAAAGCAAAATAAATTCTTAAACATTGTACCATATTTGCAGAAAGATACAAAAGATTTTAATAAAATTTTAACGGTTTATTTTTGTTTGCTGTGCTTTATTTATTTACGTTTGTTGACATAATTCTTTGACAGAGTTACACTAATATCAATATATTAAAAGAAAACAGCAATATTTAAAACGCTGTTACAAAATTTATTTTGTTTTGAAAGGGAAAGATATTATGAAGGAAAGTGTACAGGCAAAATTAATGCTCAGTGCGGCTATGGTTATTTTTGGCACGCTGGGCGTTTTTACACGCAATATTAGTGTAACAAGCGGTGAACTGGCGCTGTACCGCGCGGTGCTGGCGTCCGTCCTTATAGGGTTTTACCTGGTGTTTATTAAAAAAGGCGGGCTTAATTTAAAAAACGCCGGGCGTGAGCTGCCGCTTTTACTTGCTTCCGGCATTGCCATGGGCATTAACTGGATTTTGCTGTTTCAGGCGTACCGCTATACAACAATTTCGGCGGCGACTTTAAGCTATTACTTTGCGCCTGTTATCGTTACGGTGGCTTCGCCGCTTTTGTTTCATGAACGGCTGACGGCGAAACAGATTATCTGCTTTGTAATGTCCACGCTGGGGCTGGTGCTTATTATAGGCACCGGCGGCGGTGTGGAAACTGCCGGTATTACAGGCATTTTGTTTGGGCTGGGGGCGGCGGTTTTTTATGCCGCTGTTATTTTGCTTAATAAATTTATTAAAAACGTGGCAGGCATACAGCGTACCATTTTGCAGATGCTTGCTGCTGTTGTTACTTTGCTGCCGTACGTGGCGTTAAGCAGCGGGTTTAATTTAAACCTGCTGGACGGTACCGGCTGGGCATGCCTGCTGACGGTTGGTCTGTTCCATACAGGCATTACTTACTGCCTGTATTTTTCCGCACTGAAAGATTTAACGGGGCAGGAAGCCGCTATTTTAAGTTATATAGACCCTCTGGTTGCCGTAATAATTTCCGTACTTTTACTGGGCGAGCCAATGACGCTGATGCAGCTTATCGGCGGCGCGCTGATACTGGGCTTTACTTTGTGGAATGAGAAAGCGTAGCAGTATCATAATTTAAAAATTTAAAAGCATAGAGATATACTTCTGCGGCACGGCAAAAATGATGTGGCTTTTCCGATTCCGCCCGGGCTGCGCAGCCGGGCTCCCGAAAAATAGCGTGCTGAATTTAACCGCCACATTTTTTGGCTCGTGCCTTGAAGCACATCTCTATGCTTTTGCTGAATTTATAATGTAAAACCCGTCGCGTAATAACGGCGGGTTACTTTTGTTATTGGGTTAATAGCCACTTAATGCCGGCGGCGCTGCGGCTGATAATATTGCGGTAATGGCCGCCGGGGTTAAGTTCATAAAAAGTGTTAATGCCAAGACTGCGGTAATGTGCTGCCAGTTCTTCCGTACATTGCTGTACGGTTTTAAGGTATTGGTTGCGTGCGCGTGCTTCTTTATCGCCAAGTGATAAATACAAATGCTGCGGAGTTTTACAAAGCGTGTTTTGCAGGGCAAAATCCTTAAAGCCGGGATACCACAGCGAACCGCTCATACTCGCCGCGCGGCTGAATAAATCCGTTTTATACAGTGCGTATATGGTAAACAAACCGGCCAGCGAATATCCGGCAAGCCCGCGCCACAAAATTCCGTTCAAGCCTGTTTCGGCCTGCGGTATAACCTGCTGTGTTAAAAATTGCAGGTAAGCATCCGCGCCGCCGGTAAACATTTCGCTGTACTTAAATAAATTGCCTGCCGCCCATGGCGAAAGCTCCGCTTCCCAGTTCAAGCCGCTGACAGTTACCAGTGTAAAATCCGGGCAGCCCTGCTTTTGCAGTTCATCATAAACCTCGCCGCCGTCATCATTGTAAGTGGTTAAATAAATTACCGGCCTGTTTTCCGCCAAAGCGGGATAGACCGTTATTTTTTTGTTGTCGCTTGTAAATGTAAACATAGTATGCCTCGGTTGATGATGTTATTTTATACTATTTTAGCATTTTTTGTTGAAGGTGATTAGTATAATATTCAACCGTTGGCGATTAAGGTTTACTTTTACACATAATTTTAATTTACCCAGTCGATAAAGGTTTTAAAATAGGCTTCTGCTTCTTTAACGGTTCCGGTAATGTCGTTGCCGTATTTGTCGGTAATTGTGCCTTCTACCCAGCTGCCTTTAACGCCGCTTCTGAAATACGGTCCGGCATAATAGCTGAACTCTGCGCATATCGGAGCGCCGTGTTCTTTCTGAATCAGCCAGGCGTTGTAGCTTTCAAGCAGCGCTGCCAGCGGCAGCCCGTTTTTAACAAGCCCGTCATATACGCTAAAATCTTTAATGTGGAACGGCCCCATTTCCCTGTACAGCGGTGCGCTGTCAATCAGCATTTGTTTTTCTTCGTTAGTCAGCGGTTTCGGGTTTTCCATAACGGCGGTGTTTTCCAAAACCTGCTCTACGGTAGAGATGCCGGAAAGAATTGCCTGCACGCCTTCCTGGTCAGCGGCAAAGCGCAGTGCCCATGCGGCAGGTGTCATGCCGGGGCGTTTGGCCTGCATCTGTTCAAACAGCGCTTTGGGCGGATAGGTAAGCATGCCGCCTTTAACCGGTTCCATAATGTTAACCAGTTTGCCGTGGCGGCGGATAATATCGTAGCATTTTTTCGATTGTACCCACGCTGCGGAATAATCATAATAGTTAAAGGCAATCTGCACAAATTCAACTTCGGGGTGTTCGTTCAGGATGCGTTCCAAAAATTCCGGTGCATCGTGAACGGAAAAGCCAAGGTGCTTAATTTTGCCTTCTTTTTTGTATTCCGAAAGAATTTCAAAAATATGGTACGGCGTAACGATGTTGTCATAAAAACCGCTGTTCAGATTGTGGACAAGGTAATAATCAAAATAATCTACGCCGCAGTTTTGCAGCTGCTCTGTAAAAATACGTTTAACATCTTCTTCGCTTTTAATTGCCCAGGTTGGCAGTTTGGTGGCAAGCGTGTTCCATGCACCGGCTATATACTGTGCGCTTTCTGGCAAAAACGGCTGCTGTGCTTCACGGCGCAGGCCCTGTTCCATTGTGGCCAGCGCTTCTTCTTTTGCTTTGCCGGTTGTTACCACAAAATGCCACGGCTGCCTGTTTTTGGAGGACGGGGCAAGTGCGCCTGCTTTAATAATTTCTTCAATTATATGGCGCGGTACCGGAGTGTTTTTAAATTTGCGTATGCTGCGCCTTGCGGCGATTGCGTCAAGCATGCTCTTCCTCCGTCAGTATTTCCGACAGATTTTCAATAATCTGCCGTAAAATTTTAACGGTTTCTTCAAGCGGCAGGGCTTTGCTTTCGTCCCACACCATCTGCGGCAGCAGCGGCACATGTGCAAAGCCGGTTTTTACTGGCGTGCCGTTAAAGTGGTGCAGTGCGGTGTAAAAAATGTCGTTGCAGACATAACCGCCGGTGCAGTAGCCAAGGTGAACCGGGCAGCCCTGCTTTTGCAGACGCGCCACAAGTTTATGTACGGGTATGGTGGCAAAGTATGCCACAGGGGCGCCGGACACTACCGGCTCGCCCCACGGTTTTGCGCCTTTGTTGTCTTCAATAAGCGCATCACGCAAATTAACGGCAACAGTATCAATATGCAGTTTGGTGCTGCCGCTGTCCATGCCCGTCATTAAAATAACGTCCGGCTTTACACGCTCAGCTTCTTCAAGCAGCAGCCGCCCGGCCGTGCCGTAAATATTAGGCAGCAGCATTTTATGCACGCTGAAGCTGCCGATTATTTCCGGCAGGGCCTTAACTGCTTCCCACGAGGGGTTAATGTTATAATGTGCAAAAGGGTCAAAACCTGTCAGTAAAAGTTTTTTCATCATATTCCGGCAGGCTTTATTTGGCCATTTGGTAAATCTTTTCCATGTCGTCAATGTTCAGTGCTTTAAAGCCGCCGATGGTGCGTGTGTTGTTAAAGCTGCATTTATAGGCCAGTTCTTTAATCTGCTCGTCGGTAAGGTGAATATCCATATCGCTGATTTTTGTCGGCATGCCAATGCTCTTAAAGAATGCTTCCATGGCTTCAATGCCTTCAAGGGCAATTTTTTCTTCCGCACCGGCGGTATAGGGAATGCCGAAAACATTAACGGCAAGCTGCGCAAAGCGTGCGGGGTTAACCGGCATTACGTAACGCGCCCAGCTGCCCCAAACTGCTGCAAGCCCTGCGCCGTGGGCGATATCAAACATGCCGCCGAGTTCGTGCTCCAGCTGATGGCAGGCCCAGTCGCCCAAAGTGCGGTCGCCTGTGATATCGTTGTGGGAAAGGGTGCCGCTCCACATAATTTCGGCGCGTGCGTCATAGTCATCCGGCTTTTTAAGGGCGGCTTTTACGTTGCGCATTACGTTTTTAATCAGCGTTTCGGCAATGCCGTCCGTTAAATTAAGCTGTTTAACATCCGGTTTGGTAAAAAAGCGTTCCAGGCTGTGTACAATAATATCCGTGCAGCCGCTTGCCGTCTGGTAAGCGGGCAGGGTATAGGTAAGCTCGGGGTTCATAACGGCAAATTTGCAGTAAGCGTAAGGAGAATAAGCGCCGCGCTTTAACCAGCCGTTTTCGTTGGTGATAATGCTGGCGTTGCTCATTTCGCTGCCTGCGGCGGCAATGGTCAGCACTGCGCCTATAGGCATGCAGGCCTGCGGTGCTTTGCCGGTGTAGTAGTCCCATACGTCGCCTTCGTTGGTAAGGCCGTAGCCGATGGCTTTGGCGCTGTCGATAACGCTGCCGCCGCCGACTGCCAGTATAAAATCTATTTTTTCTTTGCGCCCGAGTTCAATGCCTTCATAAACTTTGCTGAGGCGCGGGTTCGGCACAACGCCGCCCAGTTCTGTATAGCTGATGCCTTCCGCCTGAAGCGAAGCGCAGATTCTGTCAATCAGGCCGGACTTTTTGGCGCTGTGCCCGCCGTAGTGAATGAGTACCTTTGTTGCTCCGGCTTCTTTGCACAGTGCGCCGGTGCGTGCTTCGGTTCCGCGCCCGAAAATTACTTTGGTCGGTGCTAGATATTGAAAGAATTCCATATGGTTCAGCTCCTTTATAAAACTTATATATTAATGGTACGCCAAAAGAAAGCTGATGTAAATATGAAGAAAAAAGTTTTACATCGGGCAGGCGTTTATAAAAAAACGGCGAAGATAATTATATTGTAAAATTTTTAACAGGAGGTTTTACTATGCAGGGTAAAAAATATATAGCGGCTGCTCTGGTATGCGGCTTCATACTTGGCAGCAGCACTGCTCCGGCGCAGGCCGGAATTTTGGGCACTGTTTTAAAAGGCGGCGCCATCGGCGTGCTTGTAAGCCAGTTTGATGACCAGCTTAACAGCGCCATTAACACTTTAACCGGCAAATATGCCGTAAGCAGTGATTACGCAACCAAAGTTGTGCCTGTAATTACCGTTGGCGACGGCAGCTACGCGGGTGCAGCGCAGGTAAGCGGCCCGCATGCGCAGGTGGAAAAATGCAAGGCTGCGCTTTTGATAGAAGCATCGTTTTTCGGCAGTTTTCGCGCCAAAGCGCTGATACCGATTGACAAAGTTGATATTACCGATGTTAACCGTGTGCAGGGCGTAGGCGTATCGGCACAGATTGATGTAAAACTTTAATGGCGGTAACAGTTGTGACGGCAGAAGAATTTATTGAAAAACTACAACAATACAGCAGCCCGCAGGTTTTTAACCCGTGGGCAGATTACGACACTGAATGTGATATTGGCCCGCAGGCGCCTGTAATACGTGCTGCAAATTTTCTGCGCTATTTAAAGCTGCGCCAAAATGCTCATTTTTTGTTCATTGCCGAAGGGCTCGGCTACCAGGGCGGGCATTTCAGCGGCATGGCCATGACCAGTGAGCGTATTTTGCTCGGCAATCATCCGGATGTTGAGCCGCAGGCAGTTCTGGGTGAGTGGGATTACAGGCGCACCAGCAATCCGGACAGCCCGCGCCTGAACCGCACGCAAAAATTGTACGGCTTTAACGAACCCACGGCGACGGTTATGTGGAACGCCATTGCGCGCCACGGGTTATCTCCTTATGATACGGTTTTGTGGAATATTTTCCCGTTTCATCCGTATAAAGACGGCAATATTTTAAGCAACCGTACGCCGACGGGTGAGGAGCTGGATGTTGGCATTGAGTACGCGCGGCTTTTAATGCAGCTTATTCCCGGAATGAAGGTTGTGGCAATCGGGCGCAAATCGCAGCAGACGCTTGGCAAATACGGCGTTGCCTGCGAGTGTGTGCCGCATCCTTCCATGGGCGGTGCCAACGCTTTTAAAAAAGCTGTGGCAGAGCTTTTTGCCGCACAGGGCGGTGAACAATAATGGCTAAAACAGATTTTACACGTGACCAGACTATCAATATAGCTGTAAAAATGGGCAAAATTCTGCTGAAAAGCGGCGCGGAAACCTACCGTGTGGAAGATACCATTTCGCGCTGCTGCCTGGCGCACGGCTATGAGGTTGACCCTTTTGTAACGCCTACCGTTATAATTTTGGGCAACGAAGATACCGACAGCTTTATCCGCGTAAGCAGAATTGGCTACCGCAGCACCAATTTAAGCCTTATCAGCGAAATGAACAGCATGTCCTACAATTTTGCCAAGTGGGATATGGGCTACGAAGATACCTGTAAATGGCTGGACAAAAAATGGCGGCAGCCCGCGCCTTACGGTAAATGGATGGTCTGCCTTGCCTCCGGCATAGGTTCGGCAGCCTTTGCGGCGATGCTGGGCGGCAACAGCCATGACTTTATTGCGGCCTTTATTACAGGCGGCGCTGCCATGGTTGCCTTAAAGCAGATTGCAGGCTACCACCCCAGCGCTTTTTGGGAAAATGCCGTGGCCGGTGTTGTTATCGCAACCGTTGCGCTTATCTGCTGTGCTATGAGCGTACAGTGCACAATGGAAAAAATTATTGTAGGCGCGCTGATGCCCTTTGTGCCCGGCGTGGCTTTCTGCAACGGCCTGCGCGATTATATGGCAGGTAATTTAATGAGCGGCAATTCGCGCATCGCGGAAGCGCTGCTGTTTGCTTCGTCCATTGCTATCGGCATTGCGTTTGTGCTGCGTGCCTGGTTTATCTGGGGGTGGGATTTATGGAAATTATAACCGCCTTCGGGTTTGCCTGCATTGCCACTATGGCGTTTGCGGTGCTGTTTCAGGCGCCGAAAAAGATTGTGCTTATCGACGGCGTTATCGGCGCTATCGGCTGGGTGGTTTTTATATACCTGCGGCATGAGCTTGGCTATACGTCATTTGTTTCCAACTTTTGCGCCACCATTTCGCTGGCACTGGCAAGCGAGCTAAGTTCCCGCATTTTCAAGCAGCCGGTAACGGTGTTTGTTATACCGGGCATAGTGCCTCTGGTGCCGGGGCTTGGCATTTATCAGGGCATGTTTGCCATTATTAATAATGAATATAACAACGGAACTTCCATTTTGCTTACGGCAATGACGGACTCCGTTGCCATTGCTATTGGCGTAATGCTGGTTTCCAGTTTGTTCCGCGTGCTGAAGGTGCGCCGCTTTATGCTGCAGTACCGGCGTTCCAAACGGCAGATGGAGTTAAAGGTTAAAGGCAGAAAATAAATAAACAGCACACTGAAAGCATTGTAAAAGCTGCTTTGGTGTGCTGTTATTGTTATAAGTTAAAAAATATCGGGATATTCCGTAGGCAGGTGGGCAATATGGTAAACGTAAATAATATGCTCCACCTTTTTACAGATGCAGATATAGTTCTGGCTTTTTAAAATTTTAAAATTCCTGCTTTTCAGCGGCTCGTATTTAATACTGTCGGCCGCCGGATAAAAGAGCTTCAGTTCTTTTAAATCGCGCAGTATTTTGCCGGTAATTCTGTCTGCTTCGTCCGGCGTAATGTTGCGCCGCCAGTAAGCGCCGATATTTTTCAGGTCGTCAACCGCGCGCGGCAGAAGCCTTATTGACGCTTCAACCATGGCTTTTCTGCTTCAGGCTTGCTTCAAATTCTTCCAGAGCGCAAGCGGCTGCTCCGTTTAATCTTTTGTTTTCGCTTTCCAAAACTACATTGCTGAGTTTTAATACTAAGTCGCGCAGTTCAAACGCCCGGGCGCACATCACCACTAAATCCTTTTCCCCATTTTTGGTAATGTAAATTGCATCGCCTGTTCTGCGTGCCAGTTCGGCAATTTGGCTGTAATCGGTACGCAGGCGTGTAGACGGCTTAATATAAACCATCATATTCCTCCTATCATCAAATTTTACCGCCTTTAAAAGTGACGGCAAGACGAGATTTTACCATAATTTTTAAACTTTGTAAAGATAGGGCATAAAATTTTTGAACTGGCGGCAGCAGGGAGGCGGCCAGGTTTTAGAATATTGCCAAGCCGGAAAGGCTGTGATATAATTATTAATACAATTTATACATGCGGGTGTAGTTCAGTGGTAGAACAATAGCTTCCCAAGCTATGTGTCGCGAGTTCGAGTCTCGTCACCCGCTCCAGAAAATATGCGCACCTGCATTATTGGCGGGTGCTTTTTTATTGCAGTTTTTAAGATAAAACTGATTTTAAGGCTAATATAATAGTAAAGAAAAACCGGCCAGATAGTTTTGGCGTGCTGAAATAGCGTTTTATTTTGCCGTATTTTGCTTAAGGCTCTTTGGCGTGCCACAATATTTGGTGGAATGAAAAAAGATTAAAAAACTGTAAAATTTAGGGATTTTTCCGCTTAAAATTGCCGCTATCAGCGATTATTAAAGTTTTGGGCGCAACTCCTTTAAAATTTTGTAATTTCTTTCATTTTCCTATTGTACTTTCTGAAAATTGTGGTACAATCATATACGTTAATTAATGCTCAGGCAAGGGGAGAGTGGATATGAAAAAAGAAAAATATTTCAGGCTTAACAAAGAAGAAACCGAGGCGCTGGCCCAGGAATATGGTACTCCGCTTCTGGTGCTTTCGCTGGAGCAGATTGAAAAAAATTACCGCCTTTTGCGCACGCATCTGCCGCGAGTTAAAGTTTTTTATGCCATTAAAGCCAATCCGCACAGGCGTATTTTGGAACTGATGCGTGACCTTGGCTCTAACTTTGACGTTGCTTCCGACGGGGAAATTATGGAATTAAGTTCCCTTGGTGTTGACGGCAGCAGGATGATTTACGCCAACCCGATGAAAACGGTAAACGGGCTGCGCGCCTGCCGTAATGCCGGTGTGGGCAAGATGACTTTTGACAGCGCAGGCGAAATAGATAAAATGGCGCGTGAGTGCCCGGGTGCAACGGTACTTTTGCGCATCAGGATAGATAACAGTTCGGCTCATGTCGATTTGAATAAAAAATTCGGCGCTGCCCGTGAGCAGGCTTTGGAACTTTTGCTGAAAGCAAGGGATGCCGGGCTTGACGCTGCCGGCATTGCCTTTCATGTAGGCAGCCAGACTACGAGCGCCGACCCTTATTTGTATGCGCTTGATATTGCGCGTGAAATTTTTGAAGAAGCAGCGGCAGCTGGTATGCAGCTGCGCATTATGGATATCGGCGGGGGCTTCCCTATTCCCGAACCGAAGGTACGCTTTAATTTGCAGGAAATGCTCAATCAGATTAACGCACGCCTTGACGAAGATTTTCCGGGAGTGGAAATCTGGGCAGAGCCGGGGCGTTTTATCTGCGGCACGGCAGTAAACCTTATTACCAGCGTTATCGGCGTAACGGAGCGCGGCGGGCAGCCGTGGTATTTCCTTGATGAAGGCCTTTACGGAACTTTTTCCGGCGTGCTTTTTGACCAGTGGGACTTTAAACTTATCAGCTTTAAAGAAGGCGAGCAGGTAGCCGCTACTTTTGCAGGCCCGAGCTGTGATTCGCTCGACATTATGTTCCGCGGTAAAATGACAGTGCGCCAGGAAGAAGGCGATTTAATCCTTGTGCCTATCTGCGGGGCTTATACATCGGCATCGGCAACAACTTTTAACGGCTTCAGCAAGGCCAATTTTGTTGTATGGGAAGATGTAAAGGAAACATTAATGGCGCCGCAGCTTTTAAAAGCGCAGTAAAAGAAAGAATGTTTTAGCTGTTAGTGCGTTTATGTTATGCGGCTGTGCCAAAAATGTTACAAAAAATTAATAATTTTAATAAATTATAGAAAGACTTGACAAATTTCTTTTAGCAGTGTATAATTTGCATTGTGCAATGATGTTTTTATACATTGCCTTAACTAACGCTTTCCCTTATTTTAGGCTGCTGTGCGCACATCTTTCCATGTGTGCGGCAGCCCTTTTTTATGCCAAAAATATTTTATTATGGTACAATTAAATAAAGCAGACTGACAGGAGGCAGATAATATGGACCAACAGGAATGGATGGGTTATGTTTCCCGTTTGGCTAACGGAGAATACCCTGTGCCGGTAGGCATGATACAGGATTATAATGACTGGCGCTGCCGCTCGATTGTAGGGCGCGCGCTTTACTGGATGGGCGATACCGAAAGCGCAATGCGTGTTTTAAGTACGGTTGTAAATGTAGAGCCTAATATGGATGACGACCCGGAATATGGTTTAAGCGAAGCAGAACACAAGGTTTTGTGCCTGCGCGATATTGCTGAAATAGTTTGGAAACTGGCCAAAAGCGAAGAAGCAGCCCTTACATATTTAAAAGAAGCATATGACCTGAGCCGTGCTTATAAACACAGCTTTCACAGCTGCGCCCGTGGCGATATGTTTTACCGCAGGCTGATGGTGCTGAGCGAAGCAGGCAAAACGCAGCAGGCTGTTGATGAAGCTAAGGCAATTGTTGAAGCTGAAAAGGACAACAACGGTGTGAACCCGTATAAATATTTTGCGCTGAAGTTTTTGGCAGAAGATGCGCATAACGCAGGCGATGACGCTAAAGCAAGTGAAATTTACGCCGAAGCCTTTAAGTATTACCCACAAAACGATATTGCTGAACGCGACCTGGCTAAAGCCGCAGCGGAAGAAGACGCCGCAAAACGCTATAAAGCCTATGAATTTTGCAGCACCGTGCAGTACAAACCGTGGGAAAAGCAGCGCCCGATAGTGCTGCGCCGCGGTATCGACGATAAATAAAGACATTGTACGCCCCTTATTAATGCAGGGGCGTATTTTTTTGTAGCTAAAAATTCACAAATCTGTTACAATAGTACCAGCTGCTAATAATTTTAACAGAGGTGACGATGTGAATTTAAAAAATAAAGTTTTAGCAATAGGTATTTTATGTGCTTTGGGTTTGCCGCAGGCTGCCGGGGCAGAAGGCTTTGCCATTAACGAATGGAGTGCCGAAGGTGTTGCCATGGGCGGAGCGCGTATGTTTGCCGAAGGCGACGCTGCTAACGTGGCTTACAACCCGGCATCTATCACTAAGGTGGACGGCGAGGCTTTTAAGGTAAGTGCAACCTACATCAGCCCGCATGGCGAATACGATTTGTATGGCGCAGATGGAAAAATTGATGAAAGCGGTAAAAACCGCGTACATTTTGGTTTTGCGCCCGGCACTTATTATGTTAAAAAACTGAACGATAAGGATTGGTTCGGCATTGGCGCGTTCAGCCGCTTTGCCATGGTGTCCGAATTTGAACGCGGTTCCGATGTTTCAACTAATGCATTTTTATCACGCCTAAACGGCGTGAGCGTTACTCCGACCTTTGCGCACAAGTTTGACGATAAATGGAGCGCCGCTGTGGGTGCGGAAATTAACTATGTTGGCTTGACGATGGAAAAAAATGCTATGCCTGGTCCAAGTGTACCTACTCATACCAAAGGTGAAAGCTATGCTTTAGGATGGAATGCTGCTGCCAACTATGCTTTTGACGATAAAAACGAGATTGGTGTAGTATATCGCAGCCGCATCAAACATTCTATGGAAGCAGATTTTAGTGCGTATAATATAATAGCGGGGTCAACTAATATTGGTAATAGGAATGGCGATGCTTACGGCGAGGTAACGCTGCCGGATTCCTGGCATATTGGTTATAATCATAAATTCAATGATAAAACACGCGTGGAACTGAACGCTGTGCGTACTAACTGGAGCACTTATGATGCTCTGAATATTAATGTTTCTGGTACAGGGTTGCCAAACTTTGATAAAGTACACGCCAGCCCCAAAAATTGGGAGGATGGCTGGCGTTATGCTATCGGTGTGGAGCATAAATTAAGCGATAAATATACGCTGATGGCAGGTTTTGCTTATGATGAATCTTCCATTCCGTATGACGGCGGCGATTTTATGGTACCGACCGGCAACAGAAAAACTTATTCCATCGGCGCACGCTATAACGATAAAGACCAGACACTGGCAATCGCCTTGGGCTGGATGGACGTAGGTGATTTAAGTTTTAAATTCAGAGATTCGGCAGACCCTACTGGTGATAAGTTAGGCAGACATGCCCATACGCATGACAGTTATACCAAAATTATCGGCATCAGCTACCAGCGCAATTTTTAATTCAATGTAAAATTTTTAAAATCCCTGTTTTTTAACGGGGATTTTTGTTTACTTTGACGTCTGTAATTTTGAAATTCATGCAGTTTTGTATTATAATTATTAAAGATATGTATTTTACCTGCCTGCCATTTGGGCGGCAGTTATGGAAGGATGATGAAGTATGAAAACTTATGCTCCTGTTACCGAAGAAGTAATTGAAGCATTAAAAGGTGTTGTAGGCGCTGAATACGTTATGACTGATGCTGAAACACTGGAACACTATCAGACTGACGAAGAAACAGACCCGCGTAAATTCCACAAGCCGGAAGTTGTTGTAAAACCTGCTTCGGCACAGGAAATTGCGGAAATTATGAAACTTGCCAATAAATTTGATGTGCCCGTTACCGTACGCAGTGCTGGCACCAGCCTTGCTGATGGTGCAATTCCTGTCTGCGGCGGCATTGTGCTTTTAATGGAACGTTTGAATAAAATTATTGAGCTGAATACCGAAGGCATGTATCTTGTTACCGAAGCCGGTGTGCCTACCATTGAAGTTCAGCGTGTTGCCAACGAAGCAGGTTATCTTTATGCAGGCGACCCGTGCAGCGCAGACAGCTGCTTAATCGGCGGCAACCTGGCGACTAACGCAGGCGGCAATAAGGCAGTGCGTTACGGCACTACCCGCGACCAGGTACATGAAATTGAATTTGTAAGCCCGACTGGTGAAATTATTGAAGTGGGCGCGCGTTTGAAAAAATGCTCTACCGGCTACTGCCTGGAACAGCTTATTATGGGCAGCGAAGGTACTTTGGGCATTATTACCAAAGCAACCCTTAAACTTTTGCCGCTGTGCCCGTATAAGTTCGACCTTGTTGCCGTGTTTACCGACCCGGACAAAGCTATTGATTTGGTGCCGCTGCTTTTAAAGGCAGGCATTGACCCGACCAGTATTGAATACATGGATAATACCTATGTACGCACTACCGCAGATTACTGCGAATATAAAAATGTACCGCATTATGAGGACGGCATTTATGTTATCGTTACCGTTGAAACCTACAACGAAGACGAACTGGATATGAAGATGGAACGCCTTGACGAGCTTTGTACCGAAGCAGGCGCGGTAGAAGTGCTGGAAGCAGACGAACGTATCTGGAAAATGCGCCGCAACTGTCAGGAAAGCGTGCGCCTTATCAGCCTCGTATCCCTTACGGACGACGTTGTTGTGCCGCGCGATAAAGTTGCCGATGCAGTTAAATTTGTTATGAAAACCGGCGAAAAATATCCGTTCACGCCGCTTATCTGCGCCCATGTAGGCGACGGCAATCTGCATATTGTATTGTGCAAATGCGATTTGACCGACGAAGAATGGGAAAACAACGTACAGGCATTCCATGACGAAGTTTATACCTATGCTTACAGCATTGGCGGACGCCTTGCCGGTGAACACGGCATTGGTGCCAAAAAACTTGCCGAAATGGAAAAATATACCCGTCCGGGCGAACTGAATTTAATGCGCACCATTAAAAAAGCCATGGACCCGAAATGTATTTTGAACCCCGGTAAGATTTTTAATGTAGATTAAAAATCTTAAATGAAGGACAGCAGAAAGGATTTGAGAAAATGATGAACTACAAACCGGTCACCGAAGAAGTACTGGAGGCTCTGCGCAAAGCAGTAGGCGCTGAATATGTAATGACCGACCCCGAAACTCTTGATAAATACAAAACGGACGAAGAAACCGACCCGCATTACCATCATCTGCCGGAAGTTGTTGTAATGCCTGCCAATACCGAAGAAGTGGCAGCCGTTATGAAAATTGCCAATGAATTTGACGTGCCGGTAACTCCGCGCAGCGCCGGTACCAGCGTATCCTGCGGTGCAGTGCCCGTTTGCGGCGGTATTGTGCTTTTAATGGAACGCATGGATAAAATTCTTGAACTTAACAAAGAAGGCATGTACATGGTTGTTGAAGCCGGTGCCAGAACTTTGGAAATTCAGGAATACGCCAATAAAGAAGGCTTTTTGTATGCAGGCGACCCGTGCAGCGCCGACAGCTGCTTAATCGGCGGCAATATTGCAACCAACGCCGGCGGCAACAAGGCTGTGCGTTACGGCACTACCCGCAATCAGGTTTACTCTGTTGAAGTTGTTACCCCTACCGGCGATATTGTAACGCTTGGCTCTACCCTTAAAAAGAACAGCACCGGCTACTGCCTGGAACAGCTTGTTATGGGCAGTGAAGGTACTTTGGGCATCATTACCAAGGCCACTCTTAAGCTTTTGCCGCTGTGCCCTTATAAACTGGATATTCTCGCTATCTTTACCGAACTTGACAAAGCCATCGGCGTTGTGCCGAACCTGATTAAAGCAGGTCTGAACCCGACCAGCGTTGAGTTTATGGACAACGGCTTTGTACGCAGCGCCAGCGATTACTGCGAACTTAAACTGCCGCATTACGAGGACGGTTATTATGTAATTATTACTGTTGAAACCTTTAACGAAGAAGAACTGGAAAGCAAAATGGAGCAGCTTGACGAAATCTGCACCGAAAGCGGCGCAACCGATGTTCTGGAAGCTGACGAGCGCGTATGGAAAATCCGCCGCAACTGCCTGGAATCCACCCGCGTGCTGAGCCTTATCAGCACTTCGGACGATTTGGTTGTGCCGGTTGATAAAATTGCCGAGTGCATTGAACATCTTAACGAAGTTTCCAAAAAATACAGCTTTAAACTGCTGTGCCTGGCCCATGCCGGTGACGGCAACCTGCATTTCCAGATTCTGAAATGCGATTTAAGCGAAGAAGAATGGGAAAAACAGCTTAGCGAGTTCCACGCCGAAGCCTATGCTTATGTTTACAGCCTTGGCGGACGCCTGAGCGGCGAGCACGGCATTGGCGCCAAGAAGCTGCCCGCTATGGAAAAATATACCGACCCTGTCGAAATGAAAATGATGCGTGCTATTAAAGCCGCTCTTGACCCGAAAGGAATTTTAAATCCGGGCAAGGTATTTAACGTTCGTTAAAAAATAAAATCCTCCGCTTTATGGCGGAGGATTTTTTAGTTAGTAACGGTAATGTTTTCCTTTGGTATTTTCTGCCAGTCAAATAAAGGAAGGAGTTCTGCCGCTTTTACAGGTTCTTCTTTATCAATCAGCCCGGCTAAAAAGGCGAGCCTGCCGATAACTTCTTCCGGCGTATAACGGCTGCGCAAAGCGCCCATGTCCAAATCCATATCGCGTTTGGCAAGGCGGCGGCCGTCGGGCGCGGTTAAAAGCGGCAAATGCCCAAACTGCGGCGGCTTAAAGCCCAAAAGCCTGTATAAATAAAGCTGCGGCGCGGAAGAACTTAACAGGTCGCGCCCGCGTATTACTTCCGTAACTCCCATAAGCGCATCGTCAATAACAACGGCTAACTGGTAGGCATAAATGCCGTCGCTGCGGCGCACGATAAAATCGCCCCATTCGCGGGCAAGGTTCAGGCTTTGCCTGCCGTAGTGCCTGTCGTTAAAGGTGATGGTTTCATCAGGCACTTTAATGCGCCAGGAATGTTTATGGCTCTGCATTTTACTGCGGCGTTCATCTTCCGTTAAATTGCGGCAGGTGCCCGGGTAAATAAACTGCCCGTCGCTTGTGTGCGGCGCGCTTGCGGCGTGCAGCTCGGCGCGGCTGCAAAAACAGGGGTAAATTAAATTTTGTGCGGCGAGTTTTTCAAAAAACTCTTTATAAATTCCGCTGCGGCGGCTTTGGTAAAATTCATCCGGCGCTTTGCCGGGAAAGGCGCCGCTGTCCCAGTCGAGCCCCAGCCATAGAAGGTCATCCATTAAAAGGCGCGCTTTTTCTTCCGTGCAGCGCGAAGTGTCGAGATCTTCAATGCGCAGGAGCATGCTGCCGTTTTGCGCGCGTGCGCTCAGCCAGGCCAAAAGTGCGCAGAATATATTGCCGAGGTGCATTCTGCCGCTGGGTGAAGGGGCAAAACGCCCGCAGATTTTAGCGTCAGCCATTGTGTCAGCTCCTTTTTGTTTTAATTATATTCATTGTAACATTGATTAAACTAATTTTACAGGTTTTTTGCAGCTTACTTTTACTTTGCTTTTTTGCCTTTTTGCTGTAAAATATAATTATGTGGGCGTATGCCTGTTGATATAAGGAGGAATATTTTGGTAAGAAAAACTTCTGAAATGGTAGAAGCCGGCATTTTGGCGGCTATTGCCGTTTTGTTTGCTATACTTGGTACTTATCTGCCGGTGCTTGGCGTTATTTTTAATTTTCTGTGGGCAGTTCCGGTAGCGGTTTGCGGCATGCGCAACGGCCTGCGCTGGAGCATAATGACTTTAATTGTAGCGGGCGCGGTTATAGGTTCGCTGCTCGGGCCGGTGCAGGCTCTTTCTGTAATGGCCATGTTCGGCCTGTTGGGGCTGGCGCTGGGCGAGTGCATGTACTGCGGTTACACGCCTGCCAAAACTCTGGTATATAGTTCTGCGGCAACCTTTGTTTCCATTTTATTAAGCATGGGGCTGGCAATGCTTGTAATGGGCACCAATCCTGTGGATATAATGTTCAGCGGCCTTGAAGAAGCCTTAAATGAAACTCAGGGTTATTACAGGGCTGCCGGAATGAGTGAGGAGCAAATTGCAGCGGCTGTGCAGTCCAATAAAGATATGATTGAGCTTATCCGCTTAATCCTGCCCGGCTCGCTTATTGTATGTTCGCCGATAATTGCTTTTGCCAATTATATGGGTTCGCGTAAAGTGCTTTCAAAAATGGGCGTTGCCTTTGCGCCCCTGCCGCCGTTTAAAAACTGGCGTGTATCTGAATATTTAATCTGGCCTTTCGCGCTTTCCATGGGCTTTATGGCAACTTATCCGGACGCTCCGAAGCTGGCTTTTGAAATTGCCATCAATATTCAAACCGTAACCAGCGTAGCCTTTTTATTTCAGGGCTGGGCTGTAATTTACTGGTGGCTAGAGAAAAACGGCAAGCCTTTATGGCTGGGAGCAGTAAGCGTAGTGCTGGCATTGTCGGTGCAGTTGGTTTCTACATTTATTGTACTTCTGGGTGCGTTTGAATCTGTTTTTGACAATCGTAATTTAAAAGAACGCAGCCTGTAAAGGGAGCGGGTAAAATGTTTAACAAAATCTGGAACTTCTGGAATGATATGAAAGTGCCGTTAGGCATCATCGTTGGCTTTACTGTTGTACTGGCCTTTTACGGCTGGTGGTGGCTTGCTGTTGGCCTTGCGGCGATAGGCTGCTTTTACTGGTATGCCAGACGGCAGTTTTACAGCAAAGAAGTGCAGTTTAACGGCTACCTTGATACCATTGTGCGCAATATTGAGCGCACCAGCCATTATGCCGTAAGAAACCTTGACGTGGCCATGGCCGTATTCGGCCAGGACGGCAAACTCCAATGGAAAAACGAGCTGTTTGTAGAATATGCCGGTTTTGCCGGAGTGAAAAATGTAGACGGCAAACGCCCGGAAGAAATTTTTGACCTGCCGGAAAACGCCTTTGACGCTTTAAGCATTAAAGACGGCGAACGCCTGCTTTTAATTAACGGCCGTTATTACCGCCTGCGCCATTGCCGTGTGCTGGCAGGCGAAAGGGCCGGTAAAAAAGAAAACAAAGGCTACAGCCTGATATTTTATTTAACGGATGTTACGGATTTTGAGCTTTTGCGCCAGAAATATGCCAACGAAAAACTCTGCCTTGCTTATGTGCGTTTTGATAATTACGAAGACGTAACCAAAGGCATGGGCGAAAGCACGCGCGCCAATATTTCCGGCGAAGTAAACGAAGTCCTCAGCAAATGGGCCGAAGAAGAAAACGGCTTTATTCTTGCCAACAATAAAGAAAGCTTTCTGGTCGGCATCAATCAGGCTTCTTTGCAGGACTTAATGGAAAAGAAGTTCCCTGTTTTGGATAAGATACATGAAATACAGGTAGGCAATAAAATTACGCCTACTATCAGCGTGGGCATTGCCTGCGACGGCCGCAGCCTGGAAGAAGTAAGCCTTAACGCTGCCAAAGCGCTGGATTTGGCGCTCGGGCGCGGCGGCGACCAGGTTGTTGTGGCAATAGGCGGCAGCTTACAGTTCTTTGGCGGCATTACAACCGTTACGGCCAAAAGCACGCGCGTGCGTGCCCGCATTGTTGCGCATACCGTGCATGAACTGATGGTTTCGGCCGAAAAGGTTTTTGTAATGGGCCATACAATGGAAGACTTCGACGCTATCGGCAGTGCTATCGGCATGGCAAAAATGGCACGCAGCCTTGGCAAGGAAACCTATATTGTTGTCAGCGGGCAGAACGAATCGGTGCTCAAAATTGCCGAAACGCTGCGCAGCAACGATATGAAACTGATGGACGAAGACGATGTTTATGCGGACATTATGATAGAGGAAGAAGAAGCGCTGAAGCATATCTCGCCCAAGTCGCTTTTGGTTCTGGTTGACCATCACCGCAAAATGCTCTGTGCCAGCCAGAAGGTGCTGGACGCTATTCCGTGGCGTATTATTATCGACCATCACCGCCGTGCGGAAGACGCCATTAAAAATACTACGCTGCAATATATGGAACCGTCATCGTCATCTACAAGCGAACTGGTAACGGAGCTTGTGGGCTACTTTAACGACAGGCTGGAATTTACCAAAGGTGAGGCAACTGCGCTGTATGCAGGTATTGTTGTTGATACCAAAAACTTTGCCGTGCAGACCGGCGAGCGTACTTTTGAGGCGGCAGCACTTCTGCGCCGCAGCGGTGCCGACCCGAATATGGTGCGCCAGCTGTTTAAGGATGACCTTGATTCCGTACAGGTTAAATCGCGCCTGGTGGCAGAAGCCGAAATGCCGGAGCCGGGCATGGTAATTTCTGTTTACGAAAATGCGCCGAAAGAAGTTAAATCGTCTGTTATTGCGGCTCAGGCTGCAGATACAATGATTAATATTACCGGCGTTTGCATGAGCGTTGTTATAACCGAATATTCCGTTGACGGTTCTTTGGGCGTAAGCGCCCGCAGCGACGGTACCGTTAACGTACAGATTATTATGGAAGAACTGGGCGGCGGCGGACATCAGACAGTAGCCGGCGTACAGCTTAAAAATATCAGTGTTGAAGAAGTTAAAAAACAAATTATCGCGTTAGCGAAAAAACAGTTAGAGGAGAATGATAATAATGAAAGTGATTCTGCTGCAGGACGTTAAAAATTTAGGTAAAAAAGGCGATATTGTAGAAACCGCGGAAGGCTATGGCCGCAACTACCTGCTGCCGCGCAAAATGGCAAAGGAAGCCAACGCAGCCAACTTAAACCAGGCTAAAAAAGACCAGGCAACGCAGGCACACCGTGCCGCTCAGCGCAAGGATGAAGCTGTAATGCTTGCTGCACAGCTGAAAAAAGTGCACGTTGTTGTTAAAGTGCGCGTGGGTGAAAACGGCAAAATGTTTGGCAGCGTAACCAGCAAAGACGTTGCTGAAGCCTTAATTGAACAGACCAAACTTGATATTGACCGCCGCAAGGTAGAACTTAAGGGCGCTGTAAAAGGCATTGGCGAATATACCGCCGTTGCCAAACTGCACCCGGAAATTTCTGCCGAGTTTGCCGTAACCGTAGCGGCAGAATAAGGCGTTTGCCATGATTGACAGAGTACCACCGCAGAATATAGAGGCGGAACAGGCCGTTTTAGGCGCAATGCTGCTTGAAAGAGAAGCCATTGCCAAAGTGATGGAAAAACTGCGCTCCGAAGATTTTTACCGCGAGGCACATAAGGTTATTTTTAACGCCATGCTGGAACTTTATAACCGCAATGAAGCAGTCGATTTGGTAACGGTAACCGAGGTTTTAAAAAAGAACGGCAAGCTGGAAGACGTTGGCGGCATTGCTTATGTTACTTCGCTGGCTAATTCCGTGCCGACTGCTGCCAATGTTGTTTATCACGCCGGTATCGTCGAAGAAAAATCCATTCTGCGCCAGCTCGTGCGTTCCGCTACGGAAATTGCGGAACTTGGCTACGAAGGCAGCGAAGACGTAAGCGACATTATTGACAGCGCCGAAAAGAAAATACTTGATATTTCCAACCGTAAAAAGGACACCGACTTTGTGCCGATTAACAACATTGTTATGGATTCCTTTAAGGATTTGGAAGCATTAATGAATAACAAGAACGGCTTAACAGGCCTGCCGACCGGTTTTGTTGATTTTGACAACCTTACCAGCGGCCTGCACGGCAGTGATTTTATTATTCTGGCAGCACGCCCTTCCATGGGTAAAACGGCATTGTCACTGAACATTGTGCAGAATGTTGCCATCCGCAGCGGCAAGCAGACGGACGGCAAGCCGAAAGTAGTTGCCTTTTTCAGTTTGGAAATGAGTAAGGAGCAGCTTGTACAGCGCATGCTCTGCGCCGAAGCAAATATTGATTCGCAGCGTCTGCGTATTGGCGAACTGCGTGATGAGGACTGGATTCAGCTGATACAGACAGCCGATTCTTTAAGCGCCGCGCAGATTTATATCGACGATACGGCAGGCATAACGGCAATGGAAATGCGCAGCCGTGCGCGCCGTTTAAAATCTGAACACGGGCTTGACTTAATTGTTGTCGACTACTTGCAGTTAATGCAGGGCAGCGGCAAGCGTAATTTAAGCGGTGACCGCCAGCAGGAGGTTTCCGAAATTTCCCGTTCGCTGAAAGCACTGGCGCGTGAACTGAATGTGCCGATTATCGCACTGTCGCAGCTCAGCCGCAGCGTTGAATCGCGCCAGGTTAAACGCCCGATGCTTTCTGACCTGCGCGAATCCGGATCTTTGGAGCAGGACGCCGATATTGTAATGTTCCTGTACCGCGAAGATTACTATAACCCTGAAACCGAAAATAAAAACATAACGGAACTTATCGTCGCCAAGCACCGTAACGGCCCGGTTGGCACGGTAAACCTGTTCTTCCATAAGCAATTCACCAAGTTTGTAAGCCTTGCTAAAAGGGAAGAATAAAAAGCATCAAAAAACTCCCGTACATTACGTGCGGGAGTTTTTGCATACAAATAAAGGCAGCATATTATATGCTGCCTTTAAAATTACATTTTGGTGGAGACGAAGGGGATTGAACCCTCGGCCTTACGGATGCGAACCGTACGCTCTCCCAGCTGAGCTACGTCCCCATACAAATTAAGTATAGCACTTTGCATATGCAGGTACAATATAAAATTTAAATTTCTGCTTTGGCGGTTGTTTTTTGCTGGCGGTGTTTTGTCGCTTCAAGCAGTGCTGTGCGTTCGTTGGGCAAATTACCGCTGCGGACGCGCTCCAGCAGGTATTTTAAAAACGCGCCGGTTTCTGATGCGTCTGTTATAATTTCCGCAAGATCGGCTCCGTTTACGGCAAGGTCGGCAGTATGCACCGGCATTTTAGTGCGGGCAATTTCTATCACGGCATCTGCCAGTTCGCGTCCTTCAGCCATCAGCTGCGGGTTATTGCCGGCGTGTGTTGCGCCCATGTCTGCCAAAAACACTTCTTTCAGCTGCGTAAATGCTTCCGTTAAATCTTTGGAGGTACGGAATTCTCCGCCGGCAGCTTCGGCGCGTACCCAGCGCGTCAGCGTGCGTTCTTTGGTAAACATCATCGGCGCAAAACGCATATGGCGCGATACCAGCCATACTACGCGCTTGGCAAAATCTTTGGGGTAGCGCAGGCGCGTCATTACTTCCTGCGCCATAACTGCGCTTAACGCTTCGTGCCCGTGGTCACTGGGCGAACCGTCCGGATGGGTGCCGCGGATGCCGGGCATGCCTTTGCCGAGGTCGTGCAGCAGCATGGCCCAGCGGATAGTTAAATCGCGCGGGCTGTTATCAACTGCTTTTAATGTATGCTCCCAGGCGTTGTAACAGTGAAAGCGCTTGTTTTGCGGCAGCCCTTCCAGGTGGAGCAGTTCCGGCAGAATATCAATTTCATGATATGTGCCGTTTTCTTTTACGCGGCATTTGGCGTTTGTCAGCCCTGTTGCCATCAGCAGCATCAGGCCTTTGCCTGCATATTTGCCTGTAAGCAGTTTGTCAAGTTCGGTGCGCACGCGTTCAAGCGATAAACCGGCGCAGTTTCCGGCTGGGAAACTGAAATTGCGCGGCATATAGTAAGGCGTGTTTTCTTCGCCAAAGGGCGGCAGCACGCCGTTTTCCTGCACATAGTCAAAGCCAAGCTGGGCAACAAAACGGCAGGCGCGCAGCATACGCAGGGCGTCCTCGCTGTAACGCTGCCCGGCGTCGCCGACAGTGCGCAGAATATGGTTCTTTAAATCTTCCATGCCGTTATGGTAATCATATATTTTGCCGTTTATATCCATTGCCATGGCGTTAACGGTAAAATCACGGCGGCTTAAATCTTCGCGCAGCGATTTGCTGAACCATACTTTTTCCGGCTTGTGGGCGTCAGCGCCATAACTTTCTCCGCGGAAGGTGGTAATTTCCGCAGGAGCGCCGTCTATAACGGCAACCACGCAGCCAAAGTTCTGCCCGAGGTTATCAATGGTTTTAATATTGTTGGCACGGCATACCGCGCTGATTTCTTCCGGCGTAGCGCTGGTGGTAATGTCAAAATCGCCGGGCGGCAGTTTTAAAAGCAAATCGCGCACGGCGCCGCCCACAACGTAAGCCTCATAACCTGCTTCTGTAAGCATATGCAGTATTTTTTTTACATAATCCGGTATTGCAGTCATTTTTACCTCATTCGTAGTCCATACCGTCATTTTTCAGGCGGTATTCCACATTAATGCCAAAGTATTCCCACAGCACCTCTTTTAAGTCGGCGCCGTTTTTTATTTTATAGCGGTATTTAACCCTGCCGCTCAGGTAAAATTTTAAAAAGTTGCCGCGGATGGTGATGTTGCAGTCTTCGCGGAAGATGGAAAGCTCTTTTTCTTTGTTAAAGGGCGAATCGGGATGGGCATCGCACCAGAAAGAAGGGAAAACGTAATCTTTTTCCAGCTGCGGTTCTTCGGTAAAACCCAGCATGCGTTTCCATGGTTTGCCTTTTTCCTTCTGCCACAGCAGCCAGCCCCAAAAGTCGTCGCGCGTAAATTTGTACTGGCTGATGCCATCGCTCTGCACGCGCTGTTCTTCCAGTAAAAGCGGTATGCGCGGGCTTTCGCTGTTGACGCCGACGTCGGTGATATAGCGTTTGCCGTCGATTGTTACGCACATGTTGCGGTGCTGGCGCATCTGGTACACGTTTATTTTATTAATGAAGCGCCCGGCGAAGCTGACAAAATTAAAGCCCAGCGATTCGAGCAGCCAGGCGTACAGCCCGTTCAGCTCAAAGCAAATGCCGCCGCGGTTGTGCAGGATGAGTTTATTAAACATGTCCTCGCGCTTCAGCGACGTTATTTTGCTGTTAAGGCAGTCAAAATTATCATAGGGGATGTATTTTAAATGCGCGTCATGCAGTTTCTGCAGCGTTGCTAAATCGGCCCCGGGCGTAAAATTTTCCAGCTGGAGCTTATGCAGGTACTGCTTTATTTGTTCTTTGGTCATTGGTTTAGAGCGCAGTTTCATAGGCTTCATCTCCAATCGGCTTTCCTATATTTATTGTAGCATGGCAGAAGTTTAATTAAAATGTTTTTGTTATTATTATGGTACAATATAAAGCGGCGGAGGTGTAAAATGGTAATTTTAATGGTAAAATACAGCTAATTTACGTTTGTGCCGTGAATATGGCTGTAAGTATATTCTGATTGACGGAAATTATGATGCAGCGCAAATAGCCGCGCAGATTAAAATGCTTTAATTAGGCGGCGTGCTGTGATAAAATATAAAGATAACATGGGTTAATATGCCTTGGAGGTTGTTTTGCAGAACAGAATGCCGCTTGTCGAAGCGATGCTGAAATATAAAAACGAAAAGGTTTATCCCTTCCATACACCCGGGCACAAGGGCGGGCGCGGCATGGAAGCGCTTTTAAAAAACGAACTCGGCGCAGGTGCCGTGGCGATGGATGTATCGCTGATGAGCGAACTGGATGATATTCATGCGCCTTCTTCATATATTATGGAAGCGCAGAATTTAGCGGCGCAGCTGTATGGCAGCGACAGGTGCTTTTTTGCCGTTAACGGCACAACGGGCGCTATTCATGCCATGCTGATGGCGGCCTGCAAAGCAGGAGATAAAGTTTTAGTGCCGCGTAACGCTCACCGCAGTGTGGCAGGCGCGCTGCTTCTGGCAAATTTGGAACCGGTTTTTGCAATGCCGGAATATGACGCTGTATTTGGCATTAACACACAAATTACGCCGCAGGCGGTGGAAGCAATGTTTGCGCGCCATGCGGATATTAAAGCCGTGCTGGTGACAAGCCCCAATTATTACGGGCAGGCGGCGGATTTAAATGCCATTGCCGGAATTGCCCATGCCCATAATGCCGCCCTTTTGGTGGATGAGGCACACGGACCGCACCTTGGCTTCAGCGGTAAGCTGCCGCCTTCGGCTTTACAGTGCGGGGCGGATGCCTGCGCGCAGAGCACGCATAAAATTCTGGGTGCTATAACGCAGTGTTCGCTGCTGCATGTTAAAGGCGGGCGCATTAATTTAACGCGTGCTGCGGAAGCGGTGAGCCTTTTGACAACTACAAGCCCCAATTATTTGCTGATGGCTTCAATAGATGCCGCACGCTATACTTTGGCTGTACAGGGTGAAAAACTGATTGAGCGAGCGCTGGCAGCGGCGGAAAAGCTGCGCAAGTGCTTAAGTAAATTTGCCGGGCTGAAACTTTTGGATGCAGGCTGCATCGGCAAAAACGGCATAGCCGGGTTTGACTGCACAAAAGTAACGGTTAATACGGCGGCGTGGGGTTACAGCGGCACGGAAGCCGGTGATGCCTTGCGCAAGGCAGGAATTGCCGTGGAGCTTACCGATGCGCAGAACGTGCTTTTTTTGGTGACTTTTGCAGACAGCGGCGCAGAATATGATGCCGTGCTTGAAAAAATAAGCCGTGTTTTTGCAGGCTTGGAGCAGCATAAACGCGCTCCTTTAAAAGAACAAAACTGCTGGAAGCTGCCGGAGTTTGTTACGGCAGTGCCGCTGCGCAGCGCGTTTGACGCGGAAACGGAAATCCTGCCGCTGCAAGAAGCGGAAGGCAGAATCTGCGCGGAGCAGGTGAGCTTTTATCCGCCGGGCATACCGGTGCTGTGGCCGGGCGAACTTGTTACGGCAGAAGTAATTGACTACTGCCTGCGCATGAAAAAGCTGGGGCTGCCAGTAAGCGGGCCGGCCGATTATACATTAACAGAACTGCGGGTGATTAAATAAATGGCAAAAGGTTATTTTATCAGCCTGGAAGGCGCAGACGGCTGCGGCAAAACCACGCAGCTAGAGCATGTGGCTGAAGAATTGAGAAGACTTGGGCGTGAAGTTGTATGCACGCGTGAACCGGGCGGTACGAGGCTCGCTGAAAGCCTGCGCGCAATGGTGCTTGACCCGGAACTGATAATGAATGCCCGTACGGAAACGCTTTTATATATTACGGCGCGTGCCGACCATGTTGCGCGGGTAATTAAACCGACGCTGCTGGCTGGTAAAATTGTACTGTGCGACCGTTTCAGCGATTCTACCGAAGTATACCAGGGAATTGTACGCGGGCTGCCCTTGCAGGCCATTCATGGTTTAAGCACTTTTGCTTCCGGCGGCTTGGAGCCGGATTTAACAATACTGCTTGACGGCGACCCGGACCTTTTAGCGGCAAGGCGTGCTTTGCGCGGCGTTGAAGACCGCTATGAAAATGCCGGGCTGGAATTTCAGAAGAAGGTGCGGGACGGTTTTATGTTGCTGGCAGAAAAATACCCGGAACGCATTTTTAAAATTAACGCCTTGCAGGATGAACAGAAGGTAACGGCTGAAATTATGCGTGTTATTAATACTACCATTAAAATATGAGGTTAATTATGTGGGATGAAGTGCTGGGACACCAACAGAATAAAGAGTTTTTGCAAAAACTGCTGAAACCCGGCAGCCGTCCGCATGCCCTTTTGTTTTATGGTATGGGCGGCATTGGCAAAAAAATGCTGGCCCTGCATTTTGCAAAAACGTTTTTATGCAAGTCTGCGGCAAAAAAGCCCTGCGGTATTTGCGAAAGCTGCCGTTTGATGGATATTGAAAACAATAGTTTTGCCCATCCGGATTTTTACCTGCTGACGGCAGAAGAAGCAGGCAAAGATATAAAAATAGAGCAGGTTAAGGAAATGGCAAAGCAGGCGGCGTTTGCGCCGGTGCTTTCTGAGCATAAAGTATGTATTATAGACGATGCCGGGCAGATGACGGCAGAAGCGGCCAACAGCCTTTTAAAACTTCTGGAGGAGCCGCCTCCGGGCTGGCTGTTTATTTTAATTACGCAGCAGGCAGAGCGTCTTTTGCCGACGGTGCTGTCGCGCGTGGTGCGCCTGCGTTTTGACGCGCCGGACAACAGTGCCGTCCAGCAGATACTGAAAGCGAAAGGCATTACTCAAAACACACAGGTGCTGGCGGCTCTTGCAGGCGGTTCGCCGGGCAGGGCGTTAAGTTATAATCAGGCAGATATTTTTGCCATCCGCCGTGAGGCGCTGGATTTACTGAAAAAACTGCCGCTGCAAAACCCTTTTGGTTATATTGCGGCGCTGGGCTGGGGCGAAAAATACGACCGCGCGGCCGCGCTGCTTTTAACGGAACAGTTTATTTACCTTCTGCGCGATGTGCTGCTTTTGCAGAGCGGTGCAAGCGGGCAGGTTTACAATACGGATATTATGGCCGGGCTTGACGGCATTGCCGCAGATTGGCCTTTACATACAGCCAGGCAGGGCGTAAACGCTGCGCAGGAAGCCTGGCAGAACATTAATAAAAATGTAAGCGCCAAAAATGTTTTGGAGGCGCTGGTTTTGAAACTTGATTTACTGCGGAAGGAGTGAAAATTTTGCTGAAAGTAGTAGGCATTAGGTTTAAAAAAGCAGGTAAAATATATTATTTTGACCCGGTTGATACCGGCGTGGAAGTTGGCGACCACGTAATTGTGGAAACGGTGCGCGGTTTGGAATACGGAACGGTTGTTATTGGCGCAAGAGATGTTGAGGAAAATAAGCTTGTTTCGCAGCTGAAACCCGTTATGCGTAAGGCAACCGAACAGGACGCGCTGAAGGTGCAGGAAAATAAAGTGCGCGAAAAAGAAGCCTTTAACATCTGCCTGCGCAAAATTGCCAAGCACGGGCTCCCCATGCGGCTGATTGACGTGGAATTTACTTTTGATGTTAACAAGATTATTTTTTATTTTACGGCGGACGGGCGTATTGATTTCCGCGAACTGGTTAAGGATTTGGCGTCCGTATTCCGTACCCGTATTGAGCTGCGCCAGATTGGTGTGCGTGACGAAGCAAAAATGCTGGGCGGCATCGGCAGCTGCGGCAGGCCTTTGTGCTGCGCTACCTTCCTCGGCGATTTTGAGCCGGTATCCATCCGTATGGCGAAAGACCAGAACCTGTCGCTGAACCCGGCCAAGATTTCGGGCGTGTGCGGCAGGCTGATGTGCTGCTTAAAATACGAAAACGATGTGTATTGCAGCGGCTGCTGCGGTAAACGTCCGGCGCCGGAGCGCGTGGAAGCACCGAAAGTTGGCGTTATGGTTGTTACGCCGCTCGGCGAAGGCCGCGTTATGGGCGTTAACCGCGCTATGCGCACTGCTTCCGTACAGCTTACGCCGGACAATACCATTCAGGTGGAATGGGACGAAATTGTGGATGCTTCCAAGGCGGATAAAATTTAATGGTACACAGCGGAATCAGGCGCGATTCATTGCCGGGCTGCGGTTATGTTGTCTGGCAGGACGCCGGTGAATTTACTTTTACGACGGATTCTGTGTTCGTGGCGGCATTTGCACATCTGGTGAAAAAGGCGCAGGTGCTGGAACTTGGCAGCGGCACAGGGGCAATAAGCCTGTTTTTGGCGGCGCGCGGCGCGGAAAAGGTAACCGGGATAGAGTTTAACCCCAAAGTTACCGCCCTTATGGAGCGCAGCATTAAAGATAACGGGCTTGAAGAAACGGTAAAGGTAATTGGCGGCGATTTGCGCGAAATTAACAAATATTTTAAAACCGAAAGCATGGATTTGGTAATTGCCAACCCTCCCTACCGCAACAGCGGCAATACCCGCAAAATTGGCACTGCCGCCTGCCACGAGGTAACGGCGGATTTGCGTGACTTTTTTAAAGCGGCGGCGTATGCCGTGCGCTACCGCGGGCGTTTTGCCATTGTGCAGCTGCCCGACCGTTTTGCCGAGTGCATGCAGTTGGCAGCAGAGTTTGGCTTGCAGCCCAAACGTTTGCAATGGGTGCACAGCGCGGTTGACAAACCTGCATGGATATTTTTAATGGAAATGGTTAAGGGCGGCAGCTATGGGCTTGATGTTTTGCCGCCGCTTGTAATGTACAACGCCGACGGAAGTTTAAGCGCGCAGGCACTGGCGTATTACGATAAATCGAAGGAGCAGGCAAAATGACGGAAGCCGGAACTTTATATCTTTGCGCAACGCCGATAGGCAATCTGGAAGATATTACGCCGCGCGTACTGCGCACTTTAAGCGAAGCCGATATTATTGCGGCGGAAGATACGCGCCATACATTACAGCTTTTAAACCATTTTAATATTAAAGGGCATTTGGTGCGCTATGATGAGCACAGCAAGGATAAAAACGGACCGAAGCTGATAGCAGAACTTTTGGACGGCAGGAACATAGCGCTTGTCAGCGACGCGGGTTTTCCCGGCATTGCCGACCCCGGCGAGCAACTGGCACGCGAAGCGATTGACGCAGGCATAAAAGTTGTGCCGCTGCCGGGCGCAAATGCGGCACTGTGCGCACTGATTGCTTCGGGGCTGCCGTCGTCACCGTTCTTTTTTGGTGGTTTTCTGCCCAAAAGCAAAAAGAACAGGGCAGAGCAGCTTGCGGCGTGGAAGAACATTCCTTCGACAATAATATTGTATGAAGCACCGCACCGTATTAAAGATGTGCTGAAAGAAATACTGGCGGCGTGGGGCGACAGGCAGCTTGCCGCTGCGCGCGAGCTTACCAAGCTGCACGAAGAATTCTTCCGCGGCAGCGTAACGGAGTGCCTGGCATGGCTGGAAATGCAGCCGCCGCGCGGCGAGTTTTGCCTTGTTATAGCGCAGGGTGAGGCTGATGTGCAGGAAGAAACGCAGGCAGTCGACCCGCTGGACGAAGTAAAGGCACTTATTGCGCAGGGCATGGATAAAAAAGCAGCATTGGCACAGGTTGCCAAAGCGCGCAAAGTGCCAAAGCGCGAGCTTTATAACAGGTTGCTGGCTGAAGAATAAAAGGCTTTACGTTTGCTTTTATACAAAAGCCGTGCTATAATTAAGGCATAAAAAGCTGCTGTATCGTTTATGACGTACAGAAATAAAAAACCGGGAGTGCCAGCTCCCGGTTTTTTATTTGGGCTCACTGTGATTTACAAATATCTGTCGAGCCACTTGCAGATATAGTACGATACTATACCCGCCGTAACAGATACGATAAAAGCTGCAATAAAATCGTTCATGGCGTACCTCCTTTCCGCTGGAAAGGATCACAGCTTTTCCATTATGCCCAAAAAGTAAAGTTCTGTCAATGATTTGACAAAAAGAAGTAAAACTTTTGCACAGCGGCGCAGAATGTGATAAAATTACAAAGGAATTGTCTGCAAAAATCAGCATTGCAGGCGCTTACACCGTTAAAACAATATTAACATAAAAGAAGGGAAAGCACATGAGCAAGAACAGTTTTTATATCACTACCCCAATTTATTATCCCAGCGATAATCTGCACATTGGCCACGCTTACTGCACAACCATTGCCGATACCGTTGCCCGTTATCACCGCGCGAAAGGCGAGGATGTATTCTTTTTAACCGGCAGCGACGAACATGGCCTGAAAATTCAGCGCAAAGCAGCCGAAAAAGGCATTACGCCGATTCAGTATGTTGATGCAATCGTAGCCAACTTTAAAAAGCTGTGGAAAATGCTGAACATTTCCAACAACGATTTTATCCGCACCAGCGAAGAACGCCACCATAAAGTAGTGCAGGCTGTACTGCAGAAAATTTATGACCAGGGCGACATTTATAAAAAGAATTATGAAGGTTTGTACTGCGTTCCGTGCGAATCTTACTGGCTGGAACGCCAGCTTGTAGACGGTAAATGCCCGGACTGCGGCCGTCCGGTAGAAAAAATGGCGGAAGAAAGTTATTTCTTTAAACTGTCCAAATATCAGGATAGAATTCTGGAATATATTGAAACCCATCCTGATTTTATTCAGCCGGTTTCCCGCCGCAACGAGATGATTAACTTCATCAAACAGGGTTTGGAGGATTTGTGCATTACCCGCACAACTTTCGACTGGGGCATTCCCGTTCCGTTCGACCCGAAACACGTTGTTTACGTTTGGTTTGACGCGCTCTTAAACTACTTTACCGCTATCGGCTACGGCACGGATGAAGAAAAGTTTAAAAAATTCTGGCCTGCCAATATTCACCTTGTCGGTAAGGAAATTGTACGTTTCCACAGCATTATCTGGCCGATTATGCTGATGGCAATGGGCGAAGAACTGCCGAAACAGGTTTACGGCCACGGCTGGCTGGTTGTTGACGGCGACAAGATGTCCAAATCCAAGGGCAATGTTATCGACCCGATTGCTTTAATTGAAGAATTTGGTCCGGATGCTATCCGCTACTTCCTGCTGCGCGAAATTACGCTCGGCAGCGACGGCAACTTCTCGCGCGACGCGCTGATTAACCGCATTAATGCCGACCTTGCCAACGACCTTGGCAACCTGCTGCACCGCACAGTAAGCATGATTGAAAAATACCACGGCGGCGTTGTAACGCATAAGGAAGGCACGGAAGCCGTCGACAAGGAATTTATTGCCCTTGTTAATGAAACTGTTGCAGGTTACAGTGATGCCATGGACCATATGGAACTGAACCAGGCTATTAAGGATGTATGGAACCTTATCGGCCGCGCCAATAAATATATTGATGAAACCGCACCGTGGATTCTGGCAAAAGACCCTGCGCAGGCAGAACGCTTGCAGGCCGTTATGTACAACCTTGCCGAAGCGCTGCGCATTATTGCTATTTTGATTGCGCCGTTTGTGCCTGTTACCGCGCCGAAAATTTACGAACAGCTCGGCCTTGGCAAACCGGATAGCTTCTTTATGGCAGACGCTGTTTGGGGCAAATTAGTAACCGGCACCAAAGTGCAGAAGGGTGAACCGCTGTTCCCGCGCATTGAAGTTACCGAAGCCGGTGAAACCGTAATTGCTGCTACCAAAAAAACTGCCGCCAAGGCAATTAAAGCCGAAGCTCCGAAAGCTGAAGCAAAAAAAGAAGCAAAACCTGCAGCGGCAGCAGCTGGTGAAATTACCATTGATGATTTTGCAAAGATAGATTTGCGTGTGGCAACCGTTGTTGCCGCAGAACGCGTGCCCAAAACCGATAAGCTGATTAAATTGCAGGTGAAAATCGGCGACGAGGAACGCACCATTGTAAGCGGAATTGCCCAGCATTACGAACCGGAAAACCTGATTGGCAAAAACGTTATTGTTATTGCCAACCTTAAACCGGCCAAGCTGCGCGGCATTGAAAGCCGCGGCATGGTGCTGGCAGCCAGCGACGGCGAAGGCAACCTGGTACTGGCAGACGCACCGGGCATTGCCAGCGGCAGCAAGGTGAAATAAAATGTCGCGTACAGGTTTGTGGGATTCGCACGCCCATCTTGATTCCGATTATTTTACCGATGACCGTGACGAGCTGATTGCCAAAATCGGCGAAGAAATGGAAGGCTTTATCAACCCCGGCTGTGACGAAGCAAGCTCCGCTTTTGCCGTACAGCTTGCAGAAAAGTATGATTTTGTTTATGCCGCTGTGGGCTGGCATCCGGAAGAACTTGCCGGTATTAAAGATGAGCATTATCTTGATAAACTGGCAGCGTGGGCTGTGCATCCAAAAGTTGCGGCAATCGGCGAAATAGGGCTTGATTATTACTGGAAAGAAAACGAGCCTAAAGAAGTACAGAAAAAACGCCTTTTGGAGCAGATTGACCTTGCCGTACAGTTTGATTTGCCGGTAATTATTCATGACCGTGAAGCGCACGGCGATATTTTCGATATTTTCCGCAGCGAAGTGCCTGCGGGAACAAGGGCTGTTTTCCATTGTTATTCAGGCTCGCTGGAAATGGCTAAGGAACTTGCCAAACGCGGTTATTACTTTGGCTTTGGCGGTACAAGCACTTATAAAAACGCAGCCAAAGTGCGCGAGGTGCTTGCTTTTGTGCCGGACGAACTGCTGCTTTTTGAAACGGATTCGCCGTATTTAACGCCGGTGCCTTACCGCGGCAAGCGCAATAACCCGCTTTATACTGAAATTGTGGCGCAAAATGCGGCGCTGGTACGCGGAACAACTTTTGAAGCGCTGGCAGCGCAGACAACGAAAAACGTTAAAACGCTTTTTAATAAAATTAAATAATGCTGACGCGGCAGTCTGCTACTGCTGCGTCTTTTATTTACCATAAAGGTGCTTGTGCATAATACTTTTCGCAAAGAGTTGTTTGATTTTAAACTAAAAGTACCTTCAAGGAAGATGGCTTGACATTATAAAAAAGGCTGTGATAAAATACCCCCGAATTAAGGAGGTAATATTATGCCTAAAAATGTTACAGTTTTCAGAAGAACCATTTTGATAGCCATAATGTTTGTAATTTTATTCAGCGGGCATACGCATCTTGGTTTAGCGGAAGCACCTGTTACCATTTTAAAGTTTGACGGTACGGAAAGAACAGTTACAACGGAACTTTCTGACCCGCGCGCTGTTTTTAAAGAAGCTGGCATTGCCGTAGGTCAGGCAGACCGTATTGAAGAAAAAACGAGCGGCCGCGGCAAAGTGCTGGTTTTAAAACGTGCCGTGCCGGTTATTGTTGTGCGCGGAGATTCGCAGCAGAAGTTTTTTACCAATAAAGATACTGTTGGCGAAGCGTTAAAGGAGTTAAACATCCGCTTTAACAAAAAACGCGTTTACCCTGCCGCAGATACTCCGGTTACTGCTAATGCGGAAATCCATATCCTTAACAAAGGAGATACTTTAAGCTCCGTTGAGGCCGATTCGGAAATTCCCGTAAAATATATTGATGACGAGAATATTCCTTACGGACAGGAGCAGCTTGTGGAACAGGGCAAAGCCGGCAAGGTAAAAGTTGTAAAAAAATCCGTGGTAAGCACGGGCAAAGCACCGAAAGAAGTGGAAATTGCCCGCGAAGTTCTGGCTGACCCCAAATATTCCGTTATCAGGCGAGGTATTGGCATGTCGGTAGAAACGCCTGAAGGCAGAAAAAAATACAGCCGCATCATTACTGCTGAAGCAAGCGCCTATACCGTACACTGCGGCACCGGCACGGGCCTTACATCCATCGGCCTTGTGGCTGCCCGTGGCATTGTTGCCGTTGACCCGCGTGTAATACCTTACTATACAAAAATGTATATCCCCGGTTACGGCATTGCCATTGCAGGCGATACCGGCGGCGCTATCCGCGGCAACCGCGTGGATTTGTTTATGGACAGTTACGAGGAAGCAATTAACTGGGGCCGCCGTAATGTAGAAGTTTATATTTTAGAGGACTAATAAGTGCTGAAAGAAGTTATTGTAGTAGAAGGAAAAAGTGACACCGCGGCAATCAGGCGCGCGCTGGAAGCCGACACGATAGAAACGGGCGGCTTTACGCTGGCCGCGTCTACCCTGCGCAAAATTGAAGCAGCGTATAAAAAGCGCGGCATTATTATACTTACAGACCCTGATGGAGCAGGCAACCGCATACGGCGCTTTTTAACGGAGCGTTTTCCGGAGGCGGGGCAGGCTTTTATACCGCGCATTGATGCAACCGCCAATGGCGATGTCGGCGTGGAACAGGCAAGCCCAAAGGCTATTTTAGCGGCGCTGGGCAAAGTGCGCCATCATGAATTTACGCCGCAGAAAGAATTTACAGAGCGTGATTTAATGCTAAACGGGCTTAGCGGCGGCAGCATGGCAAGCGCAAGGCGCGATAAACTGGCTGCGCTTTTGGGAGTTGGTTACGGCAATGCCAAATGCTTTTTGCAAAGGCTTAACACCTACGGCGTAACGCGCGAAGAATTTAATTCCGCACTGGCGGAAATTGGAGAAGTTGAATGAAGAAACCTGTAATTGCTACACCGGAAGTTACTAATTATATATTGCGCAGGTTTAACCTGCATGCCGATAAAAAGCTCGGGCAGAACTTTTTGATTGATGAAGACATTGTGCGCCGTATTGCCGCTGCCGCAGAACTTGCGCCCGGCGAACCGGTGCTTGAAGTAGGGCCCGGTATTGGCACGCTGACGCAGGCCCTGGCAGAAACCGGCGCGGACGTAACCGCTGTTGAACTGGATAAGCGTCTTTTGCCGGTGCTTGAAAAAACGCTGGAAGGCTATGAGAACGTGCACGTTATTAATGCCGACGTGCTTGAACTTGACGTTAACAGCGCTATGGGCGGCAAAACCTTTAAGGTTGCAGCCAATTTGCCGTATTACATTACCACGCCGATAATTTTTGCGCTGCTTGAAAAAAAGCTGCCGCTTGAACGCATGGTAATTATGGTGCAGAAGGAAGTTGCCGAGCGCATAACGGCAGCGCCGGGCGGAAAAGATTACGGCGCGCTTTCGGTTGCCATGCAGTATTACACAGAGCCGGAAATTGCCTTTATCGTGCCGCCGTCAAGTTTTATTCCGCGCCCAAGCGTGGACAGCGCCGTTGTGGTATGCAAAAACCGCACCGTGCCGCCGGTGGAAATTTGTGATGAAAAACTGTTTTTCAGGGTGGTAAAGGCAGCATTTTCGCTGCGCCGCAAAATGTTAAGCAATGCGCTGAAGAACATGGGCATTACCTCGCAGCAGGCACAGGAATGGCTGAACCTTGCGGGCATTGACCCCAAACGACGCGGCGAAACGCTTTCATTGCAGGATTTTGCAAACTTAACCAATACTTTCGAAAAAATTAAATAGCAATATAAGTTCAGCAGGCTTAAAAGGCCTGCTTATTTTTTTACAAATTTTTTGGTTAGTTATTGACAACCGCATAAAAAAAGAGTATAGTGTTCTTGAACAGGAACAATATACAAGGGGCTGAATGAGGGGAATGGAAATCGTAGAACGCTTAATGCACTTTAACCTTACACGCCAGGAGGCAACATTATACCTGCTGCTGGTAAAAGCCGGACGCCTTACAGGCTATGAAGCAGCCAAGCAGACAGGCATATCGCGCTCCAACACCTATACGGCACTGGCCGGGCTGGTGGAAAAGGGCGCTGCCTATATAATGGAAGAAGGCAAAGTAACGCGTTATACGCCGGTTGCACCGGAGGAGTTCTGCAATAATAAAATCCGCCGCCTGGCGGAAATGCGCGACGCGCTTATAAAAGAACTGCCCGGTGTAAAAAACGAAGCCGAAGGTTATATAACCATTAAAGGCAACGCAGAAATTATCAGCAAGCTGCAAAACACCGTACTTAATGCCAAAGCGCGCATTTATGTATCGGCAAATGCCGCCGTAATGGAACTTCTGCGTACTGAACTTGAAGACGCGCTTGGCCGCGGCTTAAAGGTAGTGGTTATTACCGGCAGCGATTTCCTGCTTCCGGGGGCAATTTGCTACAACACCGTTAAACAGACAGGGCAGATAAGGCTGATAGCCGATTCGCAGACGGTGCTGACCGGTGATTTGGATGAGGGGGCAAATTCAACCTGTTTATATTCCTGTAAGCGTAACCTGGTGGATTTGTTTAAGGACGCGCTTAAAAACGAAATTAAATTGATTGAATTGCAGAAAGGTTGAGATTAATGTCTGAAAAAATTCCGTTTGTTACCAAAGAACAACTTGAAGATATTGCATCACGTTATGCAACGCCGTTTTATTTATATGACGAAAAAGGCATCCGCGAAACTGCGCGCAGGGTAAATAAAGCTTTCAGCTGGAATAAAGGCTTTAAGGAATATTTTGCGGTAAAAGCAACGCCGACACCAGGCATTTTAAAAATTTTGCACGAAGAAGGCTGCGGTGCGGATTGTTCTTCTTATACAGAGCTTTTAATGGCTGATGCGGTTGGCTTTAAGGGTGACGAAATTATGTTTTCGTCCAACGATACGCCTGCCGAAGATTTTCAGCTGGCACGCAAACTTAATGCCACTATAAATCTGGATGATATTACCCATATTGACTTTTTGGAGCGCGTGGCTGATATTCCCGATACCGTATGCTGCCGCTACAACCCGGGCGGGCATTTTGCCATTGCCAACAACATTATGGATAACCCTGGCGACGCCAAATACGGCATGACGCGCGAGCAGCTTACCGAGGCTTACAAACGCCTTATGGCTAAAGGCGTAAAACACTTTGGGCTGCATGCGTTTTTGGCAAGCAACACCGTTACCAACGATTACTACCCGGAACTGGCACGTATTTTATTTAAAGTTGCCGTTGAATTAAAAGAAGAAACCGGCGCTTCCATTGAATTTATCAATCTTTCCGGCGGTGTTGGTATTGCTTACCGCCCCGGACAGCCGCAAAATGATATTATGGAAATAGGCGAAGGCGTGCGCCGTGCTTATGAAGAAGTGCTTGTACCGGCAGGTATGGGCAATGTAAGGCTTTATACCGAAATGGGCCGCTACATGCTGGCACCTTACGGCGCGCTGGTGAGCCGCGTTATTCACCAAAAGCATATTTATAAAGAATATATCGGGCTGGATGCCTGCGCTGCCAACCTGATGCGCCCGGCAATTTACGGCGCTTACCACCACATTACCGTTATGGGCAAGGAAAACGCGCCCTGCGACCATAAATATGACGTTACGGGTGGTTTGTGCGAAAACAACGATAAATTTGCTATTGACCGCATGCTGCCGGAAATAAACATCGGCGATTTGGTGTTTATCCATGACGCCGGTGCGCACGGTTTTGCCATGGGTTATAACTACAACGGCAAGCTGCGCAGTGCGGAACTTTTGCTGAAAGAGGACGGCAGCGTTGAAATGATACGCCGAGCCGAAACTCCGGCAGATTATTTTGCCACTTTTGATTTTACGGGTTTGTTTAATAAGGATTAACGAGGATAACTCCGGTGCTTGTTTGGGCGGGCATCGGAGTTTTTGTATGCCTGTGCTAATTGAAGAATAGGGCAACGTATGGTATGATTGTAAAGTAAATCTGATTATGCTTGAAATAAAGAAGATGTCAATACTATTACAGCCATACAAAAATGCTGCGGCTTCTGCGATTCCGTCCGGGCTGCGCAGCCGGACTCTCCTATGTTAAAATTATAATTTTTGCCGCCGCAGTTTTTGTTTATGGCTTTATAGCATTAACATCTTCATGGAATAAGTTCGTTTACAATAAAACTATCATAAAGGAGCAATATTATGTCGATATTGGAACATGCCTCGCTGATGACTGACGAAATAAGGCGCGTACCGCTTGAAGAACTGCAGATACGCCTTGCGCGTTTCCGCGAGGAAATGGAAAAGGAACATCCCGGCTGGCAGATGGCGGTTATTAATAATAAAGTTAATATGTACTATTTTACCGGTACAATGCAGGAGGGCGCACTGGTTATCCGTCCGCAGGACGAAATTTTGTGGGTACGCAGAAGCTATGACCGCGCCCGCAATGAATCGCTGCTGCCGGATATCCGCCAAATGCAGAGCTTCCGCACTTTGGCGGAATTTTATGGCGCTTGCCCGGAAGTTATGTATGTGGAATGCAGAAAAGCCACTGTTGACTGGCTGAATATGCTGCGCAAATATATGCCGTTTAAAGAATATGCCGATATCGACGGCCTGCTGTGCAGCCTGCGCCTTGTAAAAAGCAGCTATGAACTGGAACTGATGAAGCGCAGCGGTGCTATTCACCAGACGGTGCTGGAGCAGCTGGCGCCAAAAATGATAAAGGAAGGCATCAGCGAAGCCGAACTTGCCGTAAGTCTGTATACGGAAATGTTAAAGCGTGGTTCGCACGGCATTGCACGCATGAATCTGCCTTTGGGCGAAGATGTTATCGGCGTGGCATCGTTTGGCAAAAGCGGGCTGGTGCGCACTGCTTTTGACGGCCCCGGCGGCACGGGCGGCACCTGCATTGCAGTGCAGAGCATCGGTTCGCCGTTCCGCAAATTAAAAGCGGGCAGGCTGGTGTACCTTGATATTCCCTGCGGCGTGGAAGGCTACCATACCGATAAAACGATAGTATATTATTTTGGCGATATTAATAAAGACCCCAACCGCGATTTGATTTTGGCGGCGCATGAACATTGCATAATGCTGGAGCGTTTTGCCGCTGCCATGTTAAAGCCCGGTACGGTGGTAGAAGATATTTATAACGAAACAATGAAGCAGTTTGACAGCCGCTTTGCTGCCGGCTTTATGAACGGCGGCAAGTTTTTGGGGCACAGCATAGGGCTTACCATGGATGAAAGCCCGGCCGTTGCCAACCGTTTTAAAGAAGTGCTTACGGAAGGCATGACCTTTGCGCTGGAGCCGAAGATTGCCCTGCCCGGCATTGGCATGGTTGGCAGCGAGAACACTTACCTTGTAACGGCAAACGGCGGCAAGGCGCTTACAGGCTCGCCGCACAAGCTGTACTGCATTTATTAAACCATATACGCATAAAAATAACGGCAATAACTTTTGCATAGTGCAGGTTATTGCCGTTTTACTTTTCTTTTGTATCATTTGAAGCAGACGTTTCTGCTTTTGCGCTTTATAATAAAAGCACATAATCTCAGTCGGTGGTTTCCGAAGAACAGAGCCGTGCCAGTGCCGGTAAATCCGTAACGGTAATTTTGCCGCGCCCTGTGGCGATGATGCTTTGCCGGCGCAGCTGCGCAAGCCCGCGCGTTATCTGCACGCGGCTCAGGCCGAGCATTCCGGCAAGAGCGTCCTGCGTAATGGCAATATCAAAAACGTGGCTTTGCGGGTTATTTACTGTTAGCAGATACAGCAGGTTGCAGATTTTGACAAAGGATGAATTATATTCCTGATGTACGGTTTCAAACAGCAGGCGGTTGACATACATAGAATACCAGTTGACAACCTGCTCGCTTAATTCCGTGTTTTCTTCAAACATTTGGCTAAACTGCTGCCGCGTAAATTCCAGCACGGAAATTTCCGTCAGGGCAACCGTTGTAAGCGAAAGCTCTATTTTAAAGCCGCAGGTATGGTAACCGGGAAAAATACTGCCTTCGCCGTGGAAGCTGATGATTTTGCGGTGCCCGTTTTCGTGGTCGGCGTAGTGCATCAGCGCGCCGCTTTTTATGTAATGAATTTTTTCGTGCGGCTGACCCGGACGCCACAGGTATTCGCCTTTGGCAAAATGTTTTTCGGTATGCGGGTGCGACAGAAAATAATCGTAAAAACGGCAGAATTCGCCTGTGAAATAATAACGTGGTGTCAGCATGGCGGTTCCTCCGATGTGTTATGTTCAGTTAAATTGTAGCATTGGAAGCGTGGATAGGCAATGGGTGAGAATATTTTGGCTTTATAGTGGGTTTGAAGAAACAAAAGCTATGTACTGATGCGGTTCATTCTAAAAACTGCGGCTTCTCCGATTCCGGTCAGGCTTCGCGGCTGACCTCTCGTTTGAATAGATAAAAAAATTTGGCCGCCGCAGTTTTTTTATCATTCACCTTACAGCACACAGCTTTTGTTTAATTAAGGCCTTTTTTACTATGATATACGGATTTTTCTTTATTAAATAGTGATAAAGTACGAATTTGCCGCGAAAACTTTTTGGTTACTTTTTAGTTATAAAAAGTAACATGAGTAATAAAATAAGAATGAAAAATTAGCGTATAATCAAAGATATTAAACTAAAAATATAAATATAAAAAGGAGCGAGTATCATGCAGTATAAATGTAAAGTGACGGTTATTGACAAAAAATGCTTTAACGATTATCAGAAAAAATATCTGGCGGACCCTAAAAGCGGCCCGTGCCCGTTTTATAATGTTGGCGACGAGTTTATTTTTGAGCGCTACGGCGGCGATGATACCTTCTGGCGCACCGGCAACGGTACGCAGTGCGGCGAAGCGTGGGACTGCATCAGCCGTTATATTTACACTGCGCTTCAGGGCGGCAGCATTATGCGCGGCTGGACTAATGACGAACGCATGATGATTGCCTGCTGCAATGACGGTACGCGCCCGGTAATTTTTAAAATTGAGCGTTTGGATTACCTGGTTGTTAAAATTGAAGGCATGGCGTGCAGAAAATGTGCGGAAAAAGTACAGGCTGCGCTGGCACAGGTGCCGGGTGTAAAGAGCGTGACTGTAAGGCTTGACAGAAACTGGGCAGAGGTTTTTGCAGATAAAGGGCAGGAACCGGAAGTTTCTGCTTTAACGGCGGCGGTGGAGGCCTTAGGATACAAAGTAACAGGCATTGATTAAAACCTAAAACGCATAAAAATAACGGCAGCAGCCTAAATAGGTTACTGCCGCTATTTTTATTATTTTGCTGTAAGTTTTTGCAGTTCCTCAATTTCCGTAGGGTAGCACAGCACATACAGCGTATCGCCGCTGTGCAGGCGCGTATTGCCTTCGGGGATTAGTTCTTCGTCGCCGCGTTTTACGTCTACCAAAAGCGAATGGCGCGGCCAGTTAATTTCGCGCACCAGGCGCCCGTCGGCAGTGCTGCCGGTATCTACCGTCAGCTCCATAATGCTGCGTTCCTGTTCAGCGTGGTTGCGTTCCAGCGCTTTGGTATTTTTCAAAAGTCGCATAAACAGTTCGCCGTACAGCGGCTTGGCGCGCCAAATTTCCGTTGTGGCAAAAGCCGTAAGCGAAGCAAGCGCCAGCGGCAAAAGGTGCAGAAACGAACCTGTCATTTCCATAACAAGCACCGTGGCGGTAATGGGCGTGCGTACGGAAGCCGTAAAAAAAGCCGCCATGGAAAGTATAACGATATTTGTTTTATAGGCGCTGCTTAAAAGGCCCGCCTGAGAAAACAGCCCGGCCATAACCGCACCGGCAACCCCGCCCGCAACAAGCGTCGGTATAAATGCGCCGCCCGGCAGCCCGCGCCCGAAGGCGAGCAGCGTAAGCAGTATTTTGGCGGCTAAAAACATCAGCAGTACCGTTACGGGGTAGGAGTTAAAAGCGGTATTGGTAAGCAAATCGTCGCCGCCGCCCAATGCCTCCGGCAGATATAAGCCGGTAATGGCAGTAACGGCAAGCAGCAAAAAGTTTTGCAGGCAGCTGCTGTTTGGCAGCAGTTTGTAAAGGCGCGCGGCATTTAAAAGCCCGTAATTAAACAACGCGCCCAGTACGCCGCAGATGATGCCTGCCGCCAGAATTACCCAGTAATCGCTGTATTGCAAAACGGGCAGGCCGGAAAAATTAAAAACGGTATCGCGCCCCAGAATTAAGCGGCTTGTAAAGGTTGCTGCCACGGATGCCGAAAGAACAGGAAACAGCAAAAAGCCTGAAAAATTGTGGTTTATTTCTTCCAGAACGAAAATAACGCCTGCCAGCGGAGCGTTAAAAACTGCGGCCAAGCCTGCCGCTGCGCCGCCGCTGATAAGATAGCGTTCTTCGATGCGCGGGCGTGCCAGAAGGCGGCTTACGCCCTGCCCGGCCATAGCGCCCATTTGAATGGACGGGCCTGCCCTGCCGAGTGAAAGCCCGCTGCCTATGGCAAGGGCGCAGGCGGCGAATTTAACAAGTAAAATACGCAGCCACCGCAGCTTAAAAACGCCCAGTACGGCGCCCTTTACCTGCGGAATGCCGCTGCCCGCCGCCTGCGGTTCCGCTTTGGCAAGCCACGCAAGCAAAGCGGCGGCAATAAAAAGTGCAGCACAGCAAAGCACAATGGCAGGCGGCGTATAACCGCCGGCAAAAACAAGGCTTTGCAAATTGGCGCGGAGTGAAGCAGCACCGGTTAAGGCAAGGCGGAAGCAGCTTATGATAACGCCTGCCAGTATGCCGGTAACAACGCCGCCAGCACATAAGCGCAGGCGGAAATAACGCGTATTGTTAAGCAGTTTGTAAGTTGTAAGAACCCTCAGCCTTGCGTCCATGGCTCCTCCGTATAATCACCTCGGGCAGAAACAATCCGGTAGCCTATGGAAGCTACTTCACGCTGCAGTTCGTTCAGCGCTTCGGCTGCTTCTGCACCGGTGTGCAGTTTATTGTCGTACAAAAGATATTTGCCGCGTACGTTCTGCGGCGAAAGATTGGGCATAATAACGTTTGCACCGGCCTTAATTCCCAAAAGCCTGCCGCCCGGAGCGAGAGTTCCCAGAGCCGTCGTTGCCGGAAGAAGCACGTGCGGAAATAAAAGCCGCAGAACGGCAAGCAGCACTAAAGTAAGTTCCACACTGCCTGCGGGTTCGTCCTTAAACGGCGTATCGTGATGGGGAATGAACGGCCCTATGCCAATCATCTGCGGGCGCAGTTTTTGCAGAAACATTAAATCATCCGCTAAATTTTCCGCCGTCTGGTAAGGTGAGCCAACCATAAAGCCAGCGCCTGCCTGATAGCCGAGTTCTTTTAAAATATACAGGCAGTTCTGGCGGTTTTGGGCGCTCAGTTCTGTCGGATGCAGTTTGGCATAATGCGCACAATCTGCCGTTTCGTGGCGCAGAAGATAACGGTCGGCGCCTGCTTGTTTCCACATGGCGTAGGTTTCACGGCTGCGCTCGCCGATGGAAAGCGTAACGGCGCAGTCCGGATGCTGCGCTTTAATGGCGCGCACAATGGCGGCGATATCATCGTCACTGTAAAAATAATCCTCGCCGCCCTGTAAAACAAAGGTGCGGAAACCAAGCCTGTAACCTGCCCGGCAGCATTCCAGAATTTCTTGCTGCGTAAGGCGGTAGCGCGCGGCATTCTTGTTGCTGCGCCTTATGCCGCAGTAATAGCAGTCGTTTTTGCAGTAGTTGGTAAACTCTATCAGTCCGCGCACAAAAATCTGCCTGCCGAAGCTTTTTTGTGCTGTTTTCTGCGCCAGCGCAAAAAGCAGGTTTTTATGCTGCGCGCCCTGTTTGATAAGCTGCAAGGCTTCGTCTTTATTAAGGCTGTGCGTATTGTTTAATTTTTCTATCAGTAAGGCTGTATCCATACATAAAAACTCCTTTAAATACTTTTATTATATCATGTTCAAGCAGCGGCGGGTGTAAATTTGCGGCAGGATTTTTGGCGGCGGCGGAGAATTAAAATAATATTAATTAACTTTTCGCTGATTTTAAGTTTTGGAGGAAAGAAACAAAAATGTTTGATAAGGTTTTGCTTGCAACAGATTTATCGGAGGAAGCGGACGGCCTGCTTCCGTGTTTTTACAGCTTGTGCCCCGATGACGATACCGAGGTTGCGGTAGCGCATATTTTTAAAGACAAAGAGGATGCGGAGCCCGGCAGCAGCAGCTTTAAAAAAGTGCAGAGCCGTGTGCGGGCCGTGGTTGCCGAACTGCGCCGTGCCGGATACGAAAACGCGCGTGAAATTTACCGCAGCGGCGAAGTTTTTGAGCAGTTAACGGAAATTGCCGATGATGAGGACGCAGGGCTTATTATGGTGGCGTCGCACGGAAAAGGCTTTTTTAAAAGTGCGCTTTTGGGAAGCACTACCTTTGATTTGGCGCGTGCTACCGACAGGCCGCTGTTTGTTTCCAAACCCGTGGAGGATGCCGGCGACGAACTGCTGCAGAAAAATCTGCTGCACCGCATTCTGGTACCGACTGATTTTTCGCTGAAGTCTTTGTCGGCGCTGGACGTTATCCGTATGCTGCGCGAGCATATAAGCGAAGTTGTGTTTGTGCATGTGGTGGAACGCAGCCGCAGCCAGGATGATTTGGAAGATAAAATGAAAACTGCTTCAAACCGCCTGCAGGAGCTTGTGGACGAAATGAAAATTTTCGGCATTAAAGCAGGGTTTCATGTACGCAAAGGAGCGGCTTCCAAAGAAATTCTGCGCATTGCCGAAAAAGAGGACGTTTCGCTGATTGTAATGGCCAAAACGGGCGCGGGGCTGGTTAAAGGGCTGGTAATGGGCAGCACGGCGCAGAACGTAACTTTAAATTCCGAAAGGTCGCTTTTACTTTTGCCGCCGGAAAATGCAGCGGATGATTAAATAATTTGCAGAAAAATTATGTAAAAACCTTGACAAGTAAGCAAAATATAGGTATACTGTTACTTGCGGCTGATGCCATAGCCGCAAGTTTTCTTTTGCGGCAAAAACCAAATATTTATCACATTTTCAACACGGAGAGATGACCGAGTGGTTGAAGGTGCACGCCTGGAAAGCGTGTGTGCGGGAAACCGTACCGAGGGTTCGAATCCCTCTCTCTCCGCCACTTAAAAACTGCCGCGTAAGCGGTTTTTTTATTACTTCTTTGTAGGACCGCAGATGGCGGGTCCTGCGCAATGAAAGCCTGTGAACCGTGTCAGGACCGGGAGGGAGCAGCACTAAGCAGTTACTTGCATGTGCCGCAGGGGTGCCTGCATTTGCGGCCCTACAAGGAAGTAGCTTAAGCAGCTCTGATGGGCTGCTTTTTTTGTTAATTTTGTTGTACTTATGGGCAGAAATTTTATATAATTATGTGGTAGGCATATTATAAGGAGGTGCGGCAGTTGGCATACGTTGCGTTATACAGAAAGTGGCGCCCGCAGGGGTTCGATTCCCTCGTAGGGCAGGAGGCGGTGCGTACTGCGCTTACCAATGCGCTGGAAACTGGTCGTATAGCCCATGCCTATCTGTTTGCCGGGCCGCGCGGAACAGGCAAAACCAGTACGGCAAAAATTCTGGCCAAGGCTGTTAACTGCGAACACGGGCCGACGCCTAACCCCTGCAATAAATGCCAGAACTGCGTGCGCATAAATGACGGCACATCCATGGATGTGTTTGAAATCGACGCAGCTTCCAACCGCGGCATTGATGAAATCCGCGATTTGCGCGAAAAAGTTGCTTTTGCGCCCGTAAACGGACGTTATAAAGTATATATTATCGACGAAGTGCATATGCTTACGACGGAGGCCTTCAACGCGCTTTTAAAAACGCTGGAAGAACCGCCGCCGCATGTAATTTTTATTCTGGCAACAACCGAGCCGCATAAAATACCGGCAACGATACATTCGCGCTGCCAGCGCTTTGATTTTAAGCGCGTAACCGACAGCGACATTGTAAAACGCCTGCGTGAGGTTGCCGACGGCAGCGGCATTGCAGCCGATGACGACGCCTTGCAGCTGATTGCCGTACAGGCTGACGGCGGCATGCGCGACGCATTGAGCCTTTTGGACCAGTGCGGTGTTATGGCAGAGCGCGTAAGCGCTGAAACCGTGCGCAGCGTGCTGGGCATTGTAGGGCGCGAAGCCCTGCGGGAACTTGTAAAAGCTGTTGGCGAAGGCAATGTGCCGAAAGCGCTGGAGCTTTTGGAAGCCCTGCTTGCAGGCGGCAAGGATGTTAAGCAGATTATTACTGAACTTGCGGAATACCTGCGGGCAGTGCTGCTTTACAAGGCTTCGCCCGAATACCGCGAGATTTACCTGACTGATACTAAAGAAGCAATAGCTGCTATGGAAGGCCTGTTCAGTACCGACAGGCTGATGGCGGCGCAGGAACGCCTGCACCAGTGCATGCTGGAACTGCGGCAGAGCGTGCGCGGCAGAATTGCCGCGGAAATGTGCCTGTTTGATTTGTGCCGTGTGGAAGGCAGCACGCTGGCAGCTTTAACCGCGCGTGTGGAAAAACTGGAAGCCATGCTTGCCGGAAGAATACCGGCAATACAGCAAACAGTTCCTGCTGCGCCTGTGCAGCAGGATTATCATCAGCAAGCGGCCGCTGCGCCGGAAACCGGGCCGAAATTCGGCTATGTGCTTGACGAAGGGCATGGCATTCACACCGAAGCGCCGGAACCGCAGCCTCAGAAGCCTGCTGCGGAAGCAGAAAATTATCAGCCCGCGGCTGAACCTGTTAAAGCCGTGCCTGTAAAAAAAGCCGCTCCGGTGCATAAAGCAGAGCCTGCTCCAATTATGGAGGCGGATGCCGCTGCCGGAGATTTGTGGCAGCAGGTGCTTGAAATTTTAAAAACGGAAAAGAAACGCTCCATGGTGGCCTGTGCTGCCGGTGGGCGTGCAGTAAGCTATGTCAACGGTATTTTAACGGTTGCTTTTAAAAACAAGTTTAACTGCAAGCGCATGAATGCCGATGATTATAAAAAGGCTTTTGAAGCCGTTTTGCTGCGTCTTGCACGCTGCGAGGTGCGCTTAAACTGCGTTGAAGAAGCCGGACTTGTGCAGAAACCGCCTGTACCGGCGCCTGCAAAAGAGCAGGAAGAAGAACTTGAGCCGGTGGTAAAAAAAGCCATGGCGGCTTTTGGCGGAACATTGCAGAAACTGTAATCAGTAAATTTAAGGAGGAATTTATTTATGTTTAATCCCGGAATGGCAAATATGCAGGGTATGATGAAAAAAGTACAGAAAATGCAGCAGGATATGCTGAAAATGCAGGAAGAACTGAAAAACCGCACTGTTGAAGCAACTGCCGGCGGCGGTGCCGTTACCGTTGTTGTAACCGGCCGCAAAACCGTTGAAAAGGTTACCATTGCCCCCAGCGCAGTTGACCCCGAAGATGTGGAAATGCTGGAGGATTTGGTTACTACTGCCATTAACGAAGCAATGCGCAAAGTAGACGAAATGACCGAAAAAGAAATGGGCAAAATTACTGGCGGGATGAAACTGCCGGGCATGTTCTGATATGGCGCGCCTGATACGCCCGCTGGCAAACCTGCATGAACAGCTGCGGCGTTTGCCGGGCATTGGTTCCAAAACGGCGCTGCGCCTTGCCTATCATATTATTAATATGCCGGCGGAGGATGTGCAGCGGCTGGCTGCTGCTTTGGTTGATGCCAAACGCCAGGTATGCCTGTGCCGTACCTGCTATAATTTAAGCGACAAGCCGGAATGCGGCATATGCAGTGACCCCGGGCGCGACAAAACCACCATCTGCGTGGTGGAACAGCCGCAGGATGTAATGGCTATGGAACGCAGCCGCGGGTACAGAGGCCTGTACCATGTCCTGCACGGCGCATTGTCGCCGCTGGACGGCATTGGGCCGGATAACCTGCGGATTAAGGAGCTTCTGCGCCGTTTGCAGCAGGGCGAAGTAAAAGAAGTAATTCTGGCGACCAATTCCAATGTGGAGGGTGAAGCAACGGCGGCCTATCTGGCGCAGCTGCTGAAACCTCTGGGCGTGGTAACCAGCCGTATTGCGCATGGTTTGCCTGTCGGCGGCGATTTGGAGTACGCCGACGAACTGACTTTGGCGCGCGCGCTGGAGAACAGGCTGCGTCTGTAAGAAAGGCAAGATTAAAAAAATGGAAATACAGGATGCGGAAAACGCAGTCAGGGAAATCGGCACGGCAGCCATTGACGCTGTGCAGGGGCTCGATTCTGCAACGATAGAAGGCTCGCTGCCTTTTATTGCCGGCGTTTTAATTTTACTGATAGCGGTTAAATTTTTATCGCTGCCGTTTAAGCTGGTGTGGAACGGCGTTATCGGCGCCGCTGCGCTGTGGCTGGTAAACCTTATCGGTGCAGCCGTGGGCTTCGGGCTGAAAATAACAGTTGCCAAAGCGCTTATTGCCGGTATTTTCGGCGTGCCGGGCCTGCTTGCGGTTTTGTGCTGGGAAATATTTATTAAATAAAGTAAAATGCTCTCTTTGTAAGCTGCGTGCTTAAAAGAGAGCATTTTTTATAACTGCCATACTTTTTTTAATTCCAGGAGTGCTGGTTCAATATCTTCTTCGGCAATGCCTGCAAACGAAAGCAAAATTTCCGGGCTGCTGCTTTCTGCCGCTTTAACTGGCAGAATGTGAATGCCTTTTGACATGGCCTTTTGTGCCAGTTCTTCTGCCGTGGCAGCGGCGTGTACCGCCAGGCGTATATGCAGGCCGGATTCATAAGCCATAATGCTTGCCTTGCTGCCGAAAATACCGGCAAGGGCAGTGCGCAGCAAAGTGTTTTTTACGGCATAACGGCGGCGCATTTTTTTTATGTGGCGGCGCAGCCCGCCGGACGCAATAAATTCCGCCAGGGCAAACTGCTCAATGCTGGAGGAAGTTTGGTTATACAAATGCTTGATACGGTTATAAACAGGCAGCAGGTTTTGCGGCAGCACCAAATAGCTTATGCGCAGGCTTGGCAGCAGAATGCGCGAGAAAGAGCCGCAGTAAATTACATTCTGCCCGCCGCTCATGCCCTGTAATGACGAAATGGGGTGCGAAAAATAACGGAATTCGCCGTTGTAATCGTCTTCTAAAATGTAGGCGCTGTTTTGCTGTGCCCAGCGCAGTAAATCAAGCCTGCCCTGCGGCGAAAGCGAGCGCCCCTTGTACGGGTTGGAGGGGCTTACATAAAGCAGCTGCGGCAGTTTGTTGTGCAGGTTTTCGGTGTTAAAATGCCGCACCTGCCATCCGCTCATTGCAAAAATATGTTCTGCTTTGGTAAAGCCGGGTTCTTCAAAAGCAACTGTGTGCGGCAAAGCGCCAAGCACGTCAATAAGTATTTGCAGCAGGCTTTGCATACCGGCGCCAATAACTATCTGCTCCGGTGTGCAGATAACGCTGCGTGCTTCGTGGCTGTATCGCGCAAGCGTGCTGCGCAGGTAGGGTTCACCCTGCGGGTTGCCGTAACCGGCGAGCAGCGCCGAATTTTGCAGGGCATGTCCAAGGCAGCGCTTCCAAAGCGAGGCGGGAAAAAGGCTGCTGTCGATATAGTTATTGCCGAAGTCGTACCGTATGGTTGCGGCAGAAGGCTTTTGCGGCGGAAGAATTTTCTGCGGTTTGCGGGAAACTATGCTGCCCGCAAAGTAACCGCGTTTGGGGCTGGCAATAAGGTAGCCTTCGGCAACAAGCTGGATGTATGCCGCTTCTGCCGTGGTGCGGCTTACATCCAAATCGTGTGCCAGTTTACGCAGCGACGGCATTTTTTCTCCGGCTGCAATTTCACCGCTGTGTATTTTGCTTTTAATTTCGTTTATCAGGCGCAGATAAAGCGGAAAATCTTTTTTATCTGCCTGCGGCAAGGTTATAAGCATAAACTGTCCCCTTTAAAATTGGAAATTCTGGATATTTTTTTAATAACAGTTTTAGTATATCATAATATCTGTGTTAAAAACATAAATTTTTTGTATTACAGGGGGCTTTAAAATGGCATTACATAAGGCTATGACCATTGCCGGCAGCGATACAAGCGGCGGCGCAGGCATGGAAGCAGATTTAAAAACATTTACCGCCATGGGTGTATACGGGATGACGGCGCTGACGGTTATTGTGGCGCAGAACCCGCTCAACTGGGACCACGAAATGTACCCAATCGGCATGGATGTTATTGAAAAACAGATAAAAACCATTGTGGAAGGCATCGGCATTGACGCCATGAAAACAGGCATGCTCGGCAGTGCGGAGCTGGTGCAGCTGGTGGCTGATACCATTGATAAATACAGTTTGAAGAACGTTGTTATTGACCCGGTAATGGTGTGCAAGGGCATTGACGCAATTATGGTGCCGGAAGCAGCAAAAGCCATTAAAGAAGTGCTGGTAAGCCGTGCCGACGTTATTACGCCGAATACTCTGGAAGCGGCGTATATTGCCGGTATGGATAAGGTGGAAACACTTGACGAAATTAAAGAAGCTGCGGCGCGCATTCAGGAAATGGGAGCAGGCTATGTTGTTATTAAAAGCGGCTCGCGCAATAACAGCGATGAAGCAGTAGATGTACTGTATGACGGCAAAAACTATGTTGTTAATACCGAAAAGAAAATTCCCGGCTGCTTTAACCACGGCGCAGGCTGCACTTTTTCGGCAGCTATTACCGCAGGGCTTGCCAAAGGCCTGAGCGTTAAGGACGCTTTGGCGGAAGCTAAGGAATTTATTATGGTGGCACTTAAAAATTCTTTCCGCCTGAACCAGTTCAGCGGCGCAACCGACCATTGCAAATGGAAGAAATAATTAAAAATAAATAATTTAAACGGGCTCTGTTTAGGCAGTAATGCTAAAATGCGGGCCCGTTTTTTGTTTAAAAATTTTACTAACCGGCGCAAATACCTTATACTGTAATCAGGAAAACTGATTGAGGTAAGTATGCTTAAAAAATTTTACCATCCTAAACTGTATATTGGCATTATTGTGGCTGCGTTTGTTGTAACCGGCGTATATTTCTGGCTGTGCCGCCTTGCGGGCGAACATGCGGCCGAAATTTTTAATGCCGAAATGGCACGGCAGAAAACGCTTGAAGGCAGCGTTGCCGTTGAAAGCATTACGGCCGATATGTGGGGCAATGTTGGCTTCCGCGGGCTGAAATGGCTGGACGCTGAGGGCGAACCGGTTGTATTTGTGCCGGACGGGCGTTTTAAAGTTAAACCTTGGGATGTTGTTACCGGCAGCATAAATTTAAACAGCCTGGAAGAAGCGGAACTTAACCACCCTGTAATAGCCATCCGCTTCAATAAAGATATGCGCCCGGCTTTTTTGCCGGAAAAGAAAAAAACAGATAATGAAGAACAGAAAAAGCGCCATAAAGGACTTCATATTAATCTGCCGGATAAACTTCCGCAAATCCTTATAAAAATTAACGACTGTACAATTACCGCCAGTTACAGGCACCGTTATTTTGTTTTAAGCGGCGTTAACGCTGCTGTGCGTACGGTTAGTCCGCAGGAGGCAGCGCTTAAAATTACCGCAGCCGGTTTTGGCGGCATGATGATTGGCGATGAACTGGGCATAAACGGCAAACTTTTGCTTAACGGCGGGCAGCCGCAGTGCGATTTGTATATTTCCATGAAAAATGTTGTGCCGGAATCGCTGGGGCTTGGCAAGGTTAAAGATACAGCCAGTGTTTACGGGCATGCAACGGGGCCGCTTTCCGGGCCTTCTATCGATGGCAGAATTGAATTTTTACAGCTTAATATACCGGCACTGCGTTTTTACAAAGTTAACGGCGATTTCTTTTATAAAGACGGCAAAATTGATTTCAGCAATGTAACAGGCGGCATTTACGGCGGTACGGTGGAAGCAACCGGAGCTTATGATGTAGATACGCGCGGTTACAGCATTGACGCGCTTGGGCATGATTTAATGGCGTCCATTGCTGCTAAAACCAGCAAAATTAACTGCCGTGTGGAGCTCGATTTAAAAATGCGCAGCGACGGCAACCCCAAAAACGTGCTTACTTACGGCAGTTTTACAAGCGGCGCGGGCACATACAGCCTGATACCGTTTGAACAGATTTCCGGCAAATTTAATGACAGGCATGGCGTGCTGAAATTTACGGATGTAAAAATAAAAACGCCGCTTGGCGAAGTTACAAGCGACGCTTTTGAAATCGTTAAGGGGCGCGTGCATATTAATGATATCTGGCTGACAGCGCCGGACGGTGAAAAAATACAGGTAAAATAAAAAGAGCGTGTGCTTAAAGCATACGCTCTTTGTGTTTATGGCATTATACCCTGTGTTTGATATGGTCCAGCGCCTGGGCAAACAGGGTTAAAACGTGGTTGTCATCAAGGCTGTAAATAACTTCCTTGCCGGTTTTGGTAAACTTAACCAGCCCTGCGTGGCGCAGAAGGCGCAGCTGGTGCGAGATTGCGGACTGCGTCATTTCCAGTGTTTCAGCAATATTCGTTACGCAGGATTCGTTTTCGGCAAGCAAAGCCAGAATACGGATACGCGTAGGGTCGCCCAGAACTTTAAAAGTATCGGCCATGGGCTGTACAAATTTTTCTGCAATGGGCACATCCAGTTTTAAATTATGCAGTTTACCTTCAGTATTTTCGTTCATAATTTCACCTCTTGTTGTAACCCTTGCTGAAAAAGAAAAGCAAAACAGCGTAATATACAAAGCTGCCCATTACCGTACGGGTAGAAAAAAGCAGCGGAAAAGCAATAAACGCGATAAGCAGAATACATACCTGCAAAAGCGACGCAAAAATGCCGCGTGCGCGGATGGTGCGCCAGGACAGCACGCTGTAGCGTGACGCAAAAATGCCGAATAAAAAGCCGCTTAAAACATATAAAATTTGCGAAAGAAAATTATCAAGATTAAAGTCCATTATTTACCTGCCCTGCCGGAAAATGAAGCCGGCATAAGATGAGTAAGAATACCGCTTTTTATGAGCAGCCCCGCAATTATGCTGCCGCCCATGGTGCTGATTAAAAACGGCGGCACAAAGAACCAGGCTGCCGCCTTGCTGTTTAATATTGCCCAGGCAATAACCCACGCTGCCAGCCCGCCTAAAATGCCGGTGCCGAAAATTTCGCCAAGCATGGCCGCGCCGGTATTATGCCAGCGGCGGTAGGCAAGCCCGGCTAAAAAGGCGCCAATCATGCTGCCGGGAAATGCCAGCAGCGAGCCTGTGCCTGCCATATTGCGCAGGCAGGAAATAACAAAAGCAACGGAAACAGCTTCTTTAGGCCCTAAAATAACTGCGCAGAGTACATTTATAGCATGCTGAACCGGAAAGCATTTGGAAGCGCCTGCCGGTATATAAACCAGATGCGCGCTTAAAGTGCCTATGGCAACAAGCAGTGCCGCCAGCGTTAATTTATGGATATTCACAAAAATCACTCCGGAACATGAAAATGACAAAAATATTTTTTATAATAATTCATACAATAATATTATACATGTTTGTAATATCTGCCGCAAGATAAAAAGGAAAACACCGTATGGTGTAGAAGTATATAGCATATTAATTGTTTGTTGTACAAAGGGGTAGTAATTATGCAGGCTTTGGAAGGAATAAAAATAATTGATTTCAGCAAATGGCTGCCGGGGCAGTACTGCGGCATGGTTCTGGGCGATTTCGGCGCGGACGTAATTAAGGTTGAAGATGTAAAGGGCGACGTTACCCGCGGCTTTACGCCGGCTAAAGAACCGGGCATGAGCTACTGGCATTTAATGCTGAACCGCAACAAGCGAGGCATTACCGTAAATTTAAAAACGCCTGCCGGGCGCGAAGTTTTGCTGCGCCTTTTAAAAGAGGCAGACGTATTTCTGGAAGGTTTCCGCCCCGGGTATTTAAAAATGCTGGGGCTTGATTACGAAAGCGTAAGCAAAATTAACCCGCGGCTTATTTATTGTTCCATTACCGGTTTCGGTCCGGAAGGAAGATATAAACACATGCCTTCGCATGACCTTAATGTTATAGGGCTTGCCGGTGTGGCAGCGCCGGAAGACGGAACGGATATAAGCGTGCCTTCGGTGCAGGTGGCGGCCCTTGGCGGCAGTTTAAACGCCATCAGCGGCATTTTAATGGCACTGTATGCCCGCGAGCGCACCGGCAAAGGTCAGCTTGTAAACGTTGATTTGTACAGCTCGGCAATCAATGCGGAAATTACGGCCATCAGCAGCGTCATCGGTTGCCGCGAAACCGGCATGCCTTCTTTCGGGCGTACGGCATCGCATTATTACAGCGTATACAAAACAAAGGACGGCCGTTATTTAAGCATCGGCACTATTGAGCCGAAGTTCTGGCAGAAAATGTGCAGGTTGATTGACCTGCCGGAGCTTGAAAACCGCCAGTTTGATTTTGCCCATTCGGCAGAAATAAAAGAGAAACTGGCAGCTGCTTTTGCAGGGAAAACTCAGGCCGAGTGGCTGGAACTTATCGGCAAAGACGAGTTTTGCGTAACGCCAATCCGCACCTTGCAGGAGGCTTTGGACAGCAGCTTGACGACGGAACAGTCGCAGATGCTTGTAACAAAAAAAGAAGATTTCGGTGACTATACTTATGTAAAATCTGCGGCAAAGCTGTCTGATACACCGGGCACTATCCGCAAACGCGCGCCTTATTTGGGCGAGCATACGCAGGAGGTGCTGGAAAGCGCGGGCTATACCAAAGAAGAAATTGCTGCCATGCACGAAAAAGGGGAGATATAAATGGCATTAAAAAACATTTTTAAGTTATTTGCCGGTTTGCTGTTTGCCTTTTATTTACTGCTTGGCACTGCTTTTCCGGCAGAAGCCGGCATTATAAGCAAGCAGCAGGAAATTGAGATGGGGCGCGAAACAGCCATGGCGCTGGAAGCGCAGTACGGCGTTGTGCAGGATTACGAACTGCAGGAACGTGTGAACCGCATTGGGCAAAGCCTTGTGGCTGTAAGCGACCGTCAGGATTTGGAATATACCTTTAAAGTGCTTAACTGCGACGAAGTTAACGCACTGGCCTGCCCTGGCGGGTTTGTATATGTGTTTAAAGGGCTTATTGATTACATGCCGAGCGATTCTGAACTGGCAGGCGTTTTAGGGCACGAAGTAAGCCATATTGTTGAAAAACATACCGTGCACCAGATTGAAAAACAGCTTTTAACAACCCTTTTGCTGGCTGTTGCCACCAAGGGCGATATGGGGCTTACAGGGCTCGCCTCGCAGGCACTGGCAGCAGGTTACAGCCGCACCGATGAACGCGGCGCCGATAAGGAGGGGTTTAACCTGTGCGTTAAGGCAGGTTACAATCCGTACAGCATGGTGCTTACCATTAATAAACTGGAAGATTTGGCCAAAGAAAAAGGCAATCCGGGCTACGGCCTGTTCAGCAGCCATCCGGAACCGGAAGAACGCCTGAAACGCGTGATGAAGCAGATTAAAAAGTTAGACCCTCATCCTGATATTACGGTGCATGAAGACGGCACGGCAACCGTACACGAAGGTGACTGGACTTTTAACATTACCCAGACCGTGGGCAACGACAAGCCTGAATACCGCGCCTATATGCTGGCAGGTTCGCTGTATGTAGCGCGTCAGCGCGGCCCTGTTGACCCGTACCGTTTTATTGTGTACGACAACGGCAGCAGCGCAACGCTATACTATGAAGACGTTCAGCTTTTAACCGTATATAACCAGGATGCCTATGCCGCAGGCTTTGGTGATGCAGGCAGCTATGCCAACGGCTGTGCTCAGCTTTTGCGCGAATGGGCGCCGGTAGCCAATACCAATGACGCTGCTAAAGCCGATAAGGATAAAGATTAAACGTTAAAGGTGAATTTATGGACTTAGGGAAAATTATCGCGTTTAACTTAAATAAACTGCGTACGGAGCGCAGCCTGACATTGGGGCAGCTGGCAAAACTATCCGGCATCAGCAAAGCGATTTTGTCGGATATTGAAAAAGGGGGCAGCAACCCTACCATTAACACTATCTGGAAAATTGCCAACGGGCTGAACGTGCCGTATACACGCCTGATGGAAGTTAAAGAGCCGGACGGCACCGTAGTGCGCAGAAGCGATACGGCAGAGCAAAGTGACGAAACGGGCGTATACCGCGTTCACTGCTATTTTTCTACTGCGCCGGAACGCAATTTTGAACTGTTTTACTGCGAACTGGACGCAGAAAGTGCCAATGCTTCAATCGCTCATTCGCCAAGGGCGCAGGAATATATTTATGTTATCGAAGGCTCACTCACTCTTAAAACAGATATCGCCGTCTATGAGCTCAGTGCCGGTGATTCTCTGGTATTCAGTTCTTCCGTTAACCATACGTATATTAACGATGGCAAGATTAAAGTAAAATTTATGGTCATCAACTATTATCCGTATTAAAACGGCAAAATAAAAACTCCTGCTATCCGTGGATAACAGGAGTTTCTTTTGCTTATTGCTTAAACAACTATTTAATTATTTGTTGAAGTAACGAGCGAGCAGACCTGCAAATGCTCTGCCATGGCGGGCTTCGTCACGAGCCATTTCATGAACGGTGTCATGGATAGCGTCAAGGCCGAGTTCTTTAGCGCGTTTTGCAAGGTCGGTTTTGCCTGCGGTTGCGCCATTTTCAGCTTCTACGCGCATTTCAAGGTTCTTTTTGGTGCTGTCGGTAACAACTTCGCCGAGCAGTTCAGCAAATTTAGCAGCATGTTCTGCTTCTTCAAAAGCAGCTTTTTCCCAGTACAGGCCGATTTCCGGATAGCCTTCACGGAAAGCAACACGGCTCATAGCAAGGTACATGCCTACTTCGCTGCATTCGCCGTTGAAGTTAGCGCGCAGGTCTTCTTTAATATCTTCGGGAACATCTTTAGCTACACCAACAAAATGTTCAGCAGCCCAGGTCATTTCGCCTTTCATTTCTACAAATTTGGAAGCCGGAGCTTTGCACTGCGGGCAGTATTCCGGAGCAGCTTCACCTTCATAAACATAGCCACAAACTTGGCAAACCCATTTTTTCATTATTCATTCCTCCATAAAGTACAAATTTTAAAATTATCATGGCGGTTCGTTCTAACCGCTTACTGTAATGATTTTAACACAGCACCGGCAAGTTGTCAATAATTATTATTAATTGTTAGAGATTGCTAACATTAAAATTTTTGTGAAATGCCGTAAAAATATCTGTTAAAGGCAGCATACTGCAAAATTCGGCTGTAAACAGCCTTTAATTGAAGTGCCCTATTGTAGAATAAGCGATAAATTGCTATAATATACAGAACGGAGGTATATTATGGAAAAATTTACTGTTACGTTAAACCACCATGCTCATTATGGTTATGTAGAATATGACCCGGAAACCAAAACCGCTAATGTCGTGCTGGATGTTCCGGAAGCCAAAGCAAGGGTAGAAGAATTTTTAAGCAAACCCTTAACGCTTGATTTGCCTGAAGGCGAAACTATCCGTCAGTTTGTTACCAAAACTTTAATGCCGCTTGACAGTTTGGAAAACTTTAAAAACTGCCTTGGCAGATTATGGTTCAATACCGATGTAAGGGTAGAGTGGAGCATGCCTCCCGGAGCAATGGATAATTTATAATTGCCCGCTGCTTAAAACTGTGATACACTTAATAAGTTAATATTCGGTTCCGTAGCTCAGCAGGATAGAGCAACCGCCTCCTAAGCGGTAGGTCGGCAGTTCGAATCTGCCCGGGATCACCAGTAAATATGCGCCTTTCCAGTTTTTGGAAGGGCGTTTTTTTATGCTTTTGGAGCAGCAAGACTAAATTCAAGACTAAATTTGAAGATAAAAAAATCCGTCAGAGCATTTTTAGAACTCTGACGGATTTTTTATTAGTGAATTAATAAATCTTGGGGATATGAGGAAATGTTGAATCTCCGGATTTTTCTATTGGAAAATTCATAGCATAAATTCATAAAAAAACAAAGTTTGTGCTATTGAAAGCATAAACTTTTAAAATGCAAAATAAACATTGCTGTCTGATTTACAAACCCTTTTTCTGCCTTAACCATAAACATCGCTAAGTCAGCCGCTGCAATAACAAACCCCCGCCGGAAGTTTATGCTTCAAGCGGGGGTTATCGTTTAATGCAAACTATCAGTAAATTTTATTTCGCTGTTTTCAGTTCGGTCCAGTAACGGTCGTACATGGGCAGTGCATCGCCGATATCAATCAGCCATTCGCCTTTGTCGATGTTATCCATACCGATTTTCAGCATCGGGTCATTTTTAAATTCTTCGCTGTGGAATTCCTGAGCTTTTTCGTTCGGGTCATTGTAGCCGATGTATTCATAGTTTTTAGCGCTGATTTTCGGGTCATAGATAAAGTTGATGAATTTTTCGGCTAGTTCTTTATGTTTTGCGCCTTTGGGGATAGCAAAGGTATCAGCCCAGATGGTAGCGCCTTCTTTAGGTACTACAAAGCCGATATTGGGGTTGTCTTTCAGGGTGTAGCTTGCGTCACCGGTCCACATAGTGCCAATCCATGCTTCTTCGGCAATGAATTTTTGTTTAATGGTATCGGTATCGAAAGCAAGTACGTTAGGTGCAAGCGCTTTCAAATCCTGGAAGGCTTTTTCAACCTGTGCAGGGTCGGTGCTGTTGTTGGAGAAGCCGTTTTTCTTTAATGCCATGCCGATGGTTTCGCGGCTGTCGTTTAAAAGAATCAGGCGGCCTGCATATTCAGGGTTCCACAAATCTTCCCAGCTATCGGGAACGTCTTTAACATAGTTTTTGTTGTAGGCAATGCCGGTAATGCCCCAGGTGTAAACGAGGGAATGGTCGCCGGTGGGGTCATAAACCGGTGCTTTTAAAGTGCTTACAATGTTTTTGGCGTTGGGGATGTTGTCCATGTTCATTTTTTCCAGCAAATCAAGTTTGAGCATGGTTGCAACCATATAGTCAGAAGGCTGGATTACATCGTACTGTGCTCCGCCGGCCTGAATTTTAGCCAGAAGTTCTTCATTGTTGGCAAATACGTCGTAATTAACCTTACAATTGTATTGCTTTTCAAATTCGGCAATTACCTCTGGGTCAAAATTGTCGGCCCAGCTAAAGAGGTTGAGAACCTGCTGTTCTCCTCCTGCCGCTGCATCTTTCTTTTCTGTGTCACCTCCGCAGCCTGTCAGGAGAAGGGCCATGGTCAGTACGGAAACGAGAAAGACCAAAAGTTTTTTCATTTTGCAAATCATCCTTTCTTTATTTAGTTTTATTGAACCGTTTTACGGCGTCAATCTTTGTTTTTGCTGCTGTGCTGCGGCTGTAAAATCTGCGCAATTACAATCAGCGAAATGGTTGCGAACATTAAGAGAGTGGAAAGGGCGTTAATTTCCGGGGAAATGCCGCGTTTTACCATTGCGTAAATATATAGCGGCAGCGTGGTGGAGTTAGGCCCGGCCACGAAGAAGCTGATGATAAAATCGTCTATGGAAAGGGTAAAGGCAATCAGCGCGCCTGCGATAATGCCGGGCATGGCAAGCGGCAGGGTAACGTAACGGAAAGTTTGAAACGGCGTTGCGTACAAATCCATGGCTGCCTGCTCAAGTTCATGGCGCATGCCTTCAAGCCTTGCGTTAACGGTAATTACCACAAAGGAAAGGCAGAAGGTGATGTGCGCTAAAATAAGCGTAACTTTACCAAGCGGAACCTGCGTCTGTGCAAACAGCACCAGAAGGCTCAGACCCATAACAATTTCCGGAATCAGTATCGGCAGATATAAAAGCCCGTTAATAACAGGTTTGCATTTATACTGATAGCGGTTGAGGGCGATGGCGGCAATTGTGCCGAGCACGGTGGAAACAACGGTGCTGATAACGGCGATAAACAGGCTGTTCATAAGGGCTTCCAAAACGCGGCGGTTTTGGAACAGCGAAGCATACCAGTCGAGTGTAAAACCTGTCCATACAGCGTTAATACGCGATTCGTTAAAGGAATACAGCGCAAGAATTAAAAGAGGCAGGTATAAAAAGGCCAGTATTACAAGCGAATAGGCCAGAAGAAGATGGCTACGCCACGTCTTTTGCATCTTTAGCCCCTCCTTCCTGCGACTGCAAAGCCTTGTAGTAAAGGATAATCAGCACAAGGCTCATTACTGCCAGTACAATGGAGAGCGCGGAGCCAAAAGGCCAGTCGCGCGCTGCCAGAAACTGGTTCTGGATGAGGTTTCCGATAAGGGCGGATTTGGCGCCGCCCATAACGTCCGGCACAACGAACATGCCGAGCGAGGAAATAAACACTAAAATTGTGCCTGCGGCAATGCCGGGCATTGTCAGCGGCAGAGTAACCTTGCGGAAAGCCGTCATCGGCGATGCGCCAAGGTCGGAGGCCGCTTCAAGCAGGCGCATGTCAAGCTGTTCTATGGAAACGTAAATCGGCAGCACCATAAAAGGCAGCAGGGCGTAAATCATTCCCAGCATTACGGCCGCGTCGTTGTACAGCATCTGAAGTGGCTGCTCAATAAGCCCCAGTTTCATTAAAAAGGTGTTTACCACACCCTGCGTGCGCAGAATGATAACCCACGCATAAGAGCGGATTAAAAAGTTAATCCAGAAAGGTATCATCACGAGAATCAGCCCCGGCTGCTGCCATTTTTTAGGCAGGCGTGCAATGAAATATGCCAGCGGGTAGCCCATGATGATGGTAGCAACGGTAGTAATAACCGCTACTATCAGAGTGTCGGCAAAAATCTGCAGATATAAAGGTTCTAAAAAGCGCAGATAATTTTTTAGGGTAAATTCAAAAATTATTTGTCCGTAAGGCGTGCGCCCGGCAAAGGAAACGGCAACTACGATGAGAAGCGGGATAACGAAAAAGATGCTTAACCAGAGCATTGCCGGGGCAACCATCAGTTTTCCGTTTTTCATCGCGATACTTTCACCTCGTCTTTTTTATACCACCAAATGCCTACGCGCTCGTCGGGCGACCAGCGTTTAACGTCGTCAAAATACTGGTAGGCCACAACTGTTTGGTTGGAGTTATCCAGACGGATAAATACTTTATCAATGGTACCGTAAAACACAACGTCTACAACGGTTCCGTAATAACCGGGTTCCGGGTGCTGCTTTTCTGCCTGTTCGTCTTCGTATTCCGGGCAGAGGTTGAGCTTTTCCGGGCGGATAACAAGCGTTTCGCTTTCCGTTTCAAAAAAGTTGCTTTCGCCGATAAATTTGGCAACAAAGCGGGTGTTGGGGTAATGGTAAATCGTGTCCGGGTTGTCGTCCTGTTCGATAACGCCCTTATTCATAACCACAATGCGGTCGCTCATGGTAAGCGCTTCTTCCTGGTCGTGCGTTACATAAATGAAGGTAAGGCCAAGGCCGCGCTGCAAATTCTTAAGTTCCAGCTGCAAATTTTTGCGCAGCTGGTAGTCAAGTGCGCCCAGCGGCTCATCCAGTAAAAGCACTTTGGGGTTATTTACAAGGGCACGGGCGATGGCTACGCGCTGCTGCTGGCCGCCGCTCATCTGCTGCGGACGGCGGTTGCGGAATTCTTCAAGCTGCGTAAGGTACAGTACCTGCGCTACACGTTCCTTTTGTTCTTCGGCGGGTACTTTTTTCATCATCAGCCCAAACTTTATGTTTTCCTCAACAGTCATGTGAGGGAATAATGCGTAGTGCTGAAAAACCATATTGACATCACGTTTATAGGGCGGTTTATTGGTAACGTCTTCGTCATCAAGGAAAACTTTGCCGGTAGTAGGCGTATCAAGCCCCGCAATCATACGCAGCAAAGTGGTTTTGCCGCAGCCGGAAGGTCCTAAAAGCGTTAAAAACTCACCGTCATAAATGGTAAGGTCCAGCTTGGGGATGATGAGGTTATTGCCGTACTTTTTGGTAATTCCCTGCAAACGGATCATTTCTTCCATTTTTTAGTTGTCACAACCTTTCATAAAAAATTTTGTTTGCATGATACTAATATAATAATATCATATTATAAACAAATTTGTGTAAAAAAATCAATGCTTTTTTGAAAAAAATGCAGGAGAGGCAAAAAAAACAGAGAATATTAAACTTCATAAAGAATAATTTAGGAATTTTGCTGATTTTCATGAAAAAATGCGTATTTTTTGCGGGGTGAAAAAATGCTGAGTAAAAAGTTTATAGAGTTTTTGTTTGAAGGTGCGCATATACAGCGTTGGAATGACCATATCCGTCCCAACGGCTTTACGGAACTGGACAAACAGGCGCATAAAATGATGATTTTGTATATCCTTGCCAAATATGAGGAGCAGGACCACGGGGCAAAATTAAACTGGCGCGCGCTTATTGAAGGCGGTATTTTTGAATTCATGCACCGCATTATTTTAACGGACATCAAGCCGCCTATTTACCACGAGCTGATGCGTGTGCACGGGCGCAAGCTGAACGCCTGGATTTACAGCCAGCTTGAACGCCGCGTGCCGGAACTGGATGAAGTGTTTTTCGATAAACTTAAACGCTGGTTTGATTATCCGGAAGAAAACCGGCTGGAGAAAAAACTTTTGCGGGCGGCACACTACCTTGCCACGCAGTGGGAATTTGGCATTATCTACCATTTTAACCAGGCAATTTACGGCATAGATGCCACTAAAGCTGCCATTGAAAGCAATATCGAGGACCATTACGATTTGGCCGGCGTTCAGAAAATATCACTGAAAGGCAAAACCAGCAAATTTATTGACCTTGTAGGGCAGCTGCGCTTTCAAAAACGCTGGGCGCAGTCGCCGCGCGTGCCGGAAACTTCCGTTATGGGGCATGTGCTGATAGTTGCCATTTTGGGATATTTTTGTGCGGCAGAGCTTGGCGCCTGCGATGAACGCATTGTAAATGATTTTTTGTGCGGCCTGTTCCATGATTTGCCGGAGGTGCTGACGCGCGATATTATTTCGCCGGTTAAAACTTCCGTTGAAGGGCTGGATGATTTAATTAAGGATATTGAAAAACGCCAGGTTGCCGAAAAACTGCTGCCGCTGCTGCCGTGGGGCTGGCACGAGGAAATTATTTATTTTACGCAGAACGAGTTTACCAACCGCGTAATGCTTGACAGTGTTCCCACCGAGGTGAGCGAAGAAGAATTGAACGGCAAATATAATATTGACGGGCATGGCTACAAAGCGGTGGACGGCAGAATGTTAAAAGGCTGCGACCATCTGGCAGCGTTTGTGGAAGCCTATCTTTCAACGGAATACGGCATAACAAGCAAGCATCTGCTTAACGGCATGGCCGATTTGCGTGAGAGGTATAAAAATAAAACGATTTCCGGTATTAATTTTGGCGCAGTTTATGATGAATTTCCTGAGCTTAAAACCAATTTATAAATTGAATGCAAGTTTATGAAAATTCAGTTTATAACCAAAAATAAGTGGACACTTGTATTTGCAAGAGTTATAATGAAGCTGAAAGCAGCTCTTTAGATATGCAATTATCTTGGACTGTACAATATATTATATTTAAGTTTTTCAAAGGAGGCATGGATTATGAATTTATTTGAAATGGCGCAGATTCCACTGAACAAAGCTATTGAGGTTATGAAGCTTGACCCGAATGCGGCGGCAATTATTGCCTGCCCGGAAAGAACTCTGGAAGTTTCCATTCCCGTAAAAATGGATGACGGCACAACCAAAGTATTTACCGGCTACCGCAGCCAGCACAGCACAATTATGGGCCCGGCCAAAGGCGGCATCCGTTATCATCAGAGCGTTAATATGGATGAAGTAAAAACTCTGGCTTTCTGGATGACCTGCAAATGCGCAGTTGCCAATCTGCCTTACGGCGGCGGCAAAGGCGGCATTATTGTTGACCCGTCCAAACTTTCGCAGGCAGAACTTGAACGTTTGACCCGCGGCTACATTGACAGAATCGCTCCCATTATCGGCGAAAAAATGGATATTCCTGCCCCTGATATGAATACCAACGCTCAGATTATGGGCTGGATGATGGATGAATACAGCAAGCTGAAAGGGCAGTATGAACCGGGATTCATTACCGGTAAACCGATTTGCATCGGCGGCTCTTTGGGCCGTACCGCAGCTACCGGCCGCGGCGTAATGGTTGCAGCAGGCGAAGCAATTAAAGCTATGGGCATTAAACCCGAAGAAGCAACCTGCGCAGTACAGGGCTTTGGCAACGTAGGCAGCTGGACTGCTAAACTTATTCACGACCTTGGCGTTAAAATTGTGGCTTTAAGCGATGTTTACGGCGCTATTATGAATGAAGACGGCCTTGACCCGTACGAAGTTGAAAAACACGTACAGGCAACCGGCAGCGTAGTAAACTTCCCGGGCAGCAAAGCCATCAGCAACGCCGACCTTCTGGCAATGGAAGTTACCGTGCTTGCTCCGTGCGCAATGGAACTTCAGATTACTAAAGACAATGCGGCTGACGTTAAGGCAAAAATTATCGTTGAAGGCGCTAATGGCCCGACAACTCCGGAAGCTGACGAAATTCTTGATAAGAAAGGCATTCTGGTTGTGCCGGATATTCTCGCCAACGGCGGCGGCGTAACCGTAAGCTACTTTGAATGGGTTCAGTGCCTGTACCGTTATTTCTGGACTGAAGAAGAAGTTATCGATAAGCAGACCCAGTTAATGATTGGCGCGTTTAAACAGGTATATGACACCGCTAAAAAATACGAAGTTAACATGCGTACAGCAGCTTATATCGTAGCCCTTAACCGTCTGGACGAAGCCATGAAATTCCGCGGCGCATATTAATAAGCGTTTTAAGCTTCGTTAAAATTTAATTGCTTAATGGCAGTATTAAACCCCGGCAGCAGTTACTGCCGGGGTTTTGTGTGAAATAAAAATATGTAGAGAAGGCGATAAAATGGTGAGTGACGATGAATTATTTATTAAAGAATTTCCTGATAATATGCCTATTATGGAAGTTATAAATAAATTTGAGTCGATGGAAGAATCGATAATAAAGCAAAAAATTCGTTTGCGTTATTGCGACTTTCTTATAACTTTGTTTTCTAAAAACTATATAGAATATGATTTAAGTAGTGATTTAATAAATCATCCATATATTATTTCACTATGTAAAAATATTAAACAGTTGGATAAAAAGTCATATTTTTACTGGTCGTTTTATTATTTTTTAAAACAGGATTATCAAAAATGTAAAGAAAATATTCATTTGCTTTTAAATAGTAATAATTATTCGGAACAGCCATTTGGTGAAGCTGATTTGTCAGATCTTTTTTTGATACCTTTTAAGAACGCATTTGATGGATTTTGGGAGTTTGTAGCAGATGAATTACGGCATATAGAAACAGAATTGGGAATTCCTGAATTATGTAAAGTTGTAGGAAAATATTATAATGCTTCAACTAATAATGAAATTCTTGATTTATTACAGAAATATATACAAGTGTATCCTAATTTTAATATACCAAATGAACTGTTAGGATATACTTATTATTCTATGGCAATGTGGAATAATTCTGTTGCATATTTAGAACGATTAAAAACTCCTTATTTTTTCTATCTTGATGAAATATATTGGATGCAAGCATATTCTTATGGCAAAATTAAAAATTATACTGATGAAGAAAAATATTATCGTAAATGTTATGAAATATATCCAAGCCGGGAGTTTCTTTTAAATAATTTAGGTTATTGTTTGTTTAGACAGAAAAAATATTCAGAAGCAAAGAGGATTTTTGAGGAATGTATTAGTAAAAATATTGATTTTCCATATAGTGTTAATAATTATGTTAGATTGTTAATTGCGACAGGACGCTATGTTGATGCAAAGAAATTTGTGAAAGAATCTACTTTTCGTATTAGTAAATCATTGAAAGAGAAAGTATCAAAACTTCCATATACAAATGCACGTTTAAAAAAAGATACTTCTTTAATGGTTGATGTACAAGAAAAAGAGAGCGGTGGGAGTGTAGCAGTAAATATTGGTGTTAAACGTCAACAGTTTTCGAATGAAAAAATTTTAGAAGACGAACTCACTGCGAAAATTGAAGCTGAAATACCTGTATTTGGACAAAAATTAAAAATATATAAGCGCCATGGAGAATATGGAAGGCAATATATTATACCTATTGGAAGATTAGATTTGTTGTGCGAAGATTCTGAAGGAAATTTATATATTATAGAGTTGAAAAAAGACAGTGGATATGATGATGCTTATAAACAAACCGCGGCTTATTTAGACTGGTTTGAAGCTAATAATTTTGCTAATGGTAAGAAAGTTTATGGTATTATTTGTCTCAATTCACCAACAAAAGAATTAATAGAAAAAGTACATAATGATAAAAGAATGAAGTTGTTCGAATATCAAATTTCGTATATTGAGCATTAGAAAAATGAAAAGTTGGATAGCTTTTAATGGTTTTAATAAAGCTATTGATTGTTGAATAAAATTTAACAGCGCATGATAATAAACCCTCCTGCACTTTAAAGTATCGGAGGGTTTGCGCATTTATATATTAGTATGTTTGTTTTGTTACTTTCTTTCAGGCATCTGCGCGAGCAGGATTGCGGCGAAAACAAGCACGCAGCCGCCGATTTCGCGCATGGAAAGCGTTTCGCCGAGGAACATCCACCCTGCGAGCACGGAAAAGACGGATTCCAGGCTCAGCAGGATAGAGGCAAGTATTACGTTAACATATTTTTGCCCGGCGATTTGCAGGGTATAGGCAATACCGCAGCTCATAATTCCGGCGTGTGCCAGCGGCAGCCAGGCCGCGGTGATAGCGGAAAGCTCCGGCTGTTCGGCCCAGATTATAACCGGCAGGCTTAACATGCCGCAGACAAAAAACTGAATGGCGGACATGCGCACCGGGTCAACAAGCTGGGTGAAACGCTCAATGGCCATGATGTGCACGGCAAAAACTACGGCGCAGGCAAGTACGATTAAATCTCCTTTGTTGATGGAAAAGCCTTCGTTAATGCAGATGAAGTACATACCGGCAGCAGCAACGGCAACGGCCGCCCACTGCATAAAAGTTACATGTTTTTTTACAAGTAGCCCTAAAATAGGGATTATAACAATATAAAGCGCTGTTATAAACCCGGCTTTGCCTGCTGATGTGTAAGCGATGCCGGTTTGCTGCAAAGTGCTGGCAATGGTTAAAAGCACGCCGCAGCAGAGGCCGCCGGTAATAAGGTCGCCGCGCTTGTGGCTGTCATCAGTTCCCCAGAAGGAAAGCGGTTTGCCGGAAAGCCTGTCGATTACGGCAATGCAGGGAACAAGAAAAAATGCGCCTAAAAAAGAACGTATGCCGTTAAAACTAAACGGGCCGAGCAAATCGGCACCGACGCTTTGGGCAACAAAGGCCGTGCCCCAGATAAACGAACATAATAACAGCATAACAATGCCTTTAAAACTATTGGTTTGCTGCATGTTAAAACCCCTCGCTGCATAAAATTTTAAACAGATAATATAATTATAGCATTTCTGTGCCATAATGTTTTCTGAAAATAATATAAAAACTGCACCTGCAAAAGCCCGGTATCGCTTTTGAGGCGCAGTTAATAATGCTGTAGGGTTAAATATTTAGTTATTGTTTGTCAGCAGGTTTTGCTTCTTCGGCAGCTTCGGTTTCCGGTTTAGCTTCTTCCGGCTTTTTTTCTTCGGTAATAACTTCAACTTCTGCTTCCGCTTCGGTTTTATGTTCGGCACTTTCGGAAACTACTTCAGCTTCCACTGTTTTTGCAGTTTCAACTGGTTCCATTTTGCTGCCGCATTCGCTGCAGAATTTGGCGCTGATGCCTACGGCTGCACCGCAGTTGGGGCAGGTGGTTTTGGGTTCGTCGCCGTTAAAGGCAGTTGCCTTAATGTTGGCAATTTTAAATTTCAAATCATCTATTGCGGCAAGGCTTGCTTTAATTGCTTCACATTCTTCTTTAAATTCATCGGGCAGGCAATCGCAGGTTTGTGATTTTTCCCAAACCATTTTGCCCATTTTTTTGTAGGTGCTTTCAATTTTGCTTTCTTCTTTCCCTACGAGGGAGGTTAATTTTTGGATCTCCAGAGCGGCTTCTGCTTTTTCACCGATGGTTTTGGTAATTTCTTCGGTTTTATTAGCCGCAATTTTAGCGAATTCGCCAATTTTATCAAGTAATGCCATAGTAAGATCCTCCTTTATGCTTTGTTAAGTTTATTATAACACAGAATTGTGAAATCGCCATTAATTTACGGCGCTTACGGTTACTTCGGTTCCTTCTTTTAAATCGAGTGAAGTGTTGTCGATATTTATTTCTGCAAGGCCGTTTTCTATTTTGGCAATGCTGCCGTTAAAGGTTTTATTTATGCCTTGGGCATGGGCGGTTACTTTTTGCCCCGTTTTAAGGCTTTGCGCCGCCTGTGCGGATATTTTGATGTTTACGCTGCAATTTTCCAAATCGCGGATGCTGAGGATTTTTTCTCCGGCAGCGGCGGTTTCGCCCGCATTATGGTATTTTTCTTCAACAATGCCGGTACAGGGGCTTTCGGTTTCCAGTGCCAGCTGCTTTTGCATAAGGGCGTTATATTGCTTCTTTAAAGTTTTAAGTTCTTCCTGTTTTTGGGCAATGGCTTCGGGTGATGCCTTAACAAGGCTGCCGGCATTTTGTGCGGCGTTTAAAGCTGCCAGTGCCGCTGATTTTTCGGCAGAAGCCGCTTCGTACTGCCTGCGGGCAATGGCGCCTATTTTATAAAGCGATGCCATTTTTGCTTCTTTGGCGCTGGCCTGTTCGTATTGCTGCTGTGCTGCGGCAAGTGCTGCGCCGTTATTGGGGCTGCTTTGCCCGTTCTGCATTATTTTCAGTTCTGCTTCGGCGCGTGCTGCATTGGCGTCTGCCTGTTTTATTTCTTCCGCAAGCTGCTTGTCGTCTATGGCAAACAGGGGCTGCTCTTTGCCGATACGGTCGCCTTTTTCCAGAATAAGCCCCAAAATCTGCCCTTCGGCAGGTGCCGTAATATCGTACACTGTAAAATAAACCGCGCCGCTACCAAGTGCAGGGGCTTTGGTTTCGTTTTTGCAGGCGGCAGAAAACAGCATTATTAAAATTATAAAAATAACAAATGTAAACTTTCTCATTTTAAACAAACCTCGTTTTTAGTGTAGCACAAACATAGTTGCAGTGCAATTTGCCAAAATGTAAATTTTTAAAGGCGCGGTATTTTGCCGGCTGTAAATTTTACAGATTATTATACATATGCTGCTAAAAATATCAATTATTTTTAAAATGGCGGATAATTAATGAGCTGCGGATTATTTTTTACACTGAGAAAGCACAAAGTTGTTAAAAAAGATTTTTCAAAAACTGTTAAATGCGTTATAATATACTCGAAAAGTGTATTATAAGTTGCTTATTTGCAAAGCGTTTTTGCCGTTGTGTAATATTTTGAAAAATTTATTTTATTAAAAAGCCATTTTAGGAATGAAGGGAGGACTGTTATGCGCAAAAAAAGTTGGCTGACAGTTATTTGCTGCCTTTTATTGGTGTGCCTGCTGCCGTCTCTGGCAATGGCCAAAAATAAAACCAAGGCGCCTGCCCGTGACTGGAAGCTGACGGTGGCGCAGCAAAAGCTGGAACTTTTGGGGTATGATGTTGACCGCAAGGACGGGCGTATCAGCAAGGATACAACCGAAGCCATTAAAAAATTCCAGAAGGAACATGGGCTGAAAAAAAGCGGCAAGCTTGATACCAAAACTTATAATAAAATTTCGTGGGAAGCCTTTAAAATGGAAGGCATACCCGATGTACGCGGCAAAGACATTGTAAAAACTGCCGCCAAATACAAGGGCGTGCCTTATAAATTCGGCGGCACAACGCCGAAAGGGTTTGACTGCAGTGCTTATGTGCAGTATGTTTTCGGCAGGCATGATGCCAAGCTGCCGCGCACGGCCGATGCGCAGGTGCTGGACGGTATTTTTGTGCTGAAAAGCAAACTTAAACCGGGAGATTTGGTGTTCTTTTCCACATATGCCAGCGGCGCTTCGCATGTGGGGATTTACGCCGGCAGCGGCAAGTTCTGGAGTGCGTCCACTTCGCGCGGGGTGGTGCTTGATTCGCTTGACACCGGTTACTGGAAAGAGCATTATTATGGGGCCCGCCGTGTTTTGATTGAAAACGGCGAAACAGCTTAAATATACTTAAGGGGGAGCTTTAATGATTCGCGAAAGGCGCAATAAGGAAAAACTGGCGTTATATTATAAAAAATTTATGGAAGAAGGCATTGTCGACCCCAATGTACATCCGTGGGTGGCAGAATCGTGGCAGCGCTGCCGCAAAATGAAACTGCCTCATGAAACAATGCCGAAAATCAACAAGCTGAGCCGCGAGGAAATCGTCGAGCATCAGCGCACGCATGAATTTATTGTAAAATATGTTGACGGGCTTTATGAGCAGAGCAAGCAGCATTTTAACATTCATAATTTAAGCATGCTGCTGATAGACGAGGACGGCTATGTTATTAAAAACTATGCCCTGCCGTTCTTTCAGCGCGTAATTGAAGATATTCAGGGCATGCGCGTGCTTGAAGAAGATGTTGGTACTTCCAGCATCAGCATTGCGCGTGAGCATAATGTGCCGTTTTTAATGTTTGGCCCGGAAATGTGGATTAAGGACAGCCATTCCGGCGATGCCTGCAGCGCGCCGATTTGTGTGGACGGCAAAATCCGCTATATCATTTCGTTCTTCTCGCTGGACCAGAACGACTTGCCGTACGACCTTCTGCTCTCGCTGCTTTTAACGATGAAATATGCCATTGAGCAGCATTTGAAGATGCTTGAATACTGGAGCATCCAGAAAATGATGATGGAAGAGCTGCCGGTTGCCGTTTACTGGATTGGGCAGGACGAGAAGCTGAAATACTGCAACAGCAATGCTAAAAAACGCCTTGAAGGCAGGGAAAACCTTGAGGATATTTTCCTTAATTATGAGCATATTCCCATTAAAAAGGCTTTGCAGGGTACGCCTACGCACCGTCGCGAAATTACCTGGATTACGCAGGACCGCACTTATGAAGACATTACCACCGTTATGCCGGTAAAAGTTGGCAGCGAGGTTGAAAGTGCGCTGGTTATGAGCATGTCGATTGAAGACTTGAAAACGACCATTGCCCATGCAACGGGTTACAGCTCGCGCTACAGCCTGTACAGCATGGTTGGCGAAACGAGCGAGTTCCTTGCTTTGCAGCATAAGGCTTCGCGCATTGCCCGCAGCGACAACAATATTCTTTTGCAGGGCGAACCGGGTACCGGCAAGCAGCGCCTGGCACACGGCATTCATCAGGCCAGCCCGCGCGCAGCCGCACCGCTGATTGTTGTTAAATGCTCCAACGCGCCGCTCAGCACGCTGGAAGAAGAATTTTTCGGCAGCGAGGACGGTGACCATCAGCCGACGGCAGGCAAGCTGGAGCTTTCCATGGGCGGCACGCTGTTTTTGGACGAAGTGGAAAAATTGCCGGTTGAAATGGGCGACAAACTGGCAGACGCTTTGAAAAATGGCCTTTTAAATAAAGAAACAGGCATGCGCAAAAAACTAAATGTGCGCGTAATTGCTGCCTGCGATTCAAACCTTAAACGCCTGGCAGACAAGGGCCTGTTCAGCCGTTCTTTGTATGAGCTGGTACTTGATACTACCATCCGAGTTCCGCCTCTGCGCGAGCGCAGCAAGGATATTGAAGTTATTGCGGCGCATATTCTGGCGGAAATGTCGGCGCAGCACAACCTTTCGCCGAAACGCCTTTCGCCGGAAGCGCTGGAGCTTTTAAAGAGCTGCAGCTGGCCGGGCAATATCAAACAATTGCAGGGCGTTATCGAGCAGGCTTTCTTCCATACACCGGGAAGCATTATCGAAGCGGAAAATATCAAACTGCCCGGCGATAAAACGCTGGAAAAATCGTGGAAGTACGACAAAGACGCCTTTATTGCGGCATGGAAATCCTCCGGCGGCAATATCAGCAAGCTGGCAGGCATGCTTGATGTCAGCCGCGTAACTTTGTACCGTTACTTTAAAAAATATGATTTGACTCCGAAAACAGGAAAAAATAATTAATAGCGGCGGCAGCCTGCGTTGAATTTTTATATCGGCGCAGTCTGCCGTTTGTTTTTAGACATATCAGGCGGCAAATATAAAAGCGCCGCCAGCAAATGTTGCAATTATTTAAAAAGTGCGGCGGCCGTGCGTCTTTAACAGCATAGCACAATGTGTTATAATTATACTGTTATAGAATGTTTTAAATTAAATTTGTGAAATATACCAGCAAGGAGCGGAGCAATGAATAAAAAACTTTTGGCAGCAGTATGCCTGGCGGCAGCAGCAACCTTAAACACGGCCTGGGCAGAAAACTATACCAGCGGCGACGGGCGTTATGCCGAGCCGGATTTTGACAGGCAGATGACGCAGGCGGAAGCCGAAAACGTAAAAGCCGACGGCAAAACAAGAAGCGGCGAAGAAATTGATGCCGCGCAGTCGGAACCTTTGCCGATAACCATGACCGGCGATTATGCAAGTTATGATTCCGTAAGCGGTGATTTTGTTGCCGAAGGCAATGTTGTAATTACGCAGGGCAACGAAACTTTGAAAACCGTGCGTGCTGAAGGCAACATGAAAACCGGCGATGTGTGGCTGAAACAGGGCGGCACGCTGGTAGAACCCAAAAGTACAATAGACGGCGAATGGGCTTATTATAATTTTAATACCAAAACCGGCGAAATTAAGAAAATTGAAGGGCAGGGCGGCAAAGACTTTTTCCGCGCTCCGCATGCCACAATATATCCTGATAAAATGGTAATGGACGAAGGCGGCGAAATGACACGCTGCCCGGCAGTAGAACATTCTCCGTGCCTTTTGATTACGGCTAAGACTTTTGAAATTTACCCGAAAGAAAAAATGGTAGCGCATGATGTAAAGGTTTATGTTAAAGGCACCCATGTTTATTCGCGTGACACATGGGTAAATGACTTAAATGATAAAAGTGCTTCGCGTTTGATGCCTACTGTTGGTTATGACGGCGACGATGACAAAGGCATGTATATCCGACTGCGCTATGATTATAATATTGACCAGAATACAACGTTGGAAGCTGACCTGCCTTACTACAGCCAGAGTCATTTCAAACCTGTTGTCCAAGTAAAACATGACCAGCGCAATTATTACCTTACTTACCAGAGTGGCTGGGAAGAAGAAGACGATGAATGGGTATATAAAAAGAATGAAATAGGATTTTATTATAAACCGCATTATTTTATCGACGGTATTCCTGTAACATACAGACTGTATGCTCACAGAGGCTTGTGGAAAAATGATGAAACTGGCAGGCAAAGCTGGCATACTGAATATGGCGCATATTTAAGCCATGACCGTATTTATCTGTTTAATACTAAAAATACTTTTCTTGATTTGACAATTGGTAAAAAGTGGGTTGATGAAAGTCTTACCGATGAAACTCGTTCTACAATGATGTATTATGGTACATTAGGCCAAAAATTGGGCAGCAAATGGTATACATGGGCCGGTTACTATCGTGAAAAAGTTGCCAGTGATTTATATGATTTAGGACAGCCTGATATGGAGCGCGAACTGCGCAACGGCATCAGCTACAAGCCTGATGACAAGAATACTTTTACTATTGTTAACCGTTACGATACTGGTAAGCATGAAAATTACGAAACTACTTATACGTGGACGCACCGTTTCTGCTGCTGGGCAATCAGTTTTGAATATGAACAGGAGCATTTTGACGGCGGCGACAGACAATGGAATATTAGGTATGAATTCCTAAACTGGTAAGAGGTGAGTTATGGATATCATCAAAACACGTTTTGAAGAACATATTGCTTTGGCGCAGCTTGTTGCACAAAGCGGTATTATGCAGCAGGTGGCTGATGCCGCTGCCATTATAAAAAAAGCACTGGCAGCCGGGCACAAGGTTCTGTTCTGTGGCAACGGCGGCAGCGCAGCCGACAGCCAGCACCTGGCGGCCGAATTTGTAGGGCGCTTTCAAAAAGAACGCAAAGGCATTGCCGGTATTGCGCTTACCGTCGATACTTCCATCTTAACGGCGGTTGCCAACGACTACGGCTATGACTGCGTGTTTTCACGTCAGGTGGAAGCTCTCGGGCAAAGCGGCGACGTGCTGGTTGGCATTTCTACCAGCGGCAACAGCAAAAACGTGCTGGCGGCTATTGCCGAAGCCAAGGCCAGAGGCATGCAGTGCATTGGCATGACGGCGCAGGGCGGCGGCAAAATGAAGGACGAATGTGATATCTGCATCGCCATTCCCTGCCCGGTAACGGCGCGAGCGCAGGAAATGCACATTTTAATCGGCCATATAATCTGCGAACTGGTGGATGGTGAATAAATTGTCACAACTCAGCTGCACAAAATTTTTAGCAGAAAAAATACAACAATTAAAAATTGCCGTTATCGGCGATGTAATGCTGGACCGTTATTTTTACGGCGACGTAAAACGCATTTCGCCGGAAGCGCCGGTGCCTGTAAATAAGGTAACGCGCATTACTTCCGTGCTGGGTGGTGCGGCGAACGTTGCTGCCAACCTGGCGCATCTGGAATGTAAGGTTTATGTTGGCGGCGTTACCGGCGATGATGAAAACCGCCGCCTGCTGGAAGGCATGATGGCAGAAGCCGGCATTGATTACAGCGGGCTGATAAAATCGGACAAGCGCTCTACCATTACCAAAATGCGCATATTGGGCGCCAAACAGCAAATGCTGCGCCTTGATTTTGAAGAAGTAGGCGACCTGTTTGAAGATGAAACGGAGCGCCTTTCAGAGTGGCTGTTAAACCTGATTGACAGCGGGTTGGATGGCATTGCTGTTTCGGACTATGCTAAAGGTGTATGCTCACATAACTTCCTGCAGTGGGTAATTAAAACGGCAGGAGAGTATAAAGTACCTGTGCTGGTTGACCCCAAGGGTGCAGACTGGACGAAATACAGCGGCTGCGATTTTATTACGCCGAACTTAAAGGAAATGTGCGAAGCAGCACATGAAACCGTGCCTAACGAGGATGAACCGGTATTGCGTCTGGCGCGTGCCGCTGCGGCGCAGTACGATATAAAAAATGTAGTTGTAACCCGCAGTGAAAAAGGCATGACGCTGGCAGGACGGGACGGGCTTATTATTAACGCTCCGGCAACGGCGCTTGATGTGTTCGATGTTTCCGGCGCAGGCGACACAGTCGCGGCAACGCTTCTTGCCGGTGCGGCAGGCGGGCTGGAACTTGAAGATGCCGTTTACATGGCAAACCGTGCGGCGGGTATTGTTGTTGGCAAAGTTGGCACTTACCCCGTACACCGCGACGAACTTTTAAAGGATTTGCTTGCCGAGCAGCGTAAAGACGGTTACGGATACCGTACGCTCAGCTGGCAGGAAATCGAATCGCTGGCCAATACCTGGCGTGCCTGCGGCGAAAAAATTGTTTTTACCAACGGCTGCTTTGATATTCTGCATGTCGGGCATGTTTCGTATCTGGAGCAGGCGGCACGCCTTGGCAGGCATTTAATTGTCGGCCTTAACACGGATGCTTCCGTAAAACGTTTGAAAGGCGCAACGCGCCCGCTTAACCACGAGCTTGACCGTGCGCGCCTGCTGGCGGCTTTGGCCTGCGTTGATGCTGTTGTACTGTTTGACGAAGACACGCCAACGGAACTTGTGAAAAAAATCCGCCCCGATATTTTGGTTAAGGGCGGCGATTATAAACCTGAAGAAATAGCCGGGCGCGAATACGCCGGTGAAGTACAGATTATAAAATTTGAGGACGGTTATTCCACAACCGGGTTATTAGAAAAAGTAGCGCAGCTTGTAAAGGAGGGCAAATTATGATTATTGTAACCGGCGGTGCCGGCTTTATCGGCAGCAACATTGTAAAGGGCCTTAACGAACGCGGACGCGACGATATTCTTATCGTTGATAACCTTACCAATATGGTAAAATTTAAAAACATCCAGGGCTTAAAGGCTTTGGATTATATGGATAAAATTGATTTTGCCGAAGCACTGAAAGCAGGCAAATTCAACCATGAAAAAATTGACGTTATTTTCCACGAGGGCGCATGCAGCGATACCATGGAATACAACGGCAAATATATGATGCAGAACAACTTTGAATATACTAAAAACCTGATGCACTTTGCAGCAGACAGAAAAATCCAAATGATTTATGCTTCTTCCGCTTCTACCTACGGCAGCGGTACGTACGGCTTTACCGAAAAACCGGAGTGCGAGGAAGCGCTGAACGTTTATGCGTTCTCCAAACTTTTCTTTGATAACTATGCCCGCCGTTATTTTGGCAAAACCGGCAGCCAGCTTGTTGGCCTGCGTTACTTTAACGTTTACGGCCCGCAGGAAAACCATAAAGGTAAAATGGCCTCCATGGTATTCCAGATGTACAACCAGTGGAAAGCCGAAGGCAAGGTTAAACTGTTTGAAGGCATCGACGGCTACGGCAACGGCGAACAAACACGTGACTTCATTTATGTAAAAGACGTTGTAAAAGTAAACTTCTTCTTCTGGGATCATCCGGAACTGAGCGGCGTTTACAACTGCGGCACAGGTCATGCGCATACCTTCAACACGCTTGCCAAAGGCGTGCTTAAACATTTCGGCAGCGGCACGCTGGAATACATTCCGTTCCCGGATGTTTTGCGCGGCAAATACCAGAGCTATACGCAGGCAGATACCACGAAACTTCTGGAAGCTGGCTACGACGGCGGCTTTACCGATATTGACGAAGCGGTAGCCGAATACTGCGCACTTTTGGACAAGACCGGCGGGTATTACAAATATGAAGCTTAAGGCTGCATTTTTTGACCGCGACGGCGTTTTAAACGTTGATAAATCTTACTTATATAAAATTGAAGACCTGGAATGGATTGACGGCGCCAAAGAAGCGCTGGCCTATCTTACCAAAAAGGGTTATACAATTTTTGTTGTTACCAACCAGAGCGGTATAGCCCGCGGCTATTATACTATTGGCGATATGCAGAAACTGCATAATTATATGGCGCAGCAGATTGCAGAAGCAGGCAGCAAAATAGAAAAATTTTATTACTGCCCGCATCTTCCTGGCGGCGCTGTGGCAGAGTTTGCCGTTGAGTGCGACTGCCGCAAACCAAAGCCGGGGCTTATTCTGCGTGCTTTTGAAGAATACGATATTGATAAGGATACTGCCTTTTTAATCGGCGACAAGCCGCGCGATGTGGAATCCGCGGAAGCGGCAGGCATTAAAGGATACCTGTTTGAAGGCGGCAGTTTACTTGATTTTGTTAAAGAGATAGCGTGAGATGGAATATAAAAATATTTTACTTATTAAAATGAGCTCGCTGGGCGACATACTGCACTCGCTGCCCTTTGCGGACGCGCTGCGCAGGCGTTACCCAAAAGCGAAAATAACGTGGCTGGTGCACCCGCAGTTTGCAGGCTTTTTGCCTGACCCGCCCGTTATTGACGAAGTTATTTATTTTGATAAGGTAAAATTTAATAAAATGGGCTTTTGCGATAAGCTGCATTATTTCAGGGAAATGCGCGCGATGCTGCACTCCAAACACTTTGATTTGGTGATTGATTTGCAGGGGCTGTTTAAAAGCGCCGTGCTGGCGGCAATAAGTGGCTGCAAGAGCCGCATAGGCTACTGCGAAATGCGCGAAGGCAGCAGGTTCGTCAGCCGCCCAATCTGCGGCAGTCACAGCAAAGACCATGTTATCGAGCGTTATCTTGACGTCGCACGTTATCTTGGCGCAGAGGTAAATGAAATACATTTTCCGCTGCCTGATTTAACCAAAGAAAGCAAAGCCGTGGCGGAAAAACTTAAAAATAAAGGCCTGCGCGGCGAATACGTTGTAATGGTGCCAGGTGCGCGCTGGGAAACCAAAGTGTGGCCGCCGGAAAATTACGCCAAGCTGGCGCAGATGATTATTAAAAGTGGCGCAAGCGTAGTGCTGGCAGGCGGGCCGGATGATGCGCCGAAGGGCGAAGAAATCGTCAACGGCTGCCAATCGGATAAGCTGATTAATTTAATCGGGCAAACCTCGCTGCGCGAACTGGCAGCGTTGATTAAAGGCAGCGTGTTTTATATCAGCGGCGATACAGGGCCGCTCCACTTTGCGGCGGCGCTTAAAAAGCCGCTTATAGCCATGTACGGGCCTACCAAGGCAGATCGCACAGGCCCATATGGCAGCAAAAACAGTACAGTAATTATCAGCCCGGCCAAATGCGCAGGCTGTTTAAAAAAGCATTGCAGCGACTGGCACTGCATGTACGATATTACACCGGAAATGGTGTACGGGCATTATATAAAAAAGCGTGGTGAAACAAATGGTTGAACTTAACGGCAAAAAAATACTGGTTACCTTTTTAATGCATCTTGGCGATTTAACGCTGACAACGCCGTTTATTCATGCGCTGCGCAAGGCTGCGCCGGACAGCCATATTGCCATGCTGGTGGATGAAAAGTTAAAAGACGTAGTGCTTTTCAATCCTTATCTTGATGAAGTAATTACAATCGACAAAAAAGGGCGCGACAACAGTATTCTGGCATTAATTGCCTGTGCGCGCCATTTAAGCAAGCATAAATTTGACGTATTGATAAACCTGCATCCTAACGAAAGATGCTCTTTTATTGATGCGCTGACCAGCGTTAAACTGCGTACCGGTACGACTCATACCATTTTTAAATGGCGCTGGGATGTGTTTACGCCGCTTGACCGCACTATGCACGCGGCGGATATGTATCTGGACGTGCTGAAGCAGCTTGGCGTAAAAGACCTGACAAATAACGGGCTGGAAATTTTCCCGGGTGAACGCCATGTTAAAGAAGCGGCAGATTTCTGGCAGGCACACGGCGTAACGGATAAAGATAAACTGATAGGCTTTAATATAGGCAGTGCGGTTGTTACAAAGCGCTGGGCACCGGAACGTTTTTCCGAAGTTGCCGACCATTTTGCAAATAATGGCTATAAAGTTGTATATTTTGGCGGTGCCATGGATGAAGAAATGGTGCAGGAGGCCGTAAGCCATATGAAAACTGTGCCTGTTATTGCAACAGGTGCGTTCGGCATCGGCGGGCTGGCAGCAGCCATGCGCAGGTGCAGCCTTATTATTACTAACGACAGCGGGCCTATGCACGTTGCCATCAGCCAGAAGGTGCCCATTGTAGCCATGTACGGGCCAAGCAATCCAAAGCTGTATGGCCCTTATACCAAAGAGGCTGTTATTGTAACTGCTCAGCCGCCGTGCCTTGGCTGTGCTGGCGGCATGAAGCATAAATGCGACGATATGCAGTGCATGACGCGCCTTACGGTAGCGCAGGTTATCGAAGCGGCAGAGAAAATGTTGGAAAATAAAAAATAAGAGGTGTAAAAATGCAGCGTTTCCAAATTTTTTGGCATAATTTACAGCAAGATTTAAAAATATTTTTGTATTTTACTATCCTGTTTAGTGTTTTCAGATTAATTTTTATAGGTATTTTTAATACTTATTTAAGTGACTGTACTATGCAGGATATTTTATTGTGTCAGTGGTACGGCTTCAGGCTGAGCCTGAAAACAGCAGGAATGATAGCACTTATTGGCGGCGTTTTGGCAACACTGCCACAGATTGGTTTTATGAAATGGCCTGCAGAAACAATACGCAAAATATGGTCGGCGTTAATGACTGCTGTATTCAGCATTGCTTTTTGTGCAGCCATACCGTATTATGAAATTTTTAATTCCGGCTTTAATATTATGCTTATAAACGGTGCCCATGATGACTGGGGTGCCATTTTAGATACGGCAATTAATGAATATGGTTTATTGTGGCGTTTGCCGCTGGCATTTTTGCTGACTGGTATTTTAATATGGCTTTTACTGAAATTTTTAAACATAAAAATACGCCCGGCAAAAATTACAAACAGCAGACAGCTGTTTTTTGCCATAGTTCGTGTAGTAATTGTGCTGCCAATATTTTTTGTATTTGTACGTTACGGCGGAGCCTTTAATTATGCCAATTCAATTAACTTTGAAAGTGCGGAGCGTTTGAAATCAGCTTTTTTAAACGAAGCTATACTTGATGATGGGCAGGCTTTTTACCGCGTTTACAAAACATATAAAGAACAGCAGAAAATAACGGATGTTAATATAACTGCTGAAGAACTTCGTAAAGAAATCACGATTATCGGCGGTAATCCGCAGGCAGATAATATTGAAGATGCCTTTATCAGAACGGTTGACGAGCCTAAACTTGCGCATCAGCCGGAAAATGTAATTGTAATTTTAGGCGAAAGCTATGCCCTGTGGCCTATGCTGCCTAAATATCAGCCCATGGGGCTTACTGATGAAGCTTTGCGCATGGTAAACAGCGATAAAAGCTGTACAACTGCTCTTATGCTTGCGCATGGCAGCGGTACTATGCCAGCAGTTAACGGCTTTGTAACAGGCCTTGCTGAAACAGGCATTACTGAAGAAACTGTGCCCGAAAGCTATAAAACACAATATGCTACCGGTATAGGCAAAATTATGAAAGATGCCGGGTACAGAACGGTATTTTGGTATGGCGGCATGCCTTCGTGGCGCGATATTAAAAACTATGTGCTTGCACAAAATTTTGATGAGTGTTATTGCGCCAGTGCTTTTAAATACAGCGGCGGCAACTCCTGGGGCTGCCCGGATAAAACATTGTTTGAACATGTATATCAGTATATTGAAGGGCATCCTGCACAGAAAACATTTCATATTATTTTGACAACCAGCAATCATCCGCCTTATACTATTGATGTAGGAAAAGAAGGTTTTGACAAAAATAAAGTTTTGCAAAACCTGCCGGATGATATTGATGCTGACAATGAAAAAATAATTGAACTTGGGCATATTTGGTATGCTGATATGGCAATGGGAAGATTTGTTCGCAGCACAGAAAAATTAAAACCGGATACCTTGTTTGTAGTAACCGGCGATCATGCGGAACGCTTTACTTTCAGTAAAGACGTTGACGATAAAACGTATTCTGCTATACCTTGTATTATTTACGGGCAGGGCGTGCAAAAAGACTGGCTGCCTGATGATGCTACCGGCTGTGCCATGCAGATTTTACCAACGCTGGCAGAAATAGTAGGCAAACCGAACATGCAGTACAGCAGTATTTTACCAAGCTTGTTTAATAACGGTAATCCGGTATTCAATCATAAATTTTACGCATGGGAAGATAAAATTTATTATTTAAATGCCAAAGCACCTGATGATATTAAAAAACGTGCAGACGCTGCTAAAAAAATAACTGCCTGGCGTGTGGTAAAGGGAAATGAGATAAATTTAGATTAAATTAATAACATTTATATATAATATATAATAAAACATAAAATGCAGGGGAATGTTTATGAAAAACTTGGATACTAATACTATAGTTATAAAAGATAAGCTGGAATTTAATTCAAATATAGACACAAGGCGGTATATGCACATTGCATTTAATGTGAATGATGCGTATTTCCGTCAAGCAGCAGTTGCTATAATTTCAGTTCTAGAAAATAATAAAGATAAAAATTTTACATTCTATATTTTTACTGATGCATATAAGCAAGAAAGTGCTGAAAAGTTAAAATCAATAGCAGAAAAATATAATATAAAATTATGTATCTATGTTATTGATATGAATATTCTTGATGGTTTTCATATTAAAGTAAAAAGATTTTCAAGAGTAACATATTTACGGCTGATTATGCCTAAAATTTTAAAAGATATTAAGTGCTTTTTATATATGGATGCCGATATGGTTTGTTTAGGAGATTTATGGCAGCTGAATGATATTGATTTTGAAGACAAGGCATTTGCTGCGGTATCAGATTTACCAGAGGCTGTTGAATATAGAACCAAGTTTTTAAAATTAAAAAACGATAAATATTTTAATGATGGCATGATGTTTGTTAACGTTCATAACTGGAATAGATTACAAATCACAGAAAAGGCTTTTATGTTTAAAGGTGCAGATCCTAAAAGATTTTTAGGCCAGAGTCAGGATATTTTAAATCTTGTTATGGATGGGGACATCATATTTTTAGATAAAAAATTTAATGTAATGAAAGAAAGTACGGATGTAAAAGATTGTGTAATTTATCATTTTTTTGGAAGATTTAAACCATGGGAAATGGAATTAAATAAATATGATGCTTTATGGCGTAAATATTTGGCAATTTCTCCATGGTCAGCTTTAACTGATAAATTGCCGCCTAAAAAACCACAGTATTATCATGATTATAAGAAAATAGGCAAGTATTATAAAGAAAATAATAATTGGCTGAATATGATAGAAGCATATTTCTGGTATTCTATCCTTAAAATACGCTTGAAACTTGGATTATGAGGAATGATTTTATGAAACAAACTATTCTTATAACAGGTGCTGCTGGATTTATCGGTTTTCATTTAGCTAAAAGTTTATTAGATGAGCAATATGAGATAATCGGTTTTGATAATATTAACAATTATTATGATGTTAGTTTAAAATATGCGCGTTTGGAAATTTTAAGCGAGTATAAGAATTTTAAATTTATAAAAGCTGATCTTGCTGATGAAAATTCTGTTAATAATGTTTTTAAAACATATAAACCGGATATTGCAGTTAACCTTGCAGCTCAGGCCGGAGTGCGTTACAGCATAGATAATCCCAAAGCTTATATTGATTCAAATATAATTGGATTTTTTAATGTTTTAGAAGCATGCAGGCATTATCCTGTAAAGCATTTAATATATGCGTCAAGTTCATCTGTATATGGCAATCAGAAAAAAACGCCGTTTTCAGTAGATGATAATGTAGACAGACCGATAAGTCTTTATGCTGCTACAAAAAAATCTAATGAACTTATGGCTTTTACCTATTCTCATCTTTATAAAATACCGGCAACGGGTTTAAGATTTTTTACTGTTTATGGTCCGTTTGGACGTCCGAATATGGCATACTTTGGATTTACCAATAAAATATTTTCCGGAGAACCTATAAAAATATTCAATAATGGCGATATGTTAAGAGATTTTACTTATGTTGACGATATTGTAACAGGAATAAAAAATATTTTACCGTGTCCGCCGCAAAAAGATGAAAACGGAGATCAATATAAAGTTTATAATATTGGCAATAACAAACCGGAAAAACTATTAACTTTTATTGAAACATTAGAAGAAATCATTGGCATTGATGCTAAAAAAGAATATCTTCCTATGCAGCCAGGTGATGTTTATCAAACATATGCTGATGTCAGCGAGCTTGAGAAAAATTTTAACTTTAAACCGCAAACGAGTATAAGGGAAGGCCTTACTGAATTTGTCAATTGGTATCGTGAATTTTACCATAAATAATGGGTGATGTTATTATGAAAATAGCAGTAGCAGGAACAGGATATGTAGGTTTATCGAATGCTGTATTGCTTGCACAGCATAATAATGTTGTGGCTGTTGATATTATTCAAAGCAAAGTTGATACTATAAATGCAAAAAAATCTCCTATTGTAGATAAAGAAATAGAAGATTTTTTGAAGAACAAAAAAATAGATTTACTTGCAACAACTGATGCAGAATCTGCTTATAAAGATGCGGACTTTATAATTATAGCAACACCAACTAATTATGATCCGCAAAAAAATTATTTTGATACTTCTTCAATTAATGCAGTTTTAGATATTATAAAAAAAGGAAATAGTAATGCAGTAATAGTTATTAAATCTACTGTTCCCGTTGGGGTTACAGAAAGTATCCGCAAGGAGTATCCGCAGCTAAAAATAATGTTTGTGCCGGAATTTTTACGCGAAGGCAAGGCTTTATACGATAACCTGTTCCCTTCACGTATTATTGTAGGGGTTGGAGAAAATTGTTCTTTTAAGGACAAAGCGGAACTATTTGTTGCGATGCTGAAAGAAGCTGCTGTAAAAAAAGATATTCCTGTTTTATATACTAATCCAACCGAAGCGGAAGCTGTTAAACTTTTTGCCAATACGTATTTGGCTTTGCGTGTTGCATTTTTTAATGAACTGGATACATATGCAGAAGTTAGAGGATTAAGTACCAAACAGATTATTGAAGGTGTATGCCTTGATCCGCGCATCGGCGATTTTTATAATAATCCTTCCTTTGGTTATGGAGGGTATTGTCTGCCGAAAGATACCAAGCAGCTTTTAGCAAACTATCATGATGTACCTAATAATATTATAGGTGCTATTGTGCAGGCAAACCGCACTCGCAAAGATTTTATTGCGGACAGAATTATAGAAAAAAATCCTAAAGTTGTTGGGGTTTATCGCTTAACAATGAAGGCAAACAGCGATAATTTCAGGCAGTCTTCTATACAGGGTGTAATGAAACGTATCAAAGCCAAAGGAATAGAAGTAATTGTTTATGAGCCGACAATGAAAGAAGAAAAGTTTTTTAATTCTAAAGTAATTAAAGATTTAAATGAATTTAAGATAATTTCAGATGTTATTTTAGCTAATAGAATGAATGAAGAATTATCTGATGTAAAGACTAAAGTTTATACAAGAGATTTATTTGGAGAAAATTAAATAAAAAAAAGGAATTAGCATATTTATAGCTAATTTCTTTTTTTATATGCTATAATTATTAGGGGGTAATTATGAAGAGTTTATTAACAGTTGTAATTTTAACTAAAAATGAAGAAAAAACAATAAGGCAAGTTATACAAAATGCACAAAAATGTGCTGATAGAATTTTAATTATAGATTCAGGCAGTTCTGATAAAACAGTAGAATTGGCAGAGTCTGCCGGAGCAAAAGTAGTTTACCGTGCGTGGGATAATGACTTTGCAGCACAGCGTAATTTTGCTTTGCAGTATGTAACAACGCCATGGGTTTTATACTTGGATGCTGATGAATTTTTAGATACGGAGCTTATTTCTAATATAGAAAATGTGCTGTCTAAAAATGAAGATAAACAATATTCTATGCTTCGGCGTATACATGCTTTTGGGTTTGAATATAAACATGGTATTTTTAAGCCGGATGAAGTTATAAGAATGTTTCGTACAGATAAAGTTCATTGGGAAGGAAAAGTGCATGAGAGACCTGTTTGCGAGATGCCAAAAGAACGTTTGAAGGGCTATATTGAACATTATACATATGAAAATTGGCAGGACTGGTGGGATAAAGCCGGACATTATACATCTATCTGGGCTGAAGATGCATACAAGCGAAATAAAAAAGCCAGTTTAGGCAGCGCATTCTTTCATGCAGCATATGGATTTTTTAGGGCATATATTATTGAAGCTGTTTTTATTGATTGGTATCTTCGGTTAATTTTCTTTTTCCAAGCATTGTTGTTAAATTGTTTTGATTAAATTTATAATTTGGACTTAAAATACTATTTTCTGAATTATAATGATTGGAAGTAATTTGTAATAAATTACATACTACTTCATACATTAAATCATTCGTAAAATATTGGTTTTCGTTTTTTTTCATAATTTTATAAGTTTCAGGATACAGTACATTATATTCATTGCTTGTGTAAATAAAGAATGGTATTCTTAAAGATATAAAACCGCCTTCATCTGGATGACGTTTACGATATGGATTTCCACCATGATCTGAAAAATAAACCATTGCTTGTAAATTTAGGTTTTGTTTAGATATATTAAAAATAGATTCTATTACCTTATCAGTATAAGCTAAACTATTATCATAAGTTAGAACCATATCATGTTCGTCAGATAAAGCAAATTTATTTTCTTCGGGGGGATATCTGTTAAAGCAATTTTCGTGGCTTCCCATAAAATGAAAAACAATAAAGTTATTTTCATTAGGATTAACATGTTTAAGGTATTCTACTAAATCTCCGTCATATTTTATTTTATCGGATATTGCTAAAGTATCTTCAATCCAATAAGAATAATCTGCCGTTTTTGCAACTAATGTGATAGGAGTATCTGCATCGCTGATTGTACCTTGATTACTGAACCAATAAGTTTTATAGCCTGCTTTTTTTGCTATATCGATCCAAGTAATTGATTGATTAAACTCTATATCATTATACTGATTTTTTTCTGTTAATGCTCTTTCTAGGGATGGGACTGTTTGAACCCAACTTGTATAAGCGTTTTTAAAAATAGTAAAGTTATTGTCATTTAATTTTTCTTTAAGCCACGGAGTAGTGTTGTTTTTGGTATCATTATAAGCACTCATAAAGTTTCGGCTTGCTGATTCACCTATTATAATAATGATTGTAGAAGGTTTAGAAAATACCGGTTTATCTGGTGATACAATTAGATTTTTAAAATTACTATCGTGGTAAGAAGCAAATTTTTGAGAAGATTTTAAATAAATATCAGCAAAGCTATAAGCTTGTAAAACGCCAGTTCTGAAAATCATTTTACAGCTGTAACTGCCGATGGCTGATAAGATGATGGTTAATATTATAATAGTTTTTTTAGTATATTGAATTTTTATACTAGGTAATTTATTTAATCTATATAATAATGTAAATATTATGATTGCAAAAATAATAATTGTGATAATACCTATATAACTAAAATTTTGCAGTAAGTATTCTGTCGCTTCGTTTTTATTAGTTTGTAAAAATGCTAAAGCTGCGGCAGTAGTAATTGGTGTGCCATAGTATAAATAATATGCGGTTTGAAGTAATGGGATAGAAAGTAGAGAGAATTGAAAAAGAGATAGAAATATGTTTATTAATGATTTATAGTTATTAAATAATAACATTAATAGAATATATAGTAAAGTTGTAAAGGTAAATGCATAAGCACCAAAAACTATATCAAAATGATTAGAAATGTTTACAGTATTGGAACTAAAAGTTAAATAATAGCATAAAGGAAAAGTTATTATCCAAAATAAACTTATAATAACATGAGTTGTTAAATTAATAATTGGAAACTTCAAATTTCGCCAGAAGTAAAGTGCAATAGAAATTCCTAAAGCACAAGGCAAAAAACGTCTTAATTGTAAATAGAAAGTATTATCTGCAATTTGATTAGAAAAAATATAATAGATTGAGAATAAAAAAATTTCAGCAATAATAAAGATGTAAAAATATGGCTTATATTTATTTAAATTAAATTTACGCATAATTATCTCCTTTAAGTATTTTCAACTTATAATTCTATAAAGTATTATAACATAGGTAATGTTTTAAAGCAAGATAGTTTTGCAAAATTAGCAATTGTAAGTTGCACAAAAGAATATAGTATTGTATAATTAGAGAAAAGCTTATAGAGGTACAATAATGGACAAAATAAATATTGTATTATCATCTGATAATAATTATGCGCAGCATGTTGCTGTAGTTATTGCTTCGGTGATGAATAATACAAAAAAAAATAAGCAAATACGTTTTTTTTTACTAGCGGACAATATAGATATTGGCAAAAAGGCATTGTTAAAACAAACGGCAGATTCTTTTAATGCTGAATTAAATATAATTGATTTGCGAGAAAACAGTTGTTTTGATAATTTATATACAAGTGGGCATATAAGTAAAGCTGCTTATTTTAGAATAATATTAGCTGATTTAATGCCAGCAGATGTACATAAGGTAATTTATGTTGATGTAGATTTGATAGTTTTGGATGATATAGAGTTTCTTTGGAATATAAACTTACAAGGTAAACCATTAGGAGCTGTTGCTGATTATGGAATTTTATCATCGGCACGATTAATACGTCAAAAAAATAAAGCCATAGGATTAAGTTTAGATGGAAATTATTTTAATTCCGGTGTTTTAATAATTGATGTCGACTTATGGCGCCAATATAATTATTCCAGTAAAGTTATAAAGTTAGCTTCAAGCGTTCATTTACCGCATCATGATCAAGATGCTTTAAATAAAGTTTTCATGAATAATTGGACAAAAGTACCATTAAGATGGAATGTTATTCCGCCTGTATATAATTTATTTCTAAAAATTTTATTAAATAAAAAATTTAGAAAAAATGCAGTAAGTGCAAAGAAAAATATGGCAATAATGCATTATGCAGGACGTTATAAGCCATGGGAATTTTCTGTGTATAAAGGTTTCAATGACAAATATTATAAATTTTTGCAGTTAACTGCATTTAAAAATGAAAAAATGCCACAGCCTAATCAAAATATGAAGGGTAAATCAATTTTTAGACAATTACTCCGTCTTAAGATTGCAGATTTTTGGTGCAAGGTATTTTAAAATAAATATAAGGGTGAAATTTTTGATGAAAGTTTGTTTTGTCAATTTATACAAAAATACAAAATTTAGTTTTGATGATGAGATATATCTAAAAATAAAAGAAATTGATAGTGAATTTAAAATTTTAACACCTGCTGACTCGAATAATTTACAGTATAGTAAAAATTATAATTACTTAAACTCAAAAGGGATAAATATTGACGAAAAAGTAATAAATTATGCTATTATAAATAAAATTTTTGGAAATAAATATATCAATTCTTTTAATGAATTGTATGAAAAAACAAAGGAAGAAAATATTGACGCTTTTATAATCCCATTATCAAATTGGAAAAATTTAGAATATATAAAACTTAGTTACTTACAATTATCTAATAAAAATATATTGTTTGTTTTAGATGAGATAAACAAATTTGAATTTGATAAATTTTTAAGTTTGGTTAAGTATTTAGACAGATTTAGAAATATACATATTGGCATTTTAAATAGCAACCAGGAAAGAATTGATTTATACAATTTACATGATTTAAGAACTGAAAATTTATTAAGTATATTGAAATTACATATAAATAATAGAAGAAAATATATTGGATTAAAATATCATTTAAATGAGATTAGGCAAAAAATTAAATTTCATAAAGATTTATACATGCATTTTGTAAAATCAAGATATTTTAATCCTTATAAAGAAGTACTAAATAGTGAAAATAAAATTCCTAAGGTAATACATTATTGTTGGTTTGGCAGAAAAAGAATGCCGGCTGAGGTGAAAAAATGCGTAGAAGCATGGCAGAAGATTTTGCCGGATTATAAAATAAAATGTTGGAATGAGGATAATTTTCCTTTTGAAAAATATAGGTTTGCAAAAGAAGCTTTAGAAAGAAAGAAATGGGCATTTATTGCAGATATAGCTAGATTGCATGCGCTTTATTATGAAGGAGGAATTTATTTAGATACAGATGTAGAAATATTGAAAAAATTTGATGATTTTTTACATGAGAGTGCATTTACATCTTACGAATCTTTAAATTTAATAGCAATGGCTGTTTTGGGTGCTAAAAAACAACATCCTTGGGTTGGAAAGATGTTGTTATGGTATGATATGGTACATTGTGATGAGGACTATACAGAAATCGCAAACACAAAAGTTGTAAGCAAAATTACCAAATTGCAATATGGAGTTAATTTAGACGGTAAAGATTTAATTTTGCCTGATAAACTTCATATATATCCAAGAGAATATTTTTCTCCGAAATCAGAGAAGGATAAATGGTTGACAACTGATAAAACATGTACAATACATCATTTTACAGGTATGTGGTAAAAATGAATTTAATTATGACAAATACTAATAATAAACTATTAGACTATCTTAAATGGATATGCCTATTGTTAATTGCTTTTGCGGTTGGTTGTGGCAGTGGTCAAATTTTAGGTGTTGCTTCAGTTTTATCGCTGATAGTATGTATTTTAGATAAAAAAAGATTTGAAAATTTAAAAAATTATTATTTTAACAAAACAATATTGTTAATTTTTTTCAATATTGTTGTTTTATTGTTGTTAGCATTTTTTGAATCTAATAATATAGGTATTAAATATGCCTTAAGAATTTTTGAAAAAATAACATCATTTTTACTAATCTATATATTATTAGGGAACATAAGATATTTTTTGCCTATTTCCATTTTAGGTTTAAGTCTTGGCTTGTTATATAATAATGTGCTGGTTGTTAATGACTGGTTGCAGGCGTTGTCTGTTAAAAATGATAATATACGAGTAAGAAGTCTATTTGGTGATCCTAATAAAACCGGTAGTATTATGGAACTCTTATTACCGTTTTATATGTATTTTTGTTACAAATTTAGAACAAACATCAAATTGATGTTTCTAAGTATTTTATCAATTGCTGGTATTGTATTTTGCTTATATGCGGCAAATAGCCGTGGAGCTTATATGGCTGTAATGACTGAAACTATAGCTTTGATGGCATTAGTGTTTTTTAGGAAAAAAAGATTAGAAATTAAAATATGGAAAATTATAATAGTTTTAGCTGTATGTGTTGTATCAATATTTTGTTTTGCCAGTTTGTATCAATGTCCATATGATGGTGAAAGAATTTTACTGTGGAAAGCTGCTTGGCAAATGTTTTGTGATTATCCGTTAATTGGTGTTGGTGTATCACAATTTAGCGAATATTATTTATCTGATTATATTTCACCATTAGCAAAAGAACCCTATTTGCCGCATCCACATAATTTATTTTTATATTTGTTATCAACGGTAGGTATAATAGGCTTTATAAGCAATTTTATGTTTTATGTTTGGCAGATTTTTGTTTGTTTGCATAATGGAAGAAATCATTATATAAAAACAAATGAGTGTATTTGGCTGCCTGATATTTTTATAGTAGCAATAATTGGTATGTTTACACATAATTTAGTTGATGTTCTAAGTACAATGCGTGATTATATGTTACTATATATGTTTTTGTGGGGAAGTTGCTGTTTAGAAATGAGAAAATATATAATGGAAGATGATAGGGAAAATGTATTTAAAAGAAAATAACTTTATAAGCAGAGCAGATACAAGATTGTTAAAGGGCGTAGCCATAATATTAATGCTTGTCTATCATTTTTTTACTTTTCCTGAATGGTATATTAGCGGAATTGGTTATTCATATTCTGCGATTTTAGAGAAATATTTATATGGTCCAACACAGTGGTGCGTGGCATTATTTGCCTTTATTACTGGATATACATATTACTATAATACTAATAAAAGTTTATTTTATAGTATATTGAAAGTAAAAAAATTGTTGATTAATTATTGGATTTTATTATTATTATTAACGAGTGTTGCTTTGTATTTTAATAAAGTAGAATTAAATGTTTTATGGTTAAAAGAAATACTGGCTTTTAGTAATGGACAGGATACTGTTATGGTTTTTGCTTGGTATATTCAGTTTTATATTGTAGTTATTTCATTTTTACCAATATATATAAAATATATAAGTAAGTCTTTGCTGTATGATTTTTGTACCGGTATTTTATTTTGGTATGGTTTAAAGCATTTAATAATGGGCATAGAATATACAGGCTTTTTACGCATAATTTGCTTGTGGATGCCATATGTATTCGGGGGGGTGGATGGTTGCGAAATATAATTTATATTTTAAAATTACTGATAAATTTAAACTTAGAAATAGAAGCCAAGCATTTTATTATACTTTTACATTTCTATTTTTTGTATCAGGGTTAACACGCAGTCATTTAGCAAAATATTTATTGTTGCCAATTTTTGTTTTATTTTTAATATATCTATTAAATAACTGCAATCAAATTATAAAACTAGTTTTAAATGAGTTTGGTAAATATTCTATGGATATTTGGTTTTTACATTGTATGTTTTTTAATATTACAAAGGAAATATTTCAGCCTGTAGCATTTTATCCAGGAAATCCTGTTTTAGTTTTAATTTGGGTAATGTTATTGTGTTTAGGAATGGCAAAGCTTATGGAATTAGTAAAAGTTATGATCTTTAGAAGCTTTATGCTTTTTACATTTTGGTAATGCGAGGAAAGTTTATATGAAAATATTATTATTGAATTTATGGAGAGTTATAAACTCTAAAGGTGGTACTGAAAAAGTTTTCTTTAATATGGCTAATGTATTATCAAGATTAAATTATGAAGTAATTGCTGTTGGGTTTGATAGTAATATTGGGATGCCTGCTTTTTCGGTATCGCATGATGTTAAATTTATAAATGCAGGAGAAGGGTGTATCTTAAAAAAACCTTTGTTTTATCGAATAAAAAGAACACTTAATATTACAAGAAATAAAAGACATTTATATGATGAAAAAATATTTGATCCGCAAATAGCAGACAAATTGTCGCCGATAATCAAAAGAGAAAATCCGGATATTATAATTTCTTTTAATGCAGAAGCAACTCGTATTTTACTTAATAGTTTAAACGTTAATTGTCCTGTTATTACAATGTTTCATTATGATCCAGATACTATTTTAGGTAATGTGTCTTCTGAAACAATTATGGCATTAAATAAATGCAGTTGCGTGCAGGTTCTAATGCCATCATTTATAGAAATTACTAAAAGATATATTAATAATAGAGTTATATGCATACCGAATATTGTTGAACAACATACGCTTTTTAGCACAGAAAGACAAAATATTATAGTTAATGTTGGTAGAGTTAATAGGAAGCAGAAAAGACAAGCTTTATTAATAGAAGCATTTAATAAAATAAACTATAAAAATTTTACATATCAAGTAATGTTTTATGGAGAAACAAATACAGATAAAAAATATTTTGAGTATTGCTTGAAATTAATTAAAAAATATAAGTTGGATAGTAAAGTTGAATTTAAAGGTACTACAGATAACGTGTTTAAAATATTAAATATTGCTTCTATTTATGCGTGTCCTAGTTCAATAGAAGGATTTAGTTTATCTTTAACAGAAGCAATGGCAGCAGGATTGCCAGCGGTAGGATATAAATCATGTCCAGCAGTTAATGAACTTATAATAGATGGTTATAATGGGTTCCTATGTGAAGATGGTATTGATGACTTTGCAGAAAAGCTTAAAATTTTAATGGAAAATGAAGAATTACGTAAAAAAATGGGGAATAATGCGCGTGAAAGTATGAAACAGTTTGCTCCTGAAAAGATTTGGGATAAATGGGAATCTTTAATCAATAAAGTTGTTGAAGAAAGCAAAAAATAATTATAAGTTGTTCATTTTATTAAAACAGAGCTTTACCATGCCGATAAAAATAATTAAAATTCTTCTTGCCGGGGTGTTTGCCGGGCATTTGTTAAAAGCGAATAGAGTGCGTTCTGTAGCGCGGTTCAGCCGGGCAGGATGGGTTATGTTTTTTACGGCGCTTAAGTTTTTCTGGCTGGTGTTTAAGTATGCGCGGCAGAGGGATAAGGAACTAAAGAAAAAGCTTTAATGATTAACCTTATTTTAAAATTTTTACACTGGTAAGTTATAGTTAAGCAAAAGATAGTTGAGAAATATAAAATAAAATCATCTAAAGGAACACATCATGCAAATCATAATTTCGCCGGCGAAAAAGATGCGCATTGATAATGACGATATTGGCGCGGCACGCTTGCCGGTATTTTTAACAAAAACTGAAGAACTTTTAACTGCCCTGCGCGCGCTGGATTACAAAGGCCTGCAAAAGTTGTGGCAGTGCAACGACGCTATTGCGGAGCTTAATTACAACCGCTTGCAGCATATGGATTTACGCCGCAATTTAACGCCAGCCGTTTTCAGTTACGATGGCTTGCAGTATCAGCACATTGCTCCGAATGTTTTGGATGAAGCCGCGCTTGATTATTTGAGCGGGCATCTAAAAATACTCAGCGGTTTTTACGGAATTTTAAGTGCGTTTGACGGTGTTGTGCCTTACCGTCTGGAAATGCAGGCGCGGCTTGCCTGCGGCGGAGCAAAGAACCTGTATGCTTTTTGGGGCAGCAGCCTGTATGATGAACTTGTTAAAGAAGATAATGAAGTTTTAAACCTGGCTTCCAAGGAGTACAGCAAAGCGGTGGAGCCTTACGTTACGGATAAAATCCGTTTTGTAACCTGCGTGTTTGGCAGCCTGCAAAACGGCAAAATTAAGGTTAAGGCAACGGAGGCCAAAATGGCGCGCGGCGAGATGGTTCGCCGCTGTGCGGAAGAAAACGTGCAGCACATTGATGAAGTGAAAAAATTTACCGTTAACGGTTACAGTTTTGCCGGAAAATTATCCGGTGCAAACGAGTTTGTTTTCTTAAAATAATAATGTTTAATCTGCCTGCGGCAAATGCTGCGGGCTTTTATTTTTGCCTGTCAGCAGCGTTTGCATGCGGCAAATGTAAAATATCAAATAAAAATTTGATGTATTTTGCCCAAATTTAACAGTCAAATAAGGAGCAATTCATCAAAAAAATTTATCATATAGCATTTTTAAAGGACAGAAATGCGCAAAGTGTAAACTTTGTTATACAAAATTTTCTTGACAGAATTGTGAACTTTTGCTATTTTTATTAGTGTAGTAAAGTGCTGAAGTGCACTATTTGCTAAAAAACGGTATTTGTCTGCGCAGACAGATGAATACTGTTTTATTTTAATTTTATGAGGAGGAAAAATGATGGGTATTAAGGAAAATGCGTTTGCGTATATTGATGCGCACCGCAGTGAGATGCTGAAAATGTGGGAAGAACTGGTCAGCATAGACAGCGGCTCTGACTATAAACCCGGCGTAGACAAAGTTGTTGCCAAAGTAGCAGGTATTTTAACGGATATGGGCGGCAAAACGCGTATTGTGGAACACGAAAATGCCGGTAATGCCGTTGTAAGCGAATTTGGTGACTGCAAAACCAGGCCTTTTATTGTTTTAACAGGCCATCTGGATACTGTTTTCAGCGATCCGGAAACGACGAAGAAGCGTCCGTTTACCATTAAAGAGGGCAGGGCTTACGGACCGGGCGCGCTGGATATGAAGGGCGGCGTTACGCTTGCCATTCACGGGCTGCAGGCCTTGCAGAATGCCGGATTTGACAAATATGCCTTTAAGGTTGTTTTTGCCGGTGACGAAGAAACGGGGCATAAAAACAGCGATTTGGCAGAAACCATGATGGCAGAATTTAAGGGTGCATTAGCGGCGTTTGATTTTGAAACCGGCTTTATGAACGATAACGTAGTTGTAGAGCGCAAAGGGTTTTACCGTTTTATTATGGAAACCTTCGGACGCAGCGTGCATGCAGGCAATGAGCCGGAAAACGGCCGCAATGCTATTGTAGAGCTGGCGCGCAAGGCTGTTGATATCGACGCTTTAACCGATTGGAACACCGGCACAACAATTAATGTCGGTACTATTGAAGGCGGCACGGTTGCCAATGCTGTTCCGGCTTATGCCAGAATGGAAGTGGATGTGCGTTACCTTGAGCCGGCGGATTTTGAAAAGAAGAAAGAGCAGTTTGAAGTTATCGCCGGCAAGGTTTACATTAAAGATGTAACTACCAAAATGACGCCGGTAGCAGGGCTTGAGCCGATGGTTCGCCTTGACGGCAATATGAAACTGTTTGATGTGTATAAATCGGTTTACGAAGAAGAAGGCTTCGGCAGCCCGGAACCGATTTTAGTCGGCGGCGGCAGCGATGCTACTTACACCACCAAAGTTGGCGTACCTACCGTTTGCGCTGTTGGCGTAAAAGGCGGTTTAAACCATACGGTTGATGAATTTGCCGATGTGGAATCGCTGTTTATGCGTGCCAAAGTATTTATCGGCACGGTTTTAAAATTATAATCAGGGGGGATTACTGTGGCTGAAAAAGATGTAACCGCGGTAGAAGAAAAAGATTACGAGCATCATTTAACCTGGCGCGGCTGGCTGTCGTTTATTGTTATCGCGCTGTCGTTTTCGGGTATTTTAAAAGATATGGGCCCGCTGAGCGCCTTTGATTTTACGGTGCTGACAGGCAAATTCGGCAAAATCGAAGGGCTGAGCTTTATCGGCAAAGGCGGCGTTGGTGCTGCCGAAGGCTTTATGTTTGCCTTAACGCTGTTCCCAACCGTTATTCTGGCTTTGGGCTTTGTGCGTGTGGTTGAAAGCCGCGGCGGGCTTTTGGCGGCAGAACGCATTATCCGTCCGCTGCTGCGCCCCTTGATGGGTTTGCCAGGTTATGTCGGGCTGGCGTTTATCAGCAGCTTTACTACAACGGACGTTGGCGCGGTAATTACGCGCGATTTGTATGACGAAGGCAAATTAACCGATGATGAGCGCACAATTTTCGTGGCTTACCAATACGCTGCTTCCGGCACGCTTGCCAATACAATTAACTGCGGCGCGCCGCTGATGCCCATTTCTTTACTTTCTTTCGGTATCATCTTTATGGTGGAAATTATTGTTAAAATTATCGGTGCCAATATTATAAGGGTTTACCTGGCAATGAAACGCAAAAAGGCCGTAGGGGGTGCAAACTGATGGCAGCACAGGCTAAAAATAAAACAATTTTGGAAGAATTTATGGTGGGCTGCAAAAAAGGTTTTTACGTTGGCGTAGAAAACATTATGCCGGCAATGGTTCTGGCTTATTCACTGATTTTGTTTCTGAATATTACCGGTTTGATGGGTATTATTGCCAACGCCGTTGCACCTGTTATGGCGCTGTTTGGTTTGCCCGGCGGGGCGATTGTGGCGCTGATTTCCGCGTTCTTTGCCAAGGCTGCGGGCGCTGCTACGGCTGCTTCGCTTTATGCAGAAGGCGTTATTAACGCGGCACAGGCAACTATTTTGTTCCCGGCAACGATTACCATGGGCACGCTGGTTGGGCATTTTGCGCGCTGCGTATTAACTTCCGGCGCCAATCCGAAGCATCATGCGCTGCTTTTGGCAATTCCCGTTATCGACGCTTTGCTGTCGATGATTATTGTAAGAATTATACTTAATTTTATGGGCATTTCCTGCTAACTGGAGGAGAACAATCTTGGATATGAAAGAAAAGGCTTTTGGCTATATTGATGAACATCGTGACGGCATGATGAAAATGTGGGAAGAACTTGTTATGATGGACAGCGGCTCCGGCAACAAGCCGGGCGTTGATGCCATTGTGGCGAAGGTTGCCGGCATTTTGGAAGGCATGGGCGGCAAAACCTGCATTATTGAACACGAAAATGCAGGCAATATGCTGGTAAGCGAGTTTGGCGACTGCAAAAATAAACCTTTTGTAATTTTTACAGGCCATCTGGATACCGTTTTTGACGACCCGGAAACCACCAAAAAACGCCCCTTTACCATTAAAGACGGCACTGCTTACGGCCCGGGCGCGCTGGATATGAAGGGCGGCGTAACTCTTGCCATTCATGCTTTGCAGGCCTTGCAGAGCGTTGGTTTTGACAAATACGGCGTTAAGGTTATTTTGGCAGGCGACGAAGAAGTTGGGCACAAGCACAGCGATTTTGCCGGTAAGATGATGGAAGAAGCCAAAGGCGCGGCTTATGCTTTTAACTTTGAAACCGGCTTTATGGATGACAGCCTGGTGCTGGCACGCAAAGGCGTGTACTGCTTTGCCATGGAAGCCTTCGGCCGCGGCGCGCATGTAGGCAATGCTCCGGAAGAAGGGCGCAGCGCCATTAAAGAACTGGCATACAAAATTCTGGATATTGAAGCGTTAACCGACTGGAGTAAGGGGCTTAATTTAAACGTCGGCGTTATCGAAGGCGGCACTGTGCATAACTCCGCACCGGCGTATGCCAAAATGATTGTGGATATGCGCTTTACCGACCCGGCAATGCTGGAAGCAATGAAAGCCAAATTCCAGGAGATTAACGATAAAGTTTACGTTGACGGCGTAACCTGCAAAATGACGCCGGTATCTTTAATGCAGCCGATGGTAGAACTGGAAAGCAGCAAAGAATTGTTTGAGCTTGTTAAAAAAGTTTATGAAGAAGAAAGCTTTGGCAGCCCGAAAGCAATTACCGTTGGCGGCGGCAGCGATTCTGCCTACACAACCATGGTTGGCGTGCCTACCGTGTGTGCTATGGGCGTTAAGGGCGGGCGCAACCATACGGTTGACGAGTTTGCCGATGTGGAATCGCTGTTTATGCGTGCAAAATTAATGTGTGCCGTAATGCTGGCGCTGTAATTTGCGGTTGACAACGGCGGCGCAAAACTTTATACTTAATTTAACTGAACAGGGGAGCTTACAGATAGGCTGAGAGGAAGCTGTGCGCTTCGACCCTAAACCTGATTTGGATAATGCCAACGTAGGGAATGTTTGCAGATGACGGCAAGTGCCTTGTTGGTGCTTGCCGTTTCTTTATATCAGGCAGTTGCAATTTAATATGCCGTTAGAGTGAGCAAAGCTCATGAAGGGGTGCACCACCGCGGGTGCAGGCTTCTTCATGGGCTTTTTTAATTGCGGCGGAAAGGAGAAAATATGCGTGTTAACGAAAAAGACATTGAGCTTAAACGCGGTATGACGCTGGCGGAATTTTTGGCTGCGCATAACTACCGCGCAGAACTGGTGGCAGTGGAGCGCAACGGGCAGATTGTGCCGCGTGCGGAATTTGGCGCAGCCGTTTTAACAGACAGTGATGAACTGGAAATTGTAAGTTTTGTTGGAGGAGGTTAAAGCCGTGGCAGATGATTTTAACAGGCAGCTTGCGCAAGTGCGTGTGGGCATTGCCGGGCTGGGCGGTTTGGGCTCGCACATAGCGGTGTTTTTGGCGCGTGCAGGCGTAAAACACCTGCACCTTGTTGATTTTGACCGCGTGGACGAAAGCAATTTAAACCGCCAGCATTACTTTTTGCGCGATGTTGGCAGGCTTAAAACAGAAGCGCTGGCAGAGCAGCTTTTTGCAATTAACCCGGCGCTTAAAATAAAAACGGAAAATATAAAACTTACGGAAACAAACGCCGCCGCTGTTTTTAAAGCAGACGGCATTATCTGCGAAGCGGTGGACAAGCCTGAAACCAAAGCCATGCTTGTAAACACGCTGCTAGCCGTTTATGCGGATAAAACGCTTATTGCGTGCAGCGGGCTTGCAGGCGCAGGGTGCAGCAACGCCATTAAAACGCGGCGCATAAGCAAAAACTTTTATTTGTGCGGCGATGGCGAAAGCGGCATAGAAACCTGCGGGCGGCTTTCGGCACCGCGGGCAGCCCTATGTGCGGCGCATGCGGCAAACCTTGCTCTGGCACTTATTTTAGGATTGGAGGAATAACAATGGAAGATACGCTTATTTTAGGCGGGCATAAATTTACCAGCCGCTTTATTTTAGGCAGCGGCAAATATTCTTTGGAGCTTATTAAGGCGGCGGTGGAAAACGCTGGTGCGGAAATTTTAACGCTGGCCCTGCGCCGCGTAAACGACGGCGGCATGGCCAATATTTTAGATTATATTCCCAAAGGCATTACGCTTTTGCCCAACACCAGCGGTGCACGCACCGCGCAGGAAGCTGTGCGCATTGCCCGCCTGGCGCGCGAGGTATGCGGCAGTGATTTTGTAAAGATAGAAGTAATCCGCGACAGCAAATACCTGCTGCCCGATAATTACGAAACAATTAAGGCAACGGAAATTTTGGCGGCAGAGGGTTTTGTGGTAATGCCCTATATGTACCCCGATTTAAACGCCGCGCGTGACCTGGCAAATGCCGGTGCTGCCTGCGTAATGCCGCTTGGCGCGCCTATCGGCAGCAACATGGGGCTGGTAACGAAAGAATTTATACAGATTTTAATTGATGAAATAGAACTGCCCGTTATCGTCGATGCCGGTATCGGTTCTCCTTCGCAGGCGTGCGAAGCAATGGAAATGGGCGCGGCGGCAGTAATGGCCAACACTGCCCTTGCCACCAGCGGCGATATTCCCGCCATGGCGGAAGCGTTTAAGCTGGCCATTAACGCCGGGCGCAAAGCCTACCTTGCCGGGCTTGGCGCAGTAACGGGGCGCGCGTCGGCAAGCAGCCCGCTGACAGGCTTTATAGGGGAGTGACGCAGATGAAGGAAAAACAAAACTTTGCGGCAGCTGCGCAGGACTGCATGGCCTACCTGCCGGGAATGGAAGTAATAGAATCGGATATTTTGCGCGAGGTGCAGTACGCGGCGGACAGCGTGGATTTTAACGCTTTTACGGAGCGGGACGTAAAGGCCGCGCTTATGCGCAAACACAAAACGGTACAGGATTTTGCGGCGCTCCTTTCGCCGGCGGCGCTGCCGTTTTTGGAAGAAATGGCGCAGCAGGCACGGCAGCTTACTTTTAAATGGTTCGGCGCGGCACGCAGCATTTTTACGCCGCTGTACCTTGCCAATTACTGCGAAAATTACTGCGTGTACTGCGGCTTTAACTGCCATAACAAAATTAACCGCTTAAAGCTGGACGAAGACGGCATGGAGCGCGAAATGCAGGCCATTGCCGCCACCGGCCTGCGTGAAATTTTACTTTTAACCGGCGAAAGCCGCAGCATGAGCGGCGTGGAATATATTGCTTCCGCCGTAAGGCTGGCGCGCAAGTATTTTGCCGTTGTAGGGCTTGAGGTATACCCGCTGAACAGTGATGAATACGCGTACCTGCACGAATGCGGGGCTGATTATGTAACGGTGTTTCAGGAAACTTACGATGTTGATGCTTACGCCAAATTGCATCTTGCGGGGCATAAGCGTGTGTTCCCGTACCGTTTTTACACGCAGGAGCGCGCGTTAAAAGGCGGTATGCGCGGTGTGGCGTTTGCACCGCTGATGGGGCTGAGCGGCTTTTGCCGCGATATTTTTGCCTGCGGTCTGCACGCATATTTGGTGCAGCGCAAATACCCGGCTGCGGAAATCAGCTTTTCGTGCCCGCGCCTGCGCCCTGCGGAGGGCAACGAGCTGCCGCCAGAAGCCAACGGCACAGATTTGCGCCATTTAGTGCAGGCTGTGTGTGCTTACCGCCTGTTTATGCCGCAGGTAGGCATTACCGTTTCCAGCCGCGAAGGCGCCAAAGTGCGCGATAATCTTTTGCAGATTGCGGCAACGAAAATTTCCGCAGGCGTAAGCACGGGCATCGGCACGCACAGCAAGCAGGAGCGCGAAGGCGACGAGCAGTTTGAAATTGACGATAACCGCAGCGTGGACGAGGTGTTTAGCAGCATAAAAAAAGCCGGCTTACAGCCGGTGCTTACGGATGGCAGCTATGTATAAAAATCTTGTTTGCGTTACGGACAGAAAAATAAGCCGCGCGCCGTTTTTGCAGCAGATAGAAACAATCTGCGCACTGCGCCCCAAAGCGCTTATTTTACGCGAAAAGGATTTAACCGAAGCGGAATACACGCAGCTTGCACAGATGGTACAGGCAGTTTGCAAAACCTATGGCGTTAAGTTTATTGTGCATACCTTTTGGCGTGCAGGGCTTGCGCTCGGCGCGGACGGAGCGCACCTGCCGCTGCCCGTATGCGTTGCAATGACAACAGCGGAGCGCTTGGAGGCAGGGCGCTTTGGCGTTTCCGTACACAGTGCGGAAGAAGCAAAGGCGGCGCTTGTTTTGGGCGCGGCATGTTTAACAGCCGGGCATATTTACGCAAGCAGCTGCAAGCAGGGCGTGCCGCCGCGCGGTTTGGCGTTTTTAAAGGAAATCTGCACGCTGAGCACGGTGCCTGTTTATGCCATTGGCGGCATCGGGCTTAATAAGGCGCAGCTTGAAGAAGTGCTGGCTTGCGGTGCTGCGGGGGCGTGCGTGCGCAGCGCGTTTATGCGGCTTTAAAACTTAACGGCCTTAATGCAGAACATGGGCACGGGAATATAAAAAATATCTTCGGCGGCGTAAATGCGTCTGCCTACCGTGGTATCCGTGCTGACGCTGCAAAGCCCGGTGCTTTGCAGAAATTCTTCGTCCCACTGCGGGCGGTTATAGGCGCTGATGTCCAGCATGTGGTAAATGTTGTGGCATTCGTCCAAAAGCTCCGGCGCAATATCCGCATGGGCGTTTTTGGCAGGCAGCTTCTGGCTGTGGTGCGCGCGGGCATATTCGGCATCGTAATTTAAAAGCAGGCCGCCCGGTTTAAGCACGCGCAGCCACTCGCGGTAGGCGGTTTCCGGGTGGGGCAGGTTCCACATTACGTTGCGGCTTATTACAACATCAAAACTTGCGTCCGCAAAGTCCAGCGCTTCGGCGTCCATAACCATAAATTCTGCATTGCTGCGTTCTGCGGCGGCAAGTGCCCTGGCGGCTTCAATCATTTCCGGGGTCAGGTCAATGCCGGTAACGTGGTGCTTCTGCCCCAGCAAAATGCCAAAAAAGCCTGCGCCGCAGCCAATGTCCAAAATTTTTAAACTGCGGTTCTGCGGCAGGTGGCGCGTAATTTCCTGCTGCCATAAAAGCTGTTTTTCGCTGTGCAGCTCTGCCTTGCGCAGATTGGCAAAGCCTGTGCTGCGTTTTTGCCAGTAGCCGGTTATATATTCTTTTTCGTTTGTGCGGTGGATGATGCTTGCTGCGGAAATTTCACTCATAATAATGCTCCTTTAATCTATGCTTAAATCCTTGGTTATTTCGTAATAATCGCAGGGGTGCGCGGTAAAGCCCTGAACCGTGCTTTTCATTACCAGCGTCATTTTTAAATGGGCAATGTAGGCAAAGTCGCTGCCGTCAACCAGCTTCCGGGTGATGGCTGCCGCAAGCTCCGTGCGCTTTTCGGGTCTGAACTCGCTGCTGAGCTGCCCTATGAGGCTTTCGGTATCGGGGTTATAGTAATTGCCGCTGTTGTAGGCGCTTTCCTTCAGCACGTGGGTGGTAAAATAATACTGCGCGTCACCGGTGGGCGCTGTAACAAAGGCTTTAGCGTAAATATCCCACTCGCCGCGGCGCAGAAAGTCGGCATAACCGTCCGTAGGGTTAATTTCAAGACGGATGCCTGTTTCTTTAAGCCAGCTTTGCGCGGCTTATGCCAAAAGCGGCAGCTCCTGGCGGAAGCTGTAAGTAAGCCAGCGCAGGGTCAGCGGTTGGCCGTCTTTATCCACATAGCCGTCGCCGTCGGTATCCGTCCAGCCTGCTTCGGCAAGCAGCTGGCGTGCGCCTTGGGGGTTATATTCCGGCGCATGCACTTTAGCGCCGCCAAAAGGCAGGTTCGGCGGAAACGGCCCGGCTGCGGCAATGCCGTTGCCCATCAGCTGCACTCTGGCAAAAGTTTCTTTGTCAAGGCTCATAACAACGGCGCGCCGTACGCGTTCATCCTGCAGGGCAGGCGTGTTAAAATTAAAGGCAGCTAAAAACGTGCGCGAGGTATCGGTGCTGCTGGTTTTATAAGCCGTGCTGTCTTTAAAAAGCGGCAGCGAAGCATAGGGCAGTCCCTGCGCGGCGTCAATTTCGCCGTTTTGCAGCGCTAATGCCAGCGTGTTGCCGTCGGTAATGCTGCTGACGATAATTCTGTCTGTTTTTGGCATGCCGCCGCAGTAAGCGGGGTTTTTAACCAGCACAACTTCTTTCGGCGTCAGGCTTTCTACCATAAATGGGCCGGTGCCGCTTATTTTGGTATCGTCGCTGGTGCCGCGGCTCATGTCAATAATGCAGCCGTAGGGGTCGCACAGGTAGTTAACCAGCACCGGCACTTTGGCGGCCGATGTAATGGTTACGGTCTGTCCTTCGGCGGTAATGCCCGTTATTTTTAAATCAACCCTGGCTCGGTTGTGGCGGCTTATTAAATCCTCCAGGCAGGCTTTAACGGCTGCGCCTGTCATTTTGTTGCCGCTGGTAAAGTAAATATTGTCTTTTAAGGTAATTTTAACTGTGTTTTCGTTAATAAATTCGTACTTTTCGGCCAGCCACGGCTGAGGCTGCATGGCATCGTCAAATTTAAAAAGCGTTTCGCCTACGCCGTAGCGGATGGCGCTCCAGCCCTGATAGGCTTCGTGCGGGTCCATACCGGCGTTTTCGTTGGCGATGCCGTAGGCAGGTGTGCCGTAGCGGAATACCTTTTCGCCGCCGGGGGCGGCGTTGTTGCCGCAGGCAGAGGTTAAAAGCGCGGCGGAAAGTACAAGCAAAGCTAAAAATTTCATACAATCACCCAAATAAAAAAGCCATGAAGAAACTGCCGCTTATCGAAGCGGTTACAGCCTTCATGGCTTTGGTTTATGTTTTAAAAGAATAATTTTAACGGCTGCTCCGGCAGCCAGGCGGTTGCTCCTGCAACCTGTAATTTATTATAAAACTTAAAGCGGACTCTATGTCAAGTCCTGCTGCTTAAAAAAGAAACAAATTTTACGTGCTTATCCATGTATTCGTCAATACTGCCGATAACCTTGCCCATGGTAAAGGCGGCAAGTATTGTGCCGAAGCCCAGCCCGTCCACGCGCCCCAGAAAGAAAAAGGTCATGGCGGCAGTAATGGCAAGGCAGATAACGTCAAAACCTATTTTAATGCTCGCATAGCTCCAGCCGGTAATGGCGGCAAGCTCGCGCGGAAAAAGGTCGGTTGGTATTATCGGCAGCTGGCAGCGGTTGGCAAGTGCCACGCCAAAGCAGATAACAATGTAGCTGATGATAAAATAAATAATATCAAGCGTTAGGCTCTGCGGCAGCTGCTTAATCCACATTTCGTGCACGTCAATCATGGCGATGAAGGCCGAGCCGACAACAAAGCTGAACAGGTATACCGGCACAAAGCGTTTGCTTAAAAGCATCAGGCTGAGCACCAGCGAAACCTGAAAAACCTCCGTCCACGCGCCGAGCGTTATAACAGGCAGTACATCGGCAAAGGCGTAAGGCACACTGGAAATTGCCGAAATGCCGGAACCGGAATGCAGCATTAAAACAACGCCCAGACTGTTGATGATAATGACCAGAAGCAGCGACAGCTCGCCGCGGATGGTAAGTTTGTTTTCCTGCATAAAAAATTCCCCTCAAAACAAAAATACATTATATAATTATAAAACTCTGCCTTGTGCAGCACAAGAAATGAATTGCCGGTCAGTAAAATTTTGCGGGAATTTAACATGGGGTCAGATTATGCAAATGTTTCTTTGGTTAAAAAATTGCGGATATTGCAGTGCTTTATGCCGTTACGGCTCATATCAAATTCATCAAGCGATACTACATATTTGGGAAAATTATCATTCACATTATCATAAACGCCAAATTCTCGCTCAATCGTTTCCTGCGAAGCCAGCAGGTAACAAACCTGAACATAAATTTTTTCACCGTGTTTTTCGGCAATGAAATCAATTTCTAAATTACCGGTTTTGCCAACGGTAACATTATAGCCGCGCCGCAAAAGTTCCATAAACACAATGTTTTCCAAAATCAAATTAATATCGCGCATATTGCCGCCAAAAACGGCTTCACGCACACCGTGGTCGGCAATATAGTATTTTTCGGAAGAAGCAAGTATTTGTTTTCCTTGTAAATCCTGCCTTTTTACCGGATAGAACAAATAGGCGTCGGTGCAGTGCCTGATATAGTTAAGAATGGTTTCCGGCGCGACATTGCGTTTTTCGCTTTTAAAAAATTTAGAGATGGACGTTGCAGAAAAGGTAGTGCCTACATTAGCAATAATATAAGAAAGAATGCGTTCCAATAAATCAACATCGCGTATTTTATTGCGCTTTACAATATCTTTTAACTGTACTGAATTGAATACATCCGTTAAATATTGGCGGCACGGTTCTTCGGCATAGCGCAGGTTGGCAAGGTATGGCATGCCGCCGAACAGCAGATATTTTTGAAAACATTCCTGCGGCTGCGCACCGGGGAAAATCTCCTTATAAAGTTCGGTAAATTCTTGGAAAGAAAAGGGGTAAATAGTAAATTCTACATAACGCCCGCCAAGATTGGTGGCAAGTTCGCCGGAAAGCAGTTTGGCATTAGAGCCTGTAATGTAAATATCACAGTCAAATTCTACCCGGAAAGAGTTAATGCATTTTTCCCAGTCTGCAACTTCCTGTATTTCATCAAAAAATAAGTACACCTTGCCGCTGATATTCTGTGCCCGCATGATTATTTCATCGTGCAAAGCTTTAGCCGTCAGCAAATGGGCATAGCGCATATCTTCAAAATTAATGGAGATAATGTTGGCTTCTGGCACACCGCTGTTTTTTAATTCTTCTTTTATAAGTTCAAGCATTACAGATTTACCGCAGCGGCGGATACCTGTCATAACTTTTACTAATTCACTGCCGATAAATGGGCGTATACGGCGCATATAGGTTTCACGTTTAATCATCGTCAGCGCCTCCTTATGTTTATTTTATTTCTATGATTAGTTTATCACAGTTATAACTGATAAACAACGCTGAAACTACAATTTTATCAGTTATAACTTATAAAATGCGTAAAATTATCAATCTTATCAGTTATAACTGATGAAATTTCAAAAGAGTGCTTGCGAAAATTACATTAAAGATTTACGGCAAAGCGGCAGGAAAATTTTAGGAAGGGGAGAATAATAATAAAGTTACGCTGGTATAGAATGAATGTTTTTAGTTAGTGTTTTATGGAGGAAAGAATGACTGTTGATTGTACTTACGGACTGAATCCGCAGCAGGCGGAAGCTGTTATTAATACCGAAGGGCCGATGCTGATTATGGCAGGCGCAGGCAGCGGCAAAACCAAAGTGCTTACCTGCCGCGTTGCCAACCTTTTGCAAAAGGGCGTGCGCCCGTACCGCATTTTGGCAATTACTTTTACCAACAAGGCTGCTGCCGAAATGCGCGAGCGCGTAAACAATATGAGCGGCCCGGCTGCCAAGGATGTGTGGCTGTTTACCTTCCACGCTTTCTGCGCACGTTTTTTGCGTATGGAAATAGATAAGCTGCCCGGGTACGGCGGCAATTTTGCTATTTATGATACAGCCGACAGCCAGAACCTGATTAAGCAGATTTTAAAGGAAATGAACCTTGACGATAAACGCTTTCAGCCTTCGGGCATTTTGTCGCGCATCAGCAATGCCAAAAACGCTTTGCAGGACGCAGCGGCTTTTGCGCGCCAGGCAGGCGATTTTTACGAGCAGAAAGTGGCGGATATTTACAGCCGTTACGAACAGAAACTGCAGTTAAACAACGCACTTGATTTTGACGACCTTTTAATGCTTTCCATTAAACTTTTGCAGGAAAACAAAGAAGTGCGTGAAAAATATCAGGACCGTTTTGATTATCTTTTGGTGGACGAGTATCAGGATACCAACCATGCGCAGTACCTTTTAACCAAGTTTCTGGCTGCCAAGCACCGCAACATCTGCGTTGTGGGTGATGCCGACCAAAGCATTTACGGATGGCGCGGCGCCGATATTCAAAACATTCTGGACTTTGAAAAAGATTATCCCGATGCCAAAGTAATTAAGCTGGAACAAAACTACCGCAGTACGCAGATTATTCTGGACGCTGCCAACGCAGTTATAGAAAACAATACCGGCCGCAAGCCGAAAAATTTGTGGACGGAAAACAAAAGCGGCGCCGATATTATTTATTTTCAGGCGGTGGACGAGCGCGACGAAGCACGCTTTGTAATTGAGCAGCTGCAGAATTTGCAGCGCACCGAAAACAAAAAGCTGGGCGATATGGCAATTTTGTACCGTACCAACACGCAGAGCCGTATCTTTGAAGAAATGCTGATTAAAAGCGGCATCAGCTACAATATGGTAGGCGGGCTTAAATTCTACGAGCGCAAGGAAATTAAAGACATCATTGCCTATCTGCGCGTAATTTTTAACCCGGCCGATTCGCTGAGCCTGCTGCGCATTATCAATGTGCCGAAACGCGGCATTGGCGACGCTTCGCTGGCAAAAATTCAGGCTTATGCCGCTGCCAACAATGTAAGCTTGTTTGAGGCTGTTTCCAACGCGGCGGCAATTGACGGTTTAAGCAGCCGCTTTGTAAGCAAGCTGGACGATTTGGCAGGCATTATTTTTGAACTGATGAACCTTGCTAATGAAGCACCGGTTGAAGATTTGATTGACCGCGTGCTGCGCGATACAGGCTATCTTGAAGAACTGGAAAACGAGCGCACTCCGCAGGCGCAGAGCCGCATTGACAACCTGCATGAATTAATCAGCGTGGCACAGGAGTTTGCGGCATCCGAAGAAGAAAATAATCTGGAAAACTTTTTGGCGCATGTTGCGCTGGTAAGCGATATTGACGATACGGAACTGGGCGAGGACGCCATTACCTTAATGACGCTGCATTCTTCCAAGGGGCTGGAGTTTCCGGTAGTATTCCTTGTTGGCATGGAAGAAGGGCTGTTCCCGCATGCGCGCACGCTGATGGACGAAACGGAAATTGAAGAAGAACGCCGCCTGTGCTATGTAGGCATTACGCGCGCCAAAGAAAAACTGTTTTTAAGCAGCACCAAAATGCGCACCATTTACGGCAACACGGTAACTTATCCGCCTTCCCGCTTTTTGCAGGAAATTCCCGCGCATTTGGTGAAAACCATTAAAAGGCAGGAACGTTTCAGCGCGCTGGAGAACTTTAAACAGGTAAGCGAAAAATACAGCGCAAGGCCGCAGAAGCCTGCAAGCACTTTTAACCCGCACAGCTTTATGCCGCAAAAACCGGCTGCCGCCGCAGGAGGCACGGGTACGCGCTTTAACACCGGCGACAGGGTAAGCCACAGCAAATGGGGAGAAGGCATGGTTGTAAGCGTTAAAGACAGCCCGGACGGGCAGGAAGTAAAGGTTGCCTTTGCAGGTGCCGGTGTGCGCAGCCTGCTTACCAAATATGCGGTGCTGAAAAAATTGTAAGTTTTAAGCGGAGGGCATTATGGATTTAGAACGTGCGCAAGCACTGGACGAAGCGCAGAAACTGCGCAGGGAAATACGCCATCACGAATTTTTATATTATGTACTGGATGCGCCGGAGATTACCGACGCCGAATATGACGCTTTAATGCGCCGTTTGCAGGAGCTTGAGCGCGCATATCCTGACGATGTGCCGCCCGATTCGCCTACGCGCAGGGTTGGCGGCAAGGTAAGCCCGGAGTTTACCGAAGTGCGCCATATGACGCCGCTGCTTTCTTTGGGCAACGCCTTCAGCGACGAAGAACTTGCTGCGTTTGACGCGCGTGTAAAAAGCGGCCTGCCCGAAGGCAGCGAGGTGGAATATGTTTTTGAACCGAAAATTGACGGCCTTGCCTGCAGCCTGATTTACGAAAACGGCCGCCTGGTACGTGCTGCAACCCGCGGCGACGGCGAAGTTGGCGAAAACGTAACCGCCAATGTACGCACTATCCGCGCCATTCCGCTGACGCTGAACGTTAAGGAAGGCGAAGAAGTGCCGGAGCTTTTGGATGTGCGCGGTGAAGTTTACATGCCCCGCCACGCTTTTATGAAGCTGAACGAGCAGCGCAGCGAAGCGGGTGAAAACGAATTTGCCAATCCGCGCAACGCGGCGGCGGGCAGCCTGCGCCAGCTTGACCCCAAAGTAACGGCAAGCCGCCAGCTGAGCTTTTTTGCCTACGGAGTGGGCGCAGGGCATAAGGATAAACATTCTGCCAGCCTTGCCATGCTGCACGATTACGGCTTTAAAGTAAGCGAGGGCTATGCTGTTGTAAAAAACATCAATGAAGCGATTGCCAAAATAAAGGATTTTGCGGCCAAACGCCAAAGCCTTGCCTACGATACGGACGGCGCGGTAATTAAGGTTAACGCCGTGTACCAGCAAAACATTTTAGGCGCAACCGGCAAAGACCCGCGCTGGGCCATTGCCTTTAAATTTCCGCCGGAACAGGCAGAGACAAAACTGGAGGACATCATCATTCAGGTTGGGCGCACGGGCGTGCTGACGCCGACGGCGGTGCTGACGCCTGTAAAACTTTCCGGCAGCACCATCAGCCGCGCAACGCTGCATAATGAGGACTTCATCCGCAGCAAGGATATCCGCATTGGCGACACGGTTGTTATTAATAAAGCCGGCGAAATTATACCGGAAGTGCTGCATGTGGTGAAGGAAAAACGCACCGGCGCGGAACAGGAATTTTTTATGCCCGCCGAATGCCCGGAATGCGGGTGGAAAACGGAACGCCTGAACGGTGAGGCGGCAATACGCTGCACTAATCCGCACTGCCCGGCGCTGGGGCGCGAAGGGCTGATTCACTTTGCTTCCAAAGGGGCAATGGATATTGACGGCTGCGGCCCGGCGGTTATCAACCAGCTGTTGGATAACGGGCTTATCAGCGACCCTGCCGACCTGTACCTTCTGGTTAAGCCGCAGCTGACGGCGCTGGAGCGCATGGGCGATAAATCGGCAGATAACCTTTTAAACGCCATTGCCGAAAGCAAAAAGCAGAACCTTGACAGGCTGCTGTTCGCGCTCGGCATCCGCCATGTGGGCGCAAAGGTGGCAAGGCTTTTAGCACTGCACTTTGGCAGCATGGAAAAACTGATGGCGGCGGAAGCGGACGAAATTGCCGCCATTGAAGATATTGGCCCGAAGATTGCCGAAAGCGTAGTAACGTATTTTGCTTCGCCGGTGAATATTGATTTGATTGAACGGCTGAAAGAGCTTGGCCTTAACATGGAAATGGAAGCGGCGGAACTTGACACGGCGCACCCGTTTTACGGCAAAACCATGGTGTTTACCGGCACCATGCCAACGCTGGACCGCGCAACGGCGCAGACCATGGCGCAGCAGGTTGGCGCAAAGGTTACGGGCAGCGTAAGCAAAAAAACCGATTACGTTGTTGCCGGTGCGGAAGCAGGCAGCAAGCTGACGAAAGCGCAGCAGCTGGGCGTAACCGTTATCGACGAAGCAGAGTTCCTGCGCCTTGTGGGCGAGCACGGCGGCGAAGCCGGAAATGACGCGCGCCCCGAAAATGAAGCGGCAAAACCGGAGCAGGGCGAAGAACAGAGTTTGTTTTAAAGCGGTGATATTATGAAAACATTTTATAAAATTTTAGCAATGTTGGCGCTTGTCCTGTGCTTTGCAGGCACGGCACTGGCGGCGGAAAAAGAAGTAAGCAGCATTGATGCTATCGACATGGGCGTTGCCGATACCGGCGAAACGCATTTTACCAATACAGATGCCGAGATTACTGAATGCACTCAGCCCTATACCGTGGCGGTGCTGCCGTATGTGGATGTATCCGGCCTTGAAGGGCGCAGCCGCGAAATGGCGGTGAACGCCGTTAAAGAAGCGCTGGAAACCAAATACCCCGGCAAAAAGAAAAGCGTTACCAAAATTATAGGCAATAACGCCGTGCAGAAAGCGCTTTTGGCGCATCCGTTTGAAAATGCCGAAGTGCCGACGCTTGAAGAACTTGTTGCCGTTGGCAAAGCCTGCGGTGCGGACAGGGTGCTGTTTATCAGCCTGCTGCCGGTGCGCGAAAAGGAAACGGGCTTTATGGTTATTGTAGGCTCGCAAACCTACAGTGCCGTGGTAACGATGAAATTAAAATGCGTAGATGTTAACGAAGAACGCTTTTTGTTTAACCAGAACGTGGAAAGCATCGGTTCGTCCAGTTCCATTAACTTTTGGAAAATCGGCGAACCGAGCCGTGCCAAAGCCGTTAAACGCGGCGTTGAGGACTGCATGCGCAACTTTTTAACGTCATTTGAATAAGCAATCTGCCTCCGTAAAGGTTTTGCGGGGGCATTTTTGCTGTCTGGCAGCATTAAGCATTTATTTTACGCAATTTTATTTAGCTAAGGCTTACCAAAATACTGCACAAGACTGGTACTGTGTGGTATAATAAAACAGGTTATTGATAAAATTCATCATAAATTTTTTAGGAGGCGTACTAATGAAGGTAACAGTAAAAGATGTTGAACACATCGCCGGGCTTTCCCGTTTAACGATTCCGGAAAGCGAAATGGAAAAATTTACCGAACAGTTTAACCAAATCCTCAATTATGCCGATATTCTGGAAAAGATTGATACGGAAGGCATTGAGCCGACCCCGTACGTACTGCCGATAAGCAACGCATTCCGCGAGGATGTTGTAAAACCGGGCGTATCCCATGAGGACGCGCTGAAAAACGCGCCTGCCGTATACAACGACGGCTTTAAAGTACCGCGCGTAATCGAATAACAGAAGGAGGAACAACTGTGGATTTATATAAATTAACAGCCCACGAACTGCATGACAAGCTGGTTAAAAAAGAAATCAGCTCCGTGGAGCTTACCGAAAACGTATACAGCCGCATTGACGAAGTTGAAGATAAAGTACAGGCTTATGTAACTTTAGATAAAGAAAACGCACTGGCACAGGCTGCCAAAGTTGATGCCAAAATTGCCGCAGGCGAAGAAATCGCTCCGCTGGCAGGCATCCCCGGTGCAATTAAAGACAACATTTGCACCAAAGGCCTTTTAACTACCTGCTCCAGCAAAATGCTGGCCAATGTTGTGCCTATTTATGATGCGCACGTTATCAGCAAACTGCGTGCGGATGACGCCATTTTTACCGGCAAAACCAATATGGACGAATTTGCAATGGGCTCTACCACCGAAAGCTCTTACTTCCATAAAACCTACAATCCGTGGAACCTGGAACGTGTTCCGGGCGGTTCTTCCGGCGGCAGTGCTGCTGCTATTGCCGCAGGCGAAGCAATCTGGAGCCTTGGCTCCGATACCGGCGGTTCCATCCGCCAGCCGGCTTCTTTTAACGGCTGCGTTGGCATTAAACCGACTTACGGCCGCGTAAGCCGTTACGGCTGCGTTGCGTTTGCGTCCTCTCTTGACCAGATTGGGCCTATTACCCGCGACGTTACCGACGCTGCAACTGTTTTGAACTGCATCTGCGGCAAGGACGAGCATGATTCCACTTCCCTGCCGGTTGATGTGCCCGACTTTACCAAAGCGCTGCGCGCCGACGTTAAAGGCCTGCGCATCGGCCTGCCGAAGGAATACTACGGCGAAGGCGTTGACGCTAAAGTTAAAGCCGAAATTGAAAAAGCCGTTAAAAAATACGAAGAACTCGGCGCTGAAATTGTTGATGTTTCGCTGCCGCATACCGAATATGCAGTAATTACTTACTATATCATTGCTCCGGCAGAAGCAAGCGCCAACCTTGCACGTTATGACGGTGTGCGCTACGGCTTCCGCGCTGCCAACGCCACCAGTGCGCCGGAAATGACAAGACTGAGCCGTACCGAAGGCTTTGGCCCTGAAGTTCGCCGCCGCATTATGCTTGGAACTTACGTTTTAAGCAGCGGTTACTACGATGCTTACTACAAAAAAGCAATGCAGGTACGTACCCTTATCCGCCGCGACTTTAACGAAGCGTTTGAAAAATGCGACGTGCTGCTGACCCCGACTTCTCCGGTTGTTGCTTATCCGGTTGACGGCAAAATGGATCCGCTTTCCATTTACATGCTGGACGTAACCACCATTCCCGTAAACATGGCAGGCCTGCCGGGTATTTCCATTCCGTGCGGCTTTGCAGACGGTATGCCTGTCGGCATGCAGCTTATCGGCAAAGTTCTGGACGAAGAAACCGTGCTGCGCGCAGCCTACACCTTTGAACAGGCTACTGACTTCCATAAAGCAATGGCACCGCTGGGAGGTAACAAATAATGAAAAACTATATTACAGTTATCGGCCTTGAAGTACATGCCGAATTAAAAACCAAAACCAAAGCCTTCTGCTCCTGCTCCACCGAGTTCGGCAGCACACCTAACACCCACGTTTGCCCCGTGTGCCTCGGTATGCCTGGCGCACTGCCGGTGCTGAACAAACAGGTTGTTGAATTTGCCATCCGTACGGGCCTTGCACTGGGCTGCGAAATTCAGAAATTCAATAAATTTGACCGTAAAAACTACTTTTACCCCGACCTTGCCAAAAACTACCAGATTTCTCAGTTTGACCAGCCGGTTTGCCTCGGCGGCCATATTGACATTGAAGTTGACGGTGTGCCCAAACGCCTTGGCATTACCCGCATTCACATGGAAGAAGACGCAGGCAAGCTGAACCACAGCGGCGCTACTATCAGCACTTCCGATTTTTCCTCCGTAGACTACAACCGTGCCGGCGTACCGCTTCTGGAAATCGTTTCCGAACCGGATATGCGCAGCGCCGAAGAAGCACGCGCTTATATGGAACAGCTGAAAGCAGTTTTGGAATACATTGACGTTTGCGACTGCAAAATGCAGGAAGGCAGCCTGCGCTGCGACGCCAACATTTCCATCATGCCGGAAGGCGCCAAAGAATTCGGCACCCGCGCCGAAATTAAAAACCTTAATTCCTTCCGCGCACTGGTACGCGCCATTGAATACGAAGTTGAACGCCAGAAAGCAATTCTTGAGGACGGCGGCCATGTAGTACAGGAAACCCGCACCTGGGACGAAGCCAACGGCGTAACCCTTTCCATGCGCAGCAAGGAAGAAGCACACGACTACCGTTACTTCCCTGAACCTGACCTTGTACCGGTTGAAATTGACGATGCATGGATTGAACGCGTACGCGGCGAGCTGCCGGAACTGCCGGCACAGCGTTTGCAGCGCCTTGTTGAAAAACACGGCCTGCCGAAGTATGATGCTTCCTTAATCGTTGCAACCAAAGCCATGGCAGATTACTTTGACGCTGCCTGCGCCAACAGCAAGGATGACAAAGGCGTATCCAACTGGCTGCTGGGTGATGTTTCCGCATATCTTAATGCCGAAAACATTACCATTGAACAGTTCCCGGTTAAACCGGAAAACCTTGGCGAACTGGTAACTTTAACCAAAGACGGCGTACTGAGCAGCAAGCTTGCTAAAAAAGTATTTGCCGAAATGCTGAAAAACAGCGATAAAACCCCGAAACAGCTTGTTAAAGAGCTTGGCCTTGAACAGGTTAGCGACGAAGGCGCCATTGCCGCTATCGTTGACGAAGTGCTGGCAGAAAATCCGCAGTCCGTTGCCGACTACAAAGCAGGCAAAGATAAAGCCATCGGCTTCCTTGTTGGTCAGGTAATGAAAAAATCCCGCGGCAAAGCTAACCCGGGCATGGTTAACAAACTACTGAAAGAAAAAATGCAGTAAGGAGCGCACATGAAACGCGATTTTGAATTTGACGGCAGCGGCTTCGGTTATCTGTGGCTTTGCATATGGACAACCGTGCTGACCGTTATTACCTGCGGTTTGTTTTTTCCGTGGGCATACAGCGCGCAGCAGCGCTGGATTTGCAGCAACACCTACGTTAACGGCAGGCAGCTGCGCTTTGAAGGAACGGGCTTTGGCTTCTTCTTTCAGTGGCTGCTGATTATGGTGCTGACAACCATTACCTTCGGCATTTACATTCCGTGGGGCTATTGCCAGTTTAAACGCTGGGAAACCCGCAACACCGTATTTGCGGACTGAAAACTAAAAAGTTATGACAAACATTAAAACGGCAGGCGTAAAAGCCTGCCGTTTTTGCGTGCGGGTGCTATTTTATTGTAAGTCCATGGCGTATTCCAGTTCAGTTACACCTTCGCGCCAACTGTTGTTAGGCTTTTCGCCTGTCTTTTTAAAACCGGCGGAGGTATAAAGCCCGATAGCTTTTTCAAGGTCGCTGGTGGTATCAAGGTAAATGCTTTTGTAACCGCGCTCTTTGGCAAAATTAATGGCGGCATGCAGCAGCTTTTTGCCAAGCCCGATATGCCTGTAAAGCGGGTCTACCAAAAACCAGCGCAGCTGTGCGCGCTCGCCGTGTGCGGCAACGCCTATGCAGCCGATAGTTTTTCCGTTGTGCTCGGCGCACCACAGTCGGTCTTTCTGCTGGTTGTAATGCAGCAGAAAATCATAAAACGATTGAGCAACATAGGCTTCAAACGTGGTGGAGTAGCCGTATTCTTCTTTGTAAAGCTGCCCGTGCAGATAGGTGATATAGCCCGCGTCGCCGGATTTTATTTCGGTGCGAAGCTCAATATCGTCGGGCGTAATCTGCCTGCCTTCGGTTAAAACAGCGGCAACGGAAGTCATGCTTTTTACAAGCTCTGCCTTCTGCGAGTCCGTCAGCGGTTTGATGAGCCCTGCAATCTGTTTGCTGGAGTCCGTATCCAGTTCCTTGATTTTTGCGCGTCCGGTATCCGTCAGCATAAGGCTGTATGCTCTGGCGTCAGTGGCAGAAGGTGTTTTTGTTAAGTAACCTGCGTGTTCCAACCCTTTTAAAAGGCGGCTTAAATAACCGGCGTCGATGCACAGGGTATTGGCAATCATTTTAGAGGTACAGCCGGGGTTATGCTCAACTTCGTACAGCAGCCTTACTTCGGCAAGGGAAAGGGTACTTTTTAAAAGGTGCTGGTCGAGCAGCCCTAAAATATTTGTATAGTATCTGTTGAATTTCCTGATAATATTAATTTGCTTTTCCAAAAGCGCTGTCATAAAATGCCTCCGTAATAGTTTATCTGGCATTATAATAAAACAAATAGTTGCTTTTATCAAATAAATTGATTGTTTTAGTAAAATATGTGCAGGTTTTAGAAATTTTAATGCAGATTTTACTGGCAAAAAATAGTAATAATTTTACGCTTAAAAATTTGAGGTTTTTGCCGGTAACTGAATACTAAATACAAAACGGCAGCAGGGTTTTAGCCTTACTGCCGTTTTTGCGTGCTTGCGTTTATTAAGCTGTCAGTTTTCAAATATGGAAACTACGTGTTTTGGTTACTGCGGTTTAAGAACCGGTAAAAAATTCTGCCCGGCAGGATTAACGCCTGCGGCGGCGAATTTAATTAGTATAGCAAATTAAAGGAGGATAGCCATGCGTAAATTTATTAAAGACTATCTGGCAAAAGAGTACGATAACTATGTGAAGGATTTGGAGACGCTGACCAATATCGACAGCGGCAACGGCGATTTGGAAGGCACGGAAGCCGCCAATAAATTTGTAGCCGCCAAAATGCAGGCACTTGGTGCGGAAACCGAGTTCCGTTATAACGACCGCGGCTGCCATTTAATTTCGCGCCTTAAGGGCAAGGGCACGCAGACTGTGCTTTTGGTTGCGCATGTTGACACCGTGTTTAAACGCGGCGAAGCTGCCAAACGCCCCTTCTGCGTGGATGAAAACGGCTTTGCCTGGGGCCCGGGCGTAGGCGACGACAAAGCAACGGTTATGGAAGTTATTTACGGACTTGCGGCTTTAAAAGAAGCAGGCTTTGACGATTATAAAGAAATTATTTACTACACCAACGCCGAAGAAGAAGGCGGCAGCCCGACTGCCGAAGGCATTGTGGCAGAGCTTTCGCAGCAGGCAGATTTTGCCGTTATTATGGACGTTGCGCGCCCGAACTGGGGTATTGTAACCCAGCGCAAAGGCAATGCCAAATACAAAATTACCGTTACCGGCAAAGGCGGACACCACGGCAACGCTTCGCAGTGCTGCGCCAACGCTATTCACCAGCTGGCTTATACCATTACCGAGCTGCACAAGCTGGCAAGCCCCATGCCCGGCAAACCGGAAGATTTTACCGCCAAAGCACTGGAGGCACGCGGCATTGTGGACAGCGGCCAGTTCATTCCGCCCAACACCGTTAACGTGGGCGTTATCGGCAGCACCAACGATAAAATCAGCGTTATCCCCGGCGACGCTTACTGCGAAGTAAACGTACGCTGCTTTGAAGTGGCTGAGCAAAAACGTTTGGACGCCGCCATTAAAGCACTGGCAGATAAAATCGTTATCGACGGCACAAAAGTAGAAGTTACCGGCGGCATTGTAACCGGCCCGATGGAAAAAACTCCTGCCGTGCAGAAAATGATTGATGTGTACAGCAGCGTTGTTGCCGAAGAATTCGGCGGCAAAGTAAATGAATGGGTGGCAGGCGGCTTAACGGACGGCAACCGTACCGCTAAATTCATTCCGACTTTGGACGCTTTGGGCGTAGAAAACTACGACGAGCATACCGACCACGAATCGGTAGACTTAAAAACCGCCGTACCGCGCACTGCGGCATTTGCCATTACCCTGGCGGAACTTTTAAAAACCGGCGTTAAATAATAAAAAATAAAACGCAATAAAAAAACGAGGTTAAGCGTCGGGCTTAGCCTCGTTTTAACATACAACTGTTTTGTGCGGCATATTAAGTTTTAATTTTTGTTTGACGCTATTTCCACAATTTTTTCGGCGGCTTCTTTTACAAGTATGCCGATAGATTTATTTTCCACGCCGATAAATTCAAAGTGGCTTTGCGATACCGGCAAAAGCAGTTTGCGCGCGCGGCTTGAAGCAACCGCCTCCGCCATACGCGGAGTTACTTCGCCAAGCATGGCGTTTGGCAGTACAATGCCAATAGGGCCGACGATAATATCCGCCGTCTGTGCCGTTACGCACACCGCGTTTTCGCCGGTGGCCACACGTTTAAGCCCTGCTTTAAGCATTGCCGCAGTGGCCAGTGCGTTGGTGCCAAGCCCGATAAGTTCCGTATCCGCCGGAAGGCGCCCTGCTGCCTGGCTGATAACCTGTGCAACAAGCCCGCCGCCCATGCCGTCTATGAAAACAATGCGCATAAAAACCTCCTGTAAACACCTTAAAACAAAATAAAACCCTGTTTATTATACCATAAATCCGTTTTGCCAAAAAGAACAGTATTTTTTACATTCGTTTTAAAGCGGCGTAAATTTTTTGTTAACTTTGCAATTTATCTGCCCGCGCAGTTGAATTTATGATGATTTTACTGCATAATAAAAATAGAGTTTGGCACTGAAAGGAGTGTTTACAATAGAAAATTTAGATGAAATCAGAAACAAAAAAGGCTTTATATGCGATATGGATGGTGTTATTTACCACGGCAACAGGCTGCTGCCCGGCGTTAAGGAGTTTGTGGAATGGCTGTACAAGGAAGATAAAAAGTTTTTGTTTTTAACCAATTCCAGCGACCGTTCGCCGCGCGATTTGCAGCAGAAATTACAGCGCATGGGGCTTGATATTGACGAAACCCATTTTTACACCAGCGCACAGGCTACGGCGCGTTTTTTAAACAGCCAGTCGCCCGGATGCAGTGCTTACGTTATGGGCGAAGCCGGTTTGATGAACGCTTTGTACGAAGTTGGCATTACCATGAATGATTCCACGCCGGATTACGTTGTTATCGGCGAACCGAAATCTTATAACTACGAGATGATTATTAAAGCCGTTAAGCTGATTCAAAACGGGGCAAAACTTGTTGCAACCAATTCCGATTTGACCGGCCCTACGGAAAACGGCATTATTCCGGCCTGCCGCGCCTTTGTTGCGCCGATTGAACTGGCGACGGGCAAAAGCGCTTACTTTGTGGGCAAGCCGAACCCGCTGATGATGCGCACAGGGCTGCGCCTTTTGGGCGTGCACAGCGACGAGGCGGCAATGATTGGCGACCGCATGGACACCGATATTGTTGCAGGCATGGAAAGCGGCCTGGAAACGGTGCTGGTGCTCAGCGGCGTAACCACGCGCGAAAATATGCAGGTGTTTGCTTACCGTCCGCGCCATATTTTAAACGGCGTCGGCGATATTGTGCCGAAAGAATAACATACGCAGCTTTTTTAGCAGGAGCCTTTTACGGCTTCTGCTTTTTTTATGCCCGGAATATTTATTGCATTAAAAGCCGAAACTTCGGTTGAATAGCGTATACTAATAGTATATAATGGAACTATATACCGGATAACTACCGGATTATTAGTTATAAAGGAGCATTGTTTTGATGGAACTGAAAACACCTCTTTATGATTGCCATGTTGCGGCCGGTGGTAAAATTGTGCCTTTTGCAGGGTATCTCCTGCCGGTGCAGTATACGGGCGTTATTAAGGAACACATGGCAGTACGCACTGCCTGCGGTCTTTTTGACGTATCGCACATGGGCGAATTTTTAATTAAAGGCGCTGATGCGCTTAACAACGTGCAGAATTTGTTCTGCAACGATTTTGAGAACATGTATGACGGGCAGGTACGTTACAGCCCGATGTGCAACGAGCGCGGCGGCATTGTTGACGACGTTCTGATTTATAAAGTAAACGGCGAAGAATATCTTTTGGTTGTTAACGCCGCTAACCGCCATAAGGATGCGGAGTGGGTTAAGGCGCATCTTTTTGGCAGCGCTTCTTTTGAAGATATTTCCGATTCCGTTGCCCAGCTGGCACTTCAGGGGCCGAAATCCAAAGAAATTGCGGCTAAAATTGTGCCGGAAGAAGGCATCCCCAAAAAATATTACAGCTTTGTAAAAGATGTGGACGTGCAGGGCATTAAGTGCATTGTTTCGCGTACCGGCTACACCGGCGAATTTGGCTACGAGTTTTACTGCGCTGCCGCAGACGGCCCGAAGTTGTGGAATATTTTGCTGGAAGCAGGCAAAGAGTTTGGCCTTATTCCCTGCGGCCTTGGCGCGCGCGACACTCTGCGCCTGGAAGCAGCCATGCCTCTTTACGGGCATGAACTGACTGACGATATTACCCCGCTGGAAGCAGGGCTGGACTTTTTCGTAAAACTCGGCAAAGACCGCTTTATCGGCATGGACGCCATTTTAGCCAAGGGTGACCCGAAGGTAATCCGCGTGGGCTTAAAAATTACCGGCCGCGGCATTGCGCGCGAGCACTGTGATGTTTACAGCGGCGAAGAAAAAATCGGCGTTGTAACAAGCGGCACACACTGCCCGTACCTTAACGCGCCTGTTGCCATGGCAATGGTGCCCGCTTCTTATTCCGAACCCGGCACCAAAGTGCAGGTGGATGTACGCGGGCGCAGAATTGACGCCGAAGTAGTACCCCTGCCGTTTTATAAACGCGCTTAAAATAAAATCAATTTAAGGAGGCTATTTATTATGAACATTCCTAACGACGTTTGCTACACCAAATCCCACGAATGGGTGAAATTTGCCGAGGACGGCAGCGCAACGGTAGGCCTTACCGATTATGCCCAGAACGAACTGGGCGACCTGGTTTTTGTTAACCTGCCGATGCCGGGCGATACTTTTGCCGCAGGCGATACCTTTGCCGATGTGGAATCCGTAAAAGCTGTATCTGATGTTTACAGCCCTGTTACCGGCACCGTTGCCGAAGTGAACGAAGAACTGGCCGACGCTCCGCAGACCATTAACGAAGCTCCTTATGATGCATGGCTGGTACGTTTTGACGAAATTACCGACCAGGAAGATTTGCTGACTGCCGAAGAATACGAAGCATTTGTAAAAGAAGAACAGGCATAAAGGAGGGCGCCTATGGGAAGCTATATCCCCTCTACTAAAGAAGAACGGCAGGAAATGCTTGCCGCAGCAGGCTACGGCAGTATCCGCAGCCTGTTTAAAGACGTGCCTGCCGAAGTTTACCTTGATAAGCCGCTGAACCTGCCCCAAGGCATGAGCGAACTGGAAGTGCGTGCCAAAATGCAGGAGCTGGCCGGCAAAAATACCGTGTTCGGCACAATTTTGCGCGGCGCAGGGGCTTATGACCACTATATTCCTTCCATTGTTAAATACATTACCTCCAAAGAGGAGTTTGTAACCAGCTACACGCCGTACCAGGCAGAAATGAGCCAGGGCATTTTGCAGTCCATCTTTGAATATCAGACGATGATTTGCGATTTGACCGGCATGGACACTGCCAATGCTTCCGTGTATGACGGCGCTTCTGCCGCTGCCGAAGCCGCTGCCATGTGCCGCGACCGCAAACGCAGCGTGGCGCTTGTAAGTGCTGCTGCTAACCCGGACGTTATTGCCACCATGCAGACTTACTGCTTCGGTGCCGGTACTGAGTTGCGCCTTGTGCCTGCCAAAGACGGCAGAACCGACCTTGACGCGTTAAAAGAAATGATTACGCCTGATGTTTGCTGCGTTTATGTGCAGCAGCCCAATTTTTACGGGCAGTTTGAAGAAGCAGAAAAGATTGCTGAACTTACCCACGCAGGCGGCGCCAAATACATTATGGGCGTAAACCCCATTGCTCTTGCCATTATGAAAACCCCGGTCGAATGCGGCGCAGACATTGCCGTTGGCGAAGGGCAGCCTTTGGGCCTGCCGCTGGGCTTCGGCGGGCCGTACCTTGGCTTTATGGCAGCAACCGGCGCTATGATGCGCAAGCTGCCGGGCCGCATTGTGGGCGAAACTGTTGACGCTGACGGCAACCGCGCCTATGTTTTAACTTTGCAGGCGCGCGAGCAGCACATCCGCCGCGAAAAAGCCAGCAGCAACATTTGCTCCAACGAGGCGCTGTGCGCTTTAACCGCTTCCGTTTATCTGGCAACGGTAGGGCCGCAGGGCTTAAAACAGGCAGCAACGCTGTGCCTTTCCAAAGCGCACTATCTGGCGCAGGAGCTTACCAAAATCGAAGGCGTAAACCTTGTTTACGATGGCGAATTTTTCCACGAATTTGTTACCACTCTGCCCAGGCAGGAAGAAGTGCTGGCCGCACTTGCCAAAGAGGGCATCCTCGGCGGGCTGCCGGTTAAAGAGGGCGTGCTGTGGTGCGTAACCGAAAAAGCCACCAAAGAAGCACTTGATAAAGCGGTTGCCATTGTGAAGGAGGTGTGCGCATAATGGAATTGTTGTTTGAAAAAAGCACTCCCGGGCATGGCTGCGATATTTTTCCGGCCTGCGATGTGCCTGTAACTTCACTGCCGGAGGCTTTGGCGCGCAAGAGCGCTTTGCCGCTGCCGGAACTTTCCGAAACGGAAATCAGCCGCCATTATACTGCGCTTGCAAACCGTGCGCACGGCGTAAACAATGGGTTTTACCCGCTGGGCAGCTGCACCATGAAATACAACCCGCGCATTAACGACGAGATGGCAAACCAGGCAGGTTTTGCCGCCGTTCACCCGCTGCAGCCCAAAGAAACCGTACAGGGCTGCACGGAAGCGCTGGAACTTTTAGATAAATACCTGTGCGAAATTACCGGCATGGATAAAATGGACTTTCAGCCGGCGGCAGGCGCACACGGCGAATTTACCGGACTTTTGCTGATAAAGAAATATCACGAAGCTGGCGGCGATACCAAACGTACCAAAATTATCGTTCCGGACAGCGCGCACGGCACTAACCCGGCAAGCGCTGCCATGGCGGGCTTTACCACAGTTAACGTGCCCTCCAATGCGGATGGCTGCGTAGACCTTGACGCACTGCGCGCCGCTGTTGACGATACTACCGCAGGTTTAATGTTGACGAACCCCAACACTGTCGGCCTGTTTGACAGCAATATTCTGGAAATTACCAATATCATCCATGAAGCGGGCGGCCTGTGCTATTACGACGGCGCCAATTTAAACGCTGTTATGGGCATTGCGCGCCCCGGCGATATGGGCTTTGATGTTGTGCATCTTAACCTACATAAAACCTTCTCCACTCCGCACGGCGGCGGCGGGCCGGGCGCAGGCCCTGTCGGCTGCAAAGCCCTGCTTGAGAAGTTTCTGCCTAAATCAGCACTGGGCGACGGTGCAGGCGAGGGGCATTTGCAGATGCGCGCGTTTTACGGCAACTTCCTTGTTTGTATGAGGGCTCTTACTTATGTGCTGACCCTCGGCGCGGAAGGCGTGCGTGAAGCCAGTGAAACGGCGGTGCTGAATGCCAACTACATGATGCACAAATTAAAGGATACTTATGACATGGCTTATGACCATACCTGCATGCACGAATTTGTTATGAGCCTGGAGGAACTGAAAAAAGCCACCGGCGTAACGGCGCTGGATGTTGCCAAGTCCCTGATTGACCGCGGCATTCACCCGCCGACGATGTACTTCCCGCTGATTGTACACGAAGCGCTGATGCTGGAGCCGACCGAAACCGAAGCGCGCAGGACGCTGGACGAAGCAGTGCAGGCACTTTTGGAGCTGCACGAGCTGGCGCATACCGACGCGGAATATATGCATAACGCTCCGCACCATGCGCAGATTAAGCGCCCGGACGAAGTACAGGCGGCACGCAAACCTGTTTTAAAATATGTACACAGATAAAGTTCCGGTTTCCTGTTATATTACCGGCTGCACCGAACCTTACCGCAACCTTGCCGTGGAGCGTTACCTTTTGGAACACACCCCGGCGGGCAGCGTAACGCTGTATTTGTGGCAGAATAAAAATACGGTGGTTATCGGGCGCAACCAAAATCCATGGGCCGAATGCAATATGGCGCAGCTGCGCAGGGACGGCGGGCATCTGGTCCGCCGTCTTTCCGGCGGCGGTGCCGTGTACCACGACAGCGGCAATTTAAACTTTACTTTTTTAACGGACGCGCGCACTTACAATCTTACGCGCCAGCTGGAGGTTATTACCGGCGCGCTTAAAAGCCTCGGCATTAATGCCGTAAAAAGCGGGCGCAACGATATTCTGGTGGATGGGCGCAAGGTATCGGGCAACGCCTTTTATACCAGCGGCGGCAAAAAGTACCACCACGGCACGCTTTTAATAGACGTTAAAACGGACGAAATGGCAAAGTACCTTACCGTATCGCCGCTTAAATTGCAGGCTAAAGGCGTAAGCTCCGTTAAAAGCCGCGTGCTGAACTTAAAAGAAGTTTGCCCCGCATTAACCGTGCCGGTGCTGCAAAAAGCGCTTGTACGTTCCTTTGCGGAAATTTACGGCAGCGAGCCGCAGCATTTAAGTGAAGCGGATTTTGACGCGGCGGAAGTTGCACGCTATGAAGCGGAGTTTAAAAGCGAGGCCTTCCGCCTCGGCACGCGCCTGCCGTTTACATGGCAGGCAGAAGCACGCTTTGAATGGGGCAGCTTTACGCTGGCGTGCCGCGTTGACGGCGGCAAGGTACAGGAAGCGGAAGTTTACACCGACGCTATGGACTGGGAGGCGCTTGCCGGTGTAGGGCAGTTTTTTAAAGGCTGCGCATTTACGCCGGAGGCACTGGCACAGGCAGCACAAAAAATTGCCGGGCAGGCAGGAAACGACATCAGTAAATTTTTAGCACAACTTACAATATAGAAAGGCATACAACCATGCAATACGATTTAATTGTTATCGGCGCAGGGCCGGGCGGCTATGTGGCGGCTATCCGTGCGGCGCAGCTGGGGCTGAAAATCGCCGTTGCGGAACGTGCGGAAGTTGGCGGCACCTGCCTGAACCGCGGCTGCATACCTACCAAAACTTTAATGCACAGCGCCAATTTGTACCGTGAAATCGGTGAAGCCGGTAAAATGGGCGTTAACGTAACCGGCGCAGAGGCCGATTTTAAAGCCATGCATGCACGCAAAGCGCAGGTAGTGGAACAGCTCCGCGGCGGCGTGGCGCAGCTTTTAAAGGGCAACGGCATTGATGTGCTTGAAGGTGAGGCGGCTTTTGTTTCGACGGAAAGCATTACCGTTGGCGGCGAAACCTATACCGCAAAAAACTTTATTATCGCTACCGGCAGCAAACCGGCAGTACCGCCCATTCCCGGTGCGGATTTGCCCAATGTTGTTACCAGCGACGAAATGCTTGATACAGACAGCTGCGATTATAAGGAGCTTGTAATTATCGGCGGCGGCGTTATCGGCGTGGAAATGGCGGGCGTTTATAACGGCATAGGCCGCAAAGTTACCATTATTGAAGCATTGGACAGGATTTTAGCGAATATGGACCGTGAAATTTCGCAGAACCTTTCCATGATACTTAAAAAACGTGGCGTTACGGTTAACACCGGCTCTATGGTAACCGGCATTACGCAAGAAGGCGGCCGCCTGACCTGCACCTTTGAGCGCAAGGGCAAAACAGAAAGCGTAAGCGCCGACGGCGTACTGATTTGCGTAGGGCGCCGCGCCGTTACCGAAGGGCTGAACCTTGAAGCTGCGGGCGTGGAAACCGAACGCGGGCGCGTAAAAGTAGGCGAGGGCTATAAAACCAACGTGCCGCACATTTACGCCATCGGTGACGTTACCGGCGGCATTCAGCTGGCGCACGCAGCCGAAGCGCAGGGCATTGCCTGCGTGGAAGGCATCTGCGGGCTTGCGCTGACGGTTGACGCAAACCTTGTGCCTTCGTGCGTATATACTTCGCCCGAAATTGCCACGGTTGGCATTACGGCAGACGAATCCAAAGGCGAGGGGCGCGCCGTTATTACCGGCAAATACGTTATGAGCGGCAACGGCAAATCCATTATCGAAAACGAGGACCGCGGCTTTATTAAGCTGGTGTTTGACGCAGAAACGGAAAAACTCATCGGCGCGCAGCTGATGTGCGGCCGCGCCACCGATATGATTGGCGAAATGGTTACGGCCGTAAGCGCAGGGCTGACCAAAGCGCAGCTGGCAGCGGCGCTGCACCCGCACCCAACCTTCTGCGAAGGCATTACCGAAGCGGTACACGCCGCAGATGGCCACAGCATACACACCATGCCTCCGCGCAGGCGGTAACACTGCATAACAAAAAAGCAGGCTTAACGCCTGCTTTTATTTTTTATATTTATATATTCAATTTTCACTGCATTTGTTTGATAATCTGCATAATTTCTTCAACGCCTGGCACGTTGCCGCCTGCCACAACTTTACCGTCGATAACAAGCGCCGGTAAAGTCATTACACCGTAGGCCATAATGCGGCGCAGTTCGCTCACGCGTTCAAATTTTGCAGGGCATTTTAACTTTTTAGCGGCCACGGCAGCATTCTGGAACAATACCTCCACCTGTTTTGTCATTGGCCCTAAAACTTTAATTTGCATATCATCTCACCTTCGTTTCTGTATTTGCTGCACCTTTATCATAACAAAAGGCTTTGGCTAAAGTAAGTACAAACGGTGAACTATTTGCAAATTTTATCATATTCAAAATAAGATGTATTTTTATTTAGCGCTTTGGGTAGCTTTTATCCTTCCAATACCACCATTTTAGCTTTTCTGGGTTCGGGTTTTCGGTGTCGGCATAATACACTGCCATGCGGAAAACGTACAGCTGGCACAAATCCTCCTGCCTGCCTTTAAATTCGCAGTCCAGCCGGTAAAGTTCTTCCGGGTCTTTGCCTTTTAAATCGGCAATGCGGCTGATGCCGATATTTAATAAATCCTGTTCTATGTTTGGGCCGATAAACGGTATTTTGCGCAGTTCGCTTTTGTTTTTATTCATCTTTTACCACTTCAACCTTAAAAACGTTAATGGTATCGACATCGGGGCAGCAAAATACTGCCGTGCCGGGTTCAGCTCCGGGAATTGAACCGCCGTAGCGCAGAATGTCGATATAGGGAAAGGCAACGTGCATTGCCATGGGGCACAGTTTGCCGCGCTCTGTGTCAAAATCAAAGCTGTCGCCGGGTTTATGCCCGCGGTGGCAGCCGCAGGGGCCTTTGCGGCCGATAACGGTTATTTTAATTTTCGGTTTCTGCATTGCCTGTGCCTCCGTAATTTTTTATAACAGCCGCAGCCCAGTTTAAAAGCAGCCCGGAATAAGCGCTGAATTCCGCGGGGCTAAGTTTTGTTTTAAACTGCGCCGGGCAGGTGAGTATTTTTAAATCCTCGCCCTGCAATTTATTGGCAAGGTCTTTTCTTTTGGCAATATAAGCGCCGGTTTCAAGGTAATATTTTGCCTGCAATGCAAAAAAGGCCGCTTTGTAAAGCGTTTTTAAAACTTCCGCGCTTTCTTCATGCACAAAATTGTGTACGCAGGCGTGGTAAATATTGCATGCCGCCGTGTGCAGCGCACGTTTGGCATCAGCTTCGCCTGTTAAAAAAGCAATAAACTCCAAATCGCCGTAAAGGGCTTTGGTGTCGCGGCAAAACTGAAATAAATCTGCTTTGTCCCATGCTTTCAGTTCTTCGGTGCCGCTTACAAAGCCGCATATTTTTGTGCGTTCTTGTAAATTGGCAATGGCGCTTTTGTAAAGGACTAAGTCATCAAGCGTAAGGCTGTTTAAAATTAAAACAACGTCAATGTCGCTGCCTTCGTGCGCTTCGCTGCGCGCATAGCTGCCTTGCAGGCCGATAAACACAATCCTTGCGCCAAACGCCGCGTCCACGGCTTCTATGTATTTATCAAGCCAGCGGTCTAAATTAAACATTGCCTGCTCCGTTTCTGCCGCTTTTTTGCGGCTTTTTAAGTACGTAAATAAGGTGCGGCATTTCTTTGCCTTTGTAGGTTTTTACAAAACTGCCGCTTATTGCCATGCCAAGCCGTTCCGCCACGCGGCGGGATTTTTTGTTTTCCGGGCGGATTTCCGCGATAACTTCTTCTGCACCAAGCGCGCCGAAAGCATGGTTAACGCTTGCCTGCGCTGCTTCCGTGGCGTAGCCCTTGCCCCAGCAGGCTTTGTTAAAAATATAGGCCACGCCCATGCGGCGCTCGCCGTTAATGGTTTCTATGAGCGGTCCGCACACGCCCAAAAATTTGCCGCTGCATTTTTCGATTGCGGCGTAAAAGCTAAAGCCGTCCGCCTTGTAGCGGCGCAGGTTTTCAGTAAGCCATGCCGCAACTTCGGCATCCGTAAACGGCGCTTCCCAGGCGTACATTACTTCTTTATCCTGTAAAAAGGTTTTCAGTTCGGCTTCGTCGCTTGGCGTAAGTTCGCGCAGGTAAAGGCGTTCGGTTTGTATTTTGGCGTTTGCCTGTGCCGCGATTTTAGCAACTATTGCTTTATCTGCCGGGCAAAAGTCATAGGCGGTTACGTTTTGGGGCAGCACCCACGCCAGTTCGCTGTGTTCCAGGCGCTGCGGCTCGTCCTGCGTGGTGCAGTTAAACAGCGTTAAGTGTATCGTAATATCGGGGTAGGTGTGCGTTACTTCATAATAAACGCTGCCGGGCACAACGGTTATGCCCAGTTCTTCGCGGCATTCGCGCACCAACGCCTGCTGTTTTGTTTCGCCTGCTTCCACCTTGCCGCCGGGAAACTCCCATAAGAGCGCCCGTGCCTTGTTTGCCGGGCGGCGGCAGATTAAAATTTTATCTTCGCGCCATATCAGCGCAGCCACAACCTGTGTTATTTTCATAAAATATACCTTGCTTTCTTAAACAAACGGCAGAATAAGCCGCTTCTGCCCTAATATTAACATAAGTAAAGGTGAGCGGCAATAAAATTTGCCGTTTTAAAAGCTATGATGTATAATAAGAAAAGAGAGATAGCTGGTATGGGAACACCGGCTCTCCCCACTTCAATTAAAAATTGACGGAAGGCCGTGTTACCGCATTGGTTACGCGGCTTTTCTCATTCTGCTATTTGCGGAACGAGAGAATAAGCACTACTAAGGTAGCAAACATTACAGCAAAAGATAATGCTTCGAATACCGTCATAGTACCACCTCCACTCTTGTGGAGTGGAAAAGCCAGCCCAGCTATCTCACGAAGGGTATTATACCATAAATACAACTTACATAAAAGCAAACAGCCGGTAAAGAAAATACCGGCTGTTTTTAGTATAAGCATTAAAATTAAGTTACAGCGTTATCATCCACGTTATGATGATGGCGTTGGTAAAGTCAATTAAAAATGCGCCGACGAGCGAAACTATCATCCACGCTTTTGGGGAGAAGCCGTATTTATCGGAAAGCGACTGCATGTTGGCAAGGCCGTTGGCAGTTGCGCCCATGGCAAAGCCGATGCCGCCTACTGCAAGCATTACAGAGTCATAATCTTTGCCGAACATTAAAAAGTATACTCCCCAGGCGAAGGCCACCATTAAAAGCGTCTGAATGATGAGAATAACAATCAGCGGCAGTGCCAGGTTAATAAGTTCGTACAGCTTAAGGCTGTTAATGGCCATGGTTACATAAAGCACCAGCGAAATATCGGCAATGCAGTCCATGCCGACGCCTTCGATTTTGTACGCTTTGCTGAAGTCGCCGATGTTGCGGATAACGGCGGCGATAAGCATACTGCCGATATATACCGGAAGAGTAATAAACTGACCGAGATAGGTGCTTAAAATACTGCCCAGCCCCATGGCGATGGCGACAAAGCCCAGCGCTTTTAAAATTTCCGCAGCAGCCGCCGGTGCGGGAATGAGGTTTTCGCCGGTAACGGTGGTTTCCGTTTCGTCAATTTCTTCCAGAGGAGCATCCTCTTTGGCGGCTTTAGGGGTTTTGAGCTTATATTTTTTAATCAGCTTTTCGCCGAAAGGGCCGCCGATAATGAGCGCCGTTGCCATACCGAAGGTTGCGGCCGTAATGGCAACTGTTGTTGCGCCGGTAAGGCCGTAGTTCTGTTCAAAAAACGGGCCGAAGGCGGCGCTTGTGCCGAGCCCGCCCATCAGTGCCACGGCACCGGCAAGAATACCATAGAATTTATCAATGCCCATCAGGCTGCAAACGCCCATGCCGATAGCGTTCTGCAAAATGCCGAGTATTGTTGAAGTGAACCAGAAGCCTACGAGAAGCAGGCCGCCTTTTTTAACAAGTTTTAAACTTGCCATCATGCCGATGGTGGTAAAAAAGCACAGCAGCGCTACTTTTTGCAGCGTGTCGTCAAAGGTAAAATCGGCAATACCGTAAATTTTCAGCAGCGAAAATACCAGCGCAAAAGGCAGGCCGCCTATTACCGGCGCCGGAATGCTGAACCTTTGCAGGGCGGCGCTGTGGCTTTTTATCCACATGCCGATGTAATAGCTGACTATGGCGAGCGCGACAGACTGCACCATATCAAGATGAATGGTTGTAATTTCCATATTATAACCTCCAGGTATTTATTAACAGATGTCTGCATTTTAGTGTGAGCCTTTCAATATCAGACTTGTATATTATAGGCTTTTTTAATAAATTTACAATACTGTTTTTAATTTGCAAACTAATGTATAATAAACGCCGCTGCGGTAAAATTTCTTTCTGCGGATAATTTTTATTAAAAAACTGAGAAAAAGCAAGATAACCAAAGTAAAAACTGAAAAATTACTGTTAAAAGAAGGCGCACGGGCTTGACAAAAACAAACTTTGCCGGGGCGTAAACAGATGGAACAAAAACTGTAAAGCACAAAATATTGTTAACATAAAAATTAAATTAACAATATATGGTGGTGTTTTGCTTTACTTTGATATTAAAGTATGGTATTATGTTTAGGAATTATTGTGTAAAACGATGACTGTACGTTAAATATTTAAACACGGAAAGAGGGAGGACAATGAAGGTAATCAAGCGCGATGGCTCTACGGTTGACTTTGACCGCAGCAAAATAGTTGTAGCCATCCAGAAAGCCAACAATGCTGTTGATGAAAGTGAACGCATTGCCGAAGACAGAATTGAAAACATTGCACATTATGTAGAAAGCCGCAACCGTATGCGCCTTTTGGTAGAGGATATTCAGGATATGGTAGAGCACCAGCTGATGGAAGCAGGCAAATTCGACCTTGCCAAAGCCTATATCATTTACCGCTATACCCGTGCGCTGGTGCGCAAGGCAAACACTACGGACGAAAGCATTCTGTCTTTAATCCGCAACAGCAATAAAGACGTTATGGAAGAAAACTCCAATAAAAACGCCGTTATGGCTTCCACTCAGCGCGATTTGATTGCCGGCGAGGTTTCCAAAGACTTAACCCGCCGCATTATCCTGCCGGAAGAAATTTCCAAAGCGCATGACGAAGGCGCAATTCATTTCCATGATGCCGATTATTTCATTCAGCCTATTTTTAACTGCTGCCTGATTAACATCGGCGATATGCTGGACAACGGCACGGTTATGAACGGCAAACTCATTGAAAGCCCCAAGAGCTTCCAGGTTGCATGCACCGTTATGACGCAGATTATCGCCAGCGTTGCCAGCAGCCAGTACGGCGGCCAGTCGGTGGATATCCGCCATTTGGGCAAATATTTGCGCCGCAGCTACAACAAATTTAAAAAAGCCGTGCTTGACGAAGTGGGCGACAGCCTGCCTGCCGAAACGGTGGAACGCCTTGTGCAGGCTCGCTTAAAGAGCGAACTGCAAAGCGGTGTGCAGACCATTCAGTACCAGATTAACACTTTAATGACTACTAACGGGCAATCGCCGTTTGTAACCATCTTCCTCAACTTACAGGAAGACGACGAATATTTGAAAGAAAACGCCATGATTGTGGAAGAAATTCTGCGCCAGCGTTTGCAGGGCATTAAAAATGACAAGGGCGTTTATGTAACACCGGCCTTCCCGAAACTGGTTTATGTTTTGGATGAGCACAACTGCTTAAAAGGCGGCAAATACGATTATATTACCAGGCTTGCCGTTAAATGCAGCGCCAAACGCCTGTATCCGGATTACATTTCCGCCAAGAAAATGCGCGAAAATTACGAAGGCAACGTGTTCTCGCCGATGGGCTGCCGCAGCTTCCTTGCTCCGTGGAAGGATGAAAACGGCAACTACAAATTTGAAGGCCGCTTCAATCAGGGTGTTGTTTCCATCAACCTGCCGCAGGTGGCAATTATTGCCAAGGGCGACGAGCAGAAGTTCTGGAAGCTTTTGGATGAAAGGCTTGAGCTTTGCTACAAGGCTTTAATGTGTCGCCACAACGCGCTGATGGGCGTTAAGAGCGACGTAAGCCCTGTGCACTGGCAGTACGGCGCCATTGCCCGCCTGAAAAAAGGCGAAACCATTGATAAATACCTTGTTGGCGGTTACAGCAGCATTTCGCTCGGTTATATCGGCGTGTACGAAATGACGAAGCTGATGAAGGGCGTAAGCCATACCGACCCCGCGGGCGAAGAATTTGCGCTGCGCGTAATGCGCTACCTGCGCGCCAAATGCGATAAATGGAAACAGCAGACCGGCATCGGCTTTGCACTGTACGGCACTCCGGCCGAAAGCCTGTGCTACCGTTTTGCCCGCATAGATAAAGAACGCTTCGGTACTATTGACGACGTTACCGATAAAGGCTACTACACCAACTCCTACCACGTTGACGTGCGCGAAAATATCGACGCTTTCAGCAAATTTGCCTTTGAAAGCCAGTTCCAGAAAATTTCCAGCGGCGGCGCTATCAGCTACGTGGAAATTCCGAACATGCGCCACAACACCGAAGCGCTGGAAGATGTAGTACGCTTCATTTACGATAACATTCAGTACGCAGAGTTTAACACCAAGAGCGACTACTGCCATGTGTGCGGCTTTGATGGCGAAATTATCATCAACGACGATTTGGAATGGGAATGCCCGTGCTGCGGCAATAAAGACCATAACCTGATGAACGTAACCCGCCGTACCTGCGGCTACCTGGGCGAAAACTTCTGGAACGTGGGCAAAACCAAAGAAATCAAATCCCGCGTTCTGCACCTGTAACGGAGGCCTGCCATGAACTACGCGGCAATTAAAACACATGATGTCGCCAACGGGCCGGGCGTGCGCGTATCGTTGTTTGTAAGCGGCTGTACGCATTACTGCAAAGGCTGCTTTAACCAGGAAGCCTGGGATTTTGACTACGGCCAACCGTTTGACGCAGCGGCGGAAGAAGAAATTTTAAACGCCTTAAAGCCGCCGTATATTAAAGGATTCAGCCTTTTGGGCGGCGAACCGTTTGAACCCGCCAACCAGAAAGCACTGCTGCCCTTTATGCAGCGCCTGCGCAAAATATACCCCAATAAAACCGTATGGTGCTATACCGGTTACGACCTTGAAAAAGACCTGTTAACCGGCCGCCTGTGCGACTATGAAATTACGCGCGCCCTTTTGGACTGCATTGACATACTGGTAGACGGCGAATTTGTGGAAGCAAAAAAAGACCCCAACCTGCGCTTCCGCGGCAGCAGCAACCAGCGCGTTATCCGCCTTGCGGAAACCTTAAAAGAAGATAAAATAGTTTTGTGGGACGACAACGAAGGTTTGTTTGAACCGGGGAAATAATGAAAAACAAAAACGCACTCAGATTTTATCTGTGTGCGTTTTTGTTTAGTATATATTTATTGATTTTATTTTACTTCAATATTTAATTCAATGCCATGAGGTATATTTGGATTCATAGCTTCTTTTAAATTTTCTGGAGTAGTTTGCAGATCTACATTGTTACGTACTTCAACTTCAAAATTTGTTCCGGCTGGATACTCAATATTTGTACCTTTCATAAAGAGGCCGCCAACTAAGCTTACTGCTGCTGCAACAGCGACTGCGCCTCCATCTGTTTTTCCTTTACCTTCTAAGCCTTTTTTTAGTGGTACAGTTATGTTATTTAAAGTTTTGATTTCTTTACCGGCTATTCTTAATACACCTTTGCGTCCAAAACCGCCAGCTTTTTGTACTTCGTAAACATAGCCGATGCCTATGGTATCTTTTGGAATAACAATAACTCCGTTTATAATTAAGTTTTCGACCATTTTAAATTCAACGAGTTGATTTTTCTTTAATTTTTTAGATGTAGCCATTTCCAATAATTCTACATTTAGCTTTGTTCCTTTTGGAATATAAATATGCCCGTTTTCAACACCTTCAATAATTTGTTTTTTATTTTTATTTTTTTCTTCCTCCATAATTTTTGCAACTCGTTGTTTCATAGTTAGATTTTCTGGCTCTTTAGTAGTTTCTTCGTCAGCAAAAGGGTCATAATTTTCATTGACTACAACTTGTTTGTACGTAGCTTCGTTTGCAAAAACTACGGGCGTATATGTACTATTAATTAAAAAATTAGCACATAATATTGCTGAAAATAATTTTTTGTAATTCATCAATAACACTCTCCCATAATTATGATACTATATTAAAAATATTATATCATAATTAGTAACCTTTCGGAATGTTATAATATGATTATGACAATAGCTGCTATAAATAATAGTTGATTATAATATTTGATTTTTAAACATAAAAATTTAGTGCTGATAATAAGAAAATTTGCTATTCCCTCATTCTTTTGATTACTCAAAAGAATGAGGATGAAAGAAAAAATTGATAATGCATAATTAAAGCCGTAACGTAAACAAAAACAAATAATAAATCCATAGTTTGCATTTGCAAAATGCTTGTGCTATAATAATCTTGCAATATGGATAGAAGTGCTATCATAAACATGTGGTGCACGCAAAAAACAAAAAACCGGGAGCTGCAACTCCCGGTTTTTTAATTGTGCTGGCTGTGAGCCGTAATTATCTGTCCAGCCACTTGCAAATATAATACGAAATTACACTTGCTATGACAGATATAATTATGGATAGAAAACTATCAAACATGCAGTTCACCTCCTTCCTGCCGGAAAGAGTCACAGCTTTTCTATTATGCCTGTAAAATAAAATTTTGTCAATCTAACATTAACCAAATATAAAAAACGCCGCTGTTAAGGCGGCGTTTAATCTGTACATCTGTACATCTGCACATTTGCATATCTGCATATCTGCGCAAGCAGGGTTATTTTATTTCCCTTCACCCGTTAAGCGGCGGATTACTTCGTGGTAGGCTTCTTCAACATTGCCCATGTCGCGGCGGAAACGGTCTTTATCCAGCTTTTCGTTGGTGTCCCAGTCCCACAGGCGGCTGGTGTCCGGAGTAATTTCGTCGGCAAGGATGATGTTGCCTTCGCTGTCGATGCCGTACTCGGTTTTAAAGTCAATCAGGCGTACTTTGCGCTGTGCAAGGAAGTCTTTTAATACGGCGTTGATTTTGAGCGCCATTTCGCGGATTTTTACAATCTGTTCATCGGTTGCAAAACCAAAGGCTTCGCCGTAGTCGGGGCTGATCATCGGGTCGTCAAGTGCATCGCTTTTGTAGTAAAATTCTACCAGCGGGCGTTTAAGCACATAGCCTTCTTCAACGCCCATTTTTTTGGCAAGGCTGCCTGCGGCAATGTTGCGGCATACAACTTCAACCGGAATGATTTTTACTTTTTTGCAAAGCTGTTCGCGGTCGCTGAGCTTTTTAATAAAGTGGTGTTCAACACCGTTTTTGCCGAGCAGGTCAAAAAAGAAGCTGGTAATGGTGTTGTTCATAATGCCCTTATCAACAATGGTGCCTTTTTTGGCGCCGTTTAAGGCAGTGGCGTCATCTTTATAATAGATAACTACTTCGTTGGGGTCGGCGGTGGCGAAAACTTTTTTGGCTTTGCCTTCGTATAACATTTCAGCCATGTGTTAAAACCTCTTTCTTTTATTAAGTAATGCCCGGCGTTTTTCCGGGCATCCTGGTTAACTTGTGTTTTTGATGTAAATATTTTAGAACTTTTAAAAGTGCTTGTCAATTGTTTTTACAGAAATTTGTCTAATACATATGGCACAAAATCCACTAAATTTTCAGAAAATAAAAACATTTGCCTGAAGACTTTACAAAATGTGTAAAGGGGGCTATAATTACAGCATAAGCAACAGCGAAGTTGCAGAAGCATTTAAACTTCGCGCGTTGCTTTTTTTATTTTGTTTTTATTTTGAGGGGGACGAAAAAATGACAAGTGTTCCGAAACTTTTTGGCAGCGAGGTTTTTAACGAAACTGTTATGAAAGACCGCCTGCCAACCGCTACTTACAAGGCTTTTAAAAACGCGGTTTTAAAGGGCGAGCCTTTGGATTTGCCTATTGCCAATATCATTGCCAACGCTATGAAGGACTGGGCGCTGGAGCATGGCGCAACGCATTTTACGCACTGGTTCCAGCCGATGACGGGCATTACCGCCGAAAAGCACGAAAGCTTCATCACGCCTACGGCGGACGGGCGCGTTATTATGGATTTTTCGGGCAAGGAACTGGTACAGGGCGAGCCTGATGCTTCGAGCTTTCCTTCCGGCGGGCTCCGTGCTACTTTTGAAGCGCGCGGCTACACTGCCTGGGACCCGACAAGCTATGCTTTTATTAAAGATGGCTGCCTGTATATCCCAACGGCGTTTTGTTCTTACACGGGCGATGTGCTTGACAAGAAAACTCCGCTTCTGCGCAGTATGTGCTGTGTAGACCGTGCGGCAAGGCGCATTTTAAAACTGTTTGGCGAAAGCACCGAAAAGGTTATTACAACGGTTGGGCCGGAGCAGGAATACTTTTTGGTAGATAAAGATATGTACGATAAACGCCGCGATTTGAAGTTTGCCGGCCGTACGCTGTTCGGCGCAATGCCGCCGAAGGGGCAGGAGCTTGAGGACCATTATTTCGGCATTATCAAACCCCGCGTTAAGGCGTTTATGAAAGAGCTTGACGAAAAACTGTGGGAGCTGGGCGTGCTTGCCAAAACCGAGCACAACGAGGTTGCACCTGCCCAGCACGAGCTGGCGCCGATTTTTGCAGGCACCAACATTGCAACCGACCATAACCAGCTTACCATGGAACTGATGCAGAGCGTGGCACGCAAGCATAATCTGGTGTGCCTGCTGCACGAAAAACCTTTTGACGGCGTAAACGGCAGCGGCAAGCATAACAACTGGTCGCTGGGCACGGTTGAAGGCGAAAATCTGCTCGACCCTGGGGCAGAGCCGTATAAAAACCACCGTTTCCTGCTGTTTCTGGCAGCCGTTATTAAAGCGGTTGACGAATATCAGGACCTTCTGCGCATAAGCGTTGCCAGCGCAGGCAATGACCACCGCCTGGGCGCCAACGAAGCGCCGCCGGCGATAGTATCAATGTTTTTAGGCACCGAGCTTACCAATGTGCTGAAAGCCATTGAAGCAGGTGTTGAATATAAACCCGCAGACGAAGGCGAATTGAAGCTGAGCGGCAATGTGCTGCCTGCTTTGAAAAAAGACAATACGGACAGAAACCGTACTTCGCCGTTTGCATTTACCGGCAACAAGTTTGAGTTCCGCATGGTTGGTTCTGCCGCTTCCATTGCCGGGCCGAACGTTATTTTAAACGCCATTGTTGCCGAAGCTCTGGAAGAGTTTGCCGATAAATTAGAAGCAGCGGCCGATTTTGATGCCGCAGTGGTAGAACTCGTCAGAGAAACCGTAATCGCGCATAAACGCATCATCTTCAATGGTGACGGTTATACCGATGCATGGGTTGAAGAGGCCAAATCGAGGGGGCTGCTCAATCTCAAATCCACTCCTGAAGCGTTGCCTTACATGGTTAAAGAGAAAAACATCAGCCTGTTTGTAAAACACGGCATCTTTACCGAAGCGGAAGTCCGCAGCAGGCTGGAAATTTCGCTTGAAAATTACAGTAAGGCAATCCGCATTGAAGCGCTGGCAATGCTTGATATGCTGTTTAAAGACATTTTGCCCGCCGCAGCACTTTACACTGCCGATTTAACGGCGGCAGCAAAAAGCAAAAAAGAGCTTGGCATTGCAGGCAGCTTCGAAACGGAGCTTGCTTCCAAAATTGCAACGCTCAGCAGCCTGCTTTACACAGATGCAGAAAAATTAAAAGCAGGGCTTGGCGACGTTGTAAAAACATCTGCACAGGCAGAGGCAGATTATTACCATGACGTTATTTTAAAAGACATGGGCGCTTTGCGCGAAGCCGGCGACGAACTGGAAAAACTGATGGGCGGCAAATACCTGCCGTACCCGACTTACAGTGAATTGCTGTTTGGCGTATATTAAAACCGAATTTGAGTTTTGCTGCACAACGGGGTGTATCTTAAAAGGTACACCCTGCTTTTGTTTTAGTTACAGAAAAGAGGGCTAATATGAGGGGATTAATACATGGTTTACTGGCGGCAGGCGTGCTTTTGGGCATTCCGGGCACTGTGCTTGCCGCAGAAGGAGCGCCGGCAGTTGATACCGGCGACACGGCGTGGGTATTGATAAGTGCTGCGCTTGTAATGCTGATGACACCGGGGCTGGCGTTTTTTTACGGCGGCATGGTGCGCAGCAAAAACGTACTGACGACAATTATGCAGAGCTTTTTTATAGTTGCAATGGTGAGCGTGCAGTGGGTGCTGTTCGGCTTCAGCCTTGCCTTCGGGCCGGATATTAACGGCGTTATCGGCAGCTTGAGCTGGGCAGGGCTTACCGATATGGCGCTTTTTGCCGCTCCTTACGAAGATTATTCCGCAACGGTGCCGTTGTTTGCCTTTGCGGCATTCCAGTGCATGTTTGCGGTAATTACGGCGGCGCTTATTACCGGCGCTTACGCCGAACGCTTTAAATTTGGCGCGTTTGTGCTGTTTACCTTTTTGTGGACTACGTTTTTGTACGACCCCATGGCGCACTGGGTATGGGGCGTTGGCGGCTGGCTGCGTGATTTGGGCGCGCTCGATTTTGCGGGCGGCACGGTTATCCATATTTTAAGCGGCGTCAGCGGACTGGTAGCCTGCATTATGCTTGGCAAGCGCAGCGGCAAGGGTGTTGTGCCCATGCTGCCGCACCATTTGCCGATGACGGTGCTGGGCGCAGCGCTTTTGTGGTTCGGCTGGTTCGGCTTTAACGCAGGCAGCGCGCTTGGCGCAAACGGCCTTGCAGCCGGTGCGTTTGTGGTAACGCAGGCAGCTGCTGCAGCGGCAACCTTATCGTGGGTTGGCGCAGAATGGCTTGTAAACGGACACCCCACCATGCTTGGCGCAGCAAGCGGCTGCATTGCCGGGCTTGTTGCCATTACCCCGGCGGCAGGTTTTGTAACCGTTGTGCCGGCCGTTTTAATCGGGCTTATCGGCGGCGTGCTGTGCTTTGCGGCAGTGGCCATTGTTAAGGCAAAACTCGGGTACGACGACGCACTCGACGCATTCGGCGTACACGGCGTTGGCGGCACCTGGGGCGCACTGGCAACCGGGCTTTGGGCAACCAAGACGGCAAACTCCGCCGGTGCGGACGGGCTTTTTTACGGCAACGCGCACCAGCTGTATGTACAGGCGGTAACGGTAGTGGTTGCTATTGTGATGGCCGTTGTTGGCACCTACATAATTTTAAAAATAGTGGGCGCAGTTACAACCCTGCGTGCTGATGCTGCCGAAGAAGAAAGCGGTCTTGACATTGTTGAACACGGCGAACGCGCTTACCGCCAGAGCATTATAAACGGCACGCCGCTTACAAACCTTGCCGTGCAGGAAGCACCGGCCTTTGCCGCCAAACCGGCACCGGCAGGCAAATAATTTACGGAGGCAGTTATGAGACCGATTACCAAAATAGATATTATAACCAGAACCGAAAAACTGGACGAACTGAAAGTTGCTTTTGCGGAAATTGGCGTTACCGGCATGACGGTAAGCCAGGTGTTTGGCTGCGGTTTGCAGAAGGGGCATAAGGAAGTGTACCGCGGGCAGGCTTACGATATTAACCTTGTGCCGAAGGTTAAAATAGAAACCGTTGTCTGCGAAGTTCCGGTGGACGAAGTTTTGCGCGTAGCTCAGAAAGTCCTTAAAACCGGTCAGCCCGGCGACGGCAAAATCTTCATCTACCCGCTGTCCAATGCAGTTAAAATCCGCACCGGCGAACAGGGCGAGGCAGCCATTATCGACGACCATAAATGAGCGCCGCTTACTGCCGGGTGATAGATACGGCAATAAGCGTAACGTAAAAGCCGTGCAAATTTTGCGATTGAATAAAGAGCGAAATTTACGGTTCTTAACATCGCCCAATATAAGTGAGCCTTTGGCGAAGCTTAGATTTTTAAATAATAACCAGCATAGACTGATAAACAGTAACGGCGGAGCTTATACAGATATAAAAACTCAGCACGCCGTTATATAAAAACCCCACAGTCATCACCTTTCATTGCACTGCGTGCTCAAAGCGCCGCAGTGCGCTTTTTTAGCTGAGTCGCCACTTAGTGCCAAGCGGCAGCGCAGGCAATAAGTGTGTCAGCGAAGCTATGCAAATTTTACGATTGAATAAAGAGTAAAATTAGTGAACCTAAATGAGTCGCCACTTAGTGCCGAGCCTTCCATTACAAACCTTCCTGTCAAAAGTTTTATCAAACATCCATGAGTATGTTATAATTAAAAATATTTTTAAAATCATCAGCAGGGAGTTAAGCCATGAACCTTTTATACATCGCCGTTGGGGGCGCGCTTGGCGCAGTGCTGCGTTACCTTGCAGGCAATGCCGCCGTAAAATATTTTAACCCGCAGCTGCCGTACGGCACTTTTATTATTAACATCAGCGGCTGCTTTTTAATGGGGCTTTTGATGACCCTGATTGTGGATAAAGGCCTTCTGCCGCCGGTTTGGCGTTTGTTTTTATGTGCAGGCGTGCTGGGCGGGTTTACTACGTTTTCATCCTTCGGGTATGAAGTATATACGCTTTTTGCGGAAGGAAACCTTGCCTGCGCTTTGTTATACGCCGCGTTAAGCTGCCTTTTAGGCGTGCTTGCGGCGGCTTTCGGTGTTTTGGCAGTAAAAATTTTAATATAGCTTTTGCATGTTTAAAGAGGGCAGCGCTGCTCTCTTTTTTTATTTTGTGCATGAAGGGATATAGTTTACTGCTTACGGCACTATCTCAGTTTGGAGATAGTGCCTGTTTTGCGTTGGGCATTTTTGTTATTACTGCTAACGTACGGTAGTACTTAGGGAACAAGGTATATTATATATATAATCTTTGAATTACTTAAGAACAAGGTAAGAACGTAACTCGGCAAAGAAAAGATAAAGAGAAAAAACAAGAAAAAAGAGAAAAGAAAAGAAACTCACCCATATAAACGGCAAAACAGAGGCAAAAATTAACCATGCGCAAAAAAATTAAGCAAAAAATTTTGAAGCGGCAAAAAATAAATTTTTCTGGCAGGTAAATTTTTAAGGCGCAAAATCCGTTTATATGGGTGTAAGGGCAAACGCAAAAAACAAACAGCCCCAGGAAAGGAGCATGCTAAAATGGCAGCAGCAAAAACAGTGTTATCTCAAACAATGTCTATCAACGTGGAGGACGGCTTCGATGGCGAAGGCACAGCGCAGACCAAGGCGCACACCTACTCGGGCATCAAAAAAGACGCGGGTGCTGACGAGCTTGTTAAAGCTGGTACGGCGCTTGGCAGCCTGATGGAAAACGAAGTTGTGAACATTGTTGTAACCGAAAAAGCAGAAGTGGCGGAAGCCGAGTAATTAACCGAAGGGAGACGGAAAAAATGGAAAAAGTATTACAGCTTGTATTTAAAAAGGCCGATGGCAAACAAAAGGTGCTTAACGTAACCGACACGCGCGAAAATGTTACGGCGGAAGAAGCGCGTACCGCCATGCAGAGCATTGTAGACAGCGGTGTATTTAATGCCGACGGCAACGCGCTTGCCGAAGTTGTGGAAGCGCGCGTGCGCACTACCGAAGTGAACGTGCTGAAATAAGGCGGCTAAGCGATGGACGCGGAACTTATCTTCAGCCAGCTGGCAAATTTCGGGTTTCCGGTAATGCTTTCGTGGTATTTATTAATACGCATGGAAAGCAAGCTGGATAAACTTACCGAAAGCATCAGCGCACTGACGGCAAATATCGCGCAAGGCGTAAATTAAAAACCGCTTGCGCGGATAAAACTATGAAAAAACAGCCTGACAGGGCTGTTTTTTCTTTACCTTGTTCATTTTCTTTTATATAGGCAGCGTCTCTGAATTAACGTTAATATTCTTGATTTACTTTTTATGTTATTTCCTTTTACTCCTTTGTATGTAGTTTAGTATATCTTAATTTACTTTTTTACGCATGTTCATTCTTTTGATTGAGCAAAAGAACGAACCAAGAAAACTCACGCGGCTGACAAAAATTTACGTATTTTATTGCTAAAGCAAAAAATCCGCACGCGGAACACCGCAACCAATAAAAATTTCCACGGAACTCGCTGCGCTCAAACACCGGAAAATTTTTATTGCTTTTCAGTAAATACCGCTAAATTTTTAATGCCGCGATTGCCGTAAACCGCACTTTTAATGTACTTAATTTAGGATGCTTGTACCGCTCAAATTCGCACATTATAATTATTTAATACAAATATCAATCTTGCCACCATGTTATAATTGCATAATACAGTAAGTTATATAAATTTTGATAATTAATATATATAAAGTTTGATACAAAAGCAGAATATAGTAAATAAAGAAGTTAAAAAGTACAGTTTACGGCAGGACGCGACTTTCCAAAAATAGGATGCGGATTTCTAATCAAAAAGCACTTGCAGCATAGCCGAGGACTGTTTGAGTTTGCGAAGCAAACGAGTTCCGCAGGCGCAGCAAGTGCTGTACGAATTTGATATAGTCATCCGTATAATTTTTGGAGGAGCGAAAACTTTTTGGTTACTTTTTAGTTATAAAAAGTAACATGAATAAAAGAGTAAATTAAGAATATTAAAACTAAATACAAAGGAACAAACCTAAATAAAAAAAGATAAAAAGAAAATTAAGGCTTTAAAATGAAATGGCACGATTTACACCGCGCCATTTTTTATTATTTCTGTTTCCTTATCTCCGTTACCGGCACGCCGCCGATGCCCCAGTTATCGGTGTCAACTTCGTCGATAACCACAACCGTGGTGGCGGTGTTTTTGTTCAGCACGCGGTGCAGAAGCTCCGTTGCTCCTTCGATAAGCTGTTTTTTCTGTTCCGGCGTTACGTTGCCTTCGCGGGTAATTTTAATGTTAACGTATGGCATGGGCGTCACTCCTTTTTGTTTTATTATAACACGGCATTAAAAATTTTACTTGCTATTTAAAATCCGTTGTGCTATTATTTATCTGCATTCAGATGCCTTAGGGCAGCATCCGCAGGAGCTGTACCATATAAAGGGCATTAATGCAGAAACAAGGTCGGTAAAACGCTTGGACTTAATTGCCGGGACGTGACGGAATAGTGCATTTATGCGTATTTTGGCGTACTCTGCCCGGAGTGCGCTTTTTTTATGCTTCCGGTTAATCCTTGCAGAAAGGAGTTGTTATGGATTTATCTTTTGGCGTTGCAGGCCCGGGGCGCGTAGGCATGTCGCTGGCAAAGGCATTTGCCGCTGCGGGGTTAAGCTGCGCCGGTGTTTACGGCGGTACTCATGCCAAAGCAAGGGCGGCTGAACTTGGCGTGCGGCATTTTAATGAACCCTTGGGGCTTGTTACCGCGGTAGATGTTATTTTTATCTGCGTGCCGGACAGGTTTATTAATGAGGCGGCAGAGAGCATGGCAAAGGCTGCTGCACAAGCCGGGCTTGATGTTTGCGGCAAGTATTTTTACCATGTGAGCGGCAGCGCCGGGCTTGATGAACTTGCCCCGCTTAAAGCGCTGGGCGCGGAAACAGGCAGTTTGCACCCGCTTCAGAGTTTTGCTGCGCCGGTAAAAAGCCTTGCGGGAATTGGCATGGCGGTGGACGGCAGCGCAAAGGCGCAGGAGCTTGGTTTTAAGCTGGCGCGTCTTTCAGGGGCGGCTGCCTTTAAAGTGCCGCAGAAGGAGCGTGCGCTGTATCACGCGGCGGCGTGCTTTTGCAGTAATTTTACGGTAACGGTTACGGCCCTTGCCGAAAAGCTGCTTTTACGCTGGACTGATGACGAAGAAACCGCGCACAGGCTGCTTGTGCCGCTTTTAGCCGGTACGGCGGCAAATCTTGCTTCGGCAGAAAATGCGGGCGCGGCGTTAACCGGCCCGATATCGCGCGGGGACGCGGTTACGGTTGCCGGGCATTTAAAAGTTTTGCCGCAGGAGTTTGTGCCTGCCTACTGTGCGCTGGGGCTGGCAACGGTTAAGCTGGCACGCGAAAGCGGGCGGATTACGGAATCCGCAGCGGCGGAAATGACGGAATTATTTACGGAGGCAAATAAATGAAGCAAATTACAACAGCTGCAATAAAGCAAATGAAACAAAACGGCGAGCCGGTAACCATGGTTACGGCGTACGACTACGCCATGGCCAAAAATGTGTGTGAGGCCGGTATTGAAATGATTTTGGTGGGCGATTCGCTGGGCAATGTGGTGCTGGGTTATAACAGCACCGTGCCGGTAACGATGGACGAGATGATTCACCATACCAAAGCCGTTATGCGCGCGGCGCAGGGCAGCGGCACAATGGTTGTGGGCGATATGCCTTTTATGAGCTATCAGGCAAGCGTGGTGGACGGCATGTACAACGCTGCCCGTTTTTTGAAGGAAACCGGCTGCGCAGCGGTGAAGCTGGAAGGCGGCGCGGAAGTGTGCGGACTGGTGCAGAAACTTACGCAGGCAGGCATACCGGTTGTGGGGCATATTGGTCTTACGCCGCAATCGGTAAACCAGCTGGGCGGCTTTAAGGTGCAGGGCAAAAGTGCTGAAGCGGCGCAGAAGCTTTTGGACGACGCCCGCGCACTGGAACAGGCAGGCGCATTTGCCATTGTGCTTGAATGTGTGCCCGAAGCACTGGCGGCAAAGGTTACGGAAAACCTTAAAACGGCGGCAACTATCGGCATCGGCGCAGGCAAATACTGCGACGGGCAGGTGCTGGTATGCAACGACCTTTTAGGCTATACCGATGGTTTTTGCCCCAAATTTGTTAAGCGCTACGCCGATTTGCACAGCGAAATGACGGCGGCATTTAAAGCCTATGCGGCAGATGTAAAAGCACGCAGTTTCCCTGCGGCGGAACATACTTTTAAAATAGACGATGAAGTTTTGGAAAAACTGTACTGATAAAGGAGAACGCAAAATGAAACTTTGCAGAACAACCGCGGAACTCCGCGAAGAAATTGCGCTTGCCAAAGCGGCAGGCAAAACCATCGGCCTTGTGCCGACCATGGGCGCGCTGCACGAAGGGCACGCTTCGCTTATTAAAGCGGCGGCAATGGAAAACGAACTTGTTGTGGTAAGCGTGTTTGTAAACCCCACGCAGTTTGGGCCTAACGAAGATTTGGACGCTTACCCCCGCACGCTTGACGCTGACTGCAAACTGGCGGAAAGCTGCGGCGCGGACATTGTTTTTGCGCCCACGCCTGCCGAAATGTATCCCAGCGAGGATATGACCTGGGTAGAAGTTACCGGCGACATTACCAAAGTGCTGTGCGGGCGCACAAGGGCCATTCACTTCCGCGGCGTAACAACGGTTGTTGCCAAGCTGTTTAACCTGGCCCAGCCAGACCACGCTTATTTTGGGCAGAAGGACGCCCAGCAGGCAGAGGTTTTAAAACGCATGGTTAAAGATTTGTTCTTTAACGTAAAGCTGCGCATTATGCCCATTGTGCGCGAGGCGGACGGGCTTGCCAAATCTTCGCGCAACACATATTTATCAAAAAGCGAGCGTGCGGCTGCGGTAATTTTAAACAGCAGCCTCGAAACTGCCTCCATGCTTTTTAAAGCGGGCGAGCGCAGCAGCCAGAAACTGGTGGAGGGCGTTAAAAAACTTATCGGCGACGAGCCCATGGCACAGATTGACTATGTGGAAATATACGCCCTGCCGGGGCTTACGCCTGCGCCGGAGGTTTTAACCAAAGGGCAGTATCTTTTGGCACTTGCCGTAAAATTTGGCACCACACGCCTTATTGACAACGTAATTTTGGAGGTAGAATAAATGCTTTACACGATAATGCACGGCAAAATTCACCGCGCAACGGTAACGGAAGCCAATCTTGAATACATGGGCAGCGTTACAATCGACAGCGAACTTATGGAAATGGCAGGCATTTTGCTGGGCGAGCGCGTGCAGATTGTAGACAACAACAACGGCGCGCGCCTTGAAACCTACACTATTGCGGGCGCACCGGGCAGCGGCGTAATTTGCCTTAACGGTGCGGCAGCACGCCTTGTGCAGCCGGGCGACAAGGTTATTATTATGGCTTACGCGCAGATGACGGAAGAGGAAGCGCGCCGCTGCGAGCCGAAGGTTGTAATGGTGGACGAAGCCAACAAACCGCTGAAAGTGCGCGGCACGGAGCTGGAAAGAGAAATTGGCTGACAGTGCTTTGCCATTAGGTAATAAAATAAGGAAATATACAGCAGAAAAATAAAACCCCAAACGGGCTGCAGCGTGGGCAGTTTTGGTTAACTGCCTTGCGGTGCGGCCTGTTTTGTTTAAACTTTAAACCATGTTTTTATTAAAAATAATATAAAGTTTAAGTTAACGCTAAAATTAGATTGACAAAAAACTTAAAATTAAATATCTTATAAGTAAGAATTGTGCAAAATATTTTTCACATAAGTAAATCACCTTTGAAGATTGTTTTATTTTAATAATAAATTGCAGATTTTATTAATAGAAGTATCAAAATAAAATCATTGTTATATTAAAAATTTTAAAGCATCGCTTTAAAAGCGCAAAGGAAGTGGAAATGATGGCAAAGACAGTAGTCTTTATTGATTCTGAGGTTGGCATTGCCGATAAGAAAATTTATGACCTTGGAGCAATACGTGACAGCAATGTTTGTTTTCATTCCGCTTCGATAAATAATTTTTGCGATTTTATAAGCGGTGCTGATTTTTTGTGCGGGCATAATATAATTCATCATGACCTAAAATATATTGAAGCTGCTGCCGGAAGAAAGATAAGCTGCAAAGTAATAGATACGCTCTATCTTTCGCCGCTGCTTTTTCCTAAACGGCCGTATCATGCTTTATTAAAAGATGATAAATTACAGACAGATGAAATAAACAATCCTTTAAATGACAGCAAAAAAGCACAGCAATTATTTTATGATGAGGTAAATGCTTTTATTGCCTTGTCATTAAAAATGAAGCAGATTTTTTATTGCCTGCTGCATGATGCAGTGGAATTTGAAGCTTTTTTTGAATACATAGATTTTTACTGTGCCGTTAATGACGCAGAAACTTTGATTAAGAGTGAATTTGCCGGGAAAATTTGTGAAAATGCAGACCTTAAAACGCTTATTGCAGGAAATAAAATAGAACTTGCGTATGTGCTTGCGCTGATTTCTTCCGATGACTGTCATTCTATAACTCCGCCATGGCTTATGCATAATTTCCCAAAAATTGAAAATGTAATTAAGTTATTGTGCAATACTCCATGTTCTGAAGGCTGTGGCTATTGCCAAAACAAACTCAACATTCATAAAAGTTTAAAAGAAATTTTTGGTTATGACAGTTTCAGAACTTATAATGGTGAACCGCTTCAAGAAATGGCGGCACAGGCGGCTGTGGACGGTAAATCACTATTGGCGGTGTTTCCTACCGGCGGCGGTAAGTCTATAACTTTTCAGCTTCCGGCACTTATGGCGGGCAAAGCTGTACATGGTTTAACTGTTGTTATATCGCCGCTGCTTTCTTTAATGAAAGACCAGGTTGATAATTTATATAATACCGGCGTACTTGAAGCCGTAAGCATTAACGGGCTGCTTTCACCGGTAGAAAGAGCGGATGCCCTTGAACGTCTGGCTGACGGTTCGGTAAATATTTTATATATTGCACCGGAATCTTTGCGTTCACGCACAATAGAAAAAATACTTCTTAAACGTAATATTGTCCGTTTTGTAATTGATGAAGCCCATTGCTTTTCTGCTTGGGGGCAGGATTTCAGGGTTGATTATTTATATATAGGCGAATTTATAAGTGAACTCCAGCGCCAGAAAGTTTCACAGATGCCCATACCTGTTTCCTGTTTTACAGCAACGGCAAAACCTAAAGTAATAAGTGATATTTGCGATTATTTTAAGAAAACTCTGGATTTGGACCTTGTTCTTTACGCATCATCGGCAACGCGTGAAAATTTACAGTATACTGTTTTATATAAAGAAACGGATGAAGAAAAATATAATGCTCTGCGCAGGCTTTTGGAACAAAAAAATTGCCCTACCATAGTTTATGTTTCCAGAACAAGGCGTACAAGAGAATTGGCTGAGCGTCTTTCAAAAGATGGGTTCCCGGCATGCCCTTTTAACGGTAAGATGGACCCGGCTGATAAAATCGCCAATCAGGAAGCGGTTATAACTAATAAAATAAAGGTAATTGTAGCAACGTCTGCTTTTGGCATGGGCGTTGATAAAAAAGACGTTAAACTCGTAGTTCATTATGACATATCAAGTTCACTGGAAGATTATGTTCAGGAAGCCGGCCGTGCCGGCCGCGACCCTTCCATGCAGGCAGATTGCTATGTTCTTTATAATGATAGTGATTTGGACAAGCATTTTATTTTGCTGAACCAGACCAAGCTCAGCATTAGTGAGATACAGCAGGTATGGAAAGCCATTAAGGATATGACAAAACTTCGCCCGCGCGTTTGCTGCTCGGCACTGGAAATTGCCCGGCAGGCAGGGTGGGATAATTCCGTTACTGATGTTGAAACAAGAGTAAAAACAGCAATTTCTGCGCTTGAAAATGCTGGTTATATTAAACGCGGCAAAAATATGCCGCGCATATACGCAACAAGTATTTTGGCAAGTGATATGAATGAAGCTGCCAGGCGTATAGAAACTTCTCCGCTTTTTACAGAACCGCAGCGCTTAAATGCCAAACGCATAGTTAAGTCGCTTATTTCAAGCAGAAGCATTGCCAAAGCCGGTAACGACGATGCGGAATCGCGTGTCGATTATCTTGCCGATATTCTTGGTTTGACCAAAGAAGAAGTAATTACTGCCGTTAATTTAATGCGGCGTGAAGGCATTTTAGCCGATACGCTGGATATGTTTGCCTATATTTTGGCGACCGAAAAAGAAAACAGGGCTGTCAATTTGCTTGAACGTTTTGCAAAACTGGAATTATTTTTTGTGGAACAGCTAAAAGACGATGTGTGCGAATTTAACCTTAAAGAATTAAACGAACAGGCAGAGCAGCGGCGGCTGGCGTGGGCAAACGTAAAAAATTTCCGCACGCTTATTTATTACTATACAATTAAAAAGTACATTCAAAAAAATGAATGGAAAGCTGCACAGGCAGTACAAATACTGCCGCTTATCAGCGTTGAAAAATTAAAAGATAAAATTGATACCAGAATAGATATTTGCAGGTTTGTATTAAAAGAACTTTTTGCTAAAGCAGCAAAGCCTGTCTATGACGGTGAAGAAATGAAACCGGTAGAGTTTTCGCTTGTCGGTTTGTTTAATGCGTATAAAGAACATCAGCAAATGGACTTAACTGCTAAAGAAGTATCTCTGCATGATGTTGAGGACGCATTGCTGTACCTTTCAAAAATAGAAGCATTAAGGCTTGAAGGCGGCTTTTTGGTTCTTTACAACAGTATGGAAATTGAACGCTGCATAATGGATAATAAAATAAAGTATAAAATTGCCGATTACCGTTATCTTGATGAATTTTACAAACAAAGAATTCAGCAGATTCATATTATAGGTGAATATGCCAATTTGATGGTGCGTGATTATAAATCTGCACTGCAATTTGTAAAAGATTATTTTCAGATAGATTTTCAGAAGTTCATTAAAAAATATTTTGCCGGTGAACGTGAAAATGAAATAAACCGTAACATTACGCCTAAAAAATACAGGCAGTTATTTTACGGTTTATCTGCTGTGCAGTCGCAAATTATTAATGATGCCGATTCTCCGTATATTGTTGTGGCAGCAGGTCCGGGCAGCGGCAAAACACGAGTTTTAGTACATAAACTTGCTTCGCTGATAATATTGGAATCCGTAAAATCGGAGCAGCTTTTAATGCTGACATTTTCAAGAGCTGCGGCTACGGAATTTAAAAAACGCCTTGTTGAATTAATAGGCAATGCAGCAAATTATGTGGAAATAAAAACTTTTCATTCATATTGTTTTGACCTTCTTGGAAAAATCGGCAGGCTTGAGGGCGCAGACAATATTGTAAAAAATGCCGTGGAATTAATCCGCAGCGGCGAAGTTGAACGAAGTAAAATCAGCAAAAGCGTGCTTGTAATTGATGAAGCGCAGGATATGGACGAAAATGAATTTAACCTGGTACGCGCTTTAATAGATAATAATGACAATATGCGCGTGATAGCGGTAGGCGATGACGACCAGAATATTTATGAATTCCGCGGTTCAAATTCCGAATATCTGAAATCTTTAATAAAAGATTATGGTGCCGTGAGATATGAAATGGTGGAAAATTACCGCAGTAAACCGGCAATTGTGGAACTTGGCAACGCTTTTGCGGCAACGATACATAACAGGATGAAAAATTCGCTTATTCATTCTGTGCAAAAAGAAAAAGGCAGAGTTGTTATTACGCACCATAGCGGCAGAAACATGGAAGAAGCCGTAGTGAAGCAGATTGCAGAAACACGCGGCAACGGCAGATGCTGTGTGCTGACTAATACCAATGATGAAGCATTACAGCTTTTGGGAATGCTTCTGAAAAAGGGTATCAGGGCTAAACTTATACAATCAATTGACGGATTTTACCTTTATAATTTGGCGGAAATACGTTACTTTTTAAAACAAATAGAAAATGCTGCTCCGTATGCCGTTAAAATTTCTGACACGGTTTGGGAAAAAGCGGCAGATAAGTTATTTAAAACTTATGCAGGCAGCAGCTGCCTTGAAATTTGCAGAAACCTGTTCCGTGATTTTGAAACGGTTAATCCGGATAAGTATTACAATGATTTGTTGGAGTTCATCAAAGAATCAAGTTATGAAGATTTTTATGATGACGAAACAGAAGCTGTGTATGTATCTACTATCCATAAAGCCAAAGGCAGAGAGTTTGATACTGTTTACATGATGCTTAACGGCAATAATGCTTCAACTGATGAAGAAAAACGCATTTTGTACGTTGGCATGACAAGGGCTAAAAATGAACTGTATATTCATAGCAATACGAAATTATTTTCTGCATATAATTTGCCTGATGTAGAGCATTGCTATGATAAAGTTGTTTATAGTAAACCCTTGGAAATTTCATTGCAGATGACACATAAAGATGTGTTCCTTGATTATTTTAAGAATAAAAAGCAGTTTATTTTTAAACTCCGGAGCGGCAGTAAACTTTTAATTAACGTCATGTATCTCTGCGCGCAAATTGAAGGGAAAAATATGCCTGTTGTAAAATTTTCCAAAGCATTTTTTGAAAAAATACAAAATTTGCAGAAGAAAGGTTATATGCCTTATGCTGCCGAAGTACGGTTTATAGTTGCATGGATGGGCAAAGAAGATACTGAAGAAACAGCAGTTATTTTGCCTGATATTTATTTAAAACGAAACAAATAAATAAAAACGCCTGTGTAATTGATATACAGGCGTTTTTGTTGTTATTAAGCTATTTTTGAACAGATAAATTTGGTGTATTTACTGTATGGCTTTTGCCATTTAAAAGGTATAAATTACAAAATAAAATTACTGCTGTAAATGCTGCAAGCAGCACCAGCGCATGGGCTGCTCCGGCAGATGTGTTTTGCGCTGCTGCAACAATGCTGGCGCATATTGAAGTGCCAAGGGCTCCGGAAAGCGGCTGCAGGGTATTAATTACGGCGTTGCCGGAGGCTGAATCATCTGCTGATAGGCAGCGGATAGCGCAGAGCGTAACGGTAGGTATCGAAGCAGCCTGTCCAAAGGCAAAAAATGTGTACAGCACGGCAAATAAAGTGTTGCTGATATCGGGCGTAAGCCACGCCATGGCAGAAACAGAGCCTAACATTAAAACACTGCCGCCCAAAACCGGCAGTGCGGCTCCGCAGCGGTCAAGCACACGCCCGGCTGATGGCGTTACCAAAATACCAAGTATGCAGCCCGGCAGCAGCAGGCAGCCTGCTGTAAAAGCATCGGCGCCGAAAACAAGCTGGGCGTAATTGGGAATTAAAAAGCCAAGCCCGAGTACCGTAAAATAAATAAAAATCATGGCGGCGGCACCGCTGTTAAAACGGCTGCTGCGGAAAATTTTTACGTTTATTACAGGAGTAGGGCTTGTAAGCGAGCGGCGGTAAAATAAAGCAAGCAGCACGGCACTTATAAGAAGCGGAACTATTACCGCGGCACTTAGCCAGCCTGCCTGTGTATGCGCTGTGGCTGTAATAAACAGTGCAAAACCAACAGCCATTAAAAAGTAATTGCTCCATTCAAAGCGGGTGTGTTTAAGCTGCGGATTTGCAGGTACGGTTAAAAGCCCGGCTATCAGCGAAAGCAGCAGCAAGGGCAGCATAAAAACAAAAATAAGCCGCCAGCCCCACAATGTTATAATAAGACCGCCTGCAAAAGGGCCTACTACCGGTGCCATGGCAGTTATCATGCAGGCAACGCCCATCATAAAGCCGTTTTTTTGAGCAGGCACTTCTTCGAGAACCAGGTTAAACATCAGCGGCAGGGCTATGCCTGTGCCAAGCCCTTGTACTATGCGGCCGGTAAGCAGCAGGGCAAAGCTGGGGGCGGCGCAGCATAACACAGTGCCGGTTATAAAAAAGGCTTCTGCCGCTATAAAAAGCCGCTTATGGCTGAAATTATTTTTCAGCCAGCCGGAAGCAGGCACAATTATGGCAAGCATCAGCAGATAACCTGTGGTAAGCCACTGCACAGCGGCAGTACCAATGCCAAATTCACGCATTAGCGTCGGAAAGGTAATGTTCATGGCGGTTTCGGCAACCACTCCGGCAAAGGCCATAATACCGGCAGAAATTATTGCCGTTACAAGCTTGGGCGTTAATTGTTTATTTTTTTGCATGTATGTCACCTCAAAAGTTGCGCATAATAATTACCTAAAGTAATTATATTGGTAATTATATAGGCATTGACGTATATTGTCAATGCCTGCTGCAATTTAGGGTTTGGGCGGCTCGCTGTTTTTTAAAGCTGCATAAAAGCTGCGTATCGTTGCCGCGGCGCAGATAAGGTCATCAGGCTTAATGCCTGTTAACTGGCTGCTTACCCAGTTGTGGTAGCGTTTAACATAAAAATCGCAGCAGCTTTTGCCTTTATTTGTAAGGGCAACGTAAGTAACACGCCTGTCGGTAGCGCTGCCTGCTTTTTGGGCATACCCTGCGGCGGCAAGCTCTGATACAAGCCGGGTAATGCTTGGGCGCGTTACGTGCAGCGCAGTGCTGATGTCGCTTATTTTAACCAGCCCGTTTTTTTCTTCAAGCTGGGAAATGGTGTCAATAATCTGTATATGGCGCGGTGTTAAACCCTGCGGCAGCGGCGGCAAAAGTTCCAGTATTTTTTTGGCTTCGCGGCAGCAGTCGAAAAAATCTTTAATTAAAGCGGTATCCATCAGAAACCCTCCGTAATTGTTTGTAAAAATTATATAACAAAAGGCGCTGCAAGGCAATTTGCGCCGCTGATTTAAACGCTGTATAATAATTTTCGGAGGGGATTTTATGCAGTACGAACTGGTGCGCAGCAACAGGCGCACTTTGGCAATAACAATAGACGGCAGCGGCAGGTGCGTGGTGCGCGCGCCCATGCGGATGCCTATGGCTGAAATTAAAAAATTTATCGAAGAAAAACGCAGCTGGATTGAAAATAAGCTGTGCGAAATAGAGTTAAAAACAGAGCTTGCCCCGCGCGAGCCGGAGTTTAAAGAAGGCGCGGAGTGGGTGATAGCAGGCAACAGCGTGCGCATTAAATTTATTGCGGGCGCGGCGAAGGACTATGCGCAGTTTGCGCCGGACGGATTTATTTGCAGCAAAAAACTGGGCCGCCCCGGGCTGATTAAGTTTTTGCGCGGCTTTGCCAGGGATTTGTTTTACTGGCGCGTTGATAAATATGCGCAGGTAATTGGCGTAGAGCCTTTGGGTGTAAAGGTATCGGAAGCACAGGCAAGATGGGGCTCGTGCAGTGCGCAGAACGTGCTGAATTTTTCGTGGCGGCTTATTTTTGCGCCGCCCGCGCTGATAGATTACGTGGTGGTACACGAACTGTGCCATATTGGCTGCATGAACCACAGCCCTGCCTTCTGGCAGAGCGTGGCGGCTGTAATGCCGGATTATAAACAGCGCAGACAGGCATTAAAGCAGCATGGGTATTTGCTGAAGTGGTTTAGGTAGGGTTCTTTTGCTTTGCTTTTTTGTTTTCGTCTTTGTAGTTAGGTTTTTATATTTTAATTTACTTTATTATTCATGTTACTTTCAACATTGTCTTTATCTTTGTATGTAGTTTTTATGCTTTAATTCACTTTATTATTCATGTTCATTCTTTGTAACCAAAGAAATTTTGGAGGGTAAAATTTACTTCCTGTTCGGTCGTAAAATTTGCCTGGCTTCACTGGCACAATTATAAACTTCGCTTAAAGCTCGTTTCTAATTGGCGATTCAGCCAAAGAAAACTCACGCGGCTGAAAAAATTTTTAACGCGGTACGCCGAAAGCAATAAAATTTTCCACGGAACTCGCTTCGCTCAAACATCGGGAAAATTTTATTGCTTTTCAGTAAATACCGCTAAATTTTTAATGCCGCGATTTGCGTAAATCGTACTTTTAATTTGCTGATTAGACAGAACGGTGCAATGTGTGAAATAGGAAAGAAAAATTGATTGATATTATCTGTAAAATTGTATAAACAGATAATTGCTTTAAAATTGTCTGCTAAAATAATATTGCATTACTTTAAGATAACGAAATGATTAAATTGGAAATACAAAATAAATATTTTTGGTATGGTAACAGGTTAAAATTTTGGAAGCAATAATAAAGCTATGAATTTGAACAGAGCTGCGACATTCAAAATAAAGCACTGAAAAAGTACGGGTTACGGCAGGACGCGACTTTCAAAAAACAGGCGAAAACTTAAAATAAAAAGGCACTTGCAGCATTTGCCGGAGGATGTTTGAGCGGAGCGAGTTTCCGGAGGCGCTGCAAGTGGCAAACTGATTTGATACTGAGCCGTTAAGTTTTTTGAGGAGCGGAGACTTTTTGGTAACTTTTTGGTCTTTTCAAAAAGTTACATGAATAATAAAGTAAATTAAAATACAAAAACTACATACAAAGATGAAACGTAAATTAAAAGTAACATGAATAAAAAAGTAAATAAAGAACATTGAACGTAAATACAAAAACCTAACCCAAAATCAAAAACCAAAACCAAAAATTTAAACATAATTTCAAAAACCAAACGTAAAATTAAAAATAATAAAACTTCATAATATAAAAATCTTAAAATCCCGCTTTAACTAAAATATAAAAAATGCTATAATTATACGTCAAGGAGTTTGTAAAATGTCTAAAAAGGTTTTGTTTGGTTTTGATTATACAAACAACGAATTTGTAAAAATAATTTTATATTTGTTTGTTGGCGGCAGCGCCGCGCTGATTGAGTGGGCGTTTTTTTACGTTTTCTCGGAGGCGGCGGGCATAAATTATCTGGCGTCGACGGCGTGCGCTTATTTTTTATCTACCTTGTACCATTATTTTATGTGCAACATTCTGGTGTTTACAAGCGGCGTGCGCTATGGCAAAGCCAAAGAAATAAGCCTTGTGTTTTTGGTAAGCGGCATGGGGCTTTTATTTAATCTTATATTAATGTATGTTTTTGTTGGGCTTTTTGCACTGCCGGGGCTGCTTTCAAAAATTGCCGCCACCTGCATTGTGGTGGTATGGAACTATCTGGCGCGCAAAAAGTGGATTTTTTAAGGTGTGATAAAAGTGGAAACCAACGGCGTTGAAATTAAAAATTTTAAAAAGGTTGTTATTATTTACAACCCCAATTCCGGCAAGCAGATTTTTGTGAGCATGCTTTCGAGAGTGCTCGATTTAAAGCGCCGCCTGACGGCGATTATCGGGCCGAACAGGGTGGAGCTTACGGAGCTGCGCGAGTTTAAAAAGCTGACGGACTGGGCCGATAAAATTAAGGAAGAAAAGTACGACTGGGTAATTGTAGCCGGCGGCGATGGTACTTTGCGCGCCATGATTGCCCAGCTTGACCGCAACGGCTATGTGCCGTATATCAGCGTGTTCCCCGCAGGCACGGTAAACCTTGTTGCCAAGGAGTTTGACATGCCTGCCGACCCGGTGCGCTGGATTCAGCGTGTGCGCAAAGGGCGCATTAAACCTGTGCGTATCGGCAAGGCCAACGGGCATATCTTTTTAACCGTTGCTGGTATCGGGTTCGATTCCAAAGTTGTGGACAGCGTATCAAGCCTCGAAAAGCGTTTCCTGTCCTCCTTTGCCTATGTTGTGCAAAGCGGCGAGCTGGTGCGCAAGGAGCTTTTGTTAAGCAACTGGCGTTACAGGTTTCGCGTTAAGTTTGACGGCGACCCCGAATGGTACGAGGCTTCTTCCGTCATCATCGGCAAAAGCCGCTATTATGCGGGGCGTTACAGCCTGTTTAAGGGTGCTGCCATTACCAATGATTATTTTGATGTGGCGCTGTTTACCGGCTGCAAGCGTGCGGACTTTTTAAAATATGCGGCCATGATTTTAATGGAATCGCTGGAGGGCGAGCAGGGCGTTATTGTTAAAAAGGCGCATACGCTTACCATTGAGTGCAATGTGGACGGCTTCCCGGCGGAGCTGGACGGCGACGTGGTTACGGCAACGCCGCTTTTAATAGAGATGTATTCCCAAACGGTTAACTTTCTGGCGTAAGGCGGGGCGAAGATGAGAAAACGTTACTGGCTGCTTGTGTTTATGGTTATTGCCTTTGCGGCCGAATATTTTTTGTCGTGGAAATTTTACAGAAGCATAGTGCCTTTCCCGAAAATGGAGTTCTGGTATACCGCAGTAAGCAGCTTTTTGCGCGATGTGCTGCTTTTGGGCGTGGCAGGGCTTTTGTATCTGCGCCGCACGCGTATCCGCGACAGGGTGAAGCGTTATTTTCCGGTAGTTGTAACCGGCGTTTTGTACCTTGGCGTAACGGCGTTTATGGTGCATCAGCTGCGGCTGGATGGCGGCGTTGTAACGGCGCTGGCAATACTTGCCGGGCTTAACAACAATATTTTTGCGGTGCTTGTAACTGCCATGTGCTACCATAAATGGGCAGGGCGCACCATGAAAACGGTGTATTTTGCCGTTTATTTTTTGTCGGCAGTTATTGTAATTTTTGACGCCTTTTATTTTTGGCAAACCAGCATGCACGTGCAGAGCGTGCTTTTTGCCAACCTTAATATATACGCCGTTAAGGGCGTGCTGGCAAGCATGGGCGCGCTTAAACTTGCGCTTATCGCCGCGGGGCTTATGCTGCTTGTGCTTTTGTTCCGCGTAAACAAGCCCACCAAAAAGAAACCGAACTTTGTATGGTCGCTGATGTGCGTAGCGGCGTTTTCGCTGGCGCTGAACATTAGCTACATGATGATGGGCAGCCTGAACGGTTATGTAATGAAAGAATACATGGGCATGTGGACGGAGGTTGAAAGCGAAAAAACGCGTGAAGCCTACCGCGATATGCTTACCGTGCCCGTAAACGTAAACTTTTTTGGCAAAATGCTGTTTAATACCGATAAAATCGTAAGCCGCAGCCATATTGAGCAGCGCCCGCTGACGGTGAAGGACGAGCAGGTTTTGCAGGAGCTGGGCATTATGCGTAAGAGCGAAGAAAAGGCGGAGCCGAAAGCAAGCTACGACCGTATTGTAATGCTGGTGCTGGAATCGGTACACCGCGATTACATGCACTATTACAACGAAAACATACCGGCGGAGGCAACGCCCTACCTTGACAGCCTGCTTGAAAAATACCCGCACCTTGACCACTACTATTCTTCGGCAGTGCCTACAACGCAGGGGCTTAACGCAACCTTCCGCTCGCACTTAATTTATGACCCCGACCTGCCGGGCGAAGCGCAGCCTTCTATCTTCCGCAGCGTGCAGAAGGCAGGGTGGCGCGGCATATTTATGAACGCCAGCAGCCAGTATTACAACAACGAGCTGCACGAATACCCAACGCAGTTTGGTATGGCGGAATACTACGCCAAGGAATACCTTGAGGATGCAGGCTACACCGGTGCCAGCGGCTGGGGCTACCATAACGACGTTATGTACGCCGAAGCGCTGAACCTGCTTGAAAAAGGGCAGAAAAATAACGATAAAATGCTGCTGGTTGTTAAAACGCTGGATATGCATCAGCCGTATCCGTACTACGGCACCGCCTACGGCGATATGCCGGAAGGCGTGCGCGACAACAAATACGTTACCGTGCGCGGCATTTACTGGGTAAACCTCACCATACAAAACTTCTTTAAAGAAGCGTCACGCCGCGGGCTGATGGATGACCGCACGCTGTTTGTAATAACCAGTGACCATAATCCGCACAGCGGCGGCGAATATATGGAACTTGTTACGGATGAACGCTCGCGCCGCAGCATTGCGCCGATACCCTTGATTTTTATAGGCAAAAATTTAGCGCCGTTTGCACTTTTAGACGAAGAACAGTACGCTTCGCAGATTGACCTTGCACCGACGCTTTTGGCCTTGGGCGGCATTACGGTGCCGGAAGAATTTATGGGACGTAACTTTTTGCGGTATGCACCCTTGCCGTATGCGCTGGGCTATTTTGGCGGCAAAGCGTATTATTACAACGAAGATTTTTCGTTTGAGGACAAAATGGACGAGCCGGAGCAGGACCGTTACTGCGACGCGCTTACCAACTATATTATTCATGAATATGCAGCACGCCATTTAAAATACGGCGGGCAGTAAACCAGGTAAAATAAAAATACCCTGCTTTAACGGCAGGGTATTTTGACAAATACGCACGCAGCGTATATAATATTCATGAGATAGCCTGACGGGTAGCAGCGTCGGCTCGTCTCCCTGTATTTTCAGTACTTGAAGAAACGGCCGCACGTTACCTTACGTCAGGCCGTTTTTCATTTCAGCGTTTTATAAACAATGAAATGATGAAAACTATGAGCGAAGCAAAAGTAATCATTAAAGAAAGCGCTTCAAAAACTGTCATAGTATCACCTCCGCTCTTTGCAGAGTGGAGCGGCAGACTCCGTCAGGCAATCTCATAGGCAAAATTATAACACAAAAACATATTTAATAAAAGCAAACAGCCGGTGAATTTTCACCGGCTGAAATTTTTTGCTGGGGTATATGTTTGTGGGTGATAGTTTTATTATAAACATATACCATCGTTTTATCGGGAACTATGTAAAAATGATGGAAGTAATTGATAAAAAGTTGAATTCAATTAAAACTTAATTAAGTGCAATAAATAATAAATATTGATTAAAACTCAAAAGAATGGTATAATTAAAACAGGCAGTAACAGATATTGTGTTTGTAAAGAAGGGGGCGGAATTTATGCTGTTTACTTTTGAGGATGCTTTACAGATTCACCATGCTAAATGTGAGAAGATTGAGGTTTATAAACTGGCAAACCCGGCGGAAGCATGGGCCGGTTTTGGCGTAACGGCTATTTGCCCTACTGATGATTTTTACAGCGATGATGAGCTGGTGGCTTTCGATTCTTTTGACCGCACGGCTTACGAAGAAAAAATCAGCAAAGGCCCTTCCGCCTTGCCTGACAAGGCTTTTCCGGTGCTTGTGATTGTAAGGGCAGAACGTGAAGGTTAAGTTAATATGTCATAATAAAAACTCCGCGGCTTTTGCTGCGGAGTTTTGCTGTTGCGCTTAAATTTATTCTGCTTTGGCGGCGTGGCCGTTTAAAAAGTAATCTACTATTATCGAGGTCAGCTCCGTGTTATCCATAGTGCTGTTTATTACGTGGAACACGCCGTTGGCAATGCCTGCAAACAGGTGGTAGGCGCCAAAAATTGCTTCGGATGTTAATTTGCTTGTCGGGTCGGGCACGGTAAATATCTGCTGCGAATGGGTATATTTTAAATAGCCGCTTTCCTGTCCGTCCTGCAAAATTGCTGCCAGTACGTAAACTTCCTCCCACAAAATTTTGTAGTAGCGCAAAAGGCGTTCTTCCTCCGGCCTGGGCAGCGGGTCGCCGTAAAGGGAGGTTAATATCCAGTTGCCGTTTTCGTCAAAATCGGGGTGTATGCCCTGGTGCGCTGCGTTAAGCTCGTACCATACAATCAGCCACAGGCCTTTATTGGTGCGCAGAAATTTTAACATGCAGTTAAGGTAGGCCTGCAGCTTGCCGCGGATATCGGGCTGCTGTGCCGTTAAGGAATGCAGCTCATCCATTAAATGGCTGTGTTTTTCTTCTATCAGCGTGTAAAAAAGGTTATCTTTATTGCCGAAGTATTTATAAAGCGTGCCTTTTCCGGTATCGGCCAGGGCGATTATTTCATCAAGCGTGGCTTTGGTGTAGCCGCGGCGCGAAAAAACATCTTCCGCGGCAATGAGGATACGTTCTTTTTTTGGCAGTGAAGCATCTATGGCAGTCATGGCGGCCTCCGTAAAACAATTTCATCATTAAAATATATTTATAAATTTATACCATTATATCATTTTTGGGCATTATGTGCAATTTGCACGGTTTATCCAAATATTTTGCGGGTATCATCCAAAAAATAAATTTGACTAATGAACTGTATCAATTATAATTATTATAGAGGTAGTATGTGCTTATTTGAGCATGAGAAATATTTTTAAAGAGGCAGGTTAAAGGAGGTTTAATAATGAGCTTAAAAATTTATACCGAGCGCTGCAAAGGCTGCGGCATTTGCGCTGCGTTCTGCCCCAAAAAGGTTCTGGCGGTAAGCGAACTTGAAAAGATTGAAGCTGTTGCGCCCGAAAACTGCATTCAGTGCGGCCAGTGCGAACTGCGCTGCCCGGATTTTGCCATTTTTGTACATAAAGAAGGAGATGAGAAGTAATGTCCAAGGTTTTATTATTGCAAGGCAACCAGGCTGTTGTTGAAGGCGCAATTGCAGCCGGTGTAAAATTCTTTGCGGGTTACCCCATTACTCCTTCCACGGAAGTGGCGGAATCCCTGGCTGAAAAGCTGCCGAAAAACGGCGGCAAATTTATTCAGATGGAAGACGAAATTGCTTCCATGGGCGCTGTTATCGGTGCGTCCTTAACTGGCAAAAAGGTTATGACGGCTACCAGCGGCCCGGGCTTTTCGTTAAAGCAGGAGCTTATCGGTTATGCCTGCGCTGCGGAAATTCCTCTGGTAATTGTTAACGTGCAGCGTGTGGGCCCGTCTACCGGCCAGCCTACCAGCCCTTCCCAGGGCGATGTTATGCAGGCACGCTGGGGCACCCACGGCGACCACTGGCTGATTGCCCTTACTCCTGCAAGCGTTCCCGAATGCTTTGAACTTACTCTGCGCGCTTATGCGCTGAGCGAAAAATACCGTGTGCCGGTAATTCTTTTGATGGATGAAGTTATCGGCCATATGCGCGAAAAAATTGAACTGCCTGATGATTACAGCGATTTTCCGCAGGCAGAACGCAAACAGCCGGACTGCGCACCGGAGGACTTTAAGGCTTATGCCACGGACGAAAGCCTTGTTCCGGCAATGCCTGCTTTCGGCAGCGGCTACCGCTGGCATGTAACCGGCCTTGTTCATGACGAAACCGGTTTCCCGAAAGGCACCCCGGCAGCTACTCTTGCTGCTGCCAACCGTCAGCGCGCTAAACTTGAAAACAACCTTGACGATATCGTACAAGTTGAAAACTACCGTATGGAAGATGCCGATTTTGCCGTTGTAGCCTTTGGCGGCGCAGCCCGTACCGCTTACGAAACGGTTGATATGGCACGTGCGGAAGGCCTTAAGGTTGGCCTTGTACGCCCTGTAACCATTTGGCCGTTTGCCGAAGCGCAGATGAAGGAACTGGCCGGCAGGGTAAAAGGCATTTTGGTGCATGAGCTGAACTGCGGCCAGTATGTTCACGAAGTTGAACGTGCCGTTAACGGCAAAGTGCCTGTAAGCCTGTACGCAAAATATGATAACGAACCTGCAACTCCGGCCCAGCTTTTGGAAGAAGTTAAAAAAGCTATGGCGGCCCTGTAAGGAAAGGAGACTATATTTATGAATATGGAAGAAATGATCAATAAATATTTCCGTCCGGGCCGTTTGCCGCATATCTGGTGCCCCGGCTGCGGCAATGGCGTTGTTACCGGCAGCGTTGTTAAAGCTATTGCCAAACTCGATCTTTCCAAAGACGATGTGGCTGTAATTTCCGGTATCGGCTGCTCCAGCCGTGCTTCCGGCTATCTTGATTTTAATACCGTTCATTCCGCTCACGGCCGTGCTATTCCGGTTGCAACCGGCGTTAAACTGGCAGAGCCGAAACTGAACGTTATTGTTCTTACCGGTGACGGCGACGCCACCGCTATCGGCGGCAACCACTTCATTCATGCGTGCCGCCGCAATATCGACCTTACCGTTGTTGTTTACAACAACAGCATTTACGGCATGACTGGCGGCCAGTATTCGCCGATGACTCCGTATCACAGCAAGGCAACCACCGCGCCTTACGGCATGATTGAACCTGATTTTAACCTTGCCGAGCTTGCCAAAGCAGCAGGCGCAACCTTTGTTGCACGCTGCACAACCTTCCATGCGCAGATGCTGAGCGACCTTATCGTTAAAGGCATTCAGCATAAAGGCTTCAGCCTTATCGAAGCAGTATCTGCCTGCCCGATTTCCTTCGGACGCCAGAACAAAATGGGCGGCCCTGCCGAAATGATGATGTGGCAGCGTGACCATGCCGTTCCGGTTGCAGCCTGGGATAAACTGCCGGAAGAAAAACGCGAGGGCAAATTCCCGATTGGCGTTTTGTATCAGGTAGAAGGCAGAAAAGAATACACTGAAGCCTATGATGAACTTATTGCCATGGCGCAGGGAGGTAAATAATATGAAACATGAATTACGTTTATCCGGCACCGGCGGCCAGGGCCTTATCCTTGCCGGCATTATCTTAGCCGAAGCAGCACTTTTGGACGGCAAGCTTGCTATCCAGTCGCAGTCCTACGGCCCGGAAGCACGCGGCGGCTCCTCTAAATCGGAAGTTATTATTTCCGAGGACGCCATTCACTTCCCGAAGGTTACCAAACCCGATTTGCTGCTTGCCATGAGCCAGGAAGCTGCCAATAAATATTCTCATGACCTTACCAAAGACAGCGTAATGATTACCGACAGCCTGTTTGTAAGCCAAGTGCCCGATTTTGGCGGCAAAGTTTACGAACTGCCGATTACCCATAGCGCACGCGAAGGGCTGGGCAAAATTTTGTTTGCCAACATTGTTGCCCTTGGCGCACTGGTTAAATTAACCGGCGTTGTAAGCGCAGAAAGCCTTGAAAAAGCAGTTTTGAACCGCGTACCGAAAGGCACCGAGGACAAAAACCGCAAGGCTCTGCAAATCGGCATGGATTTAATTAAATAAGTAAGTTAGAACGAAAAGTAAAACCCGTCCATTTTTATGGACGGGTTTTATGCGTTTATATTGCTTTTTTGATATTTGCCTGTTAAAATATACAAGCACGATAAAGTACCTATGCAGTCGGTTTTTCCACTCTTGAATGGGTGGGGGTGGTGCTATGACCACATACGAAGCATTGTCTTTGATGATAATATTTGCTATGTTAATAGTATCCATTTTTCGTCATAAATAATGTAACGAAAAAAACCGCTTAACGCGCGGTTAAACGGCTTTCTCTCGAATTCAAAATTTAGATAGGGAAAGACCGACACCGCCAAGCATAGGTACTTTCGTGCTTTTATTATACAACGTTAAGCTGCGTTATGCAAGTTTGTTTTGCCCGCAGATAAGTTTTACAACATCCTGCGGCGCAGCGCAGATAAAATCGGCGCCTGCTTCTTCAAGTTCGCCGGGCGCAGCATAGCCGTAACGCACGCCAATGGTTTTAAGGCCGCATTTTTTAGCGCCGGCAATATCATGGCTGCGGTCGCCTATCATCAGCGCCTGCGCTTTGGCAGATCCTGCCAGCCCAAAGTGTTTCAGGGCATCGGCAATAACATCGGCCTTGGTGGGCAGCGAGCCGTTAAAATCCGGCCCGGTAATATAAGTAAAGTATTGGGTTAAATTAAAATAATCAGTTACGCGCCGGGCAAATTCCACGGGCTTGCTGGTGGCAACGGCAAGCGTAAAGCCGTTTGCTTTAAGCCGTGCAAGCATTTCCGGCACGCCGGGGTACACTTTGTTTTCATAAATGCCGGTATCTTTAAAACGCTCGCGGTATTTGGCGGTGCATAAACGGGCTTCTTCTTCCGTCATGCCGTAAAATTTCATAAAACTTTCAATTAAGGGCGGGCCTATAAAGGGGCGCAGGGTGTTTAAATCCGGCACGTTAATGCCGCGCGATTCAAGTGCGTACTGCACGCATTTGGTTATGCCTTCGGCAGAATCGGTAAGAGTACCGTCCAAATCGAAGAAAATATATTTAAACATGAAATTACTCCTTTGCTATTTTTACAAGAGTAATTATAATATAAGCATAGATTGTTTTACAAGTGAGGGGTTTAAAATGACAGAAAAATTATTTGAAAACGATGCTTATTTATGGGAATGCGAGGCTGTGGTTACCGCCTGCGAACCCTGCAAAAATGGTTTTGCCGTTGAGCTTGACAAAACGGTGTTCTTCCCCGAAGGGGGCGGGCAGCTCAGCGACCGCGGCAAGCTGGGCGAGGCTTCCGTTACGCACGTGGCGGAAGAAGGCGGGCGCATTCTGCACTTGTGCGATAAGCCGCTTGCTGTTGGCAGCGCCGTTAAAGCCGTTGTGGACGGCGTGGTACGCCTTGACCATATGCAGCAGCACTGCGGCGAACATATTTTGTCTTACGCGGCGTGGAAGCTGTTTGGCGCAAACAATATCGGCTTTCATATGAGCGAAGGGCTGGTAACGATTGACCTCGACAAGGAACTGACGCCGGATGAGCTGGCGCAGACGGAAGATTTTGCCAACCGTGAAATCTGGCTGGATAAGCCCATCAGCGTAAGCTATGTGCCGCACACCGCTTTAGATAACTACACCATGCGCAAAAAGAACACCAGGCTGACGGGCACGCTGCGTTTGATAAGCGTGGAAGACGGCGACATCTGCACCTGCTGCGGTACGCACCCGAACAGAACGGGCGCGGTGGGCAGCATTCGCATTATAAGCGCGGAAAAACATAAACAAGGACAGCGCATAAGCTTTTTGTGCGGGCGCTGGGCGTTGGAGGATGCACGCCGTAAAAATGCCGCGCTGCGCAAAACAGGGCAGATGCTTTCGGTTAAAACGGAGCAGGTTCCTGACGCGGTGCAGCGTTTAAAGGGCGAAATTGCCGACCTGAACTCACGCCTTAAAGAAAAAACAATGGCGCTTTATGACGCGCAGCTGCCGCAGTTTTTAAGCACGGCGCGCGTATTGCCGGACGGCAGCCGTTTTGTTGTGGTAACACCTGAAGATACCGGCGCGGCGGAAGCCAAACTGCTGCTGCAAAAAGTAACTGCCATGGAAAACCTGCTGGTAGGCATAGTTTACGAAGCAGGCGGCAGGGTAAACTATATGTTCGGCCATTCGGACGGCGTTAACGCCGACTGCCGCGAATACTGCAAAAAAGCAAACGAAATTTTTAACGGGCGCGGCGGCGGTAAGCCCGATTTTGCGCAGGGCAGCGGCAGCAGCACGGAGGACTGGCAGCAAAAAGCACATACTTTATTGATGTTAAAATGGCAATAGAATATTTTAAACAAGTGAATTAAACATATAAAAAATTAAGCGGCATAACCATCAGGCTATGCCGCTTTTAAGTATGTTTTTATTTAACCATTTGCGTTAAATTTGGGCTTACTTCATAATCTAATTCAGTAACGCTTCTGATGTAATCTAAATCAATTTCCGGTGCGATTTTTTCTAAAATTACTTTACCATCTTTGAAACGGAACATTCCCAGTTCTGTCATAACAATATCAACTTCACCGATTCCGGTAATAGGTAAAGTACATTTTTTTATAAGTTTTGAACCTTTTTTGCTGGTATGCGTCATAGCGATAATAACCTGCTTGGCACCAGCTACAAGGTCCATGGCACCACCGACGCCGAACATTTTACCATTCGGTATAATCCAGTTGGCTACGTTTGCGTCCTGGTCAACTTCAAATGCACCCAAAACAGTGGCGTTGATATGTCCGCCGCGAATCATGGCAAAAGATGTTGTACTGTCAAAGAATGAACAGCCGGGCGTCATCTTTACAGGCTGACGGCCTGCATTAATTAACTGTGAGTCGATTTCGTCACCTACGGCAATTGGCCCAACACCGAGCATACCATTTTCCGCTTGTAAAAATACCTTTTCATTAGTGATATAATTAGAAACCTGAGTTGGCATGCCTACACCTAAATTGATAACGGTGATATCTTCTGCTTCGTTAAAAAGTGCAGCTATATTTTTGGCGATGCGGGCATTTATTTCATCTTTTGTTAAATTGAGCATTATTTTTCACCTCCAAGTACAACTGCATTTACAAACAGATGCGGAGTAACAATTGCTTCCGGGTCAAGTTCGCCGGGTTCAACAATTTCATCTACCTGGGCAATAGTATATTTTGCTGCCATCGCCATGGCGGGATTAAAATTGCGGGCAGATTTATAATAAATCAGGTTTCCAAGAGTATCAGCTTTGTAGGCTTTTATAAGTGCAACATCGGCATAAATTGCATGTTCGAGTACATATTCACGTTCAACTCCGTCAACTGTAAATTTATGCGTTTCTTTGCCTTCTCCAAGTTCGGTACCTGCAGAAACCAGTGTATAATAAGCCGGTATACCGCAGCCTGCTGCACGGATAGATTCAGCAAAGGTTCCCTGCGGAACAAGTGTGGCTTCAATGCGGCCGGCATTTTTAGCTTCGGCTACGTCATAGTTCCAGTTGTAGAATGTTCCGATAAGGGCTTTAATGCAGTTTTCCGTAAGCAGGCGGCCAAGGCCGATATTCGGCGAGCCAAGGTCATTGCTGATAATAGTAAGGTCTTTACGGTGTGCGGCAACAAGTGCGTCGATAAGGTCGTCCGGGCAGCCGCGCAATCCAAAGCCACCTACCATAATACGGTCTCCGTCTTTTACATGGGACATAGCTTCTTCAATAGTGGTTACTTTACTAACAGCCATTCTTCTTCCCTCCAATTCATTCTATTTCAACAGCAGCAGCCATACCAAGTCCGCCTGCTACACAAATTGCAGCTACGCCGCGTTTGCTGCCGCGTTTTATCATTTCGTGAACAAGAGTAACTATGATGCGTGTGCCGGAGCAGCCAAGCGGATGTCCTAAAGCAATTGCGCCGCCGTTAACATTTAATCTGTTAAGCGGAAGATTAAGTTCTTTGGCACATGCAACTGCCTGAGCAGCAAAGGCTTCGTTGATTTCAAACAAGTCGATATCTTCAATTTCCCAGTTAACTTTTTGCAATAATTTTCTTACAGCAGGCACGGGTGCAATACCCATATATTTAGGGTCAACGCCAACTGCTGTACATGCTTTTACAGTTGCTAAAGGTTTTAATCCGAGCTCGTCTGCTTTGGCTTTGGAAGCAAGCATAACTGCTGCTGCACCGTCGTTACGGCCGGAGGCGTTGCCTGCTGTTACAGTACCTTCTTTATTAATTGTGCGCAGTGCTGCCAGTTTTTCGGCATTGGTGGTGCGCTTGGGATATTCATCGGTATCAAAAACAAGAACAGCACCTTTTTTCTGCGGGATATTAACAGGTACGATTTCATCTTTGAAACGGCCGCTGTCGATGGCAGCAATGGCATTTTGCTGGCTGGTAAGTGCAAAATTATCCTGATCTTTACGAGAAACCTCATATTTTGCTGCTACATTGTCAGCAGTTTGAATCATGTTAAAAGTTCCATAAATATCGCTCGGCTGTGAACGCGGCTGGCTTTCTACGTTAGGGTCAAGAAACAGTCCGTTGCCGCTGCCAACACCAAACCTTGCTCCACGGATATAAAATGGAGCTGTGCTCATGCTTTCTACGCCGCCTGTTAAAACAACTTCAGCATCGCCGCAGCCAATCGCCTGCATACCGTTCCAAATAGCCTGCATACCGGATGCGCACTGGCGGTGTACCGTATAAGCAGGTATTTCTTCAGGAATTTTTGCCATCAGTGCGGCTACGCGTGCAATATTAGGAGCGTCGGTAGACTGTTTCGTCTGACCTGCAATTACTTCATCAATAGCATTTGCATCTAAATGTGCACGTTCTATAGCTGCCGTAAAAACTGTTTCCAAAAGTTTTTCCGGTTGTACATTTTTAAGGCTGCCGCCAAGGCTGCCCATAGGAGTTCTGACTGCTGAAAGAATTACAGTTTCCTGCATGGTAATAACCTCCGATCAATTCAGAATTTAATATCATAAAGATTTATAGCAGTAATAATGTTGCGGAGATAACAATACCGGACCATACCAGTACGAAGAAGCAATAGCCCATGATATCGTTAACGTCGAGTCCGGCAATTGCCAAAAGCGGCAGGGCCCAGAAAGGCTGCAACTGGCTGGTCCATGAATCGCCCCAGCCCATACCAATCATAACGGCTGCCGGATCAGCAGCAAGGTTTTTAGCTGCTTCCAGCATAATCGGTCCCTGAATAGCCCAAAGGCCGCCGCCGGAAGGAATGAACAGGTTAATCAGGCCTGCTGCGTAAAATGCATTAAGCGGTAAGGTTTGAGCAGTAGAGATATTAACAAACCAGTTGGCAAGCTCAGTGGAAAGACCGGTTTCACTAAGCATGTTCATAATTGCCGCATAGAACGGGAATTGTAAAATCATACCGTCGCAGGTACCGCAGGCATCTTTAACTGCTTTTGCATAAGCGCCCGGGGTTTTGTAAGCGTAAAGACCTGCAACTAAAAAGAGCAGAATCATCATGTTAATGCTGAGATTGAGCGACATGGTGCGCATAGTATCAAGCACGATGTATACCAACAAAATAGTTGCAACAATAAACTGTAAAGACCAGTTTTCTTCCATGCGTTCTGCAAAAGTTAAGTTCTTAAGCTGAACCTTATTAGCTTTGGCTGCTTCTTCTTTTTCACGCAGTTCCAGTTCTTTTTTTACAACGTCCGGGCTGATTTCAACAACATCTTTATCGTCCGGCATCATAAATTTAAACATATACGGAATAGTGAACAACAGAATTAAAGTCATGATAACGTTGTAAGGGTTATACAAAGTATCGGCAAGCGGAATGACGCCGACCAAATCTGCCGCTACGTGATTAGGGTCAGTAGGACCTAAAAATACCGAGCTGGAAGGCCCGCGCAGCAGATTGCCGCTGTAAGCTGCTGCAATTAACAGAGCGTAATGAATTTTTTTACCGTAGTTAACAATAGCAACTTCTTTAGCAACAAGAGCACCGGCAACAAGGCCAAAGCCCCAGTGAATATAGGTGCATACAGCAGCGATGAAAGCTGTAAAAATAATAGCTTGTGTTGCATTTTTAGGAATACGCGCCAAATATTTTAAAAAGCGGATAACTATCGGCGCTTTAGCAAGGGCATAACCGGTAATTAAAATCAGGACCATTTGCATTGTAAATGCCAACAGGCGGAACATGCCTTTACCGGTAATGGTAAACATTTTTTCAAGCGGCGTATCCGTAAAGATAGCGGCATACAGAAAAACAATTAACGTAAGAATAAGAGCCAGCCAATAGGAACTGGGCAGGTATTCTTTTAAAAAACGTACAACGGCATCAGTAATTTTCCTAAACACGATTCTTACCTCCTTTGGAAGCGTTTACAAAAACAGCAGTACATCAAATTTGCTGTTTTTGTTTCAGATAGTTCAGCGCGCTTTGATTAAAATATCTGATGTTACGCTTATTGTACAAATAAAACGTTTTGTACGATATGTAGAAAACTACAAAAAAAGGCGGTAACTTTTTGTGAACTGTAATATTTAAACAAATGCAGATAATATATAATATAGTTATGAAGGAATATAATTTATAAAGAGAGGTGCTGATAATGAAACCTGTCACTATAAGGCAGTTGCAAACTATAAAATGGTTTAATGAAAGAGCAACGCTTGTTAATAAAAACGCTGATTTAGATAAATTGGTTCAGCATGTAACCATACAGGAAGCGCCTGACTTGTGGGAATGGTGCAAAGGCGGAGAATTTGTGCTTACTACCTGGTATGCGTTTTCGCATAACCCTGAGATACAGGACCGCAATTTTGAAAAACTTGCGCAAAAAATTTCGGCAATAGGCATTAAAACAAAACGTTTCATTAATAAAATTCCGCAAAGCGTAATAGATATAGCCGATAAATATCACATAGCAGTTTTTGAAATAAAACGAGATGTTTATTTTCGTGAAATGAATGCGGTGATTAATAATGAGATTCAAAACTATACTACAAATGTGCTTGTAGAATTAAATAATATTTTTCAGGATTTCATGCAGAAATCGGTTAACGAAAACCATGCGGCAGCTATTTTAGGAGTACTGGCAAATTATATAAAAAATCCATTGTTGCTTTTTAACAAACGCTTTGAACTTTTAGCAAACAGGAACGGTTCTAATCTTTCGCGTAAAGTCGCAGACGATTATGTACAGAAAATAAAAGAACGGCATTATAACAAGGAGATGTACTATAAAGGGTGCGAATCTCCGGATATGCATCTTTTTTTCTGTTATGTAAGGGATACAATCGTTGGTTATCTGGTTGTGCTGCCTCTGCCGGAAGATAAAGATTCTTTTTTATCGCATAAAAAAAGCCTGCTTTGTCAGCAGACTGCTGCGTTTCTTTCAATTAAGCTTTGGGAAAGTTACGATGATGAAACCAAGTTGATTTTAAAATTGTGGAATGAATTAAAAGTTGGAAATCTTACACATCAGAAGATTTTGCTGGATAAGGTAAAAGAATATGGATTTGAAAAAAGAGACAAGTACAATATAATTTTATTTTCAAAATCTATTCCGATGAGAAAATTAAAAATTTATTGTGAAAAATATGCCAGACAGCATTTGATTTTAGAAGAAGATTATTGGAATGTTGTTGTCATCCAGAATAAATCAATGGATATGTTTAGAAAATACATGGAAGATGTATTTAAAAATGGCAGGATTATTATTACTCCGTACTTTGAAAATTTATCAGAAATAGCTGTTCAGTATGATTTGGCATTGCAAACGGCGGTTATAGTCAACGAAAATAATATTAACGGTGTAATTGATGCTATTGAATGGATTCCGAAACTTTTATGTCTCAGATACAAAGACTCACCGGAAGCGGTGTGGATAAATAAGAATATTTTGCAACCTTTGAAAGAATATGATTCAAAATATCATTACAATTTGCTTGGTACACTGGACGCTATTTTTAATACGCAGACTTTGGAGGAAGCGGCAAAGAAGCTTTTCATACATATCAATACTATTTATTACCGGATTAAAAAGATAGAAGAAATTACCGGTAAAAATCTTAATGTATATACAGATCGTTACCTTTTGATGCAGGCGGCTTTTATGAATACGGTTGATAAACATAAGTAAATAAGAATAAGGGGTGATAATATGCGTAGAGCAGCAGAAGAATCAGCAAAAATACAATTTAAGCGTATTAGACTCCTTATTTTTTTTATTTTATCTATAAGTTATATGTACGCTCCTTTTTCGCGTATGGCACCTGCTATTTTAGGCCCTGAATTAATGAAAAGTTTTACTATGAATTCAGTTCAGTTTGGATTAATGGGATTGTGTTTTATGTGGCCGTATGCATTGGGGCAGATTCCGGCAGGAGTTTTTGTAGACCGTTTTGGCAGCAGCAAAGCGCTTGGTGCATTGCTTTTATTAACGGCATTAGGCAATATTTTGTTTGGTTTGGCTGAAAATTTTTATATACTGCTCATCAGCCGTATGCTTATAGGTTTATCCGTTGCGGGATATTTTTTGGTAGGAACTAAAATAATATCAGCATGGTACAGCAAACAGGAATTTACTTCAATTTATGGCTTATTTATGGGACTTGGCGCTTTAGGCGGAGTAATTTCGACAATGCCGTTGCAGATAATGATGAATAATTTTGGGTGGCGTATAGCGATGTTTGTGTTAGGCGGTGTTAGTATTGTACTTGCCTTTATAGTCTTTTTTAAAGTTAAAGATGAGCCGCCACCAAAAATCATTTATAATAAAAATACAGTCAAAGTAGAAAAGAATGAGGAAGAGTTATCGCTTAAACAGCAATTGCTGAAAGTTATAAAATTACCTGTTGTTTTTAATTGTGCTTTTGTATGCTTAAGTATTTCAGGAAGCGGGCATAGCCTGCAATCTTTATGGAATGGTGTGTATCTCGCTGATGTATTTGGCTTTGATAAAAACTTAATAAGCGTTATTCTGCTTTGTGCTGCGGTGGGACTGGTTTTAGGAGCAGCAAGTACAAGTATTTTATTAAAGTTTTTATCTAAAGTGAAGCTGATAGTATTTGGCGAAGGTATATTTTTGGTGGCGTGGTATTATATGGCTAATAATGCAGCGGATTTGAGTGCAATCAAGCTGATGTTTATAAATTTTATTTTTGGATTTATGCAAATGCTGGTTATAACGCTTTGTTATACATTGGTAAAGGAAATAGCACCGCAAAATTTACTGGCTTCAGCCATGGGATTGGTAAATACTTTTATTTGGGTGCTTGGTGTTGGTTGTTGTCAGCAAATATGGGGAATTATAATAGAAAATATTTCCGGAGGAATTAAACCGTATAATGTACATGCTTTTGAAACAGCGATGTGGTTTCAGATGGCAGTACTTGCATTTGGCTTTGCAAATGCTTTTTATATTGCAAAAAGGCTTTCAAATAAGCAAATTACACCTTCCGTTTAAGCAAATTGTGGTTTAAACGGAAGGTTTTTGTGTTTACAAGCATTTTTCACGCATTTGTCAAAAAAAGTACTTGCTTTTTTGCCAAAGTTGAATATAATAATAATTGTAGTTAGCACTCGAAGAAAGTGAGTGCTAACAAGATAAAACGAAATTAATACCAATGTAACTATATTGAAAGGGGAATTACAAATGTTGAAACCATTAGCAGACCACATTGTTGTAGAAATTACTACTAAAGAAGAAAAAACTGCCAGCGGTATTTACCTTCCCGATACTGCTTCCAAAGAACGCCCGCAGACCGGCAAAGTAATTGCTGTCGGCGCAGGCCGCGTGCTTGATAACGGCACCCGCGTTGCTCCGGAAGTTAAAGTTGGCGAAGAAGTTGTTTTTGCAAAATATTCCGGAACCGAATTTAAACTGGACGGCAAAGAATATTTGATTTTGAGCGAACGCGACGTACTTGCCGTACTGTAATTGATAAAGAATTTAAAGGAGTGCATTTTAAATGGCTAAAGAAATAAAATTCAACGAAGAAGCTCGCCGCAGCCTTGAACGCGGCGTTGACGCACTGGCTAATGCCGTAAAAGTAACCCTTGGGCCTAAAGGCCGTAACGTTGTACTGGAGAAAAAATTCGGCGCACCGACCATTACCAATGACGGTGTAACCATTGCCCGCGATATTGAACTGGAAGACCCGTTTGAAAACATGGGCGCACAGCTTGTTAAAGAAGTTGCAACTAAAACCAACGACGTAGCAGGCGACGGCACCACCACCGCAACCGTTCTGGCACAGGCTATGGTACATGAAGGCCTGCGCAACGTAGCTGCCGGTGCAAACCCGATGATTCTTAAAAAAGGCATTCAGAACGCAGTAAATGTTCTGGTTGACGAACTGAAAACAATCAGCAAAAAAGTAGAAACCAAAGAAGCAAAAGCACAGGTAGCTTCCATTTCTGCAGCTGATGAAGAAATCGGCAATCTGATTGCTGACGCTATGGAAAAAGTTGGCGACGACGGCGTTATTACCGTTGAAGAATCCAAAACCATGGAAACCTGCCTTGAAACCGTTGAAGGCATGCAGTTTGACCGCGGCTACATCAGCCCGTACATGGTAACCGATACCGATAAAATGGAAGCTGTTCTCAGCAATCCGCTGGTACTTATTACCGACCGCAAAATCAATGTAATTCAGGATATTATGCCTGTACTTGAAAAAGTTGTACAAGGCGGCCGTGAACTCCTCATCATCGCTGAAGATGTTGAAGGTGAAGCACTGGCAACCCTTGTTGTAAACAAACTGCGCGGCACCTTCAAAGCAGTTGCCGTTAAAGCCCCCGGCTTCGGCGACCGCCGCAAAGCTATGCTGCAGGATATTGCAATCCTCACCGGCGCAACCGTTATCAGTGAAGAAGTTGGCCGTAAACTCGACAGCGCAACCCTGGAAGACCTCGGCAGCGCAGGCCAGGTTCGCGTAACCAAAGAACTCACCACCATTGTTGACGGCGGCGGCAGCAAAGAAGAAATCGCAGCACGTGTTGCACAAATCCGTGCTCAGATTCCGGAAACCACTTCCGAATTCGACAGAGAAAAACTTCAGGAACGCCTTGCCAAACTTGCAGGCGGCGTAGCAGTAATTAAAGTTGGCGCTGCAACCGAAGTTGAACTGAAAGATAAAAAACTGCGCATTGAAGATGCTCTTAACGCAACCCGCGCAGCAGTTGCCGAAGGTATTGTTGCAGGCGGCGGCACCGCACTTCTGCAAGTACAGCCCGCACTGAACCGCATTAAAGCAACCGGCGACGAAAAAACCGGCGTGGAAATTGTTAAACGCGCTATCGAAGAACCTGTCCGCCAAATCGCTTACAACGCAGGCCTTGAAGGCGCAGTTATTGTAGATACCATTAAACGCAGCCGCAAAGGCTTTGGCTTCAACGCTCTTACCGAAGAATATGTTGACATGATTGAAGCCGGTATCGTTGACCCGACCAAAGTTACCAGAAGCGCACTGCAAAATGCAGCAAGCATTGCCGCTATGATTCTTACTACCGAATCCATTGTTGCCGACAAACCTGCCAAAGAAGCAGCAGCACCGGCAATGCCTATGGGCGGCGGCATGCCCGGCATGATGTAATGACATTTAGCTGAACTTCAGCTAAAATACATCCTTTCAAACTTTTCATAGAACTTCCCCTTACAACAAAACCCCGTGGTTTTTACCGCGGGGTTTTTGCTGTTTATATGGTTTTAATTTAAGGTTTTAAATTTCCCTTATTATCTCACGTGCTTTGCTGCACAGCAGGGGGTAGCTTACTTTGCTGGTAAAAAGGCGCTGGCGTACAATGCTTTCGGCGGTTGTTACTGCGGCGACGGCCGGGTCGATAACTGGTATGCCAAGCACGCGGCTTAAAGGCTCAGCCATCCCTAAAAAGGAAAGGCAGCCTAAAACAATGGCTTCGGTGTGAGTTTCACGCATCATTTTCTGCCCGCAGGCAAGCAGCTTTTTAAAGGTTGTTTCTCTGTCCGCCCAGGGCGAGATGCCGTTTAAATTAACGGCGGCAATTTGCCCGATGCGTTCCTGGCTTACGCCGAGCGTACGCAGGAACAGTTTTTTCTCCGGGAGGCGTGCTTCGTCTGCCAGTATTACGCCGAAGCTGCGGCATACGTTTAGCGCTGCCAGGCAGGAGGCCTGTGCCCCGCCGATAACGGGAATGCGCAATGCTTCGCGGCAGGCGTCGATAACGGGGTCACTGAAGCAGTACAAAACAATGGCGTCGAAACCGGCGTTTTGCCCGTCTGATGCAAGCTGCACAATTTCTGGTGCGGCAAGCACAACATCAAGGGCAGAGTTAAGCTCCACGCCGGAGCTTTGCGGGCACACCATGGCAAGCTGCGTATCGGGCGCCGTGTATTCTTCCAGAATGCGGCAGCGCAAAGCCATTTCTTCCTGCGTCATGCCGTAATCGGGGTTGATAATTAAAATTTTCATAAGCTGCCTCACGATAAAATGGTGGATAAAAATTTACGCGCGCGTTCCGTTTTGGGATTCGCAAAAAATTCCTGCGGCGGCGCGCTTTCAATTAAATAGCCTTCGTCCATAAAATGAATAACGTCCGAAACGTCGCGGGCAAAGCCCATTTCGTGCGTTACCAGCACCATGGTAATGCCGGTGTTGGCAAGCCCTTTAATAACGTCAAGCACTTCTTTTACCATTTCCGGGTCGAGTGCGGAGGTAGGTTCGTCCAAAAGCAGCACTTCCGGTTCCATGGCCATGGCGCGGGCAATGGCAACGCGCTGTTTCTGCCCGCCGGAAAGACGGCTGGGGTACTGGCCCGATTTATCGCCAAGGCCTACTTTTTCCAGCAGTTTTTGCGCTTTGACTTCGGCGTCGGCACGGTTCAGCCCGTTAACAACGCGCGGCGCATAAGCCACGTTTTGCAGCGCCGTCATGTTGGCAAACAAATTAAAATGCTGAAAAACCATGCACGCATTTTTGCGGATGCTTTCAATTTTTACTTTGCCGCTTAAAATATCGGTGCCGTCAAAAATAATTTTGCCGCTGTCAGGGCGTTCAAGCAGGTTTAAGCAGCGCAGAAGCGTCGATTTGCCGCTGCCCGAAGGGCCGATAATGGTTACAACCTCTCCTTTATTAATGCTGAGCGAAATATCCTTTAAAACTTGCAGTGTGCCGAAGCTTTTGGCAAGATGTTCAACTTTAATCACTTACGCGCACCTTCCTTTCAAGGTATGCGCCCAAAAGGTTGAGCAGCATTACCAGCACATAATAAACTGCGGCGGCCACAATAAAGGCTTCAAACGCACGGAAGGTTTTGGCCTGAATCAAATCCGCCCAGCGCAGGGTGTCGGCCACGCCGATAACGGAAACAAGGCTGGAATCCTTCAAAAGCATAATGCTTTCGTTAACGAGCGAAGGCAGTGCGTTTTTAATTGCCTGCGGCAGAATAACGTCAAGAATAAAGCGGTGGGTAGGCACGCCCAGCGACATGGAGGCTTCCCACTGGCCGCGGTCTACGGAAAGGATGCCGCCGCGCAGCGCTTCGGAGATATAGGCGGCGGAGTTCAGCCCGAAGGAAAGCACGCCTGCTTCCAGCGCGCTGATGGTGTAGCCCGTAAGCTGCGGCGTGGCAAAGTAGATAAGCATAAGCTGAACCAGAAGCGGCGTGCCGCGGAAAACGGAGATGTACGCTTTGGCAAGGAAGGAAAATACCTTGTTGTGCGAAAGCGTGATAAGCGCTAAAATAAAGCCCCCCAAAAAGCCGATAAGGGTGGAAAAGAACGTAAATTTAATGGTAATCCATACGGCTGAGGCTAAAAGCGGCAGGTATGGGTCAAGTACGGAAAAATCAAGCATAATGTTGCTCCTTTAAGTTAAAGCCCGGCAGTACAGCGCACTGCCGGGTTGGTTTTATTTTGCGATGTCGAGTTTGGCAATGGCTTCTTCATATTGTTTGGTAGCCGTTTCGCCAAGGTGCTTAACCAGAATTTTGTGCATTTCGCCGTTTTTCTGCATTTCTTTTAAAATGCCGTCTACCGTGGCAACGTCTTTAGAGCCTTTCGGCAGCGCAATGGCAAAAGTATCGGCGTAAACAATCGGCAGGTTTAAGGTGTGCATTTCCAGTTTATCGTTCTGGCTGATGAATACGGCGGCCTGTGCTGCGTCAAACAAACCTGCGGCAAGGCGTCCGTTTAAAATATCCTGCACAACCAGCGGCGTGTTGTCAAGTTCCACAACTTCAATGCCGCCTGCGTCTTTCAGTTCCTGTACATAGGTGGTGCCCATGGAAGCGCCTGCTTTCAGGCCTTTAAGTTTTTCAAAGCTGTCGTAGCCTGCGCCTTTCTGGCAGATAATGGCTTTCATCGGGTAATAGTAAGGTTCGGTAAAGTCAAGCACTTCTTTGCGTTCGTCCGTAGGGCTGATAGCCGATACAATCATATCGGCGCGGCCGCTTTGCAGGGTGGGCACAAGGGAAGCAAATTTCATGTCGGTGAAGGTAACTTCTTTGCCGAGCTTCTGTCCGATATAACGGGCAATATCAATATCGACGCCGACATAATCGTGCGTGCCTTCCTTAACGCTTTCAAACGGCGGGAAGGTGGCGTTAATGGCAATGGTAAGTTTGCCGTTTGCCGCTTCTTTAGGAGCGTCGGCCTTATCGCTGCCGCCGCAGCCGGCTGCTGCCAGTGCAAGCATTGCTGCCGCACCTAAAGCTAATAATTTTTTGGTAAGTTTTTTGCTGAACATTTTTAAACCCCTCTCATCTTTTTATTTATTGCAGGCGCAAGCGCCCAAATCAGGCAAATTCGGTAAAGCCGTTCTGTGCCAGTACCCAGCGTGCGGCCTGTTCGTCGGTGCAAATCCAGGCGCCGTTGTCCCTGGCGTAGCGTATAAAATCGCGCAGGGCGCGCACATAGCCGGGGCGGCCAATAAACTGCGGGTGCATTACAAAATTCATCATGCGGCCTTCGTCGGCAAGCCCGTCAAATTCTTTCATCCAAATGCCGGTCATTTCGCGCCCGCTGCGCAGGTAGTGGTGTTCCGGCGCCTGTATGGTGTACATATCGTAGCTGGTGTCATCCACTATGCCGTCTTTGGGCAGTTCCACAATGGGCACGGTTTTGCCGTTTATTTTGTGCAGGAACGGCCCATCGTTATCGCGCCAGTTGGAGGAATAAATATAGCCCCTGTCCAGCCACAGCTGAAGGTGAAAATCGTATATAAAGCCGTCCGGTGAGCGCTGGCCTACCATCTGCCTGCCGGTAAGGCCTTTAATGATGTTTTCGGCCTTTGCCATCAGCGCGTTTTCTTTTTCGTAAGTATCGTAAACTTCGTGCAGGTAGCCGTGGTAGGCAATTTCGTGCCCGCAGGCGGCAATGCACTTAATAACTTCGGGGTGAAGCTCCGCCGTGTAGGCCGTGGTAAAAAAGGTGGCGTGCTGGTTTTCTTCTTCCAGCATCCGCAAAATGCGGGGAATGCCCTGCTTTACGGAATACAGCCCGCGGCTTAGGTTGGCGGGGTGGTTTTTATTGATTTCGTTGCGCGTAAGCCACAGCGTTTCGGCGTCGATATCGAAAGAAAGCATCAGCGCAAGGCGTTTGTTATTTGGCCACAGCATCGGCGTCAGCCTCCTTTCCGTTTTGCGCCAGTACATAGCGCGCAACTTCTTCGCAGCCGGCAATCCACGCACCGTTTTGGCGCATGTAAAGCACCAGGCGTTCCAGCATGCGGATGCGGCTTGAGCGCCCAATCAGCTGCGGGTGCAGCTTAAGGCACATAATTTTGTCGCCCTCGTTTGCCAGTTCGTCAAAGGCATCCTTCCACATGTTGTAAACATATTCTGCCGGGTAGCTGCAGGTAATGGTGTGCGCATCGGCGTACGAAAAATAAAAGAACGAAAAATCATCAAAGCCGGGTTCAGTCGGCAGTTCCACAACAGGGTGCTCACCTTCGTGAATGTATGCCCAGTCGCAGTCCTTTAAGGTGCTGCTGTATAAATAACCGCGTTTTTGCATCAGCTTAACGCCGTAAGTCTGCAAGGTATCAAGTGGGGCGCGGTGGCCAATTACTTTTTTGCCGCTGATGGTTTCAAGAATGGCTTCCGCTTTTGCCATATTGGCTTCTTCTTCCTCGGGCGGGATGCCGGGGCGTGCGTCGTGCGCATAGCCGTGGTAGGCAAGCTCGTGCCCTGCGGCGGCAATTTGTTTTACTTCGTCAGCGTATTTTTCGGCAACAATGCCGGGCACAAAAAACGTGGTTTTAATGTTCTGGCGCGCCAGCATGTCAAGGCAGCGCTTTAAGCCTTCGTGCGGCCCGTACTGCCCGCGCGAAATATCCGAAAAGCCGAGCGCATTCTGCCCGGTTACGGAATAACGCAGGTATTCGGCGTCAAAATCAAAGGTCAGCAAAACGGCAATGCGCTTGCCGTGCGGCCATTTGATGCCGTCACCGTTTTTTAAGGTAATCAATTTTATTTCCTCCTGCTTGTTACAGGTGCATTTTAAAAACATGCTGCTGTATTTTTATTAATAGTAAAATTATATCACAAGCATTTGCAATAAACAATTTAATATATAATTGATTTAATTTTTTGATAATATTATTCAAATAAAAAATCCCGCTTGTTTGCGGGATCTTTTTATTCAAATTTTGAAACGGCGTTTATTTTTTTAGGAATGTTTCTGCTTTGCTTTTGCAAGCAAATCCTTGCTGAAGCGTTTGATAATTATAACGGAAAGCACGGCGCAGACTATTGCCGTCAGCGGGTAGTTAAGCCATAAGCCGTCAAGCCCGAGCGGAAAAAGTACAATAAGTATCAGCGCGGGCGCGGCAAATGCTGTAACAACGGAAATAACTGAAGCCTGCAAATATTTGCCTACCGCCGTCATGTAGCTTTCGGTTGCCAGTGAAACCCAGCGCGCCAGATACGCCAATGCAAATATGGGCACGGCAGCAGCGGCAAGGGTTAAAAGCCCGCTGTCGCCATCGGGCACAAAAAACTGTGTAATTTTAAGCGGAAACAGTATCATCACCGCTGCCGATATAAGCGATACGCCGGCCGCCGTTCCGTAGCAGTAGCGCTCTATCTGGCTGATGCGCCGAGAATTGCCAGCACCCCAGTTGTAGCCAACCGCAGGCTGCAAGGCGTCGCACATGCCGTATAAAAACTCCGTAATAAAGCTGTCGGCGTACATTAAAACGCCGTATACCGAAACCGCCGTGGTGCCGCCGAAGCGCAGCAGCAAAAAGTTCATCATTATCGAAGTTAAGCGCCCGGAAACATTGTTTAAAAATATCGGGCAGCCGCATACAAAAATATTGGCAATCATTGCCGCTGAAAAACTGGGGCGGCAGAATTTAAGCTGCAAATATCCCCGCCAAAACGGGTACAGCGATACTGCCGCGCCTGCCATCATAGCAAGGCTGGAAGCAAACGCCGCTGCCCAAATGCCCCAGCCAAAAACAGCAAGGAACAAAAATTCCAGCACAAAGCTGATAACTGCCATGCCGATATTAAGGAACATACTGGTGCGTATTTGCCCGCAGATGCGCAGGTAGCTGTCTGCGCCGAAAACAATGGTGGTAACAGGCGCCGTTAATGCATAAACGCGCAGGTAGCTTAACGCCAGCGCATGCAGCTCGCCCTTTGCGCCCAACAGCGAAAGCAGGTATGGCCCGCCAAAATACAGCAGCGCGCCCACGCCGATACTTGTTAAAAAAGTAAGCACGCAGGCGCAGGTAAAAATATTGTTGGCGGTGTGGTTCTTTTTTTCTCCAAGTTTAATGGCGATAGGCACGGAAGAACCGACGCCGATTAAATCGGACAGCGAAAAATTAATGATTACAAACGGCAAAGCAAGGTTCAGTGCGGCAAATGCCGTTTCACCAAGATAGCGGCCTATAAAAATGCCGTCTACCATGTAAAACAGCACCGAAGCCAGCATGCCCACTGCTCCCGGCCCGGCCGTAATTAAAAACAGCCTGCCCGGCGGCATATGCGTAAATAAAAATCTGGTGTTCATAAAAACCTCGCTTAAAGTATGGTAACGGTTTAAAATTTATAAATTTACAATTTTATTATATTATTGCCCAAAGGGCGTGGTCAATCTCCGCCGCGATATTTTACAAAACTGCGTTTAACGCCGCAGTGCTCTGTGCTATACTTATTACAGAAGGTTATAAAAGGAGCATCAGCATGAAACAGATAATTTTATCATGCCCGACACTAAAAAAAGAAATACTGCATTTAATTGATGAACTGAATCTCGATACGCCGGTGTATTTTCTGCCGAAGCGCCTGCACAGCAATCCGCAGGAGCTGGCAGAATATTTGCAGAACACTATCGACAGCTTTGCCAACGTAGACCGCATTTTAATCTGCGTAAGCGGCTGCGGCGGCGGAACGGCAAAGTTAAGGGCAACTACGGCAGAACTTGTAATACCCAAAACGCGCGACTGCGTGGATATTTTGCTTTCCAAAACGGATATAAAAAGCATTAACCGCGCGCCCAAAGGTATTTTTATGACGGAAAGCTGGCTTGATTTTATGCGCAGCGGCAGCCTGAACCTTGAAACGCAGATTGCCGAAAAGGGCGAGGAAGAAGGCAAGGCTTACCTGCGAAAAATGTTTAAGGGCTTTGAGCATTTTTACGTTGTGGATACCGGCACTTACAATACGCAGGCTGTTGTTGAAGAACTGAAGCCGCTTGTAGATGTGCTTGACGGCACGATTGAAGTTGTTGGCGGCGGTTACAGCATTTTGCGCAAGCTGCTTACGGGCGATATTGACGGTGATTTCCGCGTTATTGCCAAAGAAGGGTAAACAGCCTGTAAACCCTTGCAAAAGCGGGCATTTTGTTTGCTTTTTTACACTTAATATTGTAAAATTAAAAGATAAAGAAAACGTAAAAAACTTTACAGGAGGATGAAGCCGTTATGAAAACCGACAACCAGGAAATGATTTTAGTAATTGACTTCGGCGGCCAGTACAACCAGCTTATCGCCCGCCGCGTAAGGGAAAGCGGCGTTTACTGCGAAATTGTGTCTTACAGGCAGAGCCTTGAAAAAATTAAAGCCAAAAACCCGAAGGGCATTATTTTTACCGGCGGCCCCAACAGCGCTTATTTAGAGGATTCGCCCACGATTGATGCGGAAATTTACAGCTGGGGCGTGCCTGTTTTAGGCATCTGCTACGGCAGCCAGCTGATGATGCACATGCTGGGCGGGCATGTTTGCAAAGCGCCGGAACGCGAATACGGCAAAACACTGGTTGACTTTGATACGGAAAGCCTTCTTTTTAAAGATATACCGGCCAAAAACGTGTGCTGGATGAGCCACAATGACTATATTGAAACGGCAGCACCCGGCTTTAAAATTACCGCGCACACCCCCAACTGCCCGGTAGCGGCGGCAGAGGACGCAAGCCGCGGACTGTACTGCGTGCAGTTCCACCCCGAAGTGCTGCACACCGACAACGGCACCAAAATGCTGAGCAACTTTGTATATAATGTATGCGGCTGTGCCGGAACCTGGAAAATGGACAGCTTTGTTGAAGAAACCGTTAAAGAGCTGAAAGAACGCATCGGCAGCGGCAAAGTGCTGTGCGCATTAAGCGGCGGCGTAGACAGCAGCGTCTGCGCGGCAATGCTGGCCAAAGCCATCGGCAAACAGCTTACCTGCGTATTTGTAGACCACGGCCTGCTGCGCAAAAACGAACGTGAAGAAGTATGCTCCGTATTCGGCGAAGACGGTCTGTTTGACATTAACTTTGTATGCGTAGACGCACGCGAACGTTTTTACAGCAAACTGGCAGGCGTAACCGCGCCGGAAGCCAAACGCAAAATTATCGGCGAAGAATTTATCCGTGTGTTTGAAGAAGAAGCCAAAAAAATCGGCGCAGTCGATTATCTGGCACAGGGCACCATTTACCCGGACGTTGTTGAAAGCGGCCTTGGCGGCGAATCGGCAACTATTAAGAGCCACCACAATGTAGGCGGCCTGCCCGACTTTGTAGATTTTAAAGAAATTGTTGAACCTCTGCGCGATTTGTTTAAGGACGAAGTGCGCCAGTCCGGCAGAGAACTTGGACTTCCGGAATATCTGGTAACCCGCCAGCCGTTCCCGGGACCGGGGCTTGCCATCCGCATTATCGGTGAAGTAACGGCAGAAAAAGTTGCCATTGTGCAGGATGCCGATTACATTTACCGTGAAGAAGTGGACAAACTGCCGCTGGCAGAGCGCCCCAGCCAGTATTTTGCGGCGCTGACCAACATGCGCAGTGTAGGCGTTATGGGCGACGAACGTACTTACGATTACGCCATTGCCCTGCGTGCCGTAACCACCACCGACTTTATGACGGCGGAAGTTACCATGCTGCCCCCTGCAACAATTACCACCGCAGCCAACAGAATAGTAAACGAAGTAAAACATATCAACCGCGTGCTGTTTGACTACACAACCAAACCGCCCGCAACGATAGAGTTTGAATAAATGTTAAAACTCTGGAGAACGGCTATATAAGCCGTTCTTTTCTTTCTGAGCGTCTCTTGCAGGAGATTTGGTAACAGAATTGAACTTAGTAATATATCTATCGATACTATATGGTGTTCTGTGATGATGAAACTTTCTATCTGGTGCATTAAGTATGAGCCAGTCGCTGAAATAGTGAAGCAGCTATAATTGAATAGAAAAAAATAATATAGACTTCATACTTAGTTTAAGTTCAGCAGAGTGTAAGTCCGTATTCTATATGGAGTGAAATACCATGAATTTTAAATCTATTACTATAAAAAATTTCCGAAATTTTGAGGACATTTCAATTAAATTAACTAATAAAAATGTCCTTTTCGGAATGAATGATGTTGGAAAGACCAATTTTTTATACGCATTAAGGTTCCTTTTTGACAAAGATATTCGTAGACAGAACTTCAAGGACGCTGACTATTATAAAAAGAATACAGATGTACCAATTGAAATTATACTTGAAATTGATATAAGTGATACAGAAGATGATGATTGCAAAAAATTACGTGCAAGGCTGAAAGGGGCAATACTCTCTGATCAGAATATTGTTTATGTAAAACTTCGGGCAACTTATGATAAAAAAGAAATGGTTGGAGTTCCGATGTTATATTGGGGTGGAGATTTAGAAGAACTGGAGGAAATAAAAGTTCACGGTACATTCTATGAAATAGATTATGTTTTTAATATAATCTATATTGATGCTTATGTTGACCTTTACGCTCTTTTTAAAAAGAACGCTAGTACGTTGCTGGTAAATGATAATGAGCAGGACAAAGAAATCTTAGATAGTATTCATAGAATTTGTAATGACCTGAATACACAAATTTCTGCTCTATCTGGAATCAAGAAATTTGAGAAAAAAATATCACCGGAATATAAAAAATTTAGACACGAGAGTGTGTCTGTTTCGGTAAAATCTGAGATTGCAGTTAAGGGATTATATTCAAATATTGTCCCATATATCAAGGACGATGGCGATGATTCTCTATATCCTACTTCAGGAGAAGGTCGAAAAAAACTTTTAGTTTACTCAATTTTTGATCTCTTAGCAAAAGAGGAAGAAGAAAAGAAAATAAATCTTTTCCTAATTGAAGAGCCTGAAAATCATTTGCATCGTTCAATGCAGATTTCATTATCACTTATCCTCTTTCAAAATAAAAAATATCAATACTTGTTCTTAACTACGCATTCACCTTATGTATTGGCTGAAATGGATCAAGTCAACTTAGTGAGAATATATAATGAAGATAAGATTGTAAGTAAAAGTGTTCTTTATACTGTGCCTGAAAAGTTTAGCAGCCAGCGAAAAATGCTAAACAGAGGGTTAGTTGAAGCTATCTTTGCTGATAAGGTTTTATTGGTCGAAGGACCATCTGAAAATGTTTTATTTGGGAAGGTGTTGTCTGAGTTAAACCCATTCTATGAAGCTGATGGTGTATATATTCTTCCGGTATCTGGATTTGGCTTTAAACCGTATTTTAAGGTTTTAAATGCTTTGCATATTAAGAACGTTATAAAAACAGATAATGATCTTAGAAAGATTAAAGGCCAAGAAAAGTACAGTGTTTTAGGATTTATTAGACTAAATAAATATATAGGAAAGGAGCTTCTGCCTAAAAATTTTATTGATAAAAATGGTGTCGAGGCAAAACGAAATTTGTATGATTCAAATAAAATGATACTTGACGAAATTCGAGAAGAGTATTCAATATTCCTGTCACGATGTAGTTTAGAAGAAGACTTAGATGAAGTTATTCACGATCAAATGGTTAGGTATCTTCCGGAAGCTGATGGCGACCCCATAGGATATTTACAGGATGCTAAAAACAATAATATGGTAAAGCTCGTTGAAAAACTTACTTCAGAAGATTGTCAAACAATTTATAATCATTACAATTTTGCTTGCTTAAGGGAGGTTATGTCGTAAATGTTATCTCCTATTCAAAAAGAAATTGTTGAACAACCTGGAAATCTCATTGTTCGAGCAAGCGCAGGAACCGGTAAAACCCATACAATGGTTTCTAAAATTGTGTATGATATAGAACATCAACATTCGCATAAAGTGATTGCTGCAATAACTTTTACAATTAAGGCTGCCAATGAAATAAAAGAACGACTGACGATTGATACACGAGATCATTTTATAGGCACAAATAATAGTTTTGCTATTGAAGAAGTTATAAAACCTTTCATGAAAGATGTTTATGGAAAAGACTATAAAGTGGACATGAGTACTGACTATTCAGTCAAAGTCGATAGCTTCACCGACGGTGTAGCTAAGGTAAAAAAGGATCAATTGCTATGTTCATACTCCAACAATAAAGAAAACTTCATTTTTCAGCTTGCGTTGGATATTGTGAAGAAATCTTCAGCCTGTCAACTTTATCTGAAAGCAAAGTATTTCAAAATTTATGTAGATGAATACCAAGATTGCGATAAAGATATGCATGAATTCTTTATGTATCTTTGCGACAGTCTAAATATCGATACATTCGTAGTTGGTGATGAGAAGCAATCAATTTATATTTGGCGTGGTGCACACCCCAAATCATTTATGAGCATTTGGGATAAAGAAAATTTCTCAAAGAAATTTATGCTGGATAACTTTCGTTCTTGTAGACAGATACAGAATTATTCTAATTTGCTTTGCAAAGAAACAAGATATTTATACTCCCCGATGAGTGATTTATCCCCGGTGATTATGGTATGTGCTACTCAAAAGAATTGGGTATCTTCTATACTATCATATATTGATGATGATAAAAAATGTGCATTACTGCGATATTCTAATGCAAATGCTGAATTATGTGCAAAGAAACTAACGGAGGCTGGATTAAATTTTACTTATATTCCCCAGACTCCTATTGCAGACATAACAACAGAATCTGCGTGGATCTATAATGCGGTAGCTAAATATTTCATTGTTCCAACGTACTCTGCGTATGATTTTAGAAATGAAATCCCTAACGAAATTGTTGGTAACAAACGGATAATAAATTATATCAAGAATGTTTTAGTAAATTTAGACGAGTGTATTAAAGAAGATAATCTAGATAAATTCACAAAGCAGATGGAGATAATGGCTGAATATTTCGGATATGCAACAAAGCCTGAACATTGTCAGCGACTATATACTACAATTAGTGATACTAAATATCACCCTGCATTCAGCGTAGATAGATTACAGAGAATTTCTGTTACATTTCACTCTTCAAAGGGATTGGAATTTGATCAAGTCATTCTATTTGTCTCAGATTATCGACTATCGAATGAACAAGAAATATACAACCATTATGTTGCAGCCACCAGAGCAAAAAACAAACTGATTATGGTTCGTATTCATGATGATCGGGATGCCGAACAATTTGTCCAAAATATCAATAGAATTATGGATGAATCGAGTCTCAAAATAACAGATGTAGCAACTATTGTGAGCCGTTAGAAAGAGAAATGAGTAATATTTCTTTGTCATTTTTGCTATTAAGATAAAAAGTGTCTGAGTAAACATGGTTAACAGCAGAATATTTGTATAAGGATCTGCTGAATACATTTTGAGTACACTATTTGCGGGACACATAAATATATCGGTTATTATGGAGAAAAACGTACCGAGTAGTAGCGCAAAAGCTACATAAAATATGTATATTTCAAAAGCTTGCCTTGAATTTGAATGTTCAATTAAATAATTTGTTGGGACTTAGCCAGTATTTTTTACTGGTTAAGTCCTTTTAGTTTAATTTATATTGTAAAGTGCTTTTAAAAAATCATTCTAAAATAATTGGAGTTGCAAAACTAATATGGCAGTATTACAATATCTAAGTTTAGATAATATCAAATAGTAAACCTTAGATGTTTTAATAGTAATTTGTAAAAGCATGTTAATTATTGTATAATTTTTATTAGGATAAATTAATTGGAGATTAAAATATTTTTATGAAACAGCCTTTAACCTGTGTTGAAATTTGTGCTGGTGCCGGCGGTCAGGCTTTAGGTCTGGCTATGGCAGGATTTGTACATGTTGCACTTATAGAATATGAAAAAGAATACTGTGAAATATTAAGACAAAACCGCCCGGAGTGGAATGTTATTTGTCAGGATGTTTGCAATTTTGATGGAACTGAGTATGCCGGAGTAGATTTGCTTGCTGGTGGGGTGCCGTGTCCTCCGTTTTCTATTGCAGGAAAACAGCTTGGAAAAGATGATGAAAGAGATTTATTCCCGGAAGCGGTCAGGCTTGTAGGAGAAATAAAACCAAGAGCAGTTATGCTTGAAAATGTGCGTGGATTTTTAGATCCAAGATTTAATGAATATAGGGAAAATCTTTTTTTGCAATTAAGAAATTTAGGTTATGTTACTCATATAAAATTACTTAATGCATCTGATTATGGAGTACCACAATTACGCCCGCGTGTTGTTATTATAGGTATTAGAAAAGACCAGTATGGAGCATTTTCGTATCCTGAAGAAAATAAAGAAAAAACTGTTACAGTAGGAGAAATGATATATGATTTAATGGCTGCCAATGGTTGGCATAAGGCAAAAGAATGGGCGGCAGCGGCGAACAAAATAGCTCCTACTTTAGTTGGAGGGTCCAAAAAACATGGAGGACCGGATCTTGGACCGACAAGAGCACGGAAGGCCTGGGCAGAATTAGGCGTTGATGGAAAAGGAATTGCAAATGAAGCTCCAGCAAAAGACTTTGATGGAATGCCTCGTTTGACAAGCAGAATGATAGCCAGACTGCAAGGATTTCCTGATACTTGGACATTTGGAAGTAAGAAAACTAATGCCTGCCGTATGATAGGAAATGCTTTTCCTCCGCCAGTAGCTAAAGCGGTAGGAGAAAAAATTAAGGAGTGTCTTAATTATGAATTCGTTAATAGCAAAGGCAAGATATGATTTTCATACAAACTTATTTAATACTAATACTTTAACTTTAGATACAAAAGGAGTAGCTTCAAATGCTGACAGCAGCAGCCGGGCGTCTATTGCTATTTCTAAAAAGATAATAGATATTTTGCAAAATGAGCATAAACATTTAGTTAATACAGGAACTAAGGTTTCAGGACAGACTCTTGGTAAACAATTTGAATCTATTTGTATGAATTTTTTGCGTGACACTTTTCCTAAAATGCAAAACTTGCGCCCGGGGAAATGGACTATTTTGCAGTTGGGTAATAATAACAGATTAAAAACCAGCGATTTTGCTCAATACGAACATTTAGCATATTTAAGTGCGTTAACCGCACAAAATGCACAATTGGCGGCTTCTTTAGGCAATGACTATCTGGTTGCGCCTGATGTTGTTATTTACCGTGATTTGTATGAAGATGATGAAATAAATTCTGATGAAATTATAGTTAATGACAGCGTTTCTAAAATGGCAGATATAAGAAAAAGTAATGGTGGAAAACCATTGCTTCATGCCAGTGTATCTGCAAAATTTACAATGCGGAGTGACAGAGCGCAAAATAGCCGTACAGAGGCATTAAATTTGATAAGAAACAGAAAAGGACATTTACCGCACATTGTAGTAGTAACGGCTGAACCAATGCCAAACCGTCTGGCTTCTTTAGCGTTGGGAACAGGTGATATTGATTGTGTTTATCATTTTGCGTTATATGAATTAATTCGTGCAGTTGCAGAAGAAGGTTCCGAAGACGCAATTGAAACATTAGAAACATTGGTACAAGGTAAACGGTTAAAAGATATATCAGATTTGCCGTTGGATTTGGCTGTATAATGACGGATAGAATGACAAAAGAACAGCGCAGTAAAAATATGTCACATATCAGGAGCAAAGATACAAGTATTGAATTAAAAGTTCGCAAGTATTTATTTTCTCTTGGTTATAGATATAGAGTTAATTATAAAGAGTTGCCGGGAAAACCAGATATTGTTTTTACTAAGAAAAAGATAGCTATCTTTATTCATGGGTGCTATTGGCATGGGCATAACTGTAATAGCAGATATGCCCATGTTAGTAAATCAAATACAGATTATTGGAATACAAAAATTCAACGCAATCAGGAGCGCGATAAAAGAAATATTGAACAATTGGAAAAAGACGGTTGGAAAGTTATTGTGCTTTGGGAATGTGAGATAAAAGATAATTTTGAAGAAAAAAGTAAATATATTTTAAGCTTTTTATAAAGAAAGGAAAATTATGAGTAGTGAATTGGTATTTAAAAAAAATGATGATGCCTCTATTATTCAATATGACATTAGTGTAATTCCTAATGATTTTAATGTTACTACTATTTATAATTTGATAGATTCAGGTGCTATCGAGATGCCTGTTTTTCAAAGAAATTATATTTGGGATGTTAAACGAGCGTCAAAATTTATAGAATCTTTAGTTCTTGGTCTGCCTATACCGCAAATTTTTTTGTATCAAAAAGCAAGAAACAAATTTTTGGTTATTGATGGACAGCAACGTTTGTTAACTATTTATTATTTTATAAAACAGCGTTTTCCATTAGCAAACAAAAGAGCTATTTTGAGAAAAATATTTGATGATAACAATGGCATTACAGAAGAAATTTTAATGGATGGAAATTATTTTAAGGATTTTAAATTACAATTTGGTAAAAATGAAAGTAATTTAAAAAATCCTTTAGAAGGATTAAAATATAGTACACTTGATAGTTATAAATCTAATTTTGAGTTCATGACAATGAGATGTATGGCTATTAGACAGAACGAACCCAAAGATGATGATAGTTCTGTTTTTGAAATCTTTAGTAGACTTAATACTGGCGGAATAAATCTTACAAATCAAGAAATAAGGGCGTGTTTGTATTATTCCAAATTTTTTAATATTCTAAATAAATTAAATAGGAATACTATATGGAGAAATATTTATGGAAAGCCGGAAGATGGAAAATTTAAGGATGTAGAGTTTATTTTAAGAATGTTTGCGGTATTATGTAATAACAAACATTATACAGGTTCAATGAATATTTTTATAAATAAATTTGCAAAACAAGCAATGAGTTTTGATTCAGATAAAATTGATTATTTATATAATTTATTTTTAAACTTTTTAGAGATGTGTAAAAATTTGCCGAGGGAGGTCTTTACGACAAAGAAGGGAGAATTAAATATAGCTCTCTTTGAATGTATTTTTACAGTTGTCTGTGAAGATAGTTATAAAAAAGAAGATTTGTTTGTAAAAGAAATTGATGCAAGTAGAATTATTGCATTAAAATCTGACAAAGAATTTGAAGAAGCTATTACTCATAGTACAGCTCATACAAAGTCATTTAATATAAGATTGAGTAAGGCAAAAGAATATTTAAATAATATTTTATAAAAACGGCAAATATAATGTACAGTTCAAAAATTTCTTCTTTAAAAAATCAGTATGAAGAGTTAGTAAGCTATTGTAAAATAAATAATGAAATAACTTTTGAAACCTATATTAATGATGTATATAGAAAAGTATTATTGCTTTCTGCAGCAAGTTATTTTGAGTCAGAGATAATAGAAATTATAAAAAGTTATGTAGCAATTAAATCTAATAATAATATAAAAATAATATCATTGTTGGAGAATAAAACTTTATTACGCCAATATCATACTTTTTTTGATTGGCACGCTAATAATGCTAATCAATTTTTTGGCTTGTTTGGAGCGGAATTTAAAGAGTTAGCAAAAAAGGAAATTATAAAAAACCATTTGGAAGACGCTCAGAGTGCTTTTATGAGCATAGGAAGTGAACGAAATAATTTAGTTCATAATAATTTTATTGAAGTAAATTTAAATGATACTTTTGATGAAATATTTAAAAAATATGAACAAGGTTGTAAATTTATAGAGTTCATAAAAAGTTTATTAAATCAATGACAAAAATTAACTTTTCAAAGGAGGTCACACCCATGATTGTTACAACTACACAAACTGTTGAAGGCAGGCAGATTGCCGAATATAAAGGAATTGTTTTTGGCGAAGTGGTATCCGGCGTGAATTTTGTTAAGGATTTGTTTTCCGGCATTACGGATATTTTTGGCGGGCGCAGCAGCACTTACGAAAATGAATTGCAGGAAGCGCGCGAAAAAGCTATTGATGAAATGTGCAAGCGTGCCGGAAGATTAGGCGCTAATGCCGTTGTCGGTGTCGATGTTGACTACGAAGTATTAGGCAAAGAAAACGGCATGCTGATGGTAAGCGTCAGCGGCACAGCCGTTAAAATAAAATAATATTTACAGTATGGGCAGCTTTAGGGCTGCTCTTTTTTTATGCGGTTTTGCAATTTTTATGCCGTAATTAAATTGATTTAGAACATTAAAAATTGTACGGTTTTATATTTCCTAACCTTTCTCAAATATTTCACAAAACAACTGTTAAAGTGTATTTGTTGTAACATTATTTCATATTGACTTAAAAACAAATAATAATTATAATTGATTACATAAGATTTATCGCAAAAACAGTGATCTCTTAAAATAAGATAGAAGGTTAGGTATTGAAAAATGAAAAATTTACAGAAAGAATACGGACTTTACATTAACGGCAAGTGGCAGCCCGCCTCCGACGGCGCCACCTTTAAAACTTACAGCCCTGCTACCGGCGAAGAACTGGCAGTTTGCGCCGAGGCAACGCGCGAAGATGTTGACGCTGCGGTAAAAGCTGCGCACGCTGCGTGGGAAAGCTGGAAAAACACCACTCCTGTTGAAAGGGCGGTTATTTTAAACAAAATTGCCGATATTATCGACGCCAACGCACAGCATCTTGCCGAAGTTGAATCGCTGGACAACGGTAAACCCATCCGCGAAACCAGCATGATTGATATTCCGATGAGCGCAGACCATTTCCGCTATTTTGCGGCCGCCATCCGCACGGAAGAAGGCACTGCCACCATGCTCGACAACAATACTTTAAGCCTTGTCCTGCACGAGCCTATCGGCGTAGTGGGGCAGATTATTCCGTGGAACTTCCCGTTCCTCATGGCTGCGTGGAAGCTGGCTCCGGCACTGGCCGCGGGTGACTGCATTGTGCTTAAACCCTCCAGCACTACCAGCCTGAGCGTTTTGGAGCTTGTGCGTTTAATTGAAGGCGTGCTGCCGGCAGGCGTGCTTAACGTAATTACCGGCAAGGGCAGCAAGTCCGGCCAGTATGTTTTGGAACACCCCGGTTTTGCCAAACTTGCTTTTACCGGTTCTACGGAAGTTGGCCGCGGCGTGGCACAGGCTGCCGCCGATAAATTAATTCCGGCTACTTTGGAGCTTGGCGGTAAATCGGCCAACATTTATTTTGATGACTGCAACTGGGATTTGGCTATGGAAGGGCTGCTTCTGGGCATTCTGTTCAACCAGGGCCAGGTTTGCTGCGCAGGCTCGCGCGTGTTTGTACACGAAAAAATTTACGATAAATTTGTTGAAGAAGCGGTTAAACGCTTTAACGCCGTAAAAGTCGGCAACCCGCTCGACCCGGAAACGCAGATGGGCTCGCAGATTGACGCGAAACAGGTTGCCAAAATTGCCGGCTACATTGATATTGCCAAAGCAGAAGGCGCAACTATTGCCTGCGGCGGCCATAAGCTTACGGAAAACGGGCTTGATAAGGGCAACTTCTTTGCGCCGACGCTTATTACCAATGTTACCAACGATATGCGCGTGGCACGCGAAGAAATTTTCGGGCCTGTGGCTGTGGTTATTAAGTTTAAGGACGAAGCAGAAGTTGTTAAAATGGCAAACGACAGCAATTACGGCCTTGGCGGCGCCGTATGGACGCAGGATATTAACCGCGCCATCCGTGTGGCAAAAGCCGTGCAGACGGGCAGAATGTGGGTTAACACCTACAACGCTATTCCGGCAGGCGCACCGTTCGGCGGTTATAAGGAATCGGGCATTGGCCGCGAAACGCATAAAGTAATGCTGGAGCATTACAGCCAGACCAAAAATATTATGATTAACCTTGGCGAAAAGCCTTTGGGATTGTATTGACAACCGCCCTTTACAATGTTAAACTTTTAGTAATTACAAATTTGCAGCTGATGATAAGGAAAAGTACCTTTAAAAGGCAGCCTAAAGCGAGCCGGTGGCGGTGAAAGTCCGGCGGCGGGCATTAAAGGGAATGGGCCTTGGAGGCGCACTGCGAGCCACAAGGGGTAGCAGCGCCGGGAATGCTTTGCCCGTTACCATAAAAGCGGATATCGGCATCGGCCCGTATCTTTTAAGCGGACTTATTTAAGTCAAGCAGGGTGGCACCGCGAAAGTTTACAGCCTTTCGTCCCTACAGGGATGGAAGGCTTTTTTATTTACCTGTTAAGGAGTGAGCGGCATGGAAGCAGCAGAAAAAGAAAAAAAGATAGTAACATTAACGGAGGTTAAACCAACGCAGGACGGTTACCGCTGGGTGGCGATAACGGCAATGCTTCTGGCAATAGGCATTATTCTGCATACCGTAAGCCCCAATGTTGGCGGCGTTACGCCGAACTGGACCATTGCCATGTATTCCATTGTAATTAACCTTACCAACCCTTCGCTGCCGCAGGCGCTGGGCATTGGTTTTATTTCCGGCATGACGCTTGTGCCGTCCTCCAAATCGGCCTTTCCGCTGGGCAACCTTGCCAGCGAAGTTTGCGGCGCGGTGGTGTGCTGCCTTCTGGTTAAGGCCATGCTTGCCGTTAAACTTGAAAAATGGCGCCTGCGCCCGTTTATTGCCGGCCTTGTGGCAACAATGGTAAGCGGCGGCGTATTTACCTTTATTTTAAAAATAGTTTTGGGGCTGCCCTTCAGCGTATGGCTGTATGCCATGCTGCCGGTGGTGGCGGTAATAGGCGTGCTTAACGGCAGCATTACCTTTTTGCTGTACGGGCCGGTGCGCAGGCTGTTTTTTGTGCAGGAGGAAGATAATTGATGGAAACGGTTGCGGAATTAAAGCATTTTTATTTTGCTTACAAAAAGAATAACCTTGTGCTGCACGATATTGATTTTAAAATAGAAAAAGGCTCTTTTACCGTTATCGCAGGGCCGAGCGGCAGCGGCAAAACAACGCTGTGCAAGGCCATGGCGGGCATTGTGCCGTTTTACATGGGCGGCGCGTACAGCGGCGAAGTAATGGTGCTGGGCGAAAGCACCAAAGGCAAAAAGGTATCGGATATTGCCATGCGCCTTGGGCTGATGCTGGAGGACTACGAAAGCCAGCTTGTTTCCCTCACTGCGGGTGAGGAGGTTGCTTTCAGCCTGTTAAACCACGGCTTTAAGCCGGAAGAAGTTGAAGAACGCACGCGCAGGGCGCTTGAAGATGTAGGCCTGCCGGGGCGCGAAAGCTATCAGCTGGACGAACTCAGCGGCGGACAGCGCCAGAGGCTGCTTTTGGCTTCGGTTTTGGCGGTGCATCCGGAAATTATTGTTTTGGACGAGCCTGTATCGGCTATGGACCCGGACGGCGCCAATTCGCTGTACAAGCTGCTTTACAAAATACATAAGGAATACGGTACAACCATTGTGGTGGTAGAACACCGCATTGACTATCTGCTGCCGTACATGACAGATTTAGTTGTACTTAAAAAAGGACGCCTTGTGGCAGCCGATAAGTTTGAAAACGCTGCCCGCGTTATGTATAAGGATGAAACCCTGCGGCATTTTGTGCCGGCGCTGTGGCGCATTAAGCTGGGGATTGAAGAAAAATTCGGCGTAAGCCTGGGTAATTGGCGCACGGAAGAAGAAGCCGTTGCGGAACTGAAGGCAAAAGGTTTTACAGGGGGTGAGGCGTAATGCTGGAGGCAAAAGAGGTTAATTTTGCGTATCTGCGCGGGCAGCCGGTGCTGAACGATATCGACATTAAAATTGAAAGCGGCGAATTTGTGGCGCTTTTGGGGCATAACGGCAGCGGCAAAACAACGCTGAGCCGCCTGTTCATGGCGCTTATTCATCCACGCAGCGGGCAGGTGCTGGTGGACGGCACGGACATTGCCGCCATGGAGCCCGCCGATTTGGCAGATAAAATAGGCTATGTGTTCCAGAACCCGGATTTGCAGATTTTGGAGGACACGGTTTTTGACGAAGTGGCATACGGCCCGCGTGCCAAAAAATTGAGCGAGGACAAGGTTAAACGCCAGGTGGAAACCGCGCTTGCCGCAACGGGCCTTGCGGATTTGGCAGACGCTTACCCGCGCCTTTTAAGTTTTGGGCAAAAACGCCGCTTGGGTGTGGCGGCGGCACTGGCCTTAAACCCGCGCACGCTTATTCTGGACGAGATAACCAACGGTCAGGACGCTGTGGAAAAAGAGCGCATGATGAGTTATTTAAAGGCGCTTAATGAAGAAAACGGCATTACGGTAGTGCTTATTTCGCACGATATGGACACCGTGCGCCGCTATGCGCAGCGCACCATTGTGCTGCATAACGGGCATTTGGTGTTTGACGGTACGCCCGCAAAGCTGTTTGACGGCAGCATTAACGTAGAGCGCTGGGGGCTGCGCTGCCCTACGGCGACGGCAGTTGGCAACGCGCTGGGCATTACGGCAACCAGCCCGGAGGATTTTTGCAGCAGCATTAGCATGAAAGGAGAGCGGCAGGCATGAAAATATCGGCATTTACGCAGATTATAGTAACGGTAGCCGTAACGGCATGGGTATTTATTTTGCCGGTAATGGCTGTTGCCACCATTTTAGTGCTGGAACTGGCGCTGCTCCTTTCCATTAAGCACGACCGCATGACGATGGCGGCAATAGGCGGCCTGGCGGTATTTACCGGGCTGATGGTGCTTTTGCAGCTTCTGTTCGGTTCGCCGCTTGAAATTGCACTGGTCGGCGGCCTGCGCATGCTGGTTATGACCATGGCTTTTTTGTGCATGCTGGCAGCAACGCGCATACAGGATATTGCCCAGGCACTGGTAACAAAATTCCACCTGCCGTGCGAATACGCCTTTATGCTGACAACGGCGCTGCGCTTTGTGCCTAACTTTCTGGCAGACAGCACCATTACTTTGGACGCGCAGAGCTGCCGTGGCTATTCCAACCGCGGCAACGCGATTAAAAGGCTGATGTCCTACGTTGTTGTTATACGCCCTCTGGTAATGCGCGCCGTAGCCAAAAGCGAAACACTGGCGCTGAGCATGGAGCTGAAGGGCTTTGGTGCCAACACCTATAAAAACATGCCGCAGCAAAAACTCGGCCTTGCCGATTACATTGTGCTGCTGGCGGTAATTGCTCTCAGTACCTACCCCTTCTGGCAGGAGTATGTGAAAATATAAAAAGCGCCTGCATTGGCAGACGCTGAAGCTGATGTAAGTTTTGGGTTTTGTATAGCAGGATAAGCTGGTGCCGGTGCACCGGTTATCTTTGCATAATTAAAAATTGAGTTAGCAGGGCTGCCCGCAAGCACCGGGCGGCTTTATTTTTTAGCAGGTTTATTTTCCTCGCCCCATGTGCAAAGCTGGTCGAGTATCGTCATCAGTGATTTGCCTCGCTCCGACAGGCTGTATTCCACTTTGGGCGGAATCTGCGGATATTCGGTGCGGATGATGAGCCTGTCTTTTTCCAGCTCTTTCAGCGACAGGCTGAGTGTTTTGTGCGAGATGGTGCGGATGTAGCGTTTAAGTTCGCTGTAACGCACTACGCCAAACTCCATCAGGCAGTACAGAATAACCATTTTGTATTTGCCGTTAATCAGCGACAGCGTGTAGCTGAAGCCGGTATCCTCAAAATTTGCCTTTTCTATATAATTCTTAATCATTATACTCTCCTTTTGGTTAGTATCTGATAAAAATGTGCGTACTTCATCTTTGATTTATATATTGCTATAATTATAGCAGAAAGACGGAGGTGGAGCAAATGGCTAAAAAAATAGTTGTTTTAAACGGCAGCCCGCGCGCAAACGGCAACACAAAAGAACTGGTAAAGGCTTTTGTTAAAGGTGCTGAAAGTGCGGGCAACACCGTACAGGTTTTTGATTTGCAGAAAATGAATATTCACGGCTGCCTTGGCTGCTGCATGGGAGGCAAAGATGAAGCAAGCCCCTGCGTGCAGAAGGACGATATGGCTTTAATTTACCCGGCTTACCGCGAGGCGGATGTGGTTGTGCTGGCATCGCCGATGTATTACTGGGGCGTAAGCGGCCAGCTTAAATGTGCGTTTGACCGCCTGTTTGCGGTGGCAGAATGTATGCCCGGCTATGCCAACCCCATTAAGGAGTGCGCACTTTTAATGGCGGCGGAGGGTGATACGGCTGACAATTTTGCTCCGGTAAAAGCCTTTTACGAAGGCCTGGCAGGGCATTTGGGCTGGAAAAACCGCGGCATTGTTTACGCAGGCGGCAATTTTGCGGCGGGCGATATTTTAAATAAACCGGCGCAGCTTGCAGAAGCGAAAAAACTGGGCACGGAAATTTAACTAAAAGCAAAACTTATAAATCTCCGCAGAATATAACTGCGGGGATTTTTTACCCTTTAACCACGCTTCACCTTGCTTAACGCTTTTATTTTAAGTACAATAAAAATATAAATGCGTATATGAGGGGGAATGCAAGTGGAACTGCGTATTTTAAAATATTTTTTAACGGTGGCACGCGAAGAAAACATTACCAGAGCGGCTAATCTGCTGCATGTAACGCAGCCTACGCTGAGCCGCCAGTTAATGCAGCTGGAGGACGAGTTGGGCGTAAAACTGTTTTACCGCAGCAAGCACCGCATAACGCTTACCGATGAAGGCCTGCTTTTAAAGCGCCGCGCGCAGGAAATTACCGAGCTTGCCGAGCGTACAACCCGCGAAGTATCGCGCAGCAGCGAAAATTTAATGGGCGAAATCGCAATAGGCTGCGCCGAGGCAAGCAGTATTTCCGTATTGGCTGGTTTGATGAATTATTTCCGCCAGAAATATCCGCTGGTGCATTATACGCTTTATTCCGGCATTGCCGACGATATTAAAGAACGCATTGAAAACGGGCTTTTGGATATAGCATTTTTAACAGAGCCTGTGGATATTTCCAAATACGGCTTTGTGCGACTGCCGCATAAGGAAGAATGGGGCGTTTTAATAAGAAAAGATTCGCCGCTGGCAGAAAAACTGGCAGTAATGCCGCAGGATTTACTGGGCATTCCGCTGTTAATGCCCAAGCGCGACCTGGTTAAAAACGAACTTGCCAGCTGGTTTGGCAGTTTAAATGACAGAATGGATTTTGCCGTTAATTACACAATGCTGATGAATGCAGCCGTAATGGTGCACAGCGGCTTTGGTGCGGCGCTGTGCCTTAACATGGGCACCGATTTTTACGGCGATTTGCGTTTTGTGCCGCTTGCGCCGCCGCTTGCAACAGGCTGCGTGCTGGCGTGGAAAAAGAGCCAGCGGCAGGCACCGGCGGTGGAGGAGTTTATCAGCTCGGCGCATTCATACGTTTTGGGCATTTCCGGCAATTAAATATAGGTATTAGCTTATTTAAAACGGCCATATTACAATGTAGGTGTAAGGAATTTGCACCTGCATTTTTTATTGCATAAAAAGCTTAAGGAGGGGAATGATATGCAGGGAGAAGCCACTGATCCGGGGCGGCTGGCCATATTAAACGCCAGACGCAATGCCATGCTGGATGAAATACATTTCCGCGAAAAGCAGCTTGACCGCCTTAATTACCTGCGTTACGAAATACAAAAGAAAAACAGCAGCAGGGATTAATGCTCCGAAGCTGTAAAAACCTGCCGTAAGCTGCGGCTTTTAATAAAAAATCTCCGTTTAACAAAGCGTTAAGCGGAGATTTTTGTTTATAAGATTTATTTAAAATAACGGCGTGTTTTATTCTTCCTGCTTTTCAAAGCCGGTAAAATCAATTATTTTATGATGGTAAGCGGCATCAAAATACGGCAGCGCATCGGTTAAATACTTAACGGTTTTTTGCCAAAATTCTGTTCCGCCGTTGTGCGGAAAAGCAACTTCAATAAGATAAATGTCGTTGTCTTTGCTCCTTGCGTAAACGGAGAAGCGCATAAACCAGTACGCATCGGCGTTGTTGGGGTTTTGCTGCCAAAGGATAATGAGCTGTTCCGGCTCGGTGGTAAGGCTGCGCAGCGCTTTTTCAACCTGCCCGTAAGCAGGCGTGGAGGTGTCCTCGCTGTTTAAACGGCTGCGGATAGTCAGTATCCAGTCGAACGTGGTGCTTGGCTGGGGCAGCTGCGGCGCTTCTTTTTTATCGCTGCCGAACATGGATTGCAGGCGCAGCAAGCCGCGCAGCACGGTTTCGGTTTTGTCGCGGCGCACCCATTTGCCAAAAAAGTTCTTTTTGTAATGGCTTAATTCCTCCTGCGCTTCCGGAAGATCCTTGGCTTTTTGCAGGTAGCTAACGCCTTTGGCGATGTCCTCCGGACCGCCCTTGCCGTTGCAGTACAGCCAGCCCAGCAGAAAAAAACGCATCCTGGCAGTCCCAATCCACCGCTTCTAAATACTTGCGCGCCAGCACATAGTCCCGTTCCGTGCTCTCTCCGTAGGTATAGCAGTAACCCAGGTAATACGCGCCCCAGTTGCCGGTTTTGCCGCTGTCGTCCGCCCATTTCAGCAGGCGGAAGGCTTTGTCGTAATCCTGTTCCACGCCGCGACTGTCAAAATACATCGCGCCCAGGCGGTTGTAGCAGCCCGCCTTAACGGGAATGTTGGAGTCGATAGCTTTTTGGTAATACTCGGCGGCTTTCGCATCGTCGTGTGGTGCGGCAATGCCGTTTTCGTAATAATTGCCCACAAAAAAGTAAGCGCGCGGTTCACCGGCCTCCGCCGCCTTGCAGAACAGGGTAAAGGCTTCCTCGTGTTTATCTTCATCGAACAAATCGCAAGCGTAAAAATACTGGTAGTTGGGGTAGCCCTTGGCGGCGTAAATGCGGTCCAGCTCTTTGGCTTTTTCCGGCTGCGGCGGCAGTACGCCTTCAATGCCGTCGATGTACATCAGCATAAGGTTCGCACCAGCGGTTGCTAAGCCGCCGTCGAGCGCGCTTTTGTACCAGTATTCACATTTCAGCATATTTTCGTGAATGAAGCTTTCAAAAGCCTCGTCGCTGTCAAAATCCTCGGGGTTAATGTTTTCTATCTGCAAAAAATCGTACCAGTAATAAACGTTGCCGATAACCATCTGGCAAAAGGCATCGCCTGCTTTCGCCTTTTCTAAAATAATATCGTAGGCGGCTTTTAAGCTTGCCAGCGGCATGGCTTCTTGCAGCTCTTTATTCATCACGCCGCAGCGCATGGCGATAAGCGTACCCAGCGCACTGCCCATCATTACCGATTGGTATATCAGCTCGTCCGCGGCGTCCTCGTCTACCGGAAAATCATGCCCCAGCCAGGTGTATTCCTGTCCGTACAGACAGCGCGCCAGCAGGCAGTAAGCGTCGGCGTCGCCCTCGCGGCATGACTCCTGCAATAGGCGGAATCCCTCCTGCCCGCGCTGTGCGCCAAGGTCGTAATAAATATAGCGTATCGCTGTTTCTACTTTATCGCTGAAAAACGTCTCATCTTTTTCCGCCCCCCCGTTTCTGTTCTGCGTACATTTCTGCTTTTTTGGCTGTTGCTGAACTTTGCTTTAAGTGTAGCACTGCGCCTGGCAATTTACAATTGGTTTATGGCGCTGCGGCAAAAGAAGTATGTAAAATTTAAAAGCACCGCTCTGCAAAGGGAACGATGCTTTTGGTATGGTCATTTTTAAATTTACGTTTAAATCATTCCGCCAGTTTTTCTGCGCTGAAGGCATACACACGCTGCCAGAAAATTTTGCTCTGTTCGGCTTCGGGAGCGGCAATTTCAAAAGCGTGGTACAAGCCGGGAATTACGTGCAGCTCGGTATCGACATTTGCTTCCGTAAGTTTTGCAGCGTAGTCAATGTCTTCATTAACAAATAAGTCAAGGCCGCCGACATAAATAAACGCAGGCGGCAGGTTGGCAAAATCTTCCGCAAAGGTGGGCGAATAATAACCCAGCATTTTGCCGCTGAGGTTTTGCCCTCCGCGAAGAACCTCCCACGCATACTTGTTGCTGCTGCGCGGCCAGCAAATGTGCCCGGTCTGCTGCGTATGGTAGGGAGAGCTTTCTGTTGCGGTGCGGTAATCAAGCATCGGGTAAATTAAAACCTGCCCCTTAATGGGGATGTTGGCGTTATCGCGGTTATACAGTGCAAGGCTTGCGGCAAGGTTGCCGCCGGCGCTGTCGCCCATTAAAATAATTTTTCCGGCATCAAGGCCGAGTTTGTCTGCGTTTTCTTTAACGTACATTAAACCGCTGTAGGCGTCCTCAAGTGCCGCAGGAAAGGGCGCTTCTACCGAAAGGCGGTAGCGCGGTGTAATAACGGCAGCGTTTAAGGCGTTGGCAATGTTCTGGTAGCGTTCGCGGTTGTCAAGCGAAATTCTGAACAAATAACCGCCGCCGTGGGCGTAGTACACTACCGGCAGTTTGGCGTTGCTGCTTTGGGCAGGAACGTAGTTTTTTACGCGCCGCTCTACGTCCTGCGGCGATGTGGCTTCAATAAGATAACCTTCTGCCGCCGCACGGTATTCCGGCTGCACACGGCCGATATAGGGTATTTCCGCAGCCAGTGCGGAAGCAGCTATGTTAAAAGCCAAAAGGCAAAGGGCAATAAATTTTTTCATAGGGTCACCAGCTTATTTTAAATTTTTGCCGCTGAGCGTTACTGCCTGCGGTTTGTTGACGATAAGGACTTTATCCGTAACCATTGTTTGTACGGCTTTATTATATTCCTGAAAATACGGCCCGTCAATGTGGGCACGGTAAGCGTTGTCGTCGGAATACAGCTCCAGCAGGTGGAATACGTTGGGGCGTGCGGTTTCTGTTGTTGCAAGCAGTGCCAGTACGCCTTCTTCGCTTGTAACGGCGCTTTGCATTTCTTTGGCAAGCACTTTTTTATAAGCGTCAAGCTGCGCCGGGTCGATAACAAGCAGTGCCATGCGTGCCTTATCGGCAGTGCCGCTTAATTTGCTTTGCAGGTTAAAGGCGTCGGCGGCAAGGGTTTTATGTACCTGCGCCAGTTTAAGTGCCTGTGCGGCGGCTGTTTTTACGTTGGCGTTATTTTGTGCGGCATTAAAAGCGTTTTCATCCGTATAAATTTCCAAATAGCGCATTACGTCGTTTTCGTCCTCACCGCCGTAAACAGCCAGCACGCCTTCACTGTTTTGCAGTGCTGTGTTAAGTGCGGCAACGGCTGCGCGCAGGGCGTTTTCGTTACCGGCGGCAGCGCTGTATACGCTCCAGCGTACAAAGGGCTGGGCGGCAGCTGCGGCGTTTACCGGCAGTGCCTGCAAGCCTGAAAGCAGCATCATAGCTGCGCAAAATAATAATTTTTTCATGGTGCATCTCCTTTACTTAGTCTGCTTTTTCAAGCGTTGCGGTAAAACTGTCGTGGGCTTTAACAATATCAAGCCCGCTTTCCAGCCTCCCGATGGGGATTAAGTTGCGGTCGTCTTTAAAATCAACATAAAAAATGCTTAAATTGCCCCACGGCTGATAAACGCACAAATCGCCCGCAAGGGGATGGCAGCCAACCTTTTGCCCCTTTTCGTCAAGACGCTTGTCGAAGTAGGCAATCTTTTCCATGCCGGAAAAATCCTTAAAAGAAAGCGTTACAGGCAAACGGCTGTATAAATCGTTGGCGCTCGGTTCATTGCGCAGCGTAACGGGCAGGCGTCTGCCGTCAATAACAAGCACGGCTTTGTGCCCATCTGCTGCGGCAGTGTTTTGCGGTGCAGGCTGAGCTGCAGGTGAGGAAGCGCCGCAGGCGGAAACAGCAAGTGCCGTCAGTGCAGCGCTTAACAGCAAAAGTAATTTTTTCATAGGTATCCCTCCGTTTTATTTGTATAGTTTAATTATAGAAAGCGCAGGGCATGGCGTCTAATGCTTAATTGTTATGCGCCAACATGCGTTTTTGGCATGAAGTGCAGGCGGGAGTATGCTTCAACTTGCGCGTTTAAAAATTTTTAACTACAATAATTATATGGAGAAATGCTTTAAAGGAGGAACCGGCATGAAATATCGCGAACTTGGAAAAACAGGATTGAAAGTAAGTGAAATAGGCCTTGGCTGCGAAGGCTTTAACGGCAAAGACGCCGCTTTTACGCAGGAAATGTTTAAACTTACTCTGGCAGCGGGCGTAAACTGCATGGATTTATACAGCCCCAACCCGGAGATGCACAAAAATATTGCAGCTGCACTTGGCAGCCGCCGCAAAGATTTTATCTATCAGGCGCATTTATGCACGGAATGGAAGGACGGGCAGTATAAGGCTGTGCGCGATATTACCAGTGTAAAAGCTGCGTTTGAAACTATGCTGAAAAATTTGAACACGGATTATATCGATATCGGCATGATTCATTATGTAGATTCGCCGGAACTTTGGCGCACGATTGAAAGCGGTGGCGTTCTGGACTATGCGCTGGAACTGAAGGCCAAAGGCAAAATTAAGCACATCGGCGTAAGCAGCCATAATCCGCTGGCAGCGCTGGAAGCCGTAAAAAGCGGCAAGGTGGAAGTGCTGATGTTCAGCGTAAACCCCTGTTACGATTTGCTGCCCGGCACGGATGACGTGGAAAAACTGTGGGCGGAAGAAAGTTACAAAAAGCCTTTGCTGAACCTTGACCCCAAACGTGCGGAACTTTACGAAACCTGCCAGCGTTTGGGCGTGGGCATTACCGTTATGAAAGCTTTTGGCGGCGGCGACCTTTTGAGCGAGTACAGCCCGGCAGGCAAGGCGCTGACAGCGGTGCAGTGCCTGCATTATGCGCTGACACGCCCGGCGGTAGCGGCTGTTATGAGCGGCGCACGTACCATGGAAGAATTAAAAGCCTCGCTTGATTACGAAAAAGCAAGCGAAGCCGAAAAAGACTATGCAGAAGTTTTTGCAAGCTTCCCCAAAATCAGCTGGGAAGGGCATTGCATGTACTGCGGTCATTGCGCGCCTTGCCCCAAAGGTATTGATGTGGCAAACGTAACCAAGTTTTTGAACCTTGCCAAAGCGCAGGGCGAAGTGCCGGAAACCGTACGCGAGCACTATGCGGCGCTTAAAGCCCACGCCGGCGACTGCATTGCCTGCGGCGCCTGCGCCAAACGCTGCCCCTTCGACGTTGACCCCGTTGCCAACATGAAAGAGGCAAAAGAAGTTTTTGGGTATTGAGATAGTAAAATAAATAGTAAAACAACAAAACCGGCATCATTATGATGCCGGTTTTTAGTTAGAATGGGAAAGGTTTATGGATGTTTCAAATCTGCTGTTAGGTTATTTTATTGTGCTGTCTGGTTATTTACGGGGTTATTTATCCTCGTTGTAGAACGGGCATTCATCGCCCCAGTCGCAGTGGCCGTCATGGTGGTAACGGTCATAGTGGCGGTCGCGGTCATAGCGTCCTTCGCCATGGTGGCGGCCATAACCCGGGCCCCAGCCGCAGTGCAGTCCGCGGAAGTTGCCGCGCGGGCCGCGGAACATATCTTTAAGTGCGTCCTGTTTTTGTTCTTCGCTCATGCTGGCCCATTTTGCTCTGGCTTCGGCTTCACGTTTTTCGATAGCCTCGCGTTTTTCTGCCGGAAGTTTGCTTAAAAATTCATCATGCCATTTCTGGCGCTGTTCAAATTTCTGCTGCGGGGTCATTTCCATCCATGCCAGCCTTGCAGCATCACGCTCGGCGCGCTGTTCGGGGGTAAGCGGAGTGCCGCGGCGCAGAGGCATCGGGCGGCGTGCATCGGTATCGCCTTCGCTCAGAATTTTTTCTACTTTATCGCGCATGGTGGGCTGAACCTGTTCGGTTTGGCCTGCCGCAAAAACCGGTACGCTGATGGCGGTAATTAAACCTGCAACTACTAAGGTTTTGAATAATTTGCTTTTCAACATATCAGGTCACTCCTTTAATTTATGCTTATTTATTATGCTCTTTAGCTTGTCTTTATTGTACAGTGTGCTTGTGGCAAAAATATGGCAAAAATATTTTATTTTGTGGTTTTTTAGCCATAATTTACTGTTAATATTATATCAGCAATTAAAGCAAAAAGTAAAAAAACTGCCGCCTTTGAGCTGATATAAGGGTTAAATTTCTGCGCAAAAATATGTATAATATAGGTAAGTTTTGTGCAGAGAGGTGATGGCAGTGGCAAAAATGCTTATTGCTGATGATAATAAACAAATTACTTCGATTTTATCCAATTACGCGCGCAAGGAAGGCTTTGAGCCGGTGGTTGCGCTTGACGGCGAGGAGGCTTTGCGCCTGTTTGACGAGCATGAGCCGGATATTGCCATGGTGCTTTTGGATGTTATGATGCCGAAAGTGGACGGCTTTGAAGTATGCCGCCGACTGCGCGGAAAATCGCTGGTGCCGGTAATTATGGTTACTGCCCGCGGCGAAGATTTTGAAAAAATCATGGGGCTTGATATCGGCGCCGACGATTATATTATAAAGCCTTTCAGCGCGGGCGAAGTTATGGCGCGCGTGCGTGCAATTTTGCGCCGCATGCAGCCGCGTGAGGAAAAAACTGCGCATAATATTTACAGGTACAGCAATTTAATGATTGATTTGGACAAATATGCCGTAACCGTAAATGGCAGCGAGGTGCCGCTGACGAAAAAAGAGGTTGAGCTTTTATGGACTCTTGCCAAAAACAGCAGCAAGGTCTTTTCGCGCGATAACCTTCTGGACAGCCTGTGGGGCTATGATTATTACGGCGACAGCCGCACGGTGGATTCGCACATTAAGCGCATGCGTGCCAAGCTGGATAAGTTTGAGCATCCCGGCTGGGAAATAAAAACCATTTGGGGTGTAGGTTACCGCTTTGAGGAGAAAGCAAATGCATAACAAAATAGCTTTAAAACTTACATTGTATTTTGCCGCGGTGCTTTTGGTGTTTGCACTGGTGGTAGGCGGCAGCTTTGCGCATTTTTTCCGCGAGCATACGGTGGATATAAAAAGCACGGAACTTAAACAGCGCGCCGTGCGCATTGCCGAAGTGCTGAGCGAAAATGCAGGCTGGCTGGAAAAACGCGGCGGCATTGCCAATACGCGCTTTATAAGTTACATTAACAACATCACCATGGAAGACGTGTGGGTTGTTAACAGTGACCGCGAACTGAAACTGCCGCAGCGCATGAACCACCATATGGGCATGCACCGGCGGATGATGCACGCAGATACGCAGGCTCAGGTGCCGCCGCTGAAGGAGTTTCCGCGCCGCAGCGTTACTTTTGAGCAGCTGTCCGATGTTACCCGCAACTGCGTGGAGCAGGCGTTTGCCGGTACGGTATCGGTAGCGGAAGATTTTAACCCCGTACGTGAGGAAACCATGCTTTGCGCCGCTGCGCCTGTATACGACGAAAACGGTGCTATCCAGGCGGCAGTGCTTCTGCATTACCCCGTGCAGGGCTTGCAGTCCGCAACGTGGGAAGGCGTAAGAATTCTGCTTTTATCCTGCGCCATTGCGCTTTTACTGGTATCGTTTTTAAGCGTGCTGTTCAGCTGGAAGTTTACGCGCCCCTTAAACCGCATGAAGGAAGTGGCGCAGAAAATGGCCGAGCACGACTACACTGAACGCTGCAACATAAAGCAGAATGACGAAATAGGCGCGCTTGCCGCCACGCTTGACGAACTTGGCAGCCGCCTTCTGGACGCCGACGAGGCAGGACGCAAACTGGAAAAACTGCGCCGCAGCTTTATCGCTAACATTTCGCACGAACTGCGCACGCCGGTAACGGTTATCCGCGGCAGCCTGGAAGCGCTTAATGACAAAGTTGTTACCGATAAGGAAGAAGTGGAGCAGTATTACCGGCAAATGCTGAAGGAAAGCCTGTTTTTGCAGCGGCTGATTAACGATTTGCTGGATTTGTCGCGCCTGCAGAATACGGATTTCCCCATTGAAAAGGAAAACATTAATTTGTGCGACGTAGTGCAGGACGCTGCCCGTGCCAGTAAGCAGCTGGGGCAGAAAAAAGGCGTGCACGTTGACGTTAAACTGGACAGGAATGTTTACCTTATGGAAGGCGACTACGGCCGCCTGCGCCAGATGCTGATGATATTTTTGGACAACAGCATTAAGTTCAGCCACGAAGGCGGTACTGTGGAACTGCGACTTTTAGGCGACAGGCTGACGGTGACGGACCACGGCAGTGGCGTAAAACAGGAAGATTTGCCGTATGTGTTTGAACGTTTTTATAAAACACGCGGCGAAGCCAATAAAAACGGCAGCGGGCTTGGGCTTGCTATTGCCCGGGAAATAGCCCTGCGCCACAATATTAAAGTGAGCATGGAAAGCGTACCTGATGAAGAAACCGCGGTAATTATGATATTGCCGCCGGCAGGAGAGGATGCGGAAAATGAATTACGGATGTAACGGCAGGCGCGCCGTAATAAGCGGCGGCACCAGCGGCATAGGGCTTGCGGCAGCGCGTACGCTTTTGGCGGATGGCGCGGAAGTATGGCTTTTGGCGCGCACGGAACGGCCGCAGCTTTTGGCGGAACTTAAAGAAAACTACGGAGAAAAAGTGCATTTTATAAAATGTGATGTTGCAAATGTTGCCAGCTGCAAAGCTGCGGCGGCGCAGATAAAAAATGCCGGCAGCGTTGATTTTTTGGTAAACAGTGCAGGCATTTACCGCGAGCAGAGTATGGAAATGCTGACGGAAACCGAGTTTGATGAAATTTTTGGCGTGAACGTAAAAGGCACGGTGTTTTTAACGCAGGCGCTGCTGCCATACATGGCAGCAAGGGGCGCGGTGGTAAACGTAGCTTCGGACGCAGGGGTGAGCGGCAACTATGGCTGTGCTGCCTACTGCGCCAGCAAAGGGGCGGTGGTGGCGTTTACCCGCGCCCTGGCGCTGGATACAGCGCCGCGCCTGCGGGTTAACTGCGTATGCCCTGCCGATATTGATACGCCGCTTTTGCAGCGTCAGATTGAAGCGGCAGGCGGCAGCTATACACTGGCTGATGTTGCGGAAGCCTACCCAATGGGGCGCATTGGGCGTGCGGAAGAAGTGGCACACGTAATCTGCTCACTATTAAGCCCGGCCAACAGCTTTATGACCGGCAGCATCGTCACCGTAGACGGCGGACTGACGGCGAAGTAAGCAGTTAAGCTATTTTTGTTGGCGGCAAAGTACAGCAGGTTAGAATTATAAAAATAAATTTTTGGAGTTTAGTTATGGAACAAGTATGGGGTTTGGTGGCGCTGATTGGTGCTGCGCAGATTTTAAATTCGGTAAAACAGTTAAAAAACAGCCGCCGGGAAATGTTTAACGGCGGCGGAACGTATACTTTATTTTCGTTTTCCAATCTGTTAAATATTTTAAGCATGCTTGTGGTTATTTACGGCGTATTTTTTAACAGCGGCGTTATTGTGCCGGCGTTTACTTTGTGGATTTTTAACTGGCATTTGTTTACCTATTATGCTGCAAAGATAAATAAAAATACAGGCCGCACTATGATTATTGCCATGCGCGTAATTACCGGGCTGCTGTTGTTGGGCTGCGTGTATATTTTGGTAATGTAAGTTTGGCAAAATGCTAAAAGCCGTTTGCAAATGCTGTTTGTTTGTTGTATAATACAAAAAGAGAGATAATCTGATGTTTGCCCGTCAGCCCTCTCCTTGTAAATTTTGAGTTTGAAAGAAAGGCTGCCAGACTTTGGCGGTCTTATTTCATTTTACGCCAAAGTTGTAAAAACTCAGCGCTTGCCAGAAATAATGGTAGCTACAAGAATACCGAAAGCAATCATTAAAGACAAAGCTTCGTATGTGCTCATGTACTGCCACCTCCCTGCATTGGGAGGAACCGACCATCAGAAATCTCTCTTTTTGCAGTAATTATTATAACATAACGCAAATAAAAAGCAATTACCGTCCTAAAAATGGGGCAGTAATTGCTTTTTTATTATTTATTTTCAGTTGTCAGTTTTTCAAGTACGCCGTCAAGCCATGTGCCGTTAAAGCTTTCTATCGTGCCTGCGTCACAGGCGGCTGCAAGTTTCGGGTCAATCGGCATGCGGGCAACGGTTTCAACGCCGTGTTTCTGGGCAATTTCATCAATGTGGCTTTCACCGAAAACATGTATTTCCTTTCCGCAGTCGGGGCAGGTAATGTAGCTCATGTTTTCAACCAGTGCCAGTACCGGCACATCCATCATTTTAGCCATATTAACGGCTTTTTCAACAATCATGCCTACAAGTTCCTGCGGCGAGGCAACTATAACAATGCCGTCCACGGGAATGGACTGGAATACCGTCAGCGCTACGTCGCCGGTGCCGGGAGGCATATCAATAAACATGTAGTCAACATCGCCCCAGATTACGTCCGTCCAAAACTGTTTAACGGCGCCGGAAATAAGCGGGCCGCGCCATACAACCGGGTCGGTTTCGTTTTTCATCAGCAGGTTAAGCGACATAACGCCTATGCCTGCCGTGGTTTTTACCGGGAACAAGCCCCATTCGCTTGCTTCGGCGTGGCCGTGCAGGCCAAAAGCTCTGGGTATTGAAGGGCCTGTGATATCGGCATCCATAATTGCTGTTTTATAGCCTTTGCGCTGGGCCAGTACTGCCAGAAGCGAGGTTACGAGCGATTTGCCGACGCCGCCTTTGCCGCTGACTACGCCTATTACTTTTTTTATGTGACTCATTTCGTTAGGTTTTTCCAAAAAACTTTCTTTTGTACGTTCGCTGCAATTTTCGGTGCAGCCTTCGCAGTTATGCGAGCAGTTTTCAACCATTTGCTTTGCCTCCTGTTGTCTGGCAGCGCTTTGCTGCCGTTTGCATTGCGGTGCTTATAAATTTCAGCATAGCACCGTAAACGCCATCTGTCAATATTTGCAAATTGCAAGTATTTGCCTGAATTTTATTCGCCCGTACGTTGCAGGCGGCAGCTTTTATTTTTGCTGTATATTATATATAGGAAGGAAGTTGCACTTTAAAAAATTTTTCTGAAAATTTGACGAAATATTATTGACTTAGTAGGAATTTATCCAGTAAAATAGTGGTGCGCAGCTTATTTAATATTAATTTCCGTTTTGATTTATATTAATTACAGGCGCAGCCTTATTTTATAGGAGGATTACGCTATGGTTAAAAATTTCTGGGGAGCCTTAACGGCGTTTGCGGCGGCGCTTCTTTTGCCGCAGCCTGCTTTTGCAGCCGGGCTTAACGGCGCGGAACTTTCTATCGGCTGGGTACTGCCGTTTGCAGGCATACTTTTATGCATTGCCATCTGCCCTTTGGCGGTGCCGCATTTCTGGCACGGCAATTACGGCAAGGTAGCAGTGTTTTGGGCGATGGCAACAGCTGTGCCGCTGTTTGTAATTTACGGCGGCGGTGTTGCGGCAGGCAGTGTGGCGCACGCGCTTATCGGTGATTACATTCCCTTTATTATTTTTGTAGGTTCGCTGTACACGGTGGCGGGCGGCATCCATATCCGCAGCAGCTTTACCGGCACGCCGCTTACCAACACCTGCTTTTTGGCGCTGGGCGCAGTGCTTGCCAACATTATGGGCACAACGGGTGCGGCAATGCTCTTAATCCGTCCGCTTATTGCGGCTAACGAACGCCGCCGCTATGTAATGCACACTTTTGTATTTTTTATTTTTATTGTTGCCAACATTGCAGGCTCGCTTACGCCTTTGGGCGACCCGCCGCTGTTTTTGGGCTTTTTGCGCGGGGTAGACTTTTTTTGGACGGCCGAGCATTTAATTTTGCCGATGCTGACGGCTGTGGGCCTTTTACTGGCGCTGTATTTTGTGATGGACAGCGTTTTGTTCAATAAAGAAAAGGATGAGTTTTTACTGGCGGAAAGCACCTGCACCAAAGAGCCGTTTGGCGTGGAAGGCAAAATTAACTTTGCACTTTTGGGCGTAATTATTGGTGCCGTTTTAATGGCCGGTGTGTGGGACAGCGGCATGGAATTTACCGTGCTGGGCGTGCATTTAACCGGCCAGGGCGTGCTGCGCGATGTGATTTTCCTCGCGGCGGCAGGGCTTTCGCTGGCTTTAACGCCTGCTGATGTGCGCAGCGCGAACCAGTTTACCTGGGAGCCTGTGCTTGAAGTCGGCAAGCTGTTCTTCGGCATTTTTGTTACCATTGTGCCGGTGCTTGAGATGTTAAAAGCCGGTATGGCAGGCGCGTTTGCGCCGGTGGTGGCAATGGTTACCAACGCCGACGGCACGGCCAACAACGCCATGTACTTCTGGATGACGGGCGCGCTTTCGGGCTTTCTGGACAACGCGCCGACTTACCTTGCCTTCTTTAACATGGCAGGCGGCGATGCTTCCGTGCTGATGACGGAAGGCGCGCTGACGCTGATGGCTATTTCCATGGGTTCGGTATTTATGGGCGCCAACAGCTATATCGGCAATGCGCCGAACTTTATGGTGGTTGCCATTGTGCAGAACCGCGGCTTGAAAATGCCGAGCTTTTTCGGCTACCTGCTGTGGTCGGTGGGCATTTTAATCCCCATCTTTTTGCTGCTGACATGGCTGTATCTCGTGTAAGTCACACTAAAGGTATTTATGCCAAGGCATATCAATACAAAATTTAATAAGGAGGAATAAACGATGAGTTCAGACAACAATGAAACCAGGCAGGTGCAGATTGCCGTCGCCGACCCGACTCCGCTCGGATTGTTCGGACTTTCCGTGGTGACGTTTGTTGCATCCATGCAGAAGCTGGGTGTGGTCAGCGATGTTTCGTGGGTCATTCCCTGGGCACTGGTCTGCGGTTCATTTGCTCAACTGCTCGCCGCCTATTTCGATTTTTGCCACAAGAATATTTTTGGAGCATCAATCTTCGGCGCATTCGGCTTTTTCTGGTCGGGCGTAGCGATGAGCTGGATGATTAAGGCCGGCACTTTCGGTGCCGGGCTGGCAGCGGGGGTAGACCCCAAAGCGCTGGGCTTTGCCTTTCTGGCGTACTTTATGTTTGCGTGCATCGGCACTATTGCCGCAGCGGAAGCCAACACATTTTTATTTGTGGATATGCTCCTGATTGATATACTGCTTTTGTGCCTGGGGCTTGATACGCTTGGTATCGGCGGGCACTGGGCGCACGATGTTGCCGCTTATTCGGAACTGGCGATTTCGCTGCTTTCGATGTACGGCGCAGGCGCGGTATTTTTAAATAATTTCTTCGGGCGCGTGTTCTGGCCGCTGGGCAAACCGCTCGGAATCTTTAAAAAAGGCTGATTAAAAGCCTTAAGATGGCAATATAAAAGCACTATCCGTGTTGGGTAGTGCTTTTTTGTATGCCCGGTTTATTGCAGGTTGTTGTTAAAATGTTTGTGCAGCTCGTCCTTGGCAAGCAGTTCTTCCAGCTTTTTGGCAATTTCTTCCACAATAAGGTGGCAGGGGTTTTCATAGCCTGCAATTTGCATATCGTGCAGGGTGGCGCATTGCAGCGTGCCGAATTTTTCAATAACAAAGTCCGTCAGTTCCGTTACCATGCTGTAACCATGAAAATTCTCGCTGTCCTCCTGCCCGTCCTGTGCGGTAACAAGGCCGATAATGCCAACGGCAACGGTAAAGGCGCCGCAGCACGAAAGCTGCGTTTGCATGCCGATGCCCATAATGGAGAACATTTTCCGCGTATTTTCCGGCAGGTTTAAGCCGTAATATTCGTTGCAGGCTTTAAACATAGCCTCGGCGCAGCTTAAAGTTGTGCCTACATGATATTTATTGACGAGTTCGTATAGCTGCATAAAATCCTCCTTTATAACCGCTTGCGCAGATAAACCATATTTGTCAGCAGTACGCCGCCGTCATAGATGGGGCGGCTGTAATTATCGGTAAAAAAGTTTTTTATAATATGCGAGCGTACAAAGCCGAGCTTTTGATAAAAAGGCACGGTGGCAGGGCTGTCGCCGGTGCCGGCCTGCAAAATTTTAAAGCGGCCTTTGTATTTTGCTTCTATAAAATTAACAAGCGCTTTGGCATAGCCGCGGTATTGAAACTGCGGCAGCGTGGCAAGGCTTTTTATTTCCAAAATGCCGTCGCCTTCATCTGTTACAAGGCATTCTGCTATAACGTCACCATCTTCAATCACATACATGGTGCCGCGCTCCAGATAGCGGTCAATCATTGCTTCTTCTTCGTCTGCCAGCAGAAGCAGCGGCAGGTATTGCTTTTTGTTACTGGTTACTTTTATGATTTGCATTTGGTTTCCTTCTTTTGCAAGTAGGTTTGTAAATCTTTTATAAAAAGTTTTTGCTGCCTGCGCAGATAAAATTTTAATATTGGTTTTAAATAAAACTTTTTAGAGGTAATTTCTTCGGTAAAGTTTACAAGTGTAGAAGTTCCCTGTTCAACAAAAATTCCGCGCCAACGGCCGCTGATGCTGCTGTTTTCAAGTGTAAATTCCCAGCAGGAATACGGTTGAAAAACAGTTGTTGTAAAATGGGTAGACATGCCATTTTTGGCATATTCTGTGAACTGGTACTTGTTTAATACCTCGGTATGGCTTAAATCACTGCGCCAGTGGTAATTTTTTATGTCGGTAACAGCTTGCCATACGATTTTTATATTGTAGGGTAAAGTTGCCTGTATTTGTGAAGTAATCATAATTAATCCTTTACATACGGCATAACAATGCTGGCGAGTATTAAAACGAGCCCTAAAACGTCAAGCGTGCCGAAGGGTTCGCCTAATACTGTTACGCCTAAAAGTGCGGCTATGGCGGGGCTTACGGCGCAGAACAATCCCGCACGTGCGGCGCTGAGATGGCTTTGCGCCATGGGCTGCAGGGTAAAGCCAAAGCCGGTGCATACTATTATAAGCATGGCAAGCATCAGCCATTGCGAGCCGGACTGCGGCAGCTGCGGCGTTTCCGTAAGCAGCATGGCCAAAAACGAAAGCACGCCCATAGTGCCAACCTGCACTATGCCTATGCCAAGCGTGGCGGTGCTGGCGTGCGAAAGGTGCTCTGTTATAATTATTGCCGCCGCATAACAAAGGCCGGCTGCAAGCCCCCAGGTAAAGCCGCCGCTTAACTCTCCCTGGCCCAGTGCCAGAAGCACAACGCCAAGCATAGCCATGCCGGTGCTGATTACTGTAAGTTTGCCGGGCAGCTTTTTATATAAAAGAATTTCAAGCAGCGGCACAAAAATAATGGCGCAGTTTTCCAATAGTGATACAAGCGACGATGCCGCTTGCGTCAGGGCAATCATCTCGCACGCCATGGTAATAAAAAAGGCTGTGCCAATAACTGTGCCCGCAAGTAAATCGCGCGCGGCGAGGCTGCGCACTGCTTTATTAAAAATAAGCGCCAGAAGCACAAAGGCAATTATAAAACGCACTGCCAAAAGGTTAAAAGGCGCAAGGCTTTCCAAAATCATTTTGCTGAAAATAAAACTTGTTGCCCTTGCGGCGATAACGGCTATTAAAAGCAGTTCATAGCTGCGGGCGGAACCGGTTTGCTGCTGCATGTTAAAATCCTCTTAATTTAAAGGTTAGTTTGAGTTTATTATAGCATAAGGCGCGTTTTTGCGCTTGAGATTATCTGACGCATGGCAAGACGCGTTGAATTTGTTTTTGATGAAAGAAATACGGCAAACTGTTAAAAATATTACAAAATATCTTTGGCTTAATAAAATATGCCTTTTATAAAAATTTTTTGTATAAAATTGCAGGCAAAAGGGCTATAATAGAGCTATGATTTTATTTTGCTTTGGGGGAGATATAATGGATAAAAACTTGCCGGTAGGCGTTATTGATTCCGGCGTTGGCGGACTGAGTGTGCTGAAAGTTTTGCAGCAGGCGCTGCCGCACGAAGATTTTTTATATATCGGCGATACGGCGCGCACACCTTACGGGCAGCGCCCGGAAAAGGAAATTCGCGCCATGGTGCATGACCTGACGGATTATCTTGACAATGCGGGCATTAAGCTTTTGGTTGTGGCCTGCAACACCATTACCGTTTTGGGAACGGAAAGCATCAGAAACGGTTATGTGTTTGACGTTGTCGGCATGAGCAAGGGCGCGGAGCTGGCGCTTGGCGTAACTAAAAACAAAAAAATCGGCGTAATGGCAACGCCTTTTACCGTGGCAAGCGGCGCGCACAAGGCTGCCGTTAACGCGCTTGACGCAGACGCGGAAGTTTTTGCGCAGGGCTGCCCCGATTTTGTACCGCTGATTGAGCAGGGGGTGTTCAGCGGGGCGGAAATTGAAGACGCCGTTGCGAGGTATTCTGCGCCGCTGAAAGAGGCCGGTGTGGATACGGTGCTTTTATCCTGTACGCATTACCCGTTTATACGTGCGGAAATTGAAAAAGGCTTCGGCGAAGGTGTTACAGTTTTAGACCCGGCGGAAGCAACCGCCTTGCAGGCAAGAATTTTTCTGGAACGCGCAGGGCTTTTAAAAATGCAGGGCGCGGGGCGCAGCAGGGTTTGCTTTACGGCCGAGTTAAACCGCGGCAAAGCCATTGCGGAGCGGATGCTTGATATGGAAAGAAGCAGTTTTGAAGAAATAAGCCTGATGTAAAGCTGATTGTATACATAAGCTATGTGCAGGATTTTATAAAATTTTGTCTAAATATATACCAGTATTGTTATTAATACGCTGGTTTAATAAATTTGTGGGGAGTGGTTTTAATGTTTAAGCGCAATAATCTGGCTGCACTGGCTGCATTCAGCGCCATGATGCTGCCGCAGCCCGCATTTGCGGCGGGGCTTAACGGCGGCGAACTGTCATTTGTGTGGGCCGTGCCCTTTATAGGCGTGCTTTTATGTATTGCAATCTGTCCGCTGGTTGTGCCAAATTTCTGGCATCATCATTTTGGCAAGGTAGCTGTTTTCTGGGCTCTGGCGTGTGCCGTGCCGATGTTTATTTCCTACGGCGGCGGTGTGGCGGTTAACTCCATCGCACATGCGCTTATTGCCGATTATATTCCGTTTATTATTTTCGTCGGCTCGCTGTATACGGTTGCGGGCGGCATTCATATCCGTTCAAGCTTTATCGGTCGCCCGGCGGTTAACACTGCGTTTCTGGCGCTGGGCGCTGTATGCGCCAACATCATGGGAACCACCGGCGCGGCCATGCTGTTAATCCGTCCGCTTATTGCGGCCAATGCGCACAGGCGTTACGATATGCACACTTTTGTGTTCTTCATTTTTATTGTGGCCAACATTGCCGGCTCGCTTACGCCTTTGGGCGACCCGCCGCTGTTTTTGGGCTTCTTGCGCGGCGTTGAGTTCTTCTGGACTACCGAGCATTTAATTGTGCCGATGGCAACGGCAGTAGGCCTTTTGCTCCTCATTTATTTTATTGCCGATACCATTCTCTTTAATAAGGAAAAAGAAGAATTCCTTGAAAAAGAAAAACACTATCCGAAAGAACCGTTCGGCATCGACGGTAAAATTAACTTTTTGCTGCTCGCCGTTATCGTAAGTGCAGTTTTAATGGCAGGTATATGGCACAGCGGTGTTTCCTTTGAAATTTTGGGCGTGCATCTTGCCGGTGAAGGCGTGCTGCGCGATGTTATCTTCCTTATGGCGGCAGGGCTTTCGCTTAAATTAACAAGCAAAGAAGTGCGCGAAGCAAACCAGTTTGGCTGGGACCCGATTCTGGAAGTAGGCAAACTGTTCTTTGGCATTTTTGTTACCATTGTGCCGGTGCTTGAAATGCTGCGTGCAGGGCTTGACGGTGCTTTTGCCCCGGTTGTTGCGCTTGTTACCAACCCCGACGGCAGTGCCAACAACGCCATGTACTTCTGGATGACCGGCGCGCTTTCCAGCTTCCTCGACAACGCTCCTACCTACCTTGCATTCTTTAACATGGCAGGCGGCGAAGCTCAGGTGCTGATGACGGAAGGTGCCAAAACTTTAATGGCTATTTCCATGGGCGCGGTATTTATGGGTGCCAACAGCTATATCGGCAACGCGCCTAACTTCATGGTGCTTTCCATTGTGCAGGAACGCGGGCTGAAAATGCCTACCTTCTTCGGTTACCTGTTATGGTCCGGCTGCATTTTAATCCCAACCTTCCTGCTGCTTACCTGGCTGTATCTTTTGTAATAAAGTATTATTAACGGCATAACAAACTGCACCGCAAGGGTTATGGCAAGTAACTTTTGCAGTGCAGTTTTTTGTAATATGGCACAATTTGTTTTATAATATAGTTAAGAGAGTTAAGGAGCTTTAAACTTGTCATTTAAAAGCGGCGTCATATTAATTCTGCTGTCGGCAGCGGCCTGGGGGCTGGGCGGCGTATGCGGGCAGTTTTTGTACCAGTTTCACAGCGTTACGGCACCGTGGCTTATTGCGGTGCGGCAGGTGCTGGCAGGGTTCATTTTTTTAGGTTATCTGCTTTTGCGCGGCGAAAATATTTTCCGCATTTTTGCGGATAAGCGCGATACTAAAGACCAGCTTGCCTTCAGCTTCTTGGGTCTTTTGGGTGCGCAGTTTGGCTTTTATTACACCATTTCGCTGTGCAACGCGGCAACGGCAACGGTGCTGCAATATACTTCGCCGGTGTTTGTTATGCTGTGGATGAGTTTTAAAAGCCGCCGCCTGCCGGAAGGACGCGAATTTTTAGGTATTATTTTTGCACTTGTGGGCGTGTTTTTAATATCTACCCATGGCGATATCAATAATGTGGTGCTTTCGCCGGAGGCTTTGGTAATCGGCCTGATATCGGCCGTATCGCTGGCCTTTTATACGGTGCAGCCCATGCGCCTTCTGCAAAAATTCAGCACCACGCTGGTAGTTGGCTGGGGGCAGCTTCTTTCGGGCACACTTTTGTGCTTTTTTGTAAACCCGTTTGAACCTACCGGCAGCTGGGATACCGGCGCGGTAATTGCCTTTATTTATCTTGTTATCGGCGCTACGGTTTTAAGCTATTCGCTGTTTTTGGTGGGGCTTAAAGTTGTAGGCTCTACCAAAGCAAGCCTCATCAGCTGCGCAGAGCCGCTGGCCTCAATTATAGCCGTTGTGCTGTGGCTTAAAACTCCGCTTACGGCGGTAGATTTAATCGGCATGGCCTGCATCATTATTACCGTTATACTGCTTTCTATACCTAAAAAATAAAATATTACAACAAATTTATAAATTTATTAATTTAACCATTGCCTAATGGTAAATATTAGGGTATAATGTAATAAGCTTTAAGAATTACTATTTTACTTAAATTTAAACCACATGTTTATCCTGATAGAAGGTACGTGTCGGAATTAAATACAAAGGAGTTGGGAATATGGATATCAATTACAAAGCGATTGGGGTAAGAATTAAAGCTGCGCGTGCACGTAAAGGCGTTACTCAGGGCTACATCGCCAATCTCATTGGTCTGTCCACCCCTCATATCAGCAACATTGAAACCGGCAATACCAAACTGGGATTACCGACCATTATTCATTTGGCTAATGTACTTGATGTATCGGTGGATGAACTTTTGTGCGATAACATTAAACGCAGCGAAAAAATCTTCCAGAATGAACTGGCTGACCTCTTAAAAGACTGCTCTGCCCAGGAACTGCATTTTATTACCGAACTTATAAAAGTAGTTAAAAAGAACGGCTATGCAGGCGAACCGAAACGCCGCGGCCGCAAACCCAAAAAACTGGTTGAAGCAGAAAAAGCTGCCGAATAATTTAAAATACCGCTTGCCAAGCAAGCAGTGTTTATATTATAATATTGCCGTTAAGCCACAATAGCTCAGTTGGTAGAGCATCTCATTCGTAATGAGAGGGTCGCAGGTTCGAGTCCTGTTTGTGGCTCCAATAAAAAATTAAGGCGTGGATTTTATCCGCGCCTGTTTTGTTTTTATAGGTAAAAATTGCAATTATATTTGGCAAATCCTTTTGAAAAACACTTTATGCAAAATTAAAAGTACAAATATTTTCTTTTTATTTTTTTGACAAAAATGTAAAATGGTGTTACATTATAAGTGAAAACAGGAGTTGTCCTGTTGGGGGATTAAAAGCGCTGTACCTTTTTAAAGGAGGCATTTACTATGAAAAAGATTTTTGTTGCAATTGACGGCAGTGAACACGCATGGAAAGCACTTGATTACGCAGCAGAACTTGCAAAAGGCATGAAATGCAGCCTGTTTGTTTATACGGCTTTAAAACCCAGCGACAGCGGCGCTTTGCTTGCCATGTATGATATGGACGACCCGATGCTGGCAACAGAAGTTTCCGGCCTTGATGATTTGGGCGACAAACTTTTGGCTCAGGCTAAAGAACGTATCGGCGGTTCCGTTGAAGCAGAATATGAATACCAGGTTGGTTATCCGCCTGAAATGATTTTGAGCGCAGCCGAAAAATCCGGTGCCGGTATGATTGTTATGGGCTCCAGAGGCCTTTCCGGCATTAAAGAACTGCTGCTTGGCAGTGTAAGCAACCACATTGTACATTATGCCAAAGTGCCGGTAGTAATTGTAAAATAAATTTTGTTGCGCTGTAATAAAACGTAAAACTATTGCTGCCTTATAAAACATGGGCATAAAAACCGGGAGATATTGCTCCCGGTTTTTAATTTTGCCTGAGCGCAGATGAAAACATATAATGAAGTAAAGCACAGATTTTGCTCTATATAGCAGTAAAGAACCGGTTAATTCAGCATAAGTAAATTTTTTAATACACTGCATAATTGCACCTTAAATTTAACAGTGGTATAATAAAATATCTGTAAGATGAATTTGAAATAACTGAAATATAAGGAGCGTTTATATGGTAAGCATTTGTGACCGTGTACGTTATGTAGAAACTGATATGATGGGCGTTGTGCATCACAGCAACTACTTCCGCTGGTTTGAGATGGGGCGTGTGGCCTGGCTGCGCGCTGCCGGCGTGGAACTGTGGGAGCTTATGAACGCCAACATAATTTTCCCTATTACTCATGTAGAAGCCAATTATAAAGAATCGGCGCTGTATGATGACGAAATTGAAATTTGCGCAGAAATGACCGCTTTCAGCCGCGCCAAAATGGATTTTACTTACCGCATCGTCCGCAAAAAAGACGGCGCACTCTTGGCAGAAGGCTGCTCGCGCAATGTGTTTACCGATAATAACGGGCATATTATCCGCCTTAGCGGTGATTTTTATGACAGAATTAATGCTTTTTACCAAAAAGAGCAGGCAGAGGAGAAACACTGATGGAAGCAAAATATGAAATTATACCGGTGCCGACCCGCATTTTGACGCACCACGATAATATAGTTGACGCCATTTTGGAATATGGCAAAGACAAAATAGGCCCGCATGACGTTGTTTGCGCGGCCGAAAGCGTTGTTGCCATTACGCAGGACGGCGCCAAACGCTGCGAAGATTTTAAACCCGGCTTTTTAGCCAAAACTCTGTGCCATTTGTTCCCTGCCAAAGGCAGCATCAGCGGCTGGTACAGCATGCAGGCTCTTTTGGATGCCGAAGGCGCAATGAAAGTAATTATTGCCGTTATCTGTGGTTTTGCCGCCAAATGCGTTGGCAAACGCGGCGTGTTCTACCAGATGGCAGGCTACCAGGCACGCCTGATTGACGACGTTACAGGCACCATGCCGCCGTACGACAAGCACATTGTTTACGGCCCGTTTGAACCACATAAAGTAAGCGAAAGCATTAAAAAAGCCACCGGCGCATACGGCGCGGCCATTGCCGATGTTAACGACCTTAAGCGTGCCGCCGTGCTTGGCTGGAGCGAAGGCGTTGAGCCAGACAAGGTTGCCAGAATTTTAATTGATAACCCGTTCGGCAACGGCAGCCAGAAAACACCTGTTGTTATTATTAAAAATTACGCCAAATAAGGAGGGCTTGTGATGCTGTTTATAATTGAAATTATCGCCGGGCTTTTCCTGCTGGGCGTTGTGGCTGTGGCAGTATTTATTATGATGCAGCCCAAACACAGATTTGTATTTGATGTTAAAAACCGTACCAAAGCGGAACTTACGGATAAAACCGATAATAAACTTTGCTTCAGCGTTGACGTGCCGTTTACCAACGAAGGCGGCGACGAAGGGCTTGTGCTTGACGCTTTTATGCGTATTTACCTGCCGCAGGAGCAGTACGACAAAGCGTTGGTGCGCGGCAAAATTAATTTAAAAGATGTGCCGCGCGACGACGATTATTTTGAAGCGCTGGTAATGCCCAAGGGCGGCAACAAAACCATGACTGCCAAATTTGAACTTACGCCCATGCACGGCGCAAGCCTTAAAGAAGCCGTAAACGGTCTGCCCGATTTTGACGTTGCCATGTTTTGGGAATGCCGCGGGCGCGAAAACCTGTACACCGTTAAAAAGTTTATAACCATCAGTGCGGACGAAGTAAAAGCGCTGCTGAAATAATTAAAGCCCTGCCTTTTGGCGGGGCTTTAATGTTTACCGGGGGCTTTTTTGTCGTTATAATAAAGGAATAACGGCGTTAAAACACAAAAATTAGAACTTCGTAAAAGCAAATGCCGTTAAAAACGCCAAATTAAGGTTTATTTCAGTTTATTTTAAGATTATATGGTTATAGTGCTTATAAAAAGCAGGTGATATATAATGAAAATTTTACTGGCCGAAGACGATTTGCGCCTCGGAAAAATGCTGAAAACAATTTTAAGCAAAAACGGCATCAATGTAAAATGGGTTACAAACGGCGAATCGGCATACGATGAATGTTATGCCGACGGTTATGACGTTTTGGTGCTGGACTGGATGATGCCGGGCATGAGCGGCATAAAACTGTGCAGTGTTTTGCGCAGCGAAGATTATCAGGGCAAAATTTTAATGCTTACCGCGCGCGACAGTTTGGACGACAAGGTAAACGGGCTTAACGCCGGTGCAGATGATTATCTGGTTAAGCCTTTTGCCGTTGCCGAACTTTTGGCGCGTTTAAATGCGCTGGTACGCCGCCAGGGCAGCTACATGGAAGAAAATGTTGAGTACAAGGGCTTTGTTTTAAACAGCGGCGATTATACAATCAGCTACGGCGGCAGCAAAGTGCAGCTGCGCCCGCGCGAATTTAAGCTGATAGAACTGCTTTTGCGCAACGCAGGTAAAATAATTCCGCGCGACGTAATTTTGGAACGCGTCTGGGGCATTGAAAGCGATATTACCGAAAACAACCTTGATGTGCATATTGGCGCGCTAAGGCGCAAGCTTAAGGAAATAAAGGGCGAAACACTTATAAAAACCATCCGCGGCGTTGGGTATCTGGCAGAGGCAGACGATAATGTTCGATAAATTAAAAAAACGCCTGACCCTTATTTATACAGGCATTTTCAGTTTAATAATGGTGTTTGTCGTTGCAGTAACGGTGGCTATCGGCTGTATTTCCGTTTTAAGAACGGAAAAGGACATGCTTATTGCCGATATTTACGATGAATGGCGCGAATGGATTGGCAGCGGTGAACTGCCGGTAGACCCGGCGCTTGTAAAAAAAGGCGAAATGATGTCGCTGATGTATGACGCTGACGGCAATATCATTATTGACCAGATGACGGACAGCCCTTACGCAGCGGCATTAACTGCAATCCGTGCCTCGTGGCCGGAGCCCGAGAATGAAACGGAGCTGCTGTATTTCAGGGATAAAAAGGGTACTTTACACTTCTTTCTGGCAGGCGGCTGCACTTTTTGGGAAAACGGGCAGATTCAGGCACGCCTGTACACCTTTTTAAATTTGGAAGATTATTACGACATGGCCGTGGACGGCATGTACTTTTTGTTTTTGCTATGTGCGGTGTGCATTATGCTGGCTGCAGGCGGCGGCTATTACATGGCTGCCAAAAACATTAAGCCGCTGGAAATTTTATTTGCACGCGAGCATGAATTTGCCGCCGATGCTTCGCATGAACTGCGTACCCCGCTTACAGTGCTGAGCCTTGGCGTGGAGAGTTTGCAGAATGACGACGAAAGCAAGCTGAGCGGCTTTGCGCAGGAGGTTTTGCGCGATATGCAGCACGAAACAAAGTATATGTCGAGGCTTATTGAAGCGCTATTGACTTTGGCGCGCGGCGATGAAGAAAATAAGCCGCTGGCCCGGGCAAAGGTAGATTTAACGGAAGTTGCCGTTAAGGTATGCAATAAAATGCGCCCGCTGGCAGCCAAAAAAGGGCTGGAGCTGGAATATGCTGCAGGTGACGCGCCGCAGGTGTTCATACTTGGCGATAAGAATAAAATGGAGCAGCTGCTTATAATTTTTATCGACAATGCCATTAAGTATTCGGAAAGCGGCACAATCACGGTTACGGTTGACACCGATTCCATGCACGCCGTTATAAAAGTAATGGATGAAGGCATAGGCATCAGCGAAAGCGATGCGCAGAAAATTTTTGAACGCTTTTACCGTGTAGATAAGGCACGTTCGCGCGCGGCAGGCGGTTTTGGGCTTGGGCTTAACATTGCCCGCATAATTGTGGGGCGCCACGGCGGAACGGTAAGCGTTAAGCCGCGCAGCCCGCACGGAAGCATTTTTACGGTACGTTTGCCGTTGTACCGCTGAAATTTAAGATTGGTTTCATATAACTAACTCCCTGTTTCAGTTTTGTTTAATTGGCTTTAAGTACAATTAAGACAAGCTGAAGTTAGGGAGTTGATTTTTTATGAGACGTTATGGATGGTGGTTATTTTGGGACCTGGCGGCGCTGCTTTTGTTTTTTGGCAACGGGCAGCTGTGGATTACCGATTCCGTGGAATCGAATTATGCGCTGACGGCCAAAGAAATGGTTTTGAGCGGCGACTGGATTTCACCGCAGATTTACGGCAATTACTGGTATGACAAGCCGGTATTTTTTTACTGGCTTACGGCGGCAGGGTTTAAAATTTTTGGCTTTAACGAATTTGCCGCGCGCTTTTTCCCTGCGCTGTTCGGCATGGCAGGGCTTGGGCTGCTGGTTTACGCTGCCAAAAAGCTTTACGGCGAAAAAACTGCGTTCTGGAGCGGCGTTATTTTAATGACTAGTACGGAATTTTTCCTCATCAGCAAATCGGTTATTACCGACAGCACGCTGTTTTTCTTTTTCAGCATGGCGCTGGTGTTTTTTTACCTTGGGTACAGCACGCAGAATAAAAATTACTATTACGGCATGTATACAGGCATGGCGCTGGCAACCTTAACCAAAGGGCCGATAGGCTTTTTGCTGCCGGGCCTTATTATGGTGCTGTTTCTGGTTTTTACCCGCGGCTGGCGCGAAATTAAAAACATGAAGGTTTTCAGCGGCGGGCTGCTGTTCTTTTTAATTGCCGCACCGTGGTATGTGGCCATGTATAACCTGCACGGCAGCGCGTTTATAGACCAGTTCTTCGGCACGCACAATTTTTTGCGCGCCACTGTTTCCGAGCATCCGCGCGATAACGTGTTTTACTATTATACTCTGGTGCTGCTTCTGGCGCTCTTTCCGTGGAGCGGGCTGTTGCCGCGCTTTTTGTGGCGCACCCTGCGGGAAGACGGCAAATGGCGCAGGCCGGATGAAAAAACAGGTTTTCTGCTCATCTGGGCGGCAACGGTGTTCTTTTTCTTCCAGAACATGGCAACCAAGTATTTAACTTATACCTATCCAATGCTGTTTCCGCTGGCATTGCTTTTGGGTAAATACCTTTCGGAAAAGAAATGGAACGCTGTAACGGCAGGCACTTTAATTGTGCGTGACCTTATTTACATTGCCCTGTTTGGCGGCGCGCTGTGGTGCTGGTGGAACAGTATTATCAGCATTGGCACGGTAATTTTAATCGGTGCGGCGGTGCTTGCCGTTATCGGCATCAGCTGGATAAGCATCAGCCTTGAAAACGGGCTTACGGCCGCAGGAGTTATCGCCGTAACGGCGCTTGCCTTTAACCTGCTGCTTATTAACGAAGTTGCTGTGCCGTTCAGCAGCCTGCGTTCCGATAAGGAAATAGGGCTGGAACTTGCACAGAGCTACCGTGCGGTTGATGAAATTGGCGTGTACGGCAAATATTCCACGTCGGCAGTGTTTTATTCCGGCAAAAAAATTATCAAGCTGGTGCCCGATGAAGACCTGGCAAACTTTGCGCCCAAAGCGTACAGCTGGAAGGTAAAAAACGTAATGCCCTTTGAAGGCGTTAACTCGTTTGGCCGGCGCGGACAGCTGCTTTTGGTAAAAAAGAACGAAGCCGGCAAATTTTTAAACGGCAGTAACGGCAAATGGCTGGTAACCGGCGAAAAAGGCGGCTGGTATATTTTAAAAAGCGCCTGACAGGCAAAACTTAACATTGTTTTAATATAAATTTCAGCTTATGCCGTTACAATAGAAGCGTAAAAAGATAACTTAATTTTGTTTGTGAATGGGGGAACAGCCATGGATAATTTTTACCGCGCCAAAAGAACTGACAACGGCAGCTGGGTTTACGGAATTTACCTGCCGCTGCTGGACGGAGCGTGCATGATTCCGGACGATGCTGCTATCTGCGAGATGAGTAAAAAAGTAGATGGCGTTGACATAAAAGGGCATCTTATTGAAACAGTAGGCATTGAAAGAAATACGCTGGGGCTTTGCACCGGCGTGGAAGACAGCGAAGGCATGCCGGTGTTTGCAGGTGATTATGTACGGTTTAATGTACCGGTTGCCAAAAAGCAGATGGCAGACAACGCCTGCGCGCATGACGTTGTGCTTATTGAAGAAACTCACGAAGGGTTCAGGGTGGCTGCCGACGGTATTTTTACCATTAACGCCGTGCAGTTTCTGGATAACCTGCGCGCCAACGGCAACGGCTTTACGGTTATCGGCAATATTTACGATAACCCGGAATTTGCCGAAGCGGCGCGCCACAATATAGCTTAAATTACAGGCGGGCAGGGGTGCTTTTTTGCGAAAAATTAACGGCCAGAAGCACATTCGGGCTGGTGTGCATAGTGGTTGGCACGCTACTGCTGGTGCTGCCGCCAGCTTAACATAAAATACATACAGGCATAAATAAAAGAGGGCATATCCTTTGCGGTATACCCTCTTTTTGCTGCGTATTTATTTTGTTTTTGCCAAATCGGTATCGCTGTCCAAAATTATGGTAACAGGCCCGTCGTTATGTATTTCTACCAGCATTTCCGCACCAAATTCGCCGGTTTGTACGTTTACGCCTTTAGCGGCGGTAATAGCGTTAAATTCATCATACAGGCGGGAGGCAAGCCCCGGTTCTGCCGCGCCGCTGAAACTGGGGCGCCTGCCGTGGCGGCAGGAAGCGTACAGCGTAAACTGCGATATGGAAAGCACTCTGCCGCCTACATCCAGCAAACTCAAATTCATTTTGCCCGCGTCATCTTCAAAAACACGCAGGTTCAGCATTTTATCTGCCATGGGCGCCAAAACGCTGCTGTCATCATTCGGGCCAAAGCCCACAAGTGCAACAAATCCGCAGCCAATGCTGCCTTTAATTTTTCCGTCAATGGCAACACTGCCTTTTTTAACTCGCTGTAAAACTAATTTCATTATCAATCTGCGGCGCTGCCGCTAACCTCCTATGCGTTGCATTTAGTAACAAAATCGCGCACTACTGCGTTAAATTTAGCTGCTTCTTCATAAAACAGTATATGCCCGCTTTCCGTAAAGGCTTCAAACTGGCCGTAAGGAAGCTGCGCTGCAATGTGCTGCCCCTGTTTAATGCCTGCGGTAAATACCGGACCGTCGGCGTTCATAACAATTACAGGCACGTCAATGGTGGGCAGTACGCCCGTAAAATCGCTGGAAAGGTAATCCGAATAAATTGCTGCCGAAATCCATGGCGGCAGTTTTCTGAATTCCTCAATTACCCAGTCTGTTCCGGCAGGGCGTTTGCCGTCTTTAAAAATGTTATTGGCAAATGTTTCAAAATATGCTTCGCGGTCATAAGCAAGGCGCTGGGCAATAACGTTAAAGCCGTCCATATTGTAGCCGTGCAGCCCCTGCGTATTCCACGGTTCGGGGCTGAAGGGGAACGGCGTCATGTCAATCAGGCCAAGGCCTTTAATCTGTTCCTGCCCGAACTGGTCAAAGTACGAAAGCACAATCGGCCCGCCCATAGACCAGCCCATAACAACGGCGTCTTTTAAATCGAGGTAGTTAATTAAGTCATAAACATCACAGGCAAACTGTTTAATGGTAATGCCGTGCAGCCCTTTGGAGGAGTTGCCGTGCCCGCGCAGGTCCAGCGTAACAACGGTAAAATCCCTGGCAAGTTCATCTACGTTGCGCTGCCAGAAGACATGCGAGCACTGCCAGCCGTGAATTAACACCAGCGGGCGCCCGGTGCCGCGCACTTCGTAATACAAATGGGCACTGTCGGCCGTATTAAAATAACCCTGTTTCATAATTACACCTCACAATCGTAAAAATTATTGCTGCTGTAATACTTCGCCGTGCGCAGCAAAAAGCCTGCCGCCGCTGCGGATAAAATTTTGCCTGCAAACAAAAAGGCATGGACGTAAAATCCATGCCTGAATTTTTAACTTGCTGTATTAATGTACCAATTTAACGCCGGTACGTGCTTCAATATCTTTTTCGCCCTTGTCTACAAGGAAGGAAACTACAGCGTCGCCGGTGATGTTAACGCAGGTACGCGGCATATCAAGGATACGGTCGATACCGGCGATAAGGGCAGAGCCTTCAAGCGGCAGGCCAACGGCGGTTAAAATCATGGTAAGCATGATAAAACCAGCGCCCGGTACGCCTGCGGTGCCGATAGATGCCAATGTGCCGGTAAGCACGATGGTAAGCATCTGGGCAGAGTTAAGGTCTACGCCGTAAAGCTGGGCAACAAACAAAGCGCATACGCCCTGGTAAACTGCGGTGCCGTCCATATTAATGGTTGCGCCGAGCGGCAGCACAAAGCTGGAAACTTCTTTGGAAACGCCCATTTTCTGCACGCAGGCAAGGTTTACCGGTAAAGTACCGTTGGACGAGCAGCTGGTAAAAGCAAGCAGCTGCGCCGGTGCAAGGCCTTTAAAGAATTTAAGCGGACTGAATTTGCCGATAACTTTCAGCATGCCGCCATATACAAATACAGCGTGCAAAAAGCAGCCAAGGTAAACGGCAACGATAACTTTTAACAGCGGCAGCAGTACGGCCGGGCCGTTGGAAGCAACGACCGGGGTAATCAGGCCGAATACGCCAATGGGGGCAAAGTCCATAATAATGCCTACAATTTTGTAAGATACTTCGGCAAGGCCGTTAATGGTGTTTTTAAAAGTGTCGGCAGGTTCGCCAACCATGGAAATGCCAAGGCCGAGGAACAGTGCAAAAACTATAATTTGCAGCATATCTGCCTTCAGCATGGATTCTATCGGGTTGGTGGGGAAAATATTAACAATAACCTGCATTAAAGGCGGCGCGTCTTTGGCGGAGGCAACAAGCCCTTCGGCGGGCAGGTTCATGCCTGCGCCCGGCTCAATTACACTGCCCAAAATAAGGCCCAGCACAATGGCAAACGCCGTTGTTACAAGGTAGTAAATAACGGTTTTCATACCGATGCGGCGGATTTTTTTAATATCGCCCAGGCTGCACATGCCCATAACAAGCGAGGCAAAAACCATCGGCACGATTGTCATTTTAATCATGTTCATAAAAATAGCGCCGAAAGGGGCAATCCACGTTTTGGCAAATTCGGCCCCGTCTGCGCCAAGCAGCAGCCCGGCAACAACGCCAAGCACCAGTGCTGCCATAATTCTTGTTGATAACTTCATTATAAAGCCTCCTAAATATGTAAAAAATATATTATAACAAATTTGTATTATATCAAAAAAATAATAAAAAACAAAATTGTATACAATATTTTTGATAGAGGAAGCCAAAATAAAAAAAGCCGCCGGAGCGGCATTTTAATTTTGTTTGAAGCGGTGCAGCGATTTGATTGCAAGCATACTGCCAAACCAGGCCGTAACAATGCCGCCCAAAACATCAAGCGGGTAATGCACGCCGAGGTACAGGCGCGAAAAGGCAACCATTACGGCCAGCAGCATAATGGGCAGGCCGAAAAATTTGGGCAGCAGTTTGTAATACACAAAGGCGCAGGCAAAGGCGGCGGTGGTGTGCCCGGAAGGAAAGGAGTAGCCCGAAGCGTGCGTAATAAGCGGAATAATCTGCGGCAGTACCTCAAACGGGCGCGGGCGCATAACGGCGTTTTTTAAAATAACGTTGCTGATAAACGTGCTTAACACAAGCGCGGCAATAGCGGTTATGCCTGCGGTGCGCGTTTTGGGATTAAGCGCAAGAAGAATGCCGGTAAAAATCCAAAACCAGCCCAAATCGCCCAAAAAGCTTATGCCGCGCCAGAAGCTGTGCAGCGGTTCATAACGCAAAGCATCCTGTATGTAAAGTAAAAGGCGTGTGTCAAGTTCTGCCAGGTAAGCCATCATCCTTCCTCCTTTCCGGCTGCGCCTTGTTTTTATTTTTCTTTATTATAAGTTTAACATAGAGGGATTAAAATAAGATGAGAGGGGGGAGTTTTTTTCTTTTTTTGTTTTAATTCTTTGTAGTTATGTTATTATATTTTTATTTACGGCTTTATTCATGTAACTTTTTGAAAAGACCAAAAAGTTACCAAAAAGTCTCTGCTCCTCAAAAAACTTAACGGCTCAATATTAAATCAGTTTGCCACTTGCAGCGCCTGCGGAACTCGTTTGCTGCGCAAACTCAAACAGTCCTCGGCTATTGCTGCAAGTGCCTTGTTATTTAAAGTTTTCGCCTGTTTTTTGAAAGTCGCGCTCCGCCCAAATTCGTACGTTGCTAATTTTTTAGTTAGATAGTATTGTTGCCGTAAGTTTTTATCACTGTAATAATTGTAGTTTACATATATTTTTTATAATAAGCAATCGTAATGTATGATACAAAAACAAAGTATACTGAATTAAGCAGTTAAAAAGTACGGGTTAAGTGCAATCGCGGCATTAAAAATTTAGCGGTATTTACTGAAAGAAAATAAAATTTTCCCGGTGTTTGAGCGCAGCGAGTTCCGTGGAAAATTTTATTTTTTGCTAAAGTGCCGCGTTAAAAATTTTTTCAGCCGCAAAACTTTCTTGGTTCGTTCTTTGGTTACAAAGAATGAACATGAGTAATAAAGTAAATTAGAATGATAAACCTTTAATCAAAGACAAATTGTAAATGATAAATATGATATAAAAAGTAAATTAGAAATAATAAAGTACAATTAAAGACAAAACGTAGATAAAAACTACAACCCTATGCTCAAAAATAAAAAACAAAATGCAGGTATTTTTTGCCTGCATATTGAATTATTACACGTTGAGTCTTACGGAAAGAGGTGAGATTATGCTTTTAGGTATAGATGTTGGCGGCACTTTTACGGATGCCGTTTTGGTAGATAACGGTGCGGTGTATGCACAGGCCAAGCGCCCTACAACGCACGGAGAGGTGCTGCGCGGCATACTGGCGGCGCTGGATGCCGTTATGGACGGCGCGGACGCGGCGAAGATTGAGCGTGTGGTTATAAGCAGCACCATTGTTACCAATGCGCTTACGGAAGGCAAGACGCAGCCGGTGTTTCTGGCAGTAATGACCGGCCCTGGCATGAACGTAAAGGGGTGCTTTCCGGTAGAACCGTATCTGGTAAGCGGCTATGTTGACCACCGCGGCAAAATTGCGGCGCGTACCGAGTTTAACAAACACTACGGGCTTTTGGATAAACCTTCCGGCGTGCAGGCAGCGGCGGTAAGCGGCAAATTTGCTGTGCGCAACCCGGAAAACGAATATGTGCTGGCGCACGAATTAAAAAAGAGCGGTTATAAAAAAGTATTTTTGGGTTCGGAACTCAGCGGCGAGCTGAATTTTATACGCCGCACCAACAGTGCGTATTTTGCGGCGGTGGTAGATAAAACCTTTGAAGCCTTTGGCAAGCAGGTGGAATGGGCGCTGAAGGAGCGCAATATTACCGCGCCGGTGCAGATTTTAAAGGCCGACGGCGGTACGCTGCCTTTGGAGGCGGCGCTTAAGCAGCCTGTTGAAGCGGTATTTACGGGCCCGGCGGCAAGCGTGCTGGGCATTGAAGCGCTCGGCGCGGCGCCTGAGGGCAAGTGCATTTCGCTTGATGTTGGCGGCACTACAACCGATATTGCCTTTTGGGATAACGGCGAGCCGCTTTTGGCGAAAAAAGGCGCAATGATTGGCAAATACCCGACAGCGGTGCGTTCTTTCCATATGCGCAGCGTTGGCATTGGCGGCGACAGCGCCATAACCAAACTGCCGCAGGGCTTTAGGGTTGGGCCGGAGCGTGCAGGGCGCGCGGCAGCGTTAGGCGGCGCGGCGGCAACTTTGGCAGATGCGCTGATTGTGCTGGGGCTTGCTTCGTTCGGCGATGCCGGTGCTTCCTTTAAGGCTTTGGGCGTATTGTGCCACGAAGGCGAATCGCCTGAGATGGCGGCGCAGGCTGGTTTGGACGCGGCACTGGATGTTATTGAAAACGCCATTAAAGATATGCTGCATGAGTGGAGCATTCAGCCTGTTTACACGGTAAGCGATGTTTTAAGCGGCAGTGATTTTGTCCCGCAGCAGCTTGTAGGCGTCGGCGGCGGTGCGCCGGGGCTTATTCACGCTCTTGGCAGGCGCATGGGGCTGCCGGTTGTAATTCCGCCCGGCGGCATGGTGGCAAACGCCATCGGTGCGGCACTGGCAAGGCCGACAGTAGCGGCAAGCCTGCGCGCCGATACTACCGAAGGTTATTATTTAATTCCGGAAAGCGGCAAGCGCGAACGCCTGCCCAAACGCTTTAACATGCAGGCGGCAGAAGAAATTTTAAGCGCCTGGCTGCACGAAAAAGCAGGCGGCTGGCAGATGGAGAGCAGCGAAACCGAAGTTATCAGCCGCGAATATTTCCGCACGGTGCACGGCTATTATGATACCGGCGAAATTATTTACCTGCGCATGCAGCTTAAACCCGGCATTTTGTATAAAATTACCGGCAGGGAGGTGGCATTTTGAAACAGGCAAATTTAGGACTGATATTTTTCCCGGCTTTTGACTGGATGATCAGCCCCGGGCACCCGGAGCGCCAGGAAAGGCTGTTATATACGCGCGACCAGCTGACGGAAGAAGGGCTGTTTGACCGCCCGGAAATACGCGAATACCGCCTGCGCATGGCGGAAATTAACGATTTGCAGCGCGCCCACGTCGGCGTGCCTTCAATAGCCAAACTGATTACGCCTGCACATCTTGCCTCTGCCGGAGGGTGCATGACGGCGGCCGATGCTGTAATGAGCGGCGAAGTTAAGCGTGCGTTTGCGCTTGTACGCCCGCCGGGACACCATGCTATGCGCATTGTACACGGCATCCGCGGTTTTTGTACTATTAATATTGAAGCCGTAATGGTGGAATACTTGCGGAGCCGCTACGGCATTAAAAAAATTGCCGTTGTCGATACGGACGTACACCACGGCGACGGCAGCCAGGATATTTTTTACCACGACCCCAACGTGCTTTATATTTCGTTCCATCAGGACGGGCGCACGCTGTACCCGGGCACGGGCTTCCCGGATGAAGCAGGCAGCCCGGCGGCGTGGGGCTATAACATCAATCTGCCGCTTTTACCCGGCAGCGGCGATAAGGAAATACACCGCCTGTTTGACGGGCTGATAAAACCTATTCTTGACGATTTTGAACCGGAACTTATTATTAATTCTGCCGGGCAGGATAATCATTTCAGCGACCCGCTCGCTTCCATGAGCGTTACGGCGCACGGCTATGCGGCACTGGCAGATAAGTTAAAAGCGGATATTGCCGTTTTGGAAGGCGGCTATTCTATCGAAGCGGCGCTGCCCTATGTTAACACCGGCATAATTCTTGCCATGGCAGAGATGGATTACAGCAAGGTTATTGAGCCTGACATCAGCGCCCTGCGCAGGCCCGACCCGCGCTGTATGACGCGCGTGGAGCAGCTTATTGAGCAGGTGGGCAACATCTGGCGTACGCGCAGGGAAGTTGGCAGAATGCTGCTTGATAAATGCGGCGGCAAATGGCAGCGGCGCAAGGGAATTTATTATGACGAGGAAGGCATCCGCGAGGAGCAGCTGGAAACTGCGCACTACTGCAAAAACTGCAGCGGTTATATAACTGTTGCCACTAATGCGCGCGGCACCCGTTACGGCGACCAGAGCGCTTATGTGGTATGCCTTTTGCGCGATACCTGTGAAAACTGTAAAAAAGCGGCTTATGATGACGCACTGCGCGCCAAGCAAAGCTGTGAATATAAATATATTTTACTGCAGCACCCCGATACGGGCGTTGTGGAAACAATTTAACGGAAGATTGGAGTTTATAAAGTGAAAGAAATTGTAATAGCTACAAGCAACCCGGGCAAACTGGAAGAATTTAAGGAAATGTTAAAAGATATGGAGGTTGAACTGCATTATCTTGCCGAATGGCCCGGCATTGAAGCGCCGGAAGAAAACGGTCGTACTTTTGCCGCCAATGCGCGTTTAAAAGCAACGTACTATGCCAAGGCAACCGGTATGACCTGCATTGCCGATGACAGCGGGCTTGAAGTGCAGGCGCTGGACGGCGAACCTGGCGTACGCAGCGCGCGCTACGCCGGCGAGAAGGCAACCGACAAGGAAAACAACGATTTACTTTTGGCAAACATGAAATTGCAGGTTAAACGCACCTGCCGTTTCCGCTGCGCTTTGTGCGTGGCTGACGCCTCTGGCAAGGTGCTTGTGGAAACGGACGGCATCTGTGAAGGCATGCTGCTGCACGAGCCTTTGGGCAATAACGGCTTCGGGTATGACCCGCTCTTTTGGTCTACCGAGCTGCACATGGGCCTTGGCGAAGCAACGCCGGAAGAAAAAAATAAAATCAGCCACCGCGGCAAAGCCGTTAAAAAACTTATTGCCAACTGGAAGAAAATAAAATGAAAATAGGTTTAACCGGAGATACCCACGGAAGCATGCAGAACCTGCGCCGCGTTATTGCCGCTGCCCCGCCGGTTGAACAGTGGCTGCATACCGGCGATTACGCGCGCGACAGCCTGTACCTTAAAAGCCAGACCGGGCTTGAAGTAACGGCTGTGTGTGGCAACTGCGACGCGGGCGAAACGGATTTTAACGTAGACGAATTTTTATATTTGCAGGGCTTTAACATCTGGCTGGCTCACGGGCACCGCTATCTGCACGGCGGCAGCCCGCAGGAACTGGTGTGGTGGGCGCACCGCCTGGAGGCGGACATTGTTGTTTTCGGCCATACGCATGTGCCGCTTGTAAAATGGTACGGCGATGTGCTTTTGGTGAACCCCGGCAGCCCTTCGCGCCCGCGCAGCATGGACGGGCCTACCTTTGGCGTGCTGACGCTTAACGAAGGTGAAAAACCGTCCGCAGAAATAATACGCCTTGCAAAGCCGTAAATTAAATGCTTGCTCTTTTAAAAACAAAGTGTATAATATAAATATATAGTATACACTAAATAAAACAGAGGGGAGTAATTTGTTATGTCTTTTGTAGAAGATGCGTTGAAGTTTCATGCTGAACATAATGGCATGCTTGCTGTGGCAAGCAAGGTGCCGCTTAATAACCGCGAGGATTTGGCACTGGCTTATACGCCGGGCGTTGCCGAACCCTGTAAAGCCATTAAGGAAAATAAGGAACTTTCGTTTGAATATACCTGCCGCGGCAACACGGTTGCCATTGTAAGCGACGGCACGCGCGTGCTGGGGCTTGGCGATATAGGCCCGGAAGCGGCAATGCCTGTTATGGAAGGCAAGGCCGTGCTGTTTAAAACCTTTGGCGACGTTGACGCCATTCCTATCTGCATTGACACCAAAGACCCGGAAGAAATTATTGAAACGGTACGCCGTTTGCAGCCGACTTTTGCAGGCATTAACCTTGAAGATTTTTCTTCTCCGAAATGTTATGAAATTGAAGACCGCCTGCGCGAAATCTGCGACATTCCGGTATTCCACGACGACCAGCACGGCACCGCCATTGCGTGCCTTTCTGCCGTTATGGGCGCTTTGCGTTATGTAAAAAAAGATATTAAAGACGTTAAAGTTGTTGTAAACGGCTGCGGCGCCGCCGGTTCTGCCATCGGCAGGCTGTTTGTAAGCTTGGGCTTTCCGAATGTAATTATGGTGGAACGTGTTGGCGCTTTGTATAAAGGCATTGATGCCAAGCTGGATAAAATTCAGCGTTACCTTTCGGAGGTTACCAACCCGAACATGGAAAAGGGCACGCTGGCAGAGGTTGCCAAAGGCGCGGACATTCTTGTAGGCGTATCGGGCCCGAACCTGTTTACCAAAGAAATTATTGCCGGCATGGCGGATAAAGCCATTGTTTTTGGGCTTGCCAACCCCGTGCCGGAAACGAGCTACGAAGCCGCCATTGCAGCTGGTGCGGCTGTTGCCGGTACCGGGCGCAGCGACAGCCCGAACCAGGTTAACAATGTAACGGTGTTCCCGGGCGTGTTCCGCGGCGCCATTGACGTGCGCGCAAGAGCCATTAACGAAGAAATGAAGGTTGCAGCGGTTTACGCCATTGCCAACCTTATTGACGAAAAAGACCTGCGCGCCGATTACGTTGTGCCGGACGCTTTTGACCCGCGCGTTGCGCCTGCAGTTGCCGCAGCGGTTGCCAAAGCCGCTATGGAAACCGGCGTAGCCCGCGTAAAAGTTGACCCTGAAGTTGTACGCGCCAATGCTTTAAAACGCATTGGCAGATAAGGAGCGGCCATGCGCGAATTAAACGTTAAAGAAATTACGGCAGCCGTTGCCAAACTGTGCTGCGACGCCTGCTACTATCTGCCGCAGGATTTGCTGGAAAAATTTAAAGCCTCCCGCGATACGGAAGAATCGCCGTTAGGCAGGGAGGTTTTGGAAACCATTATTGAAAACGCGGAACTTGCCGCACGTAAAGATGTGCCCCTGTGCCAGGATACCGGGCTTGCCGTGGTGTTTCTGGAAATAGGGCAGGAAGTGCATTTTACCGGCGGCGCATTGGAAGAAGCCGTTAACGCCGGTGTGGCGGAAGGCTATACAAAAGGTTATCTGCGCAAGTCTTCCGTTGATGACCCGCTGTTTGAACGCAAAAACACGCAGGATAACACGCCTGCCATTATTCATACCCGCCTTGTGCCGGGCGATAAAGTAAAAATTACCGTTGCCCCCAAAGGCTGCGGCAGCGAAAACATGGGCGCCATGAAAATGTTAAAGCCTGCCGACGGAGTGCAGGGCGTAATTGATTTTGTGCTTGATACCGTGCGCAAAGCAGGCCCGAACCCCTGCCCGCCGGTAACGGTTGGCATCGGTATCGGCGGCAATATGGAAAAATGCGCGCTTCTGGCCAAATATTCGCTGACGCGCCCCATCGGTGAGCACAACAGCGATGAACGCTATGCAAAGCTTGAAGAAGAACTTTTAGAGCGCATTAATAAAACCGGCATCGGCCCTGCGGGGCTTGGCGGCACAACCACTGCCGCTGCCGTAAATATCGAGTACGCACCGACGCATATCGGCGCGCTGCCGGTGGCCGTAAACCTTAACTGCCACGCTGCACGCCGCGCGTATGCCGTATTGTAAGGGGGCGCAGAAATGACGGACGCAAAAATTAAACACATTACCACGCCCTTAACGGCAGAAACCATAAAAGACCTGCACGCCGGTGACGTTGTGCGTATAACCGGCCCTGTTTACACTGCGCGCGATGCTGCGCACAAGCGCATGACGGAAGCAATGGCCGAAGGCAGGCCGCTGCCGTTTGATATTAAGGGGCAGGTTGTTTATTACGTTGGCCCTTCGCCCACCAAACCGGGCGAAATTGTTGGCAGTGCCGGGCCGACCACCAGCGGGCGCATGGATAAATACACGCCGGCGCTGATTGCCGAAGGTATGCGCGGCATGATTGGCAAAGGCCTGCGCGGCAAAGAAGTTGTTGAAGCCTGCGTTAAATACGGCGCAGTGTATTTTGTAGCCGTCGGCGGTGCGGCAGCGGTAATTTCCCAGTCCATTAAAGGCGAAGAAATGATTGCCTATGAAGATTTGGGACCGGAAGCCATCCGCCGTTACGAAGTGGAAGATTTCCCTGCGATTGTGTGCATAGATGCTGAAGGCAACGATTTTTACAAAGTCGGCATTGCCAAATACAGCAAGGAATAAACAGCATATTAAACAGTAAACCGGCTTCGGCCGGTTTTTGTTTTGCGTAAATTAAGCGCGCCAATAAAATGTTAATTTATTTACAATTTGCAGCAAAATTTACTGAGCGCGCTATAAAGCGTAAACAAAGCTGTAAAAATTGTAAAATTTTGTTGACAATATCTTGCGATTGCTGTATTATAATTTCATCTTAATAAACACACTCTTATCGAGAGCGGTTGAGGGACAGGCCCAATGAAACCCGGCAACCAGGCTGTGCCATGGTGCTAACTCCTGATAGATGAGAGGAAAGTAAAGTATATGCTCTTTCCTCGGAAAGAGCTTTTTTATTGCTTTCGTTATTGCCAGTAAGTAGTGTGTAAAATTTAAAAGGAGAGATGTAAAGATGAAAAAAATCCTGTTAGTCCTTTGCTCCGTTTTGGTGCTAGCCCTTTTAATTGCCGGCTGCGGCGGCAGCGAAACCAAATCAGAAGGCGGCAAAACCGTGCTGAAAGTTGGCGCAACCCCGGTGCCCCATGCAGAACTTTTGAACTTTGTTAAACCGCAGCTTGCCAAAGAAGGCGTTGACCTGCAAATTATCGAGTTCAGCGATTATGTAAAACCGAACCTTTCTTTAAACGACAAGGAAATTGACGCTAACTTCTTCCAGCATATTCCTTATCTTGAAGAATTTGCCAAAGAACGCAATATGCCGCTTGTTACCTTAACCAAAGTACATATCGAGCCTATGGGTATTTATTCCACAAAATTTAAATCTCTTGATGAACTGCCGCAGGGCGCAAAAGTTGCCATTCCTAACGACCCGACCAACGGCGGCCGCGCACTGATGCTTCTGCAAAGCGCAGGCATTTTGAAACTTAAAGACGGCGTAACCATTACCGCAACCCCCGGCGACATTGTAGACAACCCGAAAAATGTTGAAATCGTGGAAATCGAAGCAGCTCTCCTGCCGCGTTCCATGAACGATGTTGATTATTCCGTAATCAACTCCAACTTTGCAATGGAAGCAAAACTGAATCCGGTTAAAGATTCCCTCTTTACCGAACCTAAAGAATCTCCGTACGCTAACGTAGTTGCAATCCGCAAAGGCGACGAAAACCGCCCCGAACTGCAAAAACTGGCTAAAGCTCTCACCAGCCCTGAAGTTAAAAAATTCATTGAAGAAACCTACAAAGGCGCTGTTGTACCGGCATTCTAATAGCTGTTAAAACTTTAAAAGTTAATAAGTTAAACCGTACAATAAAAATCCCACGGAATTTTCCGTGGGATTTTTGCGTATATGGGATTTATTAATTTGTATCTTGGCTATTTGTTTTAAACAGCAATGACAGGAGGCGTGCCGTTTGTGTAATCAGGTCTTTTTCGCTTTCCGTCCAGCTGTGCGGAATGCCAAGTGATACAAAGGTGAGTACGTAACCTGCTTTGCCGCCGCACATAATGGTTTTGCTTAAATAAGCCTTAACGCCAAGTTCGTCTAATTTATCTTTATATACTTTTGGCAAAATGTCGGTGTTGCCGCACTGGTTTAAACCGTGGCTGTTAAAGCGCCTGGCAATGTCTTCCGGCGTACATTTTAAAATATTTACAAAACCGTCACTGCCGTTAAAATATTTTGCCACTACCGGCATATATTCGCCGCTGCGGCTGATATCTTTAATAAAGGCGCCGGAAATTTGTGCCATGCTGCAGCAAAGTTTTAAAAGTTTAACTGCGGCAGTTTTTTCGTCATGCTGCTCAATAATTTTAAGCGCCGTTTTAAAGTACAGGTCCATGGGTATCTGGGCATTTTCTATTTCGCTGTAATCAAGCAGCGTGCCGTAGTTAAATTCGTTCTGGTCGGGCAAAAGCGGCGCTATGGAACAGATAAAATAATCATCAGGGCCGTCGGTTGCTGTAAACTGCCCGCGCTCTAATACCCAAATGGCGGTGCCGTCCTTACGCAGCAGGCGGTAGTTAATGGTGTAGGGCACTTCGCCGCAGTGCGCAGACATAATGCGTTTTACTTTTGGCAGGTCGGCTGCATAAATCATATTTTTAATATCGCCGCCGGTGGCAATCAGCATTTCTGTCATACTTTTATAACCGGCCAGTTTGTACAAAGCTTTATTAATGTACACTGCCGGATAATTTTTTTGCGCCAGGCAGCATTTTAAACCGTTGGGTGTGTTGGCTGCAACGAATGAGGGCGTACCAGGTTTTTCCATTTGCAGTTCGTTTTTATAAAACTCGGTGCTGCCTTTGGCAACCGGGTATACTTCGCCCGGGTTAAGTTCGTTCCATGCCGCTGAGAAATGAAGATGTACTATTTTTAACCCGTCATTTTCTTTGCGGATAACAAAAGTAAAACGTGCTGTTTCGTTAAGTAAAAGGCCGGTTTGCGGTTGGGACTTTATGCTGCATGCAACAAAAACAATGCAGAAGTCTTGGCTCTCAAACAATACCTGCGAGTGCATGTCTTCGATAATGCTTTGCGGAATATCGTCAACGCGGCGGATAAATGTATTAAAAACATCATTATAGGTAGGGTAAATTTCCTCTTTACCCCAGCCAATCCAACTGCTGCAGGTGTTGGAGAAAAATTGCAGAACTTTTTCGGGGCTGCCATCTACAAAATAAGTAATTAAGGCCTGTTCTGCAAGTTTTATTGCTTCGCGGCTAAAATTATTTCTGGTAGTTTTATCCATTGTTCCGGTTCTCCGTTTCTGGGGTATATTTTAAGGAATAACCCTTACCGTGAATGTTGGCAAGCTGAAGGTACGGCAAATCGTTAAGGCGCAGTTTATGCCGCAGCTTGCTGATATGTACGCTGACCACACGGCTTGTGTACTGCATGTTTTCAGTATCGTACAGAGCCAGGTAAAGTTCTTCCAGTGTTACTGTTGTGTTAAGCTTATTTACTAAAAGTATCAGCAGTTTAAATTCGGTCGCTGTCAGCGGAATAAATTCCCCGTCCAGCATGGCCTGATTATTTTGCGGGTAAATTTTAAGTTTGCCAAGCGTAATAATCTGTATCTTTTCCATGCCGGTATCAAGATTCAGCATCCTGATAAAATTAACAAGCCGGTAATAAAATTCGCGGCTGCCGCAGGGAAGACGCAAAAACTGGGCTGCACCGTTTTTAAGTGCGCTGATGGCAACTTCCTCATCAGTTGATTTGCTGACGGCGAAAACTGCATAGGCAGGCGCAAGTCGCTTTATAAATTTCAGCGGCCCGATATTTGTATCGCTGCATTCTACAATAAACAGCGGCGTACGGTTTTCCATAAAAAAGTTCAGTGCTTCTTCGCTGCTGCACGTAATTTTAAAACGCAGCCCGCACAAAATGCTGTATGTAAACAAATTATCAAATATTTCTTTGTTATCTGCGATGGCAATAATGGCTTGCATATTACTGTACCTTTACAAAATTATCAATTTGTAATAATACGTTTTACTATATTTACTTATAGTTTAATACAAGGTTCACTAATTTGTAAATAATATAACGCCGTGAAAGTGCAAAGAAAAAATTTGCACTTTGGAAAATGAAATTATGATAAAATTAAAATGAATATAAATGTGTATATATACGGTTAAATGCGAATTAAAATGAAACAAAAACGTACTATAAGAAAGAGGAATTGCCATGGCAAAACAAATTACTAAGATTTTAACAGCACTTATTTTGGCAGGGACAATTAATGTTCCAATTGTTTATGCAGTTGATTATGGAATTAGTAATCCGCCGCCTCAGTATGGTACTAATGACCCGGGCGTACAGCTTAACCGCACGCGCGAATATATGGAACGCCAGCGCGTGGCACGCCAGATTGCCGAAGACAGGGCCAAACAGCGCGCCGAGGTTGAAGGCAGCGGGCAGGAACAGCAGCAGGCACCGGAAAATGCTGTTAAATTTGTATTGAACGATGTAAAAATAGATAAAAGCGAAGTACTTTCTGAAACGGAAATTAAAGAAATTACCGGCAAATACATTGGGCAGGAAGTTACACTGCAAAGCCTGTATGACATTGTAAACAACATTAACGAACTGTACAGCGAAAAAGGCTATTTAACCTGCCGGGCTTATCTGCCGCCGCAAACCATTAAAAACGGCGTGGTGGAAATTAAAATTATTGAAGGCAAAACCGGCAACGTGCATATCAGCGGCAATGAAAGCACCAATGACGGTTATATTGCCGGGCGCATCGGGCTTGACCGCGGCAGCATCAGCAATATCAACGAGTTGAACGATGACCTTCTGCGTTTTAATGCTACCAACGATGTGCAGCTGCGCATTACCATGCACGCTGGCGCAGAACCCGGAACTACGGACTATGTAATATCGGCTTATGAGCCGCAGAAAAATTATATAAATGTATATGTCGACAACGCCGGCAGCGAATCGAGCGGCGAATGGCGCGAAGGCCTGTTCTGGACGGACCGCAGCTTAACAGGCAGCCGCGATATGCTGACAATGAGCGGCATGCGCAGCGACGGTACAAAATCGTTCAGCGCCATGTACACAGTGCCGTTAGGGCGCAGCGGGACCAAACTGGGCCTTACTTACAGCACCAACAGCGTAAAAATTACGGATGGCGAACTGGAAGATTTGGACATTAAAGGCCATTCCAACGCATACGGTGTTTCACTCATTCAGCCACTGGTGGTTACGGATACCCTGCGTACGGAAGCAACTTTGGATTACGGCTACCAAAATTCGCAAACCGACTTTTTGGGCATACACTGGGTTGATGATACTGTAAAATCTTACACCGCAGGCTTCAGCATGACTAACTACGGTGCAAGCAGCATCATTTACCAAAAGCATAACTTCCGTATCGGCGACAGCGAAGATATTGCCGGTGAAAACGAAAACTTTTCAAAGTATTTTTTTAACGGCTTTTGGCAAAAGGCTTACAGGGCCGGGCAGATGTTAAGCGCAAGGATTGATGCCCAGTGGAGCCCGGACGATTACCTTACAAGTGCCGAACAGTTTTATATTGGCGGCATGTACAGCGTACGCGGATATGAAGAAAGCTATCTCGGCGGCGACAGCGGTTACAGCGCAAGTTTGGAATACAGCGTGCCGCTGGATAAAGCCAGAACCACATCGGCATTTTGCTTTTTTGACTACGGTGCAGTTTACGGCGACAGCGCTTTTGACGACCATGTGCTGGCAGGTACCGGCGTGGGCATTAAAAGCACAATCGACCGCAAAATATATACAAGTTTAACGCTCGGCATACCGCTGATGCGTGATATTAACGGAGATGAAGTTGATAAAACCCGCATACATTTTATGCTTAACGGTCAGTTTTAACAGGGGGACGGGCTTATGAGTATCTCGAGAAAGTTTCAACGCAGCAAAAGTAAATATACGTTAAGCCAGAAAATTATTTCTGCCGTAACGGCGGCAGGGTTTATTATGCAGCCAATAGTTGGCTTTGCACAGAGCATAAATAAAATTAATAATAACGGCAGTATTGAAGTCAAAGGCAATGTTACTCATATTTGGGCAGATAAGGTTGTCAGCAATGCGGCTGTAAATGTTTTTAAAGATTTTCAGTTGGACGCTAACAATATTGCTAACATGTACTTTAATACTAAGGGTGCAAGCGGAGCTGATGCAGCTAACCTTGTTAACTTTGTTAACAGCCGTATTGATATTAACGGTACAGTTAATGCTATTCAAAACAGCCAAATCGGCGGCAATCTGTTCTTCCTGAGCAAAGACGGTATGGCAGTCGGCAAATCCGGCGTTATTAATACAGGCTCGTTGTACGTTATGACGCCTGTAGAGAGAATTTATGATATTACTTCACCTGAGCATAATTACAGTTATGAGGCATTAAAAGGGACTTTTGATTCAGGTTCGGAAGCAAATATTAATACTGCTTTAAACCGTATGCAGGCGCTTAATATACCGCTGAATGCAAGCGGAACTATCAGCGTTTTGGGCAAAGTTAACGCCAATGGTGACGTTAAAATGGCGGCAGCTAAAATCGGCATAGGCAAAAATGTCAGCGGTGAAATTAAGGATGAAGTTACTGGCGAAGTTATGATGGCTGCTAACGCAGAAAATGCTGATGCTTATATTAAAACAGTTGTTAAAAATGCTAATGGTGAGACGTTTAACTTTGCAGACCTTGTAAATATTAAGGACGCAAACGGCAATGTAGTTACCAATGCAGGCCTTGGCAGTGATTTAACTGCTGTTGAAAGCGGTAATGGCGATATTGTACTTGCTGCTAAAGCTGAATATGCTAATACACTTGATCAGACATTTAATGATATTGGCGAAATTATAGGATTGGATGTTGATGGACCGAAAACCATCGAAGCATCGGTTGAAAATTATGGTACTATTACTGCGCGCGGAAATGCAGAACTTACTGCTGAAGTTACTAATGGCAATAAAGACCTTGCAGAAGAAGTTTTGAAACAAACTACCGATTTGGGAACTAAAATACCTGATTATGTACCTGTTCCGGCTGCTGATGCAGGAAACTATGCTCAGACCGTTGCTAAGGTAGAGGTGCAGGGTGATATAACTGCCGGGCAGGATATTAAAGTAGCTGCCAATGCAGATAATACTTATGTTGATAACGGGCAGGGCATTGAAGATAATGTAAGTAATATTTTGCAATATATTACTCCTGTTAGTGCTAATGTAATGATTCTTGGCAGCAAGGCAGAGGTTAATATTGGCGAAGAGGCTGATTTAACTGCTGAGGGTGTTATTGACGTAACGGCAAATTCTGTTTTGGACGGAACGGCAGGCGCGGCAGTAAATGGGCGCAAGCTTATAACAGTTTCCACTGTGTCTCAGGCAGGTTCTTTCCTTCCTTCGGCAGCTGTTGGCTATGCTGCTGTGGAAAATTCTGCCAAAGTAGATATTCAGGGCAATCTTACAGCGAATGGTACAAATAAAACTGATGATGAAAAAGATGTTAATATTGCGGCCTATGCCGAAGAAAGCGTAGCCAATACGGCAAACTTAAACATTTCTTCAACGACAAGTAAGCCTAATAATTCTTTAATTGCGGCAGCAGTTGCTGTAACGAAAAGCAGCAACACGGCTGATGTTATTATTGGCAGCGGCAGCATTGTAAATGCTGAAAACGGCGATGTAGATATTACTGCTGATACTGTAAACCTTCTTAATGCTAATGCGGCATCCGTTGCGCCCGATAATACGGTTGGCGCGGCTGCAGTTAATGTATTCAGCCATGACGGACATGCCAATATTGCGATAGATGGTGATATTACCGGGCAGAATGTTGCAATAGATGCAACTAATTTAATAGACGAAAATACAATTACTGCCAATAATGAACTTGGCATGGGTAAAATTCAGGCACAGTTGGTTAATGCAATAGCCCCTGACGGACTTAAAAATGCCGTAAAAAATAACCAAATTGTAAAAGATATAACAACCAATATTAAAAACGCTCTTGGCTCCAGCAGCTCTGGTGATGAGAGTAAGACTGATATAACGCAGGTATTGAGCGATAAATTTGAAGCCGGGGCAGCAGTTGTTGTTACCAATGAGAATAATAGTGCCAAAGTAACTTTTGGCGAAACGGCTGATGTTACAGCAACGTCTGGAGATATAACTGCTGATGCCGATGTACGCGTAGTTGATTACAGCTTTACGGCTTCCGGTACTTCTAATTCTTATAAAAAATCGCCGGCTGATGGCTCAACAACTACAGTAACGGTAGGTGCTGGTGTTGTGTATGCAGGTATGGATAATGAGGCTTCTGTTGTATTTGCTGACGGCAGCGGGGAAGAACAACATGCTGAGCTTACTGCCGCCGGTAATATTAATGTTACCAGCAGTAATATAATGGAATACAACCGCCCGCAGCGTATTATCCGTGAAATTCAGCGCAGCATAGAAAATATTGAATACGCTATAGCTGCATTTGATAAGCTGGATGAATATCAAAAGCAAGGCATGGAAGAATACAGGGATGGCCTTGAAAGCCTTATGCAAAGCCTGGTGAACTATACAGATGCCTACAGCAAAGATTTTACCGAGGCTGTAAAGAATCCTGATGCCATTACGGCGGAAGGAACAATGAATAAAATTTTTGAAATGGCAGCAGCAGCAGCAGTTTTATATAACAATGTAGTAACATTGCAGACAGAATATAATACTGTGCAAAGCAGCAATGAATTTTCTGCGGCATCTGCAATAATCAGTAATTCACTGGCTGTTGTTACAAATGCATTGGCTTTTGCTGACCCTAACAACTATGCTAACGTAGCAGCACAGGCTTCTGCCAAAGGCGGCAGTGAAAGCAGTAAGTTTGCGGCGAGCGGTTCAGTTGCGGTATCCGATTTCAGCGGCACAAGCGGCGTAAAAGTAGGTAAATATACAAAACTTGAAGCAGGTAAGGATTTGAATCTGGAATCTGCTAATGAGATTGAAGATGTAACCATTACCGGCAAAACTCAATTTTGGAAGACAGATGCTGAAGCTAAGGGCGGATTAGGTATTGGCGGCAGCTTTAATTATCAGAATTTTGATACAGATTCAAGCGTTGTTGTTGCAGAAGGCGCTGAACTTACTGCCGACTATATTGCCATTGCCAGCGACAGCAATGTTTTCCACGTAGGCGCAATGCTTGGTGCAGGCAAGAACGATGGCAGCGCGTTAAGCGGAATGGTAAGCTTAACAGACAGTGACAGCTATAACAATGTTATTGTAGATACTGACGCTAAGTTAACGGCGAATAAAGATAGTGCTGGTAATACAGGCATTATTAGTATTGATGCCAATAATGATACCAGTGTAACAAATGCTATTGTAACGTTTTCGGCAAGCGGAGCCAATGCAGGCGTTGGCATGGGTGTTGCCATTAACAATATAGATGTGCAGAACACGGCGCAGATTATTGATAATGACGGAAATGAAGGCGAAAATGACGGACTTAAAGGTGAAATTTCTGCATCCGAATTAAATGTTAATGCCGAAACAACAGGGCTTATTAACAGTGTAAGCGTTGCCGGCGGTATGACCAGCAGCGGAACGGACAGCGAAGAAGGATTCCTTGACAAAGTTAAAGCTCCGTATAATAAAATGACTGAAATCAGTAATTCTGCGCTTGGCGGTATCAATAATATTTCCAATAAATTGCAGAATGTTATTAAAACAATGGATTTGAATGCCGGTGCAGGCAACGGCGGCACAACAGGTATAACATCTGATGATGCAGGTACTCCCAGCTTCAGCTTTGCCGGTGCGGGCAGCGTATCGCTTAATATGGTAAGTGATACAACCAAAGCCGTAGTTGACGGTGCAAACATTACTTTGAATAATGATGGCGCATTGCAGGTTGGCGCAAGAGATTCTGCGTTTACAGGAGCGTGGAGCGGTACGGCTGGACTTTCCTTCAGGAAAGAACAGCAAAGCCAGAAATCTACCAGTGTTGCAGTTTCTGGTGCTGTTGGCGTTAATGATATTGATAATGAAATTACCGCGCTTGTTAAAGACAGCACTGTAACAGGCGCCAAAGATGTTGATGTAGCTGCAGTAAGCGGCGGCACAACCGTTGCAGCCGGGCTGGGTGCAACTTTAACAACAGATGGAGGACAAGGTAAAAACTACAGCGGCGGTGGTTCCGTATCTGTTAACCTGCTGGACAAAAACGTTAATGCCAATATGGAAGATGTAACATTAACCGGCGATGAAAGCAGTAAAGCCGATATCGATGTTGCGGCTTACGAAAGCGACGTACAGGTTACCGGCGGCGTTAATGCCAATATAGTGCTGGGCGGCGGCAGCCTTGTTGGCGGCGGCGTAACTGTTGCTGATATTAACAATAATATCAATGCAGGCATTACCGGCGGCACTTATACAAATGTTGATGATGTAAATGTAAAAGGCCTGCTTGCTGTAACGCAGGTTACTGCGGCGCTTTCCGCAGGTATTGCGGCCGGCGGCAGCGGCACTAATAACGCCTTTGGAGGAGCTGTTGTTTATAACGGCTTAAGTAATGATATTACTGCCGGTATAGACGGCGCTGCTATTACTGCTGGCGGATTAGTGAACGTTATGGCAAAAGATACGGAAAGCAGTTCTGCTGAAGCACAGCCGTATCAGAATTTGCTTGGCGATTACAAAGAACATAACCAGTTTGCTGCCGATAATGGCATTGATACGACCGGCAGCAGTTATTATACTGATTTGGATACTGCAGATGAAAAAGTTGACTATGACGGTAGTAAGGGAAGCACCATAGTTGGTGCGGCAGCCGTTGTAACAGCCGGCAGCAATAGTAATGCCGGCGGCGCTGCTGTTAATATTGCAGATATTGATAATGATTTTATTGCCAAAATAAATAATGCAAACATTACTGCTGAAAATGTGCGTGCAGAAGCCGATGCTGATACTTTAATTGTAAATGCCTCCGGCGGCGTAGCTGCAGGTACTAAATCGTTTGGCGGTATGGGCAGCGTAACATGGCAGGATATTGATAATGATTTAAGTGCGGAAATAGAAAATTCTATAATTACTACAAATACGGCTGAAGCCAAGGCCATTAATAACACTCATGCTGTAAATGTAGCCGGTTCTGTTTCTTATGGTAAAAATGCAGGCATAGGCGCAACACTGGCGTATAATGGCTTGGATAATACCGTTGGCGCGTATATGCGCGGTAATACAATTAAGGCTTTAGGTACGGATGTGGATGTATTTGTTGATGCCGATAATACCGGTAAGGTTTACGGCATTGCTGCGGGCGTGGCTGCTTCTACAAAAGTTGCCATTAACGGCAGCGTTGCCGTTAACCGCGGCGGCAGCAATACAGAAGCGATTATTGATAAAAGTAAAGATGATAAAAATGAAGAAAAAGAATCTAAAATTACAGATGCAGGTTCTGTAAATGTTACGGCTGATGATGAGACTTACCGTTTGGCAGTAGTTGGTTCTGTAAGCGCAAGCGGCAAGGCAGCAATTGGCGGCGGCGTAGCTTATAACGATATTGGCGGTTCTTCTGCTGACAGCGGAAGCAGCAGCCAGAATACCACGGCAGCTGTAAAAAATACAGATATTACTATGGCGGCTAATATGGCGGCTAATAGTGAAGAAACTGTTGTTGCTGACGGTGAAAAATTTGTTGGTGTTAATGTTACGGCAAAAGATGACTCTGAAATGAACACTATTGCTGTTGGTGTAGCTGCGGCAGGCACTGCTGCAGTGCAAGGGTCTGCGGCAACTGCATTAATTAATAAAAATGTTTCTGCCGTTATTGAAAATACTAATATTGATTATAATGGCGGCAGCAAAAATGCCAATGTAACTGTTGATGCTCAGAATAACAGCGAAATTACTACTTCAGCTGATACTGCTTCCGTTGCCGGGCAGGGTGCCGGCGTAGGCGCAGGTGTTGCAGTTAACCGTATTATTCAGCAGACTAATGCGGCTGTAAACGGCGGCACTATGAACGTTAACAACCTTACAGTTAATGCTAACGGTACGCCGCGTATCGAAAATATCGGTATTGGTATAGCGGTTGCCGGACAAGGTGCTGGCGTAACCGGCAGTGTTTCCGTTAATATGATTGACAACGATGTAACCGCGCATATCGGCAGCGGCGCAAACATCACTGCCGATGGCAGCGTAGGCGTTGTTGCTACCAGCGATGAGCAGATTGCCAACTATGCAGGGCAGGCTGCTGTTGCAGGGCAGGGCGCAGGCGTTGGCGTATCGGTTGCTGTTAACCAAATTGCAGGCACTACCAGTGCGACTGTTGGCGGCAAAGATGAAGCAAAAACCAGCGTAACCGCCAAAGGCAAGAGCAGTTTAAATACTAACACTTTCATCAGAGGCTATGAATATGGCTATGAAAACAAAGACGAAACAAAAAACAGCCAAATTAATAATGCTTTAATCAGCCAAGACACGGTTTCTATGAACACTACTATTAACCGTGAAAGCGAAAACCGCAGCGGCTTAGTTGTAGATGCTTCTTCCACGCGCGATATGAAATCCTTCCTGCTTACTGTAGGTGTAGGCGGCATGGGGGCAGGCGTAACCGGTACGGTTAACGTTAACATGATTAAAGGCGCTACTAATGCGGGAGTTGCTAATACAATCGTTGATGGTACTGTCGGTGGCGCAAATGCTCCCGATAAAGTAGGTGTATTTGTAAACGCCGGTGATTACACCAATATGTCCGGCTTTGTAGGCAGCGGCGGTGTAGGCGGCATCGGTGCAGGCGTTGGCCTTGGCAGCGATACCAATACATTCAGCCGCAATGTTGAAGCCGTAGTTGAAAACAGCGATATTAAAGCAAATACTTTTGAAGTTGACGCAGATTCGCAGCAGGGTATATCCAGCTTTGCAGTTGGTGCAGGCATTGCAGGTGTAGGCGGCGGCGTAGCCGGTATTGTAACGGTTACGGAACTTGAAAATGCAACCAAAGCGGCCCTTTTAAACAGCAATGTTAATGCAAATACCGTTAATATTAACGCTAATCATACAGGTGTTGTTAATGCAGGTAATGTCAGCGCAGGTGTAGGCGGCGTTGGTGCAGGCGTTGGCTTGTCGGTTGGCGTGCTTAAAGATAATTCTTCAACAGAAGTTACCGTTGGTGATGATGAAAACGCTAAAACTCAAGGAAGCACGAATATAACTGCTGCTAATGATGTGAATATTGCAGCAGAAAATACGGCTGTTGTTAAACCGATGATTTCCGCAACCGGCGGTGCAGGTGTTGGCGCAGCTGTAGCAGGCGCAACTTCTGTTAACAACCTTAACAGCGTTGTAAAAACGAATGTTAATAATGCTGTTATTACTTCTAATAACGGCAATATTAATGGTACGGCAAACAATACCTTTAACGTTGAAGCTTATAGTGGCGGCAATGCAATCGGAGCAGCCGGTATTGGTGTTGGTGCAAACGTAACGGTTAATACTATCGACAGTACCGTGCAGACTAACGTTAACGATAGTACGCTTAACGCCGAGACCGGAAATGTAACTTTAACCGCTGACGAAAACCGCAACATTGAACAGCTTGCAACCAATATTGCAGCAGGCGGCATTGCAGCAGGTGCAAATATTGCCATTACCAGTGTTGGGCAGGAAATTAAAAACACCGTAAATGAAGACGGCGAAACAGTTTCTAATGCGGCAGATAAAATAGCAGAGGCTAATAACGCTTATGGTGCTAATGATACGGAAACTTTATTAGGCGATTCTGCCGAGGCACTTGAAACTGCCGGTATTGATGACATAAAACTTTCCGTTGATGCCGGTTATGGCGGCCTTGAAGATGAAAATGGTAACAAGATTTCTCAAATTACCGTTAACATTACAAACAGCAACATTGACGCAGGAAATAATGTAACAGCTAATGCAACAGAAAACGATAATATCAATATGACGCTTGGCAGCGGCGCAGCAGGCGCGGCGGCTGTTAACGCAGGTGTAGGCATCCTTAACGTAAACCGCAATGTCGGCGTAAATATTACCGGCGGCAGCCTTGATGCGAATAAAGTTGATATTGGCACTGATATTACCGGCGAAGCTAACCTTAATGTATATCAGGGCAGCGCAGGTGTTATAGGTGCAAATGCGGCGGTAGGCGAAGTTAATACTAAAGGCAGCAGCAAAATTGATATTGATGGTGTTAAACTGAAAGCTAATGATATAGCTGTTTTGGCAGCAGATCACAGTATTACCAAAGCAAATACGCTGGGCATTACTGTTGGCGCTATTTCTGTTGGCGTTATTGTAGCCGGAGCCGAAAATACCAGCAGCACTAATGTTGAAATTACTGGCAGTGAAGTATCGGCTAAAGATAATAGCACGGAAAGCAAAATAAGCATTGGCACGGATAAAGCCAATAACGTTGAAGCACATGCAACAGGAGGCGCAGGCGGTTCTGCTGCAGCGCAGGGCGTAGTAGCAACGGCTGAGGACAGCGGCGTAAGCAGCATTACCTTGGGAAATAACAATGGCAGTGCAGGCAATACATTTACAGTAAATGATATTACTGTAAAAGCTTCTGCCAAACCTGTTGTTAAGGCTATTGCCGACAGCTATGCTGTAAGTATTTTTGGTACGGCGGGTGCATCCGTGGCAACCGCAGAGGCAACAGGCAATGTAAACGTAAATGTTTATGACGGCAACACGCTTAGCGCAGAAGACGTTGATATTACCGGCGAAGCAGGCATACAGGACGGCAAAAACACAGCTGAAGCCAAAGTTGTCGGCAACAGCGGCAGCGGCTATGTTTCGGTTGCCGATAATGCAGCCGTGGCCAATGTAACAACGCAGGTTAAAGTAAATGTTGGCGATGTTGACTATAAAACCAAAACAGAAAAAGTATTTGTTGGTTATAAAGATGTTGAAGGCAGCACAACAGGTGAACGTACGGAAGTTTATAAAGATGTTGTTACCGGTGCAACCAATCTTAACATCAGCGGCAGCAATACTGCCAAAGCTTCTGCCAATGCTAAAGGCATAACCATTGGCGGCGTATTCTCCAGCGGAAACAACCAGGCATTTACAAACAATTCGGCTGAAACCAATGTAAGCTTAAACAGCGGCAGTAAAAATACTTTGCTGAACAGCTTGAACGTAACCGCAGCCGGAGCAAGCGATAACACTGCTAAGGCGGATGGCAGCGGCGGTGGTTTTATCAGCGGAGATTTAGCTGCGTATGTTGAAAATAATTCGGATGCCAATGTTAACGTAAACGTAAGCGGCAATTTGAATGTTGAAGGCGATATTGCCATTGATGCTTTGCAGAATGACACTGTGAATCTTAATGCTGATGCGCTGAAGGCTACCTTTGTTGGACTTAGTGCAACTGCAGCTGAAAATAATATTGGCGGCACAACTGACGTTAATATTAGTAATGCCACTATTACCGGCGGCGGTACGTTTGATGTTAATGCGGCTAATAGCGTAACCTTTGGCAATACCGAACAATATGCGGTAGAAGGCAGCGGCTATGGCGGCATAAATGTACAGGGTGCAGTGTTTGATAATACTATTAATAAAAATACTGCTGTTAATCTTAATAATGCTGATATTACAACTCTTGGCACGCAGGCACTGGAGGCTAAAACTACCGGCAATATTAACGCGGGCGGTTATATTAAAGCTGCCGGTTTGGGTGCATTTACGTGGGTTGATGTTAATAACGCAGTAACTGCATCTGACACGATTAATATTGACGGAACCTCTGCTCTTACAACTAAACAGGAAGGTGCAGATATTACTTTAGCAGCTGTTGATAATATGGATCTTACTGTTGCAGGTTATGCAGATGTACAAGGCGCGGCAGTTGGCGGTGCATCTTCTGATGTAACAAATAATTTGGTACGCAATAATTCAGTTACGGTCAGCGGCGATTTATATGCTTTAAACGACGTTAATCTTTATGCCGGCAAAGATAAAACCGGTGCTAATGGCAGTCTTGATTTAGTTGCCGAATCGGAAACCTACAACTATGCGGCATTGCCTATTGCTGACCCCAAACTGGACGATAAATTTGCACAGAACAACCAGATAATAATTAACAGCGGCAGCGATATTAGCAGCGTGCGCGACATCAATTTGTATGCAGATGCAGGTAAAGAATCTGTTCGTGATACGACGTTGATGTATACATGGGTATATTCCGATAAAAAAGAGAATTATTCCAATTCTTCCGTTGGCGATGCAGAGCCTAATAATAAGAGTGCGCAAAACTTTGTGCAGGTTAATGGCAATTTAACGGCAGGCGTACAGAACAAACAGTATGTAACTATTGGTGGTGAAAGTGGTCAATTAGTATTTTTAAATAAAGGTACTTTAAATGCTGTTAATGATTTTTATAACAGCGATAACTATGCTGTCGGAAAGCCTAGTATTAGTGCTTCTGACGGTGTAGATAAAAACAGCATCGTTGTAGGTACATTTGATTATGGTACAACACTGTTTGAACGTTATAATGAGCTTGGCGAATTGATGCAGAGCTATGGCGAAGATAAAAATTCTACCGCATATTTAGGCTATAAAGCTGAGCAAGACCGTATTAAGTCTCAGTTGGAACAAATGGGGCTTATAGATACGTGGACAGAAAATGGTCAGACATATACCGGCGTAGTTGAAGGTATAACTGTTGACTACATTGAATTGCCGGATATTGTTGCCAGCGGTGGTAATATTAACATCCAAAGTGATACCCTTAGCGGCAGCGGCAGCTTAAAAGCACAGGGTGCGCCTGAAGTAGTAATTAATAATAATACCAACCTGTATATGAAGATTAACAACATTACGGTTGGCGAATCTGGCGGCGAAATTAATTTTAATAATAATTCGTTAACCAGCGATAATTATAAAGAAAAGATTACCGGGCTTAATGCTGATAAATCTAAGGTAGTTAATTTTACGAAACTTACTGCTGACGCTGGTAATGGCACAGGCGGCAAACTTATTATTAACGGCAATTATAACGCCGGAGCAGTAAAAGCTATTATTACTGTTGATGGTAAAACTCAGGAAATTCAAACAACGCCGCGTGCCGATATTGAAATTAACGGCATTGTTAACAGTGAAGGCGGTACGGTTGAAATTAGCAGCGCAGCTAACAATATTATCATTCAGGGTGAAACCGCTGAAGACAGTGCAGCTGTTAAAGGTCAGACAGTTAAACTTAGTGCAAGCAACGGTTCAGTCAGCCAGGGCTTCCAGGAAGGCATTGTCAGCATTGGAGGAAATGTTCAAGACCAGTACAAATCGCAGTATGACAGCATGAAAAATGACTGGGATACACAATACGATTATGACCACACTGAAAATGTACATGAAGTAAAATATGGCAGTGCTGTTGCATCGCAAGGTAACATGATTGCCGGTGAAAATATTTATATCAATGCTGCAGATATTAATGTTAATGGTAAAATTCAAAGCGGTTATGCTGAGTATGTTGTTAATATTATGAAAGATATACAAGATGATATTAACGTTTTACAGAAAAATTGGCAGGATAGTGGCAGTCAGCCGCTTACCGATGCTATGGTTACAACCGGAACTACTTACCGTATAGTAGAAGGTAAAGATATATTGCAGGATGATGGTACATATTACCGTCAGCTTGACATATACTACAATCCTTACACCGGGCAGATTGTAGTGCCGGATGTTGACGCTCACGGCGGACAGGTTTACCTTACCGGACGCATCAGCAGCACCGGCAGCGGTTCTATTAAAGTGCTGGATGGCGCTTATGATATTAACGTTACCAACAACACAGGTACGGATTTACAGCTTGGCAAGCTGATAAGCAATAATGTTGACGGTCTTATCAGTATTACCGATACCGGAAAACAAGAAATAACGGAAATTACGCGTAATCAAACGGTTGTTAAAGATTTGTCAGGTAATGTTAAATCTACATCTGGTAGTGCTATTAATGAATATAATCCGCAGAGTGACTTGCGTTATAACTGGACAACCGGTCAGGAGGTTTCTACATCTAAAACTTATGAGCAAACCATTAAAGCCGGTTTGTGGGGTGCAGTTGAAACGGTAAATACAACTGATATGTCCAAGTATGAACAAGATGCAACTGTTATAGATAGCTCAGAAGGTGAAAAAGATAAGTTAAACGGCGAATATATTGGCACGGTAAGCGGAATTGATAACAATCAAGATTTTGCAGTTATTTATGATAACAAAGTACTTGAAAATACTCAGACAGGTCCGGGCGAGCCTGAACGCTGGAGTACTGGTTTCCTTGGTTGGTTTAAGTGGGAAAAATACACTTGGACTAAAAAAACCGGCACATCTCAGCAGTATGTCGCCAGTGTTAAGGCGGATAAACCTATCAGTATCGGGTTTATAGGCAATGCTGATGGCAACAGCAATATAGGCGTTACTTCCGCAGGCAATATTAACCTGACCAATAATATTGCTTCTGCCAGCGACGGTACCGGTTCTTTAATTGATATTAACAGTACCGGCGGTGCAATTAATCAGCTTGGCGGTTCGCTTATTGGTGATAATATCAAGCTTAATGCGGCAAAAGGCATTAACGATGTACAAATTACATCTATCGGCGATACGGTTAACCTTAACGCGGTAAGCAGCAGCGGCGATGTAGGCATAACTGTTAACGCAGCATACGGAACGGATGGCAATGTTGTTATCGGCAACTTGTTTGCAGGAACGGCGGCTAACCCTGCTGGTGATGTTTCGCTTACGGCTTACGGCAATATTACTCAAAGCGGAAAAGTTACTTCTGTAAGCGGCAACCGTATTGACCTTGTAAGTGCTAACGGCGCTATTGGTACAGACAGCCAGGCAATTATAGTTCATGGCGGACAGGAAATTGTAGATGCAACTGATAGTCTTTCCGCGAGCGTTAACGCACAGGCTGAGGGCAATATTAACCTTACGCAGGATAGCGGCGATATGCGCATCGGACGTGTATACTCTGATAGCGGCAATGTTACAATTACCGTTAACAGCGGTGACCTTGTTGATGCTTTGCCTACCGGTGAAACAGTAGACCGCGGCGACACCGATGAGCTGATTCAGAAGTGGATTGACCTTGGCCTTGTTGAAGGTACTGGCGATTACAGTAAAAAAGTTAAGCAGGATATTGTGGACTATGAAAAAGGCGTAGAAGATGAGTTTGAAAACTATCTTGCGCAGAAAGATTATTATGAATCTCAGACCGGCAGCGTAACACAGGAATATAAAGACGCTTACAATGCTTACAGCGAAGCCAAAACACAGTATGATGCGCTTAACGATAGCTTCGATACCTGGAGTAAAGGAAAAGCTTATTATACAGAAAGTAAATATGTTCCTGTTCGTGAAAATTATAAAACTGATGAAGCCTTTAATACGGCATTGGCAGAATATAAGGACGGTAAAGCTGCTTTCGATAAATTAAATGAACAATTTAACGGTTATGACACTTTTGCCGAGTACAGTGAGGCAAATAAGGTAGAAAATACCTATTCAGCATATTTTAAACCGTCTGTAACTATTACCGATGAAGAGGGCAACCCACAAGCTGTAGATTTGAAAGCCGAGTTTGACGGTTACGCTAATTACGAAAGCCTGAAGGCAACTTATGGCAGCTACGAAAGTGCTGATGCTTATCTTGCAGGCAGTGAGGCTCAGACACATATTGCTGAACTGAGTGATAGTGGCAAAACTTACTGGGACAAAGACAAGTTGTTGTATGCGATTTCTGATACAATTACCAACCCGGACAGCGGTTCAACTGATAATGTTGTTAAAGACCCGAACATTAAAGGCAATAATATTACAATTAATGTTAACGGCGGCAGCGCAGGTTTGAACAGCGAAAAAATTACCGAATTAAAAATTGAAGGTATAGGCGATGAAATCGAGAATCTTAAACTTCTTGCCAGTGCTGATGCTTCCACTGTTAACTGGAATGATGAAACAGGAATCATTACCATTAATGAAAAACTGCCGATTGGTATTCAAAGCACGGGCAAGGTAGATGTTGTAACAGATGGCAATGTTTACCTTTCCGGGCGTACTGATGGTGAAGCAGAAAATGTGCTTAATATCGGTAATATTAACGCAGGTACTGATGGGAATATCCGCCTGCAAGGGCAGGATGGCATTTATAACCTTAGCGCAAGCGACCGTGCAGCCATTACAGGCAAGAATTTGCTCATTCAGGCAGGGCAAGGTTCTATCGGCACAGCTGATGTTATGATGACGACAAATCTCAGCGGCTCAATGCAGGCACAGGCCAGCGGCGGTATTTACATTAACCAGCTTGGCACTAATAATCTTGTACTTGATTCCGTTGGTGCAGGTCAGGATATTGTTTTGAAATCTGCTAAGGATATTTTGATGAGCACGGATATGCAGTCCGGCAGTGCTGTAAACTATATCCGCAGCGATAATGGTACTATAAGCCTTGAAGCTCAAAATATCGGCGCTAAAGATAACGCACTTCGCATTTTGGATAACGGCGTTGTTGTAAATGCCGATGCGACCGGCAATATTATACTTGAAGGTGTAAACGGTAGTGGTTCTACCGGCGAATTGGTGCTTGGTACTATTGAAGGTGCAAATCTTGATGTAACAAGTGCCGGCAATGTAAGCATTGGTAAAGATGCTTCTGAAGACGAAGCTGCAGTTGAAGGCAGTATTACCATAACCGGCGGCGATGCTGAAATTACTGCGAAAAGAGATATTAACCTTGTAAATGGTACGGCAAATATCAGCAGCGGCAATGCCCTTAACCTTACGGCAATCGGTGGCAGCATTATGCAAAATGCTGTACACAGCATTACATCTGATAACGTTAACGCTTCGGCAACTAATAATATTAACCTTGCAAGCCAGGCTAATAATGTTGGACAGTTTGTTGTTAACGGCCTTGGCGCAGATAAGAGCATTAATGGCAGCATTAATCTTGCAGGCAGCAGGGATGGTGGCTTTGCCGCTGATTTGAACGGCATTACCGTAAATAACGGCAGCGTAACTGTTACTAACCACGTAGCTAATGGCAACCTTAACATCAGCGGCGGCAGCATAACCACTACCAGCGAAAGCGCTGGCGATGTAACCTTTACCAGCGAAGGCAACATTACTGCCGACACAACTGTTGACAGCGCGGCAGACATTGTTATGGATGCCGACGGTGCAATTACTAATGACGGCGCTTTAACCGCGCAGGATAACGTAAACGTTAAAACCACAGCAGGCGCTATCAACCTCGGTGGCAGCGTAACAGCTAAGGAAAATGATGTTAACATAACAACCGGCAGCGGCACTATTACAACTACCGGTAATGTAACCAGCGGTACCAATGTAAAAGTCGATGCAGGTACTACCGGTAATATTGAACTGGGTGGTATTGTCAAGGCCCAGGCTGGTAATGTTGATGTAATTGCAAACGAAGGCTATATCCATACAACTGGCGATGTTACGGCAAATAATAATGTTAATGTTGATACCGCAAACGGCTATATCAACCTTGAAGGCAAAGTTAACGCAGCAACCGGCAGCGTTGATGTTAATACCGAAAGCGGCGATGTAACTACCGGCGGTGAAGTAACCGGTTATACTGACGTTGATATTAACAGTGGTGCAGGTAATGTAAAGGTTAACGGCAACGTAACTGCAACGAATAACGACGTTAACGTAACCAGCGGCAGTGGTGCAATTACAACTATTGGTTCTATTAGCGCAGGCAATGATGTAACTGTTGATACTAAAGATGGTATTGTTGAACTTGGCGGCAACGTAACCGGTCAGCATGATGTAGCTGTAAATAGCAATAAGGGTAATGTAACGGTTAACGGCAATATAACGGCAACGGTTAACGATGTTAACGTAACTACCGGCAGCGGTAATATTACAACTACTGGCGCAGTAACCGGCGGCACTAATGTAAAAGTCAATGCAGGCACTACCGGTAACATCGAACTGGGCGGTATTGTAAATGCTCAGGCTGGCAATGTTGATGTAATTGCAAATGAAGGCTATATCCATACAACCGGCGATGTTACGGCAAATAATAATGTTAATGTTGATACCGCAAACGGCTATATCAACCTTGAAGGTAAAGTTAACGCAGCAACCGGCAGTGTTGATGTTGATACGCAATCCGGCGATGTAATCACCAAAGGCGAAGTAACAGGCAACACTGATGTAACCATTAACAGCGGTGCAGGTAATGTAGCAGTTGGCGGCAATGTAACGGCAACGGTTAACAATGTTAACGTAACCACTGGCAGTGGCGATATTACAACTATCGGCGCGGTAACCGCAGGCAATAATGTAAATGTTGATACTGAAGATGGTATTGTTGAACTTGGCGGAGATGTAACCGGTCAGCATGATGTAACTGTAAATAGCAATAAGGGCGATGTAACGGTTAACGGCAAAGTTCAATCTGTAACAGGCAGCACCAATATCAATGCAGGCACTAATGATGGCATCAGCACCGATGCAAACGGCAACGTAACTGTTGATGGCGAAATTGCTTCCGGCGAAGAAGTAATAGTAACTGCCAACTATGGCAATATTAAGGTTACCGGTACTACTACGGCAAGCAACGGCAATGTAGAAACCACTGTAACCGGCGATGGCAATATTAACCTGAACGGCAGCGTAGATGCCAGCGGCGATGTTGAGGCAACTGTAACCGGTGAAGGCGATATTACTACCGGTGAAAATGCTGAAGTAGGCGGTACCAATATTATCTTCACCACCAATGTGGGTGATATTACTACCGGTGCATATTTGAAGGCGAATGAAAATGTTGACCTTAATGTTAATACTGGCAACATTACTTTCGGCGGCAATGTAAACGCAGGCAGTGAAAATGCTGTAAACGGCAATATCACAATTGATATTACTAACGGCGGCAGCATTAAAGATGCGGATAATAAGGATAATAAACTCACAGCTATCGGCCCTGAAGGCAGCGAAAATGCGGGCAACATTATCATCACCACCGGCGGAGCGGGCGACGTTGATTTGTACGACCTGTATGCTACCAACGCAGCAAGGATTGACATCGCTGACGGCAGCCTGACATTGCATGAAATTAACGGTGAACTTGTAGCTATGCAGCTGCGCACGGAAGGCAAGGACATGAACGTTGAGAATATCGTAGCAGGTACGCAGATTGTGCTTACTGGCAGCGATATGACTCTTGACCAGATTGCTCAGCGCCCGGATGCAGATGGTATGCTGGTTATTACGCCTGACAACGCAGAAGCAGATAAACCGATTGATAACTTTACTATCGGCGATATTAAAACCAACAGCGACAGCGGAATCCGCTTTGACCGCCTGTGGGTAAATAACTCCGATATCCATATCAGTGAAGGTCAGCTTTGGTTTGACAAACTGTATGTTGAAGATAACGCGCACTTCAGCAATGATGAAATGACTGCAGCAATTTACGGCAAACCGCCTCTGCGTGATGGCAGCGACAGCGTTTACTGGATTAACACCGAAGAGAACCGTCCGGAAAGCAGCCTTGATATGTGGCTGAACGGCACGGGTGACTGGATGTACCTGCGCTTTACCGATGACCATATTCAGGAAAGCAATGGCATCCTGCTGACGTTGGATGAATACGATTATGTTTACGACCAGCGCTTCACGGCAGAAAACCATCTGCGCTGGCAGCATGGGCGTTACCTTGACGAGGACTGGAAACAGGCATACGGCTATGGATTATCGCTGCATAACCGCTACGGCCTTATTGATTATCAGGAATTTACCGAAACAAACGCCAGTGCTGATGAAGTTGCTGTAGAAGCTTAACAAAAATTAATATCCGGGGGCTGTATGCCTCCGGGTATTACAAATAATTTTGGAGGTCAGGCATGAATAAAAAAGCGGAATCTTTTAAAAAGTATCTTGATGACAAAAAAATTACCTGTTTTACTGTTGACGAAATTGCCGGTGATAATTTAAACAGCGTTGTTTTCCGTTCTAATATTGAAATTAACGGGCAGCAGCTGCCGACAATTGTAATTTTAGACAGCAGTATTTACGGCATGGTGCGTGTGCTTGTTGCACCGCGCGTTTTAAACGATGCCAACGAGGCAGGGCTTTTAAAGGAACTTAACCGTCTTAACAAAGGGTTCAAATCGTTTAAATATTATTTTGATGATAACGGCTCACTTGTTTTGGATTGCTGCGTTTTGCTGCCCGGCAGCGAAGCAGACGGCGATTTGATTTACACTATGTTTGATGTTATCATCCGCCATTTAAGCAGCGAATACAAAAAACTTATGCAGCTTATCTGGCAGTGATGCTTTTGGAAAGCCTGGAAAATAATAATACTAAAAAACGCCGCTCAACCCCGGCGTTTTTTACTGTTTTAAATAAGTGTACAAACACTGATTAAGTTCACTATTTTTATTATATTCTTTACACTTGTTTGCAAAATTTTCAAAAGTTCACAAAAAATTACAAATTTTGTTGACAGAAAAGGATTTTGGTGATAAATTTCAAGCTATATTATTATTTTATTTTAAGGGAAAGAGGTAAGTATCATGACAGGATTAATGTTGTTAGGTATCGCATTAGTCGTGTGTGCATGCGGCTATTTTATCTATGGCCGCTGGCTTGTAAGACTGTGGGGCGTAGATCCCAATGCAAGAACACCGGCTTATGTGCATGAGGACGGCAACGACTACGTTCCATCCTCCAAATTTACGGTTTTTGCGCATCAGTTTTCGTCCATCACGGGCGCAGGCCCTGTAACCGGCCCGATTATTGCCGCTATGTTCGGCTGGGCGCCGGTAATGCTGTGGCTGTTGATTGGCGGCATCTTCTTTGGTGCCGTACAGGATTTCACCGCGCTGTACGCTTCCGTTAAAAACGAAGGCAAATCCATGGGCATGCTTATTGAACAGTACATCGGCAAAACCGGCAAAAAAATGTTCCTTTTGTTCTCGTGGCTGTTTACTTTGCTTGTAACCGCCGCTTTTGCGGATATTGTTGCCAGCACCTTTAACGGCTTTAAGGCAGACGGCGGCCTTGCAACTCCTAATGCCGCAGCGGCATCCATTTCGATGCTGTACATTGTTGTTGCCATTGCCTTCGGCTACTTTTTAAAGAAATGCCCGCTGGCAGAAGGCCCGAAACTGGCAGTTGCCATTGTTTTGATGATTGCCATGCTGTGGGCAGGCATTGAATACCCGCTGTATTACGATAAAACAACCTGGCTTTATGTAGTTTTTGCTTATATGTTTATGGCGGCAGTAATGCCGATGTGGCTTTTAATGGAGCCGCGCGATTATTTAAGCGTATTTTTGCTTTTAGGCATGATTGCCAGCGGTGTTATCGGTGTTATCTTTACCAATCCGTCTATCGAACTGCCGGCGTTTAACGGCTTTGTTGTAAACGGACAGCCGCTGTTCCCGATACTTTTTATCACTATCGCCTGCGGCGCTGTGTCGGGCTTCCACAGCCTGGTATCTTCCGGCACTTCTTCCAAAACCGTTTCCAACGAAAAAGATATGCTCTTTATCGGTTACGGTTCAATGCTTATTGAATCCATTCTTGCAGTTGTTTCGCTTATCGTTGTAGGCGCTGCTGCAACCGGCGGCGTAATGCCCAAAGGCACGCCGTTCCAGATTTTTGCCGGTGCCGTTGGCGGCTTTATGGGCATGTTCGGCCTTTCGGCGCACGTTGCCACCTGTGTAATTACCATGTGCGTATCCGCACTTGCTCTTACCACGCTCGATTCCGTTGGGCGTATCGGCCGTATGTGCTTCCAGGAACTTTTCACCTCCGGCAAACCGGAAGAAATGAGCGGCCTGCAGAAAGTTTTAACCAACAAATATTTTGCAACCGTTATCACCCTGTTCTTCGGTTATCTGCTCTGCCTGGGCGGCTACATGAACGTATGGCCGCTGTTCGGCGCGGCTAACCAGCTGTGCGCCGCGCTGGTATTCATTTCGCTTTCGGTATTTCTTAAAGTTACCGGACGCCAGGGCTGGATGCTTTATGTGCCGATGGGATTTATGTTTGCCGCAACCATGAGCGCGCTTGCCATGAGCATTTACGGCATTGTTAATAAACTCGTTACCGGCGCACCGTTTGGCATGCTTACCGACGGTTTGCAGCTTGTTGTTGCCATTGCCCTTATTATTCTGGCACTTTTAATTGCCACCAACGGGCTTAAAACTTTGTGCGGCAGCAAAGCCGGAAGCAAAAATGAAACCGCAAACGCATAATTAAATGTAAAAATTTTGTGGCGCAGCCTGTAATACGCACGGGCTGTGCCTTTTTATGCGATTATTTTTTTACTGCATACTGTTTTTTTAATCTGAAGTGTGTTAGAATTATTACATAGCCATTTTATCTTGGGAGGTAAGAGAATGAAAAAATTATTTAATCTGTTAATGGTAGCCCTGATGGCTGTATGTTTTGCTGTTCCCGCTATGGGCAAAGCCGAAGCCGCTAAAGTTGTAGTACTTCCTCTGGTTAACAACTCCGGTTCCGAAACCGCAGGCCAGATTTATATCAGCGGCGCTATTCAGCTGTTCGATTATCCTGAATACGAACTGCTTGAAAATGACGCTACCAACGATGCTATTGCAGCTGAAAACATTGGTAAAGACGGCGCTTCCAAAGACGCTATGGTACGTATTGCCAAAGCATCCGGCGCAGACCTTGTTGTCGGCATGGTTCTTGATACCTGCGAAGACAACCCGGTATTCCCGAGCGCAGAACGCATTCTGAAACTTGACATCACCGGCAAAACCTATGCTTACAGCGCAGTTAACGGCAAGTTCTATGAACACCGCATTTATGAGGACAAAGAAATCGACGAAACCCTTACCAGCCGCTGGGATTGGGTAAGCGAAGAATTTGGCCGCTGCGTAACCCGCGAAATGAAACGCGTTGACAAAGCATTCATGGAAAACGACTTTTAATTAACGGCTGATATTCGGGCTCCTGCTTTTGGGCAGGGGCCTTTTTATTTTGCAGGTGGAAAAAATTATGTCTATATGGTAAAATTAAATGATAGAATCAGCTTTATCTTAACGGAATTATTATATAGACAGGAGGATGGCACTTTGAATAATGACATCCATATAGTTTTGGACAGCATTGCTTCCGCCGCGGAAACGCCGCTGGCGCATGACGCACGCTGCCATATTTTGCAGCTTATTTTCCGCCATAAAGCGGTTGAGTGGCGCGATGGCGAAAAAACACCGGAAGAAATGTTTAAAATGGTGAAGGAAAGCGGCGAACTGCCGAAAACTTCGCAGCCGCCGGTTGGCGAGTTTTTGGATTTGTTTACGAGCCTTGCCGAAGAAGGAAAGAAAGTTATAGGTATTTTTGTAGACAGCGTTTTAAGCGGAACTTACCATACCGCCTGCATGGCAGCGCGGCAGGTAATGCAGGAAATTCCCGGTGCCGATATCCGCATTTTCGACAGCCTTACGGCGGCAACGCCCATCAGCGCACTGGCGCTTGATATTTTGAAAAAAGCCGATGAAGGCGCCGGTATGGATGAACTGGAAGCGTTTATTAACGGCGCCATTGCACGCACGGAAACCTGCTTTTCGGTAAATACGCTGGAATATTTGCAGAAGGGCGGGCGCATAGGTGCTGTTGGCGCGCTGCTCGGAAGCCTTTTGGGCATACGACCGGTAATAACTTTGGATAAGGAAGGCAAACTTGTTGTAGCGGCCAAATGCCGTACCCGCAGCAAGGTGCTTAACACAATGCTTGAAATTTCTTCTTCGCACGGAGAGCTTGAAAGAATCTGCATTGCCCATGAAGGCGCGGAAAAAGATGCCGAATATCTTTACGGAGAAATGACTAAGCGTTATCCCGGTGTGCCGGTACTTATGACGGGCATCGGCGCGGTTTTGGCCACCCATTTGGGACCCGGCTGCATTGGGCTTTTTGTACGTACCAAAGAATAAATCCGGCGCGGCCGGAAAATAAAAAAGGCAGGGCTATCTGCCATAATCAAGGAGTGAAGATGAACTTAACACAGACGGCTGTAATCAACGGCCACGATATAAAAAACATGCTGCTGGGCGCTTATGCGGCTTTTGCCGCCGGTTACCGGCAGATTGACGAATTAAACGTGTTCCCGGTGCCTGACGGCGATACTGGGACGAATATGATGCGCACCATGGAAGCGGTGCACCGTGCACTTTTGCCGCTTGATACGGATTCTGCGGCGGAGGTTGGCGCTGCGGCTGCCAAAAGTGCCATTATGGGCGCGCGCGGCAACAGCGGCGTAATACTTTCGCAGCTTTTGCGCGGCATTGGGCGCGGGCTGGCAGGCAAAGCGCGCGTTACAGGCAATGAGCTTGGCAAGGCCTTTCAGTTTGGCATTTTATATGCCTACCGCAGCGTTGCCAAACCGGTGGAAGGCACCATTTTAACGGTGGCGCGCGGCATAGCCAAAGAGGCTTACCACGCAGTGCGCCGCGGTGAGGACTTTACCGAAATTTTAACCGAAGCCATTGCAGGCGGCAAAAAAGAACTGGCACGTACGCCGGAGCTTTTGCCCGCTTTAAAAGCAGCCGGTGTGGTTGATGCCGGCGGCCAGGGCTTAATTGTATTTTTGCAGGGCTGCTTAAACGGTCTTCTGGGCAAAAACTTGCCTGAGGAAGATGAGCAGCATATACCCGTTAATAAAATTGCCGCCCTGCCGGCAGAAGAAGTTGACTTAACCAATCCGTACTGCACGGAATTTATTGTAAAAAATACGGCAGCGGATGATAAAACCGTGCGCGCTGCGTTAGCGCCGTTAGGCAATTCGCTTATTGTAGCGGCAATGGATGATGTGGTAAAAGTGCATATCCATACCGCCAACCCGGGCGCTGTTTTGCAGCAGGCAATAGAATGGGGCACGCTGCACGATATTAAAATTGACAACATGGCAGAGCAGCACGAACACCGCGTATTCAATGCGGCGGCAGTGCAGCAGCCGGCACCCAAAAAAGAAGGCACGGGCCTTGTAAGCGTGGCGGCAGGCAGCGGCATTGCGCAAATTATGCTGGCGCAGGGCGTTGATGAAATCATCAGCGGCGGTCAGAGCATGAACCCGCCTGTGGAAGAATTTGTACACGCCATTGAAAACGGCGCTTACAGCAAATATATTATTCTGCCCAACAATAAAAACATTGTGCTGGCGGCGCAGCAGGCGCAAAAGCTGCTTGGTGCAGACCGTGTAAGCTATGTACCAACCATTAATCTGGCGCAGGGCATTGCCGCAGTTCTGGCGTTTGATTCTTCGCAGACGATGGAAGAAAACACAGCCGCCATGACGGAAGCGGCGCAGAGCGCACATTGCGCGGCAGTGAGCATTGCCGTGCGCGACAGCGTTGTTGGCGGGCTGCCCATTATTAAGGGCGATTATATCGGCCTGTTGGAAAATAAAATCGTCTGCACAGGCTCGGGCTTAAACGAAGCGGCCGTGGGCGCGGTGCAGAAAGCCGGTACGGACTGGGAACTTTTAACCCTGTACTACGGCAGCGATATTACCGAAAACGAAGCGCAAAACGCAGCGGCAGAACTTGAAAAACTGTGCCCCGGCGCGGAAGTGCAGGTGCTTGAAGGCGCGCAGCCTTTATACCCGCTGATTATAACTTTGGAATAACATAAAATTAAGGCATGCAGGCCGCATGCCTTTTGTTTTGGAGGGGACTTATGCAGGAAATCATGCTGGCGATTGTCCTCGGCATTGCCGTGGGGCTTGCCAATTTGCTGAGTTATAAAATAAAATTTTATTTGAGCAAACTTTCTACACTGTGCCTGTGTACCATGCTGTTTTGCCTTGGTGCAAAAATCGGCTGTGATGACGCGCTGCTGGCAAAACTGGGTACACTCGGCGTTCAGGCCGGAGCCATTGCTTTTGGCGCGGTGTGCGGCAGCATACTTTTTTTATCTGCCGCCATTAAAATGCTGGCGCGTCCGGCAGATACAGAGGAGGGCGAGTAATGCTTAGTGTTGCCGTTTCTCTCGTTGGCGGGCTGATTTTTGGCTATTTGTTTTTAGATACGGGCGTTAAAGACACGCTGGATTTAATTTTAATGTCGGCGCTGGACGTAATGATTTTTATTGCCGGTATCGAAATCGGCAGCAACCGCGGCATTTTAAAACGCATCTGCAACCTGCACAGCGCGCTGCTTGCTCTTGCCATACCTTTTGCGGTAGCCTGCGGCAGCATTTGCGGTGCACTGCTTTTGGGGCATATCGCCGGGTTGAGCGCGTATGATTCGCTGCTTGTCGGCGGCGGGCTTGGATGGTACAGTTTTTCTTCGGTTGTTATCAGCGCTATGTACAGTACGGAAATTGGTACAGTAGCGTTTTTGGCAAATATGATGCGCGAAATTTCCGGCTTCTTTTTAATACCGCTTTTGGTGCGCGTGCATAAATTTCTGGCGCTTGCCCCCAGCGGTGCGGCTACTATGGACAGCGGTCTGCCGGTAGTAATAAAATATACCAACCTGCATGTCGGTATGTACTCCTTCATTAACGGGCTGGTGCTTACCCTCATCGTGCCCGTACTTATTTCGTGGCTGTTGAGTTTAAGGTGAAAAATATCGTCAATTTATAAAACAACCTGCCTTGCGCAAAAACGCCCGGCAGGTTATTTTATGTTTGTAACTGATTATGCAGTTGTAATTTGTACTGCTCTTTTATATTCGCAAAGTGTTTGCACTGTTTCAGCTATGCAAAAATGCTGCTGGCACATGGCAATATGGTTCCCGAGTGAAATCAAGATTAGCGGGTTGTTCATCAACTAACTCTCCATTCCACTCAAGTCCGGTTTTGAAAGCGTTTGCAGCAGCCTTTGCTTCCATTTTTGTTAATAGCAACGCCGCATCCCGGTTTATATCGTCCTCACTGCACTTTGACGGGCTGCCATATTTGTCATAATAATAAGTTGGCCCGCAAAGCCAGTAAACCATTTTGGCAGTAATTATATCACAAGCGGGATTCATTACAATTTGTTCAACCGTAAACATTCCATCGTCATAATTATAATCTGCAATCATGTAGTGGAGTTCTTCCGAGGATGTGATATGCGAAAATAGTTCTGCAATTTCTTTTTTATAAGCTTCAAAGCCTATTTCGCGTTGGCGGCAGAATCCTTTGTAAAATTCTTCTTCCTCACAGCCTTCCATTTCATCATCAAACTCATCTTGTTCCATATCTAAGTAATAGTCATCTCCTGCACAGGATGCACGTTCCATCAAAATATCAAGTTCTTTTTTTCTTTCTTCTGATAGCATGATAATCTTCTCCTTTTTGTTTAATTTGCAATAAAAGGTAATTTGCAGATTAATCCCAGACGATGGCCAGACAATTAAAATTATTTGGAACGGGCGGTACGCACGAATAAGTATTTAATTCAGATGCTTTTATTGTAATTATTCCGTCAGAACATAACCACTCGCAATTTACTGATTTTTCTAATTGCGCGGGCATAATATCTGTACAAATAATGATTGTATCTCCAGCAAGAATTAATTCTTCTTTGCCGTTATTTTCTATAATTTCCGTATCATAGTGCAAAGCAACGCGCACCCAGGCTACATCAGGAATTAATTCAACTTTTTGCAGCATATCCCATATTTCTGCAAGTGTTGGACGCCCAAATTCCCATTGGTTCGGAGCGATAGAGTCTTCTTCGGTGTTGCCGCTAAAAAATTCATCAAGCGTCAATAAGGGCAGGCGGTCTTCGTTGTCCTTCAATATTTTTTTGAATTTGTTCAACTCTATCATAGCGTCAATTTACCTCCCCAATTACAATACTTTGCTTTAATTATATTTTAGCACAAATAAAGCCGGATTATAAAAGCGCTGCTGCGTTTGTTTATGATAAAATATAATTAACGAATCAGCCGGAAGTTTTTTTGCAGGGGAGGTTTGTTTAATGCAGACGCTGGATGAAATACGCAGCCGCATTGAAGCGCTAGGGCTTGATTTTAAGTTTGTAAAGCCCATAAAAACAAGCATGAACGGCATAGAACGCGAAACATGGCTGCTGGATTATCAAGGCTCACAATTTGTTTATGTGGCCGGGCAGAAAAATGTTGTTTTGGGCTGGGATGTTAATAAATGCCCTGTTGGCGAAGGCGTGCTTAAAGGGTTTAAACAGGATTTTGCAGACTGGCAGGCTTATTACCGGAACGAAATTGACGAACTGCGCGAGTATTACGATGAAGAGATTGCCAAAGCCCGTGCTGACGGTAATACAAAAGAAGCTGAAAAACTGTGCTTGGAATTGCAGCAGGAATTACAGGACAGCGAAGAACGCCGCCGGGAAGCAGGCTATGAAAACTGGGATGATTTTTTAAAGCTGTGGAATGAACATCTTTCGCAGTGCTTATCGCCGCTGCGTACTGCCGATATTGGTGATATGCTTGTTGAAGCTGACAGTAATTATTTGGATAAAGATGCGGCGACCTTAGAAGAGGCTGTGCGCACATTAAAAATATCGCCGTTTACGCTGGCAACGGAAGACGAGTGGGAGTATCTTTGCAACGGTGGGGCGCGTACTTTGTTCCGTTGGGGCGATAGTCTGGAGGGCGTACTGGAAGAAATTTACGGCGTGAGCACGGTTGGCGAGGATAAAGCAAAGCCGGTGCTGGAGCATCCCAATATGCTGGGGCTGTTTATTGCCTATGATTCTTACAAGAATGAAATTATAGATAATGTAAATTATACCAAAGGCGGCGACGGAGGCGGGTCTCTTTGCGGAAGTGACGGCACAATTTACGTTTTGCCGTGCTATACTGCTTTTTACCGCTATAAGATAAATACGGCATATAAATTATCTAAAGATTATTATGCTTACCGGCGTATTATAAGGCTGCCGTAAAAAAATAACCTGCCGAGCGTAAAACGCGGGCAGGTTATTTTTATTTGCCATTGTGCAGTATTAAAACGTGCAGTATTAAAACGTGCAGTATTAAAACGTGCAGTATTAAAACTTGCATTGCCGCTTTATATCTGCAAAGTTTTGATTTTCTGCATATAGCCTGATAAATGGGAATTGTTCAATTAGTATTAATTAGATGACACCGGATAATCCTGTTTTTACAAGATATTCAAAAATATCCGGAAACACCGCTTCCTGTTCTACTGCATTGTTATCATGGTCATAAAAAACAACTTCTTCACTGCACTTGCCATTTTCTATTTGGAAAGCGTAATAATCTCCGCATTCATTATCGGCTATAAAAAGCAAATCTTTTACTTGAGCCGGGTTATGTTTATAAATGGAAAAATAGCTATTCTTATCTAAGGAATAGATTATTGCAAATCCAAAATAGCCGCCGCCAAAATTCAAGAGAAATTGTATGTATTTTTCTGGCAAGATAATTTGATATTGCTCCTGAAAGGCAAGCACATCTTCCATTGTGGGAATTTTGTCATGCTCCAATTCGAAAAAATGAGGATGTTTTATTTTGACGTTTTCGACAATTTCCGTAAATCTTGCAAAATCCATAATCTTTTTCCCTTTAAGCAGGTGTTTAATTGCTATGGCGTGCGGCGGCGCGTTTCAGGCTTAGTCCGATACGGTTTCTCTGTTCGTCAATGCTGATAATTTCTGCTTCGACAATATCACCGACGGCAACTACGTCAAGCGGATGGCGGAAGCGTTTATCCGACAGCTCACTGCGGTGCGCAAAGCCGCTGATTTTTAAGCCTATATCGATAAATGCGCCAAAGTCTACCACGTTTTGCACGCGCCCTTTAACAAGGCTGCCAATGGCAAGATCGCTTAATTTGGCAACGTGTTTGCGTGTTAACGGCGGCGGTGTGTCTTCACGCGGGTCGCGCCCGGGGCGTGCCAGTGCTGCTAAAATATCCGTAACGGTGGGCAGTCCGGCATCAAGCGTTTTTGCTATCTGTTCAGCGTTAACGTTTGCGGCGGCGTGCTGCAATTCTGCGCCGGTGCAGTCTTTTAAGCCAAAGCCCAAAAGTTTTATAATTTCTTCCGTCAGCTTGTAGCTTTCCGGGTGTACGCTGGTGTTGTCAAGCGGGTTTTGCGCGCCTGCAATGCGTAAAAAGCCTGCGCACTGCGTAAAGGCGGCGGGGCCAAGCCTGCTTACTTTTAAAAGTTCTTTGCGTGCGGTAAAGCTGCCGTGCTCATCACGGTAAGCGATGATGTTTTTTGCAACGGTGGGCGTTACGCCTGCCACATAACTTAAAAGTGCGGGTGAGGCGGTGTTAAGTTCCACGCCAACGTGGTTAACGCAGCTTTCCACAACGCCGGTGAGCGTTTCGGCCAGTTCTTTCTGGTTAACGTCGTGCTGGTACTGCCCTACGCCAATGGCCTTTGGTTCAATTTTTACAAGTTCCGCCAGCGGGTCCTGCACGCGGCGTGCTATGGAAACCGCACCGCGCAGCGAAACGTCAAGCTTCGGCAGTTCTTCGCGCGCCAGTTTGGAGGCGGAATACACCGAAGCGCCTGCTTCGCTGACAATGGTGTAGGCAATGTTAAGCCGGTGTTTTTCAATCATCTGCGAGGTAAATTCTTCCGTTTCGTAAGAAGCAGTGCCGTTGCCGATGGCAACAAGCGTTACGCCGTAAGTATTTACAAGGTTTAAAAAGCCTGCTTCGGCCTGCGCCCTTTGTTTTTCGCTGCCGGTAATGTATAAAGCGTCTGTGGCCAGTGTTTTGCCCTGCGGGCTGATGACAGCCGCTTTGCAGCCGGTGCGGTAGCCGGGGTCAAGCCCGAGCACGGTGTGCCCGGCAACAGGCTGCTGCAATAACAGCTGGCGCAGATTGGCCGCAAAAATGCTGATGGCCTGCTTTTCGGCTTTTTCGGTAAGTTCGTTTCTTATTTCACGTTCCAGCGAAGGGAAAATAAGGCGTTTATAGCTGTCGGCAAGTGCCGCTGTATACATTTCGGTCCATACGGTGTGCTGCTGTATTTTCAGCTTGCGCGCCAGTTTTTCGGTCATAATTTCGGCGGGGTATTTAAGGCTTACTTTTAACAGACCTTTGCTTTCGCCGCGGTTCAGTGCCAAAATGCGGTGCGGCGGCAGGCGGTGTACGGGTTCGGCATAATCAGCGTACATTAAAAAGTCCTTGGCTTCCGTTTCGTCTGCGCCAAGCGCCGATGCAAGCTCAGCGTTCTTCCAAAGCTCGCGGCGTATAAAATCGCGCACGGCGGCGTTATCCGAGATGTTTTCGGCAACGATGTCAATTGCTCCCTGCCACGCTTCTTCGGTGCTGTTTACGCCTTTTTCCGAATCAATATGCAGTGCGGCAAGTTTTTCAAGCGGCAGCGGCGGCTGTACCTGCTGCGTTATAAGTTCTGCCAGCGGCTCCAGCCCTTTTTCGCGGGCTATCTGCGCGCGGGTGCGCTTTTTGGGGCGGTAGGGCAGGTATAAATCCTCAAGTTCCTGCATTTTTACGGCAGCTTCAATCTGCGTTTTAAGTTCCGGTGTCAGTTTTTCCTGCGCTTCAATGGCGGCAAGTATTTCCGCACGGCGTTCTTCCAGCTGGCGCAGGTATTTGGCCCGTTCTTCAATGCTGCGCAGTGCTTCTTCGTCCAAAGTGCCGGTGGCTTCTTTGCGGTAGCGCGCAATAAAGGGTATGGTGTTGCCGCCGTCCAAAAGTTCCAGTGCGGCGTGTACCTGCTGCGGTTTTATTTTCAGTTCGGCTGCAATAATTTGTTCAAGCGTCATGGCGTACCTCGTTTTACAAAAATAATATTACTACATTCGCCGCGGTCAGGAAAAATCCTTGTGGCGTTTTAGTGAAATATTTTTGTCAACGGATAATGAATATTGACAGAGAAAATCTTATTTAATATAATTATTAAAAAGATTTATTAAGGCTGCATTGCTTTAAAGGCAATGCCGGAAGGAGGAGCTTATGTTAACTAACAGCGAACTTACTGCTATTTTGCGCGAAAACGGCTATAAAGTTACGCCGCAGCGCCTGGCTGTGTACGAAACGCTGGCAGCAACGCATGAACATCCCAGTGCTGAAATGCTGTACAAAACGCTGCGCCCCAAATATCCTTCCATGAGTTTTGCTACCGTATATAAAACCGTGGAGATATTAAACAGGCTGCATGTCATCCAAATCATCAATACCGGTGAGGACAGCTTCCGCTATGATGCCGACATCAGCGACCATCACCATGTGCAGTGCACCTGCTGCGGCAAGGTAGAGGATTTGTTTAATGTTGATTACAGCGGTATTATGGCACAGGCCGAAAAAGAAAGCGGCTACAAATTAAGCGGGCAGCAGTTCTATTTTTACGGAGTCTGCGAAAATTGCCGCAAAAAACACTGAGCGTACTGAAAGGGCCCCGTTCGGGGTCCTGTTTATTTTTCCGGGAAAAATAAAAGTTACAAATATTTTAAAAAATTTACTTTTTTATCAATCTTAAGTGCTTAACTTTTGCTATAATTATAAGGTATAAAAGTAAAAATGGGGAGGATTAACTATGGAACTTGCCCAAAGAATTGAACATACATTATTAAAACCCGAAGCAACCGTTAAAGATATTATGCGCCTTTGCGACGAAGCGCAGAAATACCATTTGTACGCCGTATGCGTAAATCCGTGCTATGTGCCGCTGGCAAAACACCTTTTGCAGGGCACGGAAGTAAAAGTAGTAACCGTGGTTGGTTTTCCGCTGGGCGCAACTTTCAGCAGCGTTAAAGCGCTGGAAGCCAAAACGGCAATGGAGGAACATGCCGATGAAATTGATATGGTTATGAATGTTTCGGCCTTTAAAACAGGCGATTATGCTGCCGTAACGGAAGATATCCGCCGCGTGGTGGAAGCAGCGGCGCCCTGCCCGGTAAAAGTTATTATCGAAGCGGCGTACCTTACTCCGCGTGAAAAACGCACTGCCTGCCGCATTATTGCCGACGGCGGCGCAAAATTTGTAAAAACGTCAACCGGCTTTGGCCAGGGCGGCGCAACGGTGGAGGATGTAAAACTTTTGCGTGAGGAAGCCGATAAATACGGCTTAAAAGTTAAAGCCGCAGGCGGAATACGCGATGCGGAAACCGCAAAAGCCATGGTTGCAGCCGGTGCCGACCGTATAGGCACAAGCGCAGGTGCGGCCATTATGTCAGGTGAAGCATGACGGGCGAATTTAAAATTTCCGTACTGGCCAGCGGCAGCAAAGGCAATGCCACCATTATTACAGCGGGCGGCAAAAACTTTTTGATAGATGCCGGTATCAGCTGCCGTCAGCTTACACAGCGCATAAAAGAAACCGGCATGCAGCCGGAGGATTTGGACGGCGTGCTTTTAACGCACGAGCACCGCGACCATATCAGCGGCCTGCCGGTATTCAGCCGTAAATACCACTTGCCGGTGTTTGCCAACGAACCAACCTGGCGCAGTTTTCCGCAGCGCAGCGAAATGGAACGCAGCTGCTGCCGTCTGCTGCCCAAGTGCCTGGAAACGGAAGGGCTGAAAATTGAAAATTTTGCCGTTCCGCATGACGCGGCAGGTGCCGTAGGCTATGTGTTCAGTTATGCCGGTGCGCGCTGCGTGTACCTTACGGACGTTGGCTTTATTACGGAAGAAATTAAAAATAATGTTGCCGGTGCGGACACACTGGTGCTTGAAGCAAACCACGACGAAGAAATGCTTAAAAAAGGCATTTACCCATATGCCTTAAAGCAGCGCATTCTGGGCACGCGCGGGCATTTATCCAACAAAGCTGCGGGCTGGCTGCTTTCGCAGATGGAGCGGCTGCCGGATGAAGTAATACTGGCGCATCTCAGCCAGGAAAACAACACGCCGGAGCTTGCGCTTAAAACGGTGCGCGGAATTTTGGACGCAGGAGAAACCGGCGGGGATACGCAAATATATGTAGCCTCGCAGAATGAAATAGTAAAAAATTATTGAGGGGTGTAAAAAAATGCAGAAAACATTGCTTAAAAAATCAATGAATTTATTTTTGTGCGGCATATTAAGCACGGCCGTGCTTTTAGGCGGCTGCGGCATCGGCAATACTGCCAATACGCAGAAAGAAGAACAGCCTGCCGCCGCAGTTCAGCAGGAAGTAAAACTTTCCGGCGCACGCAACACGCCGGTAGTGGTAGCGGCACAAAAAGTTGGCCCTGCCGTTGTAGGCATAACCAACAAAGCCTATGTGCGCGACTTTTTTAACCGCGTGCAGCTTACCGAGCGCGGCACAGGCAGCGGCGTTATTTACGATAAAAGCGGCCTGATTGCCACCAACAACCACGTTGTGGAAGGTGCGCAGGAAATTATCGTGAGCTTGACGGACGGGCGCAGCGTTAAAGGCAAGGTGCTTGGCGCAGATGCCGCAACAGACCTTGCCGTTGTTAAAATTGATGTTGATGAAGATTTGCCGGTAGCCAAATTCGGCGATTCTTCCACCTTGCAGGTTGGCGAACCCGCCATTGCCATCGGCAACCCGCTTGGGCTGGAATTCCGCGGCAGCGTAACGGTTGGCGTTATCAGCGCGTTAAACCGCTCTATTGAACTGGGCGACCGCAAGTTTAACCTTATTCAGACTGATGCCGCCATTAACCCCGGCAACTCCGGCGGCGCGCTTGTTAATGCCGACGGCGAAGTTGTAGGCATTAACTCCGCCAAAGTAGCGGTAAGCGGCGTTGAAGGCATTGGCTTTGCCATTCCGGTAAACTCCGCCAAACCTATTTTGGACGAGCTTGCCCAGCACGGACGCATTGCACGCCCCTACATCGGTGCCAGCCTGATTGATAAAGATATTTCCGCACGTTATGGCTTTGACCTTGATTTGCACGGCGGCATTTTTGTAATGAAAATTGTTACCGGCGGCCCGGTTTATAACGCAGGCATGCGCCCCGGCGACATTATTTTAACCTTTGACGGCGCTAAAGTGGAAACCGTGCCTGAACTGCGCACCAAACTTGCAGAAAAGAAAGTTGGCGACACCGTTGCCATTGTTGTGCTGCGTGCAGGCATTGAACGCACCTTGCAGGTAACTTTGCAGGAAATGCCGGAGGGAAACTGATATGAAAATCAGCCTCGTCTGCGTAGGTAAAATTAAGGAAAAATACCTTACCGAAGGCATTGCCGAGTTTACCAAACGTCTGACGCCGTACTGTAAGCTGGAAACCATTGCCATTGGCGAAGAAAAAATGCCGGATAACCCTTCGCCTGCCGAAAAAGAGCAGGTGCTGGCTAAAGAAACGGAGCGTTTGATAAACGCCATACCGGCAAGCGCTTATGTGGTGCTTTTGGATTTGCAGGGCAGGGAAATAACCTCGCCGCAGCTGGCGGAACTGTTTGATGGCTGGGCGCTGGCTGGCAAAAGCCATATCGCCTTTGTTATCGGCGGAGCATTTGGCTATACGGATGCTTTGCGCAGGCGCGCAGATATGCGCTGGAGTTTTTCCAAGCTGACTTTTACGCACCAGATGATACGCCTTTTGCTGGTAGAACAAATTTACCGCGCTTTTAAAATAAGCCGCGGTGAAAAATACCATTGGTGAAAGCAAGTTAATAAGAATTAAAAGCCGCAGTTCAAAAGTGAACTGCGGCTTTTGCCTTAAAGTAACATAAGTATATTTTTCCACACTTTTCTCCGTTTAAAGTTATATGAAATTCAAAACTCAATACACTAAAACGCCGATAATACCGCTGATGAGCATAAGGCTGATTGCACCGACTTTGCGGTAGTAGTGCAGATAAAACAGCACGGCCAGCACAGGTATGCCGATGGGATTAAAGGTGCTGCTTTCGCTGGTGGCATTGTCTATCGGGAAAACGGTAATATCTAAAAAGAAAATTACTGCCGTAATCATAAAGGCAATAACCGCCGGGCGGATGCCGCACAGTGCTTCTTTAACAAGACGCGACTGGCTGAATTTTTCCAACGAGCGGGCAACAAAATAAACTATAATAAACGAAGGCAGTGATACGCCGAGCGTGGCGATAAACGACCCCATAAACGCCGGTACAAAATCCGGCCCGCACACGCGCGCCCCAACGTAGGTTGCAGTGTTGACGGCAATCGGCCCCGGAGTCATCTGCGAAATGGTGATAATACGTGCGTATTCTGCTGCCGGAATCCACCCGTGAGCCAAAACCTCCTGCTGAATGACGCTGACCATGGCAAGGCCGCCGCCGAAGGAGAACAGGCCGATTTTAAAGAACACAAAAAACAAATCCCAATAAATGCCCATCATTCAGCTCTCCTTCCCAAAAGGCGGTAAGCGGCAATGGCGTACAACGCCGCCGCGATAACGGTGGAGGCAATGCCAAAGCCCAAAACGTAAATTTCTGCAACGGAAATTAAAAGTATAGCCCATCCAAGTTTGTTGCTGACAGAAGAAGCAAACATTTTTTTGGTGGCAACTACCAAAAGCACAGTAATGGCGGCGTTAACTCCGGCGAAGAATTTTAAAATGTAAGTGTTGCTGTCCAGTTCGCTGGAGGCAAACAGCATGGCAATGGCAAAAATAATTAAAAACGAAGGCAGCACTACGCCGATGGTGCAGACAAGCGCGCCCATAATTCCTGCCAGGCGGTAGCCTAAAAAAGTGGCGGAGTTAACGGCAATAACGCCCGGCAGCGACTGTGCAATCGCCAGCACATCGGTAATGTCCTTATCGTCAATCCAGCCCTGGCGTTCAACAAATTCGTCGCGGATTAAGGGAATCATGGCAAGGCCGCCGCCGATAGTGAATAACCCTATTTTAAAAAACACATTGAACATGTGCAGGTAACTTACTTGTTTTTGCTGCATATCAACACTTCTTTCCCAAAACATAATTAACAGGTGATAAATATATTATCTCTTAAATATGCAGGCTTGGCAAGTTAAATTGTGGATATGTTATTGTTTATGTCATTTAGTTTTAATTTGTGTTTCCTCTTTGTATTTATGTTAATATTTTTTAATTTACTTTTTTACACATCTTCATTCTTTTGAGTGACCAAAAGAATGAAGCAAGAAAAGTCATGCGGCAAACAAAAATTTACAGATTTTGTTGCTAAAGCAAAAAATCTGCATGCGGTACGCCGAAACCAATAAAAATTTCCGCGAAACTCGCTGCGCTCAAACATCGGGAAATTTTTATTGTCTTTTAGTAAATACCGCTAAATTTTTAATGCCGCGCTCTGGCGTAAATCTTACTTCTCAAATGCTTATTATAAAAATACAATTTATAATTTTGTATTCTTAAAAATTTCGGTAACATTGCTATTGTTCATAACAATTTACCTAAAGTACGAATTTGGACGAAGCGCGACATTCAAAAAATAGGCAAACTTATAATTAAGGCACTTGCAGCGTTTGCCGAGGACTGTTTGAGTTTGCGCAGCAAACGAGTTCCGCAGGAGCTGCAAGTGCCAGCTTATTTACTGCTTTTGCCGTTTATTTTTTGTTGGAGCGAAACTTTCTTGGTTCGTTCTTTGGTTACAAAGAATGAACATGAGTAATAGAGTAAATTAGTATATAATAAAGTAAATTCAAAGATGTAAAGTAAGAAATAGCACTCTATTGTTTGACAATAATTAAAAATCAATTATAATATAAAGAAAGAGGGATAATCCGGTAGTCGCGTGTCGGTTCTCTCCTCGAAAGTTAACAACTGTTGAAAGAAAGACCGGCTTCGACCATAGCTGGTCTTATTTCATTTTACGCCGTTATTTGCGTATCGAAATAATGATAGCAACGAGCGTTCCAAAGGCAATCATTAAAGAAAGCGATTCGTATGTTGTCATTGCTATCACCTCCCTGAAAGAAGGAGGAACCAACCTATCGGATTATCCCATGCAAAATAGTATAGCAGATGAATATGTAAAAATAAACCCCTGAAAAAATTTTTCAGGGGTTTGTGTGTCTTAATATTTTTGTATTTCTATATCCACCGATGTGCGCCATTTTAAAATAAGCGCAACAATAAGGCTTAAAACAAATGCTGCTGCAAAAACGTACAGCGTTGCCGTGTAGCCGCTTGTGGTTTCGCGCATGTAGGATAACAGCAGCGGCCCTGCAATGCCTGCCAGCCCCCACGCCGTTAAAATTTTGCCGTGGATGGCGCTTAATTCTTTAGTCCCGAACAAATCGCTTAAATACGCCGGCATGCACGAAAAGCCGCCGCCGTAGCAGGAAATAATTACAAATACCAAAATCTGGAACAGCAGGGCATTAGTTGTTTGTGCCAGCAGGTAAAAAGCCGCTATTTCAATAATGAAAAACAAAACATATACGCTGCGCCTGCCGATATAATCGGAAACAGTGGACCAGGCAATGCGCCCGCCGCCGTTAATCAGCCCGATAATTCCCACCATGGAAGCCGCTGCTTCCGGCGTCATGCCCGCAACCTCCTGCGCCATGGGCGAAGCAACTGCCAAAAGCCCGATGCCGCAGGTGATGTTGGTAAAGAATATCCACCACAGTGCGTAAAACTGCCAGGTTTTAAGCGCCTGCGCAGCAGTATAGCTTTTGGGCTGCAAAAGTGTGGTGTAGCCGCTTTTGGTTTGCTGTTCCTGCGGCTGTGTTTTGGGCGGCTCTAAGTACGAGGCGGAAAGCACCATAATTACCATGTAGGCTGCGCCCAGAATAATAAAGTTTTGCATAAGCCCGTAAGCCGCAACAAGGTGCTGCATTAACGGTCCGGCAATTAAACTTGCAAAGCCAAAGCCCATAATTGCAAGCCCGGTGGCAAAGCCGCGGTTATTGGGAAACCATTTAACCAAAGTTGATACCGGCGTTATATAGCCAACGCCCAGCCCGATGCCGCCGATAAAACCGTAAAACAAATACAGCAGCGCAAGGCTTTTTAAATGTACGGCAAGGGCTGTGCCAAGCATGCCTGTGCCAAAAAACAGCGCGCTGGTAAACCCGCTTCTGCGCGGGCCGTGTTTTTCTACAAAGCCGCCTAAAAATCCGGCGGAAAGCCCCAAAAACAAAATTGCAATGGAAAAAGCCCATGTTGTTTCCTGCAAGGTAAAGCCGAGTTCCGCCATAATGGGGCGGGTAAGTACGCTCCATGCATAAACGCTGCCGATGGAAATGTGGATGCCTACTGCTGCCAGTGCGATAAGCCATCTGTTTTTCATGATAAAATCTCCTTTAATGTGCAACGAAGGAGAGAAACAACCAAACAAAAAGCCGTCCGGGCATTTCTCTCTGCCCAGACGGCCGGCTAATCTTACAGCAGCGCGGTCCACGTGGTTAGTTCCACTTATATCCGTCAGTTCCGCGTCGCCTATGCAATTGAATAAATTAATTATATCAGCCACGGCTTTTTTGTCAAGCAAATCTGCGCATAAGCCGGGCGATTTTGTTTTTGGCGCTGATTTGTGTTAAGATATAAACATAATTGTGAGCGAGGTAAGATTATGATTTTAAGTGCAGAAAATTTGGGCCATAGCTATGGCGTAAGAACTTTGTTTAAAAATATCAGTTTTAATATAGAAGAAGGCGACAAAATAGGCGTTATCGGCGTTAACGGCACGGGCAAAAGTACGCTGCTGCGAGATATAGCAACCGGCGAACCAAGCGAAGGCAAAATTACCAAAAACGGCACCTGCGTAATTGAATATTTGCCGCAGGACCCTGCTTTTGACCCTGACGCAACGGTGCTGGAGCAGGTGTTCAGGGGTGAATCGCCGCAGCTTGACGTTGTGCGCCGTTATGAAGAAGCAGTGCAGCAGGCAGCGGCAGAGCCGGAAAATAAAGCCGCGCGCCAGAAGCTGCTTTCTTTGCAGCAGGAGATGGACAGCAAATTTGCCTGGCATATGGAAAGCGAAGCCAAAGCCGTTTTGGATAAACTTGGCATTACCGATTTGCAGCAGCCGATGAAAGAATTAAGCGGCGGGCAGCGCAAACGCGTGGCTTTGGCCGGTGTTTTGGTGCGCCCCAGCGACCTTTTGATTTTGGACGAACCTACCAACCACATGGACAACGAAACCGTTGCCTGGCTGGAAGAAGTTTTGCAGAAACGCAAGGGTGCGCTTTTAATGGTTACGCACGACCGCTATTTTTTTGACCGCGTTGTAAACCGCACTTTGGAAATTGACGGCGGCGAGGGCTATTTATACACCGGCAATTACAGTTTATTTTTACAAAAACGCGAAGAACGCCGCATTGCAGCAGCTGGGGCAGCGCAGCGCCTGCGCAACGTGTACAGGCGCGAACTGGCGTGGATAAGCCGCGGGGCGGAAGCACGCCGCACCAAAAGCAAAGAGCGTATTGAGCGGTTTAATGAATTGAAAAAAGAAGTAAATAACATCAAAACCGAGCAGCAGCTGGAAATTTCTTCCGTTGGCTCGCGCCTTGGCAAAACCATTATTGAGTGTGAGCACATCGGGTTGGATTACAGCGGCAAAACTTATATTAACGATTTTAATTACGTACTGCTCCGCAATGACCGTATTGGCATTGTTGGCCCTAACGGCAGCGGCAAAAGTAGTTTAATGGATATTATCGCCGGGAGGCTTGCACCGACACGCGGCACCGTTAAGGTTGGGCAAACTGTAAAAATTGGTTATTTTGCCCAGCACAGCGAGTTTAAGGATGCTGACTGCCGCGTTTTGGAATATATAAAAAACGTCAGTGATTATATTGAAACCGCAGACGGCACGCGCATAACAGCGGCGCAGATGCTGGAACGCTTCCTGTTCCCGCCTGAGCTGCAATGGGTGCCGGTAAGCAAATTAAGCGGCGGCGAAAAGCGCCGTTTGTACCTTTTGAGCGTTTTAATGAGCGCGCCTAACGTGCTTATTCTGGACGAACCTACCAATGACCTCGACATACCGACGCTTTCGGTACTGGAGGACTACCTTGATACCTTTAACGGTGCGGTTATTGCCGTATCGCACGACCGCTATTTTTTAGACAGGTTTGCCGGTAAAATTTTTGCTTTTATGGGCGGCGGTGAAGTGCGCCAGTTTATTGGCGATTACAGCCGTTACGAACAGGCCCGCACCGAAGCGCAGAACCTTGCGCGCCAGCAGGAACGTGCACAGAGCACTGTTAAACCCCAGCAGCGCGAGGAAAAGCAGCGTGCGCCCAAAATGACCTATAAGGAAAAGCTGGAATACGAGCAGATAGAGCAGGTTATTGCACAGGCAGAAGCGGAACTGAAAATGACGGAAATGGAAATTAACGCCTGCGGCACAGATTTTGTAAAACTTACGGAGCTTACTGCCAAGCAGCAGGAGCTTACGCAGCGCATCAGCGATTTAACCGACCGCTGGGCGTATCTGGAAGAACTTGCCGAAGCGGAAGCGGCAAAATAGAAAGGAAGTTTATGTTAGGCAAAAAGAATGCAGTGCGTCTTAGGCGGCTGCTGGACGTAATGATACCCATTTTAATAACGCAGACGGCCATTATGGCAATGAATTTCTGCGATTCGGCCATGAGCGGGCATGCCGGTGCGGTACACCTTGCGGGCACTGCTATCGGCGGCAATTTGTGGATGCCGGTTATGGCGTCGCTGAACGGCATTTTGCTTGGCTCCATGCCGATAATTGCCCATCTTTTGGGCAGGGGAGAGCGGCAGAATATCGGCAGGGTAGTGCGCCATACCATGCTGCTGGCAACGGCGTTTTCACTACTGCTGCTGGTTGCAGGCGTGCTGTTTTTAGACAGGCTGCTGGGAACCTTTGGCCTGGAGCCGCAGGTTCATTATATTGCCAAAATGTACATTGCCGCTATCGGCGTGGGCGTGCTGCCGTTCTTTTTATCCACGGCGCTGCGTGCACTGGTAGATACCAGCGGATACACGGGCATTACCATGAAAATTTACCTTTTGGCGCTGCCGGTAAACGCATTTTTAAACTACTGCCTTATTTTCGGCAAATTCGGCGCCCCGGCGCTGGGCGGCATTGGCGCTGGCCTTGCAACCGGTATTACCTACTGGCTGGAATTTTTTATCTTCGTGTGGGTTGTGCATAAGCTGCCGGCATTTGCGCCCCTGCGTATTTTTACCGACAAGTTTAAGTTTGATATGGCGCAGCTGCGCGAAAACCTGTCGCTTGGCGTGCCCATGGGGATGGCAATTTTTATGGAAGCGAGCATTTTCGGCGTTATAGCCATTTTTATTGCCAAGTTCGGCACGGTTATTATTGCTGCGCATCAGGCGGCAATGAGTTTTACTTCGCTGCTTTACATGGTGCCGCTCAGTTTTTCCATGTCGCTGACCATTGTTGTAGGCGTTGAAGCCGGTGCCCGCCGTTTCGGCGAAGCGCTGCGCTACAGTTTGCTCGGCATTGCCTGCAATATTACGGTAGCGGTGCTGCTGACGATTTTTGTATTGTTCGACCGTGAATTTATTGCCGGGCTGTACACTTCGGAGCCTGTAATTATCAGACAGACCATAGGCTTTTTGTTCTACGCCATGTTCTTTCAGGTTATGGACGCTACTGCCGCACCGATACAGGGCATTTTGCGCGGCTATAAAGATGTTAAGGCAACCTTTTGGGCGGGGCTGGCAGCTTACTGGCTGATTTGCCTGCCTTTGGGCTGTTATTTCGATTATTATATGCACTTCGGACCTTCATCCTACTGGCTGAGCCTTGATATAGGGCTTTTATGCGCGGTACTGTTTTTAGGCGGCAGGTTTGTGTATTTACAGCGAAAAATAAGACGCGACGGCGGATTGTGAATTTTGGGTAGAGGCTTTGTATTAAGTTAGTGCTTTTAATTTACTTTAGTGTTCATTTTGTTTGCGTTTTTGTATGAAGAATAGTGCTTTTTAATTTTTACTTTTCTATTCATGCCGATTCTTTTGAGCGACCAAAAGAACCGGCGAAGAAAAGTCGCGCGGCTAGTCGGATTTTTTTCTGCAAGCATGTTTGCCTAAAAACGGCAAAAATTGCGGAACTCGCTGCGCTCAAACACCTTATTTTTGCCGTTTTTCTTAGCAAATCTTGCTAAAATCCGATGCCGCGTACTGCCGTGTGTAGCACTTTATTGCTTTTTACTAAAAGGTAAACTCACATCGTAGAATAACAGACTGCTGAAAAATTTGGAATAGTGTAATTAAAATGAAAAAGTTGCCAAAGTACGAATTTGGGCGGAGCCGCGACTTTCAAAAAATCAGCGTAGGCTTAAAATAAAAAGGCACTTGTAGCATTCGCTGCAGGGTGTTTGAGCTTGCGTAGCAAGCGAGTTCCCGCAGGCGCTGCAAGTGGCATGCTTCTTTGATACGGAGCGGTTAAATTTTTTGAGGAGCGAAGGCTTTTTGGTTACTTTTTAGCCTATAAAAAGTAACATGAATGAGAAAGAATGAGTTAAAAGTAGTAAAGTAACTACAAAGACGAATACTTTTAAGGAGAAAAAAGTGGACTTTTATATCCAGGGCCTAACCTTAGGCCTCGCCTACGTCGCCCCTATCGGCATGCAAAACCTGTTTGTAATTAACAGCGCGCTTACGCAGCCGCGCTGGCGGGCGCTTTTAACAGCGCTTATCGTCATCTTTTTTGACATTACTCTTGCCATGGCGTGCTTTTTCGGCATCGGGCTGATAATGCAAAAATACGCCGCCGTGCAAATGGCGATGTTGTTTATTGGCGGGCTGGTTGTAGCCTACATCGGCTGGGGTCTGTTAAAAAGCAAAGTATCCGCCTTAGCGGACATAAAACAAATGCTGGGGCTGGGGCAAACCGTATGGCAGGCGTGTGTGGTAACGTGGTTCAACGCGCAGGCCGTTATCGACGGCACTATGCTTTTGGGCGCGTTTAAAGCAACTATGAACCACGCGCAGTCGCTGCACTTTTTATTCGGCGTTATCTCCGCCTCCTGCCTGTGGTTTATAAGCCTGGCACTTATCGTGTCGCTGGCGGGCAGTTTAATAACCCCGCGCACGCTAAACCTCATCAACAAAATCTGCGGAACAGTAATCATCATTTATGACATAAAACTTTTCTGGCATTTTGCTGAGATGGTGTAAAAAATAAAAGCACAACATTTTTAAATAATGTTGTGCTTTTGTGTATTTGTTTGCTTTAAACGAATTGTTGGCTAAAAATAAACTGTTTTACAAAACATATTTTTGCGTTATAATTTTATACTTGATTTAGCCGATGGGTTGGCTCCTCCGAAACGGAGGTGATAGCATGACAGTTTACGAATCCTTATCGTTAATGGTAGCTTTCGGTACTTTGATTGCTATTATCTTGTCTAAAAAGTAATTAACTTTTTAGACATAAAAAGAAGCCACATATTGGTACGTGGCTTCTTTTCAAATACTTATGAAATTTAGAGAGAGCCGACGCACCACCATCGGCTATTTCTTTTTATATTATACATTTTAGTATAGGTTTTGTCAAAGCTGTTATCTGCTGTAAGGCGTTATAGAAGTGCTTATTCAGGCATGAGCCTGTTTTAACTTTTTGGCAATGTGCCGGTAAACTAAAAAAGCAATTATGGCTAACGGTATGGTAAAGAAAAACAGCGGGTAAAACAGCGTAATGGCAAAATGCTGGTAAAAAAATCCGGCAATAATCGGGCCGAGCGACATGCCGACATCAATGCCGATATAAAAAGTGCTGTTGGCAAGCCCGCGTTTGTTTTTAGGTGCAAGCAGCATAGCGGTTGATTGGCATACGGAAAACATTATGCCGTTGCCGCCAGCCATAAATACAGCTGCTACAAGAAGCCCGGCATTGGTTTGCATAGTGGCAAGAAAATACAGTGCCAGCGAGGTGCTTACAATGCTTGCTGCAAAAAACATGCCAAAGGGCTTTGTGTCAAAATAATTCTTCAGGCTTAGGCGCAAAATAAGCAGCGCTGCGGCGTAAGCCGGAAAGAACAGGCTGATGCTGACACTAAGGTGCCTTGCTTCGGCGTAGCTTACCAAAAATGATTGTGTGGCGCAGTATGGGATGCCGAACATCATCATGATAAACGCGATAGGGAAGACATTTTTATCAAAAAATTGCAGGCTTCGTTTGGCAGGCTGCGCAGGTGCTTCGTCCCTGTTTTTTACAAACTGCACAATTATCAGCGCCAGTGAAGCAGTAACGGCAGCTATAAAAAAGGCAGTGCGGTGGTTGGTTAGCTGGTAAATGCTGATGCCGGCAGCAGGCGCAATGGCCATGCTGAGGGCGTTCATAGTACCGAAAATGCCCATGCCGGAGCCGATTTTGTTGGGCGGCAAAAGGTCTGACATCCATGTGGATAGGCAGGTTGAGCAGCAGGCAAAACCAAGCCCATTAATTATCCTTGCGGCGACAATAAGTGCTGGGCTTTGCGCAAAAAAATAGCCAATGCAGCTAAGCAGCACGCAGAAAATGCCGAAGGAGGAGAGTTTGTATTTGCTGATTCTGTCAACCAGCACGCCGATGAAGGGGCGGCTGACGAGCGAGCAGATATTCATTATGCCGCCGATAAAGCCCATCATCACGCCACTGGCGCCGAGCGATTCCGAAAAGCCGGTAATTATCGGCGTTATCAGCATTGGGCTGGCCATGTAAAAAAGCTGGCTGCTAAGATTAAAGCTATGTCGCGTTTAGTTTGTGAGCCTGCCATAATAAACACTTCCTTAGCCGATACTAGATACTATAAGTGTAGTTTTATTTTATAACATAAATATTTAATATATTTAATACACATTCATTATAGCACCGGCATGGGCAGTGTCAATAAAAGCGGAGGAAAGTTTACGGAAAAAACACTTTTGGCAAGCTTATTTTTCGTTGACAATCAACGCCATAACAACAAGGTCGGTTTTGGAATGTGCGCTGTTGCCGATGCTGTGGCTTTCGCCTTCGGGGCAGAATGCCACGTCACCGGGAAACAGCTCCATTTCCGTGCCGTTGTCGTTGTATTCGGCGGTGCCGCTTAAAATATACAGCGTTTCGCTGGTGCCTTCGTGCTTGTGGTAGCCAAGCGAGCACCCCGGTTTTAAAATAACGCGGGCGTAAGCTGCAATTTTGCCGTTATAAACTTTCTCGTCTATAATGTGCTCCATAATGGTTGTGCCGGTGCCTCCGGCGCGTTTTTCAAAGTAATCGGTTTTTCTGTCGGTTACAAGCATTTTTGGTACATCCCCTCTGTAATAAATTTAACACAATGGTTTATTCGCAGTGCTTTGCAAAAATTCCTGCGAAAAAATTTAAAAAAATTTTAATTTAGGGCTTTACAAATTTAGCGAACTAAAGTATAATCTAAAACATAACAACGATATTTAATTTTTTGAAGGGGGATTTTCAAATGAAGAAACTTTTACTTTTAGCAATGACGATGTTGATGGCAGTAATGCTGGTAGCCGGCTGCGGCAGTGACGGCCCGAAAAAAATGGTTGTAGGCCTTGACGACAATTTTGCGCCGATGGGCTTCCGCAACGAGAAAAATGAAATTGTCGGCTACGATATTGACATGGCACGTGAAGCCTGCAAACGCGCAGGGCTGGAAGTTGAATTTAAACCTATCGACTGGGCTTCCAAAGAAGCCGAAATGAAAGGCAAACGCATTGACGCTATCTGGAACTGCTTTACCGTTAATCCGGAACGTGCCGAAGTTTACCAGCTTTCCAAACCTTATATGAAAAACGCTCAGCTGATTGTTGTACCGGCAAATTCTTCCATTAATAAAATTGCCGACCTGGCCGGAAAAGTTGTAGCAGTACAGGATGACAGCACCGGTTCTTACATTATCGACGGCAACGACGAAATGCGCAATTCTCTCAAAGAATACAGAAAATATCCTGACTTTGCAGCCGTTTACATGGATATCGACAGCGGCCGTGTTGAAGCAGCAGTTGTAGACGCCGTACTTGCCCGTTACTATGACAGCAAAAACCCCGGCAAATACAGAATCCTTGAAGAAAACCTCGGTGATGAAGTTGTAGCCGTTGCTTTCCGTAAGGATGACAAAGATTATGCACCGCTGATTGACAAAGCGCTGGACGAAATGAAAAAAGACGGTACTGCCAAAAAGATTTCCGAACAATGGTTCAACGCTGATTTAACCAACTACTAAGATTTATCAAAGCTGCGGGCCGGTAGTAATGCTGCCGGTCCGCCAAACTGTTAATGCCCGAGGAGTAAAAAATGGATTATGTTATAAGCATCCTGCCGCAGATGTGGGAGGGAACCCTTGAAACTATAAGATTGTTTGCGATAACTATTGTGCTTTCGATACCGCTTGGCGTGCTTCTGGCACTGGGGCGCGTATCCGGCTTTAAGGCGCTGCGCGATATAATCGGTGTTTATGTATGGCTGCTGCGCGGTACGCCGCTGATGCTGCAATTGCTGTTTGTATATTACGGCCTGCCGTTTATTCCCGGTATCGGCGTAAGGCTGGATGATTTTCCGGCTGCGGTATTTGCCTTTGTACTGAACTATGCCGCTTATTTCTGCGAAATTTTCCGCGCAGGCATTCAGGCAGTGCCGAAAGGCCAGTACGAAGCTGCCCGCACTTTGGGCATGAATTATGTGCAGACCATGCGCCGCATTGTGCTGCCGCAGGTTTTCCGCCTTATTCTGCCGCCGGTAAGCAACGAAACCATTACTTTGGTTAAAGATACTTCTTTAATTTACGTATTGGCAATGAATGACCTTCTGCGTACAACGCGCAACCTTGTGCAGCGCGATTTCAGCATTACGCCGTTTTTGGTTGCGGGCGTGTTTTACCTTTTGATGACCCTTGTTTTAACCTACGGGTTCAATAAGTTGGAACGCAAATATTCCAGATATGACTGACAGGAGCATTTAGTATCATGAACAAAATTAACGCACAAAATATCTATAAAAGTTTTCAGGGGCTGGAAGTTTTAAAGGGCATTAATTTAAGTGTTGACGAAGGCGAAGTTGTTGCGGTTATAGGCCCCAGCGGCGGCGGCAAAAGTACTTTTCTGCGCTGCCTGAACAAGCTGGAAATTATCGACAGCGGCAAAATCGTTATCGACGGCGAAACACTTGCCGAAACCAAACCGGACGGGCAGGTTGTATATGCGCCTGGCGACGAAAGCCGCCGCATTGCCTGCAAAATGGGCATGGTGTTTCAGCAGTTTAATTTGTTTCCGCACATGACGGTGCTGGAAAACCTTATCGAAGCGCCGGTGCAGGTGCAGAAGCGCAACCGCGACGAGGTTATTGAAGAAGCGAAGGTTCTTTTAAGCAAGGTAGGGCTTTTGGAAAAAGCGCACGAATATCCGCGCCGTTTAAGCGGCGGGCAGCAGCAGCGCGTTGCCATTGCAAGGGCGCTGGCAACAAAACCTGCCATTATGTTGTTTGACGAACCGACTTCTTCGCTTGACCCGGAACTGACCGGCGAAGTTTTGCGCACCATGCGCGAACTGGCCGAAGAAAAAATGACTATGGTTGTTGTAACGCACGAAATGGGCTTTGCCCGCGAGGTTGCAACCAAAGTGCTGTTTATGGCAGACGGTTATGTGCAGGCAGAAGGAACGCCGCAGGAAATTTTTGAAAACCCCCAAAATGAACGTTTAAAAGCATTTTTGCATAAAGTGCTTAAATAACAAAAAGGCATTGCGCGTTGTGCGTAATGCCTTTTGTGCTGTTACGGCGTTCAGCCGAGCTTTGCCATAAATTTTTCTTTGTTTACAATAAAGCGTTCGTGCGTGCCTTTGCCGATTTGCTTGTCCTCGTCGGCGGCGGTAATTTCAAAAACAAGTTTGCGCCCTTCAACGGCGGTAAGCGTGGCGGTGGCGGTAACTTTTTTGCCCATGCAGGTAGCGGCATCGTGCGTAATATTTACCAAAGTGCCAACGCTGGTCGATTCTTCATCAAGGCAGGCGGCAACGGCGTTGCAGGCAGCCTGTTCCATAAGGGCAATCATGCCTGGCGTGGCAAAAACATGCAGGCTGCCGCTGCCCATGGCAAGCGCAGTGTTGGTTTCGCGCACAACGGTTTCGGCGGTTCCGGTAAGGCCGGGTTTTAATTCTTGCAGCATATTTCATACATCCTTTACTGTAAAATTTGCTTATGCTAACATCTTAAACGCTTTTTATAACTTACGCAAGTGGCAGAAGTTTTATTTTGACGGATATGTGAAAAATTTTAAAGCTGATTGACGCAGTAGGAAATAATGATTATGATAATTGAAGAAAACCTATAATTTTAACTGCATTATAACCGGAGGGGCAAAATGAACGGAAACTTACAGGAAAAATATAATAAACTTTTAAATATTTTACGCAGCACGGGCGGCCTTGCTGTGGCCTTCAGCGGCGGCGTGGATAGTGCCTTTCTGGTATATGCCGCGCACGAAGCGCTGGGCGGAAAACTTTTGGCAATTACCGCCGTTACACAAAGCTATCCGCGGCACGAAGCGGCGGACGCTGCCAGAATACTTGCGCAATACGGCGTTAAGCACGAAGAAATTACGCTTGACCAGCTTGCAATACCGGGCTTCTGCCAAAACGGTGCGGAGCGCTGCTATTACTGTAAATATGCGCTTTTTACAAAAATTAAAGAAGCAGCGCAAAAACATGGCATCAGCCTTGTGGCTGACGGCGCCAATACCGATGACGAAAGCGATTACCGCCCTGGTATGCGCGCCACGGCGGAACTTGGCATTTTAAGCCCGCTGCGTGAGGCTGGTTTCAGCAAACAGGATATCAGGGATATATCGAAAGAACTTGGCATTTTTACGTGGAATAAGCCTTCTTACGCCTGCCTTGCTTCGCGTATTCCTTACGGCGAAGAAATAACGGCAGAAAAACTGGCCATGGTGGAAAAAGCCGAGCAGGCGCTTTTGGATATGGGCTTTAAAGAAATGCGCGTACGCTGCCACGGCAAGGTGGCCCGCATAGAAGTTGCCGCAGCAGATATGGAAAAAGTTTTTGCGCGCCGTGCAGAAATTGCCGCCGCTGTAAAACAGGCAGGCTTTTTATACGCCGCGCTTGATTTGGAAGGCTTCCGCAGCGGTAGCTTAAACGCGGCGTTGGCAAAATAAATGTTAAGCCTTGGTCGGATGCGGGCTGATGCGTTATTTGAAGTATGCTTTTACCTTAAAATAAATTTGCACGTGCGCTGCCGTGGGTATTGACAAGCCTTTATAAGTCAAGTATAATTTTTATTGTTATGGGGGCATAGCTCAGCTGGGAGAGCGCTTGAATGGCATTCAAGAGGTCAGCGGTTCGATCCCGCTTGTCTCCACCAAATGAAATTAAATCCGAACCTACTGCAAAGTAAGTTCGGATTTTTTGTTAGGAAAAATTAATTGATTTTTAGTATTTATATATTTAAGAGGTAATTAATATGAGTAGCTCGGAATTTATAATAATGCCTAAAAAAGTTAATGAATCAATGAAAAAAGATAGGATAACAATAGACGTAAAATTTCAAAAAGTTTTTAATCCTCCAGATGCTAAATTTTATGTTGGGCGTAAGGAGAAACGAGATATAATTATTTATTTTAATAATAAAGTCTTTAATGGTTATTATCGTTACCAAGGAACTAAAAATATTAAACAGCATTTAGAAAGTCTTCATTATAAAACAGATTTAGCTGAAGAGATTAAAAATGTTTTCCCTACTAATGATGAAAATATTTATATTTGTTTTAATTCTAAAAGACCAAATGAATTTATTATAAATAAGTTTATAGAAAAAACTCATGATGAAAAATTGTTAGAGGAAGATTTTGAAGTAAAAGAAGGAGAGATAACAGAAGAAACAAGAAAAGTAATAAAACGCTGTAATACCATAATAAAAAAGGCTAAGGAAAAATTTATACAAGAACATGGTTCTTTATATTGTGAAGTTTGTGGCTTTGATTTTTCTAAAGCTTATGGAGAATTGGGAGAAAATTTTATAGAAGGGCATCATAAAAATCCATTGTGTGAACGTAATGGGCAAGAAAATACGAAGATTGATGATATTGCGTTGGTGTGCTCTAATTGCCATAGGATGCTGCATAGGAAAGATAATATGAGCATAGAATCTTTAAAAAATATAGTAAGAAAGGATTGCCATGACTGACTGGAACATACACGAAGCGGTTGAATATTATAAAGGGCAGGATGCGCCGCAGAATCAGTTTGCGCTGGTGGAACTGCTGAAGGAAGCACAGGAGCATAACGGCGGCGTGCTTACGGACTGCATTATTGAAGATATTGCCGCGCTTTTAAACATTAAAGTTACTTTTTTAAACGCCGTTATTAAGCGTTACCCAAGTTTAAAAACGGCGCAGGCTCCGCACAGGCTGGAGGTTTGCGGCGGTAAAAATTGCGCTGCCAACGGTTCGGCGGCGCTGTTAAAGCATATCCGCGGGGCGTACGGAGCAGAAAGCGGCGGCATCAGCACCAGGGGCGGCTTTAGTTTTAAAATTTGCGGCTGCTTAAAGCACTGCGGCAAAGGGCCGAATATTAAATGGGACGGCGAAATTTATAACGCGGCAACGCCGGAGCTGATTAAAAAGCTGGCCGGCAGATAAATATCTGCGGATTAAAGTGCGGCGGTATTGACGATAACAGAGCGGCCTGCTTTTTTAAACGGCAAACAACTAAAATAATGCTTGCACAACTTGCCGCGCTATGCTACAATATATAAGCGTTAATATCGACATGCTATATAGAGTCTTTTGTAAAGTGAGGTGCAATCGAATGAAAGAAGGAATCCATCCGAAATATGGTGAAGTTAAAGTTACCTGCGCATGCGGTAACACTTTTATGACCGGCTCTGTTAAACCGGAACTGCGCGTGGACGTTTGCTCCAAATGCCATCCGTTTTTCACCGGCCAGCAGCGTAACGTAGCTGCCCGCGGCCGTATCGAAAAATTCAACAAACGTTATGGAAAATAATTTACCGACAGCAGAGCGAAAGCTCTGCTGTGTTTGTATATGGAGTTTGTTTGAGGGAATATTATGAATAAGAAACCAAATGTTGGCGGACAGGCTGTAATAGAAGGCGTAATGATGCGCGGAAAAACGCATGTTGCCGTTGCCGTAAGGCAGCCGGACGGTGAAATTTCCGTTGATGTGCGCCCGGTAAACAGTATTTCCGACCGCTATCCAATACTAAAAAAACCGTTTTTGCGCGGCGTTGTGTCGCTTGTAGAATCGCTCGTTATGGGTATGAAGGCGCTGGCTTATTCGGCGCAGGTATCGGGCGATGAAGACGAAAAGCTTGATTCCAAAGAGATGGCGCTGACCATTGCCGTTTCGGCAGGGCTTGCCATTTTGCTCTTTATAGTTATCCCTACCTGGTCAATACGCTTTTTAACAGGCATTACTCAGGACCACATGGCTTTGAATTTAGCAGAAGGCGTGCTGCGTATGGCAATTTTTCTGGCATATATCGCAGCTATTTCTTCGATGAACGATATTCAGCGCGTGTTCCAGTATCACGGAGCTGAACATAAAACCATTTACACTTATGAAGCGGGCCTGCCTTTAAAGGTAGAAAACGTGCGCCCGTTCAGCACGCTGCACCCACGCTGCGGCACCAACTTTTTGATGATTGTTATGCTGATAAGCATGTTTATTTTTACTTTTCTTGGCTGGCCAAGCCTTTGGGAGCGTATTGCTTCGCGCATTATTTTAATGCCTGTAATTGCGGGCGTAAGCTACGAGCTTATCCGTTATGCCGGTGCGCATACCGATAATCCGCTGGTGCGCATTGCCATTACACCGGGGCTTTTGCTGCAAAAATTAACCACGCGCCAGCCGGATGACAGCCAGATTGAAGTGGCTATTGCTTCGCTGAAAGCGGTTGTGCCGCCGGAAGATTTGGCGCAGGAACCGGAAGCTTGCCCGGAAGAAAAATTAGTAGGAGAACCTAATGCAGGATAAATTACAGGCACTTGAAGATAAATATCTTGATTTGGAAGCAAAAATAAGCGACCCCGATGTAATTGCCAATCAGGCAGAATGGCAGAAATACGCGCGCGCGCATGCCAAACTGACCGACGTTGTTGCCGCTTACCGCGAATATAAAATTTTGGATAAAGCCAGAGAAGAAGCGGAAGAAATTATTGCCGACGGCAGCGACAGGGAACTTGCGGCAATGGCGCAGGAGGAACTGAAAGAACTTAAGCCGCAGCTGGCAGAATACGAAGAACGTCTGAAAATTTTGCTTTTGCCTTCCGACCCCAACGACGACAAGAACGCGATTGTGGAAATACGCGGTGGTGCTGGCGGCGAGGAGGCTGCGCTGTTTGCAGGCGTATTGTTCCGCATGTATCAGCATTATGCTGAAAGCCGCCGTTGGAGCCTTGAAATAATGGATGCCAATCCGACTGAGCTTGGCGGTTTTAAAGAAGTGGTGTTTCAGCTGAGCGGCCAGGGCGTTTTTGGGCGCATGAAGTTTGAAAGCGGCGTGCACCGCGTGCAGCGTGTGCCGGAAACCGAATCGCAGGGGCGTGTGCATACTTCCACCGTTACGGTGGCGGTGCTGCCGGAAGCAGAAGAAGTGGACATTGACATTAACCCGGCTGATTTAAGAATTGATACTTACCGTGCGGGCGGCGCAGGCGGCCAGTACGTAAACAAAACCGAATCGGCGGTGCGCATAACGCATATACCTACCGGCATTGTGGCACAGTGCCAGGACGAAAAATCGCAGCTTAAAAACCGCGAAAAATGTATGCGCGTGCTCCGCAGCCGCGTTTTGGAAATGGAGCAGGAAAAGCAGCGCGCGGCAACAGCTCAGGACCGCAAAAATCAGGTTGGCACCGGTGACCGCAGCGAGCGTATCCGTACTTATAACTATCCGCAGGGGCGTGTTACCGACCACCGCATTGGTTTAACCCTGCACCGTCTGGACGCAGTTTTAAACGGCGATTTGGACGAAATTTTAGATGCACTGATTACGGCGCAGCAAAGCAAGCTGCTGCAGCAGGTGAAATAAAATGACAGCAAAACCTATATGGACTATTGCTAAGGTGCTGGACTGGACAAAGCAGTATTTCGCAGAGAAAGGGTTGGAAAATCCTCGCCTGGATGCGGAAATACTGCTTTGTTCCGTTTTAAAGTGCCAGCGTATAACTTTATATGTGCATTTTGACCAGCCGCTTGAAGAACACGAGCTGGCGCAGTACCGCGGTTATGTGGCGCGGCGTGCGGCGGCTGAGCCCTTGGCGTATATTTTGGGCAGCCGCGCCTTTATGAAATACGATTTTAAAGTAACGCCGGATGTTTTGGTTCCGCGCCCGGAAACCGAACTTTTGGTTGAGTGCGCGGCAAAACTGGCAGGCTTTATTGAAAGACCGCAGATTCTTGACATCGGCACTGGCAGCGGCGCTATTATAGTTTCGCTTTTGGATATGCTTCCGGAGGCGCACGGCACGGCAGTTGACGTATCGCCGGGGGCGATTGCCGTTGCCAAAGAAAACGCGGCAAACATTGGCGTTGCGGAGCGGCTGCAGTTTGTACGCAGCGATTTATATTCCGCGCTGCCGCGTGACGCCGTATTTGACGTGATAATTTCCAACCCTCCGTATATACCGAGCGCAGATATTGCAGGCCTTGCGGCAGACGTTAGGCGTGAGCCGCGCCTTGCGCTGGACGGCGGGGCGGACGGGCTTAATTTTTACCGCCGTATTATTGCCGGAAGCACGGCGCATTTAAAAGACGGCGGTTTTATGGCGTTTGAAATTGGCATTAACCAGGGCAGCGCCGTTGCGGATTTATGCCGCAGCCACGGTTTTGGCGTTGTGGCCGTGCGCCGCGATTATGCCGGCATAGAACGGATGGTTTTTGCAGCGAAAGAAGGAACTACTTATGCAGACGCGTTATTGGAACTTGCAAAATGATACGGACGGCGTAATGCTGCGTGAAGCGGCTGCGCTGATAAAACAGGGCGAAGCCGTTGCTTTCCCTACGGAAACGGTGTACGGGCTTGGCGCCGACGGCCTTAACGGCGCAGCGGTGCGCAAAATTTTTGAAGCCAAAGGCCGCCCGAATGACAATCCGCTTATTTTGCACATTGCAGATAAAGAAGATATTTTAAAATTAACAACCGGGCTTACAAAACAGGCGCAGCTTTTAATTGAAAAGTTCTGGCCCGGGCCGCTGACGGTAATTGTTGCCAAAAGCAGTATCGTGCCTGATGAAGTAAGTGCCGGGCTTGACACGGTGGCTGTGCGTATGCCGTCGCACCCGGTGGCGGCGCAGCTTATCCGCCTTGCCGGAACGCCTGTGGCGGCGCCATCGGCAAATTTATCGGGCAAACCGAGCCCGACCGATGCCGAAACGGTGCTTGCCGATATGCAGGGGCGCATTGCCGGTATTATCGACGGCGGCGCATGCACGGTAGGCGTGGAATCAACCATAGTTGACACTACCGGCGAAGTGCCCGTTATTTTGCGCCCGGGCGGAATTACGCGCGAGCAGCTGGAAGAAGTTTTGGGCAGAGTTGAGCTGGACCCGGCCCTTGCCGGAGCGGAAACCTTAAAGCCGCGTGCACCCGGCATGAAGTACCGCCATTATGCGCCGAAAGCAAAAATGTATGTTGTTGAAGATAAAGAAGCGCTGAAACTTCTGCCGCTTTTGGCAAAAGAAGCAGCTAAATTTACTACCGCAGCGGTAATTTGCGGCGGCGAAGCTGCGGAAACCATGCAGCGCACGCAGAATTTGCACATTTTAAACTGGGGCGGCGATACAACGGAACTTGCCGTTAAACTGTACCGCCTGCTGCGCCGGTGCGATAAACTCGGCGTTAGAATTATCTTTTCCGAAGGCGTAACGGAAGAAGGCATCGGCCTTGCCGTTATGAACCGCATGCTTAAAGCGGCAGGGCGGCAGGTGCTTTCGGCAGCCGATATTGAAGCGCTGTTAAAAAACAGTACGCAACTTAAAAGTTTTGTGTTAAAATAACAATAATAGCAATATATTATAAAAAGACAGAGGGTGACTGTAATGAAAATCGCAATGGGAAGCGATCACGGCGGTATCCATCTTAAAAACCATTTAAAAGATTATCTGGAACTTAAAGGTTACGAGGTAATTGACAAAGGCACTTATACCGAAGAATCGTGCGATTACCCGGATTATGCTGCCAAAGTAGGGCATGCCGTTACCGGCGGCGAAGCAGATTTGGGCATACTTGTATGCGGCACCGGGCTTGGCATTTCCATAGCGGCCAACAAAATTAAAGGCGTGCGCGCAGCAGTATGCGGCGACGTATACAGCGCAAAAATGAGCCGCGAGCATAACAACGCCAATATTCTGGCTTTGGGCGAGCGCGTAACCGGCGTTGGCCTTGCCGAAATGATTGTAGATGTCTGGCTGCATACCGAATTTGCAGGCGGACGCCACGAACGCCGCGTGGAAAAGATTATGGCGCTGGAGGCGGAAGGCTGATGAATAAGGAAGAACTGGCTGCCGAAGCGCAGCGGGCAGTTGAAGAACTGATAGAAGTTTCCGGCTGCCGTGCAGGTCAGGTTCTTGTTGTTGGTTGCAGCACCAGTGAAATTGTCGGCGGCAAAATAGGCACCTGCGGTTCGGAAGAAGCGGCGCAGGCAGTTTTTGCAAGCATTTATGCTGCTTCTAAAAAGCACGGGCTGTACCTTGCTTTTCAGTGCTGCGAGCATTTAAACCGTGCTTTGGTAACGGAACGCGAAGCCATGGAAAAATTTGGCTGGGAAGAAGTTACCGTGCGCCCCATGCCTCATGCAGGCGGTTCTATGGCAACTGCGGCTTATGATAATTTTACTGATCCGGTAGTTGTTGAAAGCATTAAAGCGCATCTTGGCATTGATATCGGCCAGACTTTAATCGGTATGCACCTTAAACGTGTTGCCGTGCCGGTGCGCCTTGCGCAGAAAACTATCGGTGCGGCCATAGTTACGGCAGCGCGTACACGCCCGCCCCTTATCGGCGGTGAGCGCGCGCATTACCCCGAAAAACGCTGATTTTGTTAATTATGCAGTTTAATAAAACTCATGGAGGGACTTAAATGAATTTGGAAAAACTTGCAGTATGTGACCCCGAAATTGCTGCGGCTATCGGAGAAGAACTCGGACGCCAGCGCAATAAAATTGAACTGATTGCTTCCGAAAACTTTGTCAGCCCCGCAGTAATGGAAGCGATGGGCAGCGTGCTGACCAACAAATATGCGGAAGGCTACCCCGGCCACCGCTATTACGGCGGCTGCGAATATGTGGACAAGGTGGAAACACTTGCCATTGAACGTGCAAAAAAACTGTTCGGCGCAGAACACGCCAACGTGCAGGCACATTCCGGTGCCAATGCCAATACGGCAGTATACTTTGCCTTTTTGCAGCCGGGCGATACCATTATGGGCATGAACCTGTCGCAGGGCGGGCATCTTTCCCACGGTTCACCGGTTAATATTTCCGGCAAATATTATAATGTAGTCCCTTACGGAGTTACGCACGAAACCGAGCGCATTGATTACGACGAATTTGCGCGCATTGCCAAAGAAGCTCAGCCGAAGCTGATTGTTGCCGGTGCAAGCGCTTATCCGCGCGTAATTGATTTTGAACGCATGGCAGAAATTGCCCACAGTGTCGGTGCTATTTTCATGGTGGATATGGCCCACATTGCAGGGCTTGTTGCAGCAGGTCTGCATCCCAGCCCGGTTCCCTATGCCGATATTGTTACCACAACCACGCACAAAACTCTGCGCGGCCCGCGCGGCGGCCTTATTTTGTGCAAGGAAAAATATGCCAAACAGATCGACAAGGCTATTTTCCCCGGCGTGCAGGGCGGCCCGCTGATGCATGTTATCGCTGCCAAAGCAGTTGCTCTTGGCGAAGCGCTGAAACCTGAATTTAAAGAATATGCCAAACAGATTATTGCCAACTGCCAGGCTCTTGCCGAAGGCCTTATTGCCGAAGGCTTCCGCCTTGTTTCCGGCGGTACGGATAACCACCTTTTGCTGGTTGACGTGCGCGGGCAGAAAATGACCGGCAAAACCGCAGAACACCTGCTGGATGAAGTTGGCGTAACCTGCAATAAAAACACCATTCCGTTTGACCCTGAAAGCCCGTTTGTTACCAGCGGCATCCGTCTTGGCACTGCTGCCGTAACCACTCGCGGCTTTAAAGAAGCTGATATGAAAGAAGTTGCAGCTATCATCGGGCTTGTGCTTAACAACCCCGAAGATGCTGAAAAACAGGCAGAAGCAGCACAGCGCGTTGCGGCATTGTGCGCAAAATATCCAATGTATCCCATGCTGTAACAGATAATGAAATTTCCTAAGGAGGAGATTTGCATGCAGATAACCGTTGTAGAACATCCCCTGATTAAACACAAACTTTCCAAAATGCGCGACATTAACTCTACTTCCCGCGATTTCCGCGAATGGCTTGATGAAATTGCCATGCTGATGACCTACGAAGTAACGCGCGACCTTGAACTGGATGAAATGCCGGTACAGACCCCGATTTGCGAAACTACCGGCTACAAGCTGCACAACAATATCGTTGTTGTGCCCATCCTGCGCGCCGGTCTCGGCCTTTTAAGCGGCGTGCTGCGCATGATTCCTAATGCCCATGTTGGCCATATCGGTTTGTACCGCGATGAAAAAACGCTGGAGCCGCATGAATATTACTGCAAAATTCCGCCCGATAAAGACCCGATTACCATTGTTGTAGACCCGATGCTGGCAACCGGCGGCAGTGCGGAAGCAGCAATTACCATGCTAAAAAAACGCGGCCTTAATAATATCCGCTTTATGTGCCTTGTAGCAGCACCGGAAGGCGTTGAAGTGCTGAACAAAGTACATCCCGACGTTAAAGTTTATACGGCGGCGCTGGACGAAAAGCTTAACGAGCACGGCTACATTGTGCCGGGCCTCGGCGATGCCGGCGACCGTATTTTCGGCACGAAATGAGTATGGATACAAGACCGGACTGGGACCACTACTTTATGGAAATTGCCCGCGTGGTAAGCAAGCGCAGCACCTGTTTGCGACGCAGTGTAGGCGCCGTAATTGTAAAAAACAGGCAGATTGTGGCTACCGGCTACAACGGCACGCCTTCGGGGCTTGAACACTGCGCCGTTACCGGCTGCCTGCGCGAGCAGCTTAAAGTTCCTTCCGGCAAAATGCACGAACTGTGCCGTGGCATCCACGCCGAGCAAAACGCCGTTGTACAGGCGGCTTTTCACGGCGTATCGGTAAACGGCGGCACGCTGTACTGCACGCACCAGCCCTGCGTGGTATGCACAAAAATACTCATCAACGCCGGTATTAAACGCATTGTTTACGCTAATCCCTACCCCGATAAGCTGGCGGAAGAAATGCTGAAGGCATCCAAAATGGAAATCACTATTCTGGACGGCGAAACAGAAAAATAAAATTAATATTAAAACGTAAAGACGGCAGTGCCAAGCGCGGCGCTGCCGTTTATGCTTATGAGGAAGTTGGCGATTTTTGGGCTTCTATTAAAATTGTTACAAATCTGCAAAAAATTTTCAAAAAAGTTGTTCAAACTGCCGATTTTTTGATATACTATTTACGATAATCTGAATTGCTCAAATTTTATAAAACTGAATTTAATTTCCGGCTTTAAGCCTCGAGGTGGGAAAGTGCAAGTGTATATTTTAGCGTTTATTATAGCTCTTTTAGCAAGCTGGGTTTTAACCCCTTATGTCAAAAAACTGGCTTTTCGCATCGGCGCTCTTGACAAACCGGACGGACGCAAGGTTCATCACGGCATTATGCCGCGCTTGGGGGGCCTTGCTATTTATTTGGCCTTTGTCATTGCCGTGCTTGCCACCATGCACATGACGCGCGATATTTTTGCGCTGCTTCTGGGCGGCACAGTAATTGTTATCGTCGGCATTCTGGACGACAAGTACCAGCTGCCCGCCAAAGTAAAGCTGCTGGGGCAGATTGCGGCGGCGTTTGTGCTGGTGCTGTTTGATATTAAAATCGAATGGCTGAACAATCCGTGGGGCGGTTATTTTTACCTTGAGTATTTTTCCGTGCCGCTGACGGTTTTCTGGATTGTAAGCTTTACCAATGTTGTTAATTTGATGGATGGCCTTGACGGGCTTGCAGCCGGTGTTTCCGGCATTGCTTCGGTTACGGTCATTCTTGTTGCCCTGCAGCAGGGCTTTTACCCGGTTGCCGTTATTACGGCCGCACTTGCCGGCGGCATTATCGGCTTTATCCGCTACAACTTTAACCCGGCAAGCATTTTTATGGGCGATACCGGCAGTATGTTTATCGGTTATATGCTGGCAGCAATTTCCATTTTCGGCGCTGTAAAAAGTGCGGCCACCATTGCGCTTTTGGTGCCTGCCGTTGCGCTTGGCCTGCCTATTATGGATACCGCCTTTGCCATTGTGCGCCGCTATACCAACGGACGCCCGATTTTTCAGCCCGACAAGGGGCATTTGCACCACCGCCTGCTGGCGATGGGCCTCAGCCAGCGCCAGGCAGTGCTTTTAATGTATGTTATCAGCGCAGTGCTGGGCATTGCCGCTATTTTGCTTACCGAAGTTGACGGTTATCTGGCGGCAGGCATTATTGCATGTATTATTTCCGGCGTCGCGCTTGGCGCCAAAAAGATAGGCATTTTAAATGACAGATAAGGAGTGGGATTGATGGCAAAACTGAAAGTAATGACAGTTTTCGGCACACGCCCTGAAGCTATTAAGATGTGCCCGCTGGTTTTGGAAATGCGCAAACATCCTGACGAAATTGAACCGCTGGTGGCTGTAACAGCGCAGCACCGCGAAATGCTTGATCAGGTGCTGCACCTTTTTGGCATTACTCCCGATTATGATTTGAATATTATGAGCGCCGGGCAGACGCTGTATGACGTTACGGAAAAAGCCCTGCGCGGCTTGCAGAAGGTTTTGGAAGAAGCTAAGCCGGACCTTGTTCTGGTGCACGGCGATACTACTACCACTTTTGCGGGCGCTCTGGCAGCTTTTTATGCGCAGATTCCGGTAGGCCATGTTGAAGCGGGCCTGCGCACCGGCAATAAATATTCGCCGTTTCCGGAAGAGATGAACCGCAAATTAACCGGCGCACTTGCCGATTACCATTTTGCGCCTACAGCTACAAGCAAGGCCAACCTGCTGCGCGAAAACGTGCCGGAAGCAAAAATTGTAGTTACCGGAAATACCGTTATCGACGCTTTGAAAACCACCGTAAAAAAAGATTACCGCTTTGATGACGATGCGCTGCACGAAGTGCTTGACAGCGGCAAACGCCTTATTTTGATGACCACGCACCGCCGCGAAAACCTTGGCGAACCGATGCGCCATGTTTATAAAGCTCTGTGCGAAGTACTGCGCACCCATCCCGGCGTGGAAGCAATTTTCCCGGTGCATAAAAACCCGAAGGTGCGCCAGATTGTAGATGAAGAACTGGGGCATCTGCCGCAGGTTCACTTAATAGAGCCGCTGGACTACGAACCGTTTGCCAACCTTATGGCGCGTGTTGATATTGTGCTTACCGACAGCGGCGGAATTCAGGAAGAAGCGCCGGCACTCGGCAAACCCGTGCTTGTGCTGCGCGATACCACCGAACGCCCCGAAGCAGTTTCGGCAGGCACGGTAAAACTTATAGGCACCGCTTATGAAGATGTGCTGCGCGAAACTAATCTGCTTTTGGATGACGCCGCCCATTACCGCAGCATGGCGGAAGCCGTTAACCCTTACGGCGACGGTGAAGCCTGCTCAAGGATTGTAAACCGGATTTTAAAAGAATTTGGTTTTGATGTTGAAGATTTACCCGAATTTACTGTAATTTGATATAGACAGAATTTGTGAAATATTTTAAAATAATATTAAGAAGGTATGAAGATTTCTAATATATTATGATGACGTGAAATTTGGTGAGCGCCATGAATGAGAATCTGGAAAAAGTAAAACTTGCCGACAGAAAACGGCAGGAAATAGCCAGACGCATTAAAGCACGCCTTGACAGGCAGCGCCGGCAGGAACTTGAGCGCATCAGAATGATGAACGCTTTTGCAATAGTTTCTTCGCTCGGCATGATGACTGTTATAGATTTTCTGCTTGCATACTGGGGCGGCGACTGGCTCGATAATTATTTTCAGACCGGTGACCATTTCTGGCGCAAAATCTGCCTCGGCCTTGCGGGCCTCACGTTTTTCCTGGCGATTTTCAAGCTGATTTATTTTAAACCGCTTGACGAAAAGCCGCAGGAAGATGATAATGAACAACAAGCGGAAAATGCCGCGGTCGATAATTCAACAAAGGACATTAAATAAAATATATTATGGCAAACTTTGATTTAACGCCGCTGGTAAAAGGCGGTGGTTATAAAGTTATTTTCCGCCTGTTTCTCTGGTCTGTACCATTGGTACTGATTTTGTTTGTATTTGGAAACCATGATTTTGCCGTATCCTTTTTCAGGGGTGTGGTAATAGGTGTGATGGACACCGTTGTGATGTTCCACGGAATGAAACAGGCGCTTCCGTACGTCGGTACACCGCGTAAGGGAGTAAAAATAATGCGGCGGTACAGATACTATCGCTTAGGCCTGGCGGGCAGCATTTTTGTGTTGATGTTAAGGATGAAATATCCGGTTTTCGGTGCGAGCCTGGGATTTCTTCTGATACATATATTTTTAATCATCAATTTATTATTTTTCGCGTACCGACTTAACAAGAAGGAAGCGTGAGGAAAGGAGTTGAAAAGGATGGGAAATGAAGCAGCTGCTATGGCACAGGGAGCTGAACAGTCAGGTGAAATTATACATTATGCTGCAACTGAAATAGCACCAGGTATTGTAATCAATATGCAGACAATGTATATGACTTGGATTGCGATGGCTATTGTATTTGTATTATTTTTCGTAGTCTCCCGCAACCCGAAGTTAGTTCCGAGCGGCTTGCAGAATGTGATGGAAATGGTTATCGATTTCCTTGATGGCATGATGAATCAGAACCTTGGTGAAAAGGGCCGTAAATATATGGCATCCTTTATTATTACCCTGTTTATGTTCATCTTAATCAGCAACGAAATCGGTATGCTTCCGCAGATTGGTGTTCACTGGACTTCACCGACCAACGACATCAACACATGTTTTGCACTTTCGCTGTTAATTGCCCTTAGTGCCTACATTGTAGGTGTTGCAAGGCAGGGTCTCAAACATTTTAAACATTTTGTGCAACCTGCTCCTGGCTTTATTGTGTTGCATTTGCTGGATGCGGTTACCAAACCGTTGACTATGGCGCTTCGTCTTTTCGGTAACATTCTGGCAGGCGAAATTTTGCTCATAGTTCTTTACCAGTTATCTCCCTGGATTATTCCGGAGTTCTGGGTTATGTTCAGCTTGTTCATTGGCTTTGTCCAGGCTTTTATCTTCACGATTTTGGCATTGGGCAGCTATGCACTTGCGTTTTCTGACCATGAACACTGATTTTAATTTTGAGAGAAAATTAAAAATTATTAATTTTGAAAGGATGAATTAAATGTCTGAAACTGCAATTATTACGGCTGCATCTTTGATTGGTGCAGGTCTTGTTTGCCTTGGTGCTGCTACCGGTGCTGGTGTTGGTAACGGTAATATGTGCGGAAAATCTATCGAATCTATGGCTCGTCAGCCGGAAGAAGCTGGTAAAATCTTTACCAACATGCTGGTTTGCGTAGGCCTTATTGAATCCATGCCTATCCTTTGCTACGTTATAGCAATCGTTCTCGTATTTGCTAACCCTTTCATTTAATAGCTTGATTTGTGATGTTGAACAAAAGTAAAAGGGAGGGTCATAATTGATTGACTTTAACGCAACTATAATTGCGCAGGTTCTGAACTTCTTGTTCCTCGTGTTTATACTTGCAAAATTTGCGTATAAACCCGTCATTAACATGATGGAAGACCGTAAGAACAAAATCGCAAGCGACCTGGAAAACGCTGAATTGGCGAAAGCCGAAGCTGAAAAATTAAAAGCTGAATATGCTGCTCAGCTTGCTACTGTACGTCAGGAAGCACAGAGCATTATTGACAGCGCACGTAAAACTGCTCAGTCTGTACATGATAAGATTATTGCTGAAACCAAAGCAGAACAGGAACAGATTGTTGCTTCCGCTAAAGACGCAATTGCTCTTGAAAAACAGCAGGCTCTCGGCGAAGTACGTGCTCAGGTTATCAAACTTAGTTTGGTTGCTGCCGGTAAAATCCTGGAACAGAAATTAAATTCTGCAGAAGATGAAAAATTGGCAGGTTCCGTTGTTGATAAAATAATGAAATAATATTGATTTGTGTTCCATAAAAGCCGGATTAAAGGGCTTTGCCTTCCTTTTGGGCATTGCTTGTACCGGCAGATTGAGGTGATTGATACAATATGAAGAATGAAGAAAATATTGCTTTGATAGAGCAAGAATTGTCCGATTTCAAAATTGACCGCAGTTCCATTAAAGAATTGCTGGAAGTCAAAGTTACTACTGCTAAAAAACTGACTTCTGCCGAGTATCAATCCATTTCTGCAATTCTTACCGAGAAACTGGGCAGCGAAATTTACATGAATAAAGTTGTTGACCCGGCTATCCTCGGCGGCATCATAGTACAAGTTGGCGATAAAGTATTCGATGCTTCCGCACTGCGTAAGCTGAGAAAAATGGAAGTTGTAATGGATGGCATTGACATTCATGAATACTCCCTGCAGGATACTGCCAAAATCTCCGATGCTATGGGCGCTAAGCTCGAGAATTACACAGTGGATGTAGACCTTGAAGAAGTCGGCATTGTTGAAAAAATCGGTGACGGCATTGCAACCGTAATCGGTATGAAAAACGCTATGGCAGGCGAAATGGTTGAACTTCCGAACGGCGTAACCGGCATGGTACTTAACCTTGACCGTGAAAACGTAGGCGTTGTACTGCTTGGTGGCGATACCCTTGTTAAAGAAGGCGACATCGTACGCAGAACCGGACGCATTATGGAAGTTGGCGTAGGCGAAGGCCTCCTCGGCCGCGTTGTAAGCGCGCTGGGCGAACCTATCGATGGCAAAGGCAGCATTGCTTATGCTGAAAAACGCCCGATTGAATCTCCTGCACACGGCATTGCTGACCGTGAATCCGTAGATACTCCGCTTCAGACCGGTATTAAATGTATCGACGCTCTCGTTCCTATCGGACGTGGCCAGCGCGAACTTATTATCGGCGACCGCGGCACCGGCAAAACTGCCGTTGCTGTTGATACCATCCTTAACCAGAAAGGCCAGAACGTAATCTGCATTTACGTTGCTATCGGCCAGAAGGCTTCTAACGTTGCCCGTATCGTTCGTACTCTCGAACAGCACGGCGCAATGGAATACAGCATTGTTGTTGCAGCTACCGCAGCTGATTCTGCTCCTTTGCAGTATATCGCTCCGTATGCAGGCGTAACAATGGCAGAATATTTCATGGACCAGGGCAAAGACGTTCTGTGCGTATACGACGACCTTTCCAAACACGCCGTTGCATACCGTGCAATGTCCCTGCTGCTCCGCCGTCCTCCTGGACGTGAAGCATATCCTGGCGACGTATTCTACTTACATTCCCGTCTTTTGGAACGCGCTGCAAAACTCAATAAAGAGCTTGGCAATGGTTCCATTACCGCACTGCCGGTTATCGAAACCCTGGCAGGCGACGTAGGCGGCTTTATTCCTACCAACGTAATTTCCATTACCGACGGACAAATCTTCCTGGAATCCGAATTGTTCTATGCAGGTATCCGTCCGGCTATCAACTCCGGCTTGTCCGTATCCCGTGTAGGCGGTGCAGCACAAATTAAAGCAATGAAATCCGTTGCCGGTACCCTGCGCCTTGACCTTGCACAATACCGCGAACTTGCTGCATTCTCCCAGTTCGCTTCTGACCTTGATAAAGCTACCAAGGCTCAGCTCGAACGCGGCCAGCGCCTGATGGAAATCATGAAGCAGGGCCAGTACCAGCCTCTGACTGTTGAGAAGGAAGTTATGTCGATTTACCTCGGTACTAAAGGTTATCTTGATGACATTGATGTTAAAAAGATTACCCGTTTCGAGAAAGAATTCCTTGAATTTATGGACGCTGCTTACCCGCAGGTTGGCGAATCCATCCGTACCGAAAAGAAAATCACCGACGAAGCTGAAGCTACACTGAAAAAAGCTATAGAACAGTTTAAGGAAACTTTTCTTGCCAGTGAAGGCAGGTGATTGACTGATGGCTACTGCACGTGAGATTCATCGCCACATGAAAAGTGTAAAGAACATTGGTCAAATCACTAAGGCGATGAAAATGGTTGCTGCGGCACGTCTGCGCAGAGCGCAGGAAAGAGCTGCCGCCAGCCGTCCGTATGCTATAAAAATTAAAGAGGTTTTGAGTAATATCGTTGGCGATAAAGGAACTTTGTCCGGACTGAACCCGAGAAAACATCCTTTAATTCAAAAACGCCCGGTAAAAAAGATTGGCTTTTTGGTAATGTGCTCCGATAAGGGCCTTGCAGGCGCTTACGGCAGCAATGTTTTAAAACATGCCATGGGTGAAATCTTAAAAGTAAAAGGCGAAGTAGTTATTATTACCTGCGGCCGCCGTGCCAGAGACTTTTTCAGACATCGTGGATTTAATGTCATTCAGGCACACTTTGGTTTCTCCGACAAGCCTTCTTACAACAATGCTGTTGAAGTAGCATATGATGCAGCACAGCGTTTTGCCGATGAGCAGTTTGATGAATTGCGCATTGTATATACTTTGTTCAAATCCGCACTTTCGCAGACCCCGACCAATGAAACTGTTCTTCCGCTGGAACCCCCGGCAGATGAAGCACCCAAAGGCGGCGAAGCACAGGTTAAAGCAAATACCCAGTATTTGTTCATGCCTGAAGCAGAAGAAATTCTGGCAGATTTGGCACCTCGTTATTTGGAAACTGTTATTTATGCCGCACTCGTACAGTCCGCAGCGAGCGAACTTGGTTCCCGTATGACTGCTATGAGTTCCGCAACAGACAACGCAGCAAAGCTGGTTAAGAGCCTTGAGCTTAACTACAACAAAGCACGTCAGGCACTTATTACCCGCGAGCTGACCGAAATCTGCGGCGGCGCAGAAGCATTAAAACAGAACTGATGATATATTAGTAAATTAGGAGGCTAAAACCTTGAATACTGGTAGAATAGTACAAGTTGTTGGCCCTGTTGTTGACATTGAGTTCAGTCCGAAAACAATGCCCGCGATCCTGAATGCTATCAAAATTGATGGTACTACTGATGACGGTAAAGTAAAAATTCACCTTACTTGTGAAGTTATGCAGCATATCGGCTATAACATTGTCCGTACTGTTGCCATGAGCTCTACCGATGGTCTTGTTCGCGGCATGGAAGCAGTAGATACCGGCGCTCCTATCAGCGTACCGGTTGGCCCCGGCGTACTGGGCCGTATCTTCAACGTTCTCGGTGAAACTGTTGACCATGATGACACGAAAGTAGAAGCAGCAGACTACTGGCCTATCCACCGTCCTGCTCCGACTTTTGACCAACAGGCAACAAGCACTAAAATTTTGGAAACAGGCATTAAAGTCGTTGACCTTATCGCTCCGTATGCAATGGGCGGTAAAATCGGTTTGTTCGGCGGTGCAGGCGTAGGTAAAACCGTTATTATTATGGAACTTATCCATAATATCGCAACTGCACACGGCGGCTACTCCGTATTCGCCGGCGTAGGCGAACGTACCCGTGAAGGCAATGACCTTTGGTGCGAAATGAAAGAATCCGGCGTTATCGACAAAACCGCTCTGGTTTACGGTCAGATGAACGAACCTCCTGGAGCACGTATGCGCGTAGGCCTTACCGGCCTGACCATGGCTGAATACTTCCGTGATGTAGGCGGCCAGGACGTACTTCTGTTTATCGATAACATTTTCCGTTTCATTCAGGCAGGTTCCGAAGTTTCCGCATTGCTCGGCCGTATGCCTTCCGCAGTAGGTTATCAGCCTACTTTGGCAAACGATATCGGTGCATTGCAGGAACGCATTACCTCCACTAAAACCGGTTCCATCACCTCCGTACAGGCTGTATACGTACCTGCGGACGACTTGACTGACCCTGCACCGGCAGGCACCTTCGCCCACCTGGATGCAACCACAGTACTGTCCCGTCAGATTGCAGAGCTTGGTATTTATCCTGCGGTTGACCCGCTGGATTCCACCAGCCGTATTCTTGACCCGCTGGTAATCGGTGAAGAACATTACAATGTTGCCCGCGGCGTACAGGCTATTCTCCAACGCTATAAAGAATTGCAGGATATCATCGCAATTCTCGGTATGGAAGAACTTAGCGAAGAAGATAAACTTACCGTTGCCCGCGCACGTAAAATTCAAAGATTCCTGTCCCAGGCATTCTTCGTAGCAGAACAGTTTACCGGTACCCCGGGACAATATGTTCCTTTGAACGAAACAATCAGAGGCTTTAAAGAAATCCTCGAAGGTAAACATGATGATCTGCCCGAAGGCGCCTTCTACATGGTAGGCACTATTGATGACGCCATTAAGAAAGCTGAAAGCATGAAGGTGGATTGATTGCATGGCAAATTTAATGCAATTGGAAATTGTAACCCCTGATAAATACTTCATTAAAAGAGACGATGTTGTATATGCAGGCTTTGAAGCTTTAGACGGCGGTTTTGGCGTATTTGCCAATCATATGCCTGCTATTGCAGCACTTAAAGACGCTCCTTTTAAATACAGGGACGCCAATAATGAAGAACATTTCATTTATTTATCGGGCGGCTTTGCTGAAATTGTAAAAAACAAAATTACAATTCTCAGCATTCAGGCTGAAGCAGCAGAGGACATTGACCTTGAGCGCGCGCATGCGGCTTTGGAAAGAGCTGAAAACCGCATTGCCAACTTTACGGTTGATATTAACATTAAAAGAGCCGAAGCTGCCAAGGCAAGAGCTCTCGGCAGAATCAGGACAGTAGAACTTTCCATGGCTGCCAAAATGAGATAAGCTTAAACTTAAAACGCACCTCTTTACGGGGTGCGTTTTTTATTTGCTTAAACAAGATAACTTTATAAAAATAAGCTTAACAGTTGAAGTCATTAAAAAGAAAGGCTTAAAATTGTGGCAATACACAAAATGTTTGCTTGTTTTATAGGCGTAGATAAGATAAAATATATTTATAATTTTATGCTTTTATATGGAGGGCAGAATGAATAAAGACAAAGGACCCAAAAAGTCAATATATTATTACTATATGCTGGCACTGGCAATATTGCTTTTGCTGAATACGGTAATTATACCAATGTTTTTCAGTCCTAAAGTGCAGGAAATTTCGTACAGCAGCTTCTTGCAGATGGTTGACGAAGGCAAGGTAGACAAGGTAGAAATTACCAACAATAAAATTGCCGTACTTGCCAAAGACAGCGGCGATAAGGAAATTTACGTTACCGGCAGGGTAGAAGACCCGCAGCTGGTAAACAGCCTGATGGAAAAGAAAGTTGAGTTTTCGCAGGTAATTCCGAAAGAGCCGAGTTTGCTTGAAAATATTTTAACGAACTGGATTTTACCGATTTTTATTTTCTTTGCGCTGGGGCAGCTGTTTATGCGCTTTATGGCAGGGCGCATGGGCGGCGGCGGGCCGTTGAACCTTGGCAAGAGCAATGCCAAAGTTTATGTGGAGGCGCAGACCGGCATTACCTTTGCCAATGTAGCCGGGCAGGATGAAGCCAAAGAAGCCTTAATGGAGCTAGTAGATTTTCTGCATCACCCAGATAAATACAAAGCGATTGGTGCTAATATGCCTAAGGGCGCGCTTTTGGTAGGTCCTCCGGGCACCGGTAAAACCTTGCTGGCCCGTGCCGTTGCCGGCGAAGCGAAAGTTCCGTTTTTCAGCATCAGCGGCAGTGAATTTATTGAAATGTTTGTCGGCATGGGCGCTGCCCGCGTGCGCGATTTGTTTAAACAGGCGCAGGAAAAAGCTCCGTGCATTATCTTTATCGACGAAATTGACGCCATAGGCAAAAAACGTGACAGCGGACGCTTTGGCGGCAACGATGAACGCGAGCAGACTTTGAACCAGCTGCTTTCGGAAATGGACGGCTTTGACGGCAGCAAAGGCATAGTAATTTTGGCTGCCACCAACAGGCCCGATTCGCTTGACAAAGCGCTTTTGCGCCCCGGACGTTTTGACAGGCGCATACCGGTTGAGCTGCCGGATTTGCAGGGACGCGAAGCAATTTTGCGCGTACATGCCAAAAATATTAAAACCGAACCCGATATTGATTATAAAGCCATTGCGCGTGCAACAAGCGGCGCTTCCGGTGCTGAACTTGCCAATATCGTCAACGAAGCTGCACTGCGTGCAGTACGTATGCACCGCGACAGCGTAACGCAGAGCGATTTTGAGGAATCGGTGGAAGTTGTTATTGCCGGTTATCAGCGTAAGGGTGCGGTAATACCCAAAGAGCAAAAACGCATTGTTGCCTACCATGAAATCGGCCATGCTCTTGTTGCGGCACGGCAGAAAAATTCTGCGCCGGTGCATAAAATAACCATTGTTCCGCGTACCAGCGGCGCATTGGGCTATACCATGCAGGTTAGCGAGGACGACAATGTGCTGATGAGCAAGGAAGAACTGTTCAATAAAATTACCACGCTTACCGGCGGGCGCAGTGCGGAAGAAGTTATTTTTAAAAGCATTACCACAGGCGCCAGTAACGATATTGAACAGGCAACGCGCATTGCCCGCGCCATGGTTACGCGCTTCGGCATGACTGATGAGTTTGACATGATGGCGACTGAAACTGTTACCAACGCATATTTGGGCGGCGATACTTCGCTTGCCTGCTCGGAAACAACCTCCGGCAAGATTGACGCTAAAGTAATGGAAATTATTAAAGATGCCCATGCCAAAGCACGCGCAATTTTGGAAAATGATATCGAAAAGCTGCATGAGCTTTCGGCATATCTTTTGGAAAAAGAAACCATTACCGGCGAAGAATTTATGTATATTTTGGAACATGGCAGGCCGGAAACCAAAAACGAAACTGCCGGTGAAGTTATTGACACAACCGCACCAGCGGCTGACGAAAATGCAGAAACCAAAGAACCTGCCGCACAGGCAGAAGAAACAAGCACTGCGGAATAAATTATATTTATTGGATTGAGGTGAAGGTATGGATCCGGCTATTGGCTGTTTGATCCTTTTGGGCGTAATGGCCCTGCTGTTTATTACAGAATTGATTCCTTTGGCGGTAACCGCAATGGGCGGCGCCATAATTTGCGGCTTTTTAAACTTTATACCCGATAACGTTGTGTTTTCAGGGCTTTCCCACCCCACGGTTACGCTGTTTGCGGGCATGTTTGTTGTGGGTGCGGCAATGTTTCATACAGGGCTTGCGCACAGCATAGGCGTATTTATTGTTAAACGCGCCGGCAAAAGCCAGAAAAATTTAATGCTTTGCATTATGATTGTGGCAGCCGTATTAAGCATGTGCCTTTCCAATACAGGCACGGCGGCATGCCTTTTGCCCGTGGTTATGGGCATCTGCGCAGCGGCTAAAATGGCTCCTTCGCGCCAGCTGCTGCCGCTTGCTTATGCTGTTTGCAGCGGCGGTATGATAAGCCTTGTCGGTACGCCGCCTAATATTATCGTCAGCGGTGCGCTGAGTAATTTTGGCTACCGTCCGTTTGGCTTTTTTGAATTCGCCTGGGTTGGCGTGCCCCTTACGGTGCTGACCATACTTTATATGTATTTTGCCGGGCGCAGGCTGCTGCCGGAAGGCGGCGAGGTGCCTGAAAAATTTCTGGCTGAGCTTGACCCCATGCAGCACAATGTGCCGAAGCAGGTAATTGCAGGCTGCATTTTGCTTGGCTGCATAATTGTTATGTGCCTTGATTTGCAAAAAATAACCATTGAAATGGCTGCTGTTATCGGCGCGCTGGTATGTGTGCTCACGGGCTGCCTTACAGAAAAACAGGCTTATCATTCTATTGAATGGAGTACAATTTTTCTGTTTGCAGGCATGATGCCCGTATCTCATGCGCTGTACAACACCGGCGCAGCAGAACTTTTGGCGCGCTGGATACTGGAAGCGCTTGGCACGCCTTCGCCGCTCGCAATAACCATGCTGCTGTTTGCAGTAACGGCACTCCTTACTCAGTTTATGAGCAATTCCGCTTCGGCGGCTCTCATTGCCCCGATAGGCATTGTAATTGCACAGAAGCTTGGCATTTCGCCCTATCCGCTTTTAATGGTAATTGCGGTGGCATCTTCCTGCGCTTATGCAACACCAATCGGCACGCCGCCGTGTACACTTATGGTTGGCCCGGGCAATTACCGATTTGTGGATTATATTAAAGCGGGCCTGCCGCTGATATTGTTATGTTTTGCTGCCACGGTAATTATTGTACCGCTGGTTTGGCCCTTTTAAAACTGGCGTCTGACGCCCTGATGGGAGGTATTAGATGAGACAATGTATGGATGCTGACAATCTGCACCGCCGCCTGAAAAAAATTATCGGCCAGGTGCAGGCTATTGACAGAATGGTTGACGAAGATGTGGCCTGCGAGGACATTCTTATGCAGATTAACGCCGCCAAATCGGCACTGCACCGCGTAGGGCAGGTTGTGCTGGAAGGGCATATTCAGCACTGCGTGCGCGACGGTATTGAACACGGCGACGCCGAAAAAACCATTCAAAACTTTACCAAAGCAGTTGAGCGTTTTGCCAATATGGCCTGACGCATTAGTTATATAAGCAGTAACCGCTGAACGCAAATACATTATGTGTTTGCGTTATTTTTTTGCATAAAAAAAGCCCCCGCTTAATGCGGAGGCCAGAGAACGGAGTTAAAACGCATTTAAAATGTAGCTTACAATTCCCATAAAAAACATGTAAATAACCATAAAAAACAAAACCTTAAACATAATGCGGATGGCTTTATCATAAGGGGTCATATTATCAGCTGATTTTTTGGGACGCTTTCTATAATCAAGTTTAATTAAATCGTTATCATAGTTATCCATAACAGCAATCCTCCCTTTATAACAAAGATTTTTCCTTATCTTTATTATAAACCAAATTTGCCGTAAGCGCTATAAATTTTATAGCTGCAAAAGCAAAATAGCAGTAATCCGGCGTAAAAAAACAGTTTGCTGCTAAGTTTTAAAGGTGTTCTTTTATTGACATTGCACTTTGCTGGGAGTATATTATAAACATAAATACCTATACCCCTATTGGTATAAAAGAGGCGGTAAAGATGCAGTTTTTTAAAAATATATTGCAAAATGAATAATTGAAAGTGCAGCTTGTGTGTATTGCTATTTCCTGTGCGGCACTATTGGCAAGCATGCTTGATATACGCCCGCTGCCGTTTGATTTGGCATGGCTTGCCGTTGTTTTATGCGGTGTGCCCATTGTTTGGGGAGCCTTGAAAGGGCTTGTAACGGAGTTTGATATTAAAGCGGATGTGCTTGTTTCCATAGCGCTTATTGCTTCGCTTACTATTGGCGAGGATTTTGCAGCCGGTGAAATTGCCTTTATTATGCAGTTGGGTTCGCTTTTGGAAGAAGCAACTGTTGCCCGTGCAAGGGCAGGCATTGAAAAACTGGTGCACCTTTCTCCGCGTACTGCGCGCAGGATTGTTGATGGTAAAGAAGAAATTATCCGTGCGGAAGATGTACGGAAGGGCGATATTCTGCGTATACTGCCGGGTGAAACCATCCCCGCTGACGGTGTAATTACAATGGGCGAAACTTCGGTCAATCAGGCTGTTATGACGGGTGAACCCCTGCCGGTAGATAAAACTGCAGGAGATGAAGTAGCAAGCGGAACGGTGAACCAGTTTGGCAGTTTTGAAATGCGGGCACTAAAGGTTGGCGAGGACAGCTCCATACAGCGGATGATTCGCCTTGTGCAGTCTGCTGACGCAGGTAAGGCAAAAATTGTGTGCTTGGCAGACCGATGGGCTACATGGATTGTGGTAATGGCGCTTACAACGGCGGTAGTAACCGGTTATATTACCGGCGAAGTAATACGCGCGGTAACGGTGCTTGTAGTGTTTTGCCCCTGTGCTTTGGTGCTGGCAACGCCGACGGCGGTTATGGCTGCCATTGGCAACGCGGCGCGCCACGGATTTTTGGTGCGCGAAGGCGATGCGCTTGAACGCTTGGCGCAGGTTAAACGTGTTGCGTTTGATAAAACGGGCACTTTAACTTATGGCAGGCCGCTGGTGGCAGCAGTAAAAAGTTTTAATAACGCTTTAACTGACGATGGTTTATATTTATATACCGCAAGCGTAGAAAAACTTTCGGAACATCCTTTGGCGCAGGCCGTAGCTACAAGCTTTGGCAAAACCGTTTTGCCTGCCGACGCTTTTAAAATGTTTGCCGGCCGCGGGGTGGAGGGCAAAGTAAACGGCTTTAAAATTACCGCCGGCAACGAAAAATTATTTGGCTCTGAGGGCATTATTATTGCCCGGGAAATTACAGCCGCTGCGCAGCAATACGCCCAAAGCGGATGCAGTATAATTTATGTTGCCGTAAACGGCGAAGCCGCCGGATTTATTGCCCTTGCCGATACCGTAAGGCCGGAAGCGGCAGATATGCTTGCCGGAGTAAAACGTGCCGGTAAAACAACCATGCTGCTGACCGGCGACCATTTTAACGCGGCAGAAAGTGTTGCTGCCATGGTTGGCGTGGACGAATTTTATGCCGGCTGCCTGCCGGAAGATAAATTAAACATTATTGCCGGTTACGAAGATAAGGGCGAGCATATCTGCATGCTTGGCGACGGCATTAATGATGCCCCGGCACTGAAAAAAGCCTGCACCGGCATTGCCATGGGAGGCATAGGCAGCGATATTGCCGTTGATGCCGCGGATATAGTGCTTATTAATGATGATTTCAGGGAGTTTGGGCATTTGCTGGAATTATCCGGGCAAATGATGCGGACTATCAGAAAAAATATTATTTTTTCGCTGGTGCTTAATTTTACGGCTATTGTGCTTGCCGTAACGGGGCTTTTAAGCCCGGTGGCAGGTGCGCTGGTGCATAATGCAGGCTCGGTGGCCGTTATTATAAGTTCGGCACTGCTTTTAAAATGGCGCTGCCATAATGCCTGCTGCCGCAAACAGAATAAAAAACTTGTGCATTGTGCCGTACAATAAACACGCGAGGCAAAATAAAAACGCTGAACATTTCCGTTCAGCGTTTTGCTGTTATTTGTTCTGTAAAATTTTTATAAGTTCTTTTTCCGTAATGGTTTCTTCGGTATAAACTTTAATGCCATGCTGCATTAAAAGTTCTGCTGTCACGCCGTTGCCGCATTTTCTGCCGCCGCTGAAAGTGCCGTCGTAAATTTCGCCGCAGCCGCAGGATGGGCTGCGTGCCTTTAAAATGGCGTAATTGGCGCCCTTATTTTTGGCTATCTGTAAGGCTTTTTGCGCGCCGCTTAAAAATTCCCTGGTAACATCAAGCCCGGTTTTATCTTTAACGCAGGCTTTGCCGTTTAAAACATCTTCGCCGCTGCCGTTTTGTATTTCTACCGGCGGGCGTGGTATGGGCAGCATTGCCAGGCATTCCGGGCAAAACGCCGTAAAATCTTCCGTGTTATAATATTTTGCCAGCCACGGGCACAAATTGTTGCCGCCGCTGTATTTTACGTTGCGCCCCAAAAGGCACGCGCTGATTAAAATCATTTTGCAGTCCCCCTCTTAAAAATACTGCCGCTGTTTAAAATAACAATGGCGGCCAGTATAAAAAATAATCCTGCCGCCTTGGCAGAAGTAAACGTTTCCCCTAAAAGCAAAAGTCCGGTTAAACAGCCAACAACGGGCTCCAGCATTGCCAGTATGGAAGCGTACCCGGCTTCAACGTATTTAAGCCCGTAGGTATAAAGCAAATAAGGCAGTACCGTGCATAAAATGCTTATGCCTGCCGCTGCGCTTGCCGTTTCGGGTATAAGGGCAAAGGCAGTTAACATAACCTCCGGCTGGCAAAACGGCAGCAAAGGCAAAGAGGCCATATAAAAAGTCCAGACGGAAATGGTTGCCGAATTATATTTAACAAGCGCATATTTGCTGAAAATGCTGTACAAAGCATAGCCAAACCCGGAAAGAATGCCTGTAAAAAAGGCTTCCGGCGGGCACTGCCAGCTGCCGGTAAGCATGCCCGATAAAAACAGGCATCCAGAAATGGTGGAACACAGAGCCAGTATTTTGCTGAAAGTTAGCCGCTCTTTAAATAAAAGCAGCGAGAGCAGCATTACAAATACCGGCGCGGTGTAAAGCAGCATGACGGCAACCGAAAGGCTGCTGAGCGTAAAAGTTGTAAGGTAAAAAAGGTTAAACAGCACTACGCTGATAATGCCTGTGCCAATAAACATCCAGATGTCGCGCAGGTTTATTTTTAATAGAGCGGGTGAACGCACAAGCAGAAACGCCGTCATAAATAAAGCGCCGGCAATGGTGCGCACGGCTATAACCTGCACCGGGCTGAAACCGTAAAACATTAAAATATACGAGAACAACCCGATAAAGCCCCATAAACTGGCTGCTGCCATAATGGCGAGCACCGGGCGTGTTTGGCCGTTCAAATTATTTTCCTTCTTCCTCGTAGTGGTTAATCAGGGCAAAAATCTTTTTCTGCTTATGCTTGCCGCTGGGGGCGGAAGTAAAGCCCCTGCCGAAAACGTCGCTGGCTTCGGTGATAATCATAAAAGCGCCGGGGTCTTTTTTGCGTACAATCTGGCGGATGCGCGCCACCTGTGTAAGCTTGGCAACAACAAACAGCACTTTGCGCTGCTGGTGAGTGTAAGCGCCTTCGCCATATAAATAGGTTACGCCGCGGCCTACTATTTTAATAATGCCGCTGGCAATTTCCTCATAATGCTCGCTGATGATGATGATATTTTTCTTGTAATCGAAGCCGGAAGCAAAAGAGTTTGTTACTTTAAATACGATAAAGAAGGTCAGCATCGTGTAAAGCACGGCTTCAATGCCGAAGGCAATGGTTCCGCAGAACATAATGAAAATGTTAAAAATAAAATTGGTTGTGCCCTGGCTGATGCTGTAATATTTGTTTATTATGCCGCCGACAATATCCATGCCGCCGGTGCCGCCGCCCACGCGGTAAACGATGCCCATGCCGATGCCGTACATAACGCCGCCGGTAATGCAGCTGAGCATTTTTTCCGGTACGTCAGGCGTATAAGCCGTTAAAAAATGCAGTGCGTCAATGGCAAGTGAAAGGAAGGTCATGCTGGCAAGCGAACCGAAAAAGTATTCCTTGTCCATATACTTCCACGCCAGGTAAAACAGCGGTATGTTCAGCACAATGTTCATCATGCCTATGGGCAGGCCCGTAAGGTAGTAAATTAAAAAGCCCAGGCCTGTAATGCCGCCGCTGAGCAGCATGTTGGGAATGTAAAACAGGTTAATGGCGGAGGCTGTAATAAGGCAGCCGATAACCACCATGGTATAACGGTAAATATGGTAGCTCATTGATACGCTCCTTTAAAATTTGTTTAACTGTTATAATCTTATCATTTTTTGAAGAAAAAAGGAATTGGCGCAGGCGAATTTACCCAAAAAGCATAAAAAATTTAAAAGAGATTTAAAAATTTTTATAACTTTTTAAACTGTTATAAAGCCAAGATGTTTAAAATATGTTAAAATATATTGTATACAGAATTTTGAGTTGACAGGGATGTTTATGGAAAAAATTACAGAAACAGCTTATGCCAAAATAAACCTTGGGCTTGATGTGCTCGGCAAACGTGCCGACGGCTACCACGAGGTTTCTATGGTAATGCAGAGCATCAGCCTTGCCGATACGGTAACGCTTGAAAAGCACAGCGGGCTGCTTGTGCAAACCGGCCGCAGCGATTTGCCGGGCGACAGCAGTAACCTTGCGTATAAGGCGGCAGTGCTGATGGCAGAACGCTTTAATAAAACGCCGGATGTAAAAATAACGCTTGATAAGCATATTTTTATGGCAGCAGGCCTTGCCGGAGGCAGCAGCGACGCTGCGGCAGTGCTGCGCGGGCTGAACCGTTTGTGGCAGCTTGGCCAGAATGCGGCGCAGCTTGAAGAACTTGCCGCGGAAATAGGCAGCGACGTGCCGTTCTGCATCTGCGGCGGCACAGCCCTTGCAGAAGGGCGCGGCGAAATATTAACTGCGCTGCCGGAGCCGCAGGAGGCAGTTATTGTGCTTGCCAAACCGCAGCAGGCAGTATCCACCGCCTGGGTGTATAAGGAATTTGATTCTTTAAAGGAGCCGCAGCATCCTGATATTGGCACGCTGAAAACAGCACTTTTAAAAGGAAATGCCGTGCTGCCGCTGCCGGGCATGGGCAACGCGCTGGAGGGCGTAACCTGCGCCAGATACCCTGAAATTAACAAAATAAAAAAAGAAATACTTGCCGCAGGAGCGCAGTACGCGCTTATGAGCGGCAGCGGGCCGACTGTGTTTGCCGTTGCAGGCAGCACACAGGAAGCACAGAAAATTATAGAAGCATTGCAGGCATGGAAACTGGAAACAGCGATTGCCACAACTGTGAAAAGGAGTGTAATATAAATGAGCGGACATTTAAGCCCTATTCAGCTTGACAGCTACCGGCCGCTGCGCGAACTGGTATGCGAAACCATCCGCCAGGCGATTGTTGACGGCGTTTTCAGCCCGGGCGAAAGGCTGATGGAAATTCAGCTGGCTGATGAAATGGGCGTCAGCCGTACGCCGGTGCGTGAAGCAATCCGCAAGCTGGAACTGGAAGGCTTTGTGGTAATGATACCGCGCCGCGGCACCTATGTGGCCGATATTTCCATTAAAGACATTAACGAAGTTTACGAAATACGCACCAGCCTTGAAGTGCTGGCAGCAGGGCTTGCCGCCGAACGTATCAGCGACGAGGAGCTGGAAACCATGCAGCGCCTGCTGGTAGAAATAGGCCAGCATATTGAAGACGGCAATATCGAGAAAATCGTAGAAATTGATACCGCGTTCCATGATGTTTTGTATAAAGCCAGCCGCAACAAACGCCTGGCAGGCATTATTAACAATCTGCGCGAGCAGATTACAGTAATACGCCGCCGTTCCATGATGTATCCTGGGCGTTTGCAGAATACTATGGAAGAACACCGTATTCTGGTGGACAGCATTGCGGCCCATGATGTTGACAGAGCGCAGAACGCTGCCCGCCTGCACATGGAAAACGCCGAGCATACTTTGCTGAAAGACATGCTTGAAAGCGCTGAACGCAAGAAAAAATAAGAAATGGGGTATAGAAATTGTCAGAACTTGTTGCTGTAATTTTAGCTGCCGGTATGGGCACCCGCATGAAATCGAAACTGCCGAAGGTTTTGCATAAAGTTGGCGGCAAAGCCATGCTGCAAAGAGTGCTTAACGCCGCAGACGGAGCCGGTGCCGCTAAAAAAGTAGTTATTACCGGCCACTGCGCAGAACTTGTAAACGAACTTATCGGCAATCAGGCCGTAAGCGTATACCAAAAAGAACAGCTCGGCACAGGACATGCCGTAATGCAGGCTGAAGCCGAACTGAAAGATTTTAAAGGAACCGTTATGGTTCTTTGCGGCGACACTCCGCTTTTGGATGCCGGCGAACTGCGCAAATTTTATGACGAGCATGTACAAAGCGGCGCTGCTGCTACCGTGCTTACCGCAATTATGCCTAATCCTTACGGTTACGGGCGCATTATCCGCAGTGCTGAAGGCAATGTGGCAGGCATTGTTGAAGAAAAAGACGCAACGCCGGAGCAGAAAGCAATTACCGAAATCAATACCGGTATTTTCTGCTTTGAAGCACCGCTCCTGTTTGAAGTTCTGCATACTTTAACAAACGATAACGCGCAGGGCGAATATTATTTAACTGATGTGCTTGCCAAATTAAACGGCATGGGCAAAAAAGTAGGCGCCGCCATTACTGCCGATAACGCCATGGTAATGGGCGTAAACAGCCGCCGCCAGCTGGCGGAAGCAGAAGCCGAACTGCGCACTCGCGTGCTCGGTGCGCTGATGGACAGCGGCGTAACCATTATGGACCCCGCAAGCACATTTATCGGCGAAGACGTTAAAGTTGGCAATGATACCGTTATTTACCCGTATACCTGGCTGGAAGGCAATACGGAAATCGGCACTGACTGCGTAATCGGGCCTTCCGTACGCCTTACCAATGTTAAAGTTGGCAGCGAAGTGGAAATGCAGTTTACCTACGGGCACGATTGCACCGTTAAAAATAAAGTTGTAATGGGACCTTATGTACATCTGCGCCCGGATACCGTGCTTGAAGACAAGGTTAAAATCGGCAACTTTATTGAAGTTAAAAATTCTCATGTCGGCTACGGCACCAAACTGCCGCATCTTTCCTACATTGGCGATACCGATATCGGCAGCGGCGTAAATATTGGCTGCGGCTGCATTATGGTTAACTATGACGGCAAGAAAAAACACCGCACTACTATTGGCGACAACGCTTTTATAGGCTGTAACAGCAACCTTGTTGCGCCTGTTACCATCGGCGAAGGCGCTTATGTAGGCGCAGGCTCCACCATTACCAAAGAGGTGCCTGAGGACGCACTTGGCATTGCCCGCGCCAAACAGAAGAACATTGAAGGCTGGGCAGCCAAACAACGCGAAGACTGATAAATTTTGCTATACTACTTGTTAAACCTGTGTAAAAAGTTGTATACTATATTTATAAGGTTACGGAAATTTAATACCTATACAACTCAATCATACTTGGAGGGATATGACCATGTTGTCAGATGAGAGCAGAATGAGGATTTTTACAGGTAACGCAAACCCTGATTTGGCACGCGAGATTGCTGAAAATCTCGGTACAACCGTTGGTGATGCCGTTATCAACCGTTTTAACAATGGCGAAGTACAGGTTATGATTAACGAAAGCGTACGCGGCAAGGACATTTTTATTGTACAGCCTACCTGCGGCCCTATCGTTAACGATAACGTAATGGAACTTTTAATTATGGCTGATGCGTTTAAACGTGCTTCCGCTTCCCACATTACCGCAGTTATTCCGTATTACGGTTATGCCCGTCAGGACCGCAAAGCACGCGGCCGCGAACCTATTACCGCAAAACTGATGGCAGATCTTCTGGAATGTGCAGGCATTACCCGCGTTGTAACAATCGACCTGCATGCAGCCCAGATTCAGGGCTTCTTTAACGTACCGTTTGACCATATGCCCGGCCAGCCGATTCTGGCAGAGTATATTAAAAGCAAAAATCTTGAGGACCTCATCGTTGTATCACCTGACCTTGGCGGCGTAAGCCGTGCCCGCACCATGGCAGAACGCCTCGGCTGCGGCATGGCCATTATCGACAAACGCCGTCCGGAACCCGGCGTAGCCGAAGTTATGAACCTTATCGGCAACGTTGAAGGCAAAACCGCAATTCTTGTCGACGACATGATTGATACCGCAGGTTCTTTGGTAGAAGCAGCCAAAGCTGTTAAAAAATTTGGCGCAAAAGAAATTTACGCATGCTGCACGCATCCGATTTTGACGGACCCGGCTGTAAGCCGCATTGCCCAGTCGGATATTACGGAAGTTGTTGTTACCAACACCATTCCGCTGCCGCCGTCCAAAAAGCACCCCAAAATTAAAGTGCTTTCCATTGCGCCGATTCTGGCAGAAACCATTCTGCGCATTTACAACAACTGGTCTGTAAGCCAGCTGTTTGAAAAACACAAATAATAAACTTTATGGGCCTGCCGCAGGCGCGGCGGGCCTTATTTTTGCATTAAGGAGTAAACATGAAACTGATAGTTGGGCTTGGCAACATTGGCAAAGAATATGAAGGCACGCGCCATAATATCGGCTTTATGGTGGCCGATGAACTTGCAAAGCGCTGGGGCATTACCACCTGGAAAAATGAACGCAGCGCCATGTGCGCCGAACACCGTATTCCCGAAAAGGTATTTTTAATAAAACCTACCACCTATATGAATTTAAGCGGCGAAGCCGTGGGCGCTTTTGCCAATTTTTACAATATCGACCCGGAAGATATTGCGGTTATTCAGGATGACCTCGATTTACCCTGCGGCAAACTGCGCATCCGCCGCAAAGGCAGTGCGGGCGGGCACAACGGCATTAAATCCATCCAGCAGCATCTTGGCACGGGCGATTTTCCGCGCTTTAAAATCGGCATCGGCCACCCGGAGCGCAATGCGTCGGCAGTTATCGGGCATGTGCTGCACCGTTTCGGCAAAGAAGAACAGCCGTTAATTGAAGAAGCTGTTAAGCAGATGGCTGACGCTGTTGAGTTATGGCTGAAAGGCGATATGGACGCCGTAATGCAGGAATACAATACTAAAAAGGAAAAGAAAAAAGAGGAACCTGCCAAAGAAAATAATTAATTTTGTGTACATTGCCCAAAAACTAAAACACATTAAGATTTTAGTTTGTAACGCATGTTACAATTTTACATTAAAAACAAACCTTTAAAATAAAAATGTAAAAAAATCAGCGCAAAAGTGTTGACAAGGTGTTGTGTGCCTATTATAATAACATCATCAAATAACAAATTGCGTTGATTGGGAAAAGTAGTAAAGCCGCCCAGATTCCAGAGAACTTATCATTTAGCTGAGAGATAAGATCAAAGCACTTTATGAAAATCCCCCATGAGCTGCCAGCTGAAGGGCAAAAGCCTGTGTAAGTGTGGCCGGAGGACGACCGTTACAGCGTCAGGCATTGAACGTCAGTTGTGAAACTTTCGGTGATGCCGGTAAAGTGGCCGTATTATTACGGCAATAAGAGTGGTACCGCAGAGCTATTCGGCTTTGTCTCTTACAAAAGAGGCAAAGCCTTTTTTGTTGGTAAAAAAGCTTTACAATCGCCGGTTTGTTATTAAACAAATTATTTTATTCAAAGGAGAAATGAAAAATGAGTGTATTGAACAAATTGGCAGAATTCGTAGGCAAATATCTTACTTACATCGTGTTTGCAGTTGTTGTGGCAGCGTTCTTCTTCCCGCAGGGCTTTACCTGGGCGGCTTCGCAGACTGTACTGCTTCTTTCCGTTATCATGTTCGGCATGGGTATGACGCTGCGTGCCAGCGACTTTGCACTGGTGCTCAGCCGTCCTAAAGAAGTGTTCTTCGGCTGCGTAGGGCAGTTTACCATCATGCCTTTTCTCGCATACGTTTTAACCGTTGGGTTTGAACTTCCTCCCGAACTTGCCATCGGCATGATTCTCCTCGGCACCACCCCGGGCGGTACGGCTTCCAACGTAATGACGTATCTTGCCAAAGGCGACGTAACCTTGTCTGTTTGCCTTACTACCGCAACTACTTTGCTTGCACCGCTACTTACCCCGTTTTTAACCTGGATGCTGGCAGGCCAGTGGGTTGAAGTTTCCTTCCTCGCAATGCTTAAATCCGTATCTCAGGTAATCCTTTTGCCAATCGTTCTTGGCATCCTCGTTCATAAAGCAGTCGGCGACAAACTCGTCGTTAAATACTCCAAACTTTTGGTTCTCGTATCCGCGTTCAGCGTACTTTCCATCATGGGTGCTATGGTTGCCTTAAACGGCGAAACCATCTTAAGGCTCGGCTGGGTTATGGTTCTGGTTGTAGTGCTGCAAAACTTTGGCGGTTACGCCCTTGGCTGGATGCTCGCCAGAAAAGCCGGCATGGGCAGAGCGCAGTGCACAACAGTTATGCTGGAAGTTGGCATGCAGAACGCAGCACTTGCCTGCTCGCTTGGTACTCTGCACTTCACTCCGATGGCAGCAGTGCCCGGCGCAATCGGCGGCGTAGTACATCAAATCACCGGTTCGCTTCTGGCTTCCATTTTTGCCGCACGCAACGGCAAACAGGAATCCGCACAGGCTGTTATGCCTGAAGCAGAACCTGCCAAATAATTAACCACGCAGCGCGGAAGGCTGAACGGAAATAAACCGCACCGCGCCGTATAAAACAAATTTGCAGTCTAAAATAAGGGATTTTGTTCGGAACAATAAAACATATAAAGCTGCATTAAAGCAGCTACTTTCCCCCGGCCCCGGTGCTCCGCCGCCGGGGTTTTAATTTGCCCTGTTGACAGCAGTGCGCCGCTGTGGTATATTTTTAGAGAACTAAATACTAAAATTCGCTGTGGATTTTTCTGGCATAGCCACTTTTCGCCACACAGTTGCCTTAGCGGGCGCTGTGTGGTTTTTTAATGCAGCGGAAGGAGAGGGAATATGAACGAAAATTTTATGAAGGAAGAACCGGTGCTGCCGCTGATAACTTCAATGGCGCTGCCCATGGTTATCAGCATGATGGTGAACTCGCTGTACAACATTGTGGATAGTTTTTTTGTGGCGCAAATCAGCGAGGACGCCATGACGGCGCTGTCGCTGGTGTTCCCGGTGCAGAATTTTATCAACGCCGTCAGCATTGGCTTTGGCGTGGGCATTAACGCGCTGATTGCCTATTACCTTGGCGCGGGCGAAGGCGAAACTGCTAACCGCGCGGCGGTGCACGGCATGGCGCTTTCCGCCCTGCACGGTGTGGTGCTGATGGCAGCCTGCATTGCCATTATGCCGCAGTTTTTAAGCGCTTTTACAAATAACGCACAGGTTATAGATATGGGCGTGCGCTATTCCAATATCGCCTTCAGCTTTTCGCTGATAATTATGCTGGGGCTGGCGTTTGAAAAAATCTTTCAGGCAGTCGGCAACATGAAAGTTACCATGATTGCGTTAATGGCAGGCTGCATAACCAACATTATTTTAGACCCGCTTTTGATTTTCGGCATCGGGCCGTTCCCTGAATGGGGGATAGAAGGGGCGGCCGTGGCAACCGGCATAGGGCAGATAGTAACGCTTTTAATATATTTGTTTGTTTATAAAAATTATCCGCTGCGCGTAAGGCTTAGCCGCAGTTATTTAACACGAGATTTTGCGCTTGATTTTAAACTGTACGCCATTGGCATACCGGCAACGCTGAACCTGGCGCTGCCTTCACTGCTGGTGTCTTCGCTTAACACCATACTGGCGGCTTTTTCGCAAAGCTATATTGTAGTGCTTGGCATTTATTACAAGCTGCAAACTTTTTTGTACCTGCCTGCCAACGGCATTATTCAGGGCATGCGCCCACTGATTGGCTTTAATTATGGCGCGGGCGAGCACGAGCGCGTGAAGAAAATTTACAACACAACACTGGTGCTTAACGCAGGCATTATGCTTGGGGGAATGGCAATTTGCCTGATGGTGCCGGATGTTTTAATGGCCTTTTTTACGGATAACGCCGTAACGGTAGAAGCCGGGGCGCAGGCGCTGCGCATAATCTGCGCCGGGTTTATCGTATCGGCAGTGAGCGTAACCGCCTGCGGCGCGCTGGAAGGGCTTGGCAAGGGCGTACCGTCGCTTGTAATTTCACTTTTGCGCTATGTGGTAATAATTATACCGGCAGCGTGGCTGTTAAGCCGCAGTTTCGGTGCGCAGGGCGTTTGGCACGCCTTTTGGCTGGCAGAACTTGTAACCGCCGCAGTGGCGTATATTGTGTATAAAAGGTTTAGTAAATGAAAAACAGAATGCTGCTAAATTACGTTAGTACAAAATTTTGTTGGTATTTTGCTGTTTTTATGAAAGCAGAAAACCCCTTGTCAGTTTTTTAATTCTGCCTCTGTAAATCTGTAAAATAACACGCCGGGAGTGGTAGCGGCGCTGAAGCAACAAAAAAGAATATGGTACGACAGCTTAAAAAAAGCATGGCACATCAGCTGCCATGCTTTTTTGCGTAAATGCGAAGGGCTGACGCAAAATATTTTTATAAATAAATTCATAACGTCTTGTTGGGGGGAGTAAAGGTATGATAAAATAACAATATCTATTAATATTGAATGATTTATCTAAAGCGTATATAAAAATATTACGCTTTAGGTAAAACAGTAAAAATTTGATGAGGTGGTTTTTATGGCAAGGAAGAAAAATTTAGAAAGGGCAATTATACTGGGGTTAATTTTGAGTACCGGCGTGTATGGTAGCGCGTGGGCGACGGAAGTGACAACAGGAGAATTTATAAAAGGTCAATATACTGATGGCCGTCCTGTTGACGGAATAACTATTGATGGAATTAATTATACAGTAAGTAAGGATACAACTATTAATGGTAATACCACAAGTAGTGCATTAAATTGGTCGTGGTTAGGTAATAAAGTAATTACTGTTGAAAATAATGCAAATTTAACTTTTAATGGTATTCAGTTAAATAATTCAACTATAAAAGGTAACGGTAATGTAACGGTAGAAAATGATAATGGTGGATTAGCAGTTTTTGTTGGTGGTGATATTCAAGCTAATAGTTTAACTTTAAATACGAGTACAAGTGATGGTATTTATCTTTATGAACATGATCTTACAATAGATGTCGAACATTTAACTATTAATAGTAAAGATAATGGTATTATTCAAGAAGTATGGGGAGATAAAGCTCATACAATACCTCTTAAAGTTGCGTCTACTACAACTATTGATGATACACAATCCATAAATATAAATTCAAGCGCTTCATGGGTTGTGCATAACAATTCTCAACCGGGTGTTTTAAATAATATTTATATGCGCAGTGATAAAGTTGGTAGCGTCATTAATTTAATGGGTGCTAATGGTGTGAGCCATACATCTTCAGGTAAAACGATTTTAAAGGCTGATAATATAAATATAGGCGCTTGGAGTTCTTATGGTGTTTTTGCTGGAACCGGCGGAACACTTGATATTACAGCTGAAAATGATGTATTTATTAGAGATAACGTAAACAAAAAAGGTGAGTACGTTGTTCAAGCAGCTCAAGTTCAAAACGGAAGCAAATTAATTATAAATGCTGTAAAAGGTAATACAACTATTATTGGCAAAGAAGGTGTATTTACTAAAAGAGATGATACTGGTGATGCATTTATAACGGCTGGGCAAAATAACTACATTTATGCAGGAACTAATACTTTACAGGCCGCTGGTGGAAATATTACAGTTAGTGCAAAAAATAACTTTATTAAAGCTGATGCTGATGTAAAAAATAGCAATTTTGATTTTGTATATGGTGACGGAAAAGCAATTTCACCGGAAAATAAATCTTTTACTACCGTAACAGCTACTGGCGAGAATGGATATAATGATGTAAGGGGCGCTGTTGTTGTAGAAAAAGGCGCTTCTAAAGTTAAAATTACCGGTACAAATAACTATGTTTCATCAGAATATAAGCAGGTAACAGCCGCTGATAAAGATGAAAGAAATATAGTTTCTGCTGTTTATACAAAGGGGGCAGGTGCTTCTGTAACTATTGGCAGTACCGGTGATGGTATAAATGTTATTCAAAGTACCGCTAATGAAGATACTGATAGTGAGCATACAATTTGGGCACAACAGGGCGGCAATATTGAAATTAACGGCAGAACCATTGTTAATGCGCATAATGCCGGTGTAAATACTTACGGTTTGGCTAATGCTGGTAATGCTTATGGTGTTGCCGTTGCAGCTGGTACAGGAGATATTTCTGGACTGACTGAAATTCCTGATGTTAAAAATAGAAGTACAGTAAATTTAAATTATAGCGGTGAAAGCCAAATTACTGGTGACATTGTTTCCGGTTACGGCGGTTTAGTAAATATCGGTACCAACAACGGTCTTACCCGCAGCAATAGCAACGGCAATCTTGTTTTGCAGGGCAATGCGCTTGCCGGTAATGGCGGTATTTTAAATCTTAACCTTGGTGATGGCGGCGTGTGGTACGGGCGTGCTGACGATTACGGCGATGCAGGAAGTAAAAATTCTGGTGGTTCGCACCAAAGCTTTTATAACCCGGCTTTCAGCAACAAGATTTTGGAAGGCGGCAGTGTAAACCTTACTATGGGCGATGGTGCCAAATGGTATGTACAGGGACAAAGCTGGATTACAAATATTAACACAACCGGTAACGCTTTAATAGATTTAACTAATGTTGGAGATGGATACGAAAGTTATGATTCTCACGCATTGACGGTTTATAATTTAAATGGTGGCGCTGATATTAAGATGAGCCTTGACGGTGATAGGGATTACAGCGATATGCTGTATATTAAAAACGGTAATGGTACTTATGATATTGAACTTGCCAAAGTTGTAACGGTTGATGATATGTATGCTGCTTCAGAAGACGGCAGTTTTAACTTTAGCGGTTTACGATTTGCTACTGTTGGCGAAGGTTCTGATGTACATTTTAATGTAACGGCAAGTGATCAAGGCGTTAATAATATCCGCTATATAGTTGATACTGATGTTTATAATTCCGAAGGCGAAGATGGCACTAAACATGAAAATTCTGCTTATAACGGTGACGAATTTAGTGCGGAAAAACCGGGCAACGATATGGTTGATGATTTTTTAAATAGTAAAGATACTCCTCCTGTTGAAAACGATGTTGTTGCTTTAGCGATAAATGATGTTGAAACATTAGAAGAAAATGCCGATAATACAGCACAGCACCTTAACTACAAATTAGTTGATATGACTACAGAAGGTCTCTCTGACGCCGGCAAAACCATCCTTAATATGAGCCGCGCTAACTACAGCAACGCTATTTATATGGACCGCTTGAACAAACGCTTGGGCGAAGCGCGCTACATTAACGGCGAAGAAGAGGACGGCATGTGGGTACGTATCCGCCATGACCGCATTGGCAAGGATGATGCTTACCGCAGTCAGAACACCATGTATGAACTTGGCTATGACCAGAAACAGGAATGCGATAACGGCGAACGCCGCGTAGGCATGGCAATAGACTACATGCATGGCGATACCGGTTATAACGATATTGCAGGCAAAGGTGAAATTGACCGCTATGGTTTGTGGCTGTATGATACCTGGCTGGGCAACAAAGGGCATTATGCCGATTACGTTGCTAAATGGGGACATCTTGATAACGAGTTTGAAATTTACGCGCCTACCACTGGAGAAAAAATTAACGGCGATTACAGCAACAACGTATTCAGCGTAAGTGCAGAATACGGCCGTAAAAAAGATATTGGCAACGACTGGTACTTTGAGCCTCAGGTACAGGCACAACTGGCACGTGTAACCGGTGCTGATTATACAACTAGTCAGGGTACAAAAGTAAGTGTTGACGGTATCAACAGCTTAATCGGGCGTGCAGGCTTCCGCCTTGGTAAAGACTTTGGCGAAGAAAAACAGAGCACCGTTTACATTAAAGCAGACGTACTGCATGAATTCCTTGGCGACCAGGATATTAAAGCTATGGACGCAACCACAAATGGCAACTGGAGTAAAATAAGCTACGAAAACGAAGGCACCTGGTATGATGTAGGTTTTGGCTTCGCAACCCAAATGAGCAAAAACAGCTATGCCTTCATGGATTTTGAAAAATCCTTCGGTAACGATAATGACGAAACTTACCAGATTAACGTTGGCATGCAGTGGAGCTTTTAATTGAACTTGTAATAAATTAAGTTAATGAAAAAGTAAGCTAAACAGCAAAAGGGGGCGTTGGCTCCCTTTTGCTGTTAAAAAACAAACAATAAAAACGAGGTAAAAATGAATCAGGAAAATACAGGGCTTGATAAAACAGTGCTGGAAAAGTTTGCGGCAGGCGGTACGGTAGAGTTTGAAAATTATCTGCCGCGCAGCAAGAGCGGCATGCGCACATGGGAATTAAAAATAAGGGATGAAGACGGCAGCCGCAGGATTGTGGTAATCCGCGACAGCGGTTTAAATGTTACCGGTACGGATGTGGCGGTGCAGCCTTTTATAAACCGTGCTGAGCGCAATGCAGAAATTTGCAGGCTTTATAATGAATGTCATTTGTCGCAAATGTTTTTGGCCAATTTGTTTAATATCAGCCAACCTGCTGTTTCGGTAATTATTAAAGGCAGCAAATTGTAAGCAGTAAATTAAAAAACGGCATCACGTTTTACGTGATGCCGTTTGTGCTTTATTATGTTCAGCAGGTTCTGCCGGGGTAAGCTTTTAAGGCTTCGCCTAAAATGTAAATGGCGCGTTTTAAATCTTCGCAGTTCAGCACGTAAGCGAGGCGTGCTTCGTTAACGCCAAGACCGGGGGTGCTGTAAAAGCCGTTGCCGGGGGCAAACATTACGGTTTCGCCGTCAACGTCAAAGTTTTCCAGCAGCCAGATAGCAAATTTTTCTGCGTCGTCTACCGGGAATTTAACCATTACGTAAAAAGCGCCCTTCGGGTCGCTGGCTGCAACTCCGGGCAGTGATTTCAGCCCTTCGGCAATGGTGTCGCGGCGTTTCTGGTATTCTTTGTTTACTTCTTCCAGGTAGCTTACCGGTGTTGTGTAAAGTGCTGCTGCGCCAACTTCTTCCAAAATCGGGCTGCACAGCCTGCCCTGGCAGCATTTGTTAATCTGCTGGCAGAAGTCTTTATTTTTGCTGATAATGCAGCCGATACGTGCGCCGCAGGCACTGTAACGTTTGGAAACGCTGTCGATAATAATCAGGTTGTTGTCAAGCTCTGGCATAGTGCCGAAGCTCTTATATTCACCGCCGTAAACAAATTCGCGGTAAACTTCGTCGGCAATTACGGCAAGGTCATGCTTAACGGCAAGTGCGGCAATAGTCTGCATTTCTGCTTCGGTGTAAACAACGCCTGTCGGGTTGCCCGGATTGGTTAAAAGAATTGCTTTGGTTTTTGGTGTAATATGTTTTTCAATTTCGGCAGCGTCCGGCAGATGGTAGCCATTTTCCACGCTGGTGGTTACGGCATTGATTTTAGCGCCGAACTCGCTGGCAAAAGTTGTATAGTTGGCGTAAAACGGTTCAAAAACCATAATTTCGTCATCGGGGTCGCACAAAGCCATAACGGCAAAGGTCAGGGCTTCGCTGCCGCCGTTGGTGATGAAAATATCGCCTGCTTCATAGTTCATGCCTTTTTCGGCATAGTATTTTTGAATTGCTTCAATTAAAAACGGTTCGCCTTTGCTGGCGCCGTAAGCGATAACTTTTTCGTCAAAATTTTTAATGGCGTCCATAAACTGGGGCGGAGTTTCAATATCCGGCTGGCCTATGTTAAGATGATAAACTTTTTTGCCTGCTTTTTTTGCGGCATCTGCATAGGGCGCCAGCTTTCTGATAGGTGATAATTTTAAATTTTGTACACGCTGGGAAATTTTCATATCGGTTGCTCCTCACTTAATAAATTTACAAAACAAAAAATTGTATGCCGCTATTATATCATAAAAAACGCGGCAAGTTCAGCCCTGCCGCGTAAAAATAATGTATACAATTTTTAATTATCTGTTCCAGGGTATGGCGCGGTTTTCTGCCCATTGCAAAAGCAGGTTAAACACCAGCCCCAAAAGCGAAAGCACGATTACGCCGGCCATTAAGCGGTCGGTAATCATCAAATCGCCGTAATGCAGTATCAGCGCGCCGATGCCCTCCTGTGCGGCAATCATTTCAGCGGCAACCAGAAGCAGAAGCGAGGTTCCTGCCGCAAGGCGCAGCCCGGCAAAAATCATGGGCAGGGCTGCCGGAAGCACAACTTTTTTTAAGGTCATCCAGCGGGTGGCGTTAAAGCTTACGGCTACCTTAATTAAAAGCGGGTCTACATTTTTTACGCCGGAATATGTATTCATCGCTACCGGAAAGAACACGCCCAGCGCGATAATGGTTACTTTGCTGAGTTCGCCAATGCCGAGCCATAAAATAAACAGCGGCAGCAGCGCGATTTTAGGTATCGGGTACAGCGCGTTTACAATGGGCGAGCCAATGCGGTCAATCAGAGCGGAAGTGCCGGTAAAAAGCCCTACGGCAAGGCCAATAACGCTGCCGAGCACAAAGCCCAGAATAATACGGTACATACTTGCGGCAAGGCTTGCAGCTATTTCTCCGCCTGCAACCATAGCGGCAAGCGCGCTTAAAATACCTGTCGGTGAAGGCAAAAACAGCGGCGAAACAATGCCTGCGCGGCAGATGAGTTCCCAGATTATCAATAGCACAATGACGGAAAGTGCGGAAACCCAGACAGGGTAAGTTTTTTGCCAGCTGTGCATTTTATCGGTAATTTTATATTCATTCATTGCCTTCCACCTCCATTAAGGCCGCGCGTGCGTCTTTGCTGATGTGTTCCCAGATAATGCGGATATATTCGGCAATTTCTTCGGTGTGCTGCGGCAGTTCGCGTTCTGCGCGCGGTATGCCGATATTTAAAATGCGGCTTATTTTGCCCGGGCGGCGCGAAAGCAGCACAACACGGTCGGCAAGCATAACGGCTTCCTGAATGTTATGGGTTACATATAAAGTGCTGAGGCGCGTTTTATCCCACAGGGTAACAAGCTCTTCCTGCATAATGGTGCGCGTCTGCGCGTCCAGCGCACTGAAAGGCTCGTCCATCAAAAGCAGGTCGGGGTTAATAACAAGGGCGCGGGCAATGCCTACGCGCTGGCGCATGCCGCCGCTTAAATGGTGCGGCAGTGCTTTTTCAAAGCCGGTTAAGCCAACAAGGTTTATGTAGTGGCTTATACGGTCTTTTTGTTCCTGCCCGGGCACGCCCATTGCTTCCAGCCCAAAGGCGATATTATCGTAAACGCTGCGCCAGGGAAAAAGCCCCGTTTCCTGAAAAACAATGCCGGTGCGCGGTACATGTCCCTGCGGCAGATGCGTAAAGCTGGCGCTGCCGCTTGTCGGCGCAAGCAGCCCGGCTGTGATGTTTAAAAGCGTGGATTTGCCGCAGCCTGACGGGCCTACCAGGGCGACAAATTCTTCTTCGTTTACGGTAAGGTTAATATCCTGCAAAACAGGCAGGTTATGCCCCGTGCGCGAAACGAAACTTTTACTTACGTTGTCTATAACGAGTTTCATAAGTGCCTCCAAATAAAAAGGGCGGAAGCTGTTCCGCCCTTAAATTGTTACTGTGCCAGTGCTTTTTCCAGCAGAGTGGTATTTGCCACTTTGGCAGGGTCAAGGGTGCCCTGCATCATACCGTGTGAAGAATACCAGTCAATCTGTGTTTTAATATCGTCCGCCATAAGTTTGCCGTCGCGGTCAATGTACGGCAGGCCAAGTTTAATATCACCGGCAGGGGCTTTTACGTATTTGGCAATAATGCCTACAACTTCATCAAGCTTTTTGGGGTCTTTCTTTTCAACGGCTGCTTCGTAATAATAATGGCAGGCCTTGTTATAGGCTTTTAAAAAGCGGATGTTGGCATCTTCGTTTTTCATAAATTCAGGCGAGAAGAACAGTGCGGAAGTCTGATAAGGAATGATGTCGCCAACCTGCACAATGGTTTGCGCCGTGCCTGCGGTCTGCATTTTGGTAATGTTGGGCTCGTTTAAAATTGCGCCGTCAATCTGGTTGCTTTCAAGCGCTGCCATTACGGCGCTTACTTTGCCGAGCGGCACAAGTTCCACATCGTCGAGGCTCATGCCTTTCTGTTCAAGCATTCTGCCCAGCATATAATGGAAGGTGGAACCTTTCTGCGTAATGCCGATACGTTTGCCTTTAATGCTTTCCAGGCTGGTAAAGCCGCTGTTATAAGCGTTTGCTGCCGCAACAAGTGCGGAAGAAGGGAAGCCTTTTTCTTCGCGGCCTTTATCGGCAACAATTGCCAGCTGCTGGCCGCTTGCCGCCATGTTAAAGAGGCTTGCGGTAATGCCGGTTGCGCCTACATCAACCTGAGAAGAAGCAGTTGCAACGGCAATGGGGTGTGCCGCGTCAAACCATTCCGGCTGTATTTCTATATTCTGTTCGGCAAAAAAGCCTTTGTCCATGGCAATAAACAGCGGCGCGCTGCTGGTAAGGCGCAGCATGCCGAGCTTAACCTGCGCTTTGGCCGCTGCTGGTGCCTGCTTTTCGCTGCCGCCGCAGCCTGTAAGGGCAAATGCCAGGCAAAGTGCTGCCAGTAAAAACAGTAATTTTTTCATCGTCATCATCCTTTGCGTAGTTAGTGGTTGTTAGCATAACACTGTGTAAGCGTCTTATCAGTTATTTTACATCAAAAAACCGATAAATGCACTACTTTTATTAAAAAATACACTGTAAAACTTATTTTTGTTTACTGAGCAGGTTTTGCTTTTGTTATCAGCGCGATGTTGGTATAATATAATTTGTAATGCTGTAAATAACGGAGGCTATATTTATGAAATGGAATAGATTTTTTGCTTTGGCGGCAGGTTTTATTTTGGCGGCTGGGAATAGTGCGGCTTTGGCCGCGGAACCTGTGTGCCTTGCCAGCATTGAAGCGGATACCGACGGCAACGGAACGCAGGAAACCGCCGAGCTGTGGGGCAATAAACTTACGGGAGGCAGCAGTTATTACGGAGATTTGCTGCTGATGATTAAAGACGGCAGCGGCAAACTGATAACCGCCTATACGCCTTCGCTTGAGGGCGGCTATGCCAATATTTTGCAGAAAGGGCATTTTACCGGTAAGGGCGAGCAGATTATTGTGCGCTCTTTAAGCGGGGCGGCACAGGAAATGCAGGTGCGCATTATCGACGCTGCACTGCCAAATGCCGTGCAGGAAATTTATACCGGCAGCGATAATATGGGCGCAGCCGTTAACGCTGCGTTTAAGCCCGGTTTTAAAACGGAATTTGTGTTTGAAGATTTTAAAGACGGCGTGCGTGCGGAAGCCGTTGAATACGGCGTGCTGCCGCATGAAAAAGACTACTATATTAACTGCGGGCTGTATGATGAAAACGGAAATTTGTTAAAGCCCTACCGCAAGCCGGAAAGCCGCATGAGCGGGGTTACCGTTATTGCAGCCCCCGAAGGCATGGACAAACTTGCAACCTTGCAGACCGTAAGCGGCACAGGCAGCGAGGACACGCTTGCCAAAATTGCTGCCGAGTGGGAATATGACGGCGGCTGGCAGTTGAAGGACCGCGAATTATATACGCAAATTGTGCAGAACGGCGAATTCCGACGCAACCTTGTTTTCGGCAACGGCATGCTTTACAGGCAGCAGGCAGTAATGGACGGCAGCAGCGTAACTTATCCGCTGATGGCGGTTGAAGGCAAACAGGAACTGCAAAATACCATTAACGGCGAGCTGGAGAAAGTTTGGCAGCCCTATGCCGCAGCGCTTGGCAAAAAAAGCTGCGAGCTTGATTATACGGTGCCTTTTGCAGGTTCGGACATGATGTCGCTGATGTTTTTCGGCGTAATGGGTGAGGGCAGCGAAGAAATTTTTGAACGCCTGCCGCTGAACATATCGCTCAGCGACGGCAAAGTCCTCGACATCAGTGATGTTCTGGATGTTGAAAACCCGGATTTACTGCCGGTGCTTGCTCTGCTTGGCGCTGAAGATAAGGTTGATTTTACAAAGGAAGTGCCGAATTCCTGGTATTATAATGGAAAGAATCTGGTGTTCTGCCAGAAGATGAAAGACGACACGGGCTGGAATGAAGCCGCAATACCGGCATCTGAACTTGAAAAATTTATGCTTAACAAAAATTTGCTGAAAAAATAACAAAAAATAAACAAATTTGCCACAAAGGAGCTGACTGGAGAGTCTAATGGCGAAAAACCGAGAAAATAAAAGCAACGATAAGTAAAATTAATGAAATGTGCTGAAATTAAGGTTTGCCTTTCTGCTTTTGAAGGAATATAATTATATTACTTTGGTTTAAGTATATCCTTTTTGCTTTTTTGTACTTGAAACTTAAGTTAGAAGGAGGAATAGATTTATGTTGAATTTTTTGCGTAAGAACAGGAGCGGCAAAGCAGCAGTTGCAGCGCTTGCTGCCGTAACTGTGTTTTCGCTTGCCGGCTGCGGCGGCGAAAAGGCAGCAGCTCCGCAGGCTACGCTTGTAAAATCCATGCAGGTAATAAAGCGTGATACACCGCTGGTTTACGATTATACCGGCTTTGTGCAGGCTCAGCAGGAAATGGAGCTGAAGGCACAGGTAAGCGGGCAGATTACCGGCAAGTATTTTAACGGCGGCGAAACCGTTCAGGCAGGGCAGATTTTGTACACGATTGACCCGCGTACCTACCGCGCCAACCTTTTGCAGGCACAGGCAAACCTTGCCAATGCCCGTGCTCAGCTTGCCAACGCTTCGGTAGATGCCGAACGCTATACAAAACTTTACGAGCAAAGCGCTGTTTCCAAACAGACTCTCGATAACGCCATTATGGCGCGCGACCAGGCACAGGCATCCGTAAACGCACAGGAAGCCATGCTTGAAAATGCGCAGATTGATATGAACGAAACCAATGTAACGGCTCCGTTTACCGGACGCATTGATACTACTGCCCTTGAAGTAGGCAACTATGTTACCGACGGGCAGACCACCATGGCAACAATTTCCAATACCGACCCGGTATTTGTAGAGTTCAGCATGGCTGAGCCTGAATACTTGAAGCTTGCCAACACTGCCGTTGACAGAGGACAGGCAGCACCGCTGGAAAATTTGAGCATTGTTTTGAGCGACGGTACCACTTATGACTTGCCCGGCCGCATTGCCGAGGTTAACCGTGCATTGACTGCCAACACCGGTACGCTTACCATTAAAGCGCTGTTCGATAACCCGAACCGTGTTTTGCTGCCGGGAATGTTCGCACATGTACAGGCAACGGCAGGCACCAGGGCTAACGCACTTCTCATTCCGCAGCGTGCCGTTACGGAATTGATGTATAAGAAATTTGTTTATGTTATCGGCGCAGACAACAAGGTTGAAATGCGCGAAGTTACCCTTGGGCCTCGCGTAGGGCGTTTGTGGATGGTTGAAAGCGGCCTTAACGGCGATGAAACAATCGTTGTTGAAGGTACCGGCAAAATTACGGCCGGCGCGCTTGTAAACCCCGAACCGATGACGGAAGCAGAACTTGACACTACCGCCGACAGAACAGAATCCGGCGATGCTGCCGGTGCAGCAAAATAAGGAGGTAAGCTGAATGGCACGATTTTTTATTGACCGTCCGGTCTTTGCCATGGTGCTGGCCATATTGATTACGCTGCTGGGCGCTATTGCCGGTTTCAGCCTGCCTATTGCCCAGTATCCTAATATTACCAAGCCGCGTATTTCCGTAACTACCAACTATACGGGCGCAAGTGCCCAGACGGTAGAAGAATCTGTTGCGCAGGCAATAGAACAGAAGGTAAACGGCGTAGAAAATATGCTGGATATGAGTTCTACCAGTACCGCTACCGGCGAATACAGCTTGAACGTACAGTTTAACCTGGAAAAGAACGCCGATATTGCTGCGGTAGAAGTACAGAACCGTGTATCGCAGGCAAACAGCTCCATGCCGCAGGAAGTAACCGCATACGGCATTACCACGACGAAGGAATCTGCGGAAACCATCATGTATTTCGCACTTACCTCGCCTAACAATACTTATGACAGTATGTTCCTCAGAACATACGCCGACGTTAACTTTATCGACGCTGTTAAGCGCGTTAAAGGCGTATCCACCGTTGATGAATACGGTCCGGAATATTCCATGCGTATCTGGCTGAACCCGGAAAAACTGGCTCAGCTTAACCTTACAACAAGCGATATTGAAACGGCTGTAGAAGCTCAGAACATTCAGGCGCCTGTAGGTACCGTAGGTGCCCGCCCGACTGTTGACGAGCAGGAAAAACAATACTCAGCCAATGCTCAGGGCCGTTTAAAAACACCTGAAGAATTCGGCAATATTATTATCCGTTCCATTAACGGCGAAAACCTTTACTTAAAGGATATCGCCCGCATTGAAGAAGCACCGAGAAGCGACCTGGTACTCAGCCGTTTGAACGGCGGTGCCTCCGTAGTATTCCCGGTATCCCTTACCAGTGACGCCAACTCCATTGAAACGGTTTCGCAAATCCGCGAAGTTTTGGCTGACGCCGAAAAACGTTTCCCGGCAGATATGAAACTGACGGTTATTCAGGATAACACGCAGTTCATTACAGAATCTTTGAACAAGGTTGCACATACCTTCTTTGAAGCGCTGGTACTGGTTATTTTTGTAATCTTTATGTTCCTCGGAAGCTGGCGCGCAACGCTGATTCCGCTGCTGGCAGTACCGGTATCTCTGGTTGGTACTTTTGCTTCGTTCGTACTTTTGGGCTTTACCATTAATACGCTGACGGCCTTCGCACTTATCCTTGCTATCGGCCTCGTAGTCGACGACGCTATCGTCGTTGTAGAAGCGGTAGAGCATCATATTCAGGATACTGGCCTTACGCCTAAAGAAGCAACTTACCGCGCCATGAGCGAAGTTTCCGGCCCTGTTGTGGCCATTGCCTTCGTACTTTCTGCGGTATTTATCCCGACTGCGTTTACCGGCGGTACGGTTGGCGAACTTTATAAACAGTTTGCCATTACCATTTCCGTTTCCATGATGCTTTCGGCACTTATCGCATTGTCGCTGACCCCGGCGCTGTGCGCTCTGATTTTGAAACCTAAAAAAGATGAAGCCGAAATTAAAGGCTTTATCGGCAAAGCCGTACATGCTTTCAACAAATGGTTTGAAAGAACGCTTGCTAAATACGTAACTAACGTAGAAAAATGCATCCGCCATGCAAAAGTTGTTATGGCCTGCCTGCTGGTTGGCGTAATTTTAATCGGCTTCCTGTTTAAGATTACTCCTTCCGGTTATGTTCCTAATGAAGATATGGGCATGAGCGCTGTATCCTTCAGCCTGCCGGAAGGCGCTTCCAGCAACCGTAATATTCAGCTGATGGGCGAACTCAGTAAAGAAGTTCAGAAATTCCCGGGTGTTGACTATGTAATGGAAGTATCCGGCGTTGATATTCTGAGTTCTGCGCAGAAAGCATCTGCCGGCCTCGTAGTTGTAGCCATGAAGCCTTATGCAGAACGTGATACCACCATTCAGGATATCATTCCTATGATTCAGGGCCTCGGTCCTAAATTCCCGGATGCCACGGTTATGGCCTTCCAGCCGCCTGCATTGCCTGGCGCTTCCAGCACCGGTTCGTTAAGCATGTACATTATGAACCTTGGTGGTGAAGATGTAAGCCTGATGAATGACCGTGCACAGGAATTTTTGGCTAAAGCACGCCAGCGCCCGGAAATAGGCATGATTTACACTACACTGAACACCACCACGCCTATGTATAAATTCAACGTAGACCGTGATAAGGCACAGAGCCTGAACGTACCTGTTTCCAGCGTATTCAGCGCATTGCAGACCTTCCTCGGCGGTTACGAAATCAATGACCTGAACAACTTCGGCCGTACATGGAAAGTTGTTATGCAGGCTGATGACAAATACCGCTCCAATGTTGACGATATGCGTTATTTCTTTGTACGCAGCAACGATGGCACTATGGTTCCGCTGAACACTCTTGTAACTTATGACAATGAGAACAGCTCCGTTGTTATGACGCGCTTTAACGGCGCACGCGCTATTAAAATTGCAGGCGACCCTGCCGAAGGTTATTCCACCGGCCAGGCCATGACTGCTCTGGAAGAAGTTGCGGCAGAAACTTTGCCGGTAACCTACAGCTATGAATGGACTGACCAGAGCCGTGACCAGATTGAAGCAGGCAACCGCTCCATGCAGATTTTTGTAATTTCCCTTATCTTCGTATTCCTCTGCCTGGCAGCTTTGTATGAAAGCTGGACCATTCCTCTGGCAGTTCTCCTTTCTGTGCCTACTGCCGTACTGGGCTGCATTCTCGGCCAGTACCTGCGCGGACAGCAAAATGACGTTTATATGCAGATTGGCTTGATTATGCTTATCGGCCTTGCTGCCAAGAACGCAATTTTGATTGTAGAATACGCCAAGATGAATATGGAAAAAGGCATGGGCGTTGTTGATGCGGCTGTTGAAGCATCCCGCCTCCGTCTCCGTCCGATTCTGATGACTTCGTTTGCATTCATCCTCGGCTGCCTGCCGCTGGCTGTTGCAACCGGCCCGGGCGCAGGCGCGCGTGTATCCATGGGTAACGCCGTAGTTGCTGGCATGACCTTTAACACGCTGTTCGGTATCTTCCTGATTCCGGTATGCTTTGTAGTTGTAGAAAAGTTCTTCAGCAAAAAGCATAAAGAAGAAGCCTGATAAAAGTAAATAATTAGTGAAAAATGCCCTGCTTGACGGCGGGGCATTTTTTATAGCAGGAATTTTTAAATTTGTGTTGTATAATAGTTAGAGTAAACAAACTATTTTGAAATAGAGGGGAATTTGCTTGAACAGGTTAAAAGAACAAAGCCGCTTTCTGCGCAATGTGTGGTTTTTAACCAAAAGCTACTGGCAGTCGGAAGAACGCTTGAAGGCATTTGCCCTGCTGGCGGTAATAATTGCGCTTACACTGGCGGTTGTATATGTAATTGTTTTAATTAACGACTGGTTTAACGTATTTTATGAAGCGCTGCAAAATTACGACACCGAGAAAATTTTTGATGAACTGATACATTTTTCGTGGCTGGCCGCGCTGTACATTATTTTAATGGTATATTCGTTTTATTTGCAGCAGGTGCTTATAATTAACTGGCGCCGCTGGCTTACAGACCGTTACATTGACGAATGGCTGCGTAATAAAACTTATTACCGCCTGCAGGTTTTCGGCGCCGATACCGATAACCCTGACCAGCGTATTAGTGAAGATGTGCGCCTGTTTGTGGAAATGACGTTGACTTTCAGTATCGGCGTTTTAAAGGCGGTATGCACTTTTGTATCCTTCGTATTTGTTTTGTATAATATTTCCGGGCCGCTCGATTTTACGCTTTGGGGGCACAGCTTCCATATCGAAGGCTATATGGTGTGGGTTGCGCTTATTTATTCGGCGCTTGGCACCTGGGTAACGCATGTTGCCGGCAAAAAGCTGGTTGGGCTTAATTTTGTGCAGCAGCGTTACGAGGCTGATTTCCGTTTCAGCATGATGCGTATGCGCGAAAATGCCGAGAGCATTGCCTTTTACAGCGGCGAAGGGCGCGAGGGCAGCATTTTTAAAAAGCGTTTTGCACTGCTTTTGGACAACTTCTGGAAAATTATTCAAAAACGCAAACAGCTTATCTGGATTAATTCCGGTTATTCGCAGATTGCCATTATTTTTCCGATGGTTGTGGCCATGCCGCGCTACTTGGCACACCAGATTACGCTGGGCGGGCTGATGCAGGTAAGCAACGCTTTCGGTAAAGTACAGGAATCGCTTTCGTATTTTGTTGATATGTACGCTTCCATCGCCGAATGGCAGTCTGTTGTTAACCGTCTTACAGGCTTCGGGCTGCACATGCACGAAGTTAAGCAGGAAAAATTGCAGCCGGATTTGCAGCGTGAGCTATCTGATGGCGGCATTGCAGCCAAGCAGCTTGATATAACGTTGCCGGACGGGCATGTTTTGATTGACGGTGCAGAATTTAACCTGCGCCGCGGCGAAAATATTTTAATCAAAGGGCCAAGCGGCAGCGGCAAAAGTACTTTGCTGCGCGTTCTGGCAGGTATCTGGCCCTATGTAAAAGGCAGGCTTGCCATGCCGGAAGCGGAAAACACCATGTTTATTCCGCAGAAACCTTACCTGCCGCTCGGCACTCTGCGCGAGGCGCTGCTGTACCCCGGCGGGCATGAGTGCAGTGATGAAGAGTTGAAAAACGTGCTTGCAAAATGCAGTATCGGCTATTTAGCAGAAAATTTATATTTTGAGGCAGACTGGGCGCATGTTTTAAGCGGCGGCGAACAGCAGCGCGTGGCTTTTGCGCGTGCGCTTATTTATAAGCCGGACTGGCTGTTCCTGGATGAAGCAACATCCGCTCTGGACGAGGCTACGGAAAAAGCCATGTACACTTTAGTTTCTGCCGAAATGCCGCAGACTACGGTTATCAGCATCGGGCACAGAAGTACTTTGAACAGCTTCCATCAGGCAGGGCTGTTTTTAGATAAAAATTTGAAAAAATTATCTTTCGGCTATCTTTAATTTGTTTTATGATGAGTACAAAAGGAGGTACGACCAATGATGCCAATGGAAATAGCGCCCGGTATTTATGATGTGGGTGCAACGGACTGGATTGTGAGGGATTTTCACGGATATAAGACTGAGCGCGGCGCTTCATACAACAGTTATTTAATTGTTGATGAAAAAATCTGCCTTGTTGATACCGTTAAGGCCTGCTATGCAGATGAACTTTTGGAGAAAATACGCCGTGTTGCTGACCCTGCCAAAATAGATTACGTAGTAGTAAACCATGTTGAACCTGACCATGCAGGTGCGCTGCCGGAGGTTTTAAAAGCAGCTCCCAATGCTAAATTTGTTATTACCATGCAGGGCAAAAACGAGGCTTTGCGCCATTACGGCGACGGCTTTGACTTTATGGTTGTTAAGGAAGGCGACAAAATAAGCCTTGGCAGCCGTGAACTGACTTTTGTGCCCATGCCGATGCTGCACTGGCCCGATAATATGGTAACCTACTGCCCGCAGGACGGCATTCTGTTCAGCAACGATGCGTTTGGCCAGCATTATGCTTCTTCCAAACGCTTTGATGATGAAGTTGACGAATATGTTTTGTTCTATGAAGCGAAAAAGTATTTTGCCAATATTTTGTGGCCGTATTCGCGTTTAATCGGCGGTGCGCTTAAAAAAGCCTCTGCGCTTGATATTAAAATGATTGCTCCGGCGCACGGCGTTATCTGGCGCAGCAAAATTGCGCAGATTCTTGAAAAATACGCAGCATGGGGAACGGGCGTTAACGGCAAAAGTGTTGTTATTGCCTACGATACCATGTGGGGCGGTACGGAAGCACTGGCACGCGCTATGGTTGAAGGCGCTGCCGCTGCCGGTGTAAAAGTGCAGCTGATGCGTATGGACAGAACCCCTTGCAGCACTGTGGCGGCAGAATTGTTTGAAGCGGGCGGCCTGCTTGTAGGTTCACCTACTTTAAACAGCGGCATGATGCCGACAATCGGCGGTATGCTGGTTTATTTAAAAGGCTTGCAGCCTAAAGGCAAAAAAGCGGCAGCTTTTGGCACCTGCGGCTGGGCAGGCGGTGCGCAGAAAGATATGGAAGCCATGCTTACGGCAGGAGGGTTCGATTTGCAGCCCGGCTATAACTGCAAATGGCGTGCCTGCGTTGATGAAACCGAAGCAGCGCGGCAGTTTGCCTATGAGTTTGCAAAAAATCTGTAATTTTTAAATAATGGCAGCGGTGGAATTTACAAAAATTTCATCGCTGTTTTTTATTTATGCCTTGCCAAAAGTCGAAAAGTCAAATATAATAAGTGTAAAACAATACATCTAAATTTATGGGGTAATTAGATATGAGAAATCTTGCTGATGCAATAGAAAATTTTATTATCCGCCAGTTGCTGGAGGACAGTGAGGATACTGTGCTGGTGCAGCGCAATGAACTGGCCGATAAATTATCGTGCGCTCCGTCGCAGATAAGCTATGTTATAAGCACGCGCTTTACGCCGGAAAAGGGCTATCTGGTGGAGTCGCGCCGTGGCAGCGGCGGCTTTGTGCGCATTGTGCGGGTTACGCCGCCCAACAAGGAAGCTAAACGCAGGGAAACTGCGCAGGCTCTTTTGGAACACTGGGCGCACCGCGGCATGGTTACGGCCCGCGAATATGCTCTTTTAAAATATATGCTTGAAATTATAAATGCGGATGAAAAGAAAAAAATAACTGTATTACAGAATGCCATAAGTAAGATGATGCAGGTGAGGTGACAGATATGTTATGCCAGAAATGTGGCAAAAAAGAAGCCGTTGTGCACGTAGTGTGCATGGTAAATAATAAACAGATTGACAAATGGCTGTGCGCGGACTGCGCCGAAAAGCTGATGCCGTACGCCGTTAGCGGCGGCGGGCGCGCTGTTGACCCGCGCAATTTGCTTGAAACATTATTTTTTGGCGGTGAGCAGGCCAAACCGCAGGAACGCCGTTTTACCAAACGGATGGCTTCCATTTTGGAAAATGCCATGCGCAGTGCGCTGGACCGTGGGCATGACCACCTCGGTACGGAGCATTTGCTGCTGGCGCTTTTAAACGAAAAGGACTGTTACGGCGTAAGAGTGCTTGAAAAACTGGGCATTAACCCTGTTGCCGTGGCGGAAGAAGTGGAAAAATCCATGGACCCGGCAGGCAATTTGCAGATTATCATCGGCTATACGCCGCGTGCCAAACGCGCGCTTGAAATTGCTGCCGAAACCGCACTGGCCTTGAAATCGCCGCAGGTAGGCTCCGAGCATTTGCTGATGGGCATTTTGCGCGAGGATAAAGGCATGGGCGGCACCGTGCTGCGCAAGTTTAACATTACTGCGGAACAGGTATGGCAGATTATCCGTTCCATCCGTGAACATCAGCCGTCCGTTCCTGGCTTTGAAGAACCGGAAATGCCTTCGTATTACGATGAAATGCCGGAAGAAGCATCGCTTGAGGTTTTAAACGAATTTGGGCGCAATTTGAATGAACTGGCGGCAGCAGGGAAAATTGACCCTGTAATCGGCAGAGAAAACGAAATTGAAAGAGTTATACAGATTCTGTGCCGCCGCACCAAGAATAACCCCGTTTTAATCGGCGAGGCCGGTGTAGGCAAAACAAGTGTGGCCGAAGGCCTGGCACAGCGCATTGTTGATGGCAAGGTGCCGGAGCTTTTGCGCAGCAAAACCGTTTTTTCACTGGAAATCGGGTATCTTGTGGCCGGTGCCAAATACCGGGGCGATTTTGAAGAACGCCTGAAAGATATTCTGGAAACCATTAAAGAAAACAAAGATATAATTCTTTTTATAGACGAACTGCATACCATTATCGGCGCGGGCGCAGGGGAAGGCGGCACTGATGCGGCCAATATTATAAAACCTGCCCTTGCAAGGGGCGAATTGCAGGTTGTAGGTGCTACAACGCTCAGCGAGTACCGCAAGCATATTGAAAAAGATGCGGCTCTGGAACGCAGGTTCCAGCCGGTTGTGGTTGCTGCGCCGGATGCTGATGCGGCACTGTCGATTTTAAAAGGCCTGCGCGAAAAATATGAAGAATTCCATAAACTGCATGTTACCGATGCGGCGCTGGAAGCGGCGGTAAAGCTTTCCAACCGCTATATTACCGACCGCAACCTGCCGGACAAAGCCATTGACCTGATGGACGAGGCCTGCGCAAAAGTAAAACTGCAAAACTATAAACTTTCCATACCCGTGCAGGAAAAAGAACGCGAGCTTGCACAGGTACGCAAGGAAAAGGCTTCAGCAATTTCGCGCCAACAGTATGAATTGGCAGCGCAGCTGCGCGATAAGGAAGCCATACTTGAAATGGGGCTTACCTATGAAAAAAGCAATTATGACCGTGCGATAGGCAAACAGCCGGAAGTTACCGAGGAAGACATTGCCGCGGTTATTTCCCAGTGGCTTAACATTCCTCTGCAAAAACTTACGCAGACGGAATCAGAACGCCTGCTGCATATGGAGGATGATTTGCACAAGCGTGTTATTGGGCAGAGCGAAGCTGTAGAAGCAGTATCCAAAGCCATCCGCCGCGCGCGTGCCGGGTTTAAGGATAAAAACAGGCCGGTTGGTTCGTTCCTCTTTCTTGGCCCGACCGGCGTAGGCAAAACGGAACTTGCCAAAGCGCTGGCAGAAAATATGTTTGGCGACGAGCGTGCGCTTATACGTTTTGATATGTCCGAATACATGGAAAAACATACGGCATCCCGCCTTGTAGGCGCGCCTCCTGGTTATGTTGGCTACGAAGAAGGCGGCCAGCTTACGGACGCCGTGCGCAGAAGGCCTTATTCCATTATTTTGCTTGACGAAATTGAAAAGGCGCACCCGGACGTATTCAACCTGCTTTTGCAGATTATGGAGGACGGGCGCCTTACTGACGGGCAGGGGCGTACAACCGATTTCCGCAACTGCGTGATTATTATGACGAGCAACGCCGGTGCGCGGATGCTTGCCGATACCAAACCGCTGGGCTTTACGCTTGGCGAAGCACAGGAAGATAAAGACCGCAAAAATAAAGTGCTGGCGGAAATTAAAAATGTGTTCCGCCCGGAATTTTTAAACAGAATTGACGAGATTACGGTTTTCGATTCCCTGCATTATGACGAACTTGTTGAAATAATTAAAAATATGCTGCGCGATTTGCGCGCCAAACTTGCCGAAAACGGGCTTACACTGGAGGTTTCGCAGGAAGCAAGGGAGCTTTTGGTAAAAGAAGGCAGCGATACGCGTTATGGCGCAAGGCCTTTGCGCCGTGCCGTACGCAAGATGCTGGAGGACCCCGTAAGCGATTTGTACCTGGCGGGCATGTTTAAAGCGGGCAATACCATTTGCGCAAGCGTCGGCGAAAGCGGAAACATTGTTTTTACGCCTAAAAAAGTTGAAGTAGTGTTAACGCACGAAGAAATACATCCGGCGGAGGTAAATAATGGCCAAAACCAAAACTAAATTTGTGTGCCAGAACTGCGGTTACACTACGGCCAAATGGATGGGGCGCTGCCCCGAATGCGGCACGTGGGACAGCCTGGCAGAAGAATTGGAAACGCCGGTTTCCGGCCCTCAGCAAAGCTTTTTGATGCCGAAAGAAGCGCCCAAGCCCAAAACGCTTGACAAAGTAATGCTTACGGAAGTTGAGCGGCTTAAAACGGGTATTAACGAATTTGACAGGGTGCTCGGCGGCGGGCTTGTGCCCGGCAGCCTTGTGCTTCTGGGCGGCGACCCGGGCATCGGCAAATCAACCATGATTTTGGATGCCGGTATCCGCTTCAGCGCCGGGGGCATTAAAGTTTTATATGTGTCGGGTGAAGAATCGGAAGCGCAGACTGCTATGCGTGCGCGCAGGCTGGGCAAACCGGGCACAGCGCTGCTGGTGATGACCGCGACCGACCTTGACGCCGTGCTTTTGCAGGCAAAAGAAGTACAGCCGCAGATACTTGTTATAGATTCCATTCAGACTATGTATAACCAAGAACTGCAAACGGCGGCAGGCAGTGTGGGGCAGGTGCGCGAATGTACTGCCAAGCTGCTGCGTTTTGCCAAAGCAACCGGCATTGCCGTTATTATCATCGGGCACGTTACCAAGGACGGCAATATTGCCGGGCCGCGCCTTTTGGAACATATGGTTGACGTGGTGCTGCAGTTTGAAGGCGACAGGTCATATTCCTTCCGCGTTTTGCGCGCTCTGAAAAACCGTTTTGGTTCTACCAGCGAAAGCGGTATATTTTCGATGGAAACAGGCGGCCTGAAAGAAGTTGCCAATCCTGCCGGGCTGTTTTTGGAAAACCGCGCCGAAAACGCGCCGGGCAGCGTGGTTTGCGCCTGTATGGAAGGCAACCGCCCGATTATGGTTGAAGTGCAGGCTTTGGTTGCCAAAACGCCTTACGGCATGCCGCGGCGCACGGCCGTAGGGTTTGATTACAACCGCGTAAATATGCTGCTGGCTATTTTGGAGCGGCGGCTGGGCATGGATTTTGGCAATTTTGATGCTTATTTAAATGTTGTAGGCGGCATGAAAATTACCGAGCCTTCGGCAGACCTTGCCGCTGCGGCAGCGCTGGTATCGAGTTACCGCAACAAGCCCGTGCCGCACGGTGTGCTGGCGGTGGGCGAAGTGGGGCTTACCGGTGAAATACGCCGCGTTGCCGGTACGGAGCGGCGCATACGCGATGCCGCAAACCTTGGCTTTACAAAATTTGTAGTGCCAAAGGGAAAACTTAATATGGAGCAGAAAACGTCGGGTATTATTCAGGCGGCGACGCTTGAAGAAGCGCTGAATGCAATTTTTAATTAAAAAGCGGGCTTAACGGCCCGTTTTTTTATATGTTTTATGAGGCAAAAGCGTTGACACAAATTAACTACTATGATAAAATAAATAAATTTTGACATTTTTACTCCTTGGTGTTACAATAAAAGAGTATTAGGGCGAAAGCTGGCATTTTGTACAAGGAGGGGCGCCGATGTTTTCCGTAGGAGATAAAGTTGTATATCCGATGCATGGTGCAGGTATTGTGCAGGCTATAGAGCAGCATGAGCTTGCCGGTGAAGCGGTGGATTATCTTGTTATGGTAATGCTTCTTACCGATATGCGTGTTATGGTGCCACTTAAAAATGTGGAACGTGTCGGTTTGCGCCATATTATCACCAAAGATGAAATTCCGGGCATTGAAAAAGTGCTCGGCACATCGGTTGAATTTAACGCCAAAGGCATTACCTGGAACCGGCGCTTTAATATGTATCTTGACAAAATGAAAAGCGGCAATGTGCTTGATGTTGCCGAAGTTATACATATCCTGCAGACGCAGGAAAACGAGAAAAAGCTGTCCACCGGAGAACGAAGGCTTTTGGGAAACGCGCGCCAGATACTGGTGAGCGAGATGATGCTGGTTTGCGATGAAAGCCAGAAAGACGCCGAAAAGTGGCTTGATAAATTTTTTGAATGAAAAACACCGGTAAAAACGGTGTTTTTTATTTTTTATACTGTTTTTGCCAGCTGATTTGTAGTACAATAAACATAATTCCTGATTATACCCTGAAGGAGGTGAGAAAATGTTAAACAGAGTGCTGCGGATTACAATAGTCGTTGTTTTTGCTGTTACCGGACTTATACTTACAGAATATTTACTGCCTTATATTTCGGATTACTTTGATTACAAATTTTATGGCAACGGCTTTTTCGGCATTGCTTTTACAACAATCGTATCAGGCAGTGTCGGAATTTTTGTTTTTGGCAGTATGGGCATGGCACTGGCTCCTGTTATCATCCGTAAAATGACGAGCTGGACGGAGAAAATTGCCATTTTGCTGGCACGTGTTCCTACCAGCGACATCATGGTAATAACCTTCGGCATTGCCATCGGCCTTGTGCTGGCCAACCTTTTGGGCGGGCCTTTTTCGCATCTGCCGATTATCGGGCCGTATATCCCGCTTATTTTCAGCGTAGTGCTTTCCATGGTTGGCGCCAAGGTAGCTTTGCGCAAGCATCAGGATATTGTAGGCTTTTTTGACAGGAGCCTGCCGTCGCTGAAAGGCGCGGTTAAACCTGCTGCCGTTAAAGACGCTTATGACAGCGACCGCGTTTACTGCGACAACAAGCTGCTTGATACAAGCGTAATTATTGACGGCCGTATTGGCGATATTTTAAAAACAGGCTTTTTGGAAGGCTTTATGATAGTGCCTAAATTCGTTATCCGCGAATTGCAGACACTGGCCGATTCTTCTGACGGCTTAAAACGCGGCAAGGGCAGGCGCGGGCTCGATTTGCTCCATGAAATACAAATGGAGAACCCGGAGCGTGTTTTTGTTGACGATACCGATTATCCGGAACTGGAAGGCGTTGATGCCAAGCTGGTGAAGCTGGCTCAGCAAAAACAGTGGATTATTGTAACCAACGATTTTAACTTGAACAAAGTGGCAGAAATTCAGGGCATTGATGTTTTAAACATTAACGACCTGGCCAACGCCGTTAAGCAGATGGTTGTGCCCGGCGAAAACATTAACGTGTTTTTGCTGCGCGAAGGCAAGGAAGCAGGGCAGGCTATTGCTTATTTTGAAGACGGCACAATGATAGTTGTCGATAACGGCAGACGCTTTATCGGTTCTTCCGTAATGGCGGAAGTTACTTCCGTATTGCAGACTTCTGCCGGGCGCATGGTTTTTGCCAAAGTTGCTAACAGGTGATTTGTATGGATAAACTTACGGTTATTGTGCCTGCCGCCGGTGCGGGAAAAAGGCTTGGCCTCGGGAAAAACAAAGTGTTTGCCATGTTGGGCGGGCTGCCGCTTTTAGTGCAGTGCCTGCGCATGATAAATGATACCGGTATGGCGGATAAAACCATTATCGCCGCAGGCGCAGCTGAAATTGACGATATAAATGATATGCTTGCCAAATACCGGGAGCTTTTTCCGCTGCTTGATACAGCAGTTGTGGCGGGCGGAGCAGAACGCACCGACAGCGTGAAAAATGCGCTTGCCCTAACCGGCAGCAGCGGTTTTATTGCCGTGCATGACGGCGCACGCCCGTTTGCAGGCAAAGAAGTGTTTGAACGCACTTTGAAAGCTGCCGTAAAATATGAAGCAGCCATAGCGGCGGTGCCGGTAAAAAATACTATAAAACTTATTGATGAAAACGGCTTTGTTGCCGGTACACCGCAGCGCAGCCTGCTGCGTGCCGTGCAGACGCCGCAGATTTTTAAGGCGGAACTTTTGCACCGCGCTTACGGCAGCGAAAACCTGCGCGGCGCGGCAGTAACGGATGACGCTTCGCTGGTGGAGCGTTTGGGAGTAAAAGTTGCCGTTGCCGAAGGAAGTTACGAAAACATTAAAATTACCACGCCGGAAGATTTGCTTTTGGCAGAAAAAATTTGTGCAGACAGGGGAATGGCTATGCAGCAGGAAATAAAAGTTCCGCAGTTTAGGGTAGGCACAGGCTTTGATGTGCACCGCCTTACGGAAAACCGCAAACTTATTTTGTGCGGGGTTGAAGTGCCTTATGAACTAGGCCTTGACGGGCACAGCGATGCTGACGTTGCCGTACATGCTTTAATGGACGCTCTTTTGGGGGCGGCTGCCCTTGGCGATATCGGCAGGCATTTTCCCGACACCGATGAGCGCTTTAAAGGTGCGGACAGCATGAAGCTGCTGGCGCATGTCATTGCGCTTTTAAAAGAGCGATGTTGGCACGTAAACAATGCCGATGTAACAATCATTGCGCAAAGACCCAAGCTGGCAGGCTTTATTCCGCAGATGCGGACAAACCTTGCGGCGGCGCTTGAACTTGGCGAAGACGCCGTAAACGTAAAAGCTACTACAAGCGAAAAGCTGGGCTTTACCGGGCGTGGTGAAGGCATTGCTGCAGAAGCCGTGGTGAGCCTGATTAAAATATGACGCATTTAACAGATTATGCTATAATATAAAAGATTAATTTTTTGGAGGAATGAGTTTGATGGCTAATGAAGTTAGAGTAAGATTTGCGCCCAGTCCTACCGGGCCTTTCCATATCGGCGGCGCACGCAGCGCACTGTTTAACTGGCTGTTTGCCCGCAAAATGGGCGGCAAAATGATTTTGCGCATTGAAGATACCGACCTTGAGCGTTCCAGCCGTGAAAGCGAAGAAAATATTAAGGCAGCTTTAAAATGGCTTGGCATGGATTGGGACGAAGGCATTGACGTAGGCGGCGAAAACGGCCCTTACCGCCAGACCGAACGCCTGGAAATTTATAAGAAATATACCGATAAACTGCTGGCAGAAGGCAAGGCATATTACTGCTACTGCACCGACGAAGAACTGGAAGCGGAACGCCAGGCTTTGCTTGCCGAAGGCAAAATGCCGCGCTACATGGGCAAATGCCGCCATTTAACGCCGGAACAGATTGAAAAATACAAAGCCGAAGGCAGAAAACCGACCGTACGTTTTAAAGTGCCTGCCGACAAACAGATTTTGGTGCGCGACATGGTACGCGGCGACGTTGTGTTTGATTCCAACGGTATCGGCGATTTTGTTATCGTTAAATCCGACGGCATCCCGACTTATAACTATGCCGTTGTTATCGACGATTCTTTAATGCATATTACCCATGTTATCCGCGCTGAGGAACATCTTTCCAACACTCCGCGCCAGTGCCTTATTTATGACGCACTTGGCTTTGAACAGCCTACCTTCGGGCATATTTCCCTTATTCTCGGCAAGGACCACACCAAAATGTCCAAACGCCACGGTGCAACTTCCGTAGACCAGTACCGCCAGCTCGGCTACCTGCCGGAAGCCATTGACAACTTCCTGGCACTTCTTGGCTGGGCTCCTAACAGCGAACAGGAAATTTTCAGCATGGACGAGCTTGTTAAAGAGTTCAGCATGGACCATGTTGCCAAGAACCCGGCTGTATTTGACATTGACAAACTGAACTGGATTAACCAGCATTATATGCGCAAACTGAGCCGCGACGAGTTTTACGAAGCAGCCAAACCGCATATGATTAAAAAAGGCTTTATTAACGGCGAAGAATACGGCGACAAGCTGGAATGGCTGAAAGACGTTGTTGCCACCGCGCAGCAGCATGTATCCTATGCAGCACAGGTGCCGGATGATGTTGCCATGTACTTTACCGATAATTTTGATTTTGAAAACGACGATGCCAAAAACGTGCTTTTGGCAGAAACCGTACCGGAAGTAATCCGCCTGCTGTTTGACAAACTGCCGAAGCTGGAAGTTTTGGACGGTCCTTCCGTAAAGGCAACTTTTAAGGCTATCCAGAAAGAAACCAAACTGGGCGGCAAAAACGTGTTCATGCCTATCCGCGTAGCGCTTACCGGCAACCAGCACGGGCCGGAACTTGCGGAAATGGTTCCGCTTCTGGGTCTTGCACGCACTGTAAGCCGCATTAAAAACAGCCTTGATAAAGTTGGGGTTAAGTTATATTAAGGAGCAATTACTATGGCTATTAAAGTTTATAATACGCTCACCAAAAAGAAAGAAGAATTTGTGCCTCTGCATCCCGGCAAAGCCTATATGTATGTTTGCGGCGTTACGCCGTACAACCATCCCCATATCGGCAATGCGCGCCCCTTTGTAACCTGGGATGTTATTCGCCGTTTTTTGGAGCATGAGGGCTATGATGTTCTGCATGTGCAGAATTTTACCGATGTTGACGATAAAATCATCAATACAGCCAACAAGGAAGGCGTGCAGTGGAGCGACATCTGCGGGCGTTATATCGATGCTTATTTTGAAGTAATGGATAAGCTGAACGTACGCCGTGCGCATGTTTACCCTCGCGTTTCCGAGCATATGCAGGAAATTATTAATGTTGTACAGACCCTTATTGATAAAGGCTATGCCTATGAGCTTGACGGAGATGTATATTACAGCGTTGAAAAGTTTGACCGCTACGGCGAACTTTCCGGACGCAAACTGGAAGATATGATGGCCGGCGCCCGCGTTGACGTTAACGACAAAAAGCATAACCCGTTTGATTTTGCGCTGTGGAAAGCAGCCAAACCCGGTGAACCGTACTGGGAAAGCCCGTGGGGCAACGGACGCCCGGGCTGGCATATTGAATGCTCTGCCATGAGCATGAAATACCTTGGCGAAAGCTTCGATTTCCACGGCGGCGGCAGCGACCTTATTTTCCCGCATCACGAAAACGAAATTGCCCAGTCCGAAGGCTGCACCGGCGTGCATCCGTTTGTACGCTACTGGCTGCATAACGGCTTTATTACAGTTAACGAAGAAAAAATGTCCAAATCGCTTGGCAACTTCTTTACCGTTGCCGATATTCTGGAACATTTCGAGCCGGAAACACTGCGCTTTTTCATTCTTTCCACGCATTACCGCAGCCCGCTGGATTTCAGCGACGAGCGCCTGAAGGAAGCACAGCGCAGCCTGGCACGTTTAAAAACCGCACAGGACAATTTAAAAGAACTGGCTCAGCTTATCAGCGGCGGCCCGACGGAAACCAGCAAAGCGCTTTACGCAAAACTGGAGGAACTGCGCGGCGGCTTTATGGAAGCCATGAGCGATGATTTCAATACTGCGCTTGCCATCAGCTTTATGTTTGAACTGGCAAAAGAAATTAACATTTATCATCAGCATATCAGCACCAGCAGCGAAAAACCGGACGGCAAGCTGGTTGAAAATATGGAAAAACTTTTTGCGGAGTTCTGCGGTATTATCGGCGTGCTTGAAACCACTGCACAGCCCGCGGCAGAAAAAGATGCTTCGCTTGAAGACAAGCTGATTGAAACGGTTGTAAGCCTGCGCCAGGAAGCGCGTGCCGCTAAAAATTACGCTCAGGCAGACGCACTGCGCAATGCTTTAACTGGCCTCGGCATTGTGCTTGAGGACACTCCGCAGGGAGTACGGTGGAAAAAACAGTGAAGTTTGAACAGTATAAATTAGTGAAAGAACATGCTCTGGCAGCCGTGCAGGCTGCCGGAGTTTCTTTACCGGAACCAGGCAGCATGAACCCTGTGCTTCTGGCGTATGTTGGCGATGTGGTTTTTTCGCTGTATGTACGCCTGCGCTTTCTGGCAGCATCAAGCCATGTGCGTGTTATACACGATTTAAGCTCCAAAGCGGTATCGGCAGTATATCAGGCCAAGGCTCTGGCAGCTTTGATGGATACGCTTAACGAACAGGAGCTGGCCGTTGTAAAACGCGGGCGCAATACAAAATCTTCCGTGCCCAAAAGTGCCAGCGTGCACGAATACCGTATGAGCACGGCTTTTGAAGCGCTTATTGGCTGGCTGTTTTTAAACAACGAAGATGAACGCCTGGGAAAAATTATGGAACAGGCTTTTAATATCATTATTGATGATTTTAAGACAAAATGAGGTAAAATATGCAGGTAAAATTAGTAAGGCATACGCCGGAACCGGAAAAGACAGTTGCCATGAGCGCGCGTCTTTGCTATTCTCCTATCGGTGCGGCGCAGCTTGAAGAAAAAATTTCTGATGAACAGGCGGCTGCCCTGGTGCGCAAACTTGTTTCGATGGGCCATTTTTCCACGCTGGAACATGTTACCTTTACCTTTGCCATCGAAGGCGTTTCGCGCGTTTTAACGCATCAGCTTGTGCGCCACCGCATTGCTTCTTATTCGCAGCAGTCGCAGCGTTATGTTAAAGAACATAATTTTGAGGTAATTATGCCTCCTTCCATTGCGGCCAAACCGGAAGCAAAGGCTGAGTTTGAAGATTTAATGCAGAAGCTGCAGGATGCCTACAATAAATTTACGGAAATGGGCATTCCGGCAGAGGACGCGCGCTATGTGCTGCCGAATGCGGCGGAAACAAAAATTGTCTGCACTTTTAATGCCCGTTCGCTGCTGAACTTTTTCAGCCTGCGCTGCTGCATGCGTGCGCAGTGGGAAATCCGCGCGCTGGCGGAAAAGATGCTGGCAGAATGCAAACGCGTTGCGCCGGTTATTTTTGAAAACGCGGGCCCGACCTGCGTAAGCGAAGGCATTTGCCGCGAAGGTGCCGTGAGCTGCGGACGCCTTGAAGCTATTTTAAAAGCTAAAAAAGCCGCAGAAAAAAACTAAAGGTGAAGTTATGAAAGAAGAATTTATTGCCGGAAGAAACCCCGTTGCAGAGGCTTTGCGCAGCGGCCGCGCGCTGAATAAAGTGATGGTTCAGGACGGTGCGAGGGGAGTAACGGAAATTATTGCCGCAGCCAGGGAAAAAGGCGTGGCGGTGGAATTTGTTAAAAGCGACAAACTGGATAAACTTGCACATGGAGTGCGCCATCAGGGCGTGGTTGCTTATGCTGCGCCGGTAGAGTTTAAAACTCTGGAGGACGCGCTTAAAAAAGCTGCCGCTAAGGGCGAAGCACCGTTTTTGCTGCTGCTTGACGAACTGCAGGACCCGCAGAACCTTGGCGCGCTTATCCGCACGGCAGACGCTGCAGGTGTGCACGGCATTCTGCTGCCGAAACGCCGCAGCTGCCCGCTGAACGCCGTTGTTGCCAAAATTTCCGCCGGTGCGGTGGAATATGTGCCGGTTATACAAATAGGCAATATTGTGCAGCAGCTTAAAGATTTGAAAAAACAGGGCTTTTGGGTTGCCGGTGCCGATATGGACGGCGAGCCCTACACCAAAGCCAATTTAACCGGGCCGCTGGTGCTGGTCATCGGCGCGGAAGGCAAAGGGCTCGGACGGCTTGTTAAGGAAAACTGCGACATTATCGTCAGCCTGCCGATGCAGGGCGGCGTAAATTCGCTTAATGCAGCGGCGGCGGGAGCCGTTTTGATGTATGAAGTTGTGCGCCAGCGCGGGCAAGAGGCGGCAAAAAATGCGTGAGTGGCTTATTGTTGACGGTTATAACGTAATAAACAACTGGAACGATTTTAAGAAAATCCGCAGTGAAAATTTGGAACACGCACGCGATTTGCTGCGTGAAAAAATTGCCGAATACGTAGCCTTTAAAGGATATCTGGGGCTTGTAGTGTTTGACGCGCAGGAAGTGCAGGGCAGCAGTGAAGAAGAAAACTACGGCGCTGTAACCGTTATTTATACGGATGAAGGCGAAACGGCAGATTCGTGGATTGAACGCAAAACCTATGAACTGAACAGGAACGGCGACAAGGTATTTGTTGTTACCAGCGACTACGCCGAACAGATTAATATACTCGGCAGCGGCGCTTACCGCATTTCGGCGCGTGAGTTCCGCGAAGAATACAAACGTGCCAAAAAACAGATAGAAGAAAAAGTACATGCTTCGGCAGGCGGCCTGGGGCGCAATGAACTTGGCGGAAGGCTGCATGAGCATGTGCGCGCACATTTTGAAAAACTGCGCCGCCGGTAAATTGACGCGCCCGAAAGAAATATTGTATAATTAAAGCACTTATCTTATAAAGAAATTAACGGAGGGCGTTCAGATGAGCGCAGAAACACCGACTAATCCATACAGCGCTTTTGAAAAAATGACCGATGAGGAAGTTGTTTTAAAAGCGAAGGAAGACAATGTGCTGGCTCAGGAATATTTGCTGCACAAATACCGTAAATTTGTGCGTGCCAAAGCCAGAAGTTATTTTTTAATAGGGGCGGAACGCGAGGACATCATACAGGAAGGCATGATAGGCCTTTATAAAGCAATCCGCGATTTTAAAGGGGACAAACTTTCAAGTTTCCGCGCTTTTGCGGAGCTTTGCGTAACAAGGCAGATTATTACAGCCATTAAAACGGCAACGCGGCAGAAGCATATACCGCTTAATTCGTATGTATCGCTCAATAAGCCTATTTACGAGGAAGATTCCGACCGTACGCTGATGGACGTGGTTTCGGGAGTGAAGGTTGCCAACCCCGAAGATATGATTATCAGCCGCGAGGAATTTGTCGATATCGAAAACAAAATGAACAATATTTTGAGCGACCTTGAATGGCGCGTGCTGATAAGCTATCTTGACGGCAAATCGTATCAGGAAATTGCAACCGAACTGAACCGCCATATCAAGTCCATCGACAACGCTTTGCAGAGAGTAAAACGCAAGCTTGAAAAATATATTACCAGCGAAGGCAGTGGTACCGATTTAAGCAGCGTCTATTCCGGACTGCTTGCCATGGACCCCAGCGAGCGTTTTGCCAGCCGCAGCCTGAAAAACAAGCGCTGAGAGCGTTAATATTGAAACAGAAAATAACATCGTTTAGAAATTTCTGAATGATGTTATTTTTTTTAGAGGATTTTGCGCCTTGACAGCGAATATATTTTTTACAAAGTAAAAAGTCCGTAAAATTTAAGGGAGGTAATACAAATGAATCAGGTAGAGGAATTTGAAAAAGTAGTTGAAGAAGCTAAAAACCAGCCGGTGAAGGTGGTTGTTGTAACAGGCAAACCCGGCAGCGGCAAAAGTAAAGTTTTAAGAGAAGCGGCAGCAGACAAAAAATGGGATTATATTGATTGCCGCCTTTTGATTACCGAACAGTTTTTGGAAATTCCTCCCGCAGAACGCAGGGACAAAGCAGCTGTAATGATGGGTGAAATTCTGGATACCTATAATTCCGATGTTATTTTGCTTGACCGTCTGCAAACTTTGTTTGTTCCGGTGTTCCATATTGATATTGCCGAGCTTTTGGCAAAACTCAGTGAAAAATATGTTATTGTAACGGCATGGCCCGGATATATGGAAGACGGCAATCTCTGCTATGATAAATTTGACGGTACCGAGTCCATCCGTATCAGCGCCGAGGGCTTTACCCTCTGGAATGTAGACTGAAAGTTGTTTTATAAATAAGTGCGGGGGTTATCATGGCACAGGTAAAAGGCAGGTTAGCAGTGCTTACGGGCGGCGGTGACTGCCCGGGATTGAACGCAGTTATCAGAGCGGTTGTTAAGACTGCGCTTAAGAACGGTTACGAAATTTATGGTATAGAAAACGGATTCAATGGTTTGATTACCGGAACGATGAAACTAATGGATTATGCGTCTGTATCAGGGATTCTTCCGCGTGGAGGAACGATCTTAGGAACGACTAACCGTGATAACCCCTTCCACTTTGCCGTGGAAGAAAACGGCAAATATGTTTTTTATGATAAGCGCGAAGAAGTTGTAAAAAACCTGCGTGACAGGAATATTGAAGCGCTTGTGGTTATTGGCGGGGACGGTAGCCTCAATATCGCAGCCAAACTTGCTGCGGAATGCGATGTTAAAGTGGTGGGAGTGCCCAAGACGATTGACAATGATTTGCAGTGTACGGAGCGCACATTCGGCTTTGACACGGCAATGGCAATGGCGACAGAAGCATTGGACAGGCTGCACACAACGGCAGAATCACATCACCGCGTAATGGCTCTTGAAGTTATGGGCCGTTATGCCGGGTGGATTGCCCTGCATTCAGGAATTGCGGGCGGTGCGGATGTAATTTTGCTGCCGGAAATCCCTTACGATATAAATTCTGTGCTGAGAAAGATTGAGGAGCGCAGAAAAAGCGGTAAAAAGTTCAGTATTATTGTTGTGGCTGAAGGTGCGAAACCGATTGGAGGTGAGCTGTCCGTAGCCAGAGTAGTTGAAGGAAGTTTTGAACCCCTCCGCCTTGGCGGGGCAGGCGAAAAACTCGTACGTGAAATTGAAAATCGGACAGGAATTGAATCGCGGTGTACAGTATTAGGTTATTTACAGCGCGGCGGATCGCCTACAGCGTTTGACAGGGTGCTTTCCACCCGCTACGGTGTAGCAGCAGCCGAGGCTTGCATACGCAAGGAATACAACGTAATGGTGTCACTGCAAGGCGACAAAATTGTAACGGAACCTATTGCTAAGGTCGCCGCACAACCACGGTTAGTCCCGTTAGACAGTGAAATTATACGCACAGGAAGGCAAATGGGTTTGTGCTTCGGTGACTGAAGCCTCGTGAAACGGATTTTTCAGCAGCAACGATATACAGAAGGCAGCGGTTATGGACGCCGCTGCCTTTACTTTTGCCTGTTTAAGGTTATTTTAATATTTGAGTATTATATTTTTAGTTGGCGGATTGCCGGAATAATAGTATAATTAAAATATTATATACTAAAGCCATTGCGGCGGAAGGCAGATGAACATGGACAACAATTTAATTGCAGTAATTATAGGCATTGTGGAAGGTGTTACCGAATTTTTGCCGGTATCGTCAACCGGACATATGATAATAGTTGGCAATATGCTTGGGTTTGACGGCCCTGTTGCCGATTTGTTTGATGTATTTATTCAGCTTGGCGCAATACTTTCGGTGGTTTTTATTTACAAAGAACGCTTTGCCCGCTTTTTTACAAAAGAAGGCTGGCAGCCTGATAAAGGGCTCAGCGTATGGCATGTGGCAGCCGGAATCGTACCCGTAATGGGCATTGCTTATCTGGGGTACAGTTATATTAAAACCTACCTTTTCTCGCCGTTTACGGTAGCTGTAGGGCTTGTTCTGGGCGCTTTCTGGATGATGTTTGCAGAATACAAAACCAAAGACAGGCAGCACCAGCTTGAAAATGACATTGATAAACTTACATTAAAACAGGCCGCTGTTGTCGGTGCTTTTCAGCTGCTTTCGCTGTGGCCGGGCTTTTCGCGCAGCGGCAGCACCATTGCCGGTGCCCTGCTTGTGGGTTTAAGCCGTGAGGCGGCAGCCTCCTTTGCGTTTTTAATTGCCGTGCCGCTGATGTTTGCGGCCTGCCTGTACGATTTGATGAAGAACATGCACCACCTTACAGGCAGTGAATTTCAGATGCTGGCCATCGGTTTTGTAACGGCTTTTATAGTTTCTTACTTTTCCGTTTTATGGTTTTTGAAATTTTTGAACAAATATAGCTTGACAAGTTTCGCATATTATCGTATTATACTTGCTGTAGCTGCTCTTTGGTATTTCTACTTTTAAAAGATTTTGAAAAAAATCTAAAAAATAAGTAAAAATACTGTTGACAAATGGTTAAACATAATGTAGAATATCATTTGTCACTAGCGAGTGCTGGCATAGCTCAACAGGTAGAGCAGCTGACTTGTAATCAGCAGGTTGTGGGTTCAAGTCCTATTGCCAGCTCCAAAATATGGAGAGGTTCCCGAGTGGCTAAAGGGAGCAGACTGTAAATCTGCCGCGTTTCGCTTCGTTGGTTCGAATCCAACCCTCTCCACCAACTTTCATCGCGGGGTGGAGCAGTTGGTAGCTCGTCGGGCTCATAACCCGAAGGTCGTTGGTTCAAGTCCAGCCCCCGCAACCAAATTCAGTTAGGACGCTGATGTAGCTCAGTCGGCAGAGCGTATCCTTGGTAAGGATAAGGTCACCAGTTCAATCCTGGTCATCAGCTCCAAATAAATATGGCGGCGTAGCTCAGTTGGCTAGAGCATGCGGTTCATACCCGCAGTGTCCGCGGTTCAAATCCGTGCGCCGCCACCAAAAAATTTACCTCAATTTTATATTGAGGTTTTTTTATTATATTCTCTGTTGCATAGTTTACAGCAAGCAGACAATGTGGTACAATTGCCGTAAAGGCCAAATTTAAAACAAAAACCACTATGATTTGGAGGAAAGATGAATGGCAAAGCAAAAATATGAAAGAACAAAACCCCATGTTAACATTGGTACCATC